>CWGP01000081.1_pt1 | contig 191171 bp, 182 predicted proteins | sample 693701 | NCBI WGS metagenome assembly CWGP01 (sample SAMEA3735915, study PRJEB9488) | human gut metagenome | biome: ENVO:mammalia-associated habitat; material: ENVO:feces | place: Malawi | collected 2009-02-27 | reverse complement strand
AGCGATCGTAACCGCTGGTGGCAAAGACTACCGCAGTGGTAATACACCAATCACAGTACCTATGGAAAAAACGGCTACGCCACTCATTGATCCAGCGATTGCCGGGGACGAAACAGTCAGCGGAACCGCAGAGCCAGGTTCTTCAGTCATTCTGATCATCAATGAAGCAGCACCAGTGATGGCGCGAATTCTGGGTGGGTTGAACACCACCCGTGCCTTTGCCGCACCTACTGCAACAATCAGCGGCAATGAATCATCTGGGTATCCGGTTACGGGGAAAGCTGATCCAAATGTAACCATTGAAATCTCTAATGCTCAAGGAGAAGTGGTGGGCACTGGTACGACAGACAGTGAAGGCAATTACCGGATCGTAGTAGCAGCCAATCGCGTCGAACCAAAAGATAATTTATATGTTGTTGCGAGTGTCGTTGCTGGTGGCAAAGAATACCGCAGTGCAGCTGCTACAGTCACAGTACCGGTTGCTGGAGTTGACGACGGTAACACTGACGACGGTAACACTGGCGGTGGCAACACTGGTGGTGGTAACACTGGTGGCGGCAATACCGGAGGAAATAATATCGGTAATGGCAATAACGGTGGAATCAATATCATCGGCAATGGGAACATCAGCGGTGGCAACAACATCAATAGTAATAATAGTGGAGGCAAATACTTGCCGAAACTGGCAGTGAAAGTACTTGGTTTGCATCAATGATCGGTGCTGCACTGGTTGCGATCGGTAGTCTTGGTTTCTTCAAATCAAGAAAGAAAAAAAATCAGTAACTGCTGAAACTGGACCAAAGCAAATAATTGCTGATCTATAAGAGAAAGCTCTTGCGATGTGTCCATGTCGCAGGAGCCTTTTTTTAGAAATGTTCCTGAATCTATATAGCCTTTCTGCTGCGTTACCACCAATTCTACTAATGGTTTGAAGAGTTACGAAAACTGAGAGCGAAAAGAATAGAGAAGTTAATAGAAAATATGCAGATTTAAACAGGAATTTTTTCTTTTTTGACTATCCATGCTACACTAAATTTTGTAGTAAATGGAAAAAGCTTTCAATCGTTTGGTTACGCAGGTTGCGTGATTGGAAGGCAAAAGGATGGTGTAGAGGTTGATAGGCGACAAAGGCAAGGAAGCACGTGTCCATCACGTTTTTGAGCGTGTTGCGGAGAACTATGACCAGATGAATACTGTGATTTCTTTTCAACAACATAAACGCTGGCGAAAAGATACGATGAAACGGATGCAAGTCCAAGCAGGTAATGATATCCTTGATGTCTGCTGCGGAACAGGAGATTGGACATTGGCACTGGCAGAAGCAACAGGATCTACTGGGAACGTGATCGGCATTGATTTTAGTGAGAATATGTTGGCTGCGGCAAAGAAAAAAGCAGCGGAGCAAAAGACAAAGATCGAATGGATGCAAGGAAATGCAATGGCACTTCCTTTTGCAGACAATACGTTTGATGTTGTGACGATCGGGTTTGGTCTGAGAAATGTTCCTGATCTTGTAACCGTTCTAAAAGAAATGCAGCGGGTCGTAAAACCTAGCGGAAAAGTGGTTTGTCTGGAAACATCACAGCCCACTTTAATTGGTTGGCGGCAGCTGTATTATGCGTATTTCCGATTCATTATGCCGCTGTTAGGAAAACTGTTTGCTAAAAGTTACCAAGAATATTCTTGGTTGCAAGAATCAGCTAGAGATTTTCCTGGCAAAGAAGAGTTGTCTCACTACTTTCAATCAGCAGGACTGACTAATATAGTTGTCAAAAGCTATAGTGGAGGTACTGTAGCTATGCATCTCGGATATAAACCAACCAACTGAATCCAATAAAAAGCATGTGTTGACATAGAAGCTGTTAAAGGGATGTTGCTGAGAAAATCAGCTCATTTTCGAAAACAAAGACGAGTGCTTCAGATCAAAATAAAAACCAATGTCAGTTCACACTGGACGTTGGTTTTTTGCTGTCTATTTCACTGTGTTCATTTTGCGGGTGCTTATTGTTTTCCGGTATTTTTTAAAACGATATTGGTGTAGAGCCATACCGTTAAAAGATAATAAACGGCATAAAGGGCAACAAAGATCGCAAATGGTAACCAGATCTGATCATAGGGATCACTCAATAGCATTTTAAACATTTGCAGTCCGAATAGTACGTGAACGATTCCTAATAATCCTGGGACTAAGAAAAGCACGCCGATCTCTTTGCGGATCGATTTTTTCAGAAGCCCATTGCGAGCACCGATTTTTCTAAGCATGGTGTAGCGCATAATATCACTATTAGCCCCTGAAAGGATTTTGAACATCAAGCAACTAGCTAACATTGTTAGAAAGGCAATTCCTAAGAAGAAGCCCATGAATTCAAATCCTGAGAAAATGCCGTTGAATGTGTCATAAGCATCCGCTCGTTGCATAAGATTACTTTCTCCTGCTAAGGATGGATTGTTTTTTTGATCCAGCTTAGCAAGTGCTGTTAATTTTGGCAGGACAGCTTCAAAGTCTTTGACTTGAATGACTTGTAAGATCGTTTCGGGTGCGTTCACTTGTTCAAAGGCATTGGCAGAAAGCAGCTTGACTTCTTTCCCTCGCTGTTCTGGCAATTCAAAGCTGCGCAGCTGGTCCTGTTCTGCAAGATCAGCTGCGATCGCTTGGCCATTTAGTGAGCGGTAACCATCTCTCTGACTAAGATCTCCCTGTTCTGTAACGATCAAAGGATCTTTGTCAAATTCTTCTTGAATGTAATAAACGGCTGTGTCATCCTCTTTTTGGCGATAGCTGACATTCAATGTTGGGTGTAAATCCGCAATTTTTTGTTGGTCGACAGTTTGGGCATTATTCAGAACCAAGTCATAAGAGGTCATCGCTTTGGTCATTTTAGGGATTTCATTTCTGAAACCAAGGCCAACGGTTAATGCGCCCAGTGCTAATGCGAACAGCATGGATACTAACGAAAGCATCTGCGTATAGTCACGGATACGGAAGTTTAACTGAGACAAAGTGAAATTATTCAATTTTTTCAGTGCGATGGCATCTGATTTCTTTAATAATGTCAAAATCAATACGATCACAGAGCGGAAAACTAGATAGGTTCCCAAAACGATCGTGACTAGGGCAATCGCAATACCCATAATTTGAAATTTCATTAGATCGCTCATAACATAATAACCGATTCCAAGAAAGATGATCCCCAAAAGGGTTTGAACCAATAAGAATGGGAATTTTTGCTTGATTTGTGCAGGTGTACTAGTTTCTCTCAACAAATCCAAGATGGCTTTTTTGGCAATGGCTGAAGCATTGACGATTGCTGCGATCAGGAAGAGAATGGCAAAAAAGACCAGTGTGATCACAAGTGCTTTTACATTGAATGGCGAAAAATGAGTAATCTTTATATTTAACTGTTGTACCAAAAGATCATTGACAATTTTCGTCAATCCGATACCTGCTAAAGCACCAGCAATGGTTGCAATAATCCCTACAAAAAATGTTTCGATGAAGATCATTTGGGCGATTTTTCGTCCTTTTGCTCCTAACATCATAAACATGGCATAATCCTTCTGCCGCATCGACATTAAGAAAGAATTGGCATAGAGAATGTAGGCAAATGTGATGATTCCTAGTAAGACCGTTCCAAAGTGAAAGATAATGACAACGACACCAATCGTTGAATTGTTTTTCAAGAATTCTTCATTACTAGCCATTGATTGAAACATATAAAAGATGGCAGAAGCCATAACCAGACCAGAAAACAAGACGATGTAGTCTTTTAAGCGGCCTTTGATACCAGTAAGTGATAATTTCCAAAGCATACCATTATCCTCCTACTGTTCCAGATTTCCTAAGATGACTAAGATCTGACGATAAAAGTCTTCTTGGGTTTGATTATTTCGTTTGATTTCTTGATGGATCTTACCATCTTTGATAAATAAGATTCGCTTGCAATAACTTGCCGAAAGGGGATCATGTGTTACGAGTAAGATCGATACTTGGTCATTTTTGTTTAAATCATCCATCATGTCTAATAAATCCTTGGCACTTTTTGAATCCAAGGCACCCGTTGGCTCATCCCCAAACAAGATCGTTGGTTCGGTGATTAATGCTCGCGCAGCGGCTACCCGTTGCTTTTGACCACCAGAGATCTCGGAAGGATATTTATCCAAAATTTGGCTGATGGATAAGCGATTCGCGACTTGTTGAATGAGCTGTTTGATCTTTTTCGGCCGTACGCCTTGTAAAGAGAGAGGCACAGCAATGTTTTCAGAAGCCGTTAGATTTTCTAGTAGATTGAAATCTTGGAAGATAAAGCCGATTTCTCTACTGCGAAAATCTGCCAATGCATCACCGCGTAATTTTGTGATATCTTTTTCGTTGATGCGGATGTTTCCGGAAGATGGATGGTCCAATGTGGATAAAATATTCAACAACGTTGATTTACCAGAACCGGAAGCACCCATAATACCAATAAACTCGCCTTTATCAATCACAAAGCTGATCCCTTTTAGGGCTTCGGTTTTTTTCTCATTATTTTTGCCGTAAACTTTCGTTAATTCGTTTGCTTCAATAATTTTTGCCATTTGTTTATCACCGTTCACTTTCTAATTGTTTCAACGCTTTTTCAGGAATAGCATTCTTTTGCACTTCTTCATAGGAAGTCACGCCCTTGTTTTGATTCCAGGTAATTTTTAAGTAAGCGTCTTTTTTCAAAGGACGATCTTTCATCCCTAAGAATTCCAGATTTTTCTTCTTTGCGTCTTTGTCGTAACCAGGTAGTTCATATTTATATTCGATCACTTGATTGCCTCGATCGTCTTCGGTTTCGATCTTTTCGCCATCGGTCGTGATCTGAACATAGTAACTTTGGCCGCCCATGATGACTTTCTCAGCAATTTGTAACCCGGCAAACAAAACGATCATTAGGATACCCAGGCCGATCCAAAATTTCTTCATCTATTCTCACTTCCTTTAATTTGTAAAGTCTAAAGAGGATTATAGCGGGCGTAAAAACAATTGTAGTGTGAAAAACCTATCAATAAACTTTCATTTTTGTCATGAAAACAATTTCATGATGCCCTCCTTTGTATTGGGAGCTGTTAACCAAAGGTTCACCTTTTCAACGCATTCCGTGTATCAAGAGACCGTTGTAAACGAAAAACCATGGGACCTCCTTCATCAAAGAGATCCCATGGCCTTCAATATTTTTTTCGAAACAATGTAATGATCAAGCGATCCTTTTCGTAACTGATTGTTGCTTCATCGATCAACAATCCTAATAAATAAAAGTCTTTTTCTTCATGAATCGACTGGTGCCCGCCTAAAAGTTCAATATAATAACTTTCTAGCGCAATGTCTCGTGGGGTATTCAACATTTCCGCAAATACGGCTAAATCACTGGGCTCTTCTGGACAGGTCCCAGCAATAATGGCTCGAAATCCTGTTTTTTCGAAAGACATCTCAGTAGTGATATGAGGGCAGTCGTGGGAAAGAAAGTAGGTGACCACTTCATCCACGATCCGCCGTGCTTGTTCCTTTTCTATCATTGGTTCATCCGCCTTTTGATTTGGTTGATCTCATCTAACAAAGGTACCATAGCTGCCGCCACAAAGCCACTGGAAAAACCATTATTATAAAGATTCAACCCGCCATGTAAGTAGGTAATATTGCTTACTAACGCCGCATGGGCAATACCGGCAAAGATTCCTGCAATTGGTCCATAGTAGCCGCTGATTGGTGCTAAACTTGTTCCAAAAATCGCAGTCAACAGCAATTGAAAGGTCGAAGTCTCAGTGGTAAAGCCTAAACGTGTGGCAAGAACGACCCCAATCAAAATCGGCAGACTATTTTTCCAGTGATTTCCGAAAGCACTAAAGCCAACCACTGTCAGAACAGCACCAAGTAATGGGCCTGATAGCTGGCCCCCAAGCAAGTAGATGAATACAAGCAGCAGCATCCCCATGATCGCCATGTTCATCAGTGTGACCCCTAATGCAAAAATCGTGACGAAGTCTGTCACCAGTTTACCGGAAACATCGAATAGATGAGCCAATCCTTGGAAAGAACGGTGATTCAATAAATAACCGGTTAAAAAGAGCAACCCGCATAAGCCGCACAAAAAGAAGAGTAAAAAGGAACTGTACTCAGTCGTCAAATACGGTAGATAGTCACCAAAGTCAGCCAGATCTGTTCCTACAAACAGCATCTGATTATGAGGCTCTCCGTGACGCGCTATTAACAATAACCGCAAAATAAATCAAAGGACCACGAATCCTTAAGGATTCGTGGTCCTTTTTTTCAAAAATTGCAAAAAAAACGCATTTTTCCATGAAGTGAGCGTTTCGTTTTTCATTTCATGAACATTCCTCTACACTTTTAAGTAAGGTCATGGTTCTACATGACGAGCATGAAAAAAATAAGGAGGAAATGAACATGTCAAAAAAAATCAATGATCCATTAACGAAGTACTATAACGGCACATTTGAAAAGCAGGAACAGGAAGCACCAGCGGTCCAAGGAAAAATGCAGCCAGTACCAGATTGTGGTGAAACTAGCTACAATGGTTCAGGACGATTATCAGGCCGCAAAGCATTAGTCACAGGCGGGGATTCAGGCATCGGTCGTGCAGCAGCCATTGCCTTTGCTAAAGAAGGCGCGGATGTGGCTATCAACTACTTGCCTTTTGAAGAAGAAGATGCCCAAGAAGTGAAGACTATCATCGAAGAAGCAGGTCAAAAAGCTGTATTGATTCCTGGCGATTTGAAAGACGAATCTTTTGCGCGTCAGTTGGTTCATGATGCAGCGAAAGCGTTGGATGGTTTAGATATTTTGGTCTTGAATGCAGGTATGCAACAAGCGGTCAAAGATATTAAAGATTTGACCACCCAACAAATCACGGACACATTTACAACGAATATCATCTCCATGTATTGGACAGTTCAAGAAGCCCTGGATTATTTACCGGCTGGCGGCAGTATCATTACCACTACTTCCATCCAAAGTGCAGAACCTAGTGCTCATCTGTTAGACTATGCAGCAACCAAAGGAGCGATCACTTCATTTAGTAAAGGATTGGCAGCACAATTGAGTTCAAAAGGTATTCGCGTGAATACTGTAGCACCAGGACCAATCTGGACACCACTACAAATTTCAGGAGGACAACCACAATCAGCGATCCCTGAGTTTGGACAAAAAGAATTATTAAAACGGGCTGGCCAACCCGTTGAATTAGCGCCAGTTTATGTTTTCTTAGCGTCAGATGAAGCCAGCTATGTCACAGGACAAGTCTATAGTGTAACAGGCGGAAGCTTCTTTGCTTAAAACCCGTTGTTAAAAAACGCTTACGACAATAAAAAATGCGAAGTAAGAAATACAGAGGCCTTGCATTGCTTTAGCAAGGAACCCATCTGATATTTCAGCTTCGCTTTTTTTATGGAATCATGATAAAAAATTTGTTTCAACAAGAGGATTTGCAAGTGAGGGCAAACATTTTTTTGGTAATTACTTGATTGATTTTTGCAAACAAAGATTCCCATTCATACATATTAAGTATATCTGAGAGTAGCAGAAGCTTTTCCGTTATCGCTACTTCTTCGTAATTGTCGGTAATAATCAAGTCCGCCCCTTCGATATCTTTAGTGAATGAGACCGACTTCTCTGAGTAGATGGATCGGATACGGGCTTCTATCAGCATTTTGGTTCGATATTGAATCGTTGTTCGAAAGTAAATCCGAATAGTTGGACTTTCATGCATGGTGGTTTCCAGATAGAGTAGTTGGGCAAGATAACGCAATTGTTTACGGTGAAAGAATTCTTTGTCTAAATCATTGTTTGGAAAGGTATTGACATGTTCTGTTAACAAGTGAGCAATTGCTGTATAAGTTTGACTATTGTTGTCAATCGAACTTTCATCGGGCAAGTTATAGTCTAAATTCCAAACTTTCAGCAAATCAACATCGATAAAAATCGATAGATTAAAAAATAAGAGACAACTGTTTAGAAGTTGGTCAAATGAATCTTGCTTCATAGTCGGCACAAATTTTTGTCGCCAATCTTCGATCATATCAATAAAAAAATGAACGAGAGGCTTTTTTGATTGGTAAACCAGCGCAATACTCTCTTGAATCTTTTGGCGATCAACAACTGCAGGAAGGAAAATATGCAAAAAGAAATTTAAATACAAGTATTCGGCTTGAGCGATCCGTTTATCTAAATTAGTTTTGGAGAAAAAGAACGAATCGAGAACTTCCATCGGTAAAAAGGAGTAAAAGTTCAAGAGTGCTTGAGCTTTTTTCTCGATTTCAGGCAAATATTTCTTTTGAGAAAGTCGGATGGTAATTGTTTTCCAAAAGGCAAACAATTTATTTTTAGTCAACTGATCTAAGAGAGTAGCATCAAAAAAGCTGTTGAATTGCTCGAATTCTGTTATATATTGATCAGATAAAAGCTGAAACTCGGTTGGTGCACTTTGCGTAAGAAAACTATAAATAAAGATGCGGATATCCAACTCTCTTCCAGCAAGTTCGACAATATTTTCTTCATTGGAATAGATTGAGAGGTAAAATTTCTTTAATATTAGACTGACTTTTTTTATCAGACGATACATGTGAGATTGGCTAACGTGAAGATCCGAACATAACTGGGACATTGAAGAATCTGTATGCCCAATAAGGTACTGAACCAGTTGATATTGTGGAGAACTGAGCAAGTAATGATAGACCAGCAGTGAATAAGAAGGTTCGGCACTATCTCCATTTCTTTCGATACAATATTGGTTGTAGGAATTTTTGGCGAGACAAAGGTTGACGGACAGATATTTCAAGTCTTCATTCAAAAAGTAGATATGTTTTTGCAAGCTTTTGATGGGGATTTTCAATACTCTTGATAATTTTAATAAGCTGATTCCATTGGTGTTACATACTGCTTTGAATATATCAAGCTTTTTTTCCTCTGCGGGAGAAATGAACTCTCGGTACATCAGTATTCTCCTTTTTTGCTCCATTTTTACGCACAATATGAAGCCTATTTGTAAGGTTTTGTGATCCGTTTTTTTGGTACTTTTGATTATACTAAGTACAAATGAGAAGTCAATGTGAGGCGATGAAGAAACAATCATTTTTTTGTGGTTGAAAAAATGAAAGTATTGCCAGAAAATTGGCATCTTGTTTAATAAACAAAAAAGAAGGAATGACTTATGAAAAAAATGGTGTTGGCATTAGGTATTTTAGGAATAAGTAGTTTAGGGGTCCCAGTGACTGGTTTAGCTGCGGAAGCAAATCCATCTACTTCAATGACCAGTGAAGCAGCACTAACCATCAATCCAGGGATTTTGTCCCTTGGTAGTGTTTCAAATTTTGATTTTGGTACTGGGAATATCGCAGATTTCGCTCAACAAGAGAAAGTGATCACCACGGTATCAAATGAAACGTCATCTGTTTCTGATTTTCGTGGTCCAAACACAGTTGGTTGGCAATTAACAGCAAAATTATCAAAAATCTCGAATGCCGATCAAAAAGAATTAGCAAATGCAAAGATTACACTAAAAGGTACCGAAACAGCAGGAGATGCAGCTTTATCAGCAAATGCTGAATTGGTTGCTGGAGCTACCGATCCTACTTCAGTAGCAACCGCAGATGGCGCAACTGGGTTAGCAATCAATACCTTTGATTTTTCGACCACAACGTTGACCGTTCCCCAACAAAATGTTTATAGTGGTGACTATACAGGAACGATTACGTGGACATTATCTAATTCTTATCAAGCACAGTAATAGGATGGATGACAATGAGAAGACTTCTTCAGAATGCAGTATGGATCTTTTCATTTATCAGCTTTGTTTATTTTCCTGTGACTCGTGGTTATGCTGAGACCACCAGATTTACTGTTATACCAGAACTTCCCCAAAATCAAGCAAGTGAAGCAACTTATTTCGATTTGCTGGTAAATAAAGAGACTGTTCAGGAATTGATTATCGCCGTACACAATACGAGTTCCGAAGAGATAACGATCACCGCTGATGCACTGAATAGTTATTCTGCTTCCACTGGAATCATCAGTTATCAACGAAAGAAAACGGCCGAAGACTATGGAGGTAAGTCTTTTACTAGCTTTGTTTCAAACCCCATTCAAGAAGTACGCCTAAAATCTGGTGAGGAACGAAAGGTGATTTTTACACTTGATTTAAAGGAAACAGTGTTTGACGGAGAAATCTTAGGGGCTTTTTTGTTCGAAGAAGTCAAACCTCAGGAAACTGCTCACGAAGCTGATGCAAGTTTGGAATCAAACTATCAGTTGCAGTTAGGGGTACGAATGCGTCAAAGTCTACAAGAGCTGCCAAAGCCAGATTTAAAACTAGTTGAAACTAAAGCAGTCGAAAAAAATGGCAAGCCAACTTTAAAAAGCAGTATCAGTAATATTCGTCCCGTCGCATTTGGGAATATTTCCGTGAATACGACGATACGTGACAAGAATCAAGCTATCGTCGGTGGCTTTAAGTCAGAAAATTTTCAATTCGCACAAAACTCTGTCTTAGATCTCTATAGTGAATTTGAACAAGAAGAACTCAAACCGGGCACTTATACGATTCGCATCGAATTATCCTCTCAGCGAGGCACATGGGTTTTTGATGATAAGGTCGTTATCGATCGTCAAGCAGCAAAAGCTGTCAACCGAACTACGATATATGCAGCGGCTATCGCTCAAAGAAATTTTCTGTTCTATCTATTGATTGCTATAATCATTCTATTGATTGCAATCATCCTTTTCTTGTTAGTGAAGCGGCGTAAAAACTCCGATGAAAGTGAGTGAGAAGAATGAAAAAAATGCTAAAATCTTTTTGTTTATCGCTTCTTTTTATAGGAACTTTTTGGCTGTTGCAAGGACAGCAAACAGTCTTTGCGGCGGTCACTGCGCCGGACTTTGCTACTTTACCAATTAATCAAGTAATGATCTCTACTGCAGGTAAAGCAGGTTCATTGCAAGGTGTAGAAGGGCATAACTACGTTCAAATCAATGACACAACCATAAATTCTAGCGGGGCAGTTTGGTTCAACAATCCGACTTCTTTCACACGAGATTTCCATTTGGAAATGGCTTTCTATATTGAGAATACGGCTAATGATAGCGACGGACTGGCTTTTGTGTTGCAAAGTAGCGGGCCTCAAGCACTAGCTTCAGAAGCTGGATCAACAATTGGAGTTTGGTCGAATATTTCTGGATCAGACCCACTTAGTCAAGGTGCAATCGCAAATAGTATCGCAATTGAATTTGATACATATTACAACAATAATGGCGGTATCCTTGCTACTGATCGGATGATGGATCGTGATGTGACAACAAAGGGACACCATATTGCTTGGTCTTACCCTGGTTCCGATGCTTCTTATACGACAGACGGCTGGCTGATGGTGGATAAAGTCTTAAATCACTATAACACGGTTGGCGTTACGGACATTTCCGATGGAAATTGGCATACCTTTATCGTGGATTACAATGAATCTACGCAACAATTTCATTATGCTGTTCCAGATTTTAATGTAGATGTATCGATTCCTGTCGATGATACTTTTAAAAACAATCTTAATTTAACAAATTCGGCGCCAGTTTATTTTGGTTTTACCGGTGCCAATGGCGGATTTGCCCAAAACAAAGCAGTCGCTTTCGTCGATGTTCAAGGTCTAGTCGAAATTGATATGCGGACGGGCGTCTTCCAAAGAGAGCCAGATCAGTTTATGCTGGACACGGGAACAGTAATGGATAAACCAATTGAAGTGGATGCAAGTAAAGAGATTACTTATGCAACCTATATTGATTTTAAACAAACAAGCGATCTATCAAGTTTGAATCCAGGGATTAAACTCAAATTCACACTTCCAGATAATGTATCTGTGAAAGATACTGTCTATTTTGGTAAACCAGAAGATACCATGATCATCGGTTTTCCTGATGGGGGGTCCCCAATCGAATATATAAGAGAGACAGGACAAATAAGTGTAGTATTGCCGAAATTGGAAAAAGGGAATGCCTATATTGTTCATTTTAGGGTCAAGTATAGTGGGACCCCTATAGATGCGAATATTGATGAAGTAATACCAGTTGAGACTACCTTTAGTGGAAATGCTTTTATATCCAGTTTTACTTCAGGAGGAGCCGCTACCCATTTTTATACGGTAAAAGGCAAATTCCCACCAACATTGACCAGCGGACAAGCCACAATGTCAGAAGCGCAGAAAACTGCGCCGATCCTTCGACAAAATCGAAATGCCTATACTGACATCTCTGTGGAAGATAGTAATTCTACGCAGGCGCAATTATTTATAAGTGATTTATTTTCACAAGAGAAGGAATTACAGGAAGAAGACTTTACTCTAAAAACAGTTCTTGAACGAACAGATTTGTCAGATCCCTTCCACTACACTTTAGAGTCAGAGACGAGTGATCTTTCCCCAGGGACTACCTATTATTTTGCAACATATGTCGTCGACACAGAAGGCAATTCATCAGCAATCCATTACTTTGCCATTGATTTTCGAGGAATCGTCGAATTAAAATCAGTCCCAGAATCTTTCAAAGGAACAACAGTCACAATCAACGAGTTGGCTCGAGCAATGGATTCTAATGGCTTGGTACCAATAAAAGTTCCAATTGCAACAACCAGCAAGCCTCTCGCAATCAGCAATACGAGTGAAGGTACATGGAAATTATCGGGACAAACCACCCCATTTATGAATAGTGGCGCCTCATTGGCTGATGAAGTCCAACTAGTTCTATACGATTCTACTGATAATTCATTGTTTTGCACCATTACTTCAGATAAAAAAGTACTTTTTGAGCAGACGCCTAGCGATAAAGCTCTCTCTCGATTTAAGTCAGTATGATTGTTATTTACGGTTTGCCCCTAAGATAGAGACCCTTTCCCCAGGAACCTATCAAGGAAAAGTCAATTGGCAGTTAGACAGCACGATCACAGACTAATGCACGTTGGTCAGAAAGACAGACAAAAAAACGCCATTTCGGCGTTTTTTTGTCTGTCTAAGGATAAGAACTCAGCTTTCCCGATCTTTGACTACTTTTAGTACTAAAGAAAGGGCGGCCAAGGCAAAACTGCCATACTTGACAAATTTCTCAAGTGACTCGATTTTTTGTTTTTTGCTTTGTTTGCAAGCAGCACATTTCGTTTCAGCACCATCTAGTTTTTTTCCGCACCTACAGTGTTTTTTCATTTGATCCGTCTCCTTTACAATTTTATCGATGTTTCATCAATCTCTTACTATCAATTATACATGGACAACGGGTTTATGTCCGAGATAACGCTGTTCTCCTCGCAAAGCAATCAGTGAACGCGGATAGGCTATTTTCTTGGGTATGAATGATTCGGGAGATTTGACGTGCTACCTTAAAACACCAGCAGTAGGTTTATCTACAATGAGGCGGATGAACTTTGAAAACGGCTTGAAAGCCTGCTACGTTAACGATTCTCTTTCTCATTTAACGGTTTTTTGTTTCATTTCATTCCTGCAAGTGGTACGCTTTTGGTGAAAGGTGAGGTGCATAAAATGAATCGTTTAAGTAAATTTTTGATTGCCATCGGCGTAGGAGCTGCGGCGTTGATCGCTGAATTTGGCTTTGATCGACCTCCCATTGCTTTTGGTTTGATCGCGATCATCGGCGGATTGACAGCGTTGACGATGTTGATCGACATGATCCAAACATTGCGTTCAGGAAAATATGGCGTGGATCTGTTAGCGATCACAGCCATTGTTGCTACACTTGCTGTTGGCGAATATTGGGCCAGTTTGATGGTTTTGATCATGCTGACAGGCGGCGATAGTTTGGAAGAATACGCCAGCAAACAAGCCAGCCGAGAACTTCGGCAACTGTTGCAACGTTCTCCACAGACCGCCCATCGGCTGAATGATAAAAAAGATGTTCCGGTTGAAGAACTAGCTATTGGTGATCTGGTCATCGTCCGCCCGGGAGAAATCGTTCCCGTAGACGGCTGTGTCACTGAAGGAAATACCCTTGTCGATGAATCATCCTTGACTGGTGAGTCACGACCTGTAGAGAAAAATCCTGGTGATGAATTGATGTCTGGCTCAGTCAATGGGGAAACTGCGATTACTTTTGAAGTGACGAAAAAAGCAGCAGATAGCCAATATCAAATTCTTGTTCGTTTAGTCAAAGAATCTGAAGCAAAACCTGCGCGCTTTGTTCGTTTAGCGGATCAGTATGCCGTACCATTTACGTTGGCAGCCTATGTGATTGCGGGGATTGCTTGGTTTGTATCAAAAGATCCTGTCCGCTTTGCGGAAGTCCTAGTAGTGGCGTCACCTTGTCCATTAATCTTGGCAGCACCAGTAGCTTTAGTAGCAGGCATGAGTCGCTCAAGCCGCAATGGGATTGTCATGAAAAACGGCACCACGATCGAAAAATTAGCCAAAGCAAAAACGATCGCTTTTGACAAAACAGGCACATTGACAGAGGGAAAGTTGCACGTTGAAAAAATAACTGTGACTGCTGATCAACTATCGGTCGAAGAGCTTTTGCGCATTGCGGCTAGTGCTGAGCAGGATTCCACTCATATTCTCGCCCGCTCTCTGGTTGCTTCTGCTATGGAACGAAAGCTGACTTTGCTGCCAGTCACCAACTTGAAAGAAGTGGTAGGGCAAGGGATCGAAGCAACAGTTGCTGGACACAAGATCAAAATCGGTAAACCTGAATTTGTTGGAGCAGTTGGTGTAGATGAAGCTAAAACCAATGTTTGTGTTGGGAAAGATGACCAATGGATAGGAACGATCTTTTTTGAAGATACATTACGCAAGGAAGCCAAACAAACGGTTGAGCAGTTGCGTCATCAAGGATTGAAAAAGACGATCATGTTGACAGGTGACCAAGCATTCGTTGCTCGGAAGATCGCAGCTGAAGCAGGGATCGAAACCGTTCTAGCAGACTGCTTGCCGGCAAAAAAAATTGCCGTTATAAAAGAAACAGAACCAGCTGAACGCCCGATCATCATGGTGGGGGATGGGGTCAATGATGCCCCAGCTTTAGCAGCAGCTGATATAGGCATTGCTATGGGAGCCCATGGTACTAGTGCTGCAACGGAAGCAGCAGATGCGGTAATACTACAAGATGATCTCAGCAAGGTCTCTCAAGCCGTACAGATTTCTCAAGACACGATGAGAATCGCCCGCCAATCCGTGTTGCTAGGAATCTTCATTTGTATCGTTTTAATGTTGATTGCCAGCACGGGTGTGATCCCAGCGTTGTTTGGCGCTTTGTTACAAGAAGTGATCGATACAGTATCCATTCTATCTGCACTTCGTGCTAAGAATGATCATTCTACTAGCACAGCATCATCTCTTTCAGTCAATCATCAGGCACATTAATAGGTGCAGGTCCGTGACTAAGAGCAAACAAACCTGATAACTGTGATTTTTGTGATAGCAGATGCAAGACACTTAGATTATCTGGCTATGTTTGCCTTATAAGTTACGGGCCTTTTTGATTCTTAAAGCAGGTCCGTAAAAATCCTCCTTTTTTTTAATAATACTACCGTTATATATAACGAATTTTTCTTAGCTAAAATCATTGTTTTGTTGAGTATAATTCAGCTTCACTCATACTTTGTGATGTTATTCTCATTTTTTTCTTCGTTATTCCCTCAAAATGAGAATAATTTTAGCCGATTTTATGATATATATATACGTAGGAAGTTTCAGTAGATTGACTGTGAACTGTCCGCATGAAAGGATTGATAATTCGCGTGATTGATTTAATGCTCTATAAAGAAACAGCCGACTATTTGGAGAAAGTGATCGATAAAGAGGTGCTTGACCTTGTGGAAGTAGAGTACCCTAAGGTATATACTTACATCCACCAATTGATTGATTCTTTCAAATGTGCTGTCCAACAAATAGATGGTTCAAATTTTTGGGAACTTTTTCCAGAAATACTTGGGTATGATTCACGGTTTGTTTTATTGAACTCATTGATTCTAGTAAGAGATGAATTCTTGACAGAAGAAGAAATCATCCAAATGATCGAAACCGATTATACTCATTTAAATAAAGAATCTTGCGGTTATTCTTTGAAAGATCAGGAACATGAAAGCCTTATCTTCAATATCAAATAAATGATTTCCTAAAATCGCAAGGAGCAGCCGACCAGCATCAGTGGTCGGCTGTTTATTTGTTTAAATTTACGCTTTATTTATTCAATAATCTTAAAAATATTTTGAAAAAATGGTAAATATAGATTATTATTGATATATGAATGAAGAATAACTGAAATGTCTTTTCAATTCAGCGTTACAGTTAGACTGGATTCAGGAAATTAGCTATATAACATTGTTCATGGAATGAGCAAAGAGAAAGGGGCATATATGGATTATTTGAATTTTTCAAAAAAAGAGTGGGAGATTCTGATTTGTTTTTGGAATGCTCAGGAACCACTATGTTGCAGTGATTTTAGTGAGCGTTTTAACTTAAATCGCAACACTTCGTTATCAGTCATCAGAAAATTAGTCAATAAAGGCATACTGGAAGTTGCGAGCATCAAAATGAGCGGTTCGGTTTTAGCACGTCGTTTTCAACCCAAAGTGACTGAATTAGAAGTACTGCAGTCGATTCTTAATCAAGATCAGATTTTTGCTATGCTTCAGGTGGCGATTGGTCGTCTCGAAGAAAAGCAGTTAGCGATGTTAATGGACAAAATTACTGCCAAAAAACAAGAGCTTTCAATGCCAAAAGACCATCAGTGATCTTGCTTGTCCAAAGAGAGCCAACAAAAAAAGATCTGACTTATGGACTGCGCTTAAGAAGTTAGTTTTTCGGCTAACGTTTCGAGCAATCCGGTAAGTCGGATCTTTTTTAGCTAGTTTTCTGAAACTGATGCAGCATTTTTGTCGTCAAGCGATGTAAATCAGCTAGTTCTGTAGGAGACAATGGCAGGAAGTCTTTGACTTTACTGGGAATATTCACCGCAGAATCATGGAGCAGCTGCCCTTTTCCTGTCAATGACACATTTAAAGAACGTTCGTCCTCTTGATTGCGAGTTCTTGAAAGATAGCCTTTCATTTCGAGTTTCTTTAAAACCGGAGTCAAAGTTCCAGAGTCCAGACACAGGGAATCGCCCAATTCTTTTACTGTCAATGTTCCTTGCTCCCATAAGACGAGCATCACGAGATATTGCGTATAGGTCAAGTCCAGAGGGTCCAGTAATCCTTTATAATGCTTGATAATTTCTTTCGAAGCGGCGTATAGAGGAAAACATAGTTGGTTTTCAAGTGCTAAGTCATTCATGTCCTCACTCCTTTTTATACTGACGCTTCTTATCATAGCTTTTTTGTATCGGAAAGTCTACTCACTAACAGCTTTGACGGTTACTTCAATATTGCCGGCTGTTGCTTTTGAATAAGGACATACGGTATGAGCAATTTCTAGTAATTCTTGTGTTTCATCTAATGAAAGACCTTCTACGAATCCTTCAATCTCTACTCCTAAAACAAAACTACTTTCATTCTCGGCATAAAGTGAAACTTGTGCACTTACAGTTGATGCGCCATCAATTCCTTTCCTTTGCTTTACAAGTTCAAGAGCACTGTTGAAACAAGCACTAAAACCAGCGGCAAAAAGTTGTTCTGGGTTAGTGGCATTTTCGACCCGTTTACCAGGTGCTGCGATGGATAATTCGAAGGAATGATCAGGACTATGAACTTCTCCTGAACGGCCACCTGTGTTGATCATCTTTGTAGAATACATTTTTTTCATCTAACTTCACTCCTGTTTTTTGATTTTGTACAATTAGATTGTATGCAATTTAATTGTGGAAAGCAATTAAGTTGCTTGCAAAAGCAGGTTTTTTTATTTTTACTTGTTTTTACATTAAATTGAAAGTAAAAGTTTAAATAATTACTGTGTAGCAAGGCAAAACATGATATGATGATAGCACAGAATCTAAGGATAGTTGGTTAGTGAAGAGGGTGACTAAAATCGTAGAATATATGGAAAACCGCGCAGTCGGGAAATATTTTCGTTCCACGACAGATCATTATGCCGGATTCATTCGAATCTTTGGTACGTATACTGAATATCGGGTTGTTGCCGGTATTCCAGCAGAGAATGTGATGCTGGAGATCATCGGCGTTGAAAATGGGATCTTGCTGACACAAGTGAACAATACATTATTTGAAAATGGAAGAGGGTATATTCAATGATCATCGTACAAATTATCTTAATCGTTCTTGTCATAGCGATCGCGATTTGGCTGTTGGCAAGCACTGCTGTTATCGTTCGACAAGGTGAAGTAAAAGTAGTTGAGAGTTTTGGGAAGTATGTTAAGACACTTGAACCAGGTCTACACTTTTTAGTCCCTATTTTATATACAGTCAGAGAACGAGTATCACTTAAACAGATTCCTTTAGAAATTGAACCGCAAAGTGCTATCACGAAGGATAATGTTATCGTTCAAATTGATGAAGCCATCAAATACCATGTCACAGATGTCCGGGCGTTTGTTTATGATAATGAAAACTCGGTCGTTTCTATGATCCAAGATGCGCAATCCAATTTGCGAGGAATCATTGGGAAAATGGATCTAAATGAAGTTCTCAACGGAACAGAAGAAATCAACGTGGCGTTGTTTACTTCCATTAAAGATATCACAGCGGGGTATGGGTTGGCGATCGACCGAATCAATATTGGTGAGATCAAAGTTTCGCAAGAAATCATTGAATCAATGAACAAACTGATCACTGCTTCACGGGATAAAGAATCCATGATCACGCGGGCACAAGGGGAGAAATCTTCTGCTGTCTTAAGTGCGGAAGCCAAAGCTTCTCAAATGACGATCGATGCCCAAGCCCGAGCGGAACAAACTCAGATTGATGCGGAAGCTCGTGCTAAACGTGTACGGATCGATGCAGACGCCGAAGCAGAACGAATTGCTAAAATTACTGAAGCAGAACGTAAACGGATCTTAGCCATCAATGAAGCAATCAAAGAAAGTCAATTAGACGAACGTTCACTCTCTTACTTGGGCATTGAAGCCTTTAAAGATATTGTCAACAGTAAGACGAATACAGTCATTCTACCATCAAACATGACAGAATTAGGCAATATTCCAGTTGTGAAACAACTCTGGGAACAAACAGACAAAACCAGCGAATAACAAACTAACTGAATCAACCAACATAAATGAGCTTCACCCATTGTTTGATAAACATGGGTGGAGCTCGTTTTTGATTTGTTGAACAATAGTTTGATTACTGGATAGTTGTTGTCTTATTGGTACTTGTGGCGCAGTCTTTTTTTATCCTAAAGAGAAGACGTAGTAATAGTTCGATTGTCTACTATCAACAATGCGATCATCACATAACCGATCCAACTATCTCTGGAATAGAGAATATAACGAGGAGACCAATAAGCTGCATACTTGCTCTTGTACTCCCGCAATCCCTCAAAGGAATAAAAGTGAGAACCAAAGTTATAGATCAAATAGGCGATCCGTTCTTGAATGAAACTGCTTCTGAACGTCCCTACATTCGCCAGCGGGGCCATCCCTAAGTCGAACTGTTCAAATCCTTGGTTTTTAAAATAATCGAAGAGATTGATGAACAAAAAGTCCATTGTGCCATTAGGTGCTTTTTCAGGATCATGACGCATTAAGTCGATTGACCCACAACCTGTCTGATAAGTAGGCATAAAAGAAGCAAATGCCACAATTTCTTGCTGTTGGTTCTTGACGACAGCGATTGGGACGGTGCTCAAGTAATCTTCAGAGAAAAATCCTAATGAGAAACCTTTCTCTTTGCGACCATCTAGCCAGCGATCAGAAATATCTCGTAGCTTGGCAAATGTTTCCGCATTGTACGGTGGTTGTAGGACATCGAAAGTAAAGCCTTCTTTATTGATTTTGTTGTTTAATGCCCGTTGACCCTTCATTTTTTTGCCAGACAAGGTGAAATTCTGTAGGTCCACGAAGGCTTTCTCACCAAATTTGATGAAGTCATAGCCGAATTCATGAAGCAGCATGACCATTTCTTCACTGCTTTCATAGAAGACAGGCAAATAATTCCACTGATCCATTTCTGTGATAAAGGCTTCTAGTGCAGCAGCAAAATCCTCTTGCTTACCAGCTGGGTCCCCCATGACCAAACATTTATTGTTATAGGTCGTAAACTGGAAAAAGACGGTAGGATCGGTCTCGTTCGGATAGAAATAGACTTCTTTATCTTTCAAAAAGACAAGATGGCTATCACTAGTACCACCGTAGGTCTCTAAAAGAGTCAAGATTTTTTCATTCTCAGGTCTCTGTCCAATTTGATGTTTGGGTCCCATTAAATAGCGTGAGAAAAGCAAGACCGCGATAGCGACGATCATGATAGCCAGAAAGCCTTGCAACCATAACTTTTCAGAAGGAAACAAAAGAAAATCAATGGAACGATGGGCGGGATGACGATTTAAATGGGGCATGTTATAGACCCCAATAATCACATAAAGGACAGTCAAAGATCCCATCAAAAGGCCATCGATCGTCAGCCATTCCCAAGAATAAACCAGTTGCTTACGAAATAGTTCACTTTTGGAAAGGACCATAATCGCCAATAAGAAGAGCAAGAAACACATGGTTGAAAAGCGGAAACCGGCTAAGACCGCATAGCCGATCGTTGCTGCAATCAACAGCAATGTTGGAAAATAAGCGCGCGAAACACGAGCTGAAACCCCACGACCAGCAATGATGAAAAGATAGCCTAAGAAAATACTTGGGTATTGCATGACAAAATTCAACCGTATCGGATTAAGATGGGCTAACCATTGAATGTGGTCAAATGCTTCCGGAATCGTTGCTGACAAAACCAGCATCGTACCAGTCAAATAGAGCAACAGTACTTCAATCTTATGGAATACTTCTAAAAGCAATCCTTTAGGAATACCAGAAAAGCGTGTGTTGAGCGTTACACTGACATTTTTAGAGAACAAAAGCACCCCAATCAAAAACGGAATGATGTAATAGAATAGCCGGAATAGCAGAAGCCACGCTACGACGCTTTCTCGGGGAATATTCAATGAACCCATTCCCATGATCATCATGACATCAAAGGTTCCTAATTCTCCGGGAATCATTGATACGATCCCTATCACAGATGCAGCAATAAATAATGGCAGTATTTGAAAAATATCCACAGAGATCCCCATCAGCATACCGGTGGTGATAAAGGCCGTAAATACCCCTACCCATTCCAATAATGAAACCAAAATCAGTTGACCGCGGTCAGAAGGGGTCAGACCGCCTAAATAGCCATTCTTCTTCGACAAACTTAAGACATAGACCACTGGAAAGTACAAACTTCCTCCCAATAGCCAAATCCAATATTGCTGCAGATAATCAGTTGTTGGCCCAAAGACGACGAACCCTAATGCCAGTAATGATAAAAGCGATAACCCAGACATCAGATAAATAAAAATTTTCGAAATTGCTTGAGCAACATCTTTGCCATTTTTTTCTTTGCCATAGAATTCGGAGCGAAGACCAATGCTGATAAAACCGCCGAATCCTACAAGATTATTCATGGTATTGATGATCCAGCTTGTTTCACTTAAATAACGGGCAGAAAGCTTTTGTCCTAAGAGCCGATTTAAGATAATGTCATAACCAATCATTGGCGCAATACAAAGCAAACTAATCAAAAGCATCAATGCAACACGCCAAACCGCTAATTCGGAAAACAGTGTCGTCAATTGATCGACGGAAATCGTCTTGCTTAAGGAAAGCAATTCACCTAAAACGATCACTGCTACAGCGATCAAAAAGAGTCCTTTGAACAAGGAGAGATGGTTACGAATCCATGTAAAAAGTTTCATTTTATTGTCCCACCTTATCTAAGAAAGAAAGAACTTTCTGATTGAATATATTTGGATTTTTGCGAGCAAAACTATGTCCTTGTCCCTTTACTACCATGAAATTGGCATTCGGAATATGATTGGCTAGATAAAATGAATGAGACAATTTGATTGAATCTCTTTTTCCTACCAAAATCAGTGTTGGGACAGTAATTTTTTTTAAATCGGTGGCTGATAAACCGATGTTACGAAAGAGTAGTGCAAGAATCGGTAAAAAACCACGCATGCCTTTATCGAAAGGCGCGCAAAGCCAAACGACTGCATATTGGATCAGACTGCCGATCCGTGCAAACAGCCGAACCCCTTTAGGATCCGTATTGCCGGAATTTAAAATCAGACAACTCACTAATTCCGGATATTTAAAACAAAACACCATAGCTAAATTTGCGCCATCACTAAAGCCTAGAAGAGCTACCTTTGACAGGTGTTCTTTTTGAATAATGGCATACAAGTCATCAGCCATCAAGAAAAAATCAATTTTTTTGCGGGTATTCGTTGATTTGCCATGCCCACGGCTGTCTATCAAGTACAGCTGATGTTTCTGACTTAATTCAGCTATCTGATTAGCAAAGTAAGCACTGCTCCCGCCATTGCCATGCAATAAGAATAATGGCTTGCCTTTTCCAATTTTCTCATAGTAAAGGACCGAGCCATCTTGCATTTTGGCATAACACTTTTCAGATTCCATTTTTTCACCTACTTTCTTTGAGTATACCTTGAAGCCCGCGATTGATAAAATCAAATGGTGATTTTTCACTAGAAATAATCATCGTTTATTCATTTTTGTCTTAGAAAACTGCTATCTTATTATATTAAGAAATCAGACAGATGCTGCTCTTTAGATTCATTTCTAGCCATATCTTAGGAGATCACTTCGAAATGGAACAGAAAACTTTGCCAAAATAGAAAATTTTCACATTTTCCCCCGTATTTTTCCCTCTTATTTCTTTAGAAGGAAACTATAGAAGAGAACTATAGAAGAAAACCATAGAAGAGAACTATAGAAGAGAACTAAGCAAAGCAGCAAGGATACCCCATAGTGTCTCCCATTCAGTGACAATGGTTTTCATTAAACGGGGGAACAATGAATGATTTAAAGCTTGTTTAATATGTCTAAAGGAAATCAACAAGGTGCCTTCTGATTTTTTTTCATTCAGTTTGACCTGCAAGATGCATTCGTGGCGCAGAAAGCAAATGTTTGTTATTCCTAAAAGATTATATCTCTCCAATAATTACTGCAAAGTTTCAGGAATTCAGTTATTATTTTCAAGTTGTTATCTTGATGCTGGAGGGAAATAAATGAGAGAGACTAGATATGAAGAATTGAAGCGAGCAGAAAAGGGCGCTCTGCTTAGTATCATCGCCTATCTATTGATTTCATTCGTTAAATTATTGATCGGTAAAATAGCTGGGTCGGAAGCTTTATGGGCAGATGGTTTAAATAATGCCACCGATATAATCGCTTCAGTGGCTGTTTTGATAGGTCTACGCTTAGCTCAAAAACCGGCTGATGAAGAACATAAGTATGGACATTGGAAAGCAGAGAATGTAGCAAGTTTGATTACGTCATTGATCATGCTTGCTGTAGGGCTGCAAGTACTTTATTCCTCTGTCTGGTCCTTGATTCAAGGGGAGACAGAAAGTCCTGATGTGCTTGCGGCAATTATAGGTGTGGTCTCGGCTATTCTCATGTATGGTGTGTATACCTTTAATCGAAGATTGGCTGCACAAGTAAAAAGTTCCGCACTGCTTGCTGCTGCCAAAGACAATCGCAGCGATGCTTGGACCAGCATCGGAACCGCCATTGCCATTTTTGCCGCTTCTTTTGGCTGGGGGTGGCTTGATAGTCTAACAGCGATCGTTGTCGCTGTTCTGATCCTAAAAACGGCCATTGATATTTTCAAAGAAAGTGCCTTCTCATTGTCAGATGGTTTTGATCAAACATTGGTCAACGAGTACGAACAAGTCGTAGCCGATTTTCCGGAAGTAAAATCTGTCAAGAGTATTCGCGGCAGAATGTATGGCGCAAATGTGTTTCTTGATATTGTTATTACGATGGACAAATATTTGACAGTTGAAAAAAGTCATGCAGTAGCTGATGCCATAGAAGCATTGCTGTCTGATCGTTTCAATGTCTATGATACAGATATTCATATTGAACCACATTAATCGCCGATTTATTTTTAAGGGTCATTTTGTGTTGTGTAAGTTAAAAAAAACAGTGTAAACACCACGTTTCTAGCATGTAAACATCCCGTTGCTTCTTTTTTTATTGAAAGAATGGCAAACTATTCTTATCAGAAAAAGAAAGTAGGGATCGTATGGAGACGATAAATATCACTGACCTTCAAGCAAAGAAAATTAATGAAGTGGGACAACCTGTCCTTTTAGAAATTTGTAAAAATTATATTTTATCAGTAGAAGATAGACAGATACTAGCTCTTCTTCAGAAACAAATTACAGAAAAAAAAGCTGAACTCGTTTGAGATTCAACTCGTTTTAGTCAAGTACAAAAAGAAAAGCAGCAGTTTGATCCATCAATGATCAAACTGCTGCTTTTTTAGCCTTTGAGAAAAGAAAGAATGAAGGTAATCCAACTTTTCTTTTGTAAGAGAAGATCAGTAGTCTGATGATATCCTAGAGGAAAGCAAAAGTAGAAATAAGAAAGATTTCGGTAGAAAGAAGTGATTCGATTTTTATAAAAGTCTTTTAAAAGACTTCAAAAAAACTTTTTTGAGGTTAGTGACCGCTAGTCATTTTAATGCCTACAATACTGATCAATAATAATCCAACAAAAAGCCAAGTGGCTGGGTTTATCTTGTCATGGAACAATACCACACCAATGATGACTGAACCCACCGCACCGATCCCAGTCCAGATAGGGTAGGAGAAACTCATTGGCAGTTGTTTGATTGCTTGCGACAAAAAGAAAAAACTGGCGATCATACCAATAATGGTGTAAATCGTAAAATTGATTTTTGTAAATCCTTCACTCCATTTCATCGTTGTGGACCAGAATACTTCCAGTACGCCAGCTAATAATAGTTCGAGCCAAGCCATTCTATTTCCCTCCTTTTTGATTATTTAGAAAACAAAAAGAGGAAGACCATTCCTTCTAAGACCTACTGGAATGATCGTCCTCTTTTAACTACCCGGTGGCAGTCTCTATTTTCTTGTAACCAGTATAGCACACTCGGATTTTTTTGGGGAATGAAAAAAACTTATCGAAAAAATGAGGGGTAGCACTTTCGGATAAAAATTGAAAGAAAGAGAAACTGTTCCAGAAAATGAGCTGGTCCTGTTTCTCGTCATCGCATCTAATTTTTCCTAACAAACTTGATGCGATCAGCAGAACTTTCTGATGGTGCTAAATCTTTCTTTCAATTGCGGATAGACAACATTATCAATAGTTAAGACAAAGAAAGACTTTTCAATTTATTTAAAAAACATTCCGATATAATAAAGATATGTTGGGATACATCTTTGAAAGGAGTCCACCATGAAAATTACATTTCAACCAGTCCGATCTTTAGAGGAGATTCAAGAATTAGAGCTTGTCGTTAAGGAGATTTGGTCAGAAGTCTTTACACCTATCATCGGGTCTGCTCAAGTCAGCTATATGCTAGAAACTTATCAATCTCCAGAAACGATCCAACAAGAAATCAAAGAAGGCGCCGCTTATTTTATTCTTCGATTAGAAGATGAGATTATTGGCTACACAGCTTACGAAGAAGAGGCAGACCGTCTGTATTTGAGTAAACTTTATTTAACACCTGCTATGCGAGGAAAAGGCGTCTCCAGCAAAGTATTTGATTGGGTTGAATCTTTAGCCGCTGGCAAAACACTCTTTTTGAACGTCAATAACGGCAATCAACAAGCGATTGCCGTCTACGAACACCGGGGTTTTGTCCGGGTCGGGGAACGAAAGGTTGATATCGGTCAAGGTTTTGTAATGGATGACTATATCTACGAAAAAACATTCAAACAATGAAAGACATAAGCTTTTTTCCATCGCTCAGTTTGTGGGAAGAAAGCTTATTTCCTATTAAAAAAACGTTTACACACCTTTTTAACTGTGTTATATTGTCCTTGTAAAGATTATAATGTTATAATTAGGAGCGCTAAAATGAATGGATTTGTAGGGTTTATTGAACAAAAGTTAATGCCAGTGGCAAATAAGGTAGGTATGCAGCGACATATGGTGGCCATACGTAAAGGAATCATTGCCACATTACCATTGACGATCGTCGGTTCCTTTTTCACGATATTATTGAATTTTCCTATTGAGTCAGTTGCAGCATTTATTGAACCATATCGTGAAGTTCTAGACATTCCGTTTCGCTATACTGTTGGTCTGCTTGCACTTTATGCGACCTTTGGTATCGCATCTTCATTGGCAAAAAGTTACAAACTAGACTCATTGACAGCAGGTATTTTGGCAACAATGTCCTTTTTGATCACGGCAGCACCACCAATTCGGGTTCTTGAATCGGTAGAAGGTGTGATCGATGCTGGACGTTTCATCAATGTTGCTAACCTTGGTTCTGGATCACTATTTGGTGCAATTGTCACAGCTATTTTGTCAGTGGAAATCTATCGCTTCTTTATTGTCAAAAATATCACGATCAAAATGCCTGATGGTGTACCCCCTGAAGTGACCAATTCCTTCATGGCATTGATTCCCGGGGGAGCGATTCTTGTTTTGTTTTGGGTCATTCGTCATATCATCGGTTTTGATATCAATGGCTTCTTAAGTAACCTTTTGATGCCGCTGAAAGATGTTTTAGCAGGAAACAGTTTGTTTGGCGGCTTATTGACAGTTTTCTTGATTTGTTTCTTCTGGGTTCTTGGAATTCATGGACCAGCAATCATGGGTCCGGTGATCCGTCCTTTCTGGGATATCTCGATTGCAGAAAATATGGAAGTTTTTCAATCAACCGGCAATGCGCATGAATTACCAAACATCTTTACAGAACAATTTCTGCAATGGTTTGTTTGGATTGGTGGGGCAGGAACGACGCTTGCGCTGGTTGTCTTGTTTTTATTCTCAAAATCAAACTATTTGAAACAATTAGGACGTCTTTCGATTTTGCCAGGTATTTTCAATATCAATGAACCGGTCATCTTTGGGGCTCCGATTGTGATGAATCCGATTCTTGGGATTCCGTTTCTTGTAGCACCTTTGATTACAACGACAATTTCGTACTTTGCTACGACGACAGGGATCGTTCCAATGATGGCTGCCCGTCTAGGATTTGCCATTCCAGCACCCATTGCTGCTTGGATGAGTACAAATTGGAGTGTTGCCGCTGGAATCTTAGTTGTGGTGAACTTTTTGATTACATTGGCGATCTATTACCCATTCTTTAAAGTCTTTGAAAAACAGCAATTAGAACGTGAAGAAGGACAAGCGACTCAAGAATGAAGGGTCTCTTTATCAAGAAGTCAAACGAGACGATGGGATAGGAGCAAAGAACGATCCATAAATGACAACCAAATGAGCTCTCTGGGAAATACCGAGTTCTTCTAGGTGAACAGAAACAATTCTACGGGATCATCCCAGTAAACACCTCAATCCCAGAGTGCTTTCTAGATGGTTCTTTTGAGTGAAGCAATTAGGGTTCATTTGTTGCTTAAACAGTGGTGCATGCGCGAGGATCCGCGTTTGATGATCGAAAGGAGACTAAGTGCATAAAATGATGCTGATGTATGCATGTTTATTATTTATCGGATTACAAATTTGGCTAACCAGACATGGAGCATTTATCCAGCAGATTCGCTTCCGCACACTGATAGCCGAATCCTTATTAGTATTAGTCATTGCCGTTATGCTATTTGGCAGGACAACAATTGCCCTGGTGATCTTGACAACACTGACTGTTGGTTGCAGTACGTTGCTGATCACAAAATTTTCTCAAATTGGTGCGCAGAAGGAGTGGACAAAATGAAAAGACAACTAGAAATCTCTATTTATCCAGACCACAGCAGTAATGACGAAGACAAAGCTTATTTAGAATTGGCTCAACGCTATGGATTTAGTCGAATTTTTATGAGCATGTTAGAAGTGACAGAAGGGAAAGAAATTGTTCGCAAGAAATTCACAGAATTATTAAGATTTGCCAAATCACTTGGCTACGAAACGATTTTGGATGTTGCACCGGCAATTTTTGAAGAGCTGGAAATTTCTTATGATGATTTGACGTTTTTCCACGAATTGGGTGCGGATGGCATCCGCTTGGATTTAGGTTTTGACGGCAGCAAAGAAGCAATGCTGACTTATAATCCGTTTGGATTGGCGATCGAGCTAAATATGAGCAACGACGTCGCTTATTTAGACAATATTTTGACGTATCAAGCAAACTTGCCTTTCTTATATGGCTGTCACAATTTTTATCCTCAGGAAGGCACCGCATTACCGTATGAGTTCTTCGAAAAATGCAGCCAGCGTTTTAAAGCCAAAGGAATTCGAACTGCCGCTTTTATCACTTCACAGTCTGGAACGATCGGTCCATGGGATATCAATGACGGATTACCGACATTAGAGATGCATCGGCATTTACTTGTAGAGATCGCAGCAAAACATCTTTTTGCAACAGGATTGATCGATGATGTAATCATTGGGAATGCCTATGCCTCAGAAGCAGAACTTGCAGCACTTGGCGCAATCAATCGTTACCAAACAGAATTTTCGGTGACTTTTACACCGGAGAGCACTTCATGCGAACGAAAGATCGTTCTGAAAGAGCAGCATTACCGTCGAGGGGACATTACTGATCGGATGATTCGATCAACAGAAGTCCGAAAAAAATACAAGCAATTTGATAACCCAGCCCACGATAATCTGGAGGAATTCCAACCTGGAGATATTGTGATCGGCAACGATGATTTTGGCAAGTACAAAAACGAATTACAGGTGGTGTTGACCCCTCATTGCGATCCGCGAAAAAATAAAGTTGGATCAATTGTCGAAGAAGAACGGCTGTTGTTGTCGTATATTCATCCGTGGACCAAATTTAAATTTACCGAGAGGAATGATTAACATGTTGGATATGATTATCCGCCAGGCACGTACACTCAATGAAGAGATTTTCGATATCGGTATCCAGCAAGGGAAAATTTGCCAGATCGCAAAAACGATCGAAGAATCCGCACAAAAGGAGTGGACACTTCTTCCGAATCAGTATCTTTCGGCAGGCTGGATTGATGATCATGTCCATTGTTTTGAAGAAATGAGCTTGTACTATGATTATCCCGATCAGATCGGTGTGGCAAAAGGTGTAACGACAGTAATCGATGCGGGGACTACTGGCGCCGAAAATAGCCATCGTTTCTACGAATTTGCACAAGCAGCCAAAACGAATGTCCTTGCGCTTATCAATATTTCAAAATGGGGCATCGTCGAACAAGATGAATTAGCCGATCTTTCTAAGATCAAGGGGGATCTGATCACAAAGGCCCTAAATGAATTTCCTGACTTCATCGTGGGGTTAAAAGCGAGAATGAGCAGGACGGTGATTGGTGAAAATGGCATCACTCCATTGAAATTAGCCAAAAATATCCAAAAAGAACACCCAGGCCTACCATTGATGGTTCATATTGGTTCAGCACCACCAGATTTAGCTGACATTTTGTCTTGTTTAGAGAAAGGTGACGTTCTGACCCACTGTTTCAATGGCAAGGAAAATGGTATTTTAGATCGTCAGTCAAATACCATCAAATCGTTTGTTTTTGATGCTTATGGCAAAGGTGTTGCTTTTGATATTGGTCATGGTACAGATAGTTTCAATTTTTCGGTGGCAGAAAAAGCCTATGCCGCCAATTTGAAAGCTGCTTCTATCAGCACCGATATTTATATACGTAACCGTATGAAGGGTCCGGTATATGATTTGGCTACTACTATGGAGAAATTAGCCGTTGTCGGTTATAGTTGGCAAGAAATCATCGAGAAAGTAACATTGGCACCAGCTCGTCAGTTTCAACTAAAAGGAAAAGGTGTCATCGAAGAAGAAATGGATGCTGATTTCACGATCTTTGAATTCAAAGAAGCAGCCAAAGTACTGATTGATTCAAATGGGAACAAGCGAAGTATTGATCGACAGATCATTCCGCTAAAGACTATAATTGGAGGACAAGTATATGACATTGAATCTGACTAAACTTGGCTTGAAGCAAGTCATCAATGCTTCTGGTAAAATGACGATTCTCGGTGTTTCTAAAGTGAGCGAAGGTGTCTTAACAGCCCAACGCTTTGGTGGGGAACATTTTTTTGAGATGAGCGAGTTAGCAGTCAAAACAGGGGCCTATTTGGCCAAACTACTTCAAGTTGAAGATGCTCAAATCGTCTCTTCAGCTTCTGCTGGAATTGCTCAATCTGTGGCAGCAGTCATTGGACAAGGCTCATCATTCCATCTTTACCATCCTTATTCAGAAAAGATTCAGCGTCGAGAGATCATCTTGCCGAAGGGACACAATGTGGATTATGGCACACCTGTTGAAGTGATGGTTCAACAAGGTGGAGGCCAAGTTGTTGAGGCAGGCTATGCCAATATGTGCTCTGTTGACCATATTGCTCAGATGATCAGTCCCCAGACAGCTGCGATTCTCTATATCAAAAGTCATCATACAGTACAAAAAAGTATGCTTTCAGTAAAGGAAACAGCTCAAGTCGCAAAACAGTCGGGCATCCCTTTGATCGTGGATGCCGCAGCGGAAGAGGATCTTTTCAGGTACATCCAGGAGGGGGCCGATTTAGTGATTTACTCCGGAGCCAAGGCTTTGTCTGGGCCAAGTGCTGGTTTAGTGATCGGTCGTAAAGAACTAATAGAATGGGTGAGACTGCAATCCAAAGGCATCGGGCGTTCCATGAAGATCGGTAAAGAAAATATGATGGGGCTTACACAAGCAGTAGAAGAGTATCTGGCTGAAGGAAGCGAGTCTGGCGCTTCCATGAAGCATCGTTTGGAACCCTTCATCGCAGCGCTCAATCAAATTATTGGCTTGTCTGCAGATATCGTCCAAGATGGTGCAGGGCGAGACATTTATCGCGCCCGGGTTCGGGTCCAAAATGGGCCATCGGCGATGGAAGTGATCCAGAAATTAAAAGTAGAAGAACCAGCCATCTACACGAGAGAATATCAAGCAAATCACGGCATTATTGAATTTGATATTCGGGCATTCACAGAAACTGAAATGCATGTGATTGTCAATCGATTAAAAGAAATCATGAATCCGGAGGAACCAAAAGAATGAAAAAATCCCCGACTTATTTAGAAGATCGAATTTGTTTAAACGTTTTAGCTAACTCAGTGGAAAACGCCAAAGAATGTTTTGAAGCAGCCGAAGGGAAAATCTTATTAGGCGTTCTTTCCAAAAATTATTCCACGGATGAAGCAGCGATTGAAGACATGAAAAAATACCAAGCAGAAATAGAAAATGCATTATCAGTTGGTCTCGGTGCCGGTGATCCGAATCAGAGCGAGATGGTCTCTCGAATTTCTGCTGTGTTGCAGCCGCAACATGTCAATCAAGTATTCACGGGAGCTGCAACATCTCGGGCGTTGTTAGGACAAGAAGAAACTATTGTTAATGCATTAGTTTCTCCGACAGGCAAAGTCGGCTTTGTCAATATTGCCACTGGCCCGTTAAGTTCACAGGAAGAACCCACTGAGGTTCCTCTTGAAACGGCGATTGCATTACTCAAGGATATGGGCGCTAGTTCAATCAAATATTTCCCTATGAAAGGATTGGCGCACAAAAAAGAATATCAAGCGGTGGCAAAAGCTTGTGCAGCTCATGACTTTTATCTTGAACCGACCGGTGGGATTGATTTGGATAACTTTGCAGAAATCTTGCAGATTGCTGTGGATGCAGGAGTCAAGAAAATCATTCCTCACGTGTATAGCTCGATCATTGATCCAGAGACGGGCGATACCCGTCCGGAAGATGTGAGACGATTACTGAAGATGATGAAAGATTCATTGAAGTAAGAGTGAAGGAGGAATTGTGATGCGAATCGGTGCATACGGTGAAGTCATGCTGCGCTTGACACCGCCTGAATATCGGACATTAGAACAAACCCATTCGCTGCGGATGGATTTTACAGGAACGGGCGTAAATATTTTAGGAAATCTGGCGCACTTCAATCTTTCAGCATCCTTATTGACGAAAGTACCAAAAAACCGTTTGGGTGATGCGGCCAAAGCGAATTTGCGAACTTATGGTATCAAGACAGAATTTATTGGTCAGGCACACAATCATATCGGCAGTTATTTTGCTGAAGTTGGTTTTGGCGCTCGCCCCACCTATGTGACGTATCAGAACCGCCGCGGTAGTTCATTTGGGGTTTCCGGACCTGCAACTTATCCCATCGCTGAATATTTAGAAACGATCGATCTTTTACATATTTGTGGTATTTCGTTGAGCTTGACCGAAGAAACGTGGCAAACCGCGATAACATTGGCAAAACAAGCTACTTTGAAGAACATCAAAGTTTGTTTCGATTTTAATTTTCGTCCCAGTCTGAATTTGGAAGAAGGACAGCGAGAAATCTTAAAAAAACGTTACGAAGCGATTCTGCCTTATTGTGATTTGGTATTTGGGTCTGTACGAGATTTGCACGGTCTTTTGGGATTTGGTGAGCAGCTGCCTATTGATGGACTAGAGGAACAGCAAATCGTTCAGGCCTTTATGGCGCAGTATGGAATTGAATGGTTTACAGGAACCAGACGGATAGCCAGTGAAGACAAACAGTTTATCAGCGGGATGATCTACACTAAAGAAGAAACTGTTGAAACTGCACCTCAATTGTTACAAGTGCTAGATCGAATCGGTGCAGGGGATGCATATGCAGCAGGTATTCTTTTAGGATATGCCGAGAAATGGCCACTAAAAAAAACCGCGGATTTTGCTATCACCAATGCTGTATTGGCCCATACGATGTTAGGAGATGTTCCCTTGATTACACGGGAACAAGTAGAGCAAGTGCTAAAGAATCCTGGGGTAGATTTATTTCGTTGAGTATTATTCGCTAGGATATACAAAGCACGCGTAAACAATAATAAATCATCCAACAAAGTGCGTTTGATGGCGAATCAGTGACTGCCGTCAAAAGGGCTCTTTGTTGGATGATTTTTGTTTTATTCGACAGGTAAGAAGACGAACAACAAGTGAATGGATTGTCGAGGGGGATATCAAGCAGTCGTTTTCATTGATTATTGATTCAGGTAGCGTTCGGCTTTCTTCTCAGGAATCACCCAAAGAAGTAGAACGAGACTATCGAGACTGATCACAAAAAGCGGATGAATCAACCAGCCAAGGAGCAATGCCACAATGTTGACAAAAAGAGTAAAGGTTAATTTCTGATAGCGTTGAAATAGTTTCCTAATGGTTGGATTATTTTGGCTTTCCCGGCTTAATGCCCGTCCTAACAAATAATAGCTAAAATCAGTCAAGAAAATCACAGCACCATAGAGCATTTGAGGAGCGAGGGACAGCGGGTATTGACTGACCCATGAAGTAACAAAAGGAAAAAGCGACAACGAGAGTATCAGCAAATGATTGGCCCATAATGTCCATCCATCAATATCTTCTGCAACTTAAAAGAGATGATGATGATTGTTCCAATAAATGGCCAGCATCACAAAACTGATCAAATAAATGATAAACTGATGTTCGATGCCTAGAAACGCTTGAAAGGTATCGTTTTTTGGTTGGTGAAGTTCTAAGACCAGCAAAGTCATCACGATAGCAATCACTGCATCTGTAAAGGCCTCGATTCGGTTCTTTGACATAACATGCTCCTTTCAGAATAGTAAATCAGTGTTAGTTTACGTCAATAGATACGATTCGTCTATCAAAGAGAATTGCAATAAAAAAAGGACAGTGATATAAGATCAAAGCTAACTCAAAAGGCAACGGTGAGTATGCCTTTGTGTCTGAAACTTCTCATTGCGAGAAGCATTAGCAGTATCTTATTTCATCGTCCTAATGGATTATTGTTTGACAGTGAATGTCAAATCAAATTGAGAAGGATGGATGTAACGAAATTTTGGTCCTTGGCTATCGTCGATGATCAATTCGATCAATTCGCTGTTGATTTTTTTGACCTCAGTGATTTGATGCCCTTGGTCGTCACAAAGCTCAATCACCGCTTCTGGATAAATTGATTTGAGCTGATTGTATTTTGTGATAAAGGCGTTGACGATAGCAGCAGACGCAGTCAAGTCAGTATATTCTGGCATATTCTTCCTCCTTATTTAGTAATCAGGAATGAGTGGATACGTTTGTCTAGTTAGACTCTTTATCTAAAACACCATATAAAAATAAATCAATGGCCTGATAGAGTTCAGTTTCTTTCTCTGCTGAATCTAAGTATGAAGCAATGAGAATAAACATTTGGCTGACAATAAACTGGTAGGAAAGTTCGTTTCGTAATCGTAGTTCACTTGTTTGAAAAAGGCGAATAAATGGTTGCTGATAGTTTTCTTTCCAAATCAAGTAGAGTTTTCTGGCGGTTTCTTCAGAGACGGTATGTTTGATATCATCCATCATTAAGTAGAAATTGAAAGGGTGACGTTTTTGCAGAAATCGAGCCATCCGTTGCAGTTTCTCTGCTAAGGAGTCATTGGGATCATTAACGATCTGATATAAGTTTTCAGATACATCTATCGCTAACCGCGCAAGAACACCGTAATAAATATCTTCTTTTCTTTTGAAATGATAATACAAATTAGGCTGAGTAATGCCTAACAACTCCGCGATTTGTCTTGTTGAAGTTCCTTTATACCCTTGTTGCATGAACAACTGTTCAGCCACGTCTAAAATCTCATCTTGCATTATTTTCACTCCGGTTGGTTTTTATCTGCTGTTTTACAGAACGTAATAAAAAAGCTTTTCTTTGGATAGAGACAGCATTTTTTTTGAGAAAAACCTGGTAATTTTTCTCACGAATGACCGTCAATAGTTCGCGATAGATCAATAAAGCAGCCATAAGCGCTTCCTGGCAGTCTTCATCGATCTGAGGCATCATGGACAAGGCTTCATCGTACAGTTTTTCTGCTAGCAGAGCTTCAAACTCCCAAAGCTGGATAAAGGATTCAGTGACCTTTTTTTGTCTGAGGTGTTGAATGGTAATCTCAAACCGCTGCATCGTTTCTTTTGGTAAATAAATTCGATTCATCGCAAGATCTTCCCCGATATCCCGGAGAATATTCGTTCGCTGCATAGCTTCCCCTAGCTTCTTGGCCGGTTCTTGGATCTTGCCTGCCTGACTAGATAAAATCGGCAGCAACATCAACCCGACACTTCCAGCAACAAAGTAGCTGTAGCTACTCAAATCAGCCTCCGTTTCAGGTGGCTGAAAATTTAGATCCATCCTCTGTCCTGCGAGCATATCATAAAATGGCTGGAACTGTAAATCATATTTCGCAAAGACAACAGAAAGAGCCCGCCATAAAGGGGTATCCAGAACCTTTCCGCAAGCCATTTGTCGTAATCCGTGTTCTAGTTCATTTAATTTAACGATGTCTTGATAACGATCGATGGCATCATCTGCTTGCCGACAAAAGGCATAGACGGCAAACACGGAACGTGCTTTTTCTGGGGGTAATTGCGAAAAAGCACTGTAGAAACTTTTCGAATGTTTTTTGATGATTTGCTCGCAATAAGCAAAGTCTTCCTTATATCGTTCAAAAAGCGTGCTTTCCTTATTGATCATCTTTTAGTAACTCCTCTACGGCAAGCTTTGCACTTTGCATCACGATTGGGACACCGGCTCCTGGGTGAGTGCTGCTGCCACAAAAATACAAACCTTCTGCGTAAGCAAACTTATTATGAGGACGATAGTAATTGCTTTGAGATAATGTCGGTTTCAATCCGAAAGTCGCCCCGTTATAAGCGTTGTAGTGGTCTTTGAAATCTTGTGGTGTATAGTAGGTTTCAAAAACGATATGCTCATCGATATCATTGAAAATCGTTTTTTCTTTTAGCGTGTGGATAATTTTGTTGCGGTAATTCGTGATTGTATTAGGTTGCCAATCATTAAACTTGGACAGCTCGGGAACTGGAACCAACACATACAAGCCTTCGTGACCCTCGGGTGCTAGTGAGGCATCTTTCAATGTGGGACGATAGAGATAAAAGGAAGGATCTTCTGGCAAAACACCAAACTCAAAAAGGTCATCGACATTTTTTTTGAAGTCTTCGGCAAAGTAGATGCTATGCAAGCCATTGGCTTCATATTTTTTATCCAGCCCTAGGTACAAGAGAAAACACGAACAAGAATAGGCCATTCGGCTGATTTTTTTATTGGTGTATTTGCCCCGATTTTTTTCATTAGGAATCAATTCTTGCATCGCATAAGGAAAATCAGCCGCACAGACAATCGCATCTGCTGAATGGATGTGCCCATTTAGACGAATCCCTGTTGCTCGCTTGTTTTCAATGATCAATTCTTCGATCGGTGAGTCATAATGAATCACGCCGCCTAATTCTTCAAATAAGCGAGCCAGCGAAGTCGCTAATGTATACATACCGCCTTTGATGAAATAGACGCCATAGAACAACTCGATCATAGGGATGATCGTATAAAGAGAGGGCCCTTGATAGGGAGAAACCCCGATATACAATGTTTGAAAGGCTAGCGACTTGCGCAAGCGGTCATCTTTAACAAACTTTGAGATCGAAGTGTAGGCATCGTTGAATGTTTTCAATTTCATTCCTGCCCAAAGGGATTGAGGATTATAAAAATCCCAGAATCCTCGAAACGATTTAGTGATGAAAGCTTTTTTTGCAATCACGTAGCGTTTATAAATATCTGCCAGAAAGGCGAAATAACCTTGGGCATCTTCTTCAGAAATCCCTTCTAATGTTTTAGTGAGTTCAATCAGATCATTGGAAAAGGTGAGAGGTGCTTCATCAGCAAAGTAGAGCTGCAGCATAGGATCAACCTTTTCCATCGGGATATAGTCATCTGGATCGACACCGCATAGTTCAAAAATCTCGCGATAAATCTCCGGCATCATAACAATGGTCGGGCCGACATCAAATGTAAAACCAGCTTGCTTGATTTGGTTCATTTTGCCACCGGGCTGGCTTTCTTTTTCGTATAGTGTGACCGCATAACCTGCTTGTTGCAATCTGACAGCGGCGGATAGTCCTGCGACACCGCCGCCGACAACGATAATTTTTTTCATGAGAACTCCTTATCAAATATTTCTTGGCTTCAGATTAATCGTGTTGTGTTTTTGTGTGTTCTTTTTCCTTTAAGACACCGTCTTCCATTACAAGCACCCGATCACAATAATCAGTTAGTCGGGTATCATGGGTCACCATAATCGTCGCTTTATTTTTTTCCTTTGTTTCTTGCGCAAGAATTTTGACTACTTCATAGGCTTTTTCGGAATCCAGACTGGCTGTTGGTTCATCCGCCAAAATAATTGTTGGGTCATGATACAAAGCTCTAGCGATCGCCACCCGTTGACGTTCACCACCGGAGAGATCTTCGGGGTATTTGTTTTGCAATTTATCGATTCCTAATTGGGTAAATAAATCTTGGGCAGATTGGGTTTTATTCTCTTTGCTGACTTTGTCGACTAGTTTCAGTTGCTTTTTAACGGTCAAGAATGGGACAAGATTGGAAGCTTGAAGAATAAAACCGATCTCTTTGAATCGTAATTTGGCCCGATTTTTTTCTTTCTGGTCACTAAAAGGCTGATCGTTGATCAAAACTTCACCAGCTGTAGGTGCTTGTAATCCTCCCGCAATAGTTAAAAAAGTACTTTTACCTGAACCAGAGGGTCCAATGATGGCGACAAATTCTCCTTTTTCAACGGAAAAGTTTGTCTCTTTCAAAGCCTCAATCATCGTATCTCCATCTTTGAAGGTTTTCTTCACATCTTTAAATTCAATGGCACTCATTTTTATCCTCCTATCCAATAGCTTTCAATGGGTCAATCTTAACAATCGTTCTTACTGAGAAGAAAGCACCGACAATCGCAATCAAAATCATCAACACACTAATACCTGCAAAAAAGAGGCTGTTTACTTGAAAGGGCACAGCTTGCGGCAAGACCAACGCCGTTCCGATCGTCGCCGCTAATCCTACCAATACGCCCACCGTTGCTAAAAGGAAAGTTTGTGCGATGACAGAAAATGCGATGTAACGACTAGAAATTCCTTGTGCCTTCATGACACCAAAAATATCAGATTTCTGCATAGTCAAGACATAAATAAAGATCCCGATAACGATGGCAGCAATGACGATCAAGAAGCCGATCATAAACCCAAAGGTTAGCACTTGAGCACTATAACCAGGCAATTCATTGATGAAATCACTAATTTTGGTTGCTGTTAATTCATCCGGTACTTCTTCAACTGTTCCTCGCGTAACGATGGCATTGATGCGGGCTTTATCGCTGGTATCTTTTGTTTCAAAGCGAATTTCTTGATAGGCACCAATCGTCGTGTAGAGAACAGGTGCGACATTGAAGCGAGCATTTTCTGTAAAGCCGACGATCTTCAGTTTCTTTTCATTGCCGGCTAATTTGACGGTATCGCCGATCTTAATGTCGTATTCCTCTTTCAAACTGCTGTCAGCAACTGCCTCATCGTCGTTCGCGAAAAGTTCGCCTTCCGTGAGTTTAGGAGCCAAGAATTGATCTGGTTCGATCCCAAAAAAGCTGACATCAACTTTTTCACCACCGGATTCCCTGGTGATCACACCCGCAGTTTGAGCCAATACAGCTTTCTCATCTGCTTTGACTTCATCATAGAGATTACGAGGGATCATGGACATATTCAAATTGTTATTCGCTTCCTCGGCTAATAAAATCTCTGATGCCGACCATTTATCGACAGCAGTTCGGTTTTCTTGGGCAAGACCATAGGCTAGCCCGGTCAAGAAAAAAACTAAGTAAGCGATCAAAAACATGACACCGGTAACCAGTGCATACCGCAATTTAGAATGGCGGATTTCATTTATTGCTAAAAACATACAACTTCCTCCTAGAAATTTTATCATGTGATAAAATCAAGTTACCACATTCTTATTCAGCTGCAAAATTTATTGCTTTGGCATGGATTCTTCCTTCCTGCAAAGATCTGACAGAAAAGCTGAAAAAAAGCCTAGGAAAAGCGATAGAACAAAAATCCTGATACCTGGCAATCCATAGAGGAACCAGGAAAAAACTTGCAAGAGTGAACAATGCTTCGTCTCCTAATCACAATTAAGCGTTTCGTTTGAGTAGGAACAATCAATCCTGATAGACTAATAGTGGATATTTTTATGGAAAGAGGAGATAGAAATGAAACAGTATGTGCGTTTTGGTGTGATGATTTTAGTATCGACGGTCGTGATGTTTGGGATGATGTACCTGAATGTTTTTCAATGGGATCATATCTTTTATAGTCAGACTCGATTATTTATGGCGTTGATGATGGGGGCCGTGATGGCGATGATCATGCTCTTATTTATGTGGAAAATGTACGAAAATAAGAAATGGAATCTAGCGATTTTAGCTGTCAGTGTACTCGTATTCTGTGGTTCACTTTTCATGGTGCGCTCCCAAACGGCTGTTGATGATGTGAAATGGATGAAAGCAATGATTCCTCATCATTCGATTGCCATTTTAACCAGTACCAATGCGGCCATCAAAGATCCTGAGGTCAAAGAACTAGCGGATGATATTATCCAAACTCAAAAAGAAGAAATTGAAAAGATGAAAGAAATGATCGAACGACTAGAAAAATGAAACAAAGCCGGATCTTGACGTCTTAGCTCAAGAAGTCGGCTTTTTCATTCGTTGTTCATAGCAATCAGAAAAAGCGCTGTTAAATTTGATCGGATCTGTGAGCATTTCATGGATCTCTGCTAAGCCTGCGATATTTTTTGAATAGCCGAGCCAAAAGGTCAAGTGATGGTGGGGACCGTATTTTTGCTGAATGTATTCAAATGCCTCTTGGCAAAGATTATCAGGATCAGAAAGACTCTTTTTTTCGATGGCAAAGTAAATCGTGCGTTCGAGAATCCGATAAAAATCAAGATCACGATCAGCTTCTGAAATGATTTTGCCATAGATGGATCGTGGCTCATAGGAGAGGGAAGCACGATGATCTTCGACGGCTTCTCCGATTATTTTACGCTGTTCTTTGGTAAAGTAATCCGCCAAAAAAGCATCTGATTCTACCATAGATCTTGAAGCGCGTTCATGATTTTTTCGTCCTTTTAATAGACCAAGATCATGAAAGACAGCAACAGTAGAGACAATGTCTAAGTCAACCGATAATGGGGCAGCGATTTCTATACTGTTTTCGAGCACTTGATAGACGTGCTCAGGGGAGTGACTTGTGTCAAATTGCTTGTATTGTGGAATGATTGTTGTTTCTAAATAATGCATTAGCTGTGGGTTGACCATCAAAAACCTCCATTGGCTCATTTCTTGTTTAGCAGACAAAAAGTCATCACAACAAAAGTCAATGCTTTATTAAGAATCAAAGCATTGATTTTTGTTGAATCAGCTACTTTCAGTTTAGCAAATAGGACCTATTGATAAAAGAGTCATCGCGATCAATTTGCTAGGAGGGGGTAAGTGAGAGAACACCATCTAACTTTTGGACGATTTCGTCTCGAAGGTGGTGGGTAATAAACAGGACGGTTTGCGGTTGTTGCAACAGTAATTTCTCGATCTTTTTAGCATTTTCTTGATCAAGATTAGAGGTTCCTTCATCAACTAACAAAATAGGTTTTTTCCATAGGAAGCCTCTAGCTAGTGCAAGACGCTGCAATTGTCCCCCTGAAAGATTACCACCTGTTTCGGTAAGAACTGTGTCTAACTGCTCAGGTAGTTGTTCAATAACTGCAAAGAGTTCCGCTTTTTTTAGCGCTTGCTCGATTTCTTCATCGGGAAAAAATTGTCCTAATGTCAGATTCTCGCGAATCGATGCTTGATAGACAAAGGGACGTTGATCAATAACTGTCACATTGTCTTGCAATTCTTCTAAAGAGAATTCTTTTATTTCCGTTTCTCCCAAGCGGATCGATCCGCTATAGTCTTTGCGCCGTCCAGTCAACAAACTGAATAATGTTGACTTGCCTGAGCCGCTTTCCCCCACGATGGCATACTTTTGTCCAGCTTTAAAAGTGGTTGAGAGATTGAACAACATTCGTTGCGGTTTTCCATCGGTCGTTTGATAACAATAAGAAGCTTGTGCCAACACAAGATCTTTTGCATCGTTTGTTTTTTTGCTGGGTAGCGAAATCTCATGCGCTGGCTTCTCATAAGCAAATGCATCGAATAAAGGGAATGTGCCTTGTATTTTTGACAGATAGGAACTGATATTTCCTAATGTATTAAAAATTGTCGAAGCAAGATTTCCTGTTGCTGTAATCGCTCCGATGGGAACGATTTGCAGAAAAGCCAAGTAGCCAGTAAAACCTAAGACACTCAATTGACCAGTCACATTGCCAATTCCGCCAGTTACAGAGACAGCAGCCATCACTTGTGCTTGTTTTAGCTTTGCGGACTGGATTCTTTGTGCGGAACCCAAGAGTTTATTTTTAAGAAAATCAAGACGCTGGAAATTTAGGAAAGTATCAAATCCAGCTAACAGTTCGTTGGTTTTACTCAAAAAAGCTTCATTTGCCTGAGCAGTAGCGACAGCAGATTGTTTCATCTTTTTTTGGAAGATTTTCGGCAACAAAAGCAACAAACAGGACTGACCTAAGGTGAGCACGATCAATGACCAATGAAATTGGGCTAATGCGATAACGGCAAATAGTGAAGACAATACACCTTGCATGACCTGATAGATATTGGCGAAGCCATCTGTTTCGATCATGGTTATATCGTTACTCAATTTTGATGCATAGTTGCCTACAGTAACTTTGTGGAATGTCTGATAATCACTGTATCGTAGCCGAGTCAATAATTGATCTCGCAAATAAAGGGACATCTTCTGAGATGTATAGGCTGTATAACGGATTTGCAGATAAATAAACATCAGGAAACAACTATAGGCTAAGACCATCCCTACAACACCTTGGATAAATCCTTTTTGATCGAATTGGATGAGACTGTTTAGAACCTGCACATTTTGCAAGCTGGCTATCGTTTGTGAAAGTGCGACTCCTGCCATTAAAAGCAGGACGACCCCCTGATTTTTCCAATGTACCAATAACACCTTTTTCATTATTTTTTGCTCCTTTCTTATTACCTTTCTTGATACCTTTATTGTAAAAGGGTAAAGTAAAAGCGAAGGAATAATTACATATATGTAAAGAGGTGCTGTGAATGGACTATGGAGCGACATTTAAGAAACTGCGTTTAGAAAAAGGGATTACTTTGAAGGAAGCATGTCAGCAAGGGATATCAAGTGCACAACTTTCACGTTTTGAAAATGGAAAATCAATGTTGACGGTCGATCAGTTTTTTACATGCTTGCAAAATATCAATGTGACGATCGAGGAGTTTCAATTTGTTGGGAAACAGACTTTTAAAGACCGTTTTGAAAAGTCTATCGAGCAGATGCAGGAGTATCTTAATACGAATCAAGAAGAGTCGGCTCGTTCGTTGGCACAACGTTTCTTTGCTGAAAGTCAGAGTCCGTATGATTGGCCGCAGTTTTTAGGCTGTTTCATTGAAGATGTACTCAATGCAGGAAATAATCGTCCATTCATTCATTCTCAAAAAGTACTCAGCTATCTCCAGCAAGTCAATAATTGGGGTGAGATGGAGTTGCGTTTGATCAGTATTTTTACCTTTGCATTGGACACAGAACAGATGGATCTATTACTGAAAAGCATTTTGAAAAAAGCCAAGCTGTACCAAAGTGTTCCGCAAACCAATGCCCTTTATTATGATCTGTTGGAGAACTTTTTTTCTAAATATGTGTTTCACCGCAATCTTCCAGCAGCCAGAAAGATCCAGAAACTGTATCGGCAGAGTCTGGACGAACGCACAATTTTATTGCGCCCCAGAATCACCTATATTTTTAACCAAGGAATTCTTTTTTATCTGGAAAAACAACCAGAACAGGGCAATGGATGCTTTGACCAAGCAATTTCTTTAGCGAGAATTTTTTATCAGAAGGAAACCGAACACTATTTTGAGAAGCGGGCCAAGAATTGGCGGGAAAATTATCAAGATACGAATTATCGTGAGCTGACGATCAATCTGAATTTTTTTAATTATTAAAAAGGGGTTGACTTGGAGTTCACTCGAAGGCGTATGCTAGAAGTATCAATCTTAAGGAGGAACGACAATGGATTATGTAAAATTTGGACATACTGGATTAGAAGTCTCCCCCCTTTGTTTAGGGGCAATGGGCTTTGGTGATCCGAAAAGCGGCTTTCATGAATGGGTATTGGAAGAAACGGAAAGTCGAGAAGTCATCAAAAAAGCCCTTGATCTAGGAATCAATTTTTTTGACACAGCGAATATCTATTCCTATGGTGCCAGCGAAGAAATATTGGGAAAAGCGTTGAATGATTTTGCCTCACGAGATGAAATCGTCGTCGCAACCAAGCTCTATTCTAAAATGAAAAAAGCCCCCCAATAGCGGTGGGCTTTCACGCAAAGCGATCTTTTTTGAAATTGAACAAAGTTTAGAACGATTACAAATGGACTATGTAGACCTCTACATTATTCATCGCTGGGATTATACAACACCGATCGAAGAAACGATGGAAGCACTTCACGATTTAGTGAAAACAGGGAAAGTTCGCTATATTGGTGCCTCAGCAATGTACGCTTGGCAATTTGCCAAAGCACAGGCGGTTGCAGATAAACATGGCTGGACCAAATTTGTTTCCATGCAAAATCATTTGAATTTATTGTATCGAGAAGAAGAGCGGGAAATGCTCCCCCTTTGTGATGATCAAAAAATTGCGATCACACCCTACAGTCCATTAGCTGCCGGTCGTTTGACTCGTGATTGGGATGCACAAACGAAACGTTTTGCGACAGATAAAACAGCACAATCAAAATATGATCAGACTAAAGAACAAGATCAATTGATCGTTCGCCGTGTGGCAGAGATTGCTGAGACACGTCAAGTCAAACGAGCACAAGTGGCCTTGGCATGGCTATTGCAAAAAGAATCAGTCGTGGCACCAATCATTGGGGCGACAAAAGAAAGTCATTTACTGGATGCTTTGCCAGCCATTGAGTTGAAGCTATCCACAGAAGAAGTTGCTTACTTAGAAGAACCTTATCTTCCGCATGCGGTTGTAGGCGCCAATTGATTTTACTAGAGAAATATCGTAGGAATAGCAGGAGGAATCTATGTGAATATCAAAAAAATAAGTGAACTTAGCGGTCTTTCTGCAGATACGATCCGCTACTATGAAAAGATTGCCCTTCTACCACCAGTCAAACGCAATGCTCATGGTGTTCGAGTCTTTGATGAAGAAGATCTCAAGTGGATCGAGTTTACCAGTAAGATGAGAAAAGCAGGACTTTCGATTGAGGCTTTGTCAACCTATTTGGCGTTATTTCGTGAAGGGAGTCAGACAGTTCCTCAAAGAAAACAATTGCTAGCAGAGCAAATCGCAGCGTTGCATGAACGAATTGCAACCATGACAGAAGCGGTAGAACGATTGGAATACAAATTGGAACATTATGATGACCACATCATTCCTGCTGAAGCTCGGTTACGCAAAGAAACGTTTACGAATTAATTTTGCAATTACACGTAATCCCTTTTAGGATACAGCCGAAATAGGAAAGAAATCGTATGACAAAAGTAATGATTTTCGGTACCCAAGATCTTCTTCTGTTATCAGAAAACAATTATTAGCGAGAGACGAGACGCTTGTTTTGTACGTGCCAAAAAAGAATCAGACGACATTGCTTGATCCTCAACGAGAAAGCATGTTTCAAGGTGATTTACTAGATCTAGGCAGGATCTTGCGAGGAATGATTGGTTGTGAAATCGTTTACCTTTGTGAGATGCCTGAGCCACAAGTCACCTGGCGAATCATAGAAGCGATGAAACTACTTGACTTAACCCGAATCATTTGCCTGGTGAAACCAGAGGAAAGCTTCCTGTCAGATCAAATCCCGGAAACAAAAACGACGCACAAGAAAGCTCGAAGCAGTCAAATGACATTATCTATTCGGATGATTGAAGAAGCGATGTGTGACTATACGATTTTGCATCTTCCTGCTTTTTTTGCATGAGTGTTCACCTGAATCTGATCTGCAAACGAGCAAGGACAATCAGATAAGACAAGTCGAATTACAAGTAGCAGATCTACTTGCGCAAATCAGTGAGCAGCCAACCTTCTTGGCTAAGAGAACTTTGTTTATTTCGAATCATTTGTTATAAAAAAATCCGTTGAATTAAATAAAGGTTGTCGTTTTAGCGATTACCAGAAGAGTCAAATTTTTCATAGCGACATGAAAAATTTGACTCTTCTTTCTGCTGCTTTTTTTGTTAAAATTGCAGCAATATCAAGAAGATCAATAGATTGAAATACAGAAAGGAAACAGGTGGATGACTATCAAACGAATAGGCTTGATTTCATTAGGGGTGTTATGGATCTGTATTGCATTGAACTTCTTTCTTTTACCTCACAGCATTGCCTCGGCCGGGGTGGGCTCAATCGGGTATCTTATAGAAACAGGATTAGCCATTGATCGCCATCTGATTGTCTGGGGAATCAACTTGATTATGTTAGGACTAGCGTTTCTTTTTTTAGAGCGGAAAGTCTTTATCAATACCGTCTTTGGAAGCCTGTTGTTTCCTGTCATATTAGCATGGATTCCTGAATGGATGGTTTGGGAATTTTACCCAGCCTCTTTGATTCTAGGAAGCTTCTTCTTTGGCTTAGGGATATTTACCCTTTACTGTATCGGTGCATCCAATGGGGGAGTCACGATCCCACCGTTGATTTTTGAAAAATATTTCGGCATAAAAAAAGCAGTCGGGATCTTCTTGACCAATACAACGATCATTGTTTTGAACTTTCTGGTCTTTGGACTGAGAGAAGCGATCATTTCTGCTTGCTCGATCTATCTCATTGCTTTCTTTATGAATATCTTGCTCAAAGGGCAGCGTCAATTTGTCAAAAGAAAGGAAGCAAAGGAGTCCACACTTGCATCCGCTCCTGTCAAAGAAAAAAGAACGGCTGGATGAGGGAACCTCTCTTCGATTCCCTTTGTTGATAATCGCGTTCGCGAAGAGAGATTGAGATTACTGTCGGGACTAAAAAATATCACTTATTCAAAATAACAGCCTCTCTGACATCAATTGTCAGAGAGGCTGTTATTTACTACTTCCCAGAAATAATCAAATTAGTCTAAAGCTTTCTTTTTTGAAAAATCGAACGACTAATGATTAATGACAAAAACGATCCGACTACAGCTATCAGAACAGCTGGTAAGAAGTCCATCAGCTCTGAATTTCCTTGAATATAAGCAATTGTCTGGCTGGACAATGAATAAGGATTGATCTTTTGGAGAGATTCAAAGAGACTGCCCAATACGCCAATACCATAAAAAGCAGCTAAAAAGAGTAAGACTTGGTAAACATTTTTAGCAAATGCGGAGCTTAACAGCAGTAAGCTGATTGACAATAGCCCAAATAACCAATAACTAAAACCCGCACTGATAAGATGATGGGTCAAAGAGTCATTGAAATAAATTCTTGTATAAAGAAGACAAATGAGAAAAGCGGCAGCATAGAAAAGTGTCCAAAGGAAATAAAGATAAAGTGTTTTTGCTAAAAGAATCGTTTGTCTTGGCAATCCCTTTGTGATTAGATTGATCAGAGTTCCTTGCTCAATTTCCGCACAAATCGTATCCGCAAAGAGTATCACAAAAACCAAGAGACCCAATGAACCGATATTGCCATAAAATTGCATCCACGAATCGACAGATGTCGGCGTGGAAACAGTGATTTGGATCCCATCTGTCACCATGGAAGAAAAGATATCCGGCATTATTTTTGCCAGAAAAGGCGAGAGCATGCCCACCATCAGAAAAATCACTCCACAAATGATGATCTTTTTATTCCGCCAGCCGCCTAATACTTCTTTTCTTAAAAAAACTGTTAGCTGCGTCATTTAACTACCTCCAAATAGATTTTTTCTAGCGAGGATTCATTTTTTTGGAAGAGTAAGGGGACCAATTCATTTTCAGCCATGAGTTGCAGCACTTTTTGGCCTTGTTGAAAAGTTTGATTTTCTGGAATAATCAGTTGATGTTTTTCCCTCGTCCAATTAATCGCCGCACCTTTCGCGAGCTGACAGAAATGCTCTGTTTCTTGTGAGCTGGCAAATTGAAGAAGATAATCTTCTTGGCGAAATTGTGTCTTTAATTCTTCCATTTCACCAAAGAGTTTGATCTTTCCCTGATGTAAAATCGCCACGTAATCCGAAATTTGTTCAACATCCGATAAAATATGTGAAGAAAAAAGAACTGTCGTTTCTTGTTTGATGGCAAGTAAAAGATCTAGAAAGGCTTTGCGTCCCAGCGGGTCCAGCGCAGAAGTCGGCTCATCACAAATCAATATTTCTGGTTTTGACAATAAAGCTTGTGCAAGACCCAGCCGTTGCCTCATCCCCCGTGAGTAGCTGCTGATTTTTTTGGTGTTTTTTTCAAGATTGACCAGCTGAAGAATCTCATCGATTCGGCTAGTCAGCTGTTTGCCAAGACCGCTTATTTTTCCGCAAAAATTCAGGTATTCTGTTGCGGTCATGAAAGAATAGAATTGGGGAACATCCGGTAAGTAGCCTATCTTACGGTTTGTTTGAGCATTTCCATAGACAACTGGCTCATCGCAGACCGTGATCTGCCCACTATCTGACTTTAGCAAGCCTAAAATCAGCTTCATCGTTGTTGTTTTACCAGCACCATTTTCCCCGACAAAGCCGACAACACTTCCTTTGGGAACGACAAAAGAAATGGCATCTAGAATTTTTCTTTCGCCAAAAGACTTAGATAATTGATTGATCTCAATGACGTTCATTCTTTTTCTCCTTTCCCAAAAGTGAAATACAAAATTGGTCCAATAATACTAATCAAACAAGAAACAAGTATCCATAACGTGCGGTTGCCGAATTTAAAGTGTTTCTGTTTAACGATATCTAAAACAGCAACAAGTATCAACCCGAATTGCAAAAGTGCTAATGGGATCAGAATGGGTAGATAGTCACCAATATTTTCTGGAATGCTCGTGGTCATCATCGTGTTTCCTCCTTTCCATGAGTGTCATCTGCAGTATGGGCGGCTACTGCTTGCAAGCGCTGGAATAATTCTGTAAATGATTGTTGATCTTTGAAGGGCTGCAATAGGGGTGATTCAAGAATCAGCCCTGTCAATTGTTTTTTTACCATATTAGAACTACGGGGCATCTGATTTCCAAGTTCCAACTCATCAATCCAACTTTCGATCTGATCAAAGTACGCATCACCATGAAGGAGATAAGGATCTTCTGTTTTTTCCAGCAATGAGACATAACGAGTCAAAGCGCAAAGCAAGCGGGCACTATTGCCTTGTACAGCAAAAGTGGTCAAACAGGCAGCCAAAAAATTGAGCATAATGACTGGATGTAGTCTGGATAAGTCAAATGTTTCACAAAAGGCCAGCCCTCGTTGGTAAGTTGCTTCCATAGCTTGGGGTTTTTTGGTCAGCAAAAGCGTGTAGTTAGTCAACAGACTGAGTAAAACTGTGACATATTGATAAATGGCACTTTGAAGAACAGTTTCTGCGGCTGAGCCATCTGCCATTTGTTGGTGCGCAGCTGCAATCAAAGAAAGCAGCCAAGAGTGGCAACAAGGTAATATCTGGATAAGATTGGCCCGTCTCCCATTTAGAAACCGAGGCCTTAGAAACACTCATAAAATCAGCTAGCTCTGTTTGAGTGATTTGTTTGTCCTTTCTTCTCTTAGCTATTTCCTGTCCAATTGGTAATTCCATGACGCACCTCCATTGAATTGGCTAGCTTTATTGTAGAACAGGAAAGAGAGGAGCACAATGGAGAACAAGTTAACTTTTGATTGATAAAGTTAACCATGGGTTGATAAAGAGTAGCAACACTCTTTTTTCTTGTTGTAAGACGTATTTCAGTGTTTAATGAAAGAAAACGAGGTGAGGGTTCGATATGAAAGTGATAGCAATGATTGACTCATTTAAAGGGAGTGCTACCTCGGAAGAATTAAATCAGGCAGCACTTAAAGGGTTTCCAGTACAATGGGAAAAAGAATCAATCCCCATCGCAGATGGTGGAGAAGGAACAATGGCTGCGTTATTTGCTGCCTATGGAGGACAGTATAAATCCGTAACAAGTGTCGGTCCCCTAGGAGAAGAACGAGTAGTTTCGTATTTACTGACAACAATCAATCAAAAGCGAATAGCGATTATTGAATGTGCAGCAATCATCGGTATCCAATTACTTGATCCTTCAGATCAAACAACCAGACAGGCTAGTTCCTACGGGCTAGGTCTTTTGATCGCAGATGCAATCAATGAAAAAGTAGCACAGATCTATGTAACGTTAGGTGGCAGTGCAACAACAGATGGCGGACTGGGTTTACTGGAAGCATTAGGTGCGGAACTAATGTATCAACCTGCGGCAGATGCGCACAATCCTTTGTTGACCATAAATTATTTTTCGATAACAGCAGTGCAGAAACTGCTTTCTGGTATCGAACTGTTGGTTTTAGCAGATGTGACTAATCCTTATACTGGAGCTGAAGGATTTGCAACTACTTTCGGACCTCAGAAAGGTGCTTTACCTCAAACGGTACAGGTATTGGAGCAGCAAGCAAAAAAAGTAGCGTATTTCGTGCAGCAAGAATACCAAATTGATTTAAATGGGATCGCTGGAACGGGTGCTGCTGGAGGTATTGGCGGTGCGACGGTCTTACTAGGGGGACAGATCTGTCCTGGATTTATGACCATTGCGAAACTGTTGAAATTAGAGACTAGAATCAGTGATGCTACGTTGATCATCACCGGTGAAGGCCGTTTTGACCGTCAAACTGCAGCCGGAAAAGTGCCATTAGGTGTGGCCAAAATCGCACAGCCCCATGCTATTCCAGTTGTTGCATTGTGTGGGCAAAGGGAGCCTGATCTAGGAGAGATCGGTCAGTATTTTGCTGGTATTTTCAGTATTCAACCAGGCCCACTTCTTCTTGATGAAGCAATGAAAAAAAGTGTAACGCTCGCAAATATGGCAGAAACCGCACAGGCTATCGCGATGTTTCATGAAAAAATCACAAGAGCGAATCATGGTGATGGTGGAGGAAATGGATCTTTCTAATAGAGCATTTTTTTAATGGGCATTTTTTTCATATTAGACTGAAATAATCGACCGTTTATTTTTAAGAATCCCCCCTATACTTATAGACAAGCGAAAGCTAAAAAGACATTAGGGGGAATGACAATGAAGTGGTATCAAATTTCAAAAGAACAATTGATGAAGCAGCTACAGTCCGATCGTCAGGGACTTTCAAATAAAGAACGTCAGGCACGGTTAGAAGCAGATGGTGCAAATCGCATTGCAGAAAAAGTTCAAATCAAAACTTGGCAAAAAATCGCAAAACATTTTACGGATTTGTTGATGATCGTGTTGATGGTTGCTGCAGCTTTAAAGGCTGTTACAGGTGATTATGTAGAAAGTGGTATCATTCTTCTAGTTGTTATCATCAACGGCATTGTGGGTTACTGGCAGGAACGAAAAGCGGAAGAATCTTTGGACGGCTTAAAACAAATGATGGGCCAAGAAGCCGTAGTCATTGTGGAAGGACTGCAGCAAACTGTTGCCGCAGAGTCGATCGTTCAAGGAGATTTAGTCTCATTGAAGGCGGGCGATGTCGTACCAGCGGATATGCGATTGATCGAAAATCATGGATTGGTCGTAGAAGAGTCGATCTTAACTGGAGAATCTGAGCCAGTCAAGAAAACAGAACACGTCATCACAGAAAACAGTATTATTGGAGATCAAAAGAACATGGTCTTCTCTGGTACACTTGTTCAAAGTGGGTCAGCTATCGGTGCGGTAGTAGCAACTGGCGACGAGACAGAAATCGGTAAGATCAATCAAGCTTTGCAGTCAGTGAAATCACAAGAGACACCGTTGGTAAAGAAAATGCATCAGTTGAACAAGCAGATTTTTCGCGGTATTGTCGCGCTGATTCTCTTCTTAATTTTCTTTACCGCATTCCGGTATGGTCTAGAACTAAACGTGTTGTTTTCCTCAGTAATCGCGTTAATCGTAGCAATGGTTCCGGAAGGATTACCAGCTGTTTTAACCATGATTTTGTCAATGGGTGTCAAAGAAATGGCAGATCAGCAAGCAATCATCAAGACGATGCCGTCGGTGGAAACGCTTGGTGCAATGACAGTCATTTGTTCGGACAAAACAGGAACGTTGACAAAAAATGAAATGACCGTTGTAGATACTGTCACTGTAACCGAAAAAGAGCAAGCGCTCATGTACGATATCATGGCAAATTGTCAAGATCTGAAACAAGATAGTTCTCAGCGGGCAGCAGATTTGCAAGGTAATCCTACTGAGCGGGCGCTGCTGCAGTTTGTGGAGACTCAGGAATTACCCTTGCAACAAGTTGCAGCAAAAATTCCTTTTAGCTCTACTTACAAGTACATGGCAACTTTGCATCCTTTGCAAGAGGATCAATCAATCTTATATGTAAAAGGCGCTCCAGAAGTTTTGCTAAATAAAAGTCAGCTATCAGAAGATCAAGTATCCTATTGGCAGCAAGCGGCTTCTGAGCTAGCACAGAAAGGACAGCGGGTCTTAGGGTTCGCATACAAGACAGTTCCAGCATCCAGTCAAGTTGCTCATGAAGAAGTCACTGATTTAGTCTTCATAGGTCTTGCAGGAATCATTGATCCGCCAAAAGACAGTGCAATCAAAGCAGTGAGAGAGTCCTTACAAGCGGGGATCAAAGTCAAAATGATCACAGGAGACCACAAAGAAACGGCGCAAGCCATCGGCGAGCAAGTCGGGTTGAAACATACGAAGAAAGTTCTTGAAGGATTAGATATCGACCAAATGACCGATGAGGAGTTGGCACAGCAAGTCAATCACGTGGATGTTTTTGCTCGGACGACGCCAGAGCACAAGCTACGAATTGTGACCGCTCTACAAAATAATGGTGAGATCGTAGGTATGACCGGAGACGGTGTCAATGATGCTCCCGCCTTGAAAAAAGCAGATATCGGGATCGCTATGGGGATCAAAGGAAGTGAAGTAAGCAAGCAAGCAGCCGATATGGTTTTGGCAGATGATAACTTCCATACAATCGCGAATGCAGTCAAAGAAGGGCGACGGATCTTTGACAATCTGAAAAAAACCATCAACTTCTTTTTGCCAACAGCATTAGCGCAAGGATTGATTGTCATTTTTGCTCTCTTGTTAAATCGCCCATTACCTTTGACTCCAGTTCAGATCCTCTGGGTCAATATGGTAACAACAATTACATTGTCTTATGCACTAGGATTCGAAAAAGCGAGTAAAGATGTGATGGATCGGCCGCCACGTCCAGTCAATGAAGGAATTCTTTCCATGTACAGCATGTTCCGAATCGTCTATGTTTCTCTACTGATCATGATTCCTGCTTACTTTTTGTCCATGCAATTTGAAGGGCAAGCAGTCCAGCAAACGATTCTCCTGCAGAACATCGTATTAGGACAAGCAGTATACATGTTGAATTGTCGGGAGCTTTTAGAGCCAGCATTGAACAAGAGTATGTTCCAAAATCGGGCACTGTTCATTTCTCTAGGAATCTTGGTGATCTTGCAAGGAATGGTTCTGGTGTTGCCAGTTGCGCAGCAACTGATTGGGACAACTACATTGACGCTTGTACAGCATCTTAGTATCGCAGTAAATGGCTTCTTACTCTTTGCGGTGGTTGAAGTTGAAAAGCATCTAATGAAGCGGCGCGCCAATCGGCAAAATACAAAAACAACCAATGAATTAAGCTAAGTCATTGGTTGATCAGATAATAGGTTTGGATGAGCTCAGTCAATTGATTGAGCTCATTTTTAGTTGGCAGCATTGAAAGATAGAAGACTGGTAATTTGGGATCATCCAAAGGGACGTTCGAAATAATGAAGTCGTCATTTCGAGTAGTCATCCCTGCGAATTCAGCTGGTTCGACTGGGACTAATTCGATCCTAGAACCCAAATAATCACTTATTTCCTGTTGCAAGAAAACTTTCCATGCTGGTTCTCCTTGAAAGAAGAAGAAAGCTCGGGTCGTTACTGGTCGTGCCTGAAGCACAGCTTGTTGTACGAGGAGTGAAGCCATATTCAAGATATACTTAGGTTCATCGGTTACAATGGCAAATTTTGGATCTAAGATAAATTTCCGTAATCGTTCAAAAATTGCTTGATAGTTGTGTTGACGAATGTGCATCATTTCTTGATACTCTAATTGAAATTGTTCAGACAGTTTTGCGGATTCATTGAATTTTAAGACCAAAAGCAGCAAATTGTCCGCTAACTGGGTTTCAGAAAGTAGGGGAATCGCCAATTCTTGCCCAAGTTCTTGAACAAATCGCTGGACGGATTGTTTGATTTCCTGATAGGCATCTAGTGTGACAGCAATTTTGCTTGTCCACTGATTGTTGTAATTCCAACTTTCCAGAAAACAATAGAAACTAAAGAAACACTCCTTCTGATTCAAATAGACGCCTTCTTTTTGATAAACTTGCTGGAGCGACTGCTGATATTGTAAAAAAAGCGGATCTAAAGGATCAAAAGCGAGTGCATTGACCCGACAATTGGCTTTGATTCGGATTGTATTGATGAAGAACCAGCAAGTGCCAAAAATTTCTTCAGAAAGAACGTCCAACTCTTGACGTTTCAGTGACTGTAAAAAGATAAGATAATGTGATTCATGAATAGCATAATCTTCAAAGAAATAATTATTGTGGGTAAAAGGCAGCAGCAGACGATGGAAGAAAACTCGAATGCTGATCTCACTACCTGACAGTTTGACTTGCTTGGCGTTCAACTGAATTCGAATATTGTATGGTTTAATGCCACGGTTGATTTTTGTAACATGACGTTTCAATGTTTCAAAAGAGATACCACTGTCATGCAAGAAAGATTGTGTTGAGATTCCTTTTGCAAAGAATAACTGTTTGATCAACATAGCGCCAATTGAAAGCGGCAAGAAGCTTTCCCATAATTGATTGGTTAGTTGGGAATCTTTTTTAAGTAAAGAAAAGCCATTACTTGTCGCTTCGATTTCCCATCCGTCAGGCAAATGCTCTCGAATATACTGAATATCTGTAAAGACAGTCCGCTCTGTAGTTTGAATCGAAGCAGCCAATGCCTTTGCCGTAATCGTTTTGTGATTGGATAACTCTTCGAGAAGCAGGATCTGCCGTAATAAATCTTTTTCTGTAATGATACTTTTCATCATTGTATCCATAGAAAGCTTCCTCTCCGATTCAGAATAAGCTGATTGGTAAAAAGTTTTCTTTTATTTTACCTCGCATTGATTCAGAATGCTATTTCTTTTTCGTATAAGAAAAGGAGGGGAGCAGGATTTTTGCTTGGATCCTTCAAGCACAGTAGTATTCCATAAGGTCTTGTGGCATCTTGAATTCTACTGTAGCTCATTTATTAACTATTCTTATTCCGAAAACGACAAGTTTTGGGGTTCCGTTGGGTAATACTGTTCACTATTAAATTCGGTTGTTTGAATATCATTGGGAACGATTTCTAAACAAAAATCATCAGCCCACAAAGTGCCTTTTCCCTGCAACAAAAACCCAAAATTTAAAACTTCAGCTTCCTGTGAGACATCTAAGACAGAAGAATAATAATTCCAATCATTTGTGCCTGTTACTGGACGATTCTGCATATTATCGAACGCTAATTGTTCAAAATTCTTGCCATCAATTCTCAACCAAATTCCTCCCCAACCTTCAATTGATTCTGATTTTAGGTATGCGCTTAATCGCACACGTTGATTAATGTAATTTTTTGCACTCACTTGTTGCATAACAGTTGCAAAATTCTCTGTGTATAAGCTCTCTGTTTGGCTCATTTTTACTGACTGATTTCCACTATGAAAATTCATTTGATCAATTGTCACTTCATATTTGTCAAAATTATTTCCAGAAAGCAACCAGCCATTTATTTTTGTCTCACACATTTTTTGATTCCCCCTAAAAAAGTTTTTAAATTGGATTCTATATTGTCGAGGAGGGAGTTGATAATAGGACTTAAAAACTCTGGAAAACGCCTCTTGTGAGGAAAAACCGCTGATCAGAGCAATTTCGATAATCTTCAATTCGCTCTTCAAAAGTAGTAGGGAAGCATGGGCCATACGTCTTTTTTGAAGATATTTATATACTCCCATGCCCAGTTGTTTTTTAAATACACGCTGAAAATGAAATTCTGACATGCCGGCTTTTTTTGCAATTTCTTTTGAGGAGAGATCGCCAGTCAAATTATTTTCAATGTAGAGTAATGCCAGTTGAATGTCTTTTGTATAATCCATAATCACCTCACTGCCTCCTTGTATGTAGAATACATCTTTTATTGGAAGGTTTTTTGATAATTAATGCTTTTTTACGATAGGTATGAAATCTAGTGTAACAACGATAAGTTTTATTGAAAAGTACGAATAGAGTACTTGTTAACGTTCATTTTCCTAGAGATGATTATAACCAATAAAAGAACTGAGTTCGAGACACAATCATTTCTTTTGAAAAAAAAGTGAATAGGAGTAAAATATAAGTGAAAAAAAGAACATTAGGAGGAAAAAATATGTGTACATCAATTACTTATTCAACGCGAGATCACTATTTTGGTAGAAACTTTGATTATGAGCTGTCTTATGAAGAAGTAGTCACGATTACTCCTAGGAACTATAAGCTGTCTTTTCGAAAAGTTGGTGAGTTATCACAGCATTATGCGATGATCGGGATTGCTGCTGGTATAGCGGATTATCCGCTGTATTATGATGCTACCAATGAAAAAGGTTTAAGCATGGCTGGGTTAAATTTTGCTGGTTTTGCAGATTACAAAGAACCGGTTGAGAATAAAGACAATGTCACACCATTTGAATTCATTCCCTGGATATTAGGGCAATGCAGCACAGTAGCTGAAGCAAAAGAATTGTTGAATAAAATCAATTTGGTTAATATCAATTTTAGCGAAAATCTTCCGCTGTCGCCTTTACACTGGTTATTAGCGGATAAAGAGTCTTCAATCGTTGTAGAAAGTATGAAAGACGGACTTCATATCTATGATAATCCTGTTGGTGTCCTAACGAACAATCCTTCTTTTGACTATCATTTGTTTAATTTAAATAACTATCGTTCTTTATCTAGTAAAACGCCAACCAATACCTTCTCAGATGCAATCGAATTGAATGAGTATAGTCGAGGAATGGGCGGAATTGGGTTGCCTGGGGATTTGTCCTCGATGTCTCGATTTGTGAAGGCTGCATTCACAAAACTGAATTCTGTATCTGGTGATTCAGAATCAGAAAGTATCAGCCAATTTTTCCATATTTTAGGGTCTGTCGAACAGCAAAAAGGATTATGTGATGTGGGAGACGGGAAATATGAATATACCATTTATTCTTCTTGCTGCAATGTCGACAAAGGGATTTATTACTATCGGACCTATGAAAATAGTCAAATCGTCGCCGTAGATATGCATAAAGAAGACCTAGACAGTGAAAAACTGATTAGTTATCCGTTAGTTGAACAACAGCAAATACACGTTGCTAATTAATCGGTAAATAACTTTCAGAGAACAACGGTAGCGTACGTATCGCTTGGATGACGTGATCGAAAGAGAAGTTGGTTTTTATTGCTAAGAAATACGACAGAAGATGATTGATGACTAGCAGCAATGACCAACGTCTTTAGATAATTGATTTATGAATCCGTGTGTTACATTTTTTTCGTGATAACTCGGACATTCGTGAGATGAAAAAATAAAAGAACTTGCTAGTTTGATAAGATGCACTTTTTGGTTGAACAAAGAGTGCATCTTTGATTTATATTGGGCACAAAGCAAAACAAAAACCGCTAAGGCCAAGGGGCCTTAGCGGTAAAACAACGTTTTTTGAATACGGGTTCACCTAAGTAATTTCAATTAAGGAAGTTCATGAGTTTTATCCTTCTGGATAATTGATTCGTATATTCGTGCAATTCGTTGGGCTAGCAACCAAATCAAAGAAAATGGGGTTATTGGTTTCATTACTAATAATTCATTTATAGATGGAAATGCCATGGATGGAATGCGTAAATCTTTGATAGACGAATTTTCTGCTATTTATATTTTGAACCTAAAAGGAGCCATTAGAGGGAAAACTAAAGAACAATCAAAAATTGAAGGAGGAAATATTTTTGATATCATGACGGGAGTAACAATAGTTATTTTGGTTAAAGATACATCGAAAAAACAACAAGGAATTTTACATTATTTAGATATTGGTGATGGGTTAACAAAAAATGAGAAGTTATCAAAACTAGAAGTAAATCCGTACTTTTCACGTATTTTATCGATGATTTTATCCAGTTTAATCTGCTTTATCTGCTCCTCAGCATCAGCAAATAAATCAAGCTGAATACTTGATGTGTAAATTAACTTTGAATAGGTGATACCTACATGACGGACGACTTGACCAGTATAATATTTACGAAATAAAAAAAGGCAATGTTCAACTAGCTTCTTTGTGTTATCAGTAGGTGGGACCGTCATCTGTCGTGAGAACCCTTTTTGTGTTTCTCCAAAAGCAACACCAATGTAAATGGAAACACAAGAAGTTTGGCAGTGATGTCTACGAATACGTGCAGCAACCTGTTCAGCCATCTCTTTAACAACAATCTCGATTTCATCTTGGAGATAATAATTTCTGTTTAGTACTTGGCTATTACCATAACTCTTGTCTCTCGTCTGAGGAGCTGGCTCAGAGATTATTGTTCGATCAATTCCATTAGCGTGATGATATAACTGCTCACCAATAATTCCCATTCGACTTCGCAACAAATCAGGATTAGCCTTCGCAAGTTGCTCAATCGTTTCTATACCCATTCGCTCAAGTCGTTTTTGTGTGCGTGATCCAATGCCCCAAAATTCTGTGATAGGAGAGATGTTCCAAACCTTGCTTTCCACGTCTTGATAGGTCCATTCCGCAATAAGTGATTTATTATGCTTCGATTCGTTGTCTAATGCTAGTTTGGCCAAAAGAGGATTGTCTCCAATCCCAACCGTCACGTATAGCTTTGTCGTGTCATAGACATCACGTTGAATCATCTTAGCTAGTCGCCATCGTCTTTCGCTTCGAGACAAGCTTTTGTCTGGCACAAACAAGTTCAGCGATTTAGTTACGTCCATCATTGATTCATCAATAGAGTAGAGGAGTAGATCCTCATCGGCTACATATTTTCTAAATACATTGTTTACTTTCAGATTTTCTTTTATATATAAGTTCATGCGTGGAGGGACCTTGAATAGGAGCGGATGGTTCGGTAAATTATCAACACGAGTAACGTTTGAGATTCCCAATTTCTTTTTTGCCAATGGAGAAGCAGCAAGAACCAGTCCGTTTCCTGTATTATCAGATTGGGACATGACAACCAACATGGTCTTCATTGGGTGAAATCCACGTTGAACACATTCAACTGAAGCATAAAATGATTTTACATCAATAAAAAGAATGTCACGTTTGGGCTCAAGTTCGTATCGAAAACTTCCCATAATAGCTCACTCCTTACGGAAAGTATACGAACCTACGTTCGTTTTGTAAAGCGAACAGAAAATAAAAAAAGCTCTCTACCAAATAAGGTAGGAGCAATTTTAATGATTTTATTCATATCAAACAACCTTAGTATAAGTTCTGCCACTCATCGATTATTTAGTTAAATCGAATGTAACATCAAAATCTTTATAATTATCCTCGTCATAATTTTCGGTGTCGTAGCTAGCAGACCATTTCAATCGAATATTAGAAACGTTGCTAACATCTTCTATTTTAGGTACTGAAAATGTCACAATTCCTTCTTTTGTTACACCGCTTAAGATTTCTCCACCAATACTATCACTTAAAAACATCTCAGCTTCGATTTGCTGACCTTCCACAACCATTGTTGCTTGGTCTGGATAAGTATCAAAATCCATGTCCGAATTGTTGGTAATTTCGAAATATACTTGAACAGCGTATTTATTTTCTAGACCTTGCATTTCAATCTCATCATCGGATAGTTCTACAATCACTACTTTATTGATGTTCGTGGTCAGGCCATTCCAATCTTCTGAAAAATTCGCTGAATATTCGGCACGGTCCACGGTGGCACTATTGCTTTCTACGGTGCTACTTTCAGTAGTATTTTCAGCAGAAGATTCAACAATTGATTCGGTTTGAGCAGTGGCAGAACCTTGAGTAACTGTTTTCTTATCTTCGGGACTTGAGCAAGCCGATAAGAATAATAAATTGATACCAATAAAAACACCCAAATAAACTTTTTTCATGTTCGTTATAAACTCCTCTTCTTTTTTCTTAATTGTATCAGAAAAAGAGGTAAAGAATCTATAACTTATTTGGCGCTTATATATATAATTCAACTTTCTAGTTAGCCTAATTTCAAAAAAACTAAATCAATTTGGCACACATTTGGCACAAGAACAAACAAAAACCGCCAAGAACAAGGGTTCTCGACGGTTAAATAACGTCACAGGAGGGATTCGAACCCCCGACCGTCCGCTTAGAAGGCGGATGCTCTATCCAGCTGAGCTACTATGACAAGTCAGCAACAAATAACATTATAGAAAAAGGAGCGCCTAATGTCAATCGCTTTTCGCTATTTTTGCCAACTTTCTTTAAAATGACTCGTTACTCGCTAGTTGTAGCCACGTCCACATGATCTGCTTCTTTCGTAATAAGGATAACGCCATCTCCTAAGGGAATTAAGCTAGAAGTCAGTTGGGGATGATCCATCACTGTATTGAGGAAAAGGTTTAGTTTACGGTGGATGGCCCGTTGTCCTCGTGGAATGTCTTCTATAGGATCTAAAATCGTTCCTGCCTGAAAGACGTCATCGACCATTAACACGCCGCCTTTACGTAAAAGTCGTAAGCATTCCGGTAAAAATTCGATGTATTTAGACTTTGCACTATCCATGAAAATAAAATCGTAAGGGCCATCAAGTGTCGGCAAAACGTCTGCTGCCTGTCCCTCTAAAAGAGTGACTTTATCCTCAAGGCCCAATTGTTTGTAAGTTTCTCTGGCTTTTTTGATCATGACATCATAGCGATCGATGGTAGTTACGTGACCATCACCTACATACTGTGCCATCAAACTTGAAGAAAAGCCGATTGCTGTACCGATTTCTAATATTTGCTTGGGCTTCATTTGTCCTAATAAAAATTGCAGGAACACCACTGTCTCATGCGGAATAATAGGAACTTCTTTTTCATGAGCTGCCTGTTCGATTTGACCTAATTTCCCAGTTAATTGCTTTTGTTTTTCCCGCATAAACGCCACTAGTTCTTTTTTTACTACTGGACGATGCATCATTTCGTTACGCATCCTGATCCTCCTAAATAATTTCTGTTACTTATTATACGGATAACTCTCTTTGAGTTCAATCCTTTCTACTTGGGAAAAGAACAGATCTTTTGCTCAGTAAGACAAAAAAACCAGTCGAATGACTGGTAGGGGAGAAAGGTTGAAAAATAATTTTTGGTATACAATGATACTAACAGAGCAATGTTTAAATTGTGTTAAGAGTCTGTGAAGATATAACCAGTATTCGCTGAAAAAAATCTGTTTTAAAGGAACGTATTTCAAAATAATTTCTTACTTCTAAGAGATATGAAGAGAGAAAAGGACACTTTTATTTCTTTTTCTCTAATATTATCTATCTAAATATTCAGAAAATTCAATTAAAAGCATTGACAGATGCAGTGTCTTTCGGTATCTTCTTATATAAGGTAACGAGAAGCAGAAAGTGACAGGTGAATAAAATGAATAGAAATAGGCCGATGAACACTAGCAACTTATTATTACCGTGAGGACTCTTTTTTGTATTTCATGATCTGATGACGTGAAACAGAAGAGTCCTATTTGCATTGCATAAAGGGAAGACCTTTATGGAGTGCTTTTTTTATACCCTAAAAGAACAAATGAGCCAGAGGAGGAATCAGTTTGAGACAGATCCAGTTTTTTGACACCACCCTTCGAGATGGAGAACAGACTCCAGGAGTGAATTTCAATACGAAAGAAAAGGTACAGCTTGCTTTACAGCTGGAAAAATGGGGAATTGATACAATTGAGGCAGGTTTTCCAATTGCTTCGGAAGGAGACTTTGCAGCGGTTCAAGCAATCGCAACTGCTGTATCCACGATGACAGTGGCAGGTCTGGCACGCTGTCAAATTAAAGATATTGATCGCGCTTATGAGGCATTAAAGCAAGCAGTAAGTCCCCAGATCCATGTGTTTTTGGCAACCAGTGAAGTCCATCGCCGTTATAAATTAGCCATGACTAAAGAAGAAGTAATCCGAGCAATCAAAGAACATGTTACCTATGCTAGAACCTTATTTGACAAGGTTCAATTTTCTCCAGAAGATGCGACCCGCACAGAAAAAGATTTTCTGTTAGAAGCGGTTCAAACAGCGATCGATGCCGGGGCGACCATCATCAATATTCCAGATACCGTTGGCTATAGTAATCCCACTGCCTATGGCGAATTATTTGCCTATTTGATTGCCAATACCAAAAGCAAGGAACCGATTATGTTTTCCTCCCACTGTCACGATGATCTGGGAATGGCAACGGCGAATGCTCTGGCAGCTATTGAGAACGGAGCCACTCGTGTGGAAGGAACGATCAATGGCATTGGTGAACGGGCCGGAAACACGGCGTTGGAAGAGGTGGCATTAGCATTGCATGTGCGTCAAGATTTCTATGACTGCACAACGAATATCCAGTTAGGCGAAACCAAACGAACCAGTGACCTAGTCGCTCGACTATCAGGGATCGCTGTTCCTAAGAATAAAGCGATCGTTGGAGGAAACGCCTATGCACATGAATCGGGCATCCATCAAGACGGCGTCTTGAAGAATCCTGAGACATACGAGATCATTACGCCGCAATTAGTCGGTGTTCAAACAAATTCGCTACCGCTGGGAAAATTATCTGGTCGGCATGCGTTTATAGAAAAGATGAATCAATTAGGCTATCAGTTTGACTCTGAGGAAACAAATGCATTGTTCAAACGATTCAAAGAACTGGCAGACAAAAAGAAACAAGTAACGGAGCAGGATTTGCTGGCGTTAGCAGCGGATCAAGGTCGCACGCAAACAGAGGGCGTTGAATTAGAGGCTGTTCAGCTACAATATGTCTCCAATGGTCATCAAGGTGCCGTGGTATCGATCACAAAAGATCATCAATCTTATGTTGCCTCAGCAATTGGCGCTGGGAGCATTCAAGCAATCTATAATTCGATCGACCAGATTTTTGATCAGCAACCGCGACTGCTAAATTATGAAATCACGGCTCTTACGAGTGGAGAAGATGCGCAAGCAGAAGTTCATGTAGCTATCGAATGCGCAGAGACAAACCGACAAATCAGTGGGATCGGTGTTGATTTTGATGTGTTGCAAGCTTCTGCAAAAGCCTATGTACAAGCCAGCGCTGCTTTGAAGAATCGAGGCGAGAATAAATGAAGAAAATCGTCGTTCTTGCTGGTGATGGCATCGGACCGGAGATCATGACCAGTGCATTGCAAATTGTAAAGGCGTGTTTGCCAAGCAACCCGTATTTCTCTTTTGAGTCTTATGCATTTGGCGGACAAGCCATTGAGCAGTATGGCACACCACTGCCAAAAAAAACATTGCAAGCTTGTCAGCAAGCGGATGCCATTTTGCTCGGAGCCATTGGGGATCCCAAGTGGGAAAATGCAGCTTATACACCGGAAAAAGGTTTATTGGACTTGCGGCGCGCGCTTGATCTTTATGCCAACATTCGCCCCATCAAAGTAACGGATGCTTTTTTACCCTTTTCTCCTTTGAAAGAGCAGATCGTTAAAGGAACCGATCTGGTACTGGTAAGAGAATTGACGAGCGGCATTTATTTTGGAGAAAAAAAGCTATCGACAACAGAGGCTTCGGATCTGAATTATTACCATAGGGAAGAGATTCGCCGTATCTTACGAAAGGCGTTTCAGATCGCACGAACTAGACAACGGCGAGTAGTGTCCGTGGACAAGGCCAATGTTTTGGCAACAAGCAAATTATGGCGAAAGGTGGCGAATGAAGTAGCGCAAGAATTTCCCGATTGTCAGTTAACACATCAATATGTTGATTCTGCCGCTATGAAGATCTTGCAACAGCCAACTGTATTCGATGTGATTGTGACTGAAAATCTTTTTGGCGATATTCTCAGCGATGAGGCGTCAGTCCTACCAGGATCATTAGGTGTTTTGGCTAGTGCAAGTCATAGTCTTTCTGGGGTTTCACTGTATGAACCGATTCACGGTTCAGCACCGGATATTGCCGGCAAAGATATTGCTAATCCCATTTCAATGATTCTGTCTGTGGGGATGATGCTAACTTCTTTTGGGATGAAATCAATTGCTGATCAGATGGAGCAGGCGTGCTATCAAGTGATGGAAGATGGGGTCGTGACTTGTGATCTTGGAGGGAATACTACTACAACAGAATTTACGAATGCGGTAATCAAAAAATTAGGGGGCTACTGAATGGGGAAAACATTATTTGACAAACTCTGGGAACGTCATGTAGTGCTGGAAGAAGGTGAGGCACAGCTGTTATATATCGATCTGCATCTGATCCATGAAGTGACTTCTCCTCAAGCTTTTGAAGGACTGAGGCAAGCTGGCCGGCGTGTTCGTTGCCCTGAAAAGACCTTTGCAACGATGGACCACAATGTCCCGACTAAAGATATTTTTACGATCACGGATTTGGTTGCAAAGAAACAGATAGATACACTGCGCAACAACTGCCAAGCATTTGGGATACAGTTATGTGACAATGGCTCAGCCCGACAAGGAATCGTACACATGGTTGGCCCGGAAACCGGTCTGACACAACCGGGGAAGACGATCGTTTGTGGAGACTCACATACAGCCACACATGGCGCGTTTGGAGCTATCGCTTTTGGTATTGGCACAAGTGAGGTGGAGCATGTTTTTGCAACTCAAACGATTTGGCAAACGAAACCAAAACGTATGGGGATTGAGATCAAGGGAACTTTGCAACCAGGCGTCTACGCTAAAGATATCATTCTTGCCCTGATCGCCACTCACGGTACGGATTTTGGAGTAGGTCATGCCATTGAATTTTATGGAGAAACAATCCGGAATCTGTCAATGGAGGAGCGCATGACGATTTGTAATATGTCGATTGAAGGTGGGGCGAAGATAGGGCTGATTGCCCCTGATGAAACAACCTTTGCTTATGTCGCGGGTCGGGAATATGCACCCAAAGAGCTCGCTGACGCAATTGCAGACTGGCAAACGCTAAAAACCGACGAAGATGCTGTTTTTGATACCCAACTGACTCTTGATGCCTCTCGGCTGGAACCTTATATTACGTGGGGAACCAATCCTGAGATGGGAGTGCCTATCAGTGGAGTCTTTCCTGAAATTCGTGACCATAATGATGAACAAGCTTATCAATATATGGCATTGCACCCTGGACAGCGAGCCGAAGATATTCCAATTGAATATATTTTTATCGGTTCCTGCACAAATGGTCGACTCTCTGACTTGCAAGAAGCCGCAACTATTTTGGAAGGAAAAAAAATCAAAGATGGGGTCACAGGCATCGTGGTTCCAGGATCACGTCCAGTTAGAAAAGCGGCAGAAAAACTGGGGTTAGATCAGATCTTTAAAGATGCAGGTTTCGAATGGCGAGAGCCTGGTTGTTCCATGTGCCTAGGCATGAATCCAGATAAAGTACCAGCGGGCGTCCATTGTGCTTCTACATCAAATCGGAACTTCGTTGGACGTCAAGGTAAGAATGCCCGTACCCATTTATGCAGTCCAGCAATGGCTGCGGCTGCCGCTGTTTATGGACGCTTTGTAGATGTTCGAGAAATCGTCGGGAGGAAAAATTAATGGAAGCCTTCACTTACTATCAAGGGAAAACGATCCCATTAATGAATGATAATATTGATACGGATCAAATTTTACCGAAAAATTATTTAAAACGGGTTGAAAAGACAGGATTTGGTCAATACCTTTTTGATGACTGGCGCTATTTATCAAATCGCCGTTCAAATCCTGAATTTATTTTGAACTTTCCAGAATACAAAGAAGCATCTATCCTCATTTCTGGAGATAATTTTGGTTCTGGTTCTTCGCGTGAACATGCGGCTTGGGCGCTGATGGACTACGGCTTTCGTGCAGTGATTGCCGGCAGTTTTAGCGATATTTTTTATATGAATGCAACGAAAAACGGCTTGCTGCCTATCGTTTTATCGCTTTCTGCTCGTCAAGTATTGGCAGCATTGGCTCCTGATGAGAGGATCGCTATTGATCTTCCCAAACAGCACGTAACTGTCAAACAAACGGTCTATCCTTTTGAGATCGATGCAACATGGAAGCATAAACTGGTCAATGGATTAGATGAGATTGGCATCACGTTGCAAGAAGAAGAAAAAATCACTGCTTATGAAAAAACAATCCCTCATTATCGCCGCAACTAAAAGACAGAATTGCGAGATGCTAGTGCAAGCCATGCTCTCTGATGCGATTCAAGCCAGACCAATCTTGATGGATCCGTTCAGCCAATGTTCGATTATAAAAAATGGCAGCGGGATGATACATTGGAACAATCAGGTATTGTTTGTCAGACCACGTATAACCATTTTTTTCAGCATTCAACTGTTGGATCGCACTTCTGATTGGCTGCCCATGAACATTTGTAATGGAATAGCGATTGCCTAATAATCTTTGTAACCCGATGTTTCCAACCGTAGCAATCAAAGGCGGATCCACCTTTTGGATTTCGTAATCCAATAAAGGCGCATGCAACAAGACTTCTTTTTTTGTTGGCGTTCGATTGGGGTGCACTACTTCATGTGCGCCACTTCGTTTGTTGATTCGTTCTTTGATCGAATAGGGACGGCTCCGTACTGCACTCGTGATATATACCTCTTCACGTGTCAGTCCGACTAACGCCAAAGAGGCCATCAGTTCTTTGCCTGCTTGGCCACTGAAAGGAATAAAATTCTCGATTTCGGTCCGTCCAGGTGCTTCACCAACGATCATTAATTTGGGATGAAGCGGTCCTTGACCAGGAACAAAACCTTCAAGCTGATAGGCTTTTGATTGTTCAATGATTGGCTCAGCTAGTTTTTTTGGGTAGTTCATTTTAACACCTCATTTGTTTCTTTCTTCTATAGTAAAACAACTTACTTAAAAAAAATAGTAAAGCGGCATGACAAAAATAAATCATTATTTTTCATTGACTTTACGGAAACATTTTGATAAAGTTAATCTGTTGTAATTGTGGACTCCACAGCTACAACCGCACAGAACAAGTTATTAAGTACGAAAGTCACTTGGGATGGCGAGTCTAAGTATAATAGAAGGAGGTGCTTTAGAGCATGTACGCAATTATCAAAACTGGTGGTAAACAAGTAAAAGTTGAAGTGGGTCAAGCAATCTATGTTGAAAAATTAGATGTAGAAGCTGGACAAAAAGTTACTTTTGATGAAGTGATCTTAGTAGGTGGCGAATCAACAAAAGTAGGTGCCCCAATCATTGCTGGTGCAACTGTTGAAGGAACTGTAGAAAAACACGGCAAACAAAAGAAAGTCGTAACTTTCAAATACAAACCTAAAAAACATTCACACCGCAAACAAGGTCACCGTCAACCTTACACAAAAGTTGTTATTGACGCAATCAATGCATAATTCTTACGAAAAGTAGGGTAACGAATATGATCAAAGGGACATTCAAGCGTAATGACTCTGGTCGGATTGTTTCTTTTGAACTTACCGGTCACGCGCAAGCAGGAGAATATGGCAAAGACATCGTCTGCGCAGCTGCTTCAGCATTAGCGATCAGTGCGGTAAATGGGATCGATGCTTTGGCTGGTGTAACACCAATTGTTGAAGCGAACAATGAAGAAGGTGGCTACCTTCTTGTTAAACTTGTTCCTCGTTTGACCCAAGAGCAGTCGAATATCTCTCAGATTCTTTTAGAGAATCTATTGATTGGTCTGCAATCTGTTCAAGAAGAATACAGCGATTATATCCAAATCAAAACAATCAAAGAAAACTAGGAGGTGCATCTCATGTTGATGAAAATGAATTTGCAATTCTTCGCTCACAAAAAAGGTGGCGGTTCTACTTCTAACGGACGCGACTCTCAATCAAAACGTTTAGGTGCTAAACGTGCTGATGGTCAAACTGTTTCAGGTGGATCAATCCTTTATCGCCAACGCGGTACTAAAATTTACCCAGGAGTAAACGTAGGTATCGGTGGAGATGATACATTATTTGCAAAAGTTGACGGTGTTGTTCGTTTCGAACGTAAAGGCCGCGACAAAAAGCAAGTTTCTGTATACCCAGTAGCGCAAGAAGCTTAATAATACAGTTAGATGATTTACTATATCCTTAGTAAGTCATCTTTTTTTATTCGGTTTGTTTGAAAGCGATTTAATTAGAGGAGGTCTGAAATGATCCGGCTAAAACCAATCACAAAAGAGAATTATCGTGGCTGTATTGAACTAAAAACAACCAAAGAACAAGAAAAATTTGTTGCGCCTAATTGGTATTCTTTGCTGGAAGCTGTATATGAAGAAGCTCGGCAGGCTTTTGCGATTTATCATCAAGAAGAAATGATCGGTTTCTTATTGTTTAGTTATTACGAAGCGGATGAAGATTATGCAAAAGAATCATGGTGGATCGAGCGTTTTATGATTGATCATCGCTTTCAGCAAAAAGGATATGGATCACAGGCAATGGAAGCAGCGATTGAATGGTTCCGGCAGGCGATCCAAGCAAAAGAACTACGAATTTCTTCCGTTAAAGAAAATACGATCGCTAAACAAATGTACGAAGGTTTTGGATTTGTTGCAACTGGAGAGTTTGTAAATGATGAGACCGTGTTGTTGAAAGAATGGAGATAATCTGGTTGAAAATAAACTCATGGTGGTGTTGGATGTGAGGAGCCGACAGCCATGAGTTTTTTTGCACTTGAAAGACTGCTGTTGTAAGTCCGGGGAAGAATAGGCGATCGTCTTTTCGATCTGTCTCTTCAAACTTTTGTTTTGGTAATCTTGGTCAAACTAGTTACTGGTAGATGTGAAGAGAGAATTATAGCCTCAAAAGTAGAGAATTTCCTGATTGATGACATGTCCAATAGATCACAACTATCTTCGAGAGGATTAACAGAAACTTTACGTGTTGTAAATACAAACAATAAATTGCTTTGGTACTCTTTTTAAAGTAGAGCAAAGCAATTGACAGACTGTGAAATACTCTTTGATTGAGAAAAGGTACACAAGTTAATGTTCGTGATTAGATTGATTTTACTAAAAAATATCCATTTATAGTGAAAAAATAGTTGTAATTAAATGTACGTTTTTCTATAATCGAAAATGTAAAGTTCGTTAATTGGTTGTTCTGATTTTTAACACAAAGGAGAAGAAGAATGAAGCTTTGGAAAAAGGTAGGAATCGTTGGATTAGGGTTAGCAACTGGATTGGCATTAGCAGCTTGCGGAGCGGGAGAATCTAGTTCGAGTGCAGAGGAACAATATGTTCCAGAAAAGTTGACAGTTCAATTTGTGCCCTCGCAAGCAGCAGAAACGTTAGAGGCTAAAGCGAAACCGCTTGAAAAGCTGCTAAGTGATAAATTAGGAATTCCAGTTACCGTAAGTGTTTCAACAGATTACAATACGATCGTCGAAGCAATGGCTTCTAAGCAAGTGGATGTGGGCTTTTTGCCTCCAAATGCTTATGTTTTGGCTCATGAACAAAGCAATGTAAAAGTATTACTGCAGGCACAGCGATATGGAATCAAGCAGCCTGGTGGTGAAGCGACAGATGAATTGGTGGATAGCTATCGATCAATGGTTGTGGTCAAGAGCGGCAGCGATATCAAGGAATTAGCTGATTTGAAAGGGAAAACGATCGCTACACAAGATGTAACCTCTTCGGCTGGGTATGTTTGGCCAGTTGCGGAACTTCAAAAAGAAGGGATAGACATCAATAAAGATGTAACGACAGTTCAAGTCAAAGGTCATGACCAAGCAGTTTTGGCTGTCTTGAACGGAGATGTAGATGCGGCTTTCGTTTTTGAAGATGCGCGAAATACAGTGAAAAAAGATTATCCTAAAATCATGAATGACGTGGAACCTATGTATTTCACAGAACCAATCCCGAATGACACCATTAGTGTTCGCAGTGATATGAGTGAGGAATGGGACAAAAAAATCCAAGATGCCTTTATCGAAATTGGTAAAGATGAAGAAGGTCATCAAATCATTTCAGATATCTACTCTCATGAAGGCTATGTAGTCTCCCAAGACAGTAATTTTGATATCGTTCGTGAATATGCAGAACAAGTAGGACAATAAGCGGCAGAGAAAGGGTATCGTATCAACAGATACCCTTTTCAATTTTATAAAAGTAGTTTAATGAGAGAAAGTAGGAGAACCATGGCGTTAGCAAATAAAAAGATCATTTCGTTTAGAAATGTGACAAAAGAATATCCAAACGGTGTGCTGGGGTTAAAAGATTTGAATATTGACATCGATCAAGGGGAGTTTGTGATCGTTGTTGGGTTGTCTGGTGCGGGGAAATCAACCATGCTGCGTTCCATCAACCGCTTGCACGAAATCACCAGTGGCGAAATTTTGATCGATAATCGCTCCATTACAAAGGCAAAGGGCAAAGAATTACGTTTGATTCGCCGAGACATTGGCATGATTTTCCAAAGCTTCAATTTGGTAAAACGTTCGAGTGTCTTAAGGAATGTTCTCACTGGAAGAGTCGCTTATCACCCCACTCTTCAGATGCTTTTGGGATTGTTTCCACAAGCGGATAAGGAACTAGCTTATCAATCGCTACAAAGAGTGAATCTAGCCGAAAAAGTTTATTCAAGAGCCGATCAATTGTCTGGTGGGCAGCAACAACGGGTCTCGATTGCACGGGCATTGACTCAGGAACCAAAAATCATTTTAGCGGATGAGCCGGTAGCTTCTCTGGATCCTATGACAACGGAGAAGGTCATGAGTGATTTAAAGCGGATCAATCAAGAGTTAGGTATTACGATCGTTGTCAATTTGCATTCCGTGCAATTAGCGCGAGAGTATGGTACACGGATCATTGGGTTACGTGATGGTTGCCTTGTTTTTGATGGACCAGTTAGCGAAGCCACTGACCGAAAATTAAAAGAAATCTACGGCAGTGAGATTATCGAAGAGCAAGGAGGCACAGAAAAATGACCACTCAATTGTTGCCTAAACGAAGCGGACTATGGAAGAATATTCTTTGGTTGGTGCTTTTTTTGCTCGTCTTGATTTTGAGTGGATCGATTACGGGAGTCGATCTTCGCCGTTTTTTTGAAAATGCGGATCAAATGAACGTGATACTGATAAAAATGCTGCGACCAGATTGGTCGTATAGTACGATCATTGTGGAGCCTCTTCTTCAAACCATTCAAATGGCAATTGTCGGAACAACGTTTGGGGCGCTCATTGCTTTGCCTTTTTCTTTGCTGGCAGCCAGAAATATCCTAACAATTCCTTGGTTATCGGGGATTTTTCGCTTTCTTTTGAATATCGTACGAACGATTCCTGATTTGATGTTGGCGGCGCTGTTCGTAGCAGTTGTCGGTATTGGTCCGGTAGCTGGTGTGACTTCAATTTCCATCTTTTCTTTTGGGATGATTACGAAATTATTTTATGAGTCGATCGAAACAATTGAAGCGGGACCGATCGAGGCTGTCACCGCTTCAGGGGGATCAAAACTGGCGATTATCCGTTACGCGGTACTTCCGCAGGTAACGAGTCATTTTTTAAGTTATCTTTTGTATGCCTTTGAAATCAATGTTCGCGCCTCAACGATCTTAGGGTATATCGGCGCGGGAGGAATCGGTGTCTTTTTGCAACGATCATTGAGTCAATTTCGCTACGACCAAACGGCAATTATCGTTTTGGCGATTTTTATCGTTGTTCTTCTTATAGATACCATCAGTAATAGAGTAAGGGAGCGATTGCTATGATGTTGCCAACGGAACCCCAGAAAAAAAGAAAATGGCTTTTCGTGCTCGTTCTGGTTGCTATTTATATTTGGGCATTTGCAGGAATCCCCTTAGCTACTATCAAAGAAAACGTTGGTCAAATCTTAGGGGCAATTTTCTACGGATTGATCCATCCGGATTGGAGTTATGTCTATACCGGGGATGGCGAAGATTTGTTCAGTTTAATGATTGAAACGGTAGCCATCGCTTTTGTTGGTACATTTATTTCTTCTTTATTAAGTATTCCTTTTGCGTTTTGGGCAGCTCGAAGCAAAAATACACCTAGATTCTTGTCGGGCACAGGAAAAGTCGTCTTAACAGCGATTCGCACGTTTCCTGAGATTGTTCTAGCCATCATGTTTATTAAAACTGTTGGTCCAGGATCTTTTGCGGGCGTTTTAGCCGTCAGTGTCCATTCCATAGGTATGTTGGCCAAGTTATATAGTGAAGCGATCGAAAATATGGATCAGGGACCTTCTGAATCTGTTGTGAGTGCTGGCGGAAATCGCTGGGCGGTTTTAGGATTTGCGACTTTACCGCAGTTGATTCCAGAGTTTTTGTCGTTTACTTTATATCGTTTTGAATTAGCTGTTCGCTCTGCATCGATTCTGGGAATAGTGGGAGCAGGAGGGATTGGTACACCGATGATTTTTGCTGTCAATGCACGATCTTGGAGTCGTGTGGGCATCATTTTGCTTGGTATTATTTTGACAGTTACCTGTATTGATTTTATTTCGGGGCGTTTACGCAAACGATTGGTCTAAGAATAAGAAATAGGGCAATTACACACAGCTCTATTCGATTCAATTGGAGATTCGGTCAGAGTTATTCGCGGTGGTTTGCACAAAAGACAAATCTGGTGGCTCTTTGTTATACTAAAATGTGAAACGAAGTAGCATTAAGGAGGCAGAGGAGATGAAAGCACTATTGATCGTCAATCCTAGTTCGGGAGGCGAAAAAGCTGCAGGATACGAGGAATTAGCAACAAAAAAATTGCAGGAACTATTTGATGAAGTGGCTGTTGCACACACAGAAAAAGCGGGTGATGCCGAGCGGTTCGCATCTGAAGCTGTCGGCTCCGTGGATAGCGTGTTTGCAATGGGAGGTGATGGTACAGTTAATGAGGCGATCAGCGGAATTGCTAGTCATGAGGAGCGTCCGCGTTTTGGCTTTTTCCCTCTAGGTACAGTCAATGATTTGGCTCGTGCATTGGCCATTCCTCTTGATCCTGAAGAAGCAATCGAATCATTTTCGTTGAATCATTCTCGCAAAATCGACATTGGGAAAATCAATGACGATTATTTCATGAATGTAGTGGCGATCGGCATCATTCCAGCAGCTATCAACAATGTTGAAGTTGAAGAAAAAACGAAACTTGGAAAAATGGCTTATTTCCTTTCCGGGTTGCGGGAAGTACGCAAAAATGAAAGTCATCAATTTGAAATTATCACTAGTGGTCAGGAAGCAACAGAAACCAAAATTGAAAGCAGCACACTGATCGTAGGATCGTCGAATACGATCGGTGGTTTTGAATCGCTGTTACCAGAAGCGAGTACGAATGATGGGAAATTGCATCTTATCTACATTAAAGACAGCAATCTTTGGGAAACCATCAAGAGTATTCCCGAACTGCTAAAAGGAGTAACGGAATCCAACGAATCCCTTGGATATCTAACGTTTGAGAAAGCGCAGATCAAACTACTGGATGATACAACGATCGAAACCAATGTCGATGGAGACCCTGGTCCAAGTCTGCCGGTTGAGATCCAAGTATTACCACAACATATTACTGTGTTTTGCGGGCAAGAAAAAAATCAAGCGTAAGCTAGTGGGTAAAGATGATCCTTGTTTTTAGACAAGGATTGTCTTTTTTTTATTAGAAAGGTATACTGATAAAAATTTGAAGAAAGAAGGGAATATATGAACATTCGAAAGGCTGCTGTTGCAGATACCAAATCATTGTTAAAAATTTATGCGCCTTATGTAGATCATACGGCTATTACTTTTGAAACAGAGATACCAACTGAGGAAGAGTTTGCGCACCGGATCACTCAAACGCTTCAGCATTATCCATACTTGATTGCTGAAGAAAATGGTGTCATTCTTGGCTATGCTTATGCCACCGCTTACAAAACACGAGCTGCCTATGACTGGACGGCGGAAGTGACGGTTTACATCGATCGAGAAGTAAAAGCAAAAGGGATAGGAACGATGCTTTATCATCATTTGGAGTCAGAGTTGAAAAAACAAAATATCGTAAATTTGACCGCTTGTATCACGGCTGGGAATGAAAGCAGTGTGAGGTTCCATCAAAAATTTGGTTACAAAGAAGTTGCATATTTCCCACAAATTGGCTATAAGTTTGAGCAGTGGCACGATGTTTTATGGATGCAAAAAGAGTTGCAGCAGTTTGTTGGTGACGTGCCAAAATTTATTCCCTACCCATTGACACAATAATCATAGCATTAGATTGTCTTTTTTTTGCTAAATGCTTTATTCTTAAGTTAATCAAAAGGTGCTATGAAAAAATGGTTAGTGCTGTATGCTGCAAGATTTTTCAAGGGGCGTGTTTAAGGGTGGCTAGGTTATTGGCTGGTTTGAGTAGGGAAAGTATTCAGAAAAGATTTGCAATTTTTATTCAAACCCATTAAAGTATTCAAGGATAAAACTTTCAAGGAGGCGGAGCTGTTGGGGAAACGGATTGAGCGTATTTATCAATTTTTATTGGAAAATACAGAAAATGGCTTGAATGAAAAGGGAACGACGACATCAGAGGTCGCTGATCAATTGATGATCCAACGAAGCAATGCCAGCAAAGATTTGAATCAACTTGTCAAAGAAGGCCGCGTTCAAAAGAGTGATACCCGGCCAGTGAGGTATTGGGTAGCTCAAGATGCACGGTCTGGGCCTGAGAAATATGTTCCAAGTTATAAAGAGAACCGCCCCCAAAGAGAGAAAGCTACGCCGCAGCGAGTGGATGTCAAATTGGGAAACCGTGATATTTTTTCAACGATCATTGGTGTGAACGGCAGCATGAAAAATGCTGTCGAACAAGCCAAAGCGGCAATTCTGTATCCTCCTAAGGGGCTGAATTGTTTGATCACTGGACCAACAGGTTCAGGGAAGACGTATTTTGCTCACGCCATGTTTCAGTTTGCGAAAAGCAATCAGGTGATCGAAGAGGAAAAAGAGTTGATCGTTTTCAACTGTGCCGATTATGCCAATAATCCAGAGTTGCTTATGAGCCATTTGTTCGGTTATGTTCGCGGTGCTTTTACCGGAGCGGATCAGGAGAAAACCGGAATCATTGATCAGGCGGATGAAAGTATGCTATTTCTAGATGAAATACATCGATTGCCGCCTGAAGGACAAGAAATGATTTTTTACTTTATGGATCATGGAACCTTTAGTCGATTAGGTGAGACTGGTAAAAATCATCAAGCCAATGTTCGCATCGTCGGAGCAACTACTGAGGATCCCAATTCGACATTGTTGGACACTTTTACTCGGAGAATTCCGATCAATATCCAACTGCCGTTTTTTGAAAAACGACCTGCCTCAGAAAAAGTGGATCTTGTTCGGGTACTTGTAGGACAAGAAGCAACACGAATCCAACGCACGATCACATTGACTGAAGATGTCGTTAAAGCGTTGATTGGCAGTGTCAGCTTCGGAAATATTGGTCAATTGAAGTCCAACGTTCAGTTGGTCTGTGCACGAGGGTTCTTGAATCATATGCAACAAGATGAAATCGAGATTGATTTGGACGAACTTCCCGAAGGAATCCGCTCAGGATTAATGGTCTTGGGGAATCGCCGAGATGAGTTAGCAGAGCTGTCCAAAATTCTTGAGCCGACTGTGCGTGTTCAACCAAACCAAAATCTTAATAATATTCAATCCGATTCTTATGAATTACCGTATAATCTTTACGATATTATCGGCGATAAAGCTGCTTTATTAAAAGCGGATGGGCTGGATCAAGAAGCCATCAATCATTTCATATCTACAGATATCAATGTTCATTTGAAATCATTTTACAAAGATCACGGCTTTTCTTTCAATTCAGAAAACAAATTGAGCGAGTTTGTGGATCAAAAAGTGATCACAGTGACAAATCGTATTTATGATCTGGTACGCACAAGGCTGAACTATGAATTTCAGCAAAATTTTGTGTATGCGATGAGCTTACACATTAGTTCTTTTTTGAAAAAAATTCATCTGGGAGAAGAACGGCATACCAATGACAATATTCGTCAAATGGTCGCCGACTATCCGAAAGAGTTTGAAGTTGCTAAAGAAATTCGTACATTTATTGGTGATAGTTTCAAAGTATCGATTCCTGAAAGTGAAACCTATTATTTGGCTGTTTTACTCGTATCTTTGCGGACTGCCCATTCTTCTGGAAAAATTGGTGTAGTTGTAGCAGCCCATGGGAACAGCACGGCAAGCAGTATGGTTCAAGTGGTTCAACAACTTTTAGAAGTGGATCAAGTGGCAGCAGTAGACATGCCTTTGGACATGCCGCCTACCGTTGCATTGAAAAAGATCGAAGAAAGTGTTCAAGCAGTTAATGATGGTAGCGGCGTGATTTTATTAGTAGATATGGGATCTTTAGCTACCTTCAACAATGAGATTCAGAGGGAAACAGGTGTGATTGTACGGACTGTCGATATGGTGACGACATCAATCGTTTTGGAAACAGTCCGAAAAGCCTCAGTTATCGGCACGGACATCGATAGTTTGTATGAATCGCTTAGAAAATTTCGCGGCTATGGTTCCGTTGAACAGCCGGAGGGTCACTTAAGCAATCATCATCGCAAAGCCATCTTAGCCATCTGTGCCTCGGGTAAAGGAACGGCTCAGAGGATCAAAGAACTAATTCAAAGTTCCCTCTCGAAACGTCAAAATCAGAATGTAGAGGTTGTGACTCTTTCAGTGGCTGATTTAAAGACTGAGTTAGAACCCATACAAAGACAGTATCAACTGATCGCCACGACAGGGATCATAGATCCAAAAATCGATGCGCCTTTTATTTCTCTGGAACGATTCATTGATCAAGATGTAGATCAATTGTTGGAAGAAATTTTGTTAGAGAATGATCTGAGTTTTGAACAAGACGTTGAACTTGGTGAAGAACAAGCAGAGGAAATTTGTTTTAAATATATGGAGCAAAACCTGACTTTTGTCAATCCGCGAAAAGTTATCGAGCCATTGTGGCAATTTGGCCATCAATTGATCAATGATTTAGAATTGACGGATGCAATACCAGGGTTTCAAATCAATTTTGTGCTCCACTCTGCTGGAATGATCGAACGGATCGTATTAAAGCAACCTTTAACTGTCGATGAACCCCTTGTTTCTGAACTGAAGCAAGAGCCGATGTACAAAAAACTTCACATCCATGTTCGCTCGTTCTCGCGCTTGTTAAATGTAGAAATACCAGAAAGCGAAGAATATTACTTAGCAGAGTTGATTAAAAATCATCAAGAAAAAACGGTTTTGGCTGATCAATAATACATTAAGAATAGAATACACTAAAAAAGATACACTGTTTTTCAGTGTATCTTTTTTAGTGTATCATCAAGAGGCCGATTCTTAAGCCTTTCCAAAGATTAGTGTATTGTATAAAAGTTGGCACGCTTCTTGCTTCTATATAAGTGGATACAGGAGGTGAATGAAAAAAGTAAGGGATCCACAAATAGCCAGCGGATCGATGGATGTAGGAGGTTTTTACGATGGGAATGGATATACGTCTTGCTCGGATCGATGATCGTTTGATTCATGGTCAAGTAGCAACAGCCTGGTCGAAAATGACTGGTATTAACCGAATCATCGTTGTCAGTGACGAAGTCGCAAATGATCAGCTTCGCAAATTTCTTTTGAAAGAAGCCGCTCCGCCAGGAATCAAATCCAATGTCGTCACAGTGGCGAAAATGCTTGAGGTTGCACATAACGCATTATTTGATACCCAAAAAGTCATGTTATTATTTACCAATCCTCAAGATGTTGTCACACTAGTCAAAGGCGGATTACCGATTCATTCAATCAATATTGGAGGAATGAGCTTTTCGATAGGAAAGCGGATGATCACTAATTTTGTTTCTGTCAATGATCAAGACCTCGAATCACTGCTTTATTTGCAGAAACAGGGCATTGAAGTCGAGATTCGAAAAGTTCCTGCTGATCGTAAAATCTATTTGATGGATATTTTGGAAAAAGAGGGTAGTCACACTTGATTTTTCGTCGTTGCTTTTTTTCTTTCATTTAAGTGTCACATTTATCAATTTTGAAATAGGAGGTAAAAAGATGGTAGGAATTATCCTAGCAAGTCATGGAGAATTTGCAAACGGCATTTTGCAATCTGGTTCAATGATTTTCGGCGAACAAGAAAATGTTAAAGCTGTAACATTGATGCCAAGTGAAGGCCCAGATGATATCAAAGCAAAAATGCAAGAAGCAATCGCCACATTCGACGATCAAGAAGAAGTGTTATTCTTAGTTGATCTTTGGGGCGGTACACCTTTCAACCAAGCAAACAGCTTGTTTGAAGACCACAAAGACAAATGGGCAATCGTAGCTGGTATGAATTTACCAATGGTCATCGAGGCTTACGCTTCACGTTTTTCAATGAATACAGCACATGAGATTGCTGCACATATCATTGAAACAGCTAAAGAAGGGGTCAAGGTGAAACCAGAAGAACTTGAACCGGCAGAAGCTGCTGCTCCAGTTGTGGCTGACGATCAACCTAAAGGATCACTTCCTCCAGGTACTGTACTGGGCGATGGCAAGATCAAAATTGTATTGGCTCGTGTTGACTCTCGTTTGCTTCACGGACAAGTAGCTACAGCATGGACAAAATCAGTGAATCCATCACGGATCATCGTAGTATCAGATGCAGTTGCAAAAGACGACTTGCGTAAAAAATTGATCGAACAAGCAGCTCCTCCAGGAGTAAAAGCCAATGTTATTCCAGTAGAAAAAATGATCGAAGTGTCAAAAGACCCTCGTTTTGGTAATACGAAAGCATTGCTATTGTTTGAAAATCCAGAAGATGTATTGCGAGTAGTAGAAGGCGGCGTAGACATTCAAGAAGTCAACGTTGGTTCAATGGCTCACTCAGTCGGAAAAGTTGTTGTAAGTAAAGTATTGTCTATGGGTACTGAAGACGTTGAAACGTTCGAAGAACTAAAATCACGGGGCATCAAATTTGATGTGCGTAAAGTACCAAACGATTCACGCGACAACATGGATGAAATTTTGCGTAAAGCGAAAAACGAATTGTCGAACAAGTAAAAAGTATACAACTAAATAGGAGGTCTATCATGTCTATTATATCTATGGTATTAGTAGTAGTCGTTGCCTTTTTAGCTGGTATGGAAGGGATCTTGGATGAATTCCAATTCCATCAACCGCTAGTGGCATGTACATTGATCGGTCTAGTGACCGGTAACTTAGAAGCATGTATTATTTTAGGTGGATCATTACAAATGATCGCGTTAGGTTGGGCAAACATTGGTGCCGCTGTCGCACCGGATGCTGCATTGGCATCTGTTGCATCTGCAATTATTTTAGTTTTAGGTGGACAAGGACGTGGCGGTGTTGACACAGCCATTGCCGTTGCGATTCCTTTGGCTGTAGCTGGTTTGTTCTTAACAATGATCGTACGTACATTAGCTGTACCAATCGTTCACTTTATGGATGCAGCTGCTGAAGAAGGTAATATCCGCAAAATCGAAATGTGGCATGTGATTGCCGTATGTATGCAAGGGATCCGTATTGCGATTCCAGCAGCAGCATTGCTAGCAATTCCAGCTGCAACTGTTCAAAACTTCCTAGAATCTATGCCAGCTTGGTTAACAGATGGTATGGCTATCGGTGGTGGTATGGTTGTTGCCGTAGGTTACGCAATGGTTATCAACATGATGGCAACTCGTGAAGTATGGCCATTCTTCATCATTGGTTTTGTGATTGCAGCGATTTCTGAATTGACATTGATTGCGATCGGTGCATTGGCAGTAGCTATTGCATTGATTTACTTGAACATCACCAAAATGGGCGGATCATCAAATGGAGGCGGCGGCAGCAACACTGGCGACCCTCTAGGCGATATCTTGAATGACTATTAGAATCGAAGGAGGAGAAAAAAATGGCAGAAAAAATTCAATTAAGTAAAAAAGATCGTTTAGCCGTAGCATGGCGCTCTACCTTCATTCAAGGTTCATGGAACTATGAACGTATGCAAAATGGTGGTTGGGCATTCTCAATGATTCCAGCAATCAAAAAATTATACAAAACAAAAGAAGACCGTGCCGCTGCTTTGAAGCGTCATTTGGAATTCTTTAACACTCACCCATATATTGCTTCACCAATTCTAGGGGTAACTTTAGCATTGGAAGAAGAACGTGCCAATGGAGCCGCTGTCGATGATGTAGCGATCCAAGGGGTAAAAGTTGGTATGATGGGTCCTTTGGCTGGTGTCGGTGACCCTGTATTCTGGTTTACTGTTCGTCCGATGTTAGGAGCTCTAGGTGCTTCTCTAGCGTTAGGAGGAAACATCTTAGGCCCAATCATCTTCTTCTTGGCTTGGAATATCATTCGTTGGGCATTTATGTGGTATACACAAGAATTTGGCTACCGTGCCGGATCAAAAATCACAGATGACCTTTCAGGTGGTTTGCTGCAAGACGTAACAAAAGGTGCTTCAATCCTAGGGATGTTCGTATTAGGATCGCTTGTTCAACGTTGGGTATCAATTTCATTTGCACCAGTTGTATCTCGTGTCCCTCTTGATGAAGGAGCATATGTGGATTGGGCAAAATTGCCATCAGGTCCAGAAGGGTTACAACAAGCATTCCAACAAGTCGCTGAAGGCCGTGCATTAACAGATACGAAAGTAACAACCTTGCAAAACAACTTGGATCAATTGATTCCTGGGTTGGCTGCACTATTACTTACTCTGTTATGTATGTGGTTATTGAAGAAAAAAGTTTCTCCAATCATCATCATTATCGGTTTGTTCTTAGTCGGTATCGGTGGACACTTGATCGGATTGTTCTAATCTTTCAACTAAAAGTGCTTGGGGAAACCCAAGCACTTTTTATCTATTCGCCAAAAATCATCAGAACAAGTATAATAAGAAACAATAAGACGTAGAAATGGAGCAAACAAATTATGGTACAATCCCTGAACACCAAAGTTGATTTGACGATCGATGCGACCTCATTTTTGGGTATCAACGAATATGGCAAAATTATGATCGGCGACAAGGCTTTTGAATTTTACAACGACCGTGACCAGCGGAAGTTTATCCAGATTCCTTGGGAAGATGTAGATTACGTGATTGCCTCTGTCATGTTCAAAGGTCGTTGGATCCCAAGGTACGCTATTCGGACGAAAAAAAATGGCACCTATACTTTTTCTTCGAAAGAGCCCAAGAAAGTTTTGCGGGCGATTCGCGTCTATGTTGATCCGGATCATATGGTTCATTCTCTTGGCTTTTTCGATGTGCTAAAGCGGGCGTTCACTCGCAGAAAATAACATGCAGGCATATTCTTGTTCAAACCATAATTGATGTGGTACCCTCTTATTAGAAAGTTTAGGAGGGGTATTATGCATTTTTTATGGACATTGATCGTAGGTGCGGTCATCGGATCAATCGGAGGCGCAATCGCTGGTGAGAAACGCGGTTGTATCTTTGATATCGTAGCCGGGCTAGTTGGGGCATCGATTGGTCAAGCACTATTTGGAACATGGGGACCACAGATTGCTGGAATGGCAATTGTTCCTGCCATTATCGGAGCGGTCATTTTTGTCGCTGTTGTTTCGTTCTTCTTGGGACGTAGAAAATAACTTACAGCCATTCATTTTTTAATGAATGGCTTTTTTTTTGTGACTTTTTCTCTGTGAGTTCGTATAGTAGGTATGGAGGGGTGACTGAGTTGGGAGATGAACTGTTAGCAAAAATATATAAAGATTACTCGCAAGACTGTTATTTGTATGCGTTTTATTTTACAAAAAATAAAGAGCAGGCCCAAGATTTAGTCAGTGAGGCGTTTCTCGTCATAGCGGAATCTCTCGATGAGCTAAACGAAAAGCAAATCAACTATTTTTTACTAAAAATAATCAAAAATCGCTTCATTGACTGGACGCGTAAACAAACGGTGGCACATCGATGGCGAAAGTTTCCTTCACACGTTTTTCAAGCAGAAAGCCAACAGTTGTCTACCCCATTGGAAGAAATAATAGGACAAGAGAGAAAAAGAGCATTGTATCGCAGTATTGAGAAATTACCTAAAGATACGCGAGAAGTGATTTTACTATACTATTTTTTGGAGTGGCGAATTGAGGAAATTGCAACGTATAAAGAATGGAGCTACACGCAAGCGAAGAATCGTTTGTATCGAGGAAGACAATTACTTAAGGAGGAATTAACAAATGAATGAACCATTTCACTTTGAACAATTGCAAAGGAAAATCAAACAACAACGTTACAAACGAGGGATTTTCTTTCTTTTTGCAGCTGTTGTACTGACAATTGCAGTTTTACTTGTAATGCCAAAATTTGTTGACCTCTTTTTCTATGATCCTCGGCAAAGTAGTCTACAAGTAAATCAAGATAGTTACATCATGAATCGTCAAATCAATAACGAGTTAACGACGCAAAATCATTTTCTATCGAAGTATGAAATACGTTCATTAGGTTTTGGCAGTTATGAGGTGACAGAAGTTTATCAAAATCTCGATCAGAATCATTCTACGATTCAGACAGTAACGATCGATAAAAATCACTTGCTGAAGAATTATCTCTCTAATTCGCAAAAAAAAGATTTTCTTTTTGAATCACGTATGCGAGATTCATCGAGTCTTGAATTCTCTGAGAATCAGACAATGAAGCAGAACCTTTTGAACAATTTAAAAAAATTGCCCAAAAGCACTTCATTGATCACCACATTAATTTTTGAGAAAGACTTATCTTTGGAAGAATTGAGAGACTGGCAGATGTATCAAATACCCAAAGGAGAAATTCTCTGGACAGCTGTTCGAACAGGGGGGGCAACTGGAAATCAAGATTTTCAGCCGCTTGGGTTTTCCAATAGTTTTTCTCGTGTAGTCCCAGAAGAAAAGACACTTGAAGAGAGTTTTTTAAAAGACTTTCCTTTTCTGGATTTATCAGAAGCAACTAGCAAACAACAATCAGACTATTCAGAAACAGAACAATCCGCTGCGCATTTTGAATCGATGTTGAAATACTTACTAACCCAGAAAGACTTTTTAGCCTTGGAATCGAATGACGCGCGTGATATTCTATCTGTTGAACAAATTGAAACAGCGTTGACCTACATTCAAAAAAACGGTGTACAAACCTATGGAATTTCAGCACGCATGTCCGTAGATGCACTGATTAACCTTCTTGAAAGCGGTGAAAACATTTTAACGGCGCGTGTGATGGAGACGAATTTGTTTTCTTTGATAGACCAGATTAACGAGGATTAAAGAATGTCTAAAAGCAATCTGTCTTTTTTTGTATAAATTTTTTTCATTCTTTTCGCTTTTCTGGGAAGTTTGCTATAATAATACAGAACAAGAAAGTGGGGAGAAAGAATGTTAAGAGTTGAAAAATTAAGAGAAGCAATGAGAAAAGATGCCGTTGATGGTTTTTTGATCACGAGCCCATACAATTTGCGTTATTTGACTAATTTTACCGGCACGACTGGTTTAGCTGTCATTACATTGGAAAAAGCTTTTTTCGTTACTGATTTTCGTTATACAGAGCAAGCGGCTGCTCAAGCACAAGGATTTGAAATCGTAAAAAATAGCGGACCGATTTTTGAAGAAGTTGCGGCTATTTGCGAAAAAGAAGAGATCAATGTTTTGGCTTTCGAAGAAAGTTACGTCAGCTTTTCTGATTATTCGGTCTTGGAGGAGATTATTGAAGAATCTTCATTGGCTCCTGTTTCAGGTATGATCGAAGCATTGCGGGAAGTCAAAGATGAGTCAGAAATCGCGTTGATCCAACAAGCTTGCCATATTGCGGATCAAGGATTTGAACATATTTTGAAAATGATCCGTCCCGGAATGTCAGAAATAGAAGTAGCCAATCAACTTGACTTTTTCATGCGTTCTTTGGGCGCTACAAGCGTTTCTTTTGATACAATCGTTGCCAGTGGATTACGTTCAGCTATGCCCCATGGGGTAGCTAGTGAAAAAGTAATTGAACAAGGAGATTTGATCACTCTGGATTTTGGTTGCTACTATCAAGGATATGTTTCTGATATGACTCGGACGTTCGCCGTAGGTGATCCCGGAGACAAATTAAAAGAAATTTATCGAATCGTCCTTGAAGCTCAAGAAAAAGTTTTAGCTGCAGCCAAACCGGGCATGACAGGAATTGAATTAGATGCAATCGCACGTGATCATATTGCTTCATTCGGCTATGGAGAAGCTTTCGGACATTCAACGGGTCACGGAATCGGTCTAGAGATCCATGAAGGACCAAACGTCTCTTTCCGAGCAGACAAAGCATTTGTTACGGGCAACGTCATTACAGACGAACCGGGAATTTATCTTCCAGGTATCGGCGGCGTTCGAATCGAAGATGATTTGTTGATCACAGAAACTGGTAATCAAGTTTTGACGCATTCTCCTAAAGAATTGATCATCTTGTAAATCAACATCCTCGTTTATTTCAGAAAATTCATTGAGAATAGTGGGTTATTATAGATTCTCAGTGCAGAAAATGATAAACTTAGGGCGAGAAGAAACCTCTATACAAATGAAACTGTCTATCCAAGTCATGACTTATTGAGACGAAACATATCGTGAAGGGATAGATAACAATGTGTGGAAGTTTAGAATGGAGGCAAAACTTATGAATGAAGATAAAAATCTAGTCTTAGACGCAAGTCCTGAATTAGGCGAAATTGTGATCGCACCAGAAGTCATCGAGATCATTATTGGTATCGCAGCATCTAAAGTGGAAGGTGTCTATGGGATGCGGGGGACATTAGCCAATAGTGTGACTGAATTGCTTGGACGCTCCGCGCATGGCAAAGGGGTCTACTTGACAATCGATGAAACTGGGATCAAGGTTGATCTTTATTGCTATCTAAGCTATGGCGTTTCTGTGCCTAAAGTAGCAATGGAAATTCAAGATCGAGTGAAACAGCAAGTATTGTTCATGACAGATGTTCACTTAGCGGAAGTCAATGTCCATGTGGTAGCTGTAGTACCAGAAAAGATTGAGCAACCTGATATTGAAGAATTATTCGGAAACGACGAGGAAGAAAATGAGTAAAGAATTATCACGTCACGAGATTCGGAAAATGGCTCTGCAAGCCTTATTTCCTTTAGATTTTAATAAAGATTTAACGAAACAAGATGCGATCATGCATGCAATTGAGTTGGAACACCATGAGCTGATTGATGAAGAACAGGAACACTTCGTTCCAGCGTATTTGGATCAACTTGTAGCAGGGGTATGTCAGTACAAAGAAGCGTTGGATGAAGTGATCCAGTCCCATTTAAAATCCGGTTGGAAGATCCAACGATTATCAAAAATGGATGTAACGATTTTACGAATTGCATTATATGAAATGGTGTATGTTGACAATGTTCCTAATCGAGTCGCGTTAAATGAAGCCATTGAATTAGCCAAAACATTCAGTGATGACCAATCAAGAAAATTTGTGAATGGTATTTTGTCTAATGTGAACAGTGAAATTGAAAGTAAGAATGACTAGTTAATCAAAACAGCCTCAGCTAAAAGCTGAGGCTGTTTTTTGGTTATTTGCGATACAATGCCATAGTTGTTATTAAGTTGGTTGAGGTGAAAAACTGGATCTTTCTACAGAGAGAAGTGTTAATAAAAGTAATTTTTTCAAAAAAACAGCTGAAAAATAAAAATAAAAGCGATATTTTGAATAAAAGTATTGACTTTAGAATATTCTGACGATTTAATTGAAAGTAATAATTGAAAGGAGTCAGAAAAAATGAAAATTATTTCAGCGGATAATGGGAAAGAATTTGAAACGATATTTGATTCATTGAATCAAACCAACGGAAAGGTTCAAATGGGAGTGGTTCGGTTAGCTCCAGGTGAGAAAAGACCATTAGAGGGATTTGCACGTCACACACAAGATGAATTTTCCTATGTGATCAAAGGAAGCGCTCATACAGTTTTAGAAGACGGAACAGATCTCACTGGAAATCCGGGAGACTGTCAATGGATCGAAGCCGGAGAAGGGCATATCAACTACAATGATGGCACAGAAACGGCTGAGGTTGTGTGGTTTTTGGTGGAACGATAAAAAAGGAGGAAAAGAATGAGAAAAGGATTTAACAGATTGTTGGGGTTGATAGTAGCAATGATATTTTTGACTGGATGTACAGCAGGTACAACAACAAAGCAGAAAGAAGATTCAGCCTCTCAAGTGATTCGACTAATGTCTATGACAGAGCTAACTTCATTGGATCCGGCTGCCATGTTGGACTTCCCAGATGCAATTATTCAAACAGCCACTTTTGAAGGCTTATATCTATTGGATGAAAAGGATGAAGTGCAGCCGGGTGTAGCAGTTGATTTACCGGAAATTTCGTCTGACGGCAAAACTTATCGCTTTAGGTTACGCGAAAATGCACAATGGAGCAATGGGGATCCGGTGACAGCGAATGACTTTGAATATGCTTGGAAACGGATGATTGATCCTGAAAATGCATTTCAGTATAGTTTCTTGATGAATGGATTGATCGAAAATGCGGAAGAAATTGCCCGTGGTGATCAGTCGGCGGATACGCTAGGTGTTGAAGCAAAGGATGACTATACATTAGAAGTCCGTCTTACACAACCAGCTCCGTATTTTACTTCCTTGATGGTTTTTCCGATTTTCTTTCCTCAAAATCAATCGGTTGTCGAAAAATTTGGACAGGAATATGGGACAGCCAGCGACAAAATTGTTTATAATGGACCATTTGTTGTAAAAAACTGGCAGCAAACTGAGATGAATTGGGATTTAGCCAAGAATGAATCTTATTGGGATCAAGAAGCTATTCTGGCAGAAGAGATCCATTATGATGTGGTAAAAGAATCTGCAACCGCGCTAAATCTTTATGAAGATGGACAGTTGGATGTCGCAATCATCAGTGGAGAGATCGCCAAACAAATGCAGTCAAGTGACCAATTTGCCTCTTATCCTTCGGCAACGATGAATTATATCCGGTTAAATCAAGAAAGAAAGGGACAACCGACACCTTTACAAAATGAAAATTTACGAAAAGCTCTCGCATTGGCCATTGATAAAGAGAATCTTGTCAATAATATTATGGCAGATGGATCCAAACCCTTGAATGGCGCGATCACAGAAGGCTTTGTCGCTAATCCTGATACTGGCGTGGACTTTCGTGAGGAAGCCGGTGATTTGATGGCCTATGATAAAGAAAAAGCGCTAGCCTATTGGGAACAGGCAAAAGCAGAATTAGGCGATGAAATCGAGCTTGATCTGTTAACGACTGATGATGGTTCCTACAAAAAAATGGGTGAGAGTATCCAATGGAGTTTGGAGGACCTCTTTACTGGTTTGAAGGTCAATATGCGCTCGCTGCCAGCCGAAACAGCGTTGAATCTTGCTAGTGAAAGCGACTATGATTTGTTCCTAATTTATTGGACTCCCGATTACCAAGATCCTTATTCTACACTTAAGATGATGTATAGCGGAAACAATCGCCATTACTCGAATCCTTTTTATGACCGCTTATTGGATGATGCCAGCACTACCTATGCTCTTGATGAGAACAAGCGATGGGAAACGATGATTGCAGCCGAAAAAGAACTGATGGAAACAACTGCCGGTATGATCGTTATCAGCCAAAATCAAAACTCAGTGTTACAAAATCCTTCAATCTCAGGATTAAACTATCACACTTTTGCGGCACCGATGACTCTCAGAAACCTTGTGAAAAATGAGTGAAGAATAGCTGATCAATCAGACTCATTATATCAAAACTGCGGGTTTTGAATTGATTAGGTTTCTACAAATAAATAGTGAAAACTAGGCAGTCCTTTTGCAAAAGAGGCTGCCTTTATTGTTCTGTGTGAGTCTTTGGTTAAGCAGTTGCAATGAGAAAATGCTATGATACTAGAGATGGGAAACGATGATTTTCCTACCAGAAATCATTTTTCTTCAAAGCGAACTATGCTAGAATAGAAAAAAGTCAGAGGAGTTGTCAAGATGGGTATTTTGATTAATGGAAAAGAATTAGCAGAAAAAATGCAAGCAGATCTTACTGCAGAAACCGCCCTTTTAAAAGAACAAGGAATTGTTCCCGGCTTAGTTGTTCTACTGGTAGGGGAAGATAAAGCAAGTCAAACGTATGTGCGAAACAAAGAACTGGCTGCGGCAAGAATCGGCATACGATCTAAAGTTGAACATTATCCCGAGTCGATAACTGAAGAAGAACTACTTAGTGAAATCGACAAGTACAATCAGGACCCAGACTTTCATGGTATCTTAGTCCAGCTGCCACTGCCAAAACAAATCGATGAAGAGAAAGTGTTGCTAGCTATCCGACCTGAAAAAGATGTCGATGGTTTCCATCCTATCAACCTTGGTAAATTGTTTGCTGGTGTTCCCGATCGAATCCCTTGCACCCCTTACGGTATTATGAAAATGTTTGAAGCGTATGATATTCCACTTGAAGGTAAAAATGCATTAGTGATCGGCCGAAGCAATATCGTAGGCAAACCGATGGCACATTTACTTCTCGGTAAAAATGCTACCGTCACGATCGCACATTCAAAAACACAGAATTTACCAGCATTGGCTAGACAAGCCGATATCTTAGTGGTTGCGATTGGACGCGGTCATTTTGTAACTAAAGAATTTGTGAAAGAAGGAGCAGTCGTTATTGATGTAGGAATGAATCGTGATGAGGCAGGAAAATTGATTGGGGATGTGAAATTTGCTGAAGTTGAACCTATCGCAAGCTATATCACGCCAGTTCCACGAGGCGTCGGACCAATGACGATCACGATGCTGATGGCACAAACCTTAGCAGCGGCAAAGGAGACTGTAAAGAGATAACATGGCACAACAATATTTAACTGTGACCGCATTGACCAAATACTTGAAACGCAAGTTTGATGCTGATCCTTACTTGGAACGGGTCTATTTGACTGGAGAAATCTCCAATTTTCGCAGACGGCCAAACCATCAATATTTTAGCTTAAAAGACGATGGCGCAAAAATTTCGACAGTCATGTTCAAGGGAGCTTTTGACAAGCTGCGATTTCAGCCGGAAGAAGGAATGAAAGTGTTGGCTGTTGGCCGCATTTCACTCTATGAGGCCAGCGGAAATTATCAGATGTACATTGAACACATGGAACCTGACGGAGTGGGGGCGTTGTATCAAGCCTACGAACAACTTAAGAAAAAATTAGCAGAAGAAGGGCTATTTTCAGCTCCCAAAAAAATCCTTCCACGATTTCCAAAACGAATCGCGGTACTTACAAGCCCCAGTGGCGCAGTGATTCGGGATATTATCACCACTGCGCAGCGGCGCTATCCGATTGCCGAAATCGTCTTGTTTCCAACCGTAGTCCAAGGAGACAAGGCAGCAGATGATGTAGTAAAAAATATCCAACGAGTAGAAGCAGATGGCACCTTCGATACAATGATTATTGGCCGCGGCGGAGGTTCTATCGAAGATCTCTGGCCATTTAATGAAGAACGCGTTGCACGTGCCATATTCGCTGCCGAGACACCAGTCATTTCTTCTGTGGGACATGAGACAGATACCACCATCGCTGATTTAGTGGCTGATGTACGAGCAGCCACACCAACTGCTGCTGCTGAATTAGCAGTGCCAGTTCTTTCAGAAGAAATTTTACGGATCGAAGAGAAGCAAACAAGGCTTGAACAAGCATTTATGTATCAAATCCAGCGGAAACAAGAACGTTTCCAACGGGCAGTAGGTTCTTATATTTTTCGTCAACCAGAGCGCTTATATGAGGCCCAAGCGATTAAGCTGGATCAGTTGCAGCAACGAATGAATCAATCGTTGCAAACACAGCTCTATGATAAAGAGAAGGTGGCCAGTCAGTTGATTCATCGTTTGGAACAACAGCTACCTAAGGCACGGCTATCAGCTGCAGGACAAGAAGTTACTTATTTAACGCAACGACTAGAAAAAGCCATTCAACTTAGCGTTGAAAAAAAAGAACAGCGATTTTTAAGTGCTCTCCAATCGTTAGATCTTTTGAGCCCTCTAAAAATCATGGGACGAGGCTACAGTTTTACGACGAAAGACGAGCAAGTCGTTAAAACCATCGCAGATATTGAAGCTGGTGATGAGTTGAACGTCCATTATCAAGATGGTCAAGCGCTTGTTAAAGTTATTGCAACAGAAGGAGAAGATCATGGCAAATCCAACATTTGAAGAATCATTACAAGAATTAGAACAAATCGTTACTCGGCTGGAACAAGGCGATGTACCATTAGAAGAAGCTCTTGACGCTTTTCAAAAGGGAATGGTATTAAGCAAACAGTGCAAAGATACATTGGCTAAAGCAGAAAAATCATTAACAAAAATGATGACTGAAAACAATGAAGAAGTTCTTTTTGATGAGGAAGACTAATGGATAACATGCAACAATTTCAAGAAAAATATCTTTCGGAGATCGAAGCTGTGATTGTTCGATTTCTAGAAGAGCATACAAGTGATCAAACGTTGAAAGATAGTATGCTCTACTCCATTCATGCTGGCGGTAAACGAATTCGTCCACTGCTGTTGACAGCGACCGTTGCTTCTTTCCATAAGTCAATGACTTTGGGAGTATACCAGACTGCAGCAGCCCTAGAGATGATTCATACCTATTCACTGATTCATGATGATTTGCCGGCGATGGACGATGACGCCTTGCGACGAGGCAAACCAACAAACCATAAAGTCTATGGAGAAGCACTAGCAATCCTTGCTGGGGACGGTCTATTGACTGCTGCGTTTCAGTTGTTATCGTTAGCTGATCTTGAACCAGATAAGAAAATTTTGCTTTTGCAGCAGCTTAGTCATACGGCAGGCACAGCGGGAATGGTGGCTGGACAGGCAGCAGATATCCAAGGGGAAAATCAGCAACTCACACTTGATGAGCTGATCAGCATTCACGAACGCAAAACAGGTGAACTGATTCGTTTTGCAGTGATTGCAGGTGGTATTTTAGCGGATCAGACAGAAGAAGTTATCCAGCTGCTCGATCAATTTGCTCGTCATATGGGCTTAGCCTTCCAAATCCGCGATGATCTTTTAGATGTCACCAGTACAACAGAAGTATTGGGCAAGATTGTCCATCGAGATGATGCACTAGCTAAAAGTACTTATCCGGCTTTGCTAGGACTTGATGGCGCTAGTGAAGCGTTGAAGGATGAATTGAATCAAGCGTATGCTGTGTTAGATGAACTGAGCAGTTATGGACATTTCGATCAACGATTGATCACATCCGTTGTCAAACAATTCGAGATTAGAGGAAAGTAATGAAAAAAGAACGAGTAGATGTTTTAGCGGTCCAACAAGGACTTTTTGAAACCAGAGAACAAGCGAAGCGCGGTGTCATGGCTGGATTAGTTTACACAGAGAAAAATGAACGTTTAGACAAACCAGGTGAAAAAATCAGCGGGGAGACACAGTTGCAAATCAAAGGCAAAAAGCTACCTTATGTCTCCCGTGGTGGCTTAAAACTTGAAAAAGCTTTGAAAATTTTTGACTTTGAGGTGAAAGACCAAATTCTGCTGGATATTGGTGCGTCTACCGGCGGCTTTACTGATGCAGCTCTGCAGAATGGGGCAAAAATGAGTTATGCCTTAGACGTTGGCTACAATCAGTTGGCGTGGAAACTACGTCAAGATCCGCGAGTAGTCGTGATGGAACGTGTGAATTTTCGTTATGCCAAACCTACTGATTTTTTAGAAGGATTACCAGAAAGAGCAACCATCGATGTGTCATTTATCTCTTTGAAGTTGATCTTGCCGCCGTTACATGAAATTCTCGTAGACCAAGGAGAAGTCATAGCGCTGATCAAGCCCCAATTCGAAGCAGGGAAAGCATCTGTCGGAAAAAACGGCATTGTTCGTGATCCTGCAGTCCATCAAAGGGTTCTCGAAGAAATCTTGGACTTTGCCCAATCGAATGGCTTTAATATTCTTGATCTTAGTTTTTCACCGATCACGGGCGGTGAAGGCAACATTGAATTTTTGGTTCATCTACAGAAAGTGCAGAATGGTGATGGCACAAGGAAAGCCGAAATCTCTGTCCCTCAGATCGTTGCTGAAGCACATGAAACCTTTCATCATCCAAAAACTTACTGATTTTGCAGAGCTGGTATTTTACATGCCGGCTCTCTTTCTTTCTGTCTAAAAATAGGATAAAATTAGTAGGAATTCAATCAGGAGGAACGAGAGATGAGAAAAAAAGAGCGTCATCGTTTGATAACACGATTGCTTAGTGAGCAAGATATTCAAAAACAGGAAGAATTTGTCGAATTGCTTCAGGAAAAAGGGGTGTCGGTCACACAAGCGACAATTTCCCGCGATATCAAAGAAATGAAGCTAGTCAAAGTCCCTTCACAAAAAGGTGGCTACCGCTACAGCATTCCTCAAGAAACGTCAGAAGATGTCATTGCCAAATTAGAAAAGATTTTGAAAGCTGCCTTTGTTTCTGTTGATCGAATGGATAAATTCGTTATTTTACGCACATTGCCGGGAAATGCTTCCGCTTTGGCAAATTTGATCGATAAACAATATGCAAAGGAACTGTTTGGTACCTTAAATGATGATGACAATGTATTGATGATCACTAAAACAGAAGCAGATGCAGAAACTTTGTTTAAAGATTTTCAACGATTTATGTAGAGGAGGCAATCCATGCTTTTAGAGTTGACCATTCAAAATTTCGCAATTATTTCCCACTTACACCTTTCTTTTCATGAAGGAATGACAGCTTTGACAGGTGAAACAGGTGCCGGGAAATCAATCATTATTGATGCGATGGGCTTGTTAGCCGGCGGACGCGGATCTACTGACTACTTGCGTCAAGGAGCAGAGAAATGCCGACTGGAAGGCCTTTTTGAATGGCCGCAGCAGTCTGAGTTTCAAGAACTGACAGAAGAATTAGGCATTGATCAAGAAGATGTGCTGATCGTCCAACGGGATATCACACAAGCAGGAAAAACAATCTGTCGTGTCAATGGACGTACGGTCACCTTGGCAAATCTGCGAAAGATTGGTCTTTTTTTAGTTGATATTCAAGGACAAAACGAACATCAAGAGTTATTACAGCCGGAAAGGCATCTTAGCTTGGTAGATGGGTTTGGCGATGATGGTTTCAAAGAAGAACTGCTGCACTATCAGGATGCCTATCAGGAATACCGCAATTTAGAAAAACAGGTTCGCAATATTCAGGAAAATGAACAATTATATGTTCAACGGATGGATATGCTGCGATTCCAACAAGAAGAAATCGCACAGGCTGAATTAATCGAGGGCGAAGAAGAAAATCTGATCGAAGAACGTGAGAAGTTAACCAACTATCAGAAAATCGTCGATGCACTGGGGCAAAGTTATGGTGCGCTCTCTTCAGAAGAAATGAGCAGTGTCGACGGTGTGAGTGTGGCACTGTCCGAGATCCAATCTATCGCCCACTTAGATCAAGCCTATGAAAAAATCACTGAAACGATCCAGAGCGCTTATTATTTGTTGCAGGATGCTGCTTCTGATATTTCACGACAATTAGATAACCTTGAACTTGATGAAGGACGTCTAGAAGAAGTTATCAACCGACTGGAAACGATTCGTCAATTGAAGCGCAAATACGGCGAGTCCATCTCCGTCATCCTAGCTTATTATGAAGAAATTAGTAAGGAGATCTCTGAATCTGCCTATACTGAAGGCCAGCTGGAACAGTTAGAAGAGCAATTGACAGCTAAGGCCGATGCTGTTTGGGCTCTTGCTGAACAACTCCATGTCAAGCGGCGAGAAATCGCACATCGATTAGAAAAAGAAATTGTGCAAGAATTGAACGACCTCTATATGGAACATGCACAGTTTGAAGTTCGCTTTGCAAATGGCAAGCAGTTGACAGCTACTGGATTTGATAGTGTGGCTTTTTATCTCACGACCAATCCTGGGGAAGGCATGAAGCCGTTGGTTCGGGTAGCATCTGGGGGTGAGCTGTCTCGTATCTTATTAGCATTGAAATCGATTTTTTCACGGAAACAAGGGATCACGAGTATTGTTTTTGACGAAGTAGATACCGGAGTCAGTGGCCGCGTGGCGCAAGCAATTGCTGAAAAGATCTCAAAAATTGCGTTGAATTCCCAAGTATTGTGTATCACTCATTTGCCGCAAGTAGCCGCAGTAGCTGATTATCAATATTTTATTGAAAAAGCGATCCAAGAAGGACGGACGGAGACTCGAGTTCGTCAGTTATCCTATGAAGAACGAGTGACTGAGATTGCTCGTATGTTATCAGGAGCAGAAATCACAGAACTGACAGTAGAGCATGCGCGTGAATTGTTAGCCTTGGCTCATCAGTAAATACTTGAAAGAAGTTACCCACAAAATGGAAACGCGAACGCAAGTGCCGCTCCCTTCAAACTAGTTAAGAAGCGACTGCTTGGTTCAGGCGGTTCCATTTTGTTGATTTTGGAGGATGGAAAATGAAAAAATATCAAAAAATACTACTTGGTCTAGTGATCGGCCTACTGCTGATCGGTGCAGGTGGATGGTTGGGCTGGCAAAAATTACACTATCCGGCAAGTGAAGCCGCTCAAGCAGCTCTTTCAAAAGGGCAAGAGAAACGAGATGCGCTTTATTTCTCTGGAGACCCTGAAAAACCACTCGTTGTTTTTTATCCGGGAGCACTAGTAGATGCAGAAAGTTACAGTATTTGGGCAAAAGAGGTGTCTGAAAAAGGATACTCGGTTGCAATCGTCAAGATGCCCTTTGATATGGCGGTCCTTGGGGGAAATCGAGCAGAGAATATTTTAAACGAATTTCCACATAGTGGCTATGTGATTGGCGGGCATTCATTGGGTGGCGTGATTGCAAGCCGTTATGCCGCTAGTCAAAAAATGGGTTAAAGGGAGTCTTTTTCTTAGCGAGTTATCCAGATGAAAAAGGCAGTTTAGCAGAGACTAATTTGCCTGTGCTTTCTCTCACTGCTAGCAATGACGAGGTATTGAATCAAGGGAATTATCAAGCAGCAAAAACCTATTTGCCGGATTCAGCTATTTTCGAAACAATCTCAGGAGGCAATCACGCTGGTTTTGGTAGTTACGGCTCACAGCGTGGTGACGGAGCTGCCTCGATTTCAAATGAGGAACAACAACAACAGATCGCTGAGAAACTCACACAATGGTTAGATAACCTGGATAAAACACAATAATCCGTTATTTTGGACAAAAAAAGACGGCAGAAGCTGGTACATAAATGACCACTTCTGCCGCTGTTTTGATTCAACATACATTTGGGGAAATGTTGATGAAATCACGAAAACGTCGAACATAATTTGGGGCTATTCTTGATTGGGGAAGCAAGAAAGGTTATTATGTTCTTTTAATAATTGTTTTCTTATCCAGTATAGCACAGTAAGAATTGACAATATACTTCTTTTTACTAATTGAAAAAAATTTTTACTTTTTTACTTTTAGTTATTTTCTGTAAGTGATTGTAGGAAATGGAGTAAATTTTTGTCAGGAGTGAGAAATATTAGCAAATAATAATTTTCAACAATTCCATAAAATGGTAAAATGGAAATAATTGTATTTAACTTTGGAGAGAACAAGGAGCGTTATCATGAAAAAATTGAAATTTTTGGGACCAGTTTTAGGCTTGGTCATTCTATTATCAGGATGTGCAAAATGGATCGACCAAGGGGAATCGATCACCGCTGTCGGCTCATCCGCATTACAGCCGTTAGTAGAGACTGTGGCAGAAGAATTCCAAAATGAAAACCCAGGCAGATTTATTAATGTTCAAGGTGGCGGTAGTGGTACAGGATTGAGCCAAGTTCAAGCAGGTGCTGTAGATATCGGCAACTCAGATCTGTTTGCAGAAGAAAAGTCTGGTATCGATGCTAAAGCACTTGTGGATCATAAAGTAGCTGTAGTAGGAATCACTCCTATTGTAAATAAAAATGTCGGTGTATCTGATATCTCTACAGAAAATTTACGAAAGATTTTTCTAGGCGAAATTACCAACTGGAAAGAAGTAGGGGGGAATGATCAAAAAATCGTTCTATTGAACCGTGCGGCAGGAAGCGGAACAAGAGGAACCTTCGAAAAATGGATCATGGATGGAGAAACAGCAATCCCATCGCAAGAACAAGATTCAAGTGGAATGGTCCGTTCGATTGTTTCGGATACGCCGGGAGCTATCAGTTACGTTGCATTCTCTTATGTGACGGATGATGTCAATGTTCTTTCTATTGATGGCGTAGCACCGACAGACGAAAATGTGACGACAAATGACTGGAAAGTCTGGGCGTATGAACACATGTATACGAAGGGAGAACCTACAGCACTGACAGCAGAATTCCTAGAGTATATCCTTTCGGATGAAGTTCAAGAGCACATTGTTGGGGATCTTGGTTATATTCCTATTTCAAGAATGCAAGTTGAACGTGATTGGGAAGGAAATGTCATCAAGTAACCTTTACACAAAATTTACAATGTTGCCGAAAAATTTACAAAAGGTTTAACAGAAATTGATGTTCGAGCGATAAACTAATATTTGTGAATTTAGTTTGATTTTTGAGGAGGAATCCCTCGTGGAAAATGTAAAAGAAGTGTTAACGAAAAAATCTAAGCGAGCAAAAATGGAGCAGCGGGGAAAGCTCATTAGTTTTCTTTGTATCGCATTGATCGTTTTGGTTGTGATCTCAATTTTTTATTTTGTAGCAAGTCGTGGGCTTGCCACGTTTTTCGTTGATAAAGTAAATGTGTTTGATTTCTTGTTTGGTACACAATGGAACCCTAGTGCTGTTGGTCCAGATGGACAGCCGCTTGTCGGCGCATTGCCGATGATCGTCGGCTCATTTGTGGTAACTTTCTTATCAGCGATTATCGCAACACCATTTGCGATTGGTGCAGCTGTCTTTATGGTAGAAGTTTCCCCTCGCAACGGTGAAAAGATTTTGCAGCCAGTTATCGAGTTACTAGTGGGGATCCCATCCGTTGTTTACGGATTTATCGGACTATCCGTGATTGTTCCAGCGGTCCGTTCTGTTTTTGGCGGTACTGGTTTTGGGATTCTGGCAGGGACATTTGTTCTGTTTATCATGATCTTGCCAACTGTGACGACAATGACTGTCGATGCGTTGCGAGCAGTCCCAAGACACTATCGCGAAGCCTCACTTGCTCTTGGAGCAACAAGATGGCAAACGATTTACAAAGTTGTTTTGCGGGCAGCAGTTCCAGGGATTTTAACAGCAGTCGTCTTTGGAATGGCTCGGGCATTTGGTGAAGCATTGGCCATCCAAATGGTGATCGGGAATGCGGCATTGATGCCGTCTAGCTTGGTGACACCTGCTTCAACATTGACATCGATTCTAACGATGGGAATCGGAAATACGATCATGGGGACTGTTGAAAATAACGTGCTATGGTCATTAGCGCTGATCTTATTATTAATGTCTTTATTGTTCAATATTGTGATTCGATTGATTGGTAAGAAAGGAGCGTTGAAATAATGAATGCAAAACGCTCAGATAAAATTGCGACTGGTGTGCTTTATGCTGTAGCAGGAATCATTGTTTTGATTTTGGCTTCTTTATTGCTTTATATCTTAGTACGAGGGATTCCTCATATCAGTTGGGAATTTTTGACCTCACCTTCCAAAGCTTATCAAGAAGGTGGTGGGATTGGGATTCAGCTATTCAACTCATTGTATCTTTTATTGGTTACAATGATCATTAGTTTCCCGATTTCATTAGGTGCCGGGATCTATTTATCCGAATATGCGAAAAAGAATTGGTTTACAGATGTAGTGAGAACATCGATTGAGATTCTTAGTTCGTTGCCTTCAGTTGTAGTCGGTCTTTTTGGTTTTTTAGTCTTCGTTATCCAATTCGGTTACGGATTCTCGATTATTTCAGGAGCCCTAGCACTAACGTTTTTCAATTTACCATTACTAACAAGAAATGTAGAAGAATCATTGCAAGCCATCCACTATACACAGCGTGAAGCTGGGTTGTCGCTTGGATTGTCACGCTGGGAAACAGTCATGCGAATCATCGTTCCTGAAGCAACACCAGGGATATTGACTGGTGTGATCCTAAGTTCAGGACGTATTTTCGGGGAAGCCGCAGCATTGATTTACACCGCAGGTCAGAGTGCGCCAGCGTTAGACTTTTCAAATTGGAACCCGCTGAGTGTTTCCAGCCCGATCAGCATTTTCCGACAAGCGGAAACATTGGCTGTCCATATTTGGAAAATCAATACAGAAGGAACGATGCCTGATGGAATCCAAGTTTCAGCTGGCGCTTCAGCTGTCCTGATCATCGCTGTTCTATTGTTTAACTTTGGCGCTCGTGCAATCGGTAAACGATTGTATAAGAAAATGACGTCAGCATAAGGAGAATCACTGTATGAATGATTATAATTGGGAAGAACGCAATATCATTACCTTTGATCGACCAGAAGACGTCGCTCTTTATACAAATGATCTGCACGTATGGTATGGAACGAATGAAGCGATCAAAGGAATCGATCTGCAATTTGAAAAAAACAAAATTACCGCATTGATTGGACCTTCTGGTTGTGGGAAATCGACCTATCTTCGTTCATTGAATCGCATGAACGATGGTATTGCGAATACGAAAGTAACGGGTCAAATTATGTACAAGGGTGTCGATGTCAATACGAAAGAAGTCGATGTCTATGAAATGCGCAAACGGATTGGCATGGTTTTTCAACGTCCAAATCCTTTCAGTAAATCAATTTATGACAATATCGCATTTGCTTTGCGTCGTCATGGTGAAAAGAACAAGAAGAAATTAGACGAGATCGTTGAAACAAGTTTGAAACAAGCCGCTCTGTGGGATCAAGTCAAAGACAGCCTGGATAAAAGTGCTTTAGCATTGTCCGGGGGGCAACAACAACGTCTGTGTATTGCTCGTGCCATCGCTATGAAGCCGGATATTTTACTTTTGGATGAACCAGCGAGTGCGCTAGATCCAATCTCTACCGGAACGGTTGAAGAAACATTGGTCAACTTAAAGCAAGATTATTCGATTATTATCGTGACGCACAACATGCAGCAAGCTGCACGGATCAGTGACTATACCGCGTTCTTTTACTTGGGAAATGCAATTGAATATGATCACACACGAAAAATATTCACGCGTCCTAAAATCCAAGCAACAGAAGATTATGTATCAGGTCACTTTGGCTAATCTGATCCGATCAGTAAACGGAGGCTAAGAAATGGCAGAAGAAATTATCACATCAAAAGATCTGCATTTATATTATGGAAAAAAAGAAGCACTAAAAGGAATCGATCTTTCCATCAATAAAGGAGAAATTACTGCAATGATCGGTCCTTCCGGCTGCGGCAAGTCGACTTATCTTCGTTCGTTGAATCGGATGAATGATTTGATTCCTGGTGTCACGATCACAGGGAGTGTCGTATATAAAGGAAAAGACATCTACAGTCCGCAACAAGATACAGTAGATTTACGGAAAGAAATCGGTATGGTTTTCCAACAACCGAATCCATTTCCCTTTTCGATTTACGAAAACGTTATTTATGGGTTAAAATTAAAGGGTGTCAAAGACAAAGAGATTCTCGATAAAACCGTGGAAGAAAGCTTGAAAGCTGCCTCAGTATGGGATGATGTCAAAGATAAGCTTCATCAAAGTGCGCTTTCTTTGTCTGGCGGCCAGCAACAGCGGGTTTGTATTGCCCGAGTATTGGCTGTCGATCCGGAAATCATTTTATTAGATGAACCAACCAGTGCGTTGGATCCTATTTCATCAGGTAAAATCGAAAATACCCTTTTGACACTAAAAGAACGATACACAATGATCATTGTGACTCATAACATGTCTCAAGCTTCAAGAATCTCTGACAAAACAGCCTTCTTCTTAGATGGCAACTTGATCGAATTCAATGATACCAAGAAAGTATTCTTGAGTCCGAGGGAGAAAGAAACAGAAGACTATATTTCAGGAAGATTTGGTTAGGAGGAAAAAGCAATGTTGCGTACACAATTTGAAGAAGAATTACTGAATCTTCACAATCAATTTTATGAAATGGGGATGCTTGTAAGTAGTGCGATCCATAAATCTGTTCGTGCTTATGTGAAGCATGATAAAGAGATCGCTCAAGAAGTAATAGAAAACGATGAAGCAATCAACAATATGGAAGTTCGACTTGAGAAGAAAAGTTTCGAAATGATTGCCTTGCAACAACCTGTAACGACTGATTTGCGAATGATCATCACTGTGATGAAAGCTAGTTCCGATTTGGAACGAATGGGAGATCACGCGGTATCTATCGCAAAGTCAACGATTCGTGTTAAAGGCGAGACCCGAATTGCAGAGATTGAGAAAGAAATTTCCGATATGTCTGACTATGTCAAAAAAATGGTGGACAATGTTTTGGTCGCTTATGTAAAAACGGACCAAGAAGATGCCCGGATGATTGCACAAATGGATGAGCGGGTAAATGATTACTATCGAGATATCTATTATAAAACGATCGATAGCATGAAAGCCAATCCTGAGACAGTTGTCAGTGGTACGGATTATCTTTCTGTGGCCCAATATCTCGAGCGGATTGGTGATTATGTCACAAATATTTGCGAATGGATCGTTTATTTGGCTACTGGTAAGATCAGTGAGTTAAATAGTAATCGTTCTGAGCTGATGTAGTGAGCATATCTTTGTTCAAAATATAGATTTAGCTCATCAGCTTTCACATGAATGTATATTATTATTGTACGGACTGTACTGTAAGAAGAGAGATGAAAAATAGCGTATCATTGATCTGGGATCATGGATAAACTATTGGAAAACGTGTGAGGTTATTCTTGCGCTATTCGGTTCTTCTGTAGTACAGTTTTTTTGTAGTTTTTTAGATAAAGCTGATAAGCACAAGTTTTCCTTTCACAAAGAATCATCTTCTCTGATTTCAAGCAGAACAATTACTCTTTTATTGAAAGAACTTCGGATTGATAAAAACTTGGTACTTAAGACCTATGACAGTTTGCGGAAAAACAGGCATAATAGGTTCGTAAGCTAAACTTGCAAACAAAAATTTGCTGAAGGAGGCAATTTCCATGAACGAAAGAGAACGTGTATTGGATTTAGTGAAAAAAGGTGTGCTTTCTACAGAAGAAGCATTGGATTTGCTGGAAGGAATGGCAAAAGCCAAAGACGAGAATCAAATCAACAAAGCTGCAGCTGAAGTATCCGCTGATAAGACAAATAATGACTTTTTTGAAGAAGTTGAAGAAGCCCACGAGAAAGAAGAAGCTTCTTTTGATGGTGAAGAAAAACTTCGTCAAAATGAAGCACAAGATAAAGAAAATCTTGAAAAAATCTTGGACGGATTGGCAACTGAGGCAAACCAAGCTTCTGCTGAATTAGATGAGATCAATGTAGAAATTCAAGGTGTAAAAGAGGAACTGAAAGAAGCACAAGAAGTCCTCATGCAATTGAACACAAAAGAGGAATTGGATCAATTATCTGAAGAAGAACTTGCAACACGGCAAGAGACGGAAGCGACAATCGCTTCTCTAGAAGATTCATTAGATAGTTTGAGCGAAGAAAAAGCGACATTGGATGCGAAGTTGAAAAATATTCGCAAAGACCAATGGTCACAAACAAAAGAAAAAATCAGCCAAAAACTTGATATTCCAGATGACTGGAAAGAACAAGCCTCTGATACATTTACTCAAGTCAGTGAAAAAATGGTTGATGCAGGTACTCAATTTGGACAATTCTTGAAAAAAACAGTTCGTGCTGTTTCAGAATCAGTGAATGACAACATGGAATGGAAAGATATCAATCTGAAAGTTCCAGGAGTAGCAGCAACGAAATTTGAACATACCTTTGAATATGCTGAAACAGAAGCAACATTGATCGATGTGAAACTAGCAAACGGAAATGTTGAATTCCGCTTGTGGGATCAACCGGGTGTGAAAGTGGATGCTAAAATCAAACTCTATGGTAAAATGGATGCTGCAACACCTTTCGATGCTTTTGATGCACGAAGCCAAATTGATGTCGACGATGAACGCATTTCATTCCAAATTCCAAACAAGCGTATCCGCGCTGATCTGGTTTTCTATCTGCCGACACGTACCTATGATCATGTTGCAGTGAAATTGTTGAACGGGAATGTAACATTTGACGAATTGGTGGCAAGAGATGTTTATACGAAATCAACCAACGGTACGATCGATTTCCGCAAAGTAGATGCTACGATGTTGGAGATTGAAGGTGTCAATGGAAATATCTTGGTTCAAGATGGAGATATCCTTGATGCTATCATTGAAACTGTCAATGGGGATGTTACTCTTACCGCGACACCACAAAATACTGGAATTTCTCTAGTGAACGGTAATATCCGAATCACTTACAAAGAAGACCGACTACAAAAATTAAATGCTAGCTCAGTCAACGGAAATGTCAAAGTAGCATTACCACAATCAGTTGGATTTGAAGGCTTGGCAAAAACCAGCTTAGGAAGTATCAATCAACGGCTGAGCAATTTTGAAATCGTGCGTGAGAAAAAAGAACGTATGAACCAATTATTGCAATTCCGCCGCGTAGCTGATAAAGTAGCACAAGTCGATCTTTCAACAACGACTGGGAATGTCTTTATCAAAGACACAGAACAATAATCTGATTCCATCAGATCTATAGATAGATTGTCAGAAGGAAGGTGAAGGTAAATGAACAAACGATTAACGAAATCAACCAATAATGTAGTGATTACAGGTACTCTGGGAGGTTTAGCAGAATACTTAGGAATCGATCCAACGATCATCCGTGTGATCTATGTCTTTCTATCATTAGTGACAGCTGGTTTCCCTGGGATCACCCTTTATGTCATCATGGCGATCTTGATCCCTTCTGGACGCAAAAGCTCTGGTGGATATGGACACGACAATCAGTACTACAAAGCGAACAACAAAGAAACAAATCGTCCGCGCAAAGAAGCAGATAAAGTCGAGGATGAGGACTGGAGTGACTTCTAATGTCCTACTTTCAACGACTGATAATGAATACACTCACCTTTGTTGCTCTGGCAGTATTGCTGCCAAACATGGTCCATGTACGTAGCATCATGATGGCATTAGTAGCCAGCTTTGTTCTCTCTATTTTAAATGCGTTGATCAAACCAATCTTGAGTATCATCTCATTTCCATTAACGCTGTTGACATTTGGGCTTTTCAGTTTTGTCATCAATGCTTTAATGCTGAATTTGACTTCAACTTTTGTAGGAGCTGCTAACTTTGGCTTTTCCTCATTTGGTGCAGCGATTCTGGTTGCTTTGATTATGTCAGTGATCAATATGATTGTGACTGAACACCATATCGAAAAATATACAAAATAAAACATCCACACGTTTCTGATACATAGCTAGCTATGTTGAAAGAACGTGTGGATGTTTTTGTTGTTTAATATTAAAGAACAATGTGAACAAACAAACTGTAATAATAAGAAAAGCAAAACATCTTTTTTTGTAATTTTTTATAAAAGAAAGACAAATCCGCCAATTATTTCTTCGAAATAACCATTTTTTGTCATGTTCATCTAGCTGTGTCATGTTAAATTGAGTAGAAAAATCTGTGAAAATACTCGTGTCTATTAGTTTCATTTGTTATTGTTTCGCAGTGATAAATATTGATAGAAGTAGTATTTTATGAAGGGGATCGATGGGAATACGAGCAGTATCATCGCACCACTTTTTTGACTAATAGCTATTCACTAAAACGAATAGTCTAAGCAGTTAAGCCGCCCACGCTAGAGTACCATTCTAAAATCTACGGAAACAATTCTTGCTGAATATCCACTACTACTAACTAAGTGAATAGTTATATTGTTCTTAAATACAGCTGAATTTTTGCACAAAGGTTCTTTTAATGCGCTTGAAAGTGCAAGCGGGCATTTTTGATTAATAATACAATTAAAAATGATGTAAAAAAGGAGAACTTAGATGTCTGCAAATTTAAGCAACTTTGCTGTTTATGTAGTAGATGATAATTTTTTTAATGGAGAGTGGCTAAAAAAAGCGATCCAAGAATGCCAACTTCCGTGTGCTTCAGTAGAAATTTTCCTGCCGGACCAATTTGAGCGTTTTATTAATGAACACCTTACCGATATCAATGATTTATTCTTATTTTCCACTGATATGAAAGGATATGATCGAGGTTTTCAATTAGCAGGAAGATTGAGAAGCCAATGTAAAAAATGTCAAATAGCTTTTTATGGAATAGATGCTTCAAAGATACAGATGAAAAAAATGAACCTCCTGTGCCCATTAGGGATCATTGATACAAAAGAAGCGTTTAAACACCAACTAAGAAACTTATTAATTGAAGCAATAGAAATAAAGCAATCACTATTAGGCAAAAAGCACTTATTAAAGCTTGAAAACAAACGAGAATTGATCGTTATGGATGCAGAATCAATCAACTATATCACAACGGTCAAAGAAGAGCGCAACCAAATCGTTCTTCACCAAAAGAAGTCGATCGAATACATTGAGATGTCCTTGAAAGTCATCAAGCAATTGGACCTACCCGCTTATTATAAAGTGTTTAAATCCTACATTATCAATACAGGACAAATCAGGAAAATTGATCGAACAAACAACATTCTTTCTTTTTTTAGCGGTGAAGAATTAGAAGTGGGTAAGAAAATAAGAAAAGCGATTGATTAAAAATACATATATAAATTGGAGGAGAATAATGAAGAAAATCACTAAAAAAATAGAACAAAGTATGGTTGTTATTGCATTGAGTCTTACTCAGATCACAACGCCAATACTGGTGATTGCTGAAACATCTGAGGCTGATCAGCCAGCTGAAACAACTAGTAAAATAGACAAAGAAAAAGATCCTATCTTGGCTTCATCTGAAAAAGAAGCTTCCTCATTCACTTCAAGTGCTAGTAGTCAAGAAGAAGTTGATACTTCTTCCAGTGAAGAGAACGAAGTGGATCAAAGTGAGGAAACATCAGGTATAAAAGATTCTAGTGTTGCAGAAACTGAAACCAACAAATCTTCTACTGATCCCAAAATAGTTAAGAAAGAAGAAAATGCTTCTCGTTCCAATCGACAAATAAAGGCGCAAGAACTTTTAAAGAAAGGAACACTGCTTACGATGGCTGATGAAGAGTACAGCCAAACACAGGAAACAAGAGTGCTAAATAATACACCAGTTAAACTAAAATTGGATTTTGAAATCATTGACGAAGATTACTTAGCTGGAACAACTGTTGTTTTTAGTTTGCCGGACACCCTTGGATTTACCGATAATCAAGGGACGATTCAAGGCATCGATGCGACTTGGCAAGTAGACAGTGCCAATCGTCAAGTAACGATCACTTTTAATCAAGCTATCCACGATGCAACATTTTCCCTTGAATTAAAGAGTTATCTTTATTCAGAAAGTACCCCGCAAATCAAAGTGACAATTGATGATCTAAATAAAACCAGTTATGCGATCGATCTTTATGAAGATGTCGAATCATTGAAGTACGAGCAACAAAAAAACATTTTTGGTCTAGATGGTACAGTGTATTATAATTTAGACCGCAAGCTCTCGGGAACGGAAACACTCTCTTTGCAACTTATTGACACCCCAGGAGCAGTTTTCAAAAAAATAGAATCGCAACCACTAAAGGTTTATAGCTATGATGTAGATATCAAAGGGAATATCACGCCAGAAACGCAAACGGAGCTAGCCGCTGGCACAGATTATACAATTACAGCTAATGACTTACAAAATACAGCAGTTGAGATCAAACAAATGAATCAGCAAAAGGCTTATGGTGTTGTCTATCAATTCACGATGAGCATATCTGAAATTAGTTACCATCAGTATTCTTATTACAAAAACTATCCAACCACCGGTTTTGGATCAGTAAATCTTGAACCATCGGCTGGGGAGTACCGTGGAATTTCTTTTGTGGCAAAAACAAGTCAAACTGAAAAAGAAATTTCATCAAGGTATTATACAGCTGTTGCCGGTGGAAATTTATATTCCAATGAAAAGGGATCCTACTATTTAACATTACATGGCATGCCAACTGAAATGAAAAAAGGACAGCAGATAACGATATCCGCTGAAAATGGACAGGAACTTACAGTGAAGCAACTAATGGTCAATGATGCTTTTTATCAAAATGTACCTTTAGATGAATACTTTAAAGTCGAAAATTCTAACGGCATGTTGACCTTGACGGCAACCAAAGACAGTAACCTAGCATTTTCCATGATTCATCTTACGGTTCCTTTTGATCAAAAAGACATCGTCATGAATGTCACGACTCCTTTGATTCCCAATGAAAAATTCAAAGTGATTGGGGATGATTATGTACAACCAATCTCAGTTTTATATCCTAATTCAGCTGAGACAGCTTGGGGGAACTACAACCAAAATGGTGCCTATGCAAATGATACTTCAGTCAACGTTGAAGGAAGCACAACACAACCTGTCGAAAATCTTAAAATCTTCGTCGAACATCCAGATTATTTGACACTTAGAAAAGTTCCAGAAGTGAACTATTATTACAAGATCGATCAAGATTACCGTATCGAGAAGGTTGAGGGAGGGTCCTTAGTTACTTTTATTACGCCAATCAATCGTTCAATTCAATTTGACATTGGATTTAATTATGTGCCAGACAGTCTCGCTTCTACAACGCGGATCCCAGTAGATAAAATTCCGATTAGTATCTCAGCGGATGGCTTGGATACTGTCAATACAACAGTTACCACTGGAAGAAAAAACTATTCAGAACAAACGTTGCAAGGAAGCAAAAATCAATTTTTAGTTAATGCCCGGCAAGATACCATCAAAGATCTGAAGGTAGAAACACATGTACCAATGAATACAGATGTCGTATTTTCCATTATCGATGTCTCCAATGATCAAGTGGAAGGGATTTATCCTCAATACTGGGCTCGGGGGCAATACAATACGCAAGTCATGAAAGAATCAGATCCGAATTACCCTACCATCACGCATGATGAAGCGACGAATTATTATACGTTCGATTTTGGGACAACTGATCACAGATACATCATTGCCTATCATTATGCAAATGGTTGGCAGGAAACGAAATCAATTCTGATACCGGGATTTGCTAAAGAACCACTGTATGGTAATCAACAAGGGTCATCGACGGTCACTGTCTCTAATACCGCAACAGACATTATCGATATTAGTCAAAGGACAGTTACTAGCGCAAAAAACGTAACCCAAGTCACTGTGAAAACGAAAAACATTGATGATGGAACAAAGAAAGTTGTAAATCCAACGTTCAGCTTAAAATCTATTGGCAACACCAATGGAGAAATCGATCCAAACTCCATCAGAATCTCAAATGTTCCTGATGATAGTTATAAAGTAGAGAAAGTTAATGGTGAGATTCAGCTGGTTTTTGCAAACTATGTGCTTAAGGAGAACGTGGAGATCAGCTATACCGTCCTTTCTCAAAACGCTGGTCAAATTTCTGCATCAGCCACCATTTCATCCGAGACGATTGATACATTGTCCGAAGCAAAGCGCACCGCGACATCCACTATCGCAAATCTGCAATTTTCAGCAGGTGATTCGGAAGGGATTATCTATAAAACGTCTGCTTTACTTGATGTCTTTGATACAGAAAGGCCGACAAAAAAGATTGCTGGAGTTTCATTAATGTTAATCAATCAGTTGACTGGAACTGTGATCAACACCACCACTGATCAAGTAGGCGAGTCACAGTTGACAGATATTTATACAGGTAAATACAAGGTATACGTTTCAAAAGTTCCTGAAGGATATGTTGTTCCAGAAGATATTCAATCTGGTATGGATGTAAAAGTCAATCGAACGGGTAACCAGATATCTATTGGAATCACACCAGAAAAAGATTTATCCAGTATTTCAGTAAAAGACAGCACATTATACGTAGGAGACACATGGCAAGCCGAGGACAACTTTGTCTCTGCGACGGACAAACAAGGCAATAACGTAACATTTTCAGAAGTAACTGTTAGCGGCGATGTTGATACTTCAAAAGCAGGTAGTTATCAAGTGACCTACAAAAATGGAAACGCCGAGTCAGTGGCAACGATCACCGTCGTGTCTGATCAAGCAACCGTGGTAGCCAAAGATAGTACGCTCTACGTAGGAGACACATGGCAGGCAGAAGATAACTTTGTCTCTGCGACGGATAAAGAGGGAAAAACGTTGTCAGTAGCTGAATTGGATATAACAGGGGATGTCGATACTACGACACCCGGAAAATATGAAGTCAGCTACCGCAATGGTAAAGTTGAAGCAATAGCTACGATCACAGTTTTAGCAGATCAAACAAGCGTCAAAGCAAAAGACAGCACATTATACGTAGGAGACACATGGCAAGCCGAGGACAACTTTGTCTCTGCGACGGACAAACAAGGCAATAACGTAACATTTTCAAAAGTAACCATTAGCGGCGATGTTGATACATCAAAAGTAGGTAGTTATCAAGTGACTTATACCAATGGAACAGCTAAGGCAGTGGCAACGATCACCGTCGTGTCTGATCAAGCAACCGTGGTAGCCAAAGATAGTACGCTCTATGTGGGAGATTCTTGGCAGGCGGAAGATAACTTTGTATCCGTCACAGATAAAGACGGAAAAGCAGTATCACTCGCTAATGTAACCGTCACAGGTACGGTAGACACTACGACACCCGGAAAATATGAAGTCAGCTACCGCAATGGTAAAGTTGAAGCAATAGCTACGATCACAGTTTTAGCAGATCAAACAAGCGTAGTTGTTAAGGACTCAGTAGTGTATGTAGGCGATCAATGGGAGGCTAAGAACAATTTTGTTTCAGCAACTGATCGTGAGGGCAATACCCTATCAATTGAACGACTTCTTATTGAAGGATCTGTTGATACCAGGAAGGTCGGTACTTATCAGGTGAACTATTCTGTTGTTTCAGATGAGAAAGTAGCAAATCCAGCGCTGTTTGAGCGCATATTTGGGACAACCAAACAATTGACTGTTACGGCAACGGCTACGATTCAAGTGATCGAAAAACAACCAGCAACGGACGATGGAAAAAAATCTAACAACAACGATCAAACTAAACCAGTTGATCCAAAGTCAAATGATGGAAGTAAACTGATCAAAGCAACTGCTAAAGATCGTCAACAGCGAGTTTTGCCAAAAACTGGTTCGAGTGACAATCAAGTTTATCCATTAGTGGGGATTGCATTCATTGGGCTTGTTGTTACCTTCTTCTTTAGAAGAAAGAAAAAAGCGAACGAATAAGCTTATAAAATTGGCTCAATAGCCAAGCAAGAAAGCAGCGAGTATTCGTTGCTTTTTTGTTGGTCCTTAGTAAGTTAGTCCTAGCAGCTGGCAAAAAAAGAGCTGACTATTCTTTTAACGTACCTGGTTGACTAGTTCGTGACTGCATGTCGTTTATTTAAAGGACTGCAATGAAAAATGGAACGAACAAATCAATGATGATTCGTTCGTTCCGCGGATTGTGTGGTCTATTTTAGTTGTTCTTCGGAAACATTCTCTAGGTAATCATCAACAGCCTTCAGAGTATCATCTAACGCACCTTTTTCAAAGGGCGAACGTAAGTGAGCTGTTTCGAGAATTTCAAGAAATGTTTGTGTACCGCCGACTTGACAAATGGCCAAATAATCTTGCCAAGCAGTAGGATCTTGGGCTACGATCGAACGATACCAAAATTGAAAGGCACAAACTTGAGCTAACGTATAGTCGATATAATAAAAGGGTGACTCAAAAATATGTCCTTGTCTAAACCAGTAAAGCCCGCGATCCAAATCAGGAAATTCACTGTAGTCACGTTCTGGACAATAGCGGCGTTCCAGGTCTCTCCAACAAGTTTTTCGTTGCTCTGGAGTCCAATCAGGATTTTCGTAGACTTCTTGTTGGAAGTGATCAACTAACACGCCGTAAGGTAGAAATAGTAGACTGCTAGCCAGATGGGCGAACTTGTACTTTGCAGTTTCCTCTTCAAAAAAAGCATCCATCCAAGGCCAAGCGATAAATTCCATTGACATGGAATGAATCTCACAAGACTCGAAATTTGGAAAAAGAATTTCTGGCTCTTTGATCCAACGAGACTGAAACGCTTGAAATGCATGACCAGCTTCATGAGTCAAGACATCTACATCAGCAGCAGTCCCGTTGAAATTCGCAAAAATAAAAGGAGATTGATATTCCTGGATAAAGGTACAGTAACCCCCAGATTGCTTGCCTTTTTTGCTTAAAAGATCCAAGAGCTCATGATCAACCATGAAGTCAAAGAATTCACCTGTTTCTTGAGACAGTTCATGATACATGGTACGGGCTTTCTCCACTAATTCGTTTGCGGTGCCTTTCGGTGTTGCATTTCCGTTCGGATAGACCAATGGCAAATCCGCAAAAGTGGCTTTTGATAGCTGATTACGTTTTGCTTGGCGGGCATACAGCTTTTGAGTGATTGGGACAACTTTTTCTAAAATTTCCTTTCGATAGGTTTCGATCATTTTGCGATCATAATCCCAGCGGTTCATTTGGACATCTGCAAAAGCAACATAATTTTCGAAGCCTAATTTATGGGCGATTTCTGTACGCACTTTGATCAATTCATCATAAATTGTGTCGAATTTCGTTTCATTTTCAGCAAAAAATGCTGTTTGAATGTTTATTGCTTCCAAACGAATTTCACGATTTTTGTGTTCAGTAAAAGGGCGTAGTTGTGCAAGGGTATAGCTGTCTCCTTGGAACTCCAGCTGGGCGGAAGCAATCAATTTGCCATAATCAGAAGTCAGTTGATTCTCTTTTTGGAATAATTCGATCAGTGATTCATCAAATAACTTCACGCGACTTTCAGCAAATAAAAAGAACGTTTCTGGATAGATAGTTTTTAATTCTTCCACTAGCGGTGAAGCGAGTAGACAACGGTAGAAACGAAAATCCAGTGATTCAAAATGAGGCTGGTACTCATTCCAAAATGTATCTTCTGCTTCATAATACGGATCCGTCGTATCAATTGAGTGTCGAATAGAAGCCAAGTTGACTGCCGTGTCGATCGTTCCCCGCAAATAATTTAATTCATCGATGGCTGTTTTTGCAGATTCAAGGTTGGCTGCTTCCTCAAGGTTGTGTAACGCTTCCAAATAATTGTGTTTGTAAGAATCAAAATCTGGTCGTACGTAAGTATAGTCTGAAAATTTCAATTAAATCCCTCCTCTTTAAAAATAATAGCATAAAATAAAAAGAAATAGGTAGTTCCAATAACACGTGTAGTAAGTTTTAAGATAGAATGATAAAATAGAGAGGAACAGTTTGCGAAAAAGAAGCAGCTGAAGAATCAATGGAGATGAAGAGAGGGACTATTATGACAGAAACCGTCAAGGTCAATGAGTTGGCTGAGGCTTTGAACTTAGAGATCGTCCAAGGGGATGAAACAAGTTTGGAACGGACAATCATCACCGGGGATATTTCGCGACCGGGGTTGGAATTGACCGGCTATTTCAATTATTATTCCCATGATCGATTACAACTATTTGGAAGTAAAGAAATTACTTTTGCTGAACGAATGATGCCGGAAGAGCGGTTGATGGTCTTGCGTAAAATGTGTTCAGAAGATACACCTGGATTCATTGTTTCCAGAGGATTGGCTATCCCAGAGGAAATGATCCAAGCTTGTGCAGAGCACAATATCGCAATTTTGCGTTCGCCTATTTCAACTTCACGATTGCTAGGTGAACTTTCGAGCTATTTAGATGGACGATTAGCAGCTCGAACAAGCGTACATGGAGTTTTGGTAGATGTTTATGGATTAGGTGTCTTGATTCAAGGAGATAGTGGCATCGGGAAAAGCGAGACGGCATTAGAGTTGATCAAGCGTGGACACCGGCTGATTGCTGATGATCGAGTAGATGTTTATAAGCAAGATGAACTGACACTGGTGGGAGAACCGCCCAAAATCCTCCAACATCTAATTGAAATTCGCGGAATCGGAATTATCGACGTCATGAACTTATTTGGTGCCAGTGCAGTCAGAGGCTATATGCAAGTGCAGTTGGCAGTTTACCTTGAAGCGTGGGCTAAAGATAAAAAATATGATCGCTTAGGTACGGATGATACAACTGTTCAGATTGGTGAAGTAGATATCCCGCAAATCAAGATTCCAGTAAAAACCGGACGAAATGTCGCCATCATTATTGAAGTTGCAGCCATGAATTTCCGGGCAAAAACAATGGGTTATGATGCGACACAAACGTTTGAGAATCGATTGACACAGTTGATCGAAGAAAATTCTGGAAATTAGAGAGGAACAGTTTATATGTTAGCTTTAGTAAATCGTGTTGCTTTTGAGTTGTTCGGTCTGCCGATCTATTGGTATGCGATCATTATTGTCTCCGGTGTCATCATTGCGATGTGGTTGAGTACGAGAGAAGCAGTCCGTGTGGGATTGAAGGCCGATGATGTAACGGACTTTATGTTGATTGGCTTGCCAGTTTCAATTATCGGGGGCAGACTGTATTACGTCCTATTTGATTTAGAACCTTATTTGAAAGATCCAATTCAAATTTTCAATACTCGTTCTGGGGGATTGGCAATCTATGGGGCTTTGATCGCTGGAGGAATATGGCTGTATTTCTTTTGCCGACGCAATTTTATTTCACCAGTGACCTTTTTGGATATTGCAGCACCTAGCGTGTTGTTGGCACAAGGAATTGGACGTTGGGGGAATTTCATGAATCATGAAGCTCACGGCGCAGAAGTCAGCCGTTCCTTTCTAGAAAGTCTCCATCTACCTAATTTTATTATTGATAATATGAATATCGATGGAGCTTATCGACAACCAACATTCTTATACGAATCTGTCTGGAATGTTTTAGGTTTTATTGTTTTGATCTTACTCCGTAAGAAAAAGGGACTTTTAAAAGAAGGCGAAGTCTTCCTAGGGTATCTGATCTGGTACGGTTTTGGACGCTTCTTCATTGAAGGAATGAGAACGGATAGTTTGTACTTGTTTGGACCGATCCGAGTATCGCAAGTCTTATCAGCTGTGTTATTCTTTGGTGCAATCATCGTCTTGATCTGGCGCCGTAAAAAAACAAAAGTAAAAGATTACAACCGTTCCTATGGAGAAAATGAATATGTAATCTAGCAGTTATTTTTCGGCAACTATGGTAAAATGATTGAGTGAAGTTTTATTGTAAATGAACAGAGGAGGTTTCCATCGTGAAACAAAAAATAGCCGTATTAGGCCCTGGCTCTTGGGGGACTGCGCTTGCGCAAGTGTTATCCGAGAATGGTCATGAAGTGAAAATTTGGGGCAACAATCCAGCTCAAATCGATGAAATCAATACGTACCATACGAATCGTCATTATCTGCCGGATTTGAAGCTACCAGAAAATATTTTAGGTGTTAAGGCTCTTGAAGAAGCGATCATTGATGCAGATGCCATTCTTTTCGTTGTACCGACGAAAGCAATTCGGGCGGTCGCTAAAGAGTTTGCCGAAAAGGCAACCAATCGTCCCGTGATCATCCATGCATCGAAAGGATTAGAGCAAGGAAGTCACAAGAGAATATCTGAAATTTTGGCAGAAGAGATTCCTACAGAGAAACGACAAGATATTGTTGTGCTATCCGGGCCTTCTCATGCAGAAGAGGTGGCTGTCCATGATATTACTACCATTACTGCAGCGAGTGAAAATGAAGAATCAGCAAAATATGTGCAGGAATTGTTCATGAATGACTATTTCCGTATTTATACGAACAATGATGTAATCGGGGTTGAGACTGGTGCAGCATTAAAAAATATCATCGCAATCGGTGCGGGAGCAATTGCTGGTTTAGGCTTTGGAGACGACGCAAAAGCGGCGATCATGACCCGCGGGTTAGCTGAAATCAGCCGACTAGGAGTAGCTATGGGAGCCAATCCATTGACCTTTATCGGTTTGAGTGGTGTTGGTGATTTGATTGTGACTTGTACGAGTGTTCATTCACGAAATTGGCGTGCGGGAAACTTACTTGGTAAAGGACACAGTTTGGATGAAGTATTAGAAAACATGGGAATGATCGTTGAAGGTGTATCGACGACAAAAGCAGCGCGAGAACTGGCAGCAGCTTTAGGTGTTGAAATGCCGATCACCGAAACCATTTATTCTGTTCTTTATGAAGGAAAAGCAATCGAACAAGCAGCCAAAGAAATCATGCTGAGAGATGGCAAAGAAGAGAACGAGTTTACGCTTGAAAAGTAACGATAAGGAGAGAGACAAATGAATGTAAAAAAAGCAGTTATTCCAGCAGCAGGATTAGGAACCCGTTTTTTACCGGCAACAAAAGCAATGGCTAAGGAAATGTTGCCGATCGTTGATAAACCAACGATCCAATTTATTGTTGAAGAAGCTTTACAATCAGGGATCGAAGATATTTTGATCGTTACCGGAAAAGCAAAACGCCCAATTGAAGACCATTTCGATGCAAACTTAGAACTAGAAATGAATCTGCAAGAAAAAGGCAAAACTGAATTATTGAAATTGGTCGAAGAAACCACAGATGTTAATCTTCACTTCATTCGTCAATCACATCCTAAAGGGTTAGGGCATGCTGTCCTACAAGCAAGAGCCTTTGTAGGAAATGAGCCCTTCGTGGTAATGCTTGGCGACGACTTGATGGAAGATGAAGTCCCATTAACGAAGCAATTGATCGATGATTACGAAACAACGCATGCTTCAACGATTGCTGTGATGGATGTTCCGCATGAAGACACATCAAAATATGGGATTATTGATCCTGGCATGCAAGTTGATAAAGGATTATACAACGTGAAGAACTTTGTGGAGAAACCTGCTCCAGACAAAGCGCCTAGTGATTTGGCAATTATTGGCCGCTATTTGTTGACCCCAGAAATTTTTGATATCTTAGCTAATCAAAAACCAGGTGCCGGCAATGAGATTCAGTTGACTGATGCTATTGATACGTTGAATAAAACACAACGCGTATTTGCTCGCCAATTTACTGGTAAACGGTATGATGTTGGTGATAAATTTGGTTTCTTGAAGACAAGCATTGAATATGGCTTGAAACACCCAGAAGTCAAAGACAGTCTAAAAGAATACTTGATTGAATTGAGTAAAGAATTAACACCAACTGAAAAAACAGCAACCCAGCCAAAACCAACAAAAGAGAACAAGTAAGAAGAACGCTTGCCGAACAACTGACGATCAATCAAAGTTGTTCGGCATTTTTTTGGTTTTGTATGAAAGCGGATAGATTTTAGTAAAAAAAACAAAATTCGCTAGTCTTTTATTTGTAGAACGCCGTTTGAAATGCTATTCTTAATATAAGTAAAAGGGGAAGGAGACATTTTATGACAGGAGGAGAGATTGCAGCATTGATCGCTGCGATTGCATTCGTCGTACTTGTCGTTTTTGTTGTACGATTATTGATGCAAGTAAGCAAAACGATGACCAAAGTGGATAAAACAGTGGAAGAAGCCAATACCACGATTCGAGTCATCACCCAAGACGTAGATATCCTTTCAAAAGAAGTGGAGGGATTGTTGGTTAAGACCAATGAATTGCTGCAGGATGTAAATGGCAAAGTTGCGACCATTGATCCGCTCTTTACTGCAGTAGCAGATTTAAGTACCAGCGTCTCTGAATTGAATAGTTCAGGAAAGAACTTGGTCTCGCGAGTTGGCAGTTTAGGTCGAACAACGGCTAAAGCAACTGTTGCTGGTAAAGTAGGTCAAACAGCAATGAAATTTTTCAAAGACCGTAACAAACAACAATAAGAGGAGGAATTTCAATGAGTAAAAAAGGTGGATTTCTATTAGGTGCAGTAATTGGTGGGACAGCAGCAGCGGTAGCAGCCCTGTTATTAGCACCCGAGTCAGGTAAAAACTTGCGAAACAAACTAGCCAAACAAGCCGATGATTTATTGGATAAAGCTTCTGATTATGGTGATATGGCTAAAGATAAAAGTACCGATTTAGTGGAGATCGCTAAAGATAAAGCAGCTAAACTTGGCGAACAAGCTTCAGGTTTTACTGATTCATTGACTGCAAAAGTAGATGACTTAAAAGATAATGCAGCTAGTTCTTCTAGCGATACAGTTGAAGAATTAAAAAAACAGGCAGGAGATTTATCTGAGCGCTTCAAAAAATCTGCTGACGAAGTCAAAAATTCTGCTAGTGATCTTCATGAAGACGTCCAAGAAACAGCAGAAGACATTTTTATTGATGCAAAATCTTCCGCTGCAGACATGAAGGAAACGGTAAAAGAAGGGGCAGAAGAGGCCAAACCAATCGTAGATGATGCTGCAAAAGAAACAAAATCAGCAGCAAACGAATTGAAACATGAAGCAAATAAAAAAGCGGCTGATGTAAAAGCAACAACAAAATCAGAAGCCAAAGATGCGAAAGAAGATTTTGAAGAAGTCAAAGAAGAATTAAAAGATAAAATGGAAAAAAATAATCCAGAAGCATAATCTTTCTCTTTTGAAAGTTAAAGGAGCTGCTTTTAATCGGTAGCAAAAAAACATCCAAACGAAGATAAAATGCCGAGCCGTGACAACACGGTTCCTGCGATCAAACAGATCACAGACGCATTTATTTCTAGTTTGGATGTGTTTTTTTTAGCGAAGGCGCACATAGTTAAGCGTTTTTGATCTCTTGATCACATAGTGAGTAGATCCAATCAGATAGTTGGGAGAATTGAAAGCCATTTGCTTCAGCTAGTGCTACATTTATCGAATATTCAGGCGTGCCATTGTATTTTCCGGCTTCTCCGGTAGGTGATAAAAGTGGGTCAATGCCAGTTTCTTTTGAGACATAAGCTAAAATTTCTGCCAGTGAGAGGGTACCTTTAGCAGCAGCGTTGACGGGGCCTGTAAAGGAACTGGTTCCTAAAAATGCTAAAAATTTTCCTGCTTCTTTAGAATCGATAAAACTCATTTGATGGGAAAGATTGTCAATAAACATGGCTTTTTTTTGACAAACGGATTGAATATAGAAAGACAACCGTTTGGTATAGTCATCAATTCCCACCACATAAGGAAAGCGGACAAATGCCGAATTTTGTGAGTATTTTTGGCTTAAAATCTCCTCGACACTGCGTTTTCCTTCTGCATAGTTCACTTGTTCTGAGGTCACAAGACGATAAGCATGTGCTGTTGGATCAAAATCTTTTTCGACCAGATTGTCATGGAAAGTTGGATAAACAGACATAGAGCTTGTGACAATATAGCGTTCGGTAGTGACATGACGCATCAAAATATCAATATCATTGGAGGTATAGGCGATATTATCGTAAATCACATCATAAGTTTCTTTTGTCAAAACAGATCGGATACTGTCTTCATCTTCTCTGTCAAAAATCAATCGAGTTACCTTTGGACCAAATGAGTCTGGTGTTTTTCCACGAGTAGCAATCGTTACGTTCGCACCCTGTGTAAGCAGTTCATTGACGAGATGTTTGCCAAAAAAGCGTGTCCCACCTAAAACCAATACATTTTGCGTCATAATCCATCTCCTTTTTTAATTCAATACTAGTAGCTCTTTTGCAGTTTTTGTAAACGGCACACAACCAGTTTCAGTAACATAGATACAATCTTCGATACGAACACCGACTTGTTCAGGAATGTAAATCCCAGGTTCGATGGAGAAACACATGCCTTCTTCAATCACCAAATCATTCCCGGTAATCAATGATGGAAATTCATGAACCGTTGTGCCGATCCCGTGACCCAATCGATGATTGAAGTATTCACCGTATCCATGACTTTCGATGACCCCACGAGCAATTTCGTCCAGTTGACCCGCAGTAATGCCTGGTCTAACAGCTGCTTGGGCAGTCAGTTCCGCTTCAAGGACGATATCATAGATATTTCGTTGCAATTCAGTCGGCTCGTGATAGGCAATGGTACGCGTTGCGTCGCTGCAATAGCCATTCCAGATCACACCTAGGTCGAAGAGAACTAGTTCATTTGGTTTGATTTGTTGTTTACCTGGAACCCCATGAGGGCTTGCAGCATTGGCACCTGCTAAGACCGTCGTATCAAAGGACATGTGGGAAACGCCGCGTTTTTTGAGTTGATATTCAATCTCTGCAACGATCTCCATTTCAGAAATACCTTCTTTGACAGCAGAAAAACCAATCTCAAAAGCGACGTCTGCCCAATTACCTGCTTCAAGCAATGTGTCGATTTCCGCTGCTGTTTTGGTTAATTGCATTTTCTGGATCACAGGAGTGATATCAAGTGAAAAATCAGTTCCTGGAAGGAAACCATTCAATGCTTCGAAACGTTCAACAGTCAAATCATTCTTTTCTAGTGCTAATCGTTTGAGGTGATAACGAGATTCTAGCTCTGAACAGATTTTTTTCCAAGGATCTTCACTATCTAAATAACCAATCACATCGTAGGGCCAGCCACTATTTTTAGCTTCTTCAACTTCTAAAGCTGGTGTAAATAGGAAAGGGTCTTTATCAGGTGAAAGAAAGAGTGCTAATACGCGTTCATGAGGTTCACTCTTGAAACCTGAAAAATAGGCAATCGTTGAAGGATTTGAGATATAAGCGACCTCAGCTTGATTGCTGGCTAACCACGTTGTCATTTCTTGTATTTTTTCTTTATTCATGAAAAAACCTTCTTTCAAGTATTCTTTCTCCATTTTAGCACGCTTTACTGGAGAATGCTTGTCCGTAAATATGTAAAATTGACTAAGTTTTCATGAAAGCGGAATTAAAACGGTTGCATATTCGCAAAAAGTTTGCTATTCTATCAAAGAAATGTAAATAAGATTTTCTGAAAACAGAATAAAGGGAGATATATCATGGAAAAACAAACAATTACGATTTATGATGTTGCTCGTGAGGCAAATGTTTCGATGGCGACGGTTTCTCGTGTCGTGAACGGCAATCCAAATGTTAAGCCAGCGACACGTAAGAAGGTTCTGGAAGTCATTGACCGCTTAGATTATCGTCCAAATGCTGTTGCACGAGGATTGGCTAGCAAAAAAACAACTACAGTCGGTGTAATCATTCCCGATGTCAGCAATATGTTCTTTTCTTCATTGGCTCGTGGGATCGATGACGTAGCAACGATGTACAAATACAACATTATCTTGGCGAATTCCGATGGCGATAGTATGAAGGAAGTAAACGTACTGAACAATCTTTTGGCAAAACAAGTAGACGGTGTGATTTTCATGGGTCATCGGATCACTGATGAAATCCGTGGCGAATTTTCGCGTTCAAAAACACCAGTGGTACTTGCTGGCTCAATCGATCCCGATGAACAAGTGGGGAGCGTGAACATTGATTATACAGCAGCTACGAAAGATGCAGTAAGTTTACTAGCCAAAAACAATCAAAAGATCGCTTTTGTCAGCGGTGCATTGATTGATCCAATCAACGGTCAAAACCGGTTGAAAGGGTATAAAGAAGCGTTAAAAGAAAACAACTTAGACTATTCAGAAGGCTTGATTTTTGAAGCGCCTTATAGCTTTAAAGAAGGCTTGGCATTAGTTGAACGAATCATGAACAGTGGAGCGACAGCGGCATATGTAACAGACGATGAACTTGCTATCGGTGTTCTAGACGGTTTGATTGACCGAGGTGTCAAAGTACCTGAAGAATTTGAAATCATTACAGCCAACAATTCTTTATTGGCAGAAGCTGCCCGTCCACGTTTATCTAGCGTGACACAGCCTTTATATGACATGGGTGCTGTAGCGATGCGTTTACTAACGAAAATGATGAACAAAGAAGAAGTAGAACAAAAAACAATTGTTTTACCATATGGTATCTCTGAAAAGAGTTCAACGAAATAAGTGAGAAAAAAGAAGAAACCGTTCTTAGGAGCGGTTTTTTTATTTACATATAGATATAAAAAAGAACAGGAGCAACGATGTGCTTCCCGTTCTTCAGGTAAAACAGATTTTGGCAAATGACTGTGATGACGTAATCAGTCATCCTCTTTCTGCTCGTTTTTCTTTTCTTCCGTTTTTTCTGCTTCTTTTTGATTATTGTTATTGTTCGTGGCGTTTTCTTCTTTATTGGTACTTCTAGAGCCATTGTTCGTGGCTGTATTGGTAGAAGTAGATGTTGTTGTTCGGCTAGGGGCGATTTTCTTCCAATAATCTGCATAATTGGCATTCGATCCGCCAATCCCAAATTCAAAGGATGCTTCTTTGGGACCGCCTTTTGTCCAATACGAAGTAACTGTGTCGCTTGGATTGGTTCTTCTTGTGTTATCTACTGTGACCGTGCCGCCTGGAAGTGTTCCTGTAGCCTTAGACACTTTGATCTTTTTGACATCATCGGATAACTCGAATTTTTTATCCACTCCAAAGACCTTCTGGTCGGATTGATAAATGCGATTGATCAAATAAGCCATGTATTGAGCGGTACGTGTTCCGGCACTACTATCGGTGGCTTTGTTGTCATCACGACCAGACCAGCTACTGATGGTAATGGAAGGAGTTGAGACCACGAGCCAAGAATCGGACCAATTGTTTGTCGAACCTGTTTTACCGACCCAATCGGCATTTCCAAGGTTCCAATCCAGACCACTAACAACGGATTTAAAGTTAGACGTCTTTTGTTCGTCAATTACACTGCGCATCATGTCATTCATGATTGATGCTGTTGCTTCAGAGAAGACTTGAACTGGTTTTTGTTCATGCTGATACAAGACTTCGCCTTCATTGTTCTTGATCGATTCGATCACATAACCTTCCTGGTAAACGCCTTTGTTTGCTAACGTTTGGAATCCATTGGTCTGAGTTAAAACAGTTACGTTGGTGACTCCTAAAGGAGCAGACTCATAAGCCCAACTATTGTCTTCAGGATAGTTCATCTTGCTCAAATAATTCTTATAAGAGAAGAATGGGTCACCTTCTTGCTCCCAAATGTCTTGAAAAATGTTTGTCGCAGCGATATTACTAGAGACTTCTAATGATTCTCGAATCGACATAAAGGTATTGGTTCCCTTATTTGTCGCGTTAACGATTGGTTCATCCGCATTTTCACCAGTGCGCCATTTAGCTGCGTAATCAGAGACCATTGATTCAGAACCCATCAAGCCTTCATCGATGGCAGGACCGTAAACGAGCATTGGCTTAATACTTGATCCAGCTTGTCTTTGGGCATCGAACGCATGATTGAATTGATTTTGCTGATAATCGCGACCACCAATGAACCCAAGCACACGGCCTGTTGCATTATCCATCATGACATTCCCAACTTCAATGGGCGCATCGCCCCAGTTATCCAGCATATAGCCATATTTGGACACAGCGTCTTGCATGGCATTATAGATGTTTTTATCAATGGTAGAGGTAACTGTGTAACCACCATTGACTAATTTTTGTTGTGCTAATTCTAAATATTTCTGATAGGTTTCTTCTTTACTGTATTCTTCTGCGCTAACTTTATCTTCGTCCGCCAATTGTTTAGCGATGATATCTTTGGCTTCATTGAGAACCGTATAATAGAGGAAACTCTGATCGGTCTGCTCAATGGCTTCTTGTTTTTTGAAGTCTTGTTTCAAATCATAAGCCATTGCTTCGTCGTATTCTTTTTTTGAGATGTCATGATTACGATACATACTAAAGAGGACGAAGTCTTTTCGATCTAAACCGGCACTGAGATTTTCTTTGATTTCACCAGTATTCGTGTACGGACTATAGACGATCGGGCTTTGTGGCAATCCAGCAATAAAAGCAGCTTGGGGAAGTGTAAGATCGGCAGCATTGACGCCAAATATTCCTTGGGCCGCTTCTTGCACGCCGGCAATATTTTGCCCTTTATTATTTCTACCAAATGGTGAAATATTTAAGTACATTGTGACTATCTCATCTTTAGAGAAAAACTTTTCGACTTCCATCGCCAAGAGAATCTCATTGGCTTTGCGTTTAAAAGTAGTTTCGCTTGAGAGAATTTGCTGTTTGACTAATTGCTGAGTTAATGTCGATCCACCGCCACCACCAAAGCCAGTTGCTTCAGAGAGGAGGGCACGGACGACCGCTTTAGGAACGACGCCATTATGCTGATTGAAATATTCGTCTTCTGTTGCAATGATCGCTTTTTTGAGATAATCAGAAATTTTATCTGAAGAAACCGATGTACGCATCAGATCTGATCGAATCGTGGCGATTTTACTACCATCCGCATAAGCTAGCTGTGAAGTCTCTGTGATGTCGGTTAATTCTTGCTGCAGTTCTTCTTTTGACGGGGCAGCGGTATCTTCTACTAAAAATGCAAAATAGCCAACACCGATACCTAGTGCGAGTGAACCGCCCAGAATCAAAAAGGAAATTGCGACTAAAAAGAGCGAATGGAGCACGCGCAAGCTGATATTGAAATAAAACCAGCTCTTTTTCGTACTTGGAGATTTTGGTTGTTTTTTCTTATTTTGGGGCAAAAATGGTCACCTCAATGATATTAGAATAGATTCCGTTGTATTATAGCAAAAATCAACGCACTTGGATAGTTTTGCTCGTTATCACAATCAAATTATAACAAATACGGGATTGATCCAAAATGGGATTAAGGCTTTTCTTTAGGCGGATTTTCAGTTAATATGAACAGTGAGTAATGATTTAGGAGGAAAAAAAATGAGTTCAGACTTTTTTGAAGAATTAAAAAGTCGTGGTCTGGTTCATCAGACTACTGACGAAAGTGCATTGATCAAACAATTAAACGAAGAGTCTGTGAAACTATATATTGGGTTTGATCCAACCGCTGATAGTTTGCACATTGGCCATCTTTTACCGATCTTGATGCTGCGCCGTTTCCAACAACGAGGACATGTTCCTATTGCATTAGTAGGCGGAGGAACAGGGATGATTGGGGATCCATCTTTCAAGGACCAAGAACGGCAATTAAATACATTAGATACCGTCAAGGAATGGTCTCAAAGTATCAAAAATCAATTGTCTCGTTTTATTGACTTTGAGGATCAAACGAATCCAGCAATTTTAGCCAATAATTATGACTGGTTAGGCGAATTAAAATTGATCGATTTCCTACGTGATGTAGGGAAGAACTTTACCATCAACTACATGATGAGCAAAGAAAGCGTAAAACGCCGCATTGAAACGGGAATTTCTTATACCGAATTTGCTTACCAATTGCTGCAAGCCTATGACTTCCTAAATCTTTATGATGAACATGGCTGTCTATTGCAACTTGGAGGCAGTGACCAGTGGGGAAATATCACGTCAGGAATTGAACTGCTACGTCGCGAACGAGAAGTCCAAGGGTTTGGTTTGACGATGCCTTTGATTACTAAGGCAGATGGTACCAAGTTTGGTAAAACTGAGGGGAATGCAGTTTGGCTAGATGCCGACAAAACAACACCTTACGAATTTTATCAGTTTTGGATCAATACGGATGACCGTGACGCTGTGAAATTCTTGAAATACTTCACTTTCTTATCACTTGAAGAAATTGCAGCAATTGAAAAAGAATTCTTAGCTGCACCAGAAACACGAGTTGCCCAAAAAGCGTTGGCCAAAGAAGTGACCACATTAGTTCATGGTGCAAAAGCATATGAGCAAGCTGTTCATATTTCTGAAAGCTTGTTCAATGGGGATATCAAAGGACTGTCTGCTGACGAAATTGCACAAGGATTCAAAGGGGTCCCAACCTATCAAGTCTCGAATGATGATGAGTTAAACATTGTAGAATTGTTGACTACTTCGAAAATCGAAGCATCGAAACGACAAGCCCGGGAAGATATCCAAAACGGGGCAATCTATGTGAATGGCGAACGCCAACAAGAATTAAATTACGTGATCAACGAAGAAGACCGTATCGGCGGCAAATATGTTGTTATTCGCCGTGGGAAGAAAAAATATTTCTTGTTGACATTTTAGCTAGTTGCTAGAGAGTGAAATGAGTAAAAAGCGAACCGCTGAGTGGGTTCGCTTTTTTTCAAATCAATAGAGGAGGAAACAGATCGTTTATGGGACAATTATTTTTGAATGCCGCTGGTCTCTTTGCAATGATCTTTTTGGGGTATTTTCTTAAACAGCTAAAGGTCCTATCAAAAGCGGATGGATCTATTCTGTCTCGGATGATCCTCAATGTCACTCTGCCAGCAGCAATCATTCTTAATCTTGCCGATATGCAGATCCAAATGGACGCACTGGCATTAATTTTAATTGCGGTAATCATCACGTTCGTGCAGATTATGACTGCCTTTTTCCTAACCAAAAAAGAGAATGATGTGTTACGTCAGTTTTCGATGTATTGTGGCTCCGGGTTCAATATCGGAAATTTCGCGATTCCTTTTGCACAAAGTTTTTATCCATTAGGAATCCCCTTGATTTCATTGTTTGATATGGGTAACAGTATTATGTTGGCAGGAGGCACCACCATTTTGATTGAGTATCTAATCGGGAAACGGACAGTTTTTGAGCCAGGAAAAATCATTCTTAATTTATTACGATCGCCAACCTTTACTTGCTATTTATTCATGTTGCTGATCCGCAGCTTTGGGCTCTCATTACCGCAAGGGGTGATCCAGCTAGTCCAACCTATCGGTAATGCCAATACCTTTCTATCGATGTTCATGATTGGTTTGTTTTTAGATTTTCGTTTACCGAAACATGCTGCTGCAACGGTAGGAAAGATTTTGAGTTTGCGTTATGGAATCGGTTTGCTATTATTTCTCTGCTTTTTCTTTTTACCTCTTCCCGCTTTTTTGAAGCCCGTGTTGTGTTTACTGGTATTTGCTCCAATTCCTTTATTCGGTGTGATCAATTCTGTATTGGCAGGTATGGAGGAAGAGGCAGTCGGCTTTGTGTCTTCTATCAGTTTCTTGATTAGTTTGCCTCTCATGACACTCGTACTGATTTTATTTGGATTGGCTTAATATAGTGGATAAAGTCAAAGAAAACGGCAAGCAAAAAACTAGCGTGAATGAATGTTTTTTCGCATAATAGACAAGACTTATTTTTAGGAGGAAGACAATCAATGTTAATTGGATCACATGTTTCCATGAGTGGGAAAAAAATGTTGCTGGGAGCGGCAGAGGAAGCAGCAAGCTACCAAGCAACTACCTTTATGATTTATACGGGGGCTCCACAAAATACCCGTCGTAAGAAAATTGAAGAGATGAATATTGCTGCTGGACAAGATTTCATGACGAAAGCAGGCATTTCGAATATTGTTGTCCACGCACCTTATATCATTAATTTGGGAAATACCATCAAACCAGAAAATTTTGGCTTTGCGGTGTCGTTTTTACAAGCGGAGATTCAACGAGCACAGGCATTGGGCGCAACGCAAATCACATTGCATCCAGGAGCTCACGTTGGTGCAGGGCCAGAAGCAGGTATCAAGCAAATCATCAAAGGATTGAACGAAGTCTTGGAAAAAGGGCAAACGGCTCAGATTGCTTTAGAAACGATGGCTGGTAAAGGAACGGAAATCGGACGCAGTTTTGAAGAAATTGCTGCAATTATTGATGGTGTTACGCTGAATGAGAAGCTTTCGGTGACGTTTGATACTTGCCACACCAATGATGCTGGATATAACGTCAAAGAAGATTTTGATGGTGTCTTAAATGAGTTTGATAAGGTCATTGGACTGGAACGTTTAAAAGTAATCCATGTCAATGATTCCAAAAATCCCCAAGGCAGCCATAAAGATCGGCATGCGAATATTGGTTTTGGAACGATTGGTTTTGAAGCATTGAATAAAATCGTCCATCATGAACAATTGAAGCAACTCCCAAAAATTTTAGAAACTCCTTATGTTGGAGAAGACAAAAAGAATAAAAAAGCTCCTTATGGTTTTGAAATCGCCATGCTGCAGCAACAAACGTTTGATCCAGACTTGTTGACTAAGATCATGGAGCAATGAACCACTTTATCCTATGGCGTAAAAAAAGTCTAACCTAGTCTGGAACTGTTTCGATTATTGAAGAAAGAATGGGTTTAGCAGGAGGAATAGATGGAGTTTGATGAATTGATTACTTTCGCCCAAGCGAAGATTGCACCAAGAAAACTGTCTCCCTGGGCAGAATCAGGCGGTGTTGCAGCAGCCATCCTTACCAGAGAAGGGAACGTTTTTACTGGAGTGTGCATTGACACTAGTTGTTCTATGGGTTTTTGTGCAGAACATGCAGCTGCAGCAGCTATGATCACTGCCGGAGAACATCACATTGCAAAAGTTGTGGCTGTGGACTGGCAGGGGCATCCGATCTCACCTTGTGGTCGTTGCCGCGAGTTTCTCAGTCAGCTGTCTGAAGACAATCTTTCTGCGCAAGTCTTGACGAAGGCGGGCAGTCTGTCGCTTGCTCAGCTTTTACCACTTGATTGGAAAGACGGTCTTGTTTAACAGTAATAAAAAAATCTCAGGAATAAAGCTGTCCCATAACTGCTAGTTCGCATTGTTGGTTCGCTTATCATTCCTGAGATTTTTAATTTTTTATTAGAATTTTTTTGCTGCTTCTGCCACTTTTTCTAGGCCGGCTGCAATGATTTCTTCTGTTTTTGAAGGGTCTGCATTGTGACCTTCAATGATTACTTCATCGCTGATCGTCATGCCAAACATACCACCAAATACTTTTTCCATAAATGTAACAGCACTTTCCATGCCGCTCATTTCACCTGAGTAAACACCGCCACGGGCATTTAACAAGACAACTTCTTTGTCTTTCAATAATTGGTTCATAGATCCATCTTCATTGTAGGAGAAAGTGAAACCGGCTTGGAAAATATAATCGATAAATGTGTGCAATGCCGCAGGAATCGTCAAGTTCCACATAGGAAATGCAAAGACAATCGTATCTGCTGCTGCAAATTTATTCATGACGTCTTGACGGACGGTCATCAATTCTTGTTCTTCTTGGTTTAAATCTTGTTCTTGTGCTAATTTTCCGAATGCTTCGAACAATGTTTGTCCGATATAAGGCATTGGTTGTGCGTAAACATCAAAAGTAACTACATCTACTGCTGTTCGATCTAGATTTTCTACAAAAGTATCGAACATTTTTGCAGATACTCCGTCAGGACGGTTATTTGCTTTTACAACTAAAACATTTTTCATCAATTTTCCACCTTTTAGATATATTTAACATGTCACGAGAAATAGTTTACTATAAAATCATTTTGCTTACAATAAATAAGTGGACAATCTTTTTCTGATTTTTTTAAGGAAGTGATCCGTTGCTTTTGGTAAACTAGAAGTACTTTAGGAGGTGCACTGTGAAAATATTTCTAATTGAAGATGAAAAGTCATTAGTCAAAATGATTGAAAGTCAGCTGTCTCGCTATGCCTTCGAGACTTTTATTCCGCAGGATTTCGAAAAGATCTTGGAAGAATTTCATAGAATAGAGCCAGATTTGGTTTTGTTAGATGTTAATTTACCTTTTTTTGATGGTTTTTATTGGTGTCAAAAAATCCGCGAGCAATCCTTGGTACCCATTTTGTTTATTTCGGCTCGTGACGGTAATATGGATCAAGTGATGGCACTTGAGTATGGAGCAGATGATTTTCTGATCAAACCGTTTTCTTATGAATTACTCTTAGCAAAAATAAAAAGTCATATTCGGCGAGTATATGGAGACTATGCACAGAGCAATCGTGCTCGCCAACTAAAAGCTGGGGAATTGATTTATTATCCTGAGGCTTTAAAGATGAATTATCTAGAAAAGGAAGAAGTGTTAACTGTTCGTGAAGGAGAATTGCTTACTTTACTAATGATGGCTTATCCAGAAATGGTCTCCAGAGAACAGATCTTGAATAAATTATGGGACGATGAACGTTTTGTAGATGATAACACATTGTCAGTAAATGTTGGTCGTCTGCGAAAAAAAATGGTAAGTCTCGGTCTTGATGAACCAATCCAAACGATTCGTGGAAAGGGTTATGCTCTTTTTATTGCCGGGAGACCAGAATGAAAGAATATTTGAAAGTTCAATTACCAGCAATTGCTTTATTTGGGATGTCGATTGCTTTGATCCTTTTGCTCGTTTGGTTAGATGGGTATCGCAATGGTTTTGTGATCGGCTATGGCTTACTATTAGTGGGCTTGTTAGCGATAGGAGTTTTCACGATTGATTATCTCGCCAATCGCAGTTTCTACCACTATCTAAAAACAGGATTATCTGGAAGAAGCGCTGGTTACTTAGCTAGAAGAGTCAAAAAGCTTTTAGATGACGACCATCATCACGTACAAGAGCAACTAGCAGCGATTGATGCCCATCATCAAACCCATATCAAATTTATGAATATCTGGGTCCATCAAATGAAAACACCAGTCTCAGTCCTAGAACTGATGGCAGAGAGTAGTCAAATTGACCCTTACGATCTTTTAGCAGAGACGGATCGTTTGAAAAGCGGATTAGCCACAGCCTTAAATTTTGTTCGTCTGGAAGATTTTGAAGAAGACTTTTTGATTGAATCAACCTCCTTATTAGCATTGATCAAGCAAAGCATCGGTGAACAGAAGCGCAATTTCATCCGGCATGAAATTTATCCGAAAATTAAGGATGAGACTGATTTTTGGATAACAACAGACAAAAAATGGTTGCAGATTCTACTTTTTCAATTGATCAGTAATGCCATCAAATACTCGAATCCGAAAGCAACAGTCACTTTTGCATTAGATGATGCGAACAGAAGTCTGACGATTACAGATACAGGTTGTGGCATTTCAGCGGCAGATTTGCCACGGGTGTTCCGACCTTTTTATACCGGTGACAATGGACGGCAGCGGGGAGAAGCTACCGGTATGGGACTCTATTTAGTCTCTCTCATTAGTCAAAAACTCTCGATTACGGTTACGATTGCTTCTGAAGTCGGTCAAGGGACTGTCCTGCAATTAAAATTTCCCGAGAGCTAACGAAACTTACAAAATTGTAAGTTATCTTTCAAACAATCGATAAGTTTGTTTCAGAAAACCTGTTACACTGACAGCAAAGGAGTGAGTGCTATGGCTTTACTAGAGTTGAAAAATATCACTAAAACGTATACTGGTGAAGTATCTGTGGAAGTGTTGAAACAAATTGATCTCAAAGTGCCTGCCGGAGAATTTATTAGCATTATGGGTCCTTCTGGCAGTGGTAAAACCACCATGCTGAATTTAGTTGCGACTCTGGATCAACCAACATCCGGCTCGGTCATCATCAATGGCGCCCAACCGCTGACATTGCCAAAACAACAGCTTGCTGAGTTTAGACGCCGACAGTTAGGTTTCGTGTTTCAAAATTATAACTTATTGTCTCCGCTAAATGTGGCAGAGAATGTTATGCTGCCCTTAACATTGGATCGAGTACCGGTTGATGAGATGAAACGGCGCTGTGAAGCGCTTTTGACAGAGTTAGGAATCAATGACAAAAGAAAAAAACGGATCTATCAGTTGTCCGGTGGAGAACAGCAGCGTGTTGCGATTGCTCGAGCGCTGATACATCAGCCAGAACTGTTGCTTGCGGATGAGCCGACAGGTAATCTAGATTCTAAAGCAGCCCGTGATGTCATGGAAATTTTGAGCCGAATGAACAAACAGCGACAAGTGACAACGATGATGGTTACCCATGATCCCTATTCCGCAAGTTTCTCTGATCGTGTTGTTTTCATCAAAGACGGCAAACTTTACAATGAGGCCTATCGCGGAAGTGATCAGCAACAATTTTACCAAAAAATTCTTGATGTTCTTGCACATTTAGGAGGTCGCCGTCATGAATTTCAGACAGTTGATCATTCGTAATTTAAGAGGTAACTTCCGCACCTATGCTGCTTATTTCGTAAGCAGTACATTTGCTGCCATGGTTTTTTATATATTTAGTCTGCTTTTGTTCCATCCGCAACTAAAAGAAAACTTGTCAGCGAGCGATACCATTTCCAGTCTAGCTAAGATGGGATTAGCGGTTGCTTTAGTAGTAATTGCATTTTTATCTTTGATGTTTCTTTGGTACACCTTTGTTGTTTTCTTAAAACGTCGCAAACGTGATCTCGCGATCTATCTCATTTTAGGGATTGAAGAGAAGGATTTGCGAAGAATTCTATTTATTGAAAATGCGTTATTAGGATCGCTGGCCACCTTTCTAGGGGTTGGCTTAGGAATTTTGGGAACAAAGCTATTATTGCTTGTTGCTCAGAATGTAATGCATCTCAATCGCGGATTGTCTTTTATGGTTCCATTGACTAGTTTGGGATTAACAATCGGCGTGTATCTTTTGATGTTCCTGCTGATCTCATTTTTTAGTACGCGTGCTTTACAAGGGGAAAAGATCATATCATTGATCAAAGAAAACGAGAAGCCCAGGCCGGAGCCTGTGAGTCGTCGGATCTATGCATTCCTTGGGGTGCTTTTGCTCTTTGTCGGCTACGGATGTGTGTTTTATTTTTCTTTCAAAGCTGACGGTTTTTTGATTCTTTTATTAGGCGTTTTGTTGACGGTAGCAGGCACGATCTTGTCCTTCTATCAGTTTAGTGTTTACTTATTGAAACAACTTAAAAGAAGTCCTTCTTTTTTACAAGGAACACGCTTGTTAACGATTAGTGAATGGATTTTTCGTATGCGGGACAATGCGGCAATGTACAGTCTGATCGCCATTAGTACATCAGTGGCTTTTGTAGGAATAGCAGTAATGATGGCGATTGGCAACACTTCGTTTTCTTCGATTCAAGGAATTAGTGTAGCGTATGTTTTTTCGGAATACGAAAAAGATGAAATAGGTAAAACGAAGGCGTTTGAAGTGAAAGAAAAATTGGAAGCGCAAGGCTATCATCCGGTTATGGAACAAGTGGATCTCATTGAGACCTACACAAATCTTGAAAATCCAGCGATTGCTACTGATCCATATTACATGAACAATGCATTTTCATTGATGAGAGAAAGTGATTATCGCAAATTGATGAGCCAAATCGGAGAAAAAGCTGAACCTGTTATGGATGATCAAGTGCTTGAACTTAGCAGCAATTATTCAAGACGTAAAGAACTGTTGTCGGTTGACCAAAGCCAACGACAACATGTGTATCCGCTGGAAATTGGCGGAGATAGCGATTTTCAGCAAGATATGACGATCGTTCATAGTCCCTCAATGCTTTCGTTGAACTATTTTGGCCTTGGTGTTGTAACTGATCAAACTTTTGAGAAGTGGCAAAAAGAAATTGGTGATTCTGAAGATTCGGGAGGATTTGTTTGGTTAGATTACCCCGAGTGGGCAGACGATCCTACGTTAATTGATGGTATCAATCAGCAAATCGATCAAGAAAATAAAGAAACAGATGAAAAAGTATCCGCTATCTACGATGAATTAGGAGCAGACAAAGTCAACGAGATGTCCGATGAAGAGTGGTCAAAAGCACTTGAAGGCATTCCGTCTCATATTGGTTATCAATCAAAATACAAAGTTTTCCAGGAAACACGTCAAGGCAATGGTCTCATTTTAATGATCACTGTTTTACTGGGCTCCGTTTTCTTTATTTTCTCTGCATCAATCATCTATTTCCGCCTGTTTGCGGATCTTGACAAGGACGGCGCTTACCATCGCTCTTTGCATGTGCTTGGTGTTTCACCAAAAGAACGGCATAAAATTCTGCGTCATCAGCTACAAGTTATGTATTTTTTGCCAACTATCGTGGCAATGATTCATTTTGCTGTTGCGATGACCGCACTGCGTTTATTAGTTGAATTGCCCGTTTGGCAGTTCTATGGTGAAATCGTAGGTATTTACTTATTGTTCCAAGTTATTTTTTATATTTGTTGTCAACTACGTTATAATCAACAAATTGATCGCTATGCAGATCCAACAGAATAATCAGTCAGTCTTTTTACAAAACCTATCGCTTTGTTTGAGTGATAGGTTTTTTTCTGTGAAAAGCAGATGATTAATTTGAAAGTGAAGCCCTGCCTTGTGATATAACTCGCACAGTTCGTATGACTTGCTTCTGAATTTTCCGTAAATTATACTGGCGGTGACCTATTAACTATCAGGGAGGGATCACATGCTTTCAAAGATTGCAAAAGTACTTGTTGCTCTGTTGCTAACTATCCCCATTTTTACCGGTATGGAAATCGTATACGGAGAGACGGATGTGGGGGCAAACTTAATCACTGATGTATCCGTTGTCAATAGTCAGAATCAAGAAGTGACGACTTTAGATGAAGACGAATCTTTCAAAATTGATCTCAAATGGAGTCTCGAAGGATTAGGTGACTTAAAGGCCGGGGACAAAGCGACGATTATCCTCCCAGTAGAGATTGAAGGTGTCAATAATAGCTATGAACTGTATGATGAGAACGGTCATTTAGTAGTAAATCTCACCTAAGTTGGGAATCAGCTTACTTTTGTATTTACTGAGTTTGTTGAGCAGAACAACAATGTGCATGGAGATTTTTACTTTTGGACAAAATTTAGTGAAGACATTACCGTCGATCAGATCAATCAACTCGATTTTGAAACAGTTAATGGAATTAAGACAATTCCTTTATTTATTCGAGGGGTTGAGGATACTGGAACAGGTGCATTACTTACGAAACAAGGGCTTTATCTAGGCACACAAGAACCCAAACGAACGATTGATTGGCGTATTTATATCAATTCTTATGATACGAATAAGGTTTCAATTAAAAATGGGAGATTCATTGATACTCTTGGACCCCATCAAGCATTGATCAGCACCACGGCACGAGTGGTGTAAGGTCCAAGCGTAACTAATCCCACTTATGTTGACCAAGTCCCAATTACGCTTAATTCAGACGGCACTTTTGAAATTCCTTTGCGGGATACGAGTGAGAGAATCTATATCACCTATAAAACAGAAACTGATGGGTCTTTGGAGCAATATACAAACAAGGGAACCATTCAAGCATTGATCAATGATTCAGCAGCAGTCCACACAACTACTGGCTACACGCCGAAATATGGAGGCGGGGGCAGTGGTACCGGAGAAACGAGCACTTCAAGCGAAAGCACGACCGAAAGCAGTGAAAGTACAACAAGTAGCACAAGTAGTGAAAGTACGACCGCAAGCAGTGAGAGTACAATGAGTAGCACAAGTAACGAAAGTACGACCAATAGTTAAGTAGCGAGAGTGCGACTTCCAACAGTAATGGTAATAGCGTGGACAACTCTTCATTATCCGCTCCTAAAGTAAGTCAGAGTGGGGCACCGCCAAAGAATGGAGGGAATCCTCAATTACCGCAAACCGGAATGACCAATGATAAATGGATGATTCTCGGGGGCATGCTTTTGATTTCTTACGTTATCTATAAACGAAAATAAAAAGAAAAAATGAATTGGAGATTGGATGAACGTGTGAATGTATCGTTTCAAATCTAATATCCTTACAGATTTAAAAGGCTGAACATAAGAAGAGACAAAATATTGATCTAGTTAGTGGTAGTTTGCTGCTGGATTTTTCGAAGAATTCGCTGCGACTTTTTGTCTTTCTTGTGTCAGTCTTTTTTGGTTGTTTTCTGAAAAATGCCAATTTCCACCTGATTCTGTCTTTTTTTTGGCGCGTGGTTAACTAAAAAAACTACTATAATCTCATTATCAAGTTAACCTGAAATAGATTTAGGAAGTGAGCAAATGAATAAAATCCCCTTGTTGATTGCCTTTTTTATTATTTTACTTATTGTTTTCTTTAAAATAGATAGTTTGGCAAATGAACGAGCTCCCGGTAAACTATCTTTGACTTTACGAACGAACCGTATCATTTATGATGAGCAGTCAAAGTGGATCACGATACCTATTCGTCCGAATAAAACACGATCAGCCAAATCGGTTCGAGCAGTGTTAACTTATGGTTGGGATGGTAAGGGTACTGAGAAAAAGGTCATTGGTGAAACGACTTTAACGAATGTAGAATGGGTTTCCGGTATTGAGAATTTTTTAAGAATTCGTGGAGATTTACCAATGTCTGAGATCAAGTGTAAAAACAAAGTGGATTTAGTGATTGTTTACGATGGTGACGTTACAACTATAGAGAATTTAAAGCCAAGTAAATGGATTATTGTTGATCTACCGTCTTCTTCTGAGAGTTCCAGCATTGACACTAGTATACTTAAGGAGACGAGCAATCCCAATAGTCTTTCCTCATACGATAATAATGATGAAAATTAATTGTGGCAGGACAAACACTCAGAACAGAAAAAGACATTTAAGAAGTTCATTTAATATTGTAAATAAAAAAGCGGTCGCTGCTGATAATGAAGTAAATAAAGAATAGTCAGATTGGCATGTAAACTCTCCTGAGAGATTGTCGCAAAAAGGCAGAACAAGCAAAATGATTGGAAATTTCTTCCCCAGAAATGAACAGTTACAATTTATTCGGCTCAACAAATCGCAAGATTTGTTGAGCCGATATTTTTTAATAAAAGACTTTGACGGGTAGTTTGACAATCGTTCCTTTGAAGTGGTATGATCGCAAAACATTCACTAACTTACAATATTGTAAGATCTTTTTAGTTGTCCAGATGAAATCAAACTTAAATGAAGGCAAAGTTTGAATAACTATTTAAGCGAGGGTCAATCAGTGTTTCATGTATTATTTGACACAACAGAAAAACAAATCAACCAGTTTCTCACCTATTGTTATGAAAGGAATCAAACAACTTATTCAACCAAAGAGCTGATGGCTGTGTTTAACTATAAAACTAGCAAGCTATTGTCTGTTATTCAACAGGTAGAATTATTTCAGGAGCAATATTCTGAGTATACGGTTAATTATCAATCAGAATCAAAAACTATCAAGATAGAATTTTCACCTAGATTTCTGCTAAGCAAAGTTTATGCAATCTTGGTGGAAAGAACTGTCGGATTTACCTTTCTTGATTTGTTGTTTAAGGGAAAGTACCACTCATTAGAGCAATTAAGCCAAGAGACATATAGCAGTTTACGGACGATTCAAAGAAAATTGACTGAATTGAATCAAGTGTTAGCAAATTATCATTTATCATACAGTTTAAGAAAAGGAAATCCACTTGAAGGAAAAGAGTACTACATACGTTATTTTTATCATGTCATGTATTGGCAGTTGTTTGATGAAACGGACTCAGATCTTTTAGCAACGATAAGGGACAAGCAAACTATTGCTACTCAAATTGAGCGTCACGCTCCTTACATGCGAAAAATTGATTGCAATAAATTTTTATCTCTGCTGGCTATTTCATTGCAGCGAATCAAACAGCGACATTTTATCGTAGAAATTCCTGATGAAATAACGACTTTCGAGCATCCATTGATGACTAAAAGAAAGTTCACCGAATGCATACTGGCACCTTTTTTTCAGGCAAATGTTTACGCTGTGAGTGATCTCACGGACGAAGAAATCAGTTTTCTTTATTTTATGTTTGCAGTAATGAATACATATTTGGAAGAGGATCTGACTGAAATCCATCAGGATTGGTTTGATAATGAGCAGTATTCGACTGAGGAGATCATTATTGACAAACTGTCTGCATACTTTGATTTGGCACTCACTTCGAAAGAAAAAAATTATTTATTGGTCAACTTACTCATGATTCATTCCTACTCATCAGTTTTTGGAACAGAACATAAAATAGATGGGTTTGGAAAACAAACGAGGGAAAGTGAGCTTGAAGCTTATTTCCCAGTCATGTACCCAACGATGAGACGATTTTTGATCGCAATAAAAAGAGAAATCCATCCACTTGTCGGGTTTGCAAAGAAGAATGATCGTCTTATCTTTCAATACTGCATGCTCGTTCGAACAGTCTTTATTAAATATGAGCGTCCAGTAACTTTTTCTATTCAATCGAAATTTGGCAAGACACAAGAATTATGGATCAAAAATCGATTGTTGAACACCTCCCATCGAGCAATCCAGCATGTTCCTTCAGTTGATGAACCAGATATTCTAATCAGTGATTACCCAATCTATCGCCAGCTAGGGGCAAACAAACAAATGGAGATTTTTTATTGGAATGGTCAGCCCACCAGCAGTGACTGGGAACGTTTGAAAGAAAAGATTCATAAAATTCGGAGCGAAAAGCATAAACAGGTTTTTGACAGCCTAAGTTTCCATCAGTTTTCCTAGCAGCAGATGAATTATTCACATTTCGGAGAAAACACCTCTTTATAAATTTATATGTTCAGTCCAATTCCATCATTTGTTAAATGACAATTTGATTTCTACTACGTTTATTTTTTATTAAATCATGTCATTAATTTAAAATCCCAATTTGATGAAGCTGGCTCGTATTCTTTGAAGTTCATTCGGAAGTAAGAAGACCAAATTGAAAAGATCATTCTTTTTCCTGTTGACTTTTTAATACTCTAGTGGGATGGTAGTAATAACTATTATCATGAAAGTAAAAAAATAGCGAATAGGAAGTAGGGATGAAATGACAGAAATACTAACACTGAAAAATGTATCGAAACTGATTGGAACCAAGCAAATCATTGATAATGCTTCTTTCTCAGTGGAACAAGGGCAAGTGGTCGGGTTATTAGGACCGAATGGTGCGGGTAAGACGACGATTATTCGAATGATCGTTGGCTTAATGAAGCACAATAAAGGCTCAATTACGATCATGGGGAATTCCCTAGAAACGTCTTTTAAAGCAGCCATTGCCTCGGTAGGAGCGATTGTAGAAAATCCTGAGTTCTACAATTATCTGACTGGTTACGAAAATTTGATGCAATACCAGCGCATGGCGAAGACAAAAATGACGGCAGTTGAGATGGATGACTTGATTCGCCAAGTTCATTTAGAAGAATATATCAATCAAAAAGTCAAAACGTATTCACTAGGGATGCGCCAACGATTGGGTGTGGCACAGGCATTAATCCATCGTCCTACTCTCTTAGTATTAGATGAGCCAATGAACGGACTTGACCCAAAGGGTATGAGAGAGTTTCGGGAAATGATTCTCATGTTAAGAGAACAGGGTGTTTCTGTTTTAGTATCGAGTCACCAATTAAGTGATATCGAACAGATTGCAGATCATCTGATCGTTGTCCAAAAAGGGAAAGTGACCCATCAAGTCGCGATGGATACCTTGAAGGCAGAAAAAAGCCTACTGATCATCAAAACAGATGACGATCAGGAAGCATTAAATGTCTTGAAGACTAAATTCCAAATCGATGGGCTTGCTTTGACGGATGGATTACAGATTTCACTTGAAACGGATAATCGTTCTGAGATCGCTGCTGCCCTCGTTAATGCAGGGATTGGTTTAAAGGAAATGAAATTGCAGCAATCTTCGTTGGAAGAAACATTTTTGGCTTGGACGGAAGAGGGAGGGCTCTAGAATGAGGACACTAATAAAAAATGAATGGATCAAAGTCACGAAAAAAAAGTCTACATGGATCATGTTGGGACTTTTGGTGGTTTTAACATTCGGACTCACCTATGTGGTCCGCTTAGGCTCGCCTGATACTAAAGCCAACGATCTATTTATTTTTCTAAGCGACATGACGTCATTTTTGAATTTATTTGTTGTTATTGTGGCAGCTTCAGCGGTAGCAGAAGAATTTAGTCGAGGGACCATCAAGTTTTTGTTGATTCGGCCATTTTCAAGAAGTCAGATATTAGCCGCAAAAGCCATCAACACACTCTTATTTGCTTTGCTTGGCACACTGGTTTTATTTCTAAGCAGTTTTCTTGCCAGCAATTTGTTTTTGGTATCTGAATCTCCCTTCACATCAACGGATTATAATCAATTGCCAGCTATAGTTGTGGCTCTTGTCTATGCAGCAACGAATTTACTGTTGATTGTATTTTATATGACCATGACTCTGTTCATCTCTGCCGTCATTCGCTCTCAAAGTATGGCAGTGGGATTAGGAGTAGCTGTGTTGTTCGGGAGCAGCATCATCAACTCCATCATGCTTTTTGCGATAGAAAAATATCCTTGGTTGAAGTGGAATCCATTTAATTTTATGAATATCAAAGATACGGTTCCCACATTATTGCATCAAACGGATATGCAAAATGCAATAATTGATCCGGGTTTGAATTATTGGGAAATGACGATTGGACTTTTGTTATACAGCTTATTGATCTACTTTTTGACAAACTGGTTGTTCAACAAACGAGATGTGGCATTAAGCTGATATATAGAGGGAATGTTTTTGGAGAAATCCTGCTTTCTCTCTTTCTTTTTGTATTTTTTTCTAGTAAAATGATTCATTGAGAGTACAAGAGAAAGGAGAGATTTCAAATGGTTAGTTTAGGAATTGTAATCGTGATCGTTGTTATCGCGGTATTATTAGGCGCTGTCGGCGGCTTCTTTTTGGCGCGTAAATATATGCAAGATTATCTGAAGAAAAATCCTCCCGTTAATGAGGATATGTTGCGTTCGATGATGATGTCAATGGGCCAAAAGCCTTCTGAGAAGAAGATTCGGCAAATGATGCAACAAATGAAAAACCAAAAATAGGTTTTTTAGCGCAAAAAGCGGGCTGATCCCATCAGCTCGCTTTTTGTTGCGAGTCACTGCGATTGACCGCGTCAGCGAGGCATGCAAGTTCATCTTAGTGATTTTCCCTTAGAAGAACTGTAAGCGAAGCGTAGATGAGCAAATGAATTGTGCCTATCGTTGGGTAGGTAACAAAACGTGTTTCGCGAGGAATTGAAATGTAACTACATCGGAAGGTCAGTCATTGCCAAAATAGTCCGAAAATTTCGATGATTCAAATCGTAGCCAACAGGAGTGAATAATAGGAGGGTGTTATGTCGATTTTTAGAAAGTTAGGTTGGTTTTTTAGACAAGAAAGGAAACATTATTATATAGGAGTAGCCGCATTGGTTTTGGTGGCTCTCGTTCAATTAGCGCCACCCAAAGTGATTGGAATCATTATTGATGAGATCGCAGAAAAAGAGATTTCGATAGAAACGATTTTATTTTGGATAGGTATTTTGCTTGCCGCTGCATTAGCACAATATATTTTTCGTTTTGTCTGGCGGATAAATATTTGGGGGAGTGCTGCACGCTTGGAAAAAAGCTTACGTCGTCAATTATTCGATCACTTCACCAAAATGGATCATCTTTTCTATCAAAAACATCGAACTGGAGATTTGATGGCCCATGCCACCAATGATTTGAACGCCATTCAAAACGTTGCTGGGGCGGGTATTTTAACCTTTGCGGATTCGTTTATCTCTGGAGGAGCAACGATCATCGCCATGATCCTTTTTATCGATTGGCGTCTGACCTTGATTGCGTTGATTCCTTTGCCATTTCTTGCGGTCATGGCTAGAGTGTTAGGCAGCAAACTACATGATGCTTTTCGTGATTCGCAAGAAGCTTTTTCAGCGATTAATGACAAAGCACAAGAAAGTATTACTGGGATAAAAGTCATCAAAACGTTTGGACAAGAGACAGAAGATATTCAAGATTTTCAAGCCAAAATTGATGATGCCATCATCAAGAACCGTAAAGTCAATTTTTTAGATGCACTTTTTGATCCTTTCATTACATTGATTATCGGTGTCTCATATGTCTTAACGATTATTGTGGGTGGTCGTTTTGTCATGTCAGGAGAGATATCGATTGGCCAATTGGTTTCATTTATTAGTTATATTGGTATGCTGGTTTGGCCTATGTTCGCCATTGGCCGTCTGTTCAATGTTTTAGAACGAGGGAATGCCAGCTATGATCGGGTATCTGAATTGCTGGGGGAAAGAACCCATATTGTTGAAAAAAAACACGCGATCCAAGAGCCGGCTCAAGGTAAAATTGAAGTGGCGTTAGACGCTTTTCGCTATCATGATGCCGAAGAAATCACGCTGCAACAGATAGCATTTACCTTACATGAAGGACAGACATTAGGAATCGTTGGCAAAACCGGTGCAGGTAAAACCTCCATTTTGAAGTTGCTGATGCGGGAATATGATCATTATGAGGGTGACATTCTTTTTGGCGGGCACAGCATCAAAGATTATACTTTGAATGCGTTATTGGGCTCTATCGGGTATGTTCCCCAAGATCACTTTCTTTTTTCCATGTCGATTCGAGACAATATCCGTTTTGCGGTACCCCAAGCACCACAAGAAGCGGTTGAAGCGGCTGCTGATTTGGCGTCAATCAATGATGACATCAAAGCATTGCCAGAAGGATACGAAACAATGGTCGGTGAACGAGGGGTCTCATTATCTGGCGGGCAGAAACAGCGGTTGTCCATCGCACGGGCATTGATTGTTGATCCAGAATTACTGATCTTAGATGATGCCTTGTCAGCTGTCGATGCCAAAACAGAAGAAGATATTTTGCACAAATTGCGAGACTATCGAAAAGACAAAACAACGATTATTTCTGCGCATCGGCTAAGTAGTGTGAAGCATGCCGAAGAGATCTTAGTTATCGATGAAGGAAGAATCATCGAGCGAGGGACCCACGAAGCCCTGTTAGCCAAAAATGGCTGGTACAAAAAAATGTGGGACAAGCAACAACTGGAAGCCAAAATTGAAGGGAGTGAAGTATAATGGAACGTCAAGAATCTGAATGGTCAAAATCAATTCCATTTAAAGAGCAAAAATTGATCATCAAGCGGATGTTACAATTTGCAAAACCCTTCAAGAAGACATTTTTTGCAGCCATTTTCTTTGCTTTTCTCTTATCAATCGTCAACATTCTCCTGCCTAGAATTCTGCAGACATTCATGGATAACTATCTGACACAACAGTCAGCAACCAATCAAATCATCTATTTCTTTGCGGGTCTCTATTTCTTTGGGGTAGTCATCAAAGCAGTCATCTGGTTTTTTCAATGGTTTCTATACTCGATGGCTTCCTTGCAGACGTATCAATATGTGCGGACCAAGTTATTCGAGAAGCTGCATAGTTTAGGTATGCGGTATTTTGATCAGACTCCAGCAGGTTCGATTGTGTCGCGGGTCAGCAATGATACCGAAACATTGTATGAATTCTGGTATGTGTTTTTGATGGTTTTGACTGGTATTTTTGCAGTCCTATCTTCTTTTGCCGCCATGTTTCAGATCAACGTAAAAATTGCTTTATTGAATCTGATTTTCTTACCTATCTTGATGATCGTCATCTGGTATTATCAAAAATTCAGCTCCCGAATCTATCGTCAAATGCGAGAAAAATTAAGTCAATTGAATACGAAATTGAACGAGTCGATCTCGGGAATGCAGATTATCCAGCAGTTCCGACAAGAAGCACGTCTGAACCGAGAATTTGAGGAAACGAATGATGAATACCTCAAGACAAGGTATGCAATGATTCGTACTAATTCGTTGCTATTATCGCCGATCATCAATTTTCTCTATGCGATTGCAGTTGCGATGTCATTAACGTTGTTTGGGTTTGATGCTTTGCATTCTCCGATTGAAGTGGGGTTGATTTATGCTTTTACCACCTATGTCCAAGGCTTCTTCAATCCTATGACACAGATGATGGATTTTCTCAGCGTCTTTACTGATGGCATGGTGGCTGGTAGCCGTATTCTTAAAATCATGGATAATGAAGAATTTACCCCACAACAACATCCGGATGCGAATCAAGTCATTGAACAAGGAAAGATTGAATTTCGTAATGTCAGTTTTTCTTATGATGGAGAAAATCATGTATTGAAGAATATTTCCTTTACTGCTTATCCAGGAGAAACCGTCGCTTTGGTGGGACACACTGGTAGCGGCAAAAGCTCGATCATTAATGTTTTAATGCGCTTTTACGAATTTGGTGAGGGACAAATTTTGATTGACGATCATGATATTCGCGATTTTACGATCGAAGAATTACGAAAAAAAGTCGGATTGGTTTTACAAGATGCTTTCATGTTCTATGGAGATATTTCTGACAATATTCGTTTATTGAACCCAGAAATCAGCGAAGAACAAATCCGAGCAGCAGCGAAATTTGTGCAAGCAGATAAATTTATCGAAAAACTGGAGGGCACTTATCATGCCAAAGTGATTGAACGGGGCGCTAGCTACTCCAGCGGGCAACGACAGTTGATCTCATTTGCTAGAACGATGGTGACTGATCCTAAAATCCTCGTTTTAGATGAAGCTACTGCCAATATCGACACCGAAACAGAAGGATTGATCCAGGAAGGGTTGGCGAATATGAGACAAGGGAGAACTACGATTGCCATCGCCCACCGATTATCCACGATTCGGGATGCTGAATTGATTTTAGTTTTAGATAAAGGACGTATCGTCGAACGAGGAAACCATGATTCATTGTTAAAACAGCAAGGCCTTTATGCAGATATGTATAAATTACAGTCCAGTGATGTGTGATTAGTCGGGAATATTTTTTGCTGTTTCCTTCCAGTGGACACTAACTAATTACTAGAATTCCATGTATCCATCACTCCATCACTTTGTTGGTGTTGGCTTGGGAGCGGGTATGTGGGGTTCTTGTTTTTCATCGATTCATTTTATAAAAGGAATCAGGAGGAAGTAAAATAACGAATCCTTTTTTCGGTCAATGTATTGACAGCGTTTTCTCTGTTTGCTATCATAAGGATAAGTTAATCATTCGTATGGATAGTGATTGTTGAAAAAACAAGCTAAACCTGATGAAAGTAAGGCTATTTGGTCTGCTCTCATTAGGTTTTTTTTCTGGAAAAAAGGAGTATGGATCAAAATTGATTTGAATGGCTATCTCGTATAAAAATAGGTTAGTACGTCAATAATCAAGTGGGGGTAAAACATGAAAATCAGTAAAGTGTTAAACAATAATGTCGTGATAACTACTGATGAAAAACAAAACGAAATTATTGTGATGGGAAGAGGGATCGCATTCAAGAAAAAAGTTGGTGACGATATCAGTGATCAAACGATCGATAAAGTATATCGTTTAGAAAATCGTACAATTGCTTCCCAATTTCAGGAATTATTGGCCGACTTGCCATTAGAATATTTGGAACTTTCGAACCAAGTAATCGAATATGCAAGAGAAGAGTTGTCCTCACCGATCAACGATTCGATCTATATTTCTTTACCTGATCATTTACATAGTGCAATCGAGCGTGCCAAAAAAGGGATCGTTGTCAAAAATGTTCTTCTCTGGGACATCAAGCGATTTTTTCCAGATGAATTCAAAATCGGAAAACGAACGATTGAAAAAATTAGTGAGCGCTATGGGATTGAGTTGCCGGAAGATGAAGCGGGTTTCATTGCACTGCATTTGGTAAACGCTCAAACAGAAAACAATGATCAAAGCAATCTTTATGAATTGACGAAAACAATGCAAGATATCATCAATATCGTCAAATACTATTTTAAAACAACTTTCGATGAAGAATCGGTTTATTTTTATCGTTTTACTACGCATTTGCGTTTTTTTGTTTCCCGCATGCAGAACCACTCTACCCATGCGGAAGAGACTGACGATGAGCTCCTTGAGATGGTAAAGATAAAATATCGCAATGCCTATCAATGTGTGCAAAAAATCAAATCATTTCTGGTAACGAATTATCGATACGATATGTCCAATGATGAAAGTTTGTATTTAACGATTCATATTGCGCGATTGGTGCAAAAGAATCGCTAACCATAAAAGAAAGGAGGTCATCCCAGAATAAACTGGGGAATAGTAAAGCATTTTTTGGATAGTGACATTCAGTTGGCTAAACCTTCAATCAAACAAAAATTGGAGGAAACAAAAATGGGAAAATATCATGAATTAGCAGAAAAAATCGTGGCAAATGTGGGCGGAAAAGAAAATATCAATAGTTTGACCCACTGTATCACTCGGCTGCGGTTTAAATTGAAAGACGAAGGAATCGCGAACGATGACATCTTGAAAAATATGGATGGGGTCGTAACAGTGATGAAAAGTGGCGGTCAATACCAAGTAGTTATCGGTAATCATGTGCCAGATGTCTATGCAGAAGTAGTGGATGTTGCGGGGATCAGTGAAAACAGTGAAGAAGAAAGTTCCGGAGGGAATATTTTCAATCGTCTGATCGATATCCTCAGCGGTTGTTTCCAGCCTTTCTTAGGTGCGTTAGCAGCTGCCGGTATGATCAAAGGGTTTAATGCATTATTAGTCTTTTTGGGTACACAGGGTTGGTTCAACTATACAGCAGAATCAGGCACATATGTAATGTTGAATGCGATCGGTGATGCAATATTTATGTTTATGCCGGTTATTTTAGGTTATACTTCTGCAAAAAAATTCCGTTTGAATCCGATGGTCGGTATCGTTATTGGAGCCGCTCTATGCTACCCAACGATTCAAGGCACTGCGCTGCAAACAGCTTTTACCGCAGTTGCCGGAGAAGGAGCAGCAGCACCTTATAGCTTACTTGGACAATCTGCCTATCAAACTTTCTTAGGTATTCCATGGGTAGGGGCAACCTATACAAGTAGTGTCGTACCAGTCATTTTCATTATTGCATTTGCTGCACAGATTCAAAAACTTGCTAAAAAAGTGATTCCAAGTGTCGTGCAAACTTTCTTGGTACCATTTTTCGTCTTACTGATTGCTTTACCTGTTGGGTTCTTGATCATTGGTCCAATCATCAGCATGTTGACAGATCTCTTGAGTGCCGGATTCCAAGCGCTAATGGACTTCTCGCCAGCGGTTTATGGATTGATTCTAGGATTCTTCTGGCAAGTATTGGTTATCTTCGGCTTACACTGGTCGGTTGTGCCACTAGCGATCATGCAAGTTACGCAACAAGGATTCAGCCAAGTGTTGACAGGTTCCTTCGGAGCTAGCTTTGCTCAAACAGCAGTTGTCGTTGCCATGTATTTCAAATTAAGAGACAAAAAGATGAAAGCATTATGTCCGCCAGCGATCATTTCTGGTATCTTTGGTGTAACTGAACCAGCTATTTATGGGATCACTCTTCCTAAAAAGACTCCTTTCATATATTCTATGATCGGTGGTGCTGTCGGTGGACTGTTCTTAATGGTCAATGGTGTAACGGGCTACACGATGGGCGGACTTGGTATTTTCGGGATCTTTAACTTCATCACACCGGATGGAGATGCGAGTGGCATGTGGACTTCACTGATTGCTATCGCCATCTCTGCAGCGATTGGTTTTGGTTTGACGATGGCATTCTGGAAAGACAATACAGTAGTCGAAGAAATTGCTGAAGGCGAACCTACAATGTCTGTACGTAAAGAAATCATTAGTTCTCCTATCGAAGGAACGGTTGCACCTTTAAGCAGTGCCAAAGATGAAGCTTTTGCCCAAGGAATCTTAGGTAAAGGAATCTTGATCCATCCTACAAAAGGGGAAGTCGTTGCTCCATTTGATGGTACCGTTATGACATTGTTCCCAACGAAACACGCCATCGGGTTGATCTCAGATAACGGATTGGAATTGTTGATCCATATCGGTTTAGATACCGTTCAACTCAATGGGCAATACTTCGAAGCGCATGTCAAGCAAGGAGATAGAGTAACTCGAGGTCAAAAATTGATTACCTTTGACAAAGATGCGCTGATCAAAGCTGGTTTCAACATTGAGACCCCTGTTTTGGTAACAAATTCTGCTGATTACTTAGATATTATTGAATCAGATAAAAATGAAGTTGCTTGTTCAGATGATTTGATCACAGCTCTCGTTTAGCAAAAACTTTCTAAAAAGAGCTATATATGCATAAAAGCGATCGGCCATGTGGGGCGATCGCTTTTTGTCAGCCGTTTAATTCGGAAACAGAGAGTCTTTGTATTGAAGATTTTTATCGTAGGTTGGTTCAGCGATAATCGTTGAGGAAGTAGGACGTTTGTCATAAGCCATGCCAATATCGATCAAATGCTGAAGATTTTTTTCATAATGTTCCGAAAAGACGATTCCATACAGCACATCCAGTAGGTAGCAAACGGACGTATTAATTGTGAAATTTGCGATCTTTGAGTAAAGCCTTTCTCGGGTTGTGATATTTAAGACACAATCACTTAATTTTGCCAATGTGTTCTCGCCAATACTAGTCATTCCAATAATTGAAACTTGACGTTCGGCAAGAATTTTACCGATTTCTTTGATCATCTTGTTTTCACCAGTATAAGAAATCAAGATGGCTGTCGTATCAGAAGTACAGTTGGATGCTTCATAAGCACTTTCGCCAAAAGTGTCACAAACATGGATGTTTTTTCCTAAACGCCGCATCTTCAAAACAAAGTCTTGAGAAATCAAGGTATTGGCATTACTTGCGAAAATCTTGATATGGCTGGCATTGAGTAGCGATTGTTTCGCTTTTTGCAGTTCATCGTGATGGATCAAGGAAAGCGTATCTTCAATTGTTGTTTGTTCGAGTTTCGCTAACTTTTTGGCGATCGTCATAATGCCGTCATGGGAGGAAAAGGGAAAGTTGGCATCAACATCTGTAAAATGACTGCTCATATAGGTTTGCTCTTCCAAAAAGGCTGTCTTTAAGTCGAGCCAACCGTTGAAGCCTAATTTTTTGGCGATCCGAATAAAAGTAGAAGGATGAACGTAGGTTTTTTCAGACAATTCCTTGATGGTTTGATCAGCCATCGCAGTTGGATTGGCTAATAAAAAATCGATCAAAGATCGTTCAGCAGGGGCCAACTTGATTTGGCGCATTTTTTCTTGTAATAACATGGTATCCACATTCCTTTTTACATTTTTATATAGTTGTTTGTAAATAAAATTATCGGAAATTTTTCTTTTTTGAGTATTTGAATAATTGTCGATATAAATATTATTCCTTATATCATTCGATTTGTAAATGCTTTTTACAAATCACTCGCAAGATATCCCTAGATTTGCAAACGCTTTTTCTAAATAATAAATTTACATTGAATCGAATTATTTTATAAATGATAATAAGGGTGTAAATAAAATAGCAAAGGAGCAATACAATGACAAAAGGAATCAAAATCGCTACCATTGGTGGCGGCAGTAGTTATACTCCGGAGTTAATGGAAGGCTTTATCAAACGCTATGAAGAACTGCCAATTCGGGAAATTTGGTTAGTAGATATCGAAGCAGGAAAAGAAAAACTGGCAATCGTTGGAGCGATGGCACAGCGAATGTGGGATGCTTCTCCTTATGATGTGAAAATCCACATGACGCTGGATCGAGAAGAAGCCTTGAAAGATGCAGATTTTGTTACGACTCAATTTCGAGTAGGCTTGCTGAATGCCCGGATCAAAGATGAGCGTATTCCTGCCTATTATGGCATGATCGGTCAAGAAACCAACGGTCCTGGCGGGATGTTTAAAGCATTTCGGACAGTACCAATTATTCTGGAAATCGTAGAAGATATGAAACGCTTATGTCCAAATGCTTGGTTGATTAATTTTGCCAATCCAAGCGGCATGGTCACAGAAGCGGTTGTCCGTTATGGGAAATGGGATAGAGTGATTGGACTTTGCAATGTTCCTGTGATGGCGACCATGATCGAACCTGCATTGATCGGTAAAGAGCCGGATGAGTTAATCTACAAATTTGCTGGCTTAAACCATTTCCATTGGCATAAAGTCACTGACTCACACGGAAATGATGTGACGATGGATATTATTGATAAAATGTATCAGGAAGATAATGGTTTGCCGAAAAATATTTTTGATGTGCCGTTTTATCGTGAACAATTAGAACAAATGAGAATGATTCCTTGCGGTTATCATCGCTATTACTATCGTCAAGAAGAAATGTTGAAGCATGCACTGGAAGAATATCAGACTGTAGGAACGAGAGCGCAGCAAGTGAAGCAAACAGAGGCAGAACTTTTTGAACTTTATAAAGATCCAGAATTGGATCATAAACCAGAACAGCTGCAGCAACGTGGGGGAGCCTACTATTCAGATGCGGCTTGCGAAACGATTGCCTCGATTTATGCAAACAAAAATACCCAGATCGTGGTCTCAACCAAAAATGAGGGAGCTGTTCCTGACCTACCGGCTGATTGTGTTGTCGAAGTTACCGCGTATGTTGGGGGACAAGGTGCCCGCAATGTGGCTTTTGGCGAGCTGCCGACTGCAGAAAAAGGCTGGCTACAAGTAATGAAGGCTATGGAGCTTTTAACGATCGAAGCAGCGGTTACTGGCGATTACAATACCGCATTACAAGCTTTCACCATTAACCCATTGGTGCCATCAGGAGAAACAGCTAAACGCGTAATGGATGAATTATTTATTGCTCACAAAGCTTATCTACCAAACTTTAAATCAACGATTGAGCGTTTGGAAAAAGAAGGAATCGAAGTTCAAGACGAACTGGCAAAATCACTTAATTAATCAACAAAATATCAAGAAAGTAGGAATGAAATAATGGGATTTAGAAAAGACTTTTTATGGGGCGGCGCAACTGCTGCCAATCAGTGTGAAGGAGGTTACAACGAAGGTGGGCGAGGCTTAGCCAATGTCGATGTTGTACCGATCGGTAAAGATCGTTTTCCAGTCATCACAGGACAGATGAAAATGTTTGATTTTGATGAGGATCATTTTTATCCTGCCAAAGAAGCAATCGATATGTATCATCGTTACAAAGAAGATATTGCTTTATTTGGAGAAATGGGCTTTAAAACCTATCGTTTGTCCATTGCTTGGAGTCGTATTTTTCCAAAAGGGGACGAACAAAAACCAAATGAAGACGGCTTGAAATTCTATGAGGATCTCTTCAATGAGTGCCATAAATATGGTATTGAACCACTGGTAACGATCACGCACTTTGATTGTCCAATGCATTTAGTAGAAAAATATGGTGCTTGGCGTTCACGAGAATTAGTAGGCTTTTATGAGAATTTATGCCGAGTTATTTTTAATCGTTACAAAGGATTGGTCAAATATTGGTTAACTTTCAACGAAATCAACATGATTCTTCACGCGCCATTTATGGGAGCTGGCCTCTATTTTGAAGAAGGCGACAACGTGGAGCAGGTCAAATACCAAGCGGCCCATCATGAATTATTGGCATCTGCGATTGCGACGAAAATCGCTCACGAAGTAGATCCGGAAAATAAAGTGGGCTGTATGCTGGCTGCAGGTGCCTACTACCCTTACACAAGTAAGCCTGAAGATGTTTGGGCATCAAGAAAATCAGATCGCGAAAACTATTTCTTCATTGATGTCCAGTCTCGGGGAGAATACCCACAATATGCATTGAAGGAAATGGCCCGTAACGGGATTGAGATCAAAATGGAAGAAGGCGACTTAGAGTTATTGAAGGCCCACACAGTTGATTTTATTTCATTCTCTTACTACTCTTCTCGGGTATCGACAACAGATGCTGAGCTATTGGAACAAACTTCTGGAAATATTTTTGCTTCAGTAAAAAATCCTTATTTGGAAGCAAGCGAATGGGGCTGGCAGATCGACCCATTAGGTTTGCGGATTACTATGAATGACCTTTATGATCGTTACCAAAAACCATTATTCATTGTAGAGAACGGTTTGGGTGCTGTTGATACACCAGATGCTGATGGCTATCTGGAGGATGATTACCGAATTGATTATCTTGCAGCACATATACAAGCCATGAAAGACGCCGTTGAACAAGATGGTGTTGATCTATTAGGGTATACAACATGGGGATGTATCGATTTGGTCTCTGCGGGAACAGGTGAGATGAAAAAACGCTACGGTTTTATCTATGTTGATCGCGACAATGAAGGCAATGGTACGCTGAAACGGACAAAGAAAAAATCCTTCGACTGGTACAAACAAGTCATTGCTTCAAATGGCGAAGACTTAACAAACAAATAATCATGCTTGCGGCTTCTTCTTGGATGAATTCTAAGAAGAAAGCCGCTGATAGTCTTTACGATGGAGGGATAATATGGGGTTTCCAAAAAATTTTCTTTGGGGTGGCGCAACAGCTGCGAACCAATATGAAGGCGGCTATCTTTCTGGCGGAAAAGGGTTAAGCACCCTCGATGCCATTACAGGAGGCAGTATGGATCAGCCGCGAATGATTACCTATAAAACAAAAGACGGCCAGATCGGGAAAGTTACTCGGGATACCGAATTACCTGAAGGTGCCGTTGGGTACATCGATCCAGAGCAGTATTATCCTAGTCATGTGGCGACAGACTTTTACCATCATTATCAGGAAGATATTGCGTTGTTTGCAGAGATGGGCTTTAAGTGTTTTCGGATGTCTATTTCCTGGGCGCGGATTTGTCCAAAAGGAACCAGAGAGATCAACGAAGACGGCCTGGCTTTTTATGATGCAGTTTTCGATGAGCTGTTGAAGCATGGCATTGAGCCAGTGGTGACGATCAATCACTTTGATATTCCTATGTGTTTAGCGGATGAATATGATGGTTGGTCGAATCGCAAAGTGATCGACTATTTCTTGTTTTTCTGCGAAACGATCTTCACTCGTTACCAAGATAAAGTGAAATATTGGATGACGTTTAACGAGATCAACTTTTTGAGAAGTTGGACACAAATTGGTATTCATAAAAATGATAAGCAGCATAAGTATCAAGCTGCTCATCACTTGTTTGTAGCAAGTGCTAAAGCAGTACAAATGGGACACCGAATCAACCCGGATTTCATGATTGGGATGATGGTGGCGTATATTCCAAGTTATCCGATGACAGCTAATCCAGAGGATGTTTTAGCTGCATTGCAATTCAATCGGGAACAAGAATTCTATATTGACGTTCAAGCAAAAGGCTATTATCCTGCCCACAAGGTAAAAGAGTTCGAACGTGAAGGGATCGAAATCAAAAAAGAAGCTGGAGATGACGCGGTCATTGCGAACGGAACGGTTGACTATATCGGTTTTAGCTATTATATGTCAACCGCTTCTTCAGCAAATCCTGAAACAGTCAAGTATGTTGGCGGCAACCAAATGCCTGCGGTGAAAAATCCTTATTTAGCCGAATCGGATTGGGGCTGGGCGGTCGATCCATTAGGGTTGCGGATCTCATTGTGTCAATTGTCTGATTGTTATCATCTTCCTTTATTTGTAGTAGAGAATGGATTCGGTGCCATAGACAAAGTGGAATCTGACGGCTCGATCAATGACGATTATCGAATTGATTATTTCAAAAAACACATTGCAGCCATGAAAGATGCGATAATTCTTGATGGCGTAGACTTGATTGGCTATACACCTTGGGGATGTATCGATCTTGTATCGGCAGGAACTGGTGAGATGAAAAAACGCTATGGCTTTATTTATGTGGACATGGATGATCACGGGAACGGAACATTGGCCCGGAAAAAGAAAAAATCATTTGATTGGTACAAAGAAGTGATTGCTTCAAATGGAGAACAACTTTAAAGAATAAGAAAACATCCCCGCATTCATGGCGCAAACAGCAGTGAGAGAGTATTCATTGCTGTTGCAAACCGATGAGTGAGTGGATGTTTTTTCTGGTTAGATCATTAGCCAAGAACCTTTTCAATACTAGGGATCATTTTGGTTGGATTGGTCTGAGGGGCAAAACGTTCAACGACATGTCCCTTGCGATCAATTAAAAATTTAGTAAAATTCCATTTGATCGCTTTCCCCATCGTTCCTGGGGCTTCTTCCTCCAAGTATTGAAAAAGCGGATCAGCTTCTTTTCCGTTGATGACTGTCAATTGATGCATCGGAAAGTCAACACCATAGGTTGTGCGACAAGCTTCGGCAGCTTCACTAGCAGAATGAACTTCTTGTTTGAATTGGTTGGAAGGGAAGCCTAAGACCATCAATCCTTGGTCGCGATATCGTTGGAACAATTCTTCAAGTTCGTTGAATTGGGGGCTCAATCCGCATTTTGTCGCCGTGTTGACGACAATGATGGCTTGCCCCCGATAGCGTTCTAATGAATAGGTTTCACCGTTTTCCAAAGTGGCTTGAAACGCGTAAATTGACATTTTTTTGCTCCTTTCGATAGTTGACAGTATTTTCTAATTGTTGATTGTTCAGTAGTTCTAAACTTGTAATTAGTATATTTCAATCTGGAGGAAAAACCAAAAATAATTGATTTTCTTTCAGCAGTAAATAGACACAAGGCAGCAAAAAAAGGTTGGGATCAGAAGTGTTAAACTTCGATAAATAAGGAGGAATATATGGAAATTGCTTTTCAATTTTTTGGTATTTCGACTTATTTCCGAAGACATTGTTTCGGCTACCGCTGTTTAGACGTGTTTAGAGCGTGAAACAAAAGTGTTTTTTACTTTTGTTTCACGCTCTTTTATTCGCTTTGACATTCGATTGTCTAATTGGCAGAAAAGATGACCTTTTTAGCAAGTCATTAGATTTCTGAAGCGACTTCGCCTTCAATTTCTTTTCCATGGACTACCGATTTGGTTTTCCACACACCGGAATACCAACGATAAATCATTAAAATACTCCGCAATGCTTCATCAATTGCGTAAGCGATCCAGACACCAATCAAGCCAAATTTAAAGACGATGGCCAAAGAGTACGAGAATGGTAAGCTGATGACCCAAAGAACGATCAAACTGCAGAATAATGGGAATTTAACATCCCCGCTGGCATTTAAAGAGCCCACTAGAATCATATTGACCGCACGTGCTGTCTCTAGGACGATTTCAACGAGAAATACGCCTTTAGCGATTGAGATGACTTCAGTATTGGTAGTAAAGATTCCCATAATCGGTTCGATAAAGAGATAAGTCAATAAACAAATTGTAACAGAAGCGATGATGCCAATGATCATTGTGCGCATGCCCCGTTTTTGTGCTCGCTCAAATTCTCCTGCGCCTACATGACGACCAATCATGATTTGATTTCCCTGACTTAACGCCGAGGCGATCAAATACACAAATTGAGTGATCGCTGTAACATAAGACTTAGCAATCAGCACGCTTGAACCTAATTGCGCAACGATCATCGTTACTACCACTTGTGCTCCTTGATAAGACAAAGATTCTCCTGAGGAAGGTAGGCCATAGGTTAAGACATTTTTCATTACATCCCATGATAAATACTTCAATCGGGCAGAAAGAACAGAAAAACCAACGTGTTTTTTCAGTAAAAATGCCGCAACAATCAAGCCAATCGTATTGCCGAAGACACTGGAGAAAGCTAGTCCTGTTACACCGAAATTAGGTAAGCCAAAAGGACTGTAAAGTACAAAGTAGTTACCAATAACAGCTAAGATACTGGCAAACATCGGTACAAGCAAAGCAGGTTTCGTAAAGCTGTGGCTACGCATGACCGCGATAATGACAGCTGTCAGCGAAGAAATAAACAAGCTTCCGCCATATACTTGCAGGTAGCCGCGACCCAAATCAACCAATGCTTCTTCTAATCCCATAAAATGCAGCAATTGATCAGAGCCAAAGATAAACATCAAGCTGATCAAAATACCTAAGAATAGAGAACCAAAAAGTGCTGTATTGATCACAGTAGGGATTTTATCTCGCTGCTTCGCACCAATTAGTTGAGCAATAATGATTTGCGTACCAACAGTGATGAAACCATAAATAAAGACGGTCAGATTCAGCAATTGATTTGCTGCGCTGACGGCAGCGACTGCTGGTTCAGAATAATGGGAAATCATCCATACATTGACATTCCCAATAATCACACGTAAAAATAGTTCAACAAAAATCGGCCAGCTAAGAAACAATAGTTCCCGATCAGATCTTTTCAAAAGTTTTTTCTTATTCAATTGTAAGGACTCCCCGTTTTCTATATAATAGATGTATCGTGAAAATTTTACAAAAAATGAAAAGAAAGTCAATGTAATTTTCAGAGAAAAAAACGGGAATATCTTATTATTTTTTGTAAGCAGAACATTCGACAGAAATTCTTTTTGAAAGTAAAGTATGGGTAGTCGAAAATGGAGGGAACAATTATGTATGATGTAATTATTATCGGCGCTGGACCTGCCGGCATGACAGCAGCGCTGTATGCGTCACGGTCAAATTTATCTGTTCTGATGATTGAGCGGGGAGCTCCTGGCGGTCAAATGAATAATACTGCTGAGGTTGAAAATTATCCTGGCTTCGATTCGATCTTAGGCCCAGAACTTGCTTTTAAAATGTATGAAAGTGCCATCCGCTTTGGCGTGGAGAATGCCTATGGCATCGTTCAAGGGATCACGGATCATGGAGAGTACAAGGAAGTCTGCACAGAAGACAAGAATTATCAAGGGAAAACTGTGATCATTGCAACAGGCTGTGTACATAGAAAATTAGGAGTCAAAGGCGAGGAAGAATTCGCTGGACGCGGAGTTTCATATTGTGCAGTTTGTGATGGCGCCTTTTTCCGCAACAAACGGTTGATCGTAGTTGGTGGTGGAGATTCTGCAGTCGAAGAAGCGATCTACTTAACACAATTTGCTTCAGAAGTAACGATTGTCCACCGTCGGGATGAGCTACGTGCGCAAAAGATCATCCAAGAACGAGCATTTGCCAATGAAAAGATCTCATTTATTTGGGATTCTGTCGTGGAAGAAATCAAAGGCAACGAGATGGTCGTAACTGGTGTTCAAGTGCGAAATGTCAAAACAAATGAAGTAACGGAAGAAGCGGCTGGTGGTGTCTTTATCTACGTTGGGCTAGATCCATTGACTGAACCATTCAGAGCTAGTGGACTCACGAATGAAACAGGTTGGATCCCAACCAATGAAATGATGGAAACAACTATGCCAGGCGTCTATGCGGTAGGGGATGTTCGAGAAAAAGGCTTACGACAAATCACTACAGCAGTCGGGGACGGCAGTATCGCTGGCCAACAAGTATTTGATTTTATAGAAACACAAAAAGACCAGCAACCAGTTAAATAATTATCGAACGCACTGTTATTTATAAAACGTTATTCGTTTTTGATAGCAGTGCGTTTGCATTTTCGTTTGGTTATTCTTTGAGAAAAACAGAAGTAGTGTTATACTAAAATTATAGTCATTTTAAAGTTAGAAGGAGTGGTTTTTGTATGGGATGGGAACAAATTTATGAGCAATGGAAAAATCATCAACAATTAGAAGCAGGGTTGAAGGATCAGTTAACAGAACTGGAGAAAGATCCAGAAATGTTGCAAGATGCTTTTTATATGCCGCTTGAATTTGGTACTGCTGGGATGCGAGGGATCTTAGGACCTGGGATCAACCGCATGAATATCTATACGGTCCGTCAAGCAACAGAGGGATTGGCGCGCTTCATGGATACACAAGATCCAGAAACCCGTCGCCGCGGTGTCGCAATCGCATATGATTCTCGTCATTTTTCACCAGAATTTGCGATGGAAGCAGCCAAGACATTAGCAAAACACGATATTCCTGCCTTTGTGTTTGAAAGCTTACGTCCAACCCCTGAATTATCTTTTGCGGTACGTTATCTGCATACGTTCACTGGAATCATGATTACAGCATCTCACAATCCGGCAGCTTATAATGGATACAAAGTATACGGCGAAGATGGTGGACAAATGCCTCCAGCAGATGCGGACGCCTTGACAGCTTTTGTTCGAGAAATTGAAAATCCATTAGAAATTCCAGTTTTATCAGAAGAAGAAGCAAAGCATAGTGGATTGATCACGATTATCGGCGAAGAGGTCGATACTGCGTATCTAAAAGAAGTCAAAACAGTGACAATCGATCAAAAATTAATCGAGACAACAGGGAAAAATCTTAAATTAGTTTACACACCATTACACGGAACAGGTCGGATGCTTGGTGAAAAAGCTTTGAAACAAGCAGGGTTTGAGCAATTTATTATTGAACCTTCACAAGCTGTTGCGGATCCAAACTTCAGTACAGTCAAGTCACCAAATCCAGAAGAACATTCTGCCTTTGAATATGCGATTGCTCTGGGAGAAAAAGAAGACGCAGACTTGTTGATTGCAACTGATCCGGATGCGGATCGCTTGGGTGCTGCAGTCCGGATGCCTGATGGAAACTATCAAGTATTGACAGGAAATCAATTAGGCGCATTGATGATCCGTTACATTCTAGAAGCCCACAAGAATGCCGGCACACTACCGGAAAATGCAGCAGTCCTAAAATCGATCGTTTCTAGTGAATTGCCAACAGCGATTGCCCAGTCTTACGACGTTGAAATGGTCAATGTATTGACTGGCTTCAAATTCATTGCCGAAAAAATCCAACAGTATGAAACAGATCATTCCCATACGTTCATGTTTGGTTTTGAAGAAAGTTACGGTTACTTGGTAAAACCTTTTGTGAGAGATAAAGATGCGATCCAAGCACTTGTCTTGTTGGCTGAAGTCGCTGCTTTTTATAAACAATCGGACAAAACACTTTATGATGGATTGCAAGATATCTTTGAGGAATATGGTTATTATGCCGAAAAAACGATTTCTGTTACGATGAGCGGTATGGAAGGTGCAGCCAAAATCACTGCATTGATGAAAACATTCCGAGAAAAAGCACCATCAGTTTTCGCGGGTATACCAGTCGTTCAAACAGAAGATTTCAAAGAATTGACAAGAGTTGGTTTAGATGGTCACATGCAAAAAATGACTACACCACCGTCAGATGTATTGAAATATACTCTTGAAGATGAGAGCTGGATTGCGGTTCGTCCTTCTGGAACTGAACCAAAAATCAAATTTTACATTGGTGTCAAAGGAAACTCTTCTGAAGATGCAGCAAATAAAATTGCTGAACTTGAAGCTGCCATTAATGAAATTACAGAAGTTTAAGCGATAAACAAGAGCTAGATCCTTTTCAAATACTTGGATGAGAATCAGATAGATTATTTTGCTGATATTCAGTTCTTCTTGGAGAACTTATTATAGGAAAATGTGCTGCTTCTTTTCCAGGTATTTGGGTGGATCCTGCATTTATTTTGACGCCTTGTTTTCAATGGGGCTTGACAAAGAATGCTTGAACCAGCTAGAATTTTATTCACCATCAAGAAAGGAAGACCAGCATGACTCAACCAGATCAAGAAGATATCCAAAAAGTCACTCAAATTTTTAAAATGCTTGGTGATCCTACACGTTTGAAGATATTGCTTTCTTTAGAAGAAGGAGAACGTAATGTAACTTCGATCGCAGAGCAAGTGATGATGGAACAATCTGCGGTCTCTCATCAATTGAAACTATTGAAAGATAATCGGATCGTAAAATCGGAACGACAAGGAAAGACAATTTTATATAGTTTAGATGACAAGCACGTAGTCGACATCTTACAAAAAACATTCGCTCATATCCATCACCGCTGAAACTAGGACGAGAATTTCTCGAAAGTCCTAGTTTTTTCTTATGCTTTTTGGTATGCTAGTAGAAAATTAAAAATGGATGAACGATTTTTTAATAACGTTTTCGGTAAGGAGGCTATATGAAAGAGCAATTAAATATAGGACTACTAGGAATGGGTGTCGTAGGCACTGGAGTCTGCCAACTATTAGCGGAACAAAGAGAGGCAATCGCAGCCCGAACTGGTGTCGAGATTTTTATTACGAAAGCATTGGCCTCTCCTTATGATGATAAAAGCGCAATTGCCCAAAAATACGGGTTTGAACTGACTAGTGATATTCAGGAAATCTATCAGGATGAGTCCATCGATGTCATTGTGGAATTGATTGGCAAGATCGATCCTGCGAAGGATTTTATTCTTGGTGCGTTAGCTCACAAGAAACATGTTGTAACCGCCAATAAAGATCTCTTGGCGTCTCATGGCCCAGAACTGACTGCCGCTGCTAAAAAAGCCGGTGTTGCATTGTATTATGAAGCCAGCGTGGGAGGCGGGATTCCTATCTTGCGAACATTAAGCACGCATTATTTACCCGATACGATTACCTCGATTTCTGGCATCGTCAATGGTACGACGAATTATATGCTGACAAAAATGTTAACAGATAACTTAAGTTATGAGGAAGTTCTAGCTGAAGCACAGGCAAAAGGATTTGCAGAATCGGACCCGACCAATGATGTGGACGGTATTGATGCAGCTTATAAGATGGTCCTCTTGACAAAATTTGCATTTGGTATGACGATCGAGATGAAAGATGTTTCTATCGGCGGCATTCGTGGATTAGCAATTGAAGACATCATTTATGCCCAACAACTAGGGTATGAAGTGAAACTTATTGGTACGGCACAAAAGACACCAAAAAATCATGTCGCTGTTTCTGTTGGTCCAGTTCTTGTCCCTAAGCCCCATCCGCTAGCCTCAATCAAATATGAGTTTAATGGCGTGTATATCGAAAGTACGGGCATCGATCGTTCCATGCTTTACGGGCCTGGAGCGGGGGCTCGTCCTACTGCGACGAGTGTGCTGGCAGATGTGACGGAGATCGCTAAAAATAAATCTGCTGGGATCACTGAATCATTTCTAACCTTTGAACAGCCGACTCAGATTGCAGTACCAGATGAGCTTCGTCAACGTTATTACATTGCGTTGACTGGACCATTAGCAGCGCAGCAACAGACATTGGACTGGATCGACCAAGAATCTATCTTGGAAAAGAAAGCATTTTTGACGAAGCCATTGAGTCCCTCGGAATTAACAGCAGCATTATCGATTTTTGAAGATGGTCGAATTAGCCAAATCATGAAAGTAATGGAGGAGTAGCAGATGTATGAAGGACTATTAAAGCACTATAAAGAGTATTTACCGGTGACAGAAAAAACACCGCTAATCTCATTAGCAGAAGGAAACACACCGCTGATTCCATTGAATAACTTATCAGAAGAATTGGGTATCACATTATATGGGAAATACGAAGGACTAAATCCTACTGGATCTTTCAAAGATCGGGGAATGGTGATGGCAGTAGCCAAAGCGGTGGAAGAAGGCGCAAAAGCAATCGTTTGTGCTTCTACTGGTAATACCAGTGCTGCAGCAGCAGCGTATGCGACACGAGCAGGAATCAAAGCCTATGTGGTGATTCCAGATGGTAAGATCGCAATGGGCAAGTTGGCACAGGCAATCGTTTATGGCGCGGATATTATTTCTATTCCCGGGAATTTCGATGAAGCACTAAAAGCAGTTAGAGAAATTGCCAAAACAGAAGCTGTGGCCCTCGTGAATTCAGTCAATCCTTACCGTTTGGAAGGACAAAAAACCGCTGCCTTCGAAATTTGCCAGCAGTTGGAGAAAGCGCCAGATGTACTAGCAATTCCAGTAGGAAATGCTGGAAACATCTCTGCTTATTGGAAAGGATTCAAAGAATGGCATGACAAACAAGGGACTTCACTACCAAGAATGCATGGATTTGAGGCAGAAGGTGCCGCAGCAATCGTAAAAGGCGCGGTAATCGAAGAGCCAGAAACAATCGCAACAGCGATTCGGATCGGCAATCCAGCAAGTTGGAAGCTAGCAGAAGCCGCTCGTGATGAATCAAAAGGGTTTATCGATGCTGTAACCGACGAAGAGATCTTGAATGCTTACCGAAAGGTAGCTGCACAAGACGGTGTCTTTATTGAACCAGGATCGGCTGCTTCACTAGCAGGCGTGATTCAGCACGTGAAAAACGGGAAAATTCGTCCTGGTGAAACCGTAGTGGCAGTCTTTACTGGAAACGGCTTGAAAGATCCTGATACAGCTATTCAGGCTACCGAAGTAGCGATCCATAAGATGAGTGATCTAGAAGAAATGCGGCAACACCTGCGTAAAGGAGTGTCTCAACTATGAAGATTCGCGTTCCTGCAACCAGTGCAAATTTAGGACCTGGTTTTGATTCTTGCGGGATTGCTCTCTCAAAATATCTATTCATTGAAATTATGGAAGAAAGTGACCGATGGGAGATCTTACATGAACTCGGCAGTGAAATCCCTAATGATGAAAGTAATCTGCTGTTACGTGTCGCGCTGAAGCTTGCACCTACACTTACACCGCGTAAAATCCGCATGTACTCAGATATACCTTTAGCACGGGGATTAGGCAGCAGTTCATCGGTTATCGTGGCTGGAATCGAATTAGCCAATCGTTTAGGACACCTGAACTTAAGTGATGCACAGAAAGTTGATATTGCAACGGCCATTGAAGGCCACCCCGACAATGTGGCACCGGCAATTTATGGCGATTTTCTGATTACGGCCTTTGATCATGAACATAAACAAACTTATGTTGTTAAACATCATTTTCCGGAATGCAATATTGTTGCTTATATTCCGCAAGAACAATTGTTGACAGAAGCTAGTCGGAATGTCCTCCCTAAAACACTGGACTTTTCAACTGCTGTTGAAGCCAGTGCAATCGCCAATGTGATGATCGCAGCAGTGATCAAAGGGAATCTACCTTTAGCAGGTAAAATGATGCAGGCGGATCGTTTTCATGAGAACTATCGTGAAAAATTAATTCCGCATTTATCCACGATCCGCCAAATTTGTGAAGAAGAAGGCGGCTATGGCTGCTTCCTGAGTGGGGCTGGACCAACTGTCTTAGCGATTGTCCCACCCGAAAAGGCAGATAAGATCTGCCGCCTTCTCCATGCGCTTGAAACCAATGCAGCAATCGAACAGCTGCAGATCGATCGCGAAGGCGTCCAAGTCTTTTAGACTTTTCTGATTTGACACAAGCAAAAATCCCCAGAATAATGGTACAGTCTAGCTGACCATTACTCTGGGGATCTTTTTGTCTAAAATGTATGTGGCTGGTTATTCTTCTGTTTCTGACGTGTAGTAACTATGGTCTTCCAAATTCAATGCATTCAAAATCATGGAAGCTGTCTCTTCAATTGAAAGAGAGGCAACATTAATGACGATGCAGCCTAATTTTTGATAAAGATCATTGGCAAACTCTAATTCAGCCCGGATTTTTTCAATATCTGAATACGCCGTGTCTGGATTCAATCCGTAAGAACGCATCCGTTCTTTGCGTATGCTGTTTAAAACGTCGGGATCATTCGTTAACCCAACGATTTTGCTCGGTTCGATTTCCCACAACTGCTTAGGAATATGTGCTTGGGGCACAAGAGGCAAATTCGCCACCTTCAAGTTTTTGTTGGCTAAGAAAAGACTTAGCGGTGTTTTTGATGTTCGGGAAACACCTAACAAAACGACATCGGCTTCGAGAAAACCTCGTGGGTCTTTTCCATCATCGTATTTAACAGCGAATTCCATTGCTTTGATACGTTTGAAATAATTTTTGTTTAAATGATGCAATGCGCCGGGTTCTCGCGACGGAGCGACACCTGTGCGTTTTTCTACCTCGGTGACAGGAGGAGTCAATACATCAAAATGATATAGGTCGGCTTCTTCACAAAAGTGATTGGTTAGCGAGACTAGCTCATCGTTAATCAGTGTGTGCAAAATAATGGCATCGTGTTTTTTGGCATCAGTCAACGCCTGGATCAAGTGTTCTTTGGTGTGAATAAAGGTACGCCGAAATAAGTTGAATTCAACACTTGGGTACTGTGCCATGGTTGCTTGAGCTAATTTGGAGGCCGTTTCTCCTGCTGAATCGGACAAGACAAAAATCGTGACAATCGTTTCTTGTGGGTTCATAGTAAAATCCTCTCTTGCATTTTTGATAATTTCATTATACCATACTTACGATCGCTAAAAATCGGAATGATTTTGATTTACTGGAGGGATTCGATGAAAAATCAACCATTGATTGAGCAAGCTATGTCGATATTAAAAGAACATGGCTATAAATATACCAAAAAAAGAGAAGCTATCATTACTTATTTAGTGAAACGCAACCGTTATTTGCCGGCAAAAGAAATCCATGATTTCATGTCTGAAGAATACCCGGGTCTAAGTTATGACACGATCTATCGGAACCTTCATGATTTTTCTGAGATTGGCATCTTGGAAGAGACTGAATTGAATGGAGAAATGAAATTTCGTTATAATTGCTGCGTGGAATTGGAAGATCATCACCATCATCATTTTATTTGCACGGTTTGTGGCAAAACAAAAGAGCTGCATATTTGTCCAATGGATTTCTTTCAAGAACAATTGCCCGGGTGCAGTATCGAAGGCCATCGTTTTGAAATTCTAGGCAGATGTGAAGATTGTCGCTGATTGTTCGGATTCTAAGATTGAATCAGGAAGTTCATCGACTTTTTTACTAGAATACCTTGACACTTTTTCAGGGGTTAGCTATAATTTTCAAAGGACAGTCTTGTTTTTTGAGATTTTATTTCAATGACAAATACGGTTACTTTTTAAGCTCGGAGGGAGGGAATTTACATGTCAAAAACAGTCGTTCGCAAAAACGAATCACTTGACGATGCTCTTCGTCGCTTCAAACGTTCCGTGTCAAAAGCGGGTACTTTACAGGAATCTCGTAAACGTGAATTTTACGAAAAACCAAGTGTAAAGCGTAAGAAAAAATCTGAAGCAGCTAGAAAACGTAAAAAATTCTAATTTTCTACTGTTTTGAGAATTGGAGCTGGTAGTGTGACGCTACTAAGTACACTGAATGATGACATGAAAACAGCGATGAAAGCCAAAGACAAGGAAACGTTGCAGGTGATTCGCATGTTGAAAGCATCGATTCAAAACGAACAGATCAAAAAAGGTGCCGACTTGAACGAAGAGGAAGAATTGACTGTGTTGTCTCGTGAAATGAAACAACGTCGTGATTCTCTGACTGAATTTGAGAAAGCCGACCGTACCGATCTGGCTGAAAAAGTCAAAGGTGAAATTGCAATTGTTGAAAAATACTTGCCGGCACAACTTGATGAAGCGGAAATTCGCCAAATCGTTGCTGGTGCGATCGAAAAAACAGGAGCTTCTTCTCCGAAGGAATTCGGAAAAGTGATGGGCGCTGTGATGCCTCAAGTAAAAGGCAAAGCAGACGGCAACCAAGTCAATGCGATCGTCAAAGAATTATTAGGGCAAATGTAAGGACACGCCGTAAGCATCTTATTGGATGCTTACGGCTTTTTTGTTCTTTCTTAGTGAGTATTTTTAAGTAGAATCAATGATCGAAAAACAAACTTTTAATAAATTGCAAAGAACGCTGCCAAAACGCTTCTTGAAGCTTACAAGTAATTTTGCTTTTAGCGATTGTGTGGTATTATAAACTAGAATGCCTAAAAAAGGAGCTGTAACTTATTTGACAGAAGAGCGTATTTCTTTGGAAATCCAACTGACTCAAAATGATGATATTAGTTTGTTGTTGGGTTCCCATGACAAACATATCAAAGTCATCGAAGATGCTACACAAACAACGATTCATACCCGCGGAGAAATGATCCAAATCATTGGTGAAAAGACAGCCGCTGAAAAAGCCCAATCCGTGATCCATGCGTTGCAAGAGTTGATCAAACGAGGGATCAATATCAGTACGCCAGATGTTATTACGGCATTGAACATGGCAAATAAAGGAAACTTAGATTATTTCACAGATATGTATGAAGAAGAAATCATCAAAGATCGTAACGGTAAGCCGATCCGCGCAAAAAATGCCGGACAAAAGAAATATATTGAAGCCATCAGAACCCATGATGTCGTTTTTGGCGTTGGACCAGCAGGAACCGGAAAGACGTTTCTTGCCGTTGTCATGGCCATTGCGGCATTGAAGAAAGGACAAGTTCAAAAAATCATCTTGACGCGACCCGCTGTTGAAGCAGGTGAAAATCTTGGCTTTTTACCAGGTGATCTGAAAGAAAAAGTCGATCCCTATTTGCGTCCCGTTTATGATGCCCTTTATCAAATCTTTGGTATGGATCATACCAATCGTTTGATGGAACGCGGCGTGATCGAGATTGCTCCGCTAGCCTATATGAGGGGGCGGACTTTGGAAGATGCTTTTGTGATTCTTGATGAGGCACAGAATACCACTATTGCCCAAATGAAAATGTTTTTGACCCGCCTAGGATTTAATTCAAAAATGATCGTTAATGGCGATACAAGTCAAATTGATTTACCAAAAGGAACAACGAGCGGACTGATTCATGCGCAACGAGCGTTAGAAGCAATTCCTAAAATTGCGTTTGCGCACTTTGAAGCAGGAGATGTCGTTCGTCATCCAGTCGTTGCAGACATTATACGTGCCTATGAGGAATCCGATAGTAAAGAACAACGTTGATTGTCGGACAGGAGGGGTAAAATGATCATACAACCGTTACGGAATTTTCGAGAAAAATTAGGCCGCTTTTACCTGCCGCTGCTTATGGTGCTCTTTTTTGTTTTATCTATTGGGATCATGTTTTCCAGTGTAAAACAAAACAATGTCGACTATAGCGAGGGGCAGGTTGCGGAAGAAAATATCCGAGCCAACAAAACGATTGAAAACACAACTGCTACTGAACAAAAACGTACGCTAGCCGCTGAAGCCGTCTCGCCTGAATACACGTATCAAGACGATTTGGCACAAGTTCAACATGAACGGATCAATCATTTGTTTGAATTGATTGATACAGTCAACAAGACTGTCAATACGAAATATGAAGCTGCGGTCAAAGCTGCTGGTGAAAATGAAAATGTTCCTAAACCGGATACAGAAGAGTATATCGCCACTTTAAAAAAAGAATTTGAAAAAATGAGTGATGATGAACTTGATTTTTATCAAGCGCTGACCAATAATTTTTTGTCGACATTGTTTTCATTGAATAGTGATCAGCTGAACACGGTAAGAGATTATGCGCTGCAGCTTGTTGATGAACAAATGGCTAAACAGATCCGCCAATCTGAATTGAGTACTTTTCGATCAGAAGCCGAAGAAAAGATCCAGTTTTTGGATGTAACTTCTGAAATGGCAACAGCATTACGCTTTTTAGTCAATCAAGGGATCGTTGTCAACGATTTTCCTAATGAGAAACGAACGGAAGAAGCTCGGCAGGCTGCCAAAGACGCTGTTCAGCCTGTTATGATCTATCAAGGTGAGATCATTGTCCGGGAAGGCTCGCAGATTGATTCAAATGCATTAGAAAAATTGCAGCTTCTCGGTCTGACGAGTCAAACCTTCTCTGTATTTCCGTTGATTGCTTTAGTTTTTACTGCTGCTTTACAGATGCTCATGCTCTTTTATTACACACGGCAGACAAAAAACGAAGACAAACGGATGAATGCTGTGACCTTTTATGTCATTGCGATGATTTTTAGTATTTTATTGATGAAGTTTTTCCAACTATTTCAGTCTGAACTCATCGCGTTCATTCCGTTATTCTTTCCAGCTGCCTTTACCCCGCTGATCTTGAATATATTCTCAAGTCGGCGTTTGGGAATTTTAGCTGCGATGTTTCAAGTAATCAATGCGATTTTCATTTATTTTGATTCCAGCGGTACGAATATGCTGACTACTGTCTTGGTAACCTATTTGTTCTCTGGATTGATGGGAACGATGATCAGAAGGGAACGAATCGCCAGTCAAGGACGAACAGCCATTATGTGGGTCATCGTCTTTCCGTTCTTATTAAGTGTCATGTTAGTGATTTTCCAAGGGATGGATTTCGCGAGAGGCAATACCTGGACGACGATCATTTGTGCCTTAGCGGGTTCATTACTTAGCTATCTACTAACGATTGGTTTGCATCAATACATTGAGTTATTGGTCTCAGACAATAGCATGATCGTTCTGAACGAACTAAGTAATCCAAATCACCCGTTACTTAAACAATTACTGGAAGAAGCACCAGGAACCTATCATCATAGTATGATGGTCGCCAATTTGAGTGCTAATGCTGTAGCAGAGATCGGCGGACAAAGTTTACTGACACGGGTCGCTTGTTACTATCATGATATTGGTAAATTAAAGCATGCGAATTTCTTTGTTGAGAATTTACCCGCAGGGGCTGAAAATCCCCATAACTTTTTGCTTCCGGAAGACAGCAAGCAGATCATTTTCGGACATGTGATCGATGGAGCGGTTCTTTTAGAAAATGAGAAAATGCCTCAGATGGTGGTGGATATTTGTCGCCAGCACCATGGAACAACCTTGATGCGTTATTTCTATGTCAAAGCGAAAGAACGTAATCCAGAAGTGACAGAAGCCGATTTTCGCTATCCTGGACCAAAACCACAAACAAGAGAAGCAGGGGTCGTTAGTATCGCGGATAGTTGTGAAGCTGCTGTGCGGGCAATGGATAATCCCACAGATCAGAAAATCAAGGAATTTGTTTCGAATTTGATCAATGATCGGATTCTTGATGGACAATTAGATGAGTCCGGACTGACATTGCATGAAATTCGTATCATTGAAAAGTCCTTAGTCAATGGATTGTGTAGTACATTCCATTCACGGATCAAATATCCGAAAATGAAGTCCGAAGCGGAAAAAATGAAAGAAGAACAAGAAAGAAGAGATCGGTAATGGAGATTGCTTTTTTAGATGAAACAAATACAGTGAGTCAAGAGAAAATCAATGAAATTGATGAACTGCTGCAGTATGCGGCAGACTATTTGAAGCTGCCTGAGGATACGGAAATGTCTGTCACCTTCATGGACAATGCCGCTATCCAAGTCATCAATCGGGACTATCGTGATAAAGATCAACCGACGGATGTCATCAGTTTTGCTTTGGAAGAAGAAACGGAAGAAGAGTTGCCGATCATCTTTGATGATGAAATGCCAGCTATGCCGAGAAATCTTGGGGATATCATGATTTCAGTCGAGCGGGCAAAAGAGCAAGCTAGTGAGTATGGACACAGCTATGATCGGGAATTGGGCTTTTTAGCGCTGCATGGATTTTTGCATATCAATGGTTATGATCATATGACACCAGAAGATGAGAAAGAAATGTTCGGTCTGCAAAAGGAAATATTGGATGCCTATGGACTCAAAAGATAAGAATACAGAAAAAAACAAACAATTTATCACATCCATTGAATTTGCCTTTACAGGAATCAAGACCGTCTTTGACGAAGAGCGCAATATGCGCAAACATGTCTTGTTAGGCATCGTTGCAATCATTGCGGGATTTGTCTTTAGATTAAATCAAATGGAATGGCTCTGGTTGTTGTTGTCGGTATTTTTGGTTTGGATCGTGGAAATCGTCAACACAGTCTTTGAAAATGTCGTTGATATGTTTACCGATTTTCACTTCCATCCCATTGGCAAAAAAATCAAAGACATGGCGGCAGGAGCAGTCCTGATGACAGCATTCTTTGCATTGATCGTTGCGGCAATCATTTTTATACCAAAAATTTTAGCGTTCTTTTAGAAAGATAATACACAGAGGAGATCACCTATGACAACACATAAATCAGGCTTTGCTGCCATTGTTGGCCGGCCCAACGTTGGTAAATCCACATTACTTAATCGCGTAGTAGGTCAAAAAATCGCTATCATGAGCGACAAAGCACAAACGACCCGAAATAAAATCCAAGGGGTTTACACAACACCAGATGCACAAATCGTTTTTATCGATACACCTGGAATCCATAAGCCAAAACATCGCTTAGGAGATTTCATGGTGGAAACTGCTTATAGTGCACTTCGTGAAGTCGATGTGACCTTATTTATGATCAGTGCCGATCAAAAACGGGGGAAGGGCGATGACTTCATTATCGAGCGGCTGCGGAAAAACGAGACGCCGGTCTTTCTAGTCATCAATAAAATCGATAAAGTACATCCAGACGAACTTTTAGCTATTATCGAAGATTATGCGGCTCAAATGACGTTTGCGGAGATCGTGCCGATTTCGGCAACGGAAGGAAATAATTTTGAGACATTGATGAGATTAGTCATTGATCAAATGCCGGAAGGTCCCCAATATTTTCCTGAGGATCAAATCACAGACCATCCAGAATATTTCATCGTTTCGGAATTAGTGCGGGAAAAAGTGCTGTTACTGACTAGAGACGAAGTGCCTCACTCAGTCGCTGTGGTGGTTGACTCGATGAAACGGGATGAAAATGATAAAATTCATATTCAAGCAACGATCGTCGTTGAACGGGATAGCCAAAAAGGAATCATTATTGGGAAAGGCGGCAAAATGCTGAAACAAATCGGAACAAAAGCACGATTAGATATCGAGCATTTGTTAGACGATAAAGTTTACTTGGAATTATGGGTCAAAGTTCAAAAAGACTGGCGAGACAAACAAACCTTCCTGACAGACTACGGTTATCGGAACGATGATTACTGATCTTCTCTAAACAAGATCAGCTAAGAAGTTTGATGAGAGAAAAGACAAAGAAAGCTGGAGCAAGCGAAGGGGATTGAGCTGCTTCAGCTTTCTGGTTTAGAAAGGAGCGTTGTTCATGAATTTAGTTGAAACAAAAGGGATCTTGTTATTTACTAGGGACCATAAAGAAAAAGATAAACTGGTCAAAATATTCACTGAATCGGCTGGAAAGCAAATGTTCTATGTAAAAGGTGCCCACCGCAAGAATAATCCTTTAACGCCAGCTTTGCTTTCGTACACTGAAGCGACCTATATTGGAAATATTCGTTCTGAGGGCTTGTCATTCTTGAATAATGCCAAAGATATCCATTCTTTTCGCAAAATCCAAGGTGATATTTTTCTTGCAGGCTATGCTACGTATCTATTGAATCTGGCTGACTCTGCGATCGATGACCGCGTGTACGATCCAAATCTCTATCATTTCTTACATGAAGCTTTGCAGTTGATGGATACTGATAATGATGCAGAGATCATCACTAATATTTTTGAGATTCAGTTGCTGCAGCGTTTTGGGGTCTCACCGATATGGACCCACTGTGCGGTCTGCGGACAAACAGAAGGCCGCTTTGATTACTCCTCGAAATACAATGGCGTCATATGCGAAAAGCATTGGGCCTTAGATGACCATCGTTATCACGGTGATCCAAGGGCAATCCATTTTATTCGTTTGTTTGCACAAATCTCTTATGAACAAATCGCATCGATCAAGTTAAAACCAGAAACGAAGCAAGCCATTCGTCAGGTAATTGATTTATTGTATGATGAATATGTTGGCTTACATTTGAAAAGCAAAAAATTTATTGATCAAATGGGACAGTGGCAAGATATCCTGAAACCCAAAGATCAACGATAAAGTTGGCGAAACTTCTTTGGAGTAGCGCCAACTTTTTTTTTGAAAAGAGCAGTGAAATGACTTGCATCTGGGATTCCTACCAAGAAAGCGACATCTTGGATATCCAGATGAGGCTCGCCTACCAATAATTCTTTGGCACGATTCAGGCGATAATTCAGCAAAAATTGGGAGGTTGACTGCCCCAAAAAGCGCTGAAAGAGACGCGACAAATACTGCGGAGTTACAAAAATTTTTTCCGCAAGTTCAGCGACGGTCAATGGATGAGCATAATTGGTTTCGATTTCTAGTAGTACAGGCGCAATGTAGCGTTGGTACAAATGATGCTTTTCATTTGCGTCAGCATTTTGTTGTTGGATCAATGCCAAAAGAAAGTGATAGCAACTGCTGGAAGAGCGCAATGGGTCTAATATTTTTTCTTGATCGTCGCTGATGCGTTGATTGATCCACTCACTGTAAGAAAATAAAGGGCTATCTTGCCCCATCAAGTAGCGCTTTCCGCCAAAAGGTTTCAACAGTTCCTGTACTAAATCTCCTTGCAGCGTAACAAAGTTTGTCTGCCAGTCTCTATGAGGATGGTAACGATGAGGGATGAATGGCAAAATCAAAATGCCAGCCCCAGGAGTTAACACAAAGGATTGATCATTAAAAAGGACGGTCCCTTGGCCAGCGGTAGTTTGCAACCAGTGATAATATGGATAACCAGTGGGGCGAACCACTTCATCTTGTGCCCAATGATTCCCAATGCTCTCGATACTGACAGGGAGCCGAGGGTTGTTCTGATAGAAATAGATAGACATTGAATTCTCCTTGTTTCGAAATATTATAGAATCATGACAATCCTATTATACTACAACTTTTTGAAAAGCCTTACAATAATAATTATCAATGAGAAAAAGGAGCGTCAAACATGAAAAAAGTTTTTGAACGGTTTTTATTCGGTGGCGATTATAACCCTAATCAGTGGCCGCAAGAAATCTGGCAAGAAGATATGCGAATTTTTAGAAATGCACACATCAATAGTGCGACTATCAATGTCTTTTCTTGGGCAAAAATCCAACCTTCAGAGCACAATTATTACTTTAATGAGTTGGATGAGATGATTGATATGTTGAGTGAAGAAGGCTACGACATTGTATTAGCGACTTCAACAGCGGCGTTGCCAGCATGGATGTTCAAGCGCTATCCAGAAGTGGCTCGAACTGACTATGAAGGGAGGCACCATAAATTTGGACAGCGGCACAATGCGTGTCCTAACAGCTTAGTCTACCAAAAATATGCACAACGATTAGCTGGGAAATTGGCACAACGCTATGTTGGTAACCCGCAAGTCACTTGTTGGCATATCAATAATGAATATGGAGGTGAGTGTTATTGCGAAAACTGTGAGAAAGCTTTTCGGGTCTGGCTAAAAGATAAGTATCAAACCCTTGAGGCATTGAATAAAGCGTGGAATCTGGAATTTTGGGGGCATACTGTTTATGAATGGGACGAAATCGTTCTGCCGAATGCTCTTTCTGAAGGAATCGGTCATGACAAAACCGCATTTGCAGGAATTTCTATCGATTATCGTCGTTTCAATTCTGACAGTCTTTTAGAAAACTTTAAGTTAGAACGGAATGCTATTCGTCAATTCGATAGTCAAACACCGATTACCACGAATTTGATGGGAACTTTTAAAGGACTCGATTACTTCAAATGGGCAAAAGAAATGGATATTGTTTCTTGGGACAACTATCCTTCGTATAATACACCATGGAGTTTCGTTGCAATGACTCATGATTTGATGCGGGGATTGAAGCAAGCGCCATTTATGTTGATGGAACAAACACCATCCCAACAAAACTGGCAACCATATAATTCATTGAAAAAACCTGGCCAAATGCGCGCGCAAAGCTATCAGACGATCGCTCATGGAGCAGATACAATCCAGTTTTTCCAACTTCGCCGCTCCATTGGTGCTTGTGAGAAGTTTCATGGTGCGGTGATAGAACATGTTGGGCATGAGAACACCCGTGTATTTAAAGAAACTGCAGCATTAGGAGAAGAATTGAGCCGACTGAACGAAGTTTTGGGTAGTGAAACAAAGGCTGAAGTTGGTGTTCTATTTGATTGGGATAATTATTGGGCATTGGAATATACGAGCGGACCAACAGTTGATTTGACTTATGTGCAACAAATCCATCAATATTATCGTTACTTTTATGAAAAGAATATCGCAACAGATTTGGTGTCAGTTGATGCAGATTTCAGCAAGTACCAAGTGCTGGTAGCACCGGTTTTGTACATGGTAAAAGCAGGTATGAAAGAAGCTCTTGAATCCTTTGTGGAACAAGGAGGCACCTTGATCACAACGTATATGAGTGGCATTGTTGACCAGTCAGACAATGTCCATCTAGGCGGCTACCCTGGGCCTTTAAGAGAGCTAGCAGGAATCTGGGTAGAAGAGATTGATGCATTAGCACCAGAGCAGACGAACGTTATTCAATTAAAGGGGGGAAGACAGGGAGAAAGTAACTTAGTCAGTGAGATCATCCATTTGGAGACCGCTGAATCTGTAGCGGACTATACGAGTAACTTCTATGCCGGTTCACCAGCAGTGACCAAAAATCGATTTGGTCAAGGTGTCGTTTATTATATTGGGACTCAACTTGAAAAAGATTTTTTAGATACGATCTTGGATGAAGCAACCAATAGCGCAAATCTAACTGCTGTGATTGAAGGAGAAACAAATCTAGAAATCAGCTGTCGTCATACGGAAGAAGCGGTTTACTATTTTATCATCAATTTTCAGAAGCAAGCGCAAAAGGTGCCGGCACAATTTGTAGGAAAGAAGGACCTACTGTCCGGTAAGCATTTGACTGAAGACTCCGTTGCAGATCAATACAGTGTATATGTAATCAAGGAAGGAAGAAGCGAATGACTGCTTTTGTAATCAAAGACGAATTTTATTTAAATGATCAGCCCATGAAAATTATTTCTGGCTCGATACACTATTTTCGAGTTGTGCCTGCATATTGGCGGGATCGCTTAGAAAAATTACGTTTGATGGGTTGTAATACAGTCGAAACGTATGTGCCTTGGAATATGCATGAACCGCAAGAAGGAAAGTTTGACTTTAGCGATAATCTTGATTTGCGGCGCTTTATTCAGCTTGCACAGGAGGTAGGGCTGTATGTGATCCTTCGTCCAGCACCTTATATTTGTGCGGAATGGGAATTCGGGGGCCTTCCTTATTGGCTGTTAAAAGATCCCTTCATGAAGATTCGCTTTGACTATCCACCGTTTATGGAAAAGATCGCTCGATACTTTACACAGCTTTTTTCTCAAGTGAGTGATTTACAGATCACTCAAGAAGGACCAATTTTGATGATGCAAGTTGAAAATGAATATGGCAGTTATGGAAATGACAAAAGTTATTTGCGAAAGTCTGCTGAACTAATGCGTCACAATGGCATTGACGTGTCCTTATTTACGTCAGATGGTCCTTGGCTGGATATGTTAGAGAACGGTTCGATCAAGGACATCGCACTGCCAACCATCAACTGTGGATCAGACATTCAGGAGAATTTTAGAAAACTTCAAGAATTCCATGGGAAGAAGCAGCCATTGATGGTCATGGAATTTTGGATAGGCTGGTTTGATGCATGGGGAGATGACAAGCACCATACCACATCGGTAACCGACGCTGCTAATGAATTGCGGGACTGCTTAGAAGCTGGCTCCGTCAATATTTATATGTTCCATGGTGGCACGAACTTCGGCTTTATGAATGGTGCCAACTATTATGAGAAATTATCACCAGACGTTACTAGCTATGACTATGATGCGTTGTTATCGGAATGGGGCGATGTGACACCTAAGTATGAAGCATTTCAACAAGTCATAGGTGAAATTACCGAAATCCCATCCTTTCCTTTGACTACAAAAATCACCAAACGGGCTTATGGTAGCTGGAAAGTTAGTCAGCGAGTTTCTCTCTTTGAGACACTAGCTAGCATCAGTCAACCAGTCAAGCACAATTATCCTTTAACGATGGAACTGTTAGATCAAGCTACTGGCTATGTCTATTATCGTTCGCAAATTGGCAAATCGCGTGTGATCGAAGACTATCGACTGATCCATTGTCAGGATCGAGCCCATACGTTTATTAATAATCAGCTGCAATTTATTCAATATGATCAGGAAATCGGACAAAAGAAGACTCTCACACTGACGGAGGAGTCAAATGAGTTAGGGATCTTGGTTGAGAACATGGGACGGGTCAATTACTCCGTCCAAATGAATCATCAATACAAAGGTATCAAAGACGGAGTGATCGTCAACGGTGCGTTTCAAAGTGAATGGGAAATATACAGTCTACCGATGGATAATCTTGATCAAGTAGATTTTTCCGGTCACTGGCAAACGGGACAACCGAGTTTCTCCAAAGTGAGCTTTCAAGTGGATGAATGCGCAGATACATTTGTAGAACTGCCGGGCTGGGGCAAAGGATTTATTATGATCAATGGGCATAATATTGGTCGTTTCTGGGAGAGAGGACCGCAAAGACGGTTATATATTCCAGCTCCTTATTTACGAGAAGGAAACAACGAGGCTGTGATTTTTGAAAGTGACGGTCGGGTATCAGATATGATCATCTTTCACGATCAGCCGGACTTAGGCCCTAATTAATTGCTTTTATATTTTTTGATTGACAAAGTCCCTATACAGCTACTATGATAAGGATAATCAAATAAATACGTTGATCGGAAAAAAGAAAGAAGCCAGAGTCATCCAGCGAGCTTGGGATAGTGAAAGCCAAGTTGAATCCTTTTTTCGCAGGCATCCGGGAGTATGACTCAATGAAGCTGCCGAGTAATCGGAAGTAGGGTGGAACCGCGAGAATATCGTCCCTATATCTATGCGCAAGTATAGGTATAGGGATTTTTTGGTGTGATTCACCATTGCTCGAATCACTGTGATCGACCTGTAAAACAGGACATACAAGTCCTTGTTAGCGAACCCTGCTGGTAGAAGTGACTGCAGGAGTAACACAGAAGAGACGAGCAGATGTGAAACAGTAGGCTCGCAGGGAGAACGTAGTACCTGTGTCCTATTTCATGAAAAACTCAACCTTTGCGGTAGAATCAATGACTTAGAAAAGGAGGGGACTCTCATGCCATTTGATATGACGATTGCTGCATCAGAATTCAAAGAAAAAAAATTAAAAGTGTTAGCAAGTATTCCATTGCAAATCTTAGTCAAGCAAGATGACCAACTAGTCAAAGAGTTAACAACAAAACCGGACCAAATGTTGTATGATTTGTCAGATGTTTTGACGGATGACCATGTTGTTGAAGTAAAATTGATTCCAGGTCATGTTGTTGAATTTTATCCAGTAGTCAATGCGTTGTAAGAAAGGAAGAAAATAATGAGTAAATTAACCGTTCAAGAAATGATCTTGACTTTACAGAAGTTCTGGTCTGATAACGGCTGTATGCTAATGCAGGCGTATGATACCGAAAAAGGAGCAGGAACCATGAGTCCGTATACTTTTTTACGTGCAATTGGACCGGAGCCTTGGAACGCCGCCTATGTGGAGCCGTCTCGCCGACCGGCTGACGGCCGTTATGGAGAAAATCCCAACCGTTTGTATCAGCACCATCAATTTCAAGTGGTGATGAAGCCCTCTCCAGAAAATATTCAAGAATTATACCTTGAAAGTCTGCGTTTGCTAGGGATCGATCCGCTAGAACATGATATTCGCTTTGTAGAAGACAACTGGGAAAATCCTTCTATGGGTTGTGCTGGTCTGGGTTGGGAAGTTTGGCTAGACGGCATGGAGATCACTCAGTTTACTTACTTCCAACAAGTTGGAGGATTGGCCTGCAAACCCGTTACTTCAGAGATCACCTATGGACTAGAACGTTTAGCATCTTATATCCAAGAAGTTGAAAGTGTCTATGATCTGGAATGGTCGACAGGGGTCAAATACGGCGAGATTTTCCGTCAGCCTGAATTTGAACATTCAAAATATTCCTTTGAAGTCAGCGATCAAGAGTTATTGTTAAGCAATTTTGGCCGCTTTGAGGCAGAGGCAAAACGCTGTATCGATGAAAACCTCGTTCATCCTGCATATGACTATATTTTGAAATGCAGTCATACATTTAACCTGTTAGACGCTCGAGGAGCTGTTTCGGTAACTGAACGTGCTGGATATTTGGCTCGTATCCGTAATTTAGCAAGACAAGTTGCCAAGTTATTTGTCGCTGAACGGGAAAAACTAGGTTATCCATTATTAGCGCCAGAAGAAGCGGAAAAATTGATTGCGGGAGGGAAATAAAATGGCACAAAACCTATTATTAGAAATCGGTTTAGAAGAAATGCCAGCACATGTTGTCACGCCAGGCATGAAACAGCTACAACAAAAAACGGCGGAGTTTTTGACAGCTCATGCACTGCAATTCAGTTCGATCGAAGCTTATTCTACACCTCGACGTTTAGCTGTATATGTGACTGGGATTCCGGAAAGTCAAGCTGATACGCAAGAAGAAGTGAAAGGACCTGCCAAAAAAATTGCAATCGATGCCGATGGCAATTGGTCAAAAGCAGCCCAAGGGTTCGTTCGCGGACAAGGATTGACCACAGATGCAATTACCTTCAAAGAATTAAATGGTGTGGAGTATGTCTATGTCACCAAGCATATTCAAGGTAAACCAGCGCTTGAAGTTTTAACTGGTTTGAAAGAGGTCATTACTAGTTTGGCGTTCCCAGTAACAATGCACTGGGCAAATTTCGATTTTGAGTATATCCGGCCAATCCACTGGATCGTAGCATTGTTTGGCGCTGAAGTCGTACCATTTACAGTCCTTGACGTAGTAACAGATCGGAAATCCCGTGGCCATCGTTTCCTTGGAGAAGAAGTCACCTTTGAAACTGCCGATGACTATTTGAGTCAAATGGAACGCCAATTCGTGATCGCTGATCCATCCAAAAGACAGCAATTGATCGTAGACCAAATTGAGGCAATTGCTAAAGAAAACAACTGGCGGATCGATCTTGATGAAGATCTTTTAGAAGAAGTGAACAACTTGGTAGAATATCCGACTGCTTTTGTCGGTGACTTTGATGAAAAATATCTTTCAGTTCCAGAAGAAGTCTTAGTCACTTCGATGAAAGAACATCAGCGGTATTTTGATGTGCGCACCCCAGAAGGTGTTTTGTTGCCCCATTTCATTTCAGCAAGAAACGGCGATCGGGTAAAAATCGATAATGTAGTCAAAGGAAATCAGAAAGTATTGACAGCGCGTCTAGAAGACGCGGAATTCTTTTACAATGAGGATAAGAAACTTACCATCGATCAATGTGTGGAGAAACTAAAACAAGTCACTTTCCACGAAAAAATCGGTAGCTTATATGAAAAAATGCAACGGGTAGCTGTTATTGCTCAAATCATTGGAGAAACCGTCGGATTGTCTGAAGATGAAAGAACAGAATTGAAACGTGCATCAGAAATCTATAAGTTTGATTTAGTAACGAATATGGTCGGTGAGTTTCCGGAATTACAAGGAGTCATGGGTGAAAAGTATGCTCTCTTGCAAGGAGAAACACCGCAAGTGGCACAAGCGATCCGTGAACATTATATGCCTGTCTCTGCTGAAGGTGCGTTACCTGAATCAAGCGTTGGAGCAATTTTAGCAATTGCTGATAAGTTAGACAGTTTACTATCATTCTTTGCAATGGGCATGATTCCAAGCGGATCGAACGATCCATACGCATTGCGCCGACAAACTTATGGCATCATTCGAATTATTGCTGAGAAACGTTGGTACTTCCCGTTAGCCCGTTTACAGGAAAAAATCCGCACAGCAATCAATGAACAGCCATCAGTCTATGGCATTCAATTGAACGAAGGACAAGAGCAAGTCATTGATTTTGTTGACGGACGTCTGCGTCAATTCTTAGCAACGAAAAACATTCGTCATGATGTGATCGAAGCAGTGATCAACTCTCGTCAAGGCGATATCAGTCTTTTGTTTGAAGCTGCTCAAATGTTGAGAGCACATTTGAATGATTCTGATTTCAAACCTTCGATGGAAGCTTTGACAAGGGTCATTAATCTTGCGAAAAAGGCAGATCTTGAACACAAACAAATCAATCCTGAATTGTTTGAGAACGAATCAGAAAATACGCTTTATGAGGCAGTGGTCGCCATTGAAGATAAGTTCCCGCAACAAACGATGGAACAAAACTATCAAAGCCTAGTTTCATTGAGACCATTGATCGAAGCTTATTTTGATCAGACAATGGTCATGGTAGATGACGAGGCAATACGTCGCAATCGTTTTGCATTATTGGATAAGATCGCCAAAATGAGTTTGGCAGTAGCCAGCCTTGATGCTTTAGTCACAAAATAAGATTTGATCCAGCTAGTGTCCAACAATGTGTGTTTGGATACTAGCTGAATTCCTAAAAAAGCCTAGCCATCTTCATTTACTTGAAGATGGCTAGGCTTTTTATATACGCGTCAATTTAACGACAACTTCACAACGAGCAGTTTGAGGAAACATGTCAACAGACTGTAAATACTCAATCTTGAAGACAGACGCTAATTTGACCAAATCACGGGCTAATGTTGAAACATTACAAGAGATATAAACCATTTTCTTTGGGGGCTGAGCAACTAACGCTTGCAACAGGTGGTCATCTAATCCAGTTCGAGGGGGATCAACCACAATACTGTCGGGTCTAAAACCAGCAGCAAACCATTTAGGGAGTAAGTCTTCAGCAGTTCCTGTTTCATAATGCGTATTATTTGCTTGGATTCGGCGGGCATTTTCTTTGGCATTTTCGATTGCTTGCGGAATGATGTCCATCCCACGGACTTCCTTTGCATGTTTTGCGAGGCTTAGTCCAATCGTTCCAACACCACAATAGGCATCAACGACGGTTTCATTTTTTGTCAATGCCAGTGCTTTGATTGCTTCGTCATAAAGTATACTAGTTTGTTGCGGATTCAGTTGGAAGAATGCACGAGGTGAAAGGTCGAATGTTAATTCCTGCAATCGTTCTTCAATCGCTTCTTTTCCCCAGAGATGTAAAGTTTCATCCCCCATGATCACCGAGGTCTTCTTGCTTTGGACATTTTGCATGATCGAAACTACTTGAGGCATGCGTTGATTGATTTCTCGAATCAACGCATTTTTCTGTGGCAGTTTGCTAGAGTTCGTGATAAAAACGACTTGTACTTCGCCGGTCGCTCTGCCCACTCTAACCATCAAAGTCCTCAGGATGCCGCTGTTTTTTCTTTCATCATAGATTGGGAGTTGATACTTGTTCAGTAACTGCACAAGGCCATTGATCACATCTTGGGTTGCTTTTTCTTGAACGAGACAATCATCGATCGCCACTAAACGATGAGAATCCATTTCGTAAAGACCAGCTTCGATTCGTTTTGATTTTGTATCATATCGCAACTGAAATTGCGCTTTGTTGCGATAGTGCCATGGTTCTTCCATGCCAATCGTATCTTTTAAGATATACTTCTGATAACCTTTGGGCTTAAATTTGGTTAATGCTTGTTTTAATAAGTCTTTCTTAAAGTCTAGCTGCTTTTCATAAACAAGATGCTGTAATTGACAGCCCCCACAACGATCATAAAATTTGCAGGGGGGGAGAATACGGTCGCTGCTTTTCTTGATGATTTTGGTCATTCTCGCTTCTGCAAACCTCGGAGTTGCTTTGGTCACTTCTGCAATCACTTCTTCTCCCGGAAGAACTCGCGGGACAAAGACGATCAATTTTTTATAATAGCCGATTCCTTCTCCGTTGATTCCTAAACGTTTGATCGTCAGTTGTAGTTTTTGACCGTTTTTAAGTTGTACGTTTGCCATGATTGCTCCTTATCGATAAATAGTCTCTCTATTTTACCATACTTTTTATAGCTCTTTTGAAGGAATTTCCCCTTTTTTGTGATAAACTAGAATATACGTTCGTGAGGTGAAGAAAATGATAACGATCATTCGTATCAGTAAGGGAAAAGGTCCCTTTTACGAAGTAGACTGCTCCAATGGAGAATCTTTGCGGGTTTCTGAGGATCTTCTGGTTCGTTTCCGTCTTCTAAAAGGAAAAGAAGTGACGGAAGAAGAGTTGACCGAAATCAAAAAAAGCTCCGGTTTTGATATTGGGCTGCAGCAAGCAATGAATTACATTAGCTACCAACTACGTTCCGAAAAAGAAGTTCGTACCTATCTAAAAGACAAAGAAATCAATTTAGAGGATCGCCATTTGGTCGTGCAGCGATTGAAAGAACTAAATTTACTTGATGACCGTACCTACGGAGAAAGCTACTTGCGGACACAAATCCGTTTAGGAGACAAAGGGCCATCAGTCATCAGTCAGCAACTAAAACAAAAAGGGCTGTCTGAAGAAGTGATTCAAGAAGTGATGCCGTTATATACAGAAGAAAAGCAATTTGATGTCGGCTATCATACTGCCGAAAAAGCATTGCGTCGGTTCCAAGGGAAAAGTCACAAAGAGATGATGCAGAAACTATCGCTGCACCTAATGCAAAAAGGGTTTAGACAACCAGTTATCCAATTAATTTTAGATGAACTGCCTACAGATAGAGGCGACGAAGAGGAAAACGCAGCTTTGCAAAAAGAGGGTCAACGACTTTTGCGAAGACATCAGCGGTTGCCTTTGAATAAAAGAAAAATGAAAATCAAACAAGGTCTTTACCAAAAAGGTTTCGCTCTGGATGCGATCCAACAATTTTTAGATGAGGAAGTTATGGATGAATAAACAGTGGGAAAAGTGGTCAAAAGAGGACATTCGTTCTTTCCAAGACAAGTTTTTGAATTGGTACCATGATGAAAAAAGGAATCTCCCCTGGAGAGCAACCAACGATCCCTATGCAATCTGGATCTCGGAGATCATGCTCCAGCAAACAAGAGTGGACACCGTCATTGGCTATTATTACCGCTTTATGGAACAATTTCCAACCATCAAAGATTTAGCTGGTGCAGAAGAGCAGAAGCTTTTGAAGGCTTGGGAAGGATTAGGTTATTACTCTCGTGCACGCAATTTAAAAGCTGCCGCTCAACAAATCATGGCAGAGTTCGATGGAGAGATGCCACAGACCATCACTGATATTCGTTCGTTAAAGGGGATTGGTCCTTACACTGCCGGGGCGATCGGCAGTATCGCTTTTGGATTGCCGGAACCTGCAATTGATGGCAATGTGATGCGTGTAGTGAGTCGTTTGTTTTGTATTGAGGCAGATATAGCTAAAGCAAGTTCTCGCGGAGTCTTTGATAAAGCAATGCGTACAATCATTTCTCACGATGAGCCAGGAGAATTCAATCAAGCTTTGATGGATCTTGGTTCAAGTATTTGTACGCCGACTTCGCCATTATGCGAGGAATGTCCACTGCAAGAATATTGTCTAGCCTATCAGCAGGGAACACAAACCGACTTTCCCGTAAAATCAAAAAAAGCGAAGCCAAAAGATATGTATTACATTGCTGGAGCTATTGAAGAAGATGGCCGCTTTTTATTGGTGCAGCGACCAGAAACTGGCTTGTTAGCCAAAATGTGGCATTTTCCGCTTTTGGAAGTGGATCAGGCGACCTATATGCAATTATTGGCTTATTGGCAAGACCAACAGTTAACATTGGATGCAGTTGCAGAAGAACCAGCTCCGATTTTCCCTGAATTTCCCGTCGTTTGGCAAAAAAGACATCTTGGTGAGGTTACTCACATCTTTAGTCATTTGAAATGGCACATACTGCTTTTTTATGGACGCACACCGTCGGAATTCTCTTTAGAACACAGTCAATGGGCTGCGCCAGAAGAATTTGAACAGTATGTCTTTCCCAAACCTCAGTTGAAATTAGTCGAACAATTGAAGAAAAATCATAAAGTCGATAAACATTTCTAGGCAAAGGGTTGTTTTATTGCTATAATATTTACGATATCGGTGTAATGAACACCCAAACAAAACGCAAGTTTTCTTGCTGAGGGAAGGGTTGCTATGCGAGTTCCAAAAGAAGGAGAGTTTGTCAGCATCCAAAGCTACAAACATGACGGCAATTTGCATCGAACGTGGCGGGATACTATGGTCTTAAAGACGAGCGAATTCTCAATGATTGGTGTCAATGATCATACATTGGTGACTGAATCGGATGGAAGACGCTGGGTTACCCGTGAGCCAGCTATTGTATATTTTCATAAAAAATACTGGTTTAATGTAATCGCAATGATCCGAGAAAAGGGGGTTTCCTATTATTGTAATCTCGCTTCACCGTATTTGCTTGATGAAGAGGCCTTGAAATATATTGATTATGACCTTGATATCAAAGTATTTCCTGATGGTGAGAAACGTTTACTAGATGTGGATGAATATGAGCTTCATAGCAAGATCATGCATTATCCGCAGGACATTGATTTTATTTTAAAAGAAAATGTCAAAATTTTAGTAGATTGGATCAATAATGGCAAAGGACCATTTTCTGAGGGGTATGTGGACATTTGGTATGATCGCTACAAGCAGTTGTCTCAGAAATAGCAAGGAGTAGCCGTAAAGGGTCACTTCAATGTGCAAAAGACTCGACTTTAATTCGAAGTCGAGTCTTTTTGTATCAAAAAATAGTGCCTGTCATCGAGTGATTGATTTGTAGGGCGGGGCTTCTTTAAAGGAGATTCATCCAGTTCTATAAAGAAGCGAAAGTTGTCAATCACGTGAGTTATAAGTGATTGACAGCTTTTAAGATACTTAGTTCTGCAGATATTTACTCATTTTGATGTGGGGCATATCCGCATCAAGAAATTCTTCCCCTTCAGGTTGGTAGCCTAGAGAAAGATAAAAACCTTTTGCGGTTAGCTGAGCACCTAAAGTGATTTTTTGAAACCCTTGTTTCCGAGCAAAATCCTCCGCCCCTTGGATCAAAATTCGTCCGAAGCCTTTTTTGCGATGGGAAACGGGTACGGCCATACGCTGAAGTTTCAATGTGTGGCTATCTATAGGAAGCAGCCGCAAAGTTGCTGTTGCTTCTTTTTGTTCATTGTAGAGAACAAAATGGACCGCGTTTGCTTCGTCCTGATCGATCTCAAGACTTAAGGGCACGCCTTGTTCTTTGACGAAGACATCATTACGAATTTTCAACGAGTCCAGATAAATTTCGCTTAATGTATCTTTGGTTTGTGCGACGAACATAAAATCAACCACCTTCTTATTTCATCAATTATTTTCTAAGTATACCATTTTTACGAAAAGAAAAATTGCTTTTGCGGCTAAAGTCGCAAGCTTTTTTTTGCAAAATACTCTATAATAGTGAAAAAAAGGAGGGAATCGTTTGTTCGACAAATTCAAACAATCAAAACTTTTCTTCTGGTCATTAGAAATTCTCGTTCTTGCCACGTTAGCTCTGGTATTGAGCAAAATCAATTTCTTATTTGCACCAGTAGGAACATTTTTTTCGACATTATTTGCGCCGGTCTTAATTGCAGGCTTTTTGTACTATCTGCTTAATCCGATCGTCGTTTTTCTGATGAAGACCACTAAGATCAAAAGAATCTACGCTGTGATTTTAGTTTTACTCTTATTAGTAGCAGCTATTGTCCTAACAGTCGTAAGCGTGATTCCAAATCTGATCAACCAAATTTCACAACTTGCAGAAAATATTCCTACTTTTGCTAAAAATATGGAGACTTGGATTTCTAAAATAGCAGATGACCCAGTATTTAAACAGATCGACTTTGCGCAACAGTTAGAAAATCTCAATCTTTCCTATGGTTCATTGCTGCAACAATTTCTAAGTGGGCTGTCAACAAGTTTGGGATCGATCGTAGGAACGATTGCTTCAGCAACGATGATCATTGTTACAGTACCATTCATCTTGTTTTATATGCTGAAAGACGGCGAGAAACTTGTGCCAAATATTCAATCAGTTTTACCTGAAAAAAGACGAAATCAAATCATCGAGTTATTGGGTGATCTGAATAAAACATTGTCCAATTACATTAGCGGACAAGCGATTGAATGTATTTTTGTCGCGACCTTTACCTTTATCGGCTACTGGCTAGTGGGTGTCAATTACGCCTTTTTATTTGGTGTCATTGCAGGGATCACTAACTTGATTCCTTATTTAGGCCCTTACCTCGGCTTGATTCCGGCAGTTTTAGTGACAATCTTTGATGATCCTTTCCGGGCTCTGTTATGTGGTGTAGTCGTGTTAGTCGTTCAACAATTAGATGGTAATGTGATCTATCCTAATGTAATCGGAAAGTCATTGGCGATTCATCCGCTAACCATTATTTTAGTGTTGCTAGTCGCAGGGAACATCGCTGGATTACTGGGTATTTTCTTAGGAGTACCTTTCTACGCCATTTGTCGTACGATTGTGATTTTTGTGATTCGTTTGATTCGTGACGATAAAAGCAAGAAAAACCAAGAGAAATTGATCGAACTAGATAACTGATGGTTTTTATTGCAAAGAAAAAAGCTTTATGATACGATTTTATCGTGGGTATAGCCCACGATTTTTTTTAGAAAATGTAAAAATAAGGAGAGAATGCTATTATGAATGCTGACCCCGAGAGTCAGTCGCTATTAGCGCAAATTTTATTATTGATCGTTTTGACATTGATCAATGCTTTCTTGGCTGCTTCAGAAATCGCGGTTGTTTCAGTTAATAAGAACCGTGTAGAACAGAAGGCTGAGGAAGGAAATATCAAATCACAAAAATTATTGAAAATCATTGACAATCCCACCAACTTCTTGTCGACGATCCAAGTTGGGATCACATTAGTCAATATCTTATCAGGGGCCTCACTGGCAGATACGCTATCTACCCGCTTAGCACCCGTTCTAGGTGGCGGAGCTGCAGCAAAAAGCCTGGCTAATATCATTGTATTAGCGATTTTGACCTATGTTTCGATCGTATTTGGTGAGTTGTATCCAAAACGAATCGCAATGAACAAATCTGAAGAAGTTGCTCAATTTACTTCAGGTGTGATACGTGTGATTGGTACGATCGCAAAACCATTTGTGTGGTTGCTTTCCGCTTCAACTAGTTTGTTAGCTCGAATCACACCAATGGAATTTGATGATGAAGATACAAAAATGACTCGTGATGAAATGCGGTATATGTTAGAAACAGAAGGTGTCTTTGAAGAAGATGAATTGGAAATGCTACAAGGAATCTTTTCATTGGATACGAAGGTGGCCCGTGAAGTGATGGTGCCGCGGACTACTGCATTTATGGTCGATATCAATGATTCAGTAGATGAAATTTTGACAGAAATTTTAGCAGAAAACTATTCTCGAATCCCAGTATATAATGAGGACAAAGACAAAGTCGTAGGTATTTTACATACAAAAAACCTGCTGAAATGTGCCTATAAATATGGATTTGAAACATTAGATATTAAACAAATCCTCCAAGAACCATTATTTGTGCCTGAAACTGTTTTTATTGATGACTTACTCTATGAGTTGAAAAAGACCCAAAATCAGATGGCTATCTTATTAGACGAATACGGCGGTGTCGTAGGTCTGGTTACTTTAGAAGACCTCTTAGAGGAAATCGTTGGTGAGATCGACGATGAATCGGATGAAGTAGAAGAATTATATGAACAAGTTTCTGATCATGAGTACATCATCCAAGGGCGAATGTTGATTGATGACTTTAATGAAGCATTTGATATGAGCCTGCACATGAGTGATGTTGATACAATGGCCGGATATTTGATCACAGCTTTAGGGTTGATTCCTGATGAAGGAGAGAAATTATCCTTTAAAGTGGATAACGTCACACTGATTACAGAAGAAATGGAAGGGTCACGTGTATTGAAGATCCGCGTTATCTTCCATGATCCTGAAGAAACAGCTGTCGAACCTGAAGAAGAACGCCGCTATTTCAAAAAAGATTTTGAAGAAGACGAACCTCGTCGATAAAATGAATGCTTGAAGCAAATGCTTCAAGCATTTTTTTGTCTAAAAATAATATATAGAACAGAATGAGTTAATCAAATGATACAGATTTAGCTAGATAAAAAAACTAAAATAACTAAGCATATTTCTTGCTTTTCTTGTGAATTAAAGAGAGGATAAGAGTGCGATAACTAGAAATCATTGTGGGGTGGGAAAATGAGATTTTACCGAATGAAAAGTGATGATATTCGGATGAACTTAGCTACTGAAGAATATTTAATGAATAACGTAGATATTTCAGAACCATGCTTGCTGTTATACATACAAAAGCCTTGTGTTATAATCGGTAGAAACCAAAATGCCTACGAAGAAATAAATTTTGACTATTTACGACATAATGACATCGTTTTAACCCGGAGAACCTCTGGTGGCGGAGCAGTTTATGACGATCTAGGCAACATGAGTTTTAGCTTTGTGACTAAAAAAGATGTGACTCATTTTGGTGATTATCATGGAGCCACCCAACCTATTTTGAAAGCATTGCAGAAGATGGGAGCAAAAGAGGTTGAAGTACGGGGAAGAAATGACTTGTTTGTTGAAGGAAAGAAATTTTCTGGTAACGCCATGTACACAAAAAATGACAGAAGCTATTCCCACGGAACATTGATGTTCGATGTTGACTTAAGCGTTTTGACAAAAGTGTTGAACGTTCCACAGGAAAAGATCGACTCGAAGGCAACAAAGTCAGTGCGTAAAAGTGTGACCAACATCAAGCCTTATCTTTCTGAAGAATATCAACAATTGTCAACGAAAGAATTTAGAGATCAATTGCTCTGTCATATTTATGACGTCGACAACATTGAGGAAATCCAAGAAAAAGAAATCAAATTAACGGCTGAAGATCAACGGAAGATTAATCAGTTGTATCAATTGCGATATGCCAATGATCAATGGATTTATGGGGAAGCCCCGAATTATCAATGGACGAAACGCAAACGTTTTGAAAATGTTGGTATCGTTGAACTACGCTTTTCAGTGGCAAAGGGGAAAATCACAGAAGCACAAATCACTGGAGATTTTTTTGGCGAAGAAGATATCGCTGGTCTCGAAAAACAGCTGATTGGTCTTCCTTATAATGAAGAGTTGCGGCAGCATTTTCAAGGGATGGAAGTCGCGAAATATATCCATCAACTGACAAATGAGCAATTTGTATCACTACTTTTCAATTGAGTTTGAAGGCAGAGGAGCGTCAGGAACCAAATATGATCGAAGTAAAAGAGGTTTCACAAGTATATCAGGACAATGTCCTTGATCGAGTATCGTTAACAATCAGCAATGAGATCGTCGGTATCGTCGGCAAAAGCGGTTCCGGGAAGTCTACCTTGTTGCGTCTGATTAATTTGATCGAATCTCCTTCAGCTGGCGAAATCGTGATTGATGGCGTGAACACGACAGGATTGACCAAGAAAATGAGACGAAGTCTACAGCAAGATATTGCGATGATCTTTCAACAATTTAATCTGCTCCATAATCTGACTGTCTACGACAATGTTTTTTTGCCTTTAAAATTAGCTGGAAAATCACAACGACAAGTGATGGAAACGTTAGACTTCGTAGGTATGTCTGAAAAGGCTTCGGTTTATCCTGCTTCTTTAAGTGGAGGGGAAAAGCAACGAGTAGCAATTGCCCGTGCTTTGGTCAAAGAACCAAAGATCCTCTTGTGTGATGAACCGACCAGTGCATTGGATGAAGATACTAAGGGAGATGTTTTATCGTTATTGCAAAAGGTTCATGGCACTTTCCAGCCTACAATCGTGTTTGTTAGTCATGAATTGTCAGCGGTTCGACAAGTTTGTGAGCGGGTCTATGTTATGGAACAAGGAAGAATCGTAGCGGAAGTAGCGAATACGCCGCATCTTTTACAAAAAGAAGAATTAAACTATGTCGATCGTGTGATAAGGAGTCTAAAGCATGACGATAATTGAGAGTATTCAATACTATTTACCAGAATTGATGCAGGCGATGGAAGAAACCCTGATCATGATGAGTATCTCTATCTTCGCCGCTGTTTTGATTGGATTGCCATTAGGTATTCTATTATTTATTAGTCGTGAAAACAACAATCAGGGAACGATTTTGTATCAAATATTAAATTTGCTGATCACGGTCATTCGTTCGTTTCCTTATTTACTGTTTGTTGTTGCGATGATTCCCGTCACTCGTTTTTTGTTAGGCAGCTCGTTTGGGCCGATCCCAGCAAGTATCCCATTGAGTATTGTGTCAATCGTCATCTATGCTCGTTTAGTCGAGCAGGTATTGTTGGATGTCCCAGAAGATGTCGGACTATTGGCACGCTCATTAGGTGTCTCCACTTATCAATATGTCAAAGAATTTTTGCTCGTGGAAGCAAGAAGCGGGTTAATCCTGTCTCTGACGACAACGATCGTCAGTATGGTGTCTTATTCCACAGTGATGGGAATCGTTGGCGGAGGAGGAATCGGAGACTTTGCCATCCGTTATGGATATCAACGGTACGAATATGGGGTCATGTATTTTTCCATTTTAGTGATGATCGTAGCAGTTTTTAGTATTCAGTTGATTGGGAATGGGTTAGCAAAAAAAGTTGATAAAAGAAAGTAGGAGTAGGAATGAAAAAAGGAATATTTTTTGGGTTAGTACTAGCAGTAATGTTTCTTGGTGCTTGTGGAACAGGGAATGAGTCGCAATCAGAGGATAAAGTGATTAAAGTCGCTTCTCAAACGACCCCTATGACAGATGTTGTCAAAGTAGCAGCCGATGCGGTAGAAGATGGCTGGAAAATTGAATTGGTACAAGTAAATGACAATATTCAATACAATGAGCTGTTGAATAATAAGGAAGTAGACGCAAACTTTGCGCAGCATGAGCCGTATATGCAACGCTACAATGAGGAAAAATCAGCAGATTTAGTGGCTTTAGACAAAATTTATAATGCTAAAGTGGGCTTTTACTCAAAAGAGTATACAAAAATTGAAGACATTCCTGAAGAAACGAAAGTTGCTCTGCCGAATGATGTTTCTAATGAAGGACGAGCATTAGCCATCTTAGCTGAGCAAGGATTGATTGAATTAAAAGATGGAGTTGGAGTCAATGGTACGATCAAAGACATTACTGCGAATCCTAAAAACTTTGAATGGTTGTCTGTGGACTTATTGAATCTAGCAGAAGCCTATAATGAACCAAATGTCTCCCTTGTCTACAACTATCCGACCTATATCGCCAAAATTGGTCTAAAGCCTGACGATGCCTTGTTCTTAGAGAAAACGATAGATGATCGTTTTGCGATCTCTTTAGTTGCTCGTAAGGACAATCAAGATTCAGAAAAAATCAATGTTTTGCGAAAAGCGATGACCAGCGATAAAGTCAAAGAATTTTTGGAAAATGAGCATAGTGATACATTAATTCCAGCCTTTTAGTTTTTTGAGTGTTTTTCATGCTTTCACAGCAGTTCTCGTATAAATACAAATAGCTATCAAGCTGCTTAAACAGTTGCTCTCTAGACTTTCGAATCTGAATGATAGAGAGCATTTGTCTGTAATTTTTCTTTTTTCCGCTCTTGATACATGATATACTGATTTGGTCAGAAAATCTTTGTATAGACACAGAGAGTTCTAATTTCAAGGAATGGAGTAACTACATAACATGGAGAATCCAAATTTAAAACAACAAGTTGAAAGTCGTCGCACCTTTGCGATTATTTCTCACCCGGATGCTGGGAAGACAACGATCACTGAGCAGTTGCTGCTATTTGGGGGAGCAATTCGCCAAGCAGGAACTGTCAAAGGAAAGAAAACCGGTAATTTTGCTAAATCCGACTGGATGGAAATCGAGAAACAACGGGGGATTTCTGTCACTAGTTCTGTAATGCAATTTGATTATCAAGGAAAACGTGTGAACATTTTGGATACACCAGGACATGAGGATTTCTCTGAAGATACGTATCGTACGTTAATGGCTGTTGATAGCGCCGTGATGGTTATTGATAGTGCCAAAGGGATCGAAGCACAGACGAAAAAGCTTTTCCAAGTCGTAAAAAAACGGGGAATCCCGATCTTTACCTTCATCAACAAATTAGACCGTGATGGTCGTGAACCATTAGAACTTTTAGAAGAGCTAGAAGAGTTGCTTCAAATCGAGTCCTACCCAATGAATTGGCCAATCGGAATGGGAAAAGGGCTTGAAGGACTTTATGACATTCACAATCAACGGGTTGAAATTTATCGTCCAGAATCTCATGGCGGTGAACGCCTGATTCCATTTGATCAAAACGGTGAAATTCCCCAAGATCATCCGCTGAATCAAAATGGTGTCTATCAACAAGTGTTGGAAGAAGTCGAATTATTACAAGAAGCTGGCGATTCCTTTGATGAAGAGAAAATCGCTCGTGGTGATCAAACCCCTGTCTTTTTTGGCTCTGCGTTAACAAACTTTGGTGTGCAAACTTTCTTAGAAACATTTTTACAATTTGCACCAGCACCTTACGGACATAAGACAAGGACAGGAGAAGAAATTAGTCCATACGAACAAGAGCTTTCAGGATTTGTTTTCAAAATCCAAGCCAATATGAACCCCGCACACCGTGACCGGATTGCCTTTGTCCGCATTTGCTCAGGAACATTTGAACGGGGAATGGATGTCACGCTTGAGCGGACAGGCAAAAAAATGAAATTAAGTAATGTGACCCAGTTCATGGCAGACACTCGCGAAAATATTGAGCAAGCTGTTGCCGGCGACATCATTGGGGTATATGATACCGGAAATTATCAAATTGGTGATACTTTATATGAAGGGAAATTGAAAGTCGCCTATGAAGAATTACCTTCGTTTACACCTGAACTCTTTATGAAAGTAACAGCCAAAAATGTTATGAAACAAAAATCATTCCATAAAGGGATCTATCAGTTAGTGCAAGAAGGAGCCATCCAATTGTATAAAACGTATCTCAGTGATGAATACATTATTGGAGCGGTTGGACAGCTGCAATTCGAAGTATTTCAATATCGAATGCTGAACGAGTACAATGCAGAGGTGATCATGTCGCCAATGGGACATAAGATTGCTCGTTGGATCGATCCTAAAGATTTGGATGAAAAGATGAGTTCAAGTCGCAACATCTTAGCCAAAGACCGTTTCGACCAGCCATTGTTCTTGTTTGAGAACCAATTCGCGATGCGTTGGTTCGCCGACAAATATCCAGATGTCGAATTGAAAAGTTTGATGTGAAAACACTGCTAGTACTTGTGACGGCTAGTGTTCTCAAATGATGGGAGCGAGAAATGAGTTGGTTCTTGTCTAAAAAAACATTCTTATCGTTTTTGATAAGAATGTTTTTTTGTTTTGTATCAGTAAAAAATCGAATTATTTTGGTCTAAAAAAACTGATATAATAATTTATGACGTGAGACGAGCGCTTATAGTGTTGCAAATAGGAGTAAGGGGGTCATTATGAAATTAATCAAGCGTGTCAATTTGCTTGACGATAAAAAGCTAATCATGAAACTGAATATCTTAACGATTCCTCTATTGGTTATTTTCTTTGCTTTATTTACGCTTTTAACATTAGATAGAAAGTTAACGGAAGAAGTCACTATCGATTTAATGTATCTCGTTATTGCCATTCTATCAATGGCAGGGTTAATCATCGTTCACGAATTGATTCACGGGATTTTTTTTAAGCTGTTCAATAAGGAAGGAAAAGTCAAATTTGGTTTTAAGAATGGTTTGGCCTATGCAACAAGTCCTAATTCCTTTTATTCAAGGTGGCAGTTTTTACTTATTTTGCTTGCTCCTTTTGTCTTGATCACTTTGGTCTTATGGCTGTTGTATGCGTATAGGGAAATTTCTCCTTATGCATTTGTCTGGTTGGCTTCTTTTCATGGGTCAGCCTGTATTGGGGATTTTTATTTTTGTTATTTAGTGACTAAAGCTCCAGCGCATAGTTATGTAGAAGATACCGAACAGGGGATAAATTTTTATTCCAATCATTAGCAAAGCACAGCCATTAGGGCTGTGCTTTTTTGCACTCATTTGAAAAACGTTTTTGTTGCGTAGCATGGCTATCATTTGTCAATCACTTTGCTATAGAGCATGCACTGAAGATCAATTTTTTTGTTGGGCAATTTTAATGAAATCTTTTTTTCTTTTTGACGTTGAAAACCGCGCTTTTCATAAAATTGATACGTACAAGCACTATCTGTAAAAAGATAAATTTCTTTTCCTTGCACTCTTTTCTGTAGTTCATTTAGCAGCCGCGTTCCGAGCCCTTTGATAGGTATATCAGGATTAGCTGCTAAGAAAATGATTTTCCCATCCGGTGAATGGTCACTTAAATATTCAGAAAGGAGTTGATTGTTTCCGGCATCATATGCTCCGGCACTTTCTTTGGCAAAACTATTCTGTAAGAATTCAAATAGTTTGAAGTAGTTACTGTAAATGTCACAGAAGGAGCAGCAACATTTACTTTAGCTACTCCTGTTGAAACAAAAACTGTAGATTTTGCAGATATTAGTTTCACAGAAACGAAAGCGAATCCGCTAACAGGTACTTTCACGTTATCTGGAACATTAACGAATAAGTCATTTTGAGCAAAGCAAGTAGTGATAACAGCAGCAGTTCCTGGAGAAACCTCAGCACCTGGTTTAACGATTGCAACGAGTGAAGTATTCAAAGTTGAAGCAAGTCAAGGCTATGAAACGACTGAAGAAGGTACTTTTGATTATACAATTGATCCTTCAACTTTTGACAACACTAAGGCAAGTGATTACGTAATCACACTAACTGCATCAGAAGTGACAGACGTCACTCCTTAATCGTATGTTATATCCTAGCTACAAGAATGAATCTTATTCTTTTAGGGTGTTTCTTTTGTTCCTGTGCTTAGGAATATTTTTTTTCAGTCCAGAAGCATTGGCCGAAGAATCGATTGGCTCTTCTTTTGAAGTTCAGATCCAAGCAGACAAGAATTCAAGTATAGTAAAAGATATTCAATTTTCGCCTGATCTGAACCAAAAGTATACTTATACAGCAACTGTTACTAATCATGAAAGTCATGCCATTGAAGTATCGGTTTTTCCTAGTATCGCTGTTTCAACTAGGACTTCAATGACTTATGTTGCGGAAACAAACAATTTGCTAAATAAAGATTATGATTTAAAGAAGTACGTAAAACTCTTACCAATTGAAGGTAAATTGGAGAGAGTGTAAAATATTTTGTGTAAATAGA
>CWGP01000084.1_pt1 | contig 233090 bp, 234 predicted proteins | sample 693701 | NCBI WGS metagenome assembly CWGP01 (sample SAMEA3735915, study PRJEB9488) | human gut metagenome | biome: ENVO:mammalia-associated habitat; material: ENVO:feces | place: Malawi | collected 2009-02-27 | reverse complement strand
TAAATTGCGGCAACTCAATCGAAATGTGGGGCGGACTTTAGCTTTTGGTGGTGGTACAGTAGTCGGGAAAAAGTTGTCAAAGGATCAACAAAAGTCCAGATTGCATTCTTCTGGTTTTTCTCCACGAAAGAATCCGTTGCTACCTAACAATAACGAGGTACCACCTGACTCAACTAATGCAAATCCAACTTCAAATAATAAGAAACAATCTCGAATGAACTTGGCCGGGAGAAAAGTCGGCAAGGTTCTGGATACCCAAGCTTTGGTGAAAGATAAGACCAAGCAAGTGAAGGATCAGGTAAAGAATACGCCAACCAACTTGAAATACAATCTCCATAAAGGAATTGAAAAGACGAAAAAAGCACCAGAAGAATTCAAGCGTGGACTGGTCCAAGAAAAAGCAGGTCGAGCAGAGTTGCGAGAAAAACAACGGCAACGTAGAGATGAAAAAATGGCTGAAAAACGAAAAGTTTTGGGCGAAGCAACAAACTATCAAAGAAAAAGAAGGACGAATGTTCCGATAGACAAAGTAACTCAGCCTCAAAAAGATAGGACGCAGAAAAAAGAAGCATCAAAGCGGATTGTGAGAGTAAATTCGAATCCTGAAATCAAACGAAAACTCGCTAGTCAGGAAATTGTTTCAAAAGGAATAAACCAACCGCCAAGTAAGAAAAATTCTTTCCAACAAGTAAAACAGAGGTCTACTCTGCCCAAGCGAACCAATCAAAAAGTACAAAAAAGAATGAACCCTCGTCCAAAATCAAGGTCAGGTGAGAAAAAATGAATGTAAAGAAAACAAGTATCATTTCGTTAACCTTTCTGACCATCTCCTTTATGAGCATCTTGATGTGTGTGGGGTTGTTGTTTGGCGAGGACAGTGAGGGAAGTGGTAGTTCTGGAATTGCTCCTGGGGGGAGTAGTGTCTCAGAAGAAGTCTTAAAGCACCGCGCAATGGTTGAAAAATATGCCAAAGAATCGGATATAACAGAGTATGTTCCGGTTCTTTTGGCGATTATTCAAGTGGAATCTGGCGGCACAATGGAAGATGTTATGCAAAGTTCGGAGTCAGCCGGGTTACCACCGAATTCATTAAGTACAGAGGCATCCATTAAACAAGGATGTCTCTTTTTTGCTTCTTTGGTTAAGCGTTCCAAAGAGTTAGGTTGTGATCAAGATAGTATCATTCAGGCCTATAACTATGGCGGCGGGTATCTGGATCATGTCGCAAAAAACGGGAAGAAGCATAGTTTTGCTTTAGCTGAATCTTTTTCAAAGGAAAAATCGGGCGGCCAAAAAGTAGACTACCCCAACCCAATAGCGATTAAGGAAAATGGTGGGTGGCGGTATAACTATGGCAATATGTTTTATTGCTTATTAGTGAAGCAATACCTAACTACGACACAGTTTGATGATAAAACCGTCCAAGGGATTTTTGACGAGGCGTTTAAGTATGAAGGAACGGCCTATGTATTTGGTGGATCAAGTCCCGAAACGGGTTTTGATTGTAGTGGATTAACCCAATGGTGTTATGCCAAAGTTGGTTTGAAACTCCCTCGGGTGGCTCAGGATCAATATGATGCCATGACTCATATTGATCTAAAAGATGCCAAACCAGGTGATTTAGTTTTCTTTCATTCGACTTATGATGCCGGTACTTATGTGACCCATGTGGGCATTTACGCAGGGGAAAATCGCATGTTTCATGCAGGAGATCCAGTGGGGTGGACGAATCTAACGGAAAACTATTGGCAGCAGCATCTTATCGGAGCTGGACGGTACAAATAAGAGAAAAGAGGACAAAGAATGAAGATAAAAATTGAACGGAATCAAAAGGAAAAGATTCAAAAAAAGAAGAAAGAACGAATCTTTTCAGTGGGCAAGCATCGAAAAATTGTGTTTGCCCTTTGGATTTTATTGTCTTGTAGTCTTGCTTTTGGAATCTACAAAAACTTCACCGCCATTAATCAACACACGACCCACGAAAAAGAGATTATAAAAGAGAAGGTGGTGAATACTTCTGGCGTTGAAAGTTTTTCGAAGGATTTTGCGAAAGAATACTTTGCATGGAAGAATGACAAGGAAGTAATTGAAAAGCGAATGAGTAACCTTGGTCAGTACCTTACAGAAGAAGGACTCGCTTTGAGCCAAGATGTGGTCCGGGCAGATATTCCCACTAGTTCCGAAGTTCAAGAAGTAAAAATCTTAGACGTTGAGAAGCGCTCGGAGGAATTTGTCGTTTCATTTTTAGTGGATCAAAAGATTACGGAAGGGAAAAAGGCACAACAAGTTTCTTCCGCTTATCGAGTGACAATCTTTGAAGATGAAAAAGGGAATCATATAGTGACGAGTTTGCCTACCATGATTGCAAAACCTGATAAAGCAAAGTACGAGGCAAAACAAGTAGAAAGTGATTCGGAAATTGATGCCAAAACAACAGGAGAAATCACGGAGTTTTTGGAGACATTTTTCAAGCTTTATCCAACTGCTTCCAAAAATGAACTTGAGTATTATGTAGAAAATGATGTGATGCGACCAATCAATGTTAATTTGAAATTTGTGGAGTTAGTGAACTCAGTTTTCTTCAAAGATGGCAATAATATTCAAGCGAAAATAAATGTAAAATACCTTGATAATTTATCGAAAACAACCAACTTTTTTCAATATAGATTAAGTTTGCAGAAAAATGAGAATTGGACAATCGTGGGATTCAAATAAAAATGAGTCGCATACAAGAGATGAAAGTAATTTGTATATTTGGCATTAAATTCTTTCAGTATTGTAGAGTAATCACGGAAAACCGTATCATAAATGATGCGGTTTTCTTAATTTAATATTTAAAATTTTAAAAGTTATCTAAATATGTTAAATCTACTTAGGTAACTACTATTCAAATGTAATACGAATCTGATGAATGAAGCTATGATAATTTATAATGGCACTGGACATATTTGAAGGCAAGATTCTATAAATCTCTAGACTAGAGTTTTTTTCGATAAGCTATGGAAATGATAAATTCGCCTGACAATAGGAGTAATTAAGAGATAAAAAATGAAATTCCCAATACCGTGTAACAAATCAAAGATGATTCCTTGTAGATAATACATCCAAAAATAGGGGAATTGGTAGATGAAAGTCTCCGTAATGGAGACAATTAGACCATAAATAAGTCCGCAAATAAAGACCCCGCATGCCTGCAAAATTATGTGTTTTTGGATAATTGAAATGTTACTAAAAGAATGGAATATCGTAATTATTCCAGTAAAAGCAATAAACTGGCCGATAGTCCAACTCCCTAATCCCAAGTATAGATTTGTTCCAAGCAAACTCAGGGATGAAACAATTAATGCATTTGAATAAGTATCATAAAAAGCAATTAATAAAATAATAGCACTCATAGGCTGAACATTTGGAATCCAGGTAAAGAGTAATCGTCCTACGATGCACGTAGCACTAATTAATGCGAGTCGTGTTACTCGTCTTATGGGAAACGATTGGGAAGTTGGTTTGGACATTGGTTGGCTCCTAATAGATAATGATAATCATTCTCATTCTATCAGAAATAAAATATATTTCAAGATTGAAATACACCGTATATAGTGCCATAATTCTATTCGAACACAATATATTGTGTTTTATTCAGAGAGGTGGTAATGGTGGATGAATTATCCAACTAGTTATATAGAAAAATTGAACCAAGATATTTTGCATTATCCAGAAGTAACCGGGGTTACTTCCGAAATGAAACAAACCTTTGAGGGTATTTCTCGTCTAATCATGTTAGATAGGTATGCATTTAAGGATATAGGTGGAAAGACCCTAGCAGTTGGAGATCTTGTCATCTTAACGACACATCCTGATCCGCAATATCCTGCAAGAGGAATCGGGAGTATTGAAAAAATTGAAAGAGATCAAGTGATAATTCATGTTGAGAAAGAATTCCAAAGCTCTTTGTCAGATCCCGATGAAATAGTATCAGGCTGTGTTATGCGAAAAATAAACGAAGTGGAAAAACCATTAGAACTCTATTTTGAGCAGATTGCTTATAGAGTATCTAAAGGGATTGCCAAAATTGATGAGGAAAAATCGGAAGAATCATTTTTAGCATTTTATCATCACTTAGTAGCACAAAATTTAATTCCTGCAGGTCGAGTCCTTTATGGAGCTGGAACGAATACGGAAGTTACTTATTTTAATTGCTATGTAATGCCATTTATACACGATTCAAGAAATGGCTTAGCTAAGCATCGACAAGAAGTAATGGAAATTATGAGTCGTGGTGGGGGAGTGGGAACGAATGGTTCAACTCTCAGACCTAAAGCAGCGATTGTTCATGGTGTAAATGGAAGATCTTCAGGTTCAGTCTCTTGGTTAAATGATTTAGCCAACTTAACAAATCTTGTTGAGCAGGGTGGGAGTCGCAGAGGTGCTCAAATGATTATGCTTAATGACTGGCATCCAGATATTTTTGAATTCATTATTTCGAAAATTCAAAATCCGGCAATCTTACGAAACATGATTAGAACAAGTAAAAGTACAACCATTCGAAAATTAGCCCAGGAGAAATTAGTGTTTACTCCGTTATCACCAACGGAAAAAGCATGGTTAGAATACTATGTACAGCAAGATCAAGACGCCGTTTCTGATGATTCATTCTGGAAAGAAGCGCAACAAAAATTACAGGCTGGTGGAGTCTATAGTGTAAAAGACCCCAATTTTTTAACAGGTGCCAATATTTCTGTATGCCTAACCAAAGAATTCATGGAAGCAGTGGAAGCTAATCAGACCTACGAGTTACGCTTTCCCGATGTTGAATCGTATAATGCTACGGAGATGGCTGATTATGATGAAAACTGGGCTGAGATTGGGGATGTACGCGAATGGGAAAACACAGGGCGTAGAGTAAAAGTTTATCAGACCATTGAAGCCCGTGAACTTTGGGATTTAATTACTTATTGTGCGACATATTCTGCAGAACCTGGAATCTTTTTTATTGATAATGCGAATGAAATGACAAATGCGCAGGGCTATGGACAGAAAGTAGTGGCTACAAATCCTTGTGGGGAACAACCACTAACGCCTTATGCTGTTTGCAATTTAGCAGCCATTAATTTAGCAAATATGGTAAATAAAGAGGAGAAGACCGTAGATTTTGAAAAACTAGCGGATGTTGTGAGGACTAGTGTCCGATTCCAGGACAACGTAATTGATGCAACCCCATACTTTTTTGAGAAAAATGAAAAACAGGCAAAAGGAGAACGTAGAATTGGGCTTGGTGTGATGGGCTTAGCTGATTTACTAATTTATTGTGAAAAAGTTTATGGTTCTGAAGAAGGGAATCATTTGGTAGATCAGGTTTTTGAAAAAATTGCGACGGTTGCATATCAAACCTCGATTGAACTTGCTAAAGAAAAAGGAAGCTTTCCTTTCTTAACCGGTCAGACAGAAAAAGAAACACAAATTCTTCGCCAGCAATTCGTCCAGTCAGGCTATTTGAAAAAGATGCCGGAATCTTTGCGAGCAGCTATTAGAAAGCATGGCATTCGTAACTCACATTTACTAACCGTTGCCCCAACTGGTTCAACTGGGACTATGGCTGGAGTCTCAACTGGCTTGGAACCTTATTTTTCATTTTCTTATTTTAGAAGTGGGCGATTAGGAAAATTTATTGAAGTCCACGCGGAAATTGTAAATGAGTATCTAGCTGAACATCCAGAAACGGATGCAACAAATTTGCCGCAGTTCTTTGTCTCCTCTATGGACTTAACTCCGGAAGCTCATGTTAGCGTACAATGTACCATTCAGCGTTGGGTGGATAGTTCAATTTCAAAAACAGTGAATGCACCTAAAGGTTATCGTGTTGATCAAGTAGCTTCGGTGTATGAAGACTTATATCGCGGTGGGGCAAAAGGCGGGACTGTTTATGTTGATGGGAGTCGTGACTCTCAAGTATTGACACTAGAAGCTGAAGGCAATGATTTTTCTGATATTGACATAGATGAAAAAGAGGAAATAGAAGAATTAACCCGTAATGAAGTAGGCGAAATTTGCCCAATTTGTCATGAAGGAACAATAGAGGAAATCGGAGGATGCAGCACCTGTACTCACTGTAAGGTCCAACTAAAATGTGGTTTGTAAAAGACAAGCATGCTTGTCTTTTAACGACCCGGGAATGAAACAATTGACTTTTATATTATGATTACAAAAATCAATAGGAATAGATGCATCACGTGTTTATTTCTTTAGCAAATCATGAATAAAAAATTATTTCTGAGGAGTCTTTTATTTGAAGAAGAAACGGGTATTAATGTTAGTTTTTCTTGGACTATTTATTCTGACTGGATGTCAATCTACTAAATCAACTAATTCCATTGTTAAACAAGATTCTAGTGAACAAGCCGCTGGTGCAACCGTTCGCATAGAGCTGAAGGACAGTGGGGAAATGATATCCTCAAAGGAAGTGCAGTACAGCTCAGATGAAACCTTACTCCAAGTTTTAAAGGAGAATTTTAAGGTTGAAGAAAAGGATGGGTTTATCCAATCGATTGAAGGTCATGATCAAGACGAAAGTACAAATAAATACTGGACATTTACGATTAATGAAAAAATGGGTGAAAAAGGTGCAAATGAAATCAAATTGAAGAATAAAGATCAAGTGGAGTTCGATTTGAGCACTTATTGAATTGCTAAAGCGATATGTACTAAAAAAGAGTATCGTGTTCTTTTTTAGTATTAGTTTATTGCGTGTCTTAAATAAAAATTTTAAAGCTGACTATTGGGAGGGATTACTCTGAATGATCATCAGAGTAATCTCTTCTTATTTAAATTCAATAAGTGGAAATGACAAGACTAGGAAGAGAGTGGGGGCTAGTCAAAAAATATTGAATAAATTGATATAATGATTCTCTCAAGAAAATATGTTGTGTAGTGTCAGTTCTCAAAAAATGTCATAGATATGTTTATTCTTATATTCGGAAGGAGTTTCTTTTTCAAAACGTTTAAAAACTTGAATAAAGTGACTCTGACTAGAGAAATGAAGCAACGTGGCTATCTTTTTATAGCTTTTGTCTGTGAAAAGCAAAAGAAACTTGGCTTCGGCTATTTTTTTTTGATTAATGTATGTGTGAACGGTTTGTCCTAAAGCGTTTTTGAATTGAGAATTTATATGAGTAGGATGTTTTTGAACTGATTGAGCTAAATCATTGATTGTTATACGTTCATAAATATGTGTGTCAATATAATTTAGTAGATCTTTAACCAAGCTACTTATTTCAGAATAAGGAAAGTTGTGAATAAGTTCCATAAATAAGAAAGATGATTCCTTAATATGTGCCATACATTCCGCTTCAGTCTCAATTGAAGGAGAGGAAAAGGGAACATTTAGTGAAAAGACTCCAACTGTGATTTATAGATATAAAAAAGATGATACGAGTACAAGTGAATCCAACAATGATAACCAGACTTCGGATACGACAAATGAATCCAATGAGGACAACAAGACTTCAGATACGACGAGTGAATCCAATAATGATGGAAACTCGAATTATAGTGAAACAACAGATTCGGAAGAGCCACCTTCCTCATCTAATACCACAATGGATACTGAATTCAAAAAAGAAGACAATCAATTCAAGAAAGAGGCCAACCATAAATTAAAGAGTTATCCTAAAATAGGAGAAAAGAAATCTACAGTTATTATGGTAGTCGGAGTTGGACTCATTGCAATCGCTTTAGGTATGGTTTATTGGCGGAAGCGGAGAGGGTGATCGGATATGAAATGGCTTAAACGGATCCTTATAAGTTTGCTAATTCTTTTAGTGATAATCATCGTTTCCGGTTTTCTGATTGTACAATTAATACCTAAGCCTGTTAGTTTACTAGTTCGTAAGCAATTTGATTCAAGCCAACAGACACAAGTTTATACTCGGCCAGACTTTTTTGAAGAAAGTGAGGAAACTGTATCTATTGAAAGTGATATAAAATATCCTTCAGAAAATAAGAATAATAACATGGATGTTTATGTACCGAAAGAAATAGATCAAAGTGCTCCTATTTTGTTCTGGATGCATGGGGGTGCATATGTTGGTGGTGATAAAAGAGATTGTAAAGACTATTTAACAATGCTTAGTGCGCAAGCAAAAATAATTATCGTCAATGTCAACTATGCACTTGCACCTGATATCAGTCATCCAGTACCTGTACGACAGTTAAATGAAGCAGTTGCTGCGATAAAGAAGAGTCAGTATCCTATCGATTGGGATAATATTTATCTAGGCGGTGACTCAGCTGGTGCACAAATAGCAAGTAAATATCTGATTAGTTTAACAAATAAAAAATTGCAAAAGACAAATCAATTGAGTCCAGTATTGAAAAATGTTCAAATCAAAAAGTTTATATCACTTTCAGGACTGCTTGAACCAGATAAGTTTGCAGAAATTGATGATTCAATTTCAGGATTTTTATTTGAACAGAGTGGATGGGCTTACTTTGGTTATAAGAATTTTTCCAATAGGTCAGAGGTTAAAAACTTATCTTTGAGTAAACATTCTAAAGAATTACATCAAGAGTTCTTTTTTACTGATGGTAACCAAAAGACATTCACAAAGCAGATGAATACGACAGCTGAAGCTCTAAAACGAGATAATTTATCCGTAACCAAGATTTCCTATGATGAATCAAAGCTAGGTCATGAGTATCAGTTCGATTTTAATAATCCGGAAGCAGAAAAGACTTTTAAAGAATTAGTTGGTTTCATAGATAAGTAGCTTTATAAAAAAATGAGAAGTTTTTGATATTTAAAAGTCCAGCCCTCAAAAGAGGACTGGACTTATTTTAATACTTATAAATACTATTCTGTTTTTGTACTATGGACAGATCAAAGTCTTGTTTATTATTCACGATTTCATTGTAGACAGTGAGTATGTTCTCAAAATCTTTTGGAGTAGGATTTGAATGGATAGATACTACGGTACACTCTGGTACGAACAGTGAGGGAAGATTAGTTATCAAAAGATCGTACTTGCACATTCTTTCTCTAACTGAGGTAAGGCTAGTAGCATCAATCAAATCCACATTCACTCGCGTTTTTAAATGATATATAATATCTTCTTTCAAAAAATTACAGTGTTCGTAGCTCGTATTGAAAAAGAGTCCAGTCTTAATAGTTGGTGATTTTTGTTCCAATTGATCAGATAATGAGTCCCATGAAGTGACCACCATAAATAGTAGTCGATTAATAACGGAATCATCTACGTAAATTGGTAAATCATTATTTAAAAAATAACGATTTATGATTTCTTTGACTCTTTGTGTAAATCCTTCGTAATAATTATTGAGATTGATAAAAAATTCTTCATTAGGATTATAAAGGATTTTTGCAGGTCCCCAAATATAAGTGGTTGCGTTGTATAGATAAAGCATAAGTTCTTCTTTATTAGAAAGGATTAGATTTTCCTCTTCTATAATTGAATTTAGTGTATTTTCTATCGCGACACGAAGATGATTAATTTTTGGATTTAAGGAGCATTTTTGTTTTAAATCTGTCATTGACCATGCAAATTTGTCGTTGAAAAATATATAAAATAATCGATATATGCTCTTTGAGGTTATCTCAGTGTGATAGTGTTGAAAAAGTTTTTGAGTTAACTCTTCTGAAAAAGTAAACCCATGTTTTTGGTCATTTTGTGATTGGCTTGGAAGTAAATGACCTCTACGAATGCGTATAAAATTAATAAATAACATAGTTCTAAATTTATTTACATAAGAATAGGTTTGGCGTGCAGGAGTTTGTAAAAATGGGTAGCAATCCATAAACTCTTGCATGACCTCATCCATCAACTCAACATCGCTCTCAGTAATTACTTTTTCAATGAGTCCATATTTTTCGATTAAGTAGCAAAAATAGAACCAGCATATTTTTCTCTCATCACCGATTATGTCCATATAAGTACAGTCAATGTGAAAGTCGAAAGGAGCTAAAAGTTCATTGATTGTTCCTATCTTTCTTTTCAATGTAGAAATGCTGAGGAAAAGATGATCAGCTAAAGAGGTCAAGTTGGTATGTCTACTTAAAAAGATTTCTTCAAGTATGGAGAATCTTGCAGACTGATTGTAAAGTGCAGAAAAAATAAAAAAAGGATTTTGATCAGGCATGAGAATTAGCCGTACACCAAGTTGTTTACTACTTTCCAGTTTAGCTGGGTTGATGTATCGGTTGATATCTCCAATGCTTTTACGAACTGTGCTTTCAGAGATTTGGGTAAATTTCGAAATAGTACTTATTTTTTCCCAGTCTCTATAAATGAGAAATTTAATGATTTGATAGTGTCGTTGTAAGTTTTTTTCTAATAATGTTTCCATATGGAGCCTCCAATAGTTAACGAACGTTAGATTAAAAATGAACTTTCTCAATGAGAAGTATTGTTCTATAGTTATCACCGTTGTTGGAAACATAGGTAAGCTGACAAGCTACAATTATTATAACAACATTAGAGTAAGAAAAACAATGGAAGGTAAGGAGAATGGAAAGAAAAAAACGATCAAGAATTGTTATCCTTTTAATTTTGTTGATAGCTCTCTTAGTGGGAAGTGTGTACTACTATTTTTTAACTCATCAAACTGCTCCCAATGTAGTTGCTGGCGAAACTGATGGAAAATCAGGTGAGTTTGTTAAGGATATGAGCGAAAAAGAATTTGAAGAGCTTCTTCAAGCGAAGGCTGATAAAAGCGAAGTACGTTTGAAAATGAATTCTGATATGGTTTTTGAATCATCATCAGAGGTTGGCGAGGTCAGTATATTAAATCCGGCAAGTAATCAATATGCCATACGCGTTCAGACTACAATTGGTGGAGAGAAAAAAGTTGTTTATGATTCAGGTCTCATTAAGCCAAAACAATATGTATCCCAAGGTAAATTAAGCACTACCATCAAAAAAGGTGTTTATAAAACACAAAATTTAGTCACTTATTATGAGAACGATAAGGCACAAAAAAAAGTTGGAGAAACCCTAGTAGTAGGGCAATTATCTGTGAATAACTAGAATATCTAGTTATAAATAATAGAAACAATGGAGGAACAAAAATGAAAAAAACGCAATTTGTAGCACTTTTCGGTGTAGTCGCATTTGGAGGAGCAGCATTATTAGGTCCATCAGCTGCGTTTGCCTATGAAGATGGTCAACCAGATCCGAATACCCAACCACAGGAAGTCAAAAAACAAGATTCTGCTACTATTCCGGCAGAAGGAACATTTAAAGAATTTGACCCAACAGATCCAACAGACCCGACTCAACCAGATCCAGATCCAACAGATCCTGCATGGGTTGATGTAAAAATTCCAACAAAAATCTTATTTGGTCAAACTGATGTAAGTACAGGTATTATTTCTCCGCTTTATGAAATTGAAAATCTTTCCTCAAAAGGAGTAAAGATTTCTGTTAACGATTTTAAGGATAGTGGTACACCGGGAGGATCTGGAAGTCAAACGGATGCTGAAAAAATTAGTGATAAGTTGACTTTGAACTTAACCAATAAAACTGCAAACAGAGACATTGCTTTGCACACGACAGATCCGCAAAATCCTGCTCAATTCCCGGCGGAAATTGGTACTTTGAATCCAACTGGAGACAAGCTTGAATTTAAATTAAGTGGTGGAGTAGCAACAGGGTTTAATTTTGAAAAGAATGCTTTAAATCCACAATATGATTTAGTTCTTAAGTTTGAAGTTCAATAGGAATTGATATGAAAAAATACTATGGTTTTATAGTGCTATCGTTAGTAATCATTCTAACTTTTATTTGTCCAATCGAGACCTTCGCTGAGTCATCAAGTATTCAGTTTAATCATATTCCGATTGAGGGAATCATTGGCAAAGGAAACGACCAACATTCTGATGTAGTTGATGAAAACCAAAGTGATAAGATGGAGAAATTACCACAATTAGGCAATGAAGGAGATAATAGTAAATTTCTCTCCTTCATTGGAGTGGTTCTTATGCTTATCGCTTTAGAGCTGAGGTTTCTATTGGGGGACGCTTATGAAAAAAAGTAGCATTTCTTTGATTATGGCTTTCGTTTGCATTATTGGAAGTTTGTCATTTCCCACATATAGCTTTGCAAGTGATTCAGGAGCTACCGCAGCAGGAGTTGCACAAGATGCTACTGAGGCCGAGTGGAATAAACTCGATACTTTTATGACTCAGACTTTAATTCCAAGTGATGAAGGATTATCCGTAAGTTATAGTTATCCTCAAAATTTTGAAACTTATTGCACGAATTGGGAAATGAATGAGTATAACTTTACCGGTCCTGCCAAACGAGTAATAACAAAAGTCACTAGTTCAGATCCAAGCACAGTAATTCCAACGTATAATGATCATTCGATTACTTTAAAACGGGGAAAACGAAACGCCAACATAGTTCAAATTGATATTGAATATGATTTAGAATGGAATTTCCATGTTGAAGAAAAAGTGGGCGGAATTTGGTACACAGTTAATGATCGTAGTGGTAGCACTCATCAGACTGAATCATTTCTAGTAAATGTAGCACGTAGTAAATTAACCGTAATTCCCAATCAAAATAATACGATTGAACTAAATTTATTCAGTCCTAATGATAAAAATATTTTCAGTTATGTAAATATTTTAAACAATGATGGGCCAGTTGGATGGTATATGAAGAACAAGCCTGATGATAGCAAGTTAGGTAATACGAATGGAAAATTTATTTTCTCAGATAATCGAGACACTGTAGCAGTTGATATTCCCTTTACGGTTATCGATACAACCCCACCAAATGGTAAATTAATTGATCCTATTATTATTGAACTAGGATCACGAGTTGAAATTAAAGACTTTCTTGAGTATGAACCTTGGGATAATGATACAAAGCCAGTGACAGTTGACTCTATTACTGATCCAGACAATCTAGGTTTGGGGAATCATCCATTTGAAATGAGTTTAACAGATAGTTCAGGAAACATATCTTTATTAAAGTCAACAATTACTGTAAAAGATACTACACCACCGGTAGTTGTTCCAAAAGATCAAGCTATTGACTACGGGGGAATAGTGGATGCAAAAGATTTTGTTAGCTCAATCACTGATAATGATAAAAATGGGAAAATGACTGTCTTTTTTGATTTTTCGAAGCCAGTTCCAGATAATAAAAAAGTTGGTGCTCAAGATGTTTATCTAGAAGTAAGTGATCCATCTGGAAATATTACCAAAGTACAAGCAAAGTTAACTGTTAATCCTGACAATATTGCACCTACTGGGGATGGTATTTTACAAATGATTCCAGTCAACGACAGTATATCAGCCAACCCCTTTGATGTGGTAACAAATTTGCAAGATAACGATGATATTTCAAAAATAACTGCAAAGTATATAAAAATACCTGATACATCTAAAATTGGTTTGACGGATGCAAAAGTTGAATTATCCGATCAAAATGGGAATAAGGCAGAAGTGACTGTGCCTGTTTTTGTACATGATCATCATAGTATCTTTGATAATCAATATGTATTGAGTTCGCAAAATTTCACTGCCTATTCTAACCACGTTCCTGCTTCAAAAATTGAAGAATGGATTTTGCAAGAAAGCCAATCTAAAGCGTGGGAACTTTCAAGTGGAAATGAAATATCTAAGCAAATTAAAGTGATTAAGCATGATGTCAAGCCTCAGTTTGGCTCCTATACTGCTACGATCCAACTTGGCAATCTTACGAAAGATATCACGATTAATGTTTTAGATGCCAAAGATTTGATTGATGTTACTATCCCGCAAAAAGTAATTTTTGGATCAACAGATGTTCAAAACGGTAAGGTATCATCACCAAGTTACGAAGTGAAAAATAATTCAACTGCTAAGCTCAAAGTATCTTTAGCCAAAATGCAAGTGGATTCTAGTTCAACGATTGATGTCATTCGAGCTAATGATATCGAACCTAGTGGGAAAGATGAAAAAGTGAAATTAAGTTTGAGTTCATTGGAAGAATTTCAGTTTCCGATGATTGAGTTACATCCATCAGTTGCAAATCAAGAATTGGGAATTTTAAATTCTCAAGCAGTTGGTGGATTTCAAATTAAAGGAGCATATTACGGAAAATATCAAAATACAAAATGTAACATCCAAATGACCTTCAAATTTGAAGTGATTTAGTAGAGATAACTAGGGTGATCCCCTGGTTATCTCAGTACATAGATTTCATGAGTAATGAGGCGATGGGTTATGCAAAAAAGATATGGTCATCTGATTATTTTAGATGAATTAATTCAAAATGGTTATAAAAAGTATCACTGCCTTTGTGATTGTGGACAAGAAACAATTGTTTATCATTCCAATTTAGTCTCGGGTCGAACAAAAAGCTGCGGGTGTGGAAATGTTAAAAATCGGCATAGATATAAGGATTTATCTAATAAAAAATTTGGTGAACTAATTGCCCTTACCCCAACAGAAGGACGTAGCGAAGGAACCGTTGTATGGAAATGCCTATGTTCGTGTGGCAATGAAATAATGGCATCGGCAAAACGATTGCAACGAGGAGAAATCCGGAGTTGTGGATGTCTTAAGGAAAAACAGTTTCATATCGAAAAACAGGTATACGGTAACCTGACTGTCATTGAACCATTAAATAAGAAAATAGATTGGAAGACAAAATGGAAGTGTAGGTGTAGCTGTGGTCGATTATGTGAAGTAAGCTATGGCAACTTATCATCTGGTCACACAAAAAGTTGTGGTTGTTTGAAAAGAGTTGAAAGTAGAACTTGTGTAAACGGAACAATTGTCGAATGTTTGAAAACAAAATTGGCTAAAAATAATACTAGTGGTGTAAAAGGGGTTTATCGTTGTAGGGGAATGTGGGTAGCCTATATTACTTTTCGTGGAAAACGACACTATCTGGGGACGTATGATGATTTAAGTGAAGCAGCGCTAGCGAGAAAAAGAGCTGAAGATAAATATTTTTTGCCATTATTAAAACAATTTTCGATTTAATGTCCACTTTCGTGTTCCCTTTTTGTTTTTAGTAGTGAAAGGGGAACAAAGAATATGGATATTCGTGATGAAAAATGTCGAGTGTATGATCAACTGAGACTATTGATGGAGGAAAGAAGGGAGCTTTCAAAACAGTATTTTGATCTAAAAGAATACTTAATTCATTTAGAAGATAATCAAGACACGACAAATTCTGATAAAGCAATATGTCGTGAAGTGGAGCCGATGAATTTAGAAAATGAAAAGGAGCTCCAAGATTACTTTACTCAGCGAAAAGCAATCGATAACCATCATCGATCTTACAAAGATTACGGGTTTATTATTGCATCAATCTTGAAAGAGTCAGGAAAACCATTATCCGCCAAGCAAATATATCATGAGTGGACAAAATCGTATGAAATTTTTCCTGATTATCGCAATTTTGTAAATAATATTCTTCCAAAAATAAATCGAGATGAATCAATCCCTGTTGAACGTGCTATGAGAGGATATTGGCAATATAGACTTAAAACCTAATTTGTCCGTATATCTTTTTCCTTTCGAATTTTCAAAGGAAGAAGTGACAGTGATGAATCAGAATTTTGATTTTGCAAATGATGATGCACAAATTATTAGTTATATTCAAAAAACAGTTCATAATACGGCAATTAATTATTTTGCTAAAAATAGTAGACTAAAAGATATTGAATTTGTTCCTGGACAAAAGACACTAGATTATTTTATCGAGGAGCAAGCTATGTATCCACAAGAAACTGTTACGGTGGTATCTGAAAAATTTCCGCTAGATTTCTCTAATTGTGCCTTAGCCACTGAATTTCAAAAACTATCTGAAAAAGATCAATCCCTACTAATTCAAAAATATATTTTTGGATATTCAGACTATGAGATTTCTATTCAACTATCAATGACACGACAAGGTGCAACAAAAAAGCGTCAACGCATTCTAGGAAAGATTCGAAAACATCTCCTTCCTTAATTTTAAAAAACTATATGATTCGTGCCCCTCCTAAAGCAGTCACTATGGAAAATGAGTGCAAAAAAACGGAGGATGCGTGAAATGAAGTCATTGGCAGAACTCGTTATTCTTGTTCAAAAGAATGATGAAGAGGCGTTTTCTCAAATTGTGAACAGCTTTAAACCATTGCTGGTTAAAGAATCTTGTCGTAATGGGAGCTTTGATGAAGATTGCTACCAAGAGTGTATGATCAGATTATATTTAGCTCTAAAAAAATTTGATATTCCAGAATAATCACTTTTAAAGATAATCGTGTAGTCAGTTTCTGTTAGTATTCCCGAAAGGTAGGTATAAATCTATTGCCCTACCTTTCTTTGATTTTTGAATGATATCAAAAAAATTTGGGGGGGAGATTTGGTTATGAATTATGTTTATTTGTAGGATGTATGCTGGGAGCGATTATAATAAGTTACTTAGCCGTGGGAAAACATGATGACATAGCTTCCGGAAGAGAGTAGATTTTAAAGTGACATAAGGAAGGATGGAAGCTGCATTTTGCAGAGGTGGGAGTAAAAATGAAACGAAAATATATTGTGTTGACTTTGTGTGTATTATTCTTATTGGTAGTATATTCTCTTTTGACACCATTTTCTAAGGATGTTGTAAATATGGTGGTAGTAATAGTTGGAGCTGTTTTGATATTCATAACGGTATGCTATATCGTTTTTCAAAAGTCAATTAAATAAAAAGAGATAAATTTTGGTTCAATGAACTTAGTCAGTTGTTAAAATAAAAAAACGCCATCGCAAAATTTCATGTATTATTGAAGTTCCGACACTACCAATAAGGATGAAACCACGATGACACAAACTGAAAATACCACAGAATCACTCAAAGGAAAACACCTTACTTATAAGGAACAGGTAAAAATTGAAGCACTCCGATCACTGGACACACCAGTGTCTGGAAATAAAATTGCTGAGTACCTTGGATGTGCTCGTCAGACAATTCATATGGAAATCAAAGATGGGACCATCCGTCAGATTCGCAAACAAAAGCAAAATGGAAAGATTTATGAGTACGAATTCCACATCTACTCAGCTGATGCTGGACAAGCCGCCTATGACAAAGCACGGATAAACTCTATCAAGCAACCTAAATGGGTCAAGGCACCCAATTTCATGACATACGCAGACCATCAGATGAAGAATGAAAAGTATTCTCCTGATGCGGTTGTCGGTCGTGTAAAAAAACTCGGGCTCTTTTCTGATGAAGAGGTTCCCTGCACTACAACACTGTACAACTACATCAATTTGGGCTTCATGGGAACCAAGAATATTGACTTGCATCTGAAAGTTCGTCGAAAAACCAGTACACCAAGAAACCGCAAGAACAAGACACAGCTTGGCGAATTGATTGAAAATCGGCCAGATGTCGTGGACAGTCGTGAAGAGTTCGGCCATTGGGAAATAGACACAGTAGCTGGATTACGGTCAGATAAGGATCAGGCACTATTAACCTTGACTGAACGCAAGACTCGATACGAGGTCATCATTAAAATTGATGGGAAAGCCTCTAATTCAGTGAATCAGGCCTTGTCAACTTTACGAGAAGCCGCTGGGGCGAACTTTGAATTGCTCTTTAAGACGATTACCTCCGACAATGGCACTGAGTTTTCAGGCATTACGGAGCTCTTGAAGGACGTCATGACCTCCGTGTACTTCACCCACCCGTACTCATCTTGGGAGCGTGGAACCAATGAAAATCACAATGGTATGATTCGACGGTTCATTCCTAAGCGAACGCGTATGGAGAATATCTCACTAACAACTGTACGTCGTGTTCAGGACTGGATGAATACTTTACCAAGAAAAATTTTAGGGTACGCTACTCCTCGTGAGTGCTTACTTGAAGAAATGTCGAAACTTGCGCTGACTACCGCGTGAGCTTGACAACGAGCCTCCTTGGCATGGTGGTCTTTGGGCAGTTCTTTGACTGTAATCTCAGAACTTCTGCCCAACCTGCTATGCGCAGTACCATGCCCCAGCTCATTGTCAAGCCCATGCTAGATGGCGATTAAAATAGAATAACTAGTGAATTTCAATAAGTGGCTAAGTTCTACTTGAAATTTGCAAAAAAGAATATTCGGGTCAATCATAAAGAAAGGTATATTGATTAACTCGAATAGTGATTATGTAGGTCAGTTAATTTTTCTGAAAATTATCTTAAGAGTATAATTATAGTGTATATCAATATTTAGAGGAGAGAGACAATTCATTAAAATATTTGATTGATGAACAAGTTGGAATTTCTGTGATTGAAAAAGGCAGAGTGCAGAGTATAGATAAAGTTACAGCAGCTATTTTCAAACGAATAGATTTCGATTTATAAATGTTTCTAGTTAGAGACACCATAATAAATAGTTTTGAAATTAAAAATTTATAGAAAGTTCAACACTCAAAAGGCATGTTGGACTTATTTTGCAATTAAATTTTATTTCATTTTTGAAAAGCAAGTAAATCAATATTACGTTCGTTATTGCGGATTTTATTACAAAATTACAGATGCTCTTCAAATTCGCAATAATACAATCAACTGGAACCTTTTATTGAGAACATTCTAGAACTATTTATTCTTACTACCTATTATATAGTATACTTATTTTATATAAGTACGGTGGAAGGATGTTGGTTATGTATATATCATCTATATCTTTAAAAAATTTCCGAATATTTGGCGATCAAAAAACTAAAATAAATTTTAATAAAGGGCTAACACTCCTCGTTGGGGAGAATGATTCAGGAAAATCAGCAGTTATTGATGCATTAAAAATCGTATTGGGCACAACTGATTTAAATTGGTATAGAATAAAAGATTCTGACTTTAATAACGAAGATATCACTAAAGAAATTGAAATAGTGTGTAAGTTCTCTGATTTAACAAATGTAGAATGTGCTGCCTTCCTTGAATATTTAACTTATGAAAAATCTTCGGATAGTGAGGATATGCCAGTGCTCTATGTAAATTGGAATTGTAAAATGTTGCTTAATTTGACCCCGTTTAGACCAATCACTCGTATTACAACAGGAATAAATAGTGATGGCCCTACTTTGTCTCAAGAGGCAAAAGAACTACTAAGGGTGACACATCTTAGAGCATTACGAGACGCATATAGTGATATGCAGTCGGGTAGAAATTCGAGGTTGTCTCAAGTTATGCAGAATATTCCTAATTTGAATGCAGGCAGAGACACATATACAGAAGATAGTGAGCTTGATGAACTATCGTTAACTGGCATTTTCAATCTTTCCAACCAACTTCTATCAGATTATGCCCCATTGAAAAGTGCAAGTCAAAAAATGTCTGATATACTCGATAAAAAAATGTTACTAAAAAACGATGACATTAAAGTAAGCTTAAATGTTTCGGGTATGGAAAAGGCAGAATCAAAAAAGATTGTTTCTCTGTTAGAAAAATTGGATCTAACAATAGATAAAGATACTTCTAGTCTAAAGGGATTGCCAGGTTTAGGTACTAGTAACATTATGAGTATGGCCTGTGAACTTTTGTTAAAAGAAAATATTCAGGAGTCTAGTCAATTTTTACTGATTGAGGAACCTGAGTCACATATCCACGCACAAAGGCAACTTAAACTAATAAAATCATTACAAAATGAAACTGAGCTGGCAAATCAGCAAATTATCCTGACAACACATTCTCCTTTACTTGCATCTGTTGTGAAACTTGAAAATATTATCATAATAAAAAGTGGGAATTCTTATCCACTAGCGAAAGGTTATACAAAACTGGATGATGAAGATTATGCTTTTTTAGAAAAATATATTGATGCTACAAAGGCCAATTTGTTCTTTTCTCGTTCTGTAATTGTTGTAGAAGGACCCGGAGAAGCATTATTGGTGCCTACACTTGCTACATTATTAGATAGAGATTTTACGGATTATGGTGTTTCACTAGTGGATGTTCGTGGAACTGGGTTAAGAAGGTATTCGAAAATATTCCAAAGAGAGAATGAAAATGTGGAACCACTTAATATAAAGGTTGCTTGCGTAACAGATCGTGATGTGATGCCAAATTGTGCTCCAAGAATTGTCCTTGATAAATCTTTTCTAGATGATGGGACAAATTGGCCAATAAAAAGTTCTAGAAATTGGACTGCCGAGAGAGATTTTGAGTCAAAAATATATGAAGAAAAGCATCTAGATAAAATAAAGCAAAAGGCCGATGGTCAACTAGTTAAAACTTTCGTCTCGAACAATTGGACTTTAGAATATGACTTACTGTTATCTAGTTTAGGTAGCGAAAAGTTGAAGGATATCATGATTGATTCTGTAATTAAGGCATCCTATAAGCCTAAAAATCATGACAAGAAGAAAAAAGAATTAGAAGAGTTGTTAAGAGAAGCTTCAAGTGATGAAGAGAAGGCCGCATACTTTTATAGTTATTTCACATCGGGTAAAACATCAAAGGCAGATTTTGCTCAACAATTAGCAGTAGAGCTGGAAAGTAATTATAAGGTAGGATCCACAGAATTAGCTGATAGTCTGCCAAGCTATTTGAAAGAAGCAATTTATTATGTCACTGAGAAAAGTGAAGTGATTGCATGAATATATTGGATGAAATAGTTATTACTGATGAGGATATTGATTGGGTAGAGTCAATAATGGAAGGCGATATATCTTTCGATAAAGAGAGAAGAGATATCATTAAAGATTTGAGATCAATAGATATTCAAGCGTTTCCAGGCAGCGGGAAAACCACTGTACTAGTTGCTAAACTTGCAATATTAGCGAATAAATGGACTTCAACTTCATCAGGAATATGTGTCCTTTCACATACTAATGTAGCTAGGGAAGAAATAGAGAAAAGAATTGGAGGAACTAGTGTAGGGGGGAAACTTTTGAATTATCCGCACTTTATTGGTACCGTTCATTCTTTTTTTACCACGTACGTAGCTCTCCCCTGGATGCGATCAAATAAAAAGAAAATTGAAGTTATTGAAACAGATTTTACGATCGACTACAGATGGAATAGGGTGCCTAAATGGTATAAAGATAATATCTTTGAACCCCAATTTATCTCAAAATCATCGTGCTGTTATGTAGAAAAGTTAGGGAATTTAAAATTAAGAAAATATACATCAACTAGCAAGCCTTATAGTATTATTGAATCAGTAATAAATGAATCCCACCAAAAAGGATATTATACTTTTGATGAAGTATTACTTTATGCAAAAGATGCTTTAGAAAATAACACATCTATCTCAGAAATTTGTTCAACAAGGTTCCCTGTAGTTTTTATTGATGAAGCACAAGACACCAATGCTTTTCAATACGAAATGATTCAAAAGTGTTTTGTAGAGTCTGTTCAGCAAGGGGTTGGAGACGAAAATCAAGCAATTTATGGCTATGTTGGAGAAGTTAGTAACTCAAATTTTCCAAGATCAAATCCTTTAGTGCTCTCTCAAAGTAAAAGGTTTTCAAACAGTGTTGCCAGCTTAGCCAATCCATTGGCCGTTTCAAAATCTACTATGGAGGGTGTGAATAAAGAATTTGAAAATAAGCAACATGCAATTTTCATTTTCAAAAAAGAAGAAATTGGAAAAGTACTAGATGCTTATGGAAAGTATATTTTAGATACTTTTACTGATGAAGAAATTCTTAAATACAAAAATGATGGGTGTTATGCCGTAGGATTAATTCATAATAAAAATGGTGAAACAAAAGAAAAACAAATACCAAGAGGGGTTTTCGATTATTATCCTCAATACGAATCAAAGTCTATAACTAAAGGATATACGAAAAAGTACCTAATTGATTATTTTAGAGCTGGTGAACAAAGATTTAGAGACACGAATGCTACTTATGAACAAATTGAATTGATTTTATTAGGCTTTAAACAAGTTGTACTTAGTGACCCATCTGAAAAGAAAATAGTGAATACGAAGAATTTAATAAAGTTTTTTTCTGAATATCTTGTCGAGAGAGAAAAGATTTTACGATTTAGAAAAAAACTCATCCTCCTGAGGAAGTGTAATTTAGATTCAGAAAATGAATGGAAGAAATATTTGGTAATAGTGAATGAGATATTTAATCTTTTAGAGGTTCAGCTTATTGATAAAAATTTTTTAAAGTGGATTCCGACTGCAAATGTATCAACACCAGAGTTTCGTAGTAGTCATGAAACCAAAAGTAGTCAGAATGAATATCGCTATGAATTGGATGGAAGAACTGTCAATATTAAATTGAATAGTATACATGGTGTTAAAGGTAAAACACATCTGTCCACCCTTGTATTAGAGACATATCATAAAAGCCATCGATTAAAACAAATTTTGCCCTATATTTATGGAAAAAAACATACGCCAAAAAGTGAAAGCGAAAATAAAAATCTTAAATGTCATTATGTTGCTATGACAAGGGCTAGAGGGTTACTGTGTTTAGCAATTCCAGAAGGAGAGTTGACTGTAAGTGAACTAAAAAAGCTAGAAAGTAAGGGATTGAATATTATATATTTGTAGAAGTATTTTCAAAAAAGAAGTTTGACTCTATTTAATAGCGTTGATGACTATTCCTCTTTGTGATCGAGTTTTACGCCAAGTTAGTGAGGAAAATAAGATGGATTTCCTCATTTATCAAGATAGAAATATAGTTCCAAAATTTCCAAAACTGTATGAAGAAAAAGCTAGATCAGTTTATACTTTACAAATGCTAACTTATTCTTGTTCTGCTAAGTGGACTTTCTTAGAAATTGACGCTGGCAATATAGATTGGTTAGTTAAATATGTATTTTGAGGGACTCTAAGATGAAAAAATTGAAAACCAAAAATCATTTTGTACCAAAAATTTACCTCAAGCAATGGGCAACCGTAAATAGAATATATGAGTACAAATTACTGGTGTCTCATAAGCAAGTTCCAAAATGGAATAGCGTATCTATAACAAATACGTCCACTGTTGATTCATTATATTTATATGTAGAAGAAGGAGAACTGAGTGATGAGATGGAGGATTACTTTTCAAATGAGTTTGAAATGAAATTTGGAAGTTTTGTTGACAACGTGAACCGTAAGAAGCTAATTTCAGAGCTTGATCATGATTATATTTCAAAATTAGTCGTTGGCCAGTATCTTCGAACTTTAAGAGGATACCAATGGGCACAAACTATTGTGATAAAACAATATCCTAAAATTATTGAGGAACTTAGTCACAAAATGAATCATGAATTAGCGACCAAAGGTGAGATTCCCGAAAGGAAAATAGACAAATACGACATGTTACTTCCTCTAAAAATGGGTATTAATCCAGCCGCTGGAGATAAGTCTTTATTGAAAATAGAATCCTATGCAGGAAAATCCACATGGATAATGGGTATCAAGCATATACTTAATTCAACATATAAAACTCTAAATTCAGCTAGTTGGACTATATACGAAGCTCCATCAAATTTTTACTGGTCTACATCTGATGATCCAGTTATTTTTCTCAATTACTATGGAAAAGATGACTATGATTTTAATGGTGGCTTCGGCAATCCGGGAACAGAAATTATCTTTCCACTTTCGCCACAAAAATTACTTTATACCAAGATTGGAGATAAGTCAGAGGAAGAATATTTAGTAGCTACATACAAAGTGGCTGAATTATTTCAAAAGTTGATAGTCGAGCACGCATTTACTAAAGTCTATTCTCAAGACAAAAACCATAGAGTTACCAAAATTAGAAAAAGAACTGTAGATAAAGAAAAATATTCTGATGTCGAACAATCACTAAAAAATTTTCATCGAGGTTATATGGAGAACGAAGTTCCTTACCTAGAGTTGAATTTAGAAAATTATAGCACTGGCAAAGACTTAACCTAATTTTACGTTGAACTTTTTTGAATATTCCTATTTTATTGAGGTTGCTTGGCTGTAAAATAATATGTAGATTAGTAGTCACCAGTGTACCTGTATCCAATTACATTATGGAGGAGAACGGTGACTTTTCTTATTATCATAAATACTTAACAAATTAAGGATTAAGATTGGTTATTTGTTTTAAAAGATTCGATGATAAAGTATAGATGATTACAATGAAATATGCATAATTTCTAACTAGAAAGGTCAGATTTCTAATGACATTAAAGCCACAAATACAGGAATTGTTTGATCAAAATTCAAATTATAACGAACCGGGTCAGGCGGTGAACCTAGCGAGTTCTCTTGAAACATTGTCGAGTGATTTATATACTGATTCAAATCGGTTTATTTATGAACTTCTTCAAAACGCGGATGATTCCTATAAAAATGGAGAACCAATAAGGGTATGGATAAAACTATTCGAGAATAAACTAGTAGTCGCTCATAGTGGATCAGTATTTTCAGATAAAGATTTACGAGGAATCTGCAATATTAATAACGGAACAAAGAGGAGTGACATGTCGAAGACAGGTTATAAAGGAATAGGATTCAAAGCTGTTTTCGGACATTCTCAGAAAGTTATCATTTATAGCGATGGAGAGTATTTTTCTTTTGATGCAGCATACAATCACCCTTGGAGATGGGAAAGCAACCGACAAAACTGGGAGTTGTTTAATGACCGACAATTTGTAATGCCATGGCAGATTATCCCAATATGGACAGAGAATAATAGCGTTGAATCAGACATCAGTCTTTATATTAAAAATATTCGTGCTAACGTTGCTACAATAATTGAACTGTCAAATGTAGTTGAGACGTCAGAAGCATTGGACTTAATTGCAAATAATGCAAATATTTTTCTTTTTTTAAAAAATATTTGTGAAATAACATTCGAATTAGATAAAAAAGATGTCATTTCAGTAAGTCGTGACAGAGATATCATTACTATTCAAAAAAACTCACACAAGCCTCATAAATGGCTAGTAACTGAAAGACAAAGATCAGTTCCGGAGAGTGTCCGGACTCTCTTAACTGATGAAAAAAATATACCAGACAAGTTGCTACAAACTACGGAGATTACAATTTCTCTCGGAGCAAAGATTGGTGACGATGGACTTTCAAAGTTGAAAGATACGGATCAACGAATTTTTGCATATCTTCCAACAGAAGAAAGAAAATATGATATTCCTGTTCTCGTAAATACTAATTTTCTAACATCTGCTAACAGGGAAAGCTTACACGTTGATTCAAAATGGAATCAATGGATATTCAGTGAAGTTGCGAAGGCTATTTTTGAGTGGATATCCGAGCTAGTTCAAGGTGAATACGGAGCACAGGCATACTTTTTATTACCTAAACATATTAATGGAAATAGCTTGGGTTCCAGTTTTAATAGAGGGTATGATGAAGCGCTTAAGAATATACCTTTTGTTCTTACCGAAGAAAGAACTGTGAAAAAAATTGACGAAACAATAGTTGACTTTACTAACATTTCCAAAGAAGCCTTTATTGATGGATCCTGTATTAAAAGGTATGTTGAACAAAATGTTGATACGAGGATTACGGGAAAGAGGTCGTTCTCTTTATTTTCTCAATTCAATCGTGAATTAAAAAAAATGGGAGCAGCTAGTTTGTCTTGGAACGATTTGGATTCTCTCTTCTCATCGAATGACTTTATGAATACTCATTCTCCTGAAGATAATATACAATTGATCATTTTTTTTAAAAAGTGTTTTGATGATCCAAAAATTCAGGAAGTTACCAATCAATATCTAAGAAAGCTATCCTTTGTACTATCACATAAAAATAACATGTTACCACCCGAAAAAGTTTGTTTCCCAGAAATATCAGATCAGAGATGGGATGAAATTCAGAGTGAACTTTCCTTCATTAATTCTGTTTTGTTGGAACGACTTCGATTTGATGTTGCCACTAGGCATTGGCTTGAATCGCTCGGTGTTACTGAAAAAACTGATATTACGTACATTATTCAAAATTTGATTCCGTTCATTGATACTTACGTAACCATTGAAAATGCGGTATCGGTTATCTCTGATATATTTAATCTCTACCTAAAAGGGGAACTTTCTGATGAATTATTCACTAAACTAAGCCCTATTAGATTATTAACTACCACAGGGGCGCTTGTTCCCGCTAGAGATTGTTACCTTTCAGATTATTATGGTCCTAGATTGATTATCGAAAACATTATAGAGAAAGATATTTTTGTCAATGATTCCTACTTTACAGGAAGTAAGGGAGATAAGGATAACTGGAAGGTCTTTTTTAGTAAGCTAGGTGTAAAATGTGGAATTGAAATAGTTCATGATCCTTTGTTTATAGATCTTAGAAAAGATTTTCTGGAAGCAGAAGATAAGTACTTTAGTCCATTTCTTTCAAGTTTCCTAATAGATAAGTATAAAGGGCTAACCAGTCTTAGCTTCTTAGAGGATACAGAGAACAACTTTACTTTTGCAAAAGTGTTCTGGGAGGACGTTGTTCATAATATCGATATAGATAAGCTAACTATGCCGGCAACGGGATATTGGGGAAGAACTGGGTATCCTGGGCGAATATCAGGAAACCAAGTAAGTAACTATCTTCCGTGGTTCATAAAGAATATTTCTTGTGTTCCTACTACGCTGAAAACGTGTTCGACAGCAAATAGTGTATTTTTAAACTCTGAAGAAATTCTAAAAATTTCTGGTCCTTATTTGCCAATATTTGAAGGTGAAGATTTAACGCCAGATTGGAAATCATTTTTTTCCTTTAAGACATCTTTTTCCTTATCGGATTATTTAGAGATTATAACAAAAATTTCTCAGGACACCGATGATGGAAAAGTAAAAAAAGAAAATATTGAAAGAATACAGATAGTATACTCAAAAATTCTTGATTTAACAGCTAATTTAAGTAGTGACGAGATTCTAGAAGTTAAAGAATGGAGTTTGAATAGTTCGCTTCTAACCACAACTGGTAATTTTGAAGAATGTGGGGAAATAAAATTCTTTATCGATGGAAATGAGTCCATTTTTCAGGAGCAATTCCAATTTCTTGAACTGAATTCTGAAAATAAGCAGCATCCATACTTGAGAACATTACTTAGGTACTTTGATGTTAGAATTTTAGAACAAAGTCAATTTATAGTAGAGGCGGTCAATGAAGAATATTGTAGTGGATTAGAGAACAAACTAATTACAGTGGTACCTGCTCTGACTGAGTGGATATCTTTTGAAGAAAGTCAAAATTTTAAAATTTTAGATACAAATGAATTGATCAGATCCATAGAAGAACTAACTATTTTTGAAGCCGATAAATTAGAAATAACCTATGAGGGTATTGATTTTATAAAGAATGTGAATACACATTTTGATGGGAAAATACTATATGTAACTAAGCCTTGGTATAGTAATAGCGTGTTACTTTACCTCAGTGATTTGCTTGCAAGATACTTTGGATTATTTGGTCAAAATAAAAAAGTTGATTTTCTCCTTCGTTCTACTTATGAAGAAATAGTTGAACACTTTAATCAAGAGGGTGTTCCTCTTTCAGATCAAATAATAAGTAAAATGAAAAATTCCAAAACCGAGACAAGTCCAAAGTCTTTTGCGGAAGTTGAGGGAAGAGTAAAAAAGGGGGTTACATCACCTCAGAATTATCACATCTCAGATCCGGATTACAAAAAGCTATTATACGTACAAAAGATGATAGATAGATCTGTCAAAAATGTTTTAGACTATCTTGAATTATTGCCTGAATATGACTGTTCTGGTCAGTTTCAAATTGCTCCAAGTATTATTGGAGGTATTACTAAGAATGGTAATGATTTAGCGATTGTGGCCCGACCATCTGACAATAATCAAGTGATTTTATTTTATACATCAGAGTTTGATGTACTCAAGTATGTTGAGGCAGAACTGTGGTATGAAGATGGAATAAATGTACCAAAAAAAATGTCTATGGGCCAATTGCTTGAAAAAACTGGTGTAAATCGGATACCTATCCATAGTATAGAAATTACTGATGAAGAAGTTGTTGAACTAGCTAGGCAAAAAAATTCAGAGACATTTGAATGTTCTCCAGTGCCATTTGCACCTCAAAAGCTTGCACAAATAATTTCATCTTTTGCCAATTTAGCTGGCGGTAAGATCGTATTTGGTCTTAAAGAAAATCATATTGAAAAAAATGATATTATCGGATTAAGTTCTGATTATCAGATTCAACGAATAATGGAGAAAGTAGCATCTTCTTTTAATATTATCCCTGAGTTCAAATATGACTGGATTTGCCTTCAAGAAAAGAGATTATTAGTAATTGAAGTAGATAAATCTGATGATGAAATACTATATAATGGTTTAAAATATATTCGAGTTGGAACTCAAACATTATTGGAAAGTGGTACAATAATACGTCAGCAAAAGCTGTTACATGCTGATTTTGATCGAACAAAGGCTATCATTATAGCAATTGAGGAATATTATCCAGGTCCAAGAAATAGAATGCCCAATGTAAGATATGCGAAAGCAGATGCTTTTTCTTTCAAAAATATGCTTCAGAATACGATGGATGTAAAAGACGAGGACATTCTGATGTTCGTAAATGAGGAAGCATTTCAAAATGTACTAGAGAATGAAATTAGTTCGTTCGTCAAAATGTTAAAAGAAAAGGATAGATTAATCTTTTATTATGCTGGTCATGGATTCCATGATGGGTTAACAAATTATTTATCAACGTATGATACTTACCCCACCAATATATTTGAAACATCTGTTTCTTTGGATCAAGTGTTGTTAACTCCATTGAAGAGATCTGAATGTAAAAATGCTTTGCTATTTATAGATGCGTGTGCTCAAAAACTAAATTCGGATATCGAAAGATCGGTAATTTCTGATTTACAAGATGATGAATTCAAAGTACTGACAACTTCATTCCCGTACTATGGTGTATTCTTATCGTGTCAGGTTGGAGAAACATCTTATGCAAGTGATTTGTTAGGTCATGGAATTTGGACCTATCATTTAGTGGGTGCATTGAGTGGTAAACATAGGGAGATACTACGAGATGGAAAATATTTAACTGATACTATGCTCCTCCATTTTCTTTCTGATACTGTGCCAGATTACACTTGGAAAGAGCTGGGGAAAAGGCAGAACCCTAAAACAATTTTAGACTCTACACGAGAAAATATCATTACTAATTTTGATAAAGAGACTTTTGAACGAAAGGACACTAATTCAACTATTGATATCAAAGAGTTGGAGTGACTCTTCTTGCTAGTATTTTGTAGGTACCTTGGTATCAGACTTTATAAAATGATGTCAAAGATTATTTCAAGAAACTATAAATTGAATGAGTACTATAAAGAATTGGGAATGCTGTTCAAGTTTATCTTGCTGAAAAAATGAGTCGTCGAATCATTAGACTTTTATTGGAGCAATCAGAATTATTGGATTAAACCAATTAAGGAAAGCCTACACTGTTGATGTACTTTAATTATAATGATCATTTCAAAAAAGCAACTTTCTTTCAAAGAGAGTTGCTTTTTTGTATTCTCAATTGTCTTTATTAGTGTAAGGAAAATGACCTTTGAAAATTGAATACAAAATTTACCAGTACTTTCCATTTGCAGGGAGCATTTCCTAATTACGCCATGATGAGTAATCGGAGCGATAAATAATTCAGAAAAGAATTGTCGAATTCGAGCCATAATCTGCAAATGTAATAATGATACTTCCGTAACCAAATCGGCTCGCCATCACTGGGGAGAGGTGAAAATCCTATGTGCTTTTTGACATGAGCAGCTGGTAGATGAATAAATGTTTTTATAATTTGTAACTTATGTTTTTTCGTGAGGCGCTGACATAGGAAAGAGAAGGCGATAGAATGAAAACAGCCACTCGGCAAGATATTATCAAGTTGGGATTTTCGAGGTATTACGCTGACAAGATCTTCAGGGAATGCAAAGCTCTTTTGGTCACTAATGGGTATTCTTTTTATCGAAATAGCAAGATTAAAAGGATACCCGTGAGTGTCATTGAAGAGGTCTTACACATTTCTTGGGAGGATGAATACTGATGAGAAGAGTTGCAAATGTGTACAAAGACGAGAAGAGAGGAACGTGGTATTTTTCATTAACTTTGGGTTATGATCGTTTCGGAAAGAGAATTCAACCCACTAGAAGAGGATTTAAATCGCAAAAAGAAGCAAAAGATGCGATGGAGGAATTGAAAAAGAATTATTCTGATTCTCAAGAAGTTTATTTACAAGGGATTACTTTTCGTGAGTTTTATAAGAAGTATTTTTTTCCGTGGTATAAACTTGGGACGGTTGAGAAAACCTATGTAAAAACCGATAAGACTTTAAAACGTGCTTTAGCTTATTTTGGAAAAATGCAAATGGAAAAAATTCGACCGATTCATATTCAAGAGTTTCAACAATTTCTTGTTCAAGAATGTTCTGTCACGAATAAAGAAGGAAAAATACGTCCGCTTTCGAACAATTATATTAAACAGATTTTTAATAAGTTACGGATTATTTTTAAGCGTGCGGTAGTTTTGGAAGTCATTGATGAGAATCCGGTAGACACTATTGGGAAAATCAGAACCCAGCGATCGGTTGTGGCATTTTGGACTGTTGATGAATTTAAGAAAGTATACAATTGTTCATATCGATGTGATTTCCAAGAAGAATTTTATAAACGAATGATGCGCTTTTTATTCGTGACTGGACTAAGAAGTGAAGAACTTTTTGCGCTACAATGGCCAGATATTGATTTTCGCAAAGGAACTTGTAGTGTGAGTAAGTCACTTTATATTCGAACAAGAACGGATTATGATTTCTCAGATACTAAGAATACTTCAAGTATCCGAACGATTACTCTAGACAAGCAAACGATAGAAGACTTGAGGGAATGGAAAGAGTCTCAAAAAACAATTGGGGATGACTTGGGTTTTATTTTTACCTTTGATGGTTTACCGCCATCGCCAAAGACATTTTTAGGTCGAGTAAAAAAATTAGCTGAAGTAGCTGGTGTCAAACCGATTCACTTACATGGTTTACGACATTCTCATGTGGCATTTTTGATTGAACATAATAACAATATCTATGCTGTATCAAAGCGTTTGGGGCATTCTTCTGTTAAGACAACTTTAGATAAGTATGGGCATCTTTATCCCGATACCAATCAAACTTTAGCAGATGAGTTTACCAAATTTGAAGTGTAATTTTTTTTGCGATTTACTGCTGTCAAATTACTGTCACGAGCCGTTTTTAGCCGATTTTTGAATTTTCGATGTTGATATACCGGGTTTTATAGGCTAGTTGTCGGAATCGAAAATGGATGAGGATGAACCGAAGAAATAGCAAGGGGTTCTTAAAAACAATTGTTGTTTCTTTGTGAATTTTCAAAAACATTCGCCCGATTGTCGCCCATAAATTTAAATGGGCGACAATTTTTTTATCTTTCAGCGGATTTTTTCAATCGTTGGGCGAATATATCAACGGCTTCTGTTTTCATCTTTCTAGTTACATGGACATATTTGTCCATTTTAGTAGCAATCCTTGAATGGCCCAATCTTTCTTGAACAATTTTTGGCTTGACTCCATCTTCTAAAAGCATGGTAGCGTGAGTATGTCGAAGAGAGTGAAAATTAAAATCAATTCCGAGTTCCTTTTTTATTCGAGAAGAGTGCCATTTAATAGAATTTGGTGTCACTGGTTCGCCATTGTCTTTTGTACAGACAAAAGTTGAATCGTAATAGAATTTACCATACCTAAGTTTATTCTCTGATTGACTCTTTCTTGCTCTTCTTAATTCAGCTGCTAATACATCATCAATTGCTATTGTTCTGAAACTTGCTTGTGTTTTGGGAGTGCCAAGCTGAATTCCATGCTTGTCCTGTAACATTATTCGATCTACTGTTATTGTTCGCTCATCCAAAGAAATATCTGACCACTGTAGACCACATACTTCACCTCTCCGCAATCCTGTATGAAAGCCAATCATGAGTGGTAATCTGAAAAGACTGGATGGGGGATTAAATTCAAGTATTTTTTGATACTGATCCATAGTGATAATTTTCATGTCATCCCTTGTTTGTTTGGGTTTATTTTCGAAGGCTGGCATTTCAACGTATACCATAGGATTTGAATTGATTGCTTGCCATGGATAGACAGCTCTTTTAAATGCTCCTTTTAAAACAGTAAGTACAATTTCTACGGAATGTTTAGCAAGAGGGCGGTCAAATCCATTGGGTAACTTGTTCATTAAATCTTGAAGACGAGAGGGGCCGATAGAGCTCAAGTAATACTTGCCTATTTCTGGTTTAATGTATTTATTAATGATGTTTAGATAATTTTTCTGAGTATTGTATTTTAGCTTTTTTTCAACGTAGTTTTCAAACCAATAATCAAAGTAATCAGCAACACTCATGGCATGAGTAAAGTAGAAGATTGGTTTGAGGTTCCGACCGCCGAAAAGAAAGAATCGTCGAAACTAGAACAAGAATTTTCTCAAACAAAGAAAGATCCTTTGAAAGAAGCGAAGGTGACGGATACCGATGGACTTAAACAAGAAGAACTATTATAGCAATGAAGCTGACTGGCAGTATATGTCAGTCAGCCAATTCAAAACATTTCAAGAATGCGAAGCAGCGACTTTGGCAAAATTAAAAGAAGAATGGTCGCCAGAGAGTGATCCTACGGCTTTACTAGTTGGAAACTATGTCCATTCCTATTTTAAGTCTCCTGAGGCACATCAAGAATTTATACAAGAGAATGCAAGTGCTATTTATAAAAAGAATGGATCAGAACGGGCAGAGTTTGCTCAGGCGATCAATATGATTGAAACCTTAGAATATGATGATTTTTTCGTTTTGTCTATCAAGGCGAGAAAGAACTGATTCTAACAGGAACGCTATTTGATACGGAATGGAAAGCCAGAATTGATTGTTTCAATTTAGAGAAAGGTTATCTTGTTGATTTAAAAACGACTCGGAGTCTTTCTCAGAGATACTGGTCACAAAAATATAGTGGCTACGTTTCGTTTGTTGAGCAATATGGCTATATTCTACAAATGGCTGTTTATAAAAACTTACTCGAACAAACCTATAACAGGGAAATTACACCTTATATCTTTGCAGTAACAAAAGAGTCGCCTCCTGATATTGCTGGTATCAGTATTTATCCTGGACGCTTTGATTTTGAACTTCGATTATTGGAACAAGAATTACCTCATATCTTACGAGTGAAAAATGGAGAAGAAGCGCCGAAAATGTGCGGGAAATGTGAATACTGTCGCCAACATAAGTCTTTAACAGGATTTTTAGAAGTAGGCGATTTATTGGAATAAGGAGGAGTCGCTTAAAGAATGGCTATTTATAGACAACTCCATACCACTTTTTGGAAAGACAAACGAGTCGGTGAATGGAGCAAAGATCAAAAACTTTTTTTCCTATATCTCTTATCGAATGATTACACAACTCAATGTGGTGTTTATGAATTCAATCTGAGATATGCGAAGTTTGAACTAGATATGACTGCAGAAGAAATAAAAACAAACATTGACTTCCTCGTTAGCGAAGGCCGAATCGTCTTTAATGAAAAGTCGGAAGAGTTGATGATAGTCAACTGGCTCAAATACAACAGCGCCAGATCTCCTAAAGTCGCAGCGGTCATCGACAAAGAATTAAAGGAGATAAAGACACTTGAATTTGAGATTGAGGTCATCAAGAAGTGTCAAGAATATAAATACCCTATCCAAACTTTGAAACCAAAAGAAAATACCGTATCGATAGGGTATGGATATGGTATCGATACGATAACGCAACCAGCATCATCACCAGCAACAACACCAACAACATCACCAGCAACAGCAGAGAATGCGCAGAGCGCTCCGGCTGCTGCTAATCCTTTCCAGCTCTATCAAGAAGTCTTTGGAGTGATTAACGGATTAGTTGCTGATGATCTACGTCATTGGGTTGAGGATATTGGCGAAGAAATGGTTTGTGAGGCTATGAGACGGTCTGCTATAGACCAGAAGTCATACGGATATGCCAAAGGAATTATGCAAAGCTGGGTAAAGAAAAATATCAAAACTATGGCGGATGTTAGAGCAGATGATGTAAGGCACAAGAACCAAAATAGCTATTCTAAGAAACCAATTCGCACAGAACCTATCCCAGAATGGCTCAACGATCCAGAAGGATATAACGCTCAAAAGGAAGCTGAGATCATGGAACGACTACGAAAAGAAGCGGGGGATGATCCATTTGGAAATTGATCAATTAAACCGAATCCCTGTAATTAAGCAAATCTACGCTGCATTAGACCCTAGTCACAAGAACTTGATGGAAAACGTTAAGCGAATCCTTGACAGCAATCAGCCAGAAGAGGTCCGCTTTCGAATCTTCATGGTAATGTATCGTCACACTCGAATCAGCTTGGGAAAAGTATCGAAGACGCACTATGGCGAGTTTCTCACTGCCGGAACCACTGAATCAATGTGGCAAGAAGCCAAGTTGCTATATCGAGGACTGATGGCAAGAGAAGGTGCGGCAGTATGAGAGCAACTAAACTATCCAAGAAACCAAAATATAGCAATCGAAAAACTGTTGTCAATGGCATTAAATTCGATAGTGTTGCTGAAGCACGATACCTTCCATTCGCTGCTAAATATGCGGAAACCAATGGTCTTGAACTTCGATTACAAGAAAAATCCGAGCTTCAACCCAAATTTCGCATAGGGAATAAAACCATACGTTCAATCACTTATACTCCGGACTTCACATTTTGGGATGGAAACAAATTGGTCCAAGCGGTTGATGTTAAAGGAGTTCAAACTGAGGCTTTTAAAATAAAAGCTAAACTATTTTGTTTTAGGTACCAAATCGAATTGATATTGGCTAAATATGACCGAAAAACTGGACTATTTATCGAAAGTAAGTTTTATGAGGAAAAATCATGAGAATACAAGACTCTTTTGTTATTCATCCAGAAGGACGTCGCTTCGAGATTCAACCGAAGGTCAGACCAGCAAAAACGAAAGTAAAAGTCGGCAAGATCTACAACTGTGCCATCGAAGGATTTTCGGAATTGGTTAGAGCGGAATGTCTGAAAATTTATGAGAAATCGGCACATGTGAGAATTATTGTCTGTCACAAAGAACAGGACGAGTGGCGGCAGAAAGTTCTTGGTGATCAAACTGTTGTTAAGCTGAAAAATATGATTTTGGCTAAATAAGGGGTTTGTAATCGGAAGAAAGAAGGTATTTTATGGGAGAAATGGCTGAATACTGGAAAGATGCGAAGCCTTACCTGAAAGAGCGTAGAAAGCAGCATGTTAAGCGCATGGGCGATTCAGCGATAAAAAATATCAAGTCTTTGGGTTTTGAGTTTACCCATTATCCAATAATCATCAATTTGCGATCAATACGCCAAAAGGCATGATTGATTATTGGGGAACAACTGGTACTTGGATTGATCGGAAATCGAAAAGACGTGGCAGAGGTCTGCATAGTCTGAGGAAATTCGTTAGCGGTCGTTAGTCAGCAATTGGAAGAAATTACCAACTTGGAAAGAAAAAAGACCAACACAAGTTGATCTAATTAATCCTTATAATGAATACTTCCATCTGGCTCTAGTCTTGGTGTAATTGCGACGCCTTTTCCGTCAGAACCGATAACAATTGTTTGAATATATTGTACCTGTGTCTCGGGATCAGTAATAACAAAGATTTCGTTGGTTCTGCCTTTATAAACTTTTTCAACTTCAAATTCAATATTGTTCGCCATAGAATCACTCCTTTTAAATAAAGTACCATAATAAACAAACAAAATAAATAAATACTATAAATGTTTGTAGATATGAAAATTTAGTAACGACAGAAATACACAACTAGAAAGGAAGATGAAAAATGAGATTTTTTGAAATTAATGAGCCATATTTTGCAATTGTAGCAGCTGAAATGAGGGAAAATGTATGGAATTTTATGAAGAAGTAGTGTGTGACGTAGAAGATAAAGAGGACTTTGTAGCTAGTATGAAAGAACTTGAGACGACAGTTGCCATTACAAAAGTTGCGAATACAGTGAGTGAACAAACAGGGGAGCCAGTCGGTAGTGAAGAGGCAGAGGTGCAAGTTTTTGATTGTATTAATGACAATGAACCGACATTATTGGCAGTTGACGGATCGCTGGTTTAGTCAGTTATCCACCAAAAATTGCGGAAATAAAAAAACTACTCTAAAAGAGTAGCAACAGAATCATAAATTATTTTTTTTGGAATCGGAAATTCCGTGTTTAACTGCCAATCTGATGATTCCATAAAGCATAAATCCTATAAAAATATACCAAATAAAAGCTAAAAAAGTTCCCAAAGCAATACCTCCTTTTAGGTATTGTAACATATTTTATATTTTACCAAGTCAGTTATCCGACGAAATGCTTTAATCAGAACAGATAATTAAAAGGATTCAAAATTTCTAAAAACAAGTTAAGAAACAATTCTTTAAAGTTTACAAAGAAAGGTTCTCTTTTAAAAACTAATCTAAAAAAACTGATTATGAGAGATGCGACGAGACACAACAAAAAATATATCAAAGCAAATATTAGTATTACTGAAACTACTTCTTTTACTTTGTCCATAAAAAGACTCCTTTTTAATTAATAATCAAATTATATCATTAAGGAAAGTTAGCAACCCTTACAGTATTGCAAGACGGTAAATAATAAAAGATAGTAGTAAATTTCCGCAATCGTCAGCGATAGCAAACAGGAGGGATAAGATGTCTAAGAATAGTTTTGTGTATTTAGTTTATGTTGAGAATCCATTTTCTGGGAGAGTTCAACTGAAAAAGGTTTGCGAGAGTTTAAAACTTGCGAAGAAGTTGGCGAAAGAAATCGAAGAAAAAAAGGATACATTCGCACAAATTGAAATAATGCCTTTGGAGCAGGAGGGATAAGATGGTACCAAAATTTAGAGCGTGGGATAAAGAAAATGACAGAATGATTTATCCAAGTACAGAAGGCGTTTGTTTTGAGTTAGATGATGACGGTATAAACATACTTGATGTAAGCGGAGATTATCCAGAAGATCATACTTTTCCAGCAATTGATTCATTCCTCATGCAATCCACTGGCTTGAAAGACAAGAACGGCGTGGAGATTTTTGAGGGGGATGTTCTTTTGCATACAAGTTCATCCGTTAATTACAGTGATACTTACTGGCACAGCTATGTACAAGTATACAGAATCGATAGCGGTGCATATAGAATCAAAGGGAAGCATATTTATGATACAGAGTTGATGAGTGCTAGAAACTGATTAGAGGTAGTAGGAAACATTTATCAAAATCAAAACTTTGGATAGGCTACAATTAACTAGACAGAAAAATTAAGGTGTGTAGACTAGAAGAAAACATACCAGGAGGAATTTTTATGTCTAAGAGAACACGAAGAACTTTTTCACAAGAATTCAAGCAACAAATCGTCAATCTTTACTTAGCTGGAAAGCCACGTGTAGAAATCATTCGAGAATATGAACTAACGGCTTCAGCATTTGACAAATGGGTAAAGCAATCTAAAACGAGTGATTCATTCAAAGAAAAAGATAATCTTACGCCTGAACAAAAAGAATTGTTAGAACTACGTAAAAGAAACCAGCAATTAGAAATGGAAAATGATATTTTAAAGCAAGCAGCGCTGATATTCGGACGAAGAGACAAGTAATCGATGCGAATAAGCATCTTTACCCTATATCAGCGATGTGCAGAATATTAGGTCTATCACGTCAGTCCTATTATTATCAATCAAAACCAAAGAAAGATGAATCAGAACTTGAAGAAGTAGTCGCTGAAGAATTTATCCGCAGCCGAAAGGCCTACGGCTCAAGAAAAATAAAAAAAGCCTTATCAAAACGAGGCATTCAGATCAGCCGACGAAAAATTAGTAGAATCATGAAAAATAGAGGATTAAAATCGAGCTATACTGTTGCTTATTTTAAAGTACATCATTCTACTTGCAATGAAGCCAAAACGACAAACGTATTGAATCGTAAATTCTTAAGAGACAACCCATTAGAAGCGATCGTAACAGACTTGACTTATGTACGAGTCGGGAAAAAATGGAATTATGTCTGTTTCATTTTGGATCTGTTCAATCGAGAAATTCTCGGCTATTCTTGTGGAGAACATAAAGATGCCGTTCTAGTAAAAAAAGCATTTAGCCGTATCAAACAACCTCTGACAGAGGTTGAGATTTTTCATACTGATCGTGGAAAAGAGTTTGATAACCAAGCTATTGATGAATTATTAACAACTTTTGACATCAATCGATCATTAAGTCATAAAGGCTGTCCTTTTGATAATGCCGTAGCTGAATCAACTTATAAGTCGTTGAAAGTAGAATTTGTCTATCAATACACATTTGAAACCTTACAACAATTGGATTTGGAGTTATTTGACTATGTCAATTGGTGGAACCACCTTCGGTTGCACGGTACACCTGGCTACGAGACACCGGTTGGTTACCGTAACCAGAGATTGGCGCAGCGAATCCTTGATAATGAGCTCGGATGTGCTAACGCTAGCGAGGCAGTCTAACTTTAACTGTTAGCTCCTGCCGAAGATCGTCACATCCGAGGAGGCTCATTGTCAAGGACAATCGGAATAGCATACGGAAAGAAGTTCTGCACCTTATAAAATTTGTCAAAAAAACTGTTGCCATTCCACTTGTTAGATAAAGAATACTTTAGTACTTCTGACGGCATTGTGGAGCAAGCCAATAAACAGCCCATTCCTAGCGCCGCTTTTGAAGCATTGAACAACTATTGTCAACAGCAAAATGTTTCACCCGGCGGAAGTGCCGATTTATTAGCTGCCAGTTTCTTTCTGCTTTCTTTGGAAAACTTAACGAGTCAGAAACTTTATTTCACTACAGCAAAATAACATATTTATTCCATTCACAAGACTTTTAAAGAGAGTGTTTCTTAAACTCTTTAAAAGTCTTTTTTTATCTGTTCGAAAAACGTGTTATTCAATTGAAATAAATAAAATATAAAAAGAGAAATAATTTATCCAGGGAACCTCATTTAATTGTTTGTTTGGAGGTCGCTAATTCCTAAAAAACTTTTTAAAGTCTTCTCCGATAACGGCGAATGTTGTACTTAAACATTTTCCTTAATTGTTATTTAAAAAGGATAGAAGAGGGGTTTGACACCTGAATTAAAAAATAGTAGTATCTAACGTGAATTGAATATGTTTCTTCGGGGCAGGGTGTAATTCCCGACCGACGGTGACAAGCAATGCTTGAAGTCCGTGACCCGCATTCGTGCGGTTGATCCAGTGAAACTCTGGAACCGACAGTTAAAGTCTGGATGGGAGAAGAAAAACTTACAAGAATATTGACGGGAGGAGTCTATTCTTTTTGTCATCGTTTCTTTGAGTTTGTCTAATCAAGACCTCGTGTACTTATGCACGAGGTCTTTTTATTTAAAGAAAGGAGGAATGTTTATGCATGAAACGTATATGAAGCGCGCCATATCCGAAGCACTAAAAGGCAAAGGACAAACCTTCACGAACCCTTTAGTCGGTGCTGTCATTGTGAAAGATGAGGAAATAGTTGCTGTAGGCAGCCACATGGCTTATGGCCAGCCACATGCGGAAAAGAACGCCATCGATTCATGTAGTTCCCCCGAAAAACTAATTGATTCAACCATTTATGTGACCCTTGAGCCTTGCCACCATTACGGAAAACAGCCACCTTGTACAACTGCTATTCTACAAAGCGGCATCAAAAAAGTGGTAATTGGTCAATTGGATCCCAATCCGTTGGTATCTGGCAAGGGCAAAGCGTTTTTAGAATCACAAGGAGTAGCAGTGATCACCGGTGTTTTAGAAAAGGAGGTACGTGAAATCAATCGCCACTATAATACGTATCACGAAGAGCAACGTCCTTTTGTGGCTTTAAAGCAAGCAACCACACTTGATGGAAAAATCGCTTTGGCTGGTCAGCGAACAAGGATAACCGGTGAAGCTGCATTGCGCCGGGTTCGTCAGGAACGTTCAGACTACCAGGCTATTTTGATAGGGAGCCGCACTGCCTTAATCGATAATCCTACTTTGCGGACAGAGGCTGCCTTTCCGACTTATCGAGTGGTCCTAGATCGTAAAGGAGAAACCTTGAAACAGCAGCTAACTCTTTTTGAGGATACCAGTAGTCCTGTACTGGTCTTTACTACGAAAAAAGTCCAATCTGTTTTCTCAAATCACGTGAATATCATTACCACGCCTTCACTGACTCTCTCGTTTGTCATGAAAGAATTGTATCGACGCAAGATTCAATCGGTTTATGTTGAAGGCGGAAGCAGCATTCATGATGCCTTTCTGGCGGATGGTTATTGGGATCAAGTTATCACCTATCTTTCGCCAAAACTTATCGGCGGCAATGGAACAGCGAGTTTTGCTAGTTCTCGAGAAGTGAATCAGATGTTTGCGCTAACGGAAGTCACTGTTGAACCGGTCGGAGAAGAGTTAAGGATCGTTGGAAGGAGGCAGGAAAATGTTTACCGGACTCATTCAAGAAAAGGGTAAGATCACACGGATCGTGCCTAGTGGTCGCACCATTGCATTGACTTGTCATGCTTCTGAAGCATTGTTAACGGATTATCGGGTTGGCGATAGTATGGCGATCAATGGCGTATGTTTGACAGCGATCAAGACTGGCAAACAAGAATTCACTGTCGAGATCATGCCGGAAACTTATCAACGAACCACCTTTTCGACCGCAAAAATCAATGACGAAGTCAATTTGGAACGAGCGTTAGTTTTCAACGGCCGCTTGGAAGGACACTTGGTGGCAGGTCATGTAGATACTACGACAACGCTGCTAGAAAAGCGTGTGTTGGAGAATGCGCTGATTCTGACATTTGCTTATCCCGACGAACTGAGAAATGAGATCATTCCACAGGGCTCTATCGCATTGAATGGGGTTAGTTTGACGATTATCGAGACCACACTGCGCTATTTCTCCGTTGGACTGATTCCTCATTCCAAAAATCAAACCAATCTGGGGCGACTTAACCGCGGTGAAGCAGTGAATGTTGAAACAGATCTATTAGGAAAATATGTCAAAGCCAATCAACTGATCCGTGGCGGAAGAAAGGAAATGTCCTATGAGTAAAAATAAAATCGAAACAGCATTAGACTATTTAAGAAATGGGCAATTAATTATTGTTGCTGATGATGACGACCGGGAAGCGGAAGGAGACCTTGTTGGGATCGCTAATCTAGCTACGATGGAAAGCGTGAATTTTATGACGAAATTTGCTCGAGGGTTGATTTGCGCACCTATCTCAGCTCAACTAGCTGACCGCTTGCAGCTAACTGAAATGGTCGCGCAAAATACGGATACTTTCAAAACAGCCTTCACTATAAGTGTCGATCACCGTTCAACGACAACAGGAATTTCTGCTGAAGAACGCGCGCGAACGATCCGAGCATTGGCTAATCCTCAAACTAAGGAAGAGGACTTTCAAAAACCAGGTCATATTTTCCCGTTGATCGGAAGAATAGGCGGGGTGCTGGAAAGAAGGGGCCATACCGAGGCTGCATTGGATTTAGCAAAATTGACCAATCAAAGTGAAGCGGCCTATATTTGTGAGATTCTAAATGAGGATGGCACGATGGCTCGCCGCCCACAATTGGCTCAATTCGCGGAAAAATGGCAGCTGCCGATGATCACTATCGAAGAGTTAGCGACTTATATGGCAACAAGTCAGTTAACCGTTCAATTGCCAACCGCATTTGGATCCTTCGATTTAACCTTATTTGAAGATCAGCATCATCTTGAACACTTAGTATTAGCAAAAGGGGATTTGACTAATCCCGCAAAACCATTATTGGTTCGTCTTCACTCAGAATGCTTGACCGGAGATGTTTTCGGATCCCAGCGGTGCGATTGCGGGGAACAACTACATGAAGCCATGCGTCAAATCGAAAAAGAAGGTACCGGAGCCATCTTGTATTTGCGTCAGGAAGGCCGAGGTATCGGCTTGAAACAGAAACTGCAGGCGTATCAATTACAGGAAAAAGGCTTGGATACGTATGAAGCCAATGTTGAATTAGGTTTTCGTCCAGATGAACGGGATTATGGTTTTGCGGCGATTATTCTGAAGTCTCTTGGCATCGATACGATTCGCTTGCTGACAAATAATCCAGAAAAAATCACCGAGTTAGAAGCTCATGGCATTCATGTTGCTGAAAGAATTCCGTTAGAAATAACTCCAGTTGCAGAAAATAATCGTTATCTTCAAACAAAAAAAGAAAAATTCCATCATTTATTATCACTTTGAGAAAGAAGGAGAGCACAACATGACACAATTTGAAGGAACATTTGACGGACAAGGAATGAAAGTAGGGATCGTGGTTGCGCGTTTTAACGAGTTTATTACGGCGAAACTTTTGAGTGGCGCCCAAGACAATTTGATACGGCATGGAGTAAAAGAAGAAGACATTGATGTTTACTGGGTACCCGGTGCCTTTGAAATTCCCTATATAACAAAAAAATTAGTCAACGTGAAGCAATACGATGGCTTGATCACACTGGGTGCAGTTATCCGCGGTGCGACTACCCATTATGAGCTTGTTAGCAATGAAGTCGCGAAAGGCGTGGCCCAAGTTGGATTAGCGGCAGACATTCCAGTCATGTTTGGCGTTCTAACTACAGAAACTATCGAACAAGCCATCGAGCGGGCCGGAACCAAAGCGGGCAATAAAGGTTCAGAAGCGGCGCAAGGATTGATCGAAATGATTTCATTGAACCGGGTGATTTAATGTTTTAAAGCCTGTCCGCGACTTTCTTATAGTTGCATTTATTTGCTAAAGGCATTCAATTTTTTCTGAAAAACTGCTATGATGAACAAAAAAAACTAGGGGCGAAACGAACGGATGCAAGAAGGAAAAAGACAAGTCAAAGCGATGGGAACGATCATTCAGCTTTGGATCCAACATGAAGATCCCACACCAATTTTGGAAGCAGCAGTCCAACAAATCAGAGCGTTTGAAAAACGGTTTAGTGCCAATGATCCTGCTTCAGATCTGATGAAAGTCAATCAAAACGCCGGAATTCAGCCGACCAAAGTAGCCAAAGACTTGTTTGCTTTGATCGCCTTAGCAAAAGAGCACAGCTTGCCAGAGGATAGTTTCTTGAACATCGCGATGGGACCCCTGATTCAGGAGTGGCGTATTGGTTTCTCAGATGCCAAAGTGCCGACTGCCGAAAAAGTGACGGAATTACTACAGGTGACCGATCCTCAACGAATCGAATTGGATAACCAACAGCAGAGCGTTGCCTTAGCTGCCGGTATGTCAATAGACCTAGGTGCTGTGGCCAAAGGCTATTTCGCAGATCAGCTGGCAGATTTTTTTAAGCAATCTGGTGTCAGTGCCGCTTTGATTGATCTGGGCGGGAATGTTGTTACCTTTGGTGAAACACCAAATCATGCGGATCACTTATGGCGTATCGGAATTCAGAATCCTTTTTTGCCAAGAGGAAATTTCGTGGCAGCCTTAAAAATCCGCGATCGTTCTATCGTAACCTCAGGGATCTATGAACGTTCCCACACCGTCGACGGTAAGACCTATCATCATATTTTCAATCGTAAAACCGGTTATCCGATAGAATCAGCGTTAGCAAGTATCACGATTATTTCCGATCGTTCAGTGGATGGCGAAATTTGGACCACACGTCTCTTTGGTAAAAAACCTGAAGAAATCATGAAACAACTCAGCCAACTCGATGGCATCACTGGATTAATCGTAACCCGACAAGGCCAATTGCTTTATCCCTCTACGCTACAACCACTGATTGAGTTACCTGAAACGAATCAAAAAGTCTAATTGAAACATACTCAAAGATAGAGACGAAACTGCCTTGACAAAGCAGCTTTCAGAGTCTGGTAAATGAAGTAAAATGAAGTATTTAAACTGGTGAAACAAGATAGCAGAACGACTGCGCCCCCTGGCAATTGCACGATCTTAAAGTGCCTGCTTAATCTGTTTAGCTCGTTTGACATACCATTACTTCTGACTCTTTCTTCTTTGAGTATGTTTTTTTGACTTTTGATGGCGGTTTTAGCGATCATACTTTTTCTAGAAAATAGCGAATCAAGTTTTGATCAGCTATCGATAACGGACGCTCTGCTTGATGAGCGATAAAATAATTTAACGTTAGCATTTCTTCAGGTATCGGATAAAGGTTGAAAGGCGTCATTGTCGCTGCTTGCAAAACACTTTCAGGAACGATGGCCAACCCGAGATTGTTTTCAGCAAGTGCTGCTGCAGTATAAATATTGCTGCTTTCTACGAGAATGGTTGGTTCAACTTTGTACTTTTTCAATAATTGATCAATTTGCCGACGAATCGCGGAGCCGCTTGTCGTCAATATCAACGGGCTTTGTAACAGTTCTTTCATTGAAACACTGTCTTGAGAGAGAAATTTTTTGTTTGCTTGATACAAAGGCGAAATAGGGGGGATGATCGCAAAATAATTTTCACTCTTTGTGGCGTAAGTCGTCAAATTAGGTGAAATAGTCTCCGGGTTCTGGCCAACAAAAAAATCCAATTGATTACTTAATAAACGTTTCTCATTGTGCTTCGGCAAATCTTCACGCAAAAAAACGGACACATCCTGGTGTTCTGCCAAATAGTCAGGTAAAAAAAGTGGGAGCAAGAACGAGCCCAGACTGGGCAAGATACCCAATCGCAATGTTTTGGTTTCTGGTGATGTGTAGCGCAGTAACCGATGACGAAATTTCGCGGAAGCGGTTTCCAATGTTTCAAGGTATTGATAATAGATTTTACCGGCTTCAGTCAAATGCAAAACACCTGACTGACGAATAATGATGGCCGTTCCCAACTCTTGTTCGACTTTTTTGATGGCTTGCGTAAGATAAGGCTGAGAAATAAATAGGTCTTTCGCTGCTTTGGTATAGTTATTGTACTTTAGTAATGTGTCGATGTACTGCAGCATCAAATGGGAATCTTTAAGAGACATAGAAGTTGCTCCTTCCGTAGAAATATGTCTATTATAACAAAAAAGTTATCATAATATAATTAAATAAATATTTCACAATTGTAAATGGTCAGACTAAACTGTAGAAGTACTTAATTGGAACAAATAAATTGTCCTTCAGATCCTTCTATCGGAATGAAATCAGAGAGATTTAAGCTGAGTTTGACCATTTTTATCTTTCTAAGACGACTATTTGTACGATTAACTTTTGAAACAATTGATCTAAAAGCGAGTTATAATCGAATCAATTGTTAAATTTATCACATTTAGGAGAGATGAGTATGAAACTGATCGGAATCGTTGGCACTAACTCTGCACGTTCGACCAATCGCCAGTTATTGCAATTTATCCAAACCCATTTCAAAGATCAGGCAGAAATCGAGCTTTGCGAAATCAAAGATCTGCCAGCATTCAATGAACCAGAAGACAGAACAGCACCTGAAGCAGTTCGAGAATTAGCAGAAAAAATCGAGGCTGCTGATGGCGTGATTATCAGTACACCTGAATACGATCATTCCATTCCAGCAGTACTAAAAAGCATGATTGAATGGCTTTCTTATACGACCCGTCCCTTGATCGACAAACCAGTGATGATTACTGGTGCATCACTTGGTGCTTTAGGTTCTTCCCGAGCGCAAGCACATCTTCGCCAAATTCTTGATGCACCGGAAGTCAAAGCACGAATCATGCCTAGTGCCGAATTTTTACTCGGTCATTCGATGCAAGCCTTTGATGAAGATGGATGCTTAAAAGATGAGGAAAAAGTCGCTGAATTAGAAGACTGCTTCAATGAATTCAAATTATTCGTGGAAATCACGAATCGTCTCGTCAGTGAATATTCGACTGCCAAAGAGCGCTCGAAGAAATTTTCTTGGGAACAGGTATAAGAAAGAGAGGAAATGACCATGAAATTTGTCGGTATGATCGGTACAAATGCAAAGAAATCGACTAATCGCCAACTGGTGACATATATGCAACAAGCATTTGCCGATTTAGCAGAAATCGAAATTTTAGAAATTGATCAAGTTCCTATGTTCAATGAAACAGAGGATCAAACCAATAGTGAAGTCATTCAAACATTAAATCAAAAAATTTTGGCTGCCGATGGCGTGATTATCGCGACACCAGAACACAATCATTCCATACCATCCGCACTAAAAAGTGTCTTAGAGTGGTTGTCCTTCAATCTACACCCGTTTGATGGCAAACCAGTGATGATCGTGGGTGCTTCTTATGACGTCCAAGGTTCTTCACGGGCACAACTACACTTGCGTCAAATTCTTGATGCACCTGGTGTCAATGCAACGGTTATGCCTGGTAATGAATTTCTTTTAGGTCGTGCGCATCAAGCATTCGATGAAAATGGGCAGCTGAAAGATCAACGGACTGTTGACTTTTTGGAAAGCTGTTTTAGAAAATTCATTCGCTTTACAGAAGTTGCTAATATCTTGAATGTTCCCGAAGAAGTAGTTTATCAGCCTGGGGATTATACTGTCACGGCACCAGGACACAATGGTGATTTACCAATGGTGGTTACATTAAGTGAAGAACGGATCGAAGCAATCAATATCGATACTTCCGGTGAATCGGAAGGAATCGCAGATGTGGTCTTTGCGCGTGTTCCACAAGAAATCATTGAAGGCCAAACATTGAACGTCGATGCGATCTCAGGTGCTTCCGTTACCAGTAACGGTGTCGTTGATGGTGTCGCGAAAGCAGTGAAAATGGCTGGTGCAAACCCAGATGTTTTAAGAAAACGTCCTAAGGCAGCCAGTGCGCTAAAAACGGAAGATGAAACTTACACCACGGATATCATCGTTGTCGGTGGTGGTGGGGCAGGATTGAGTGCCGCAGCAAGTATCCTCCAAGAAGGCAAAGAGGTGATTTTAGTTGAAAAATACCCAGCCATCGGTGGGAATACCGTTCGCACGGGTGGACCAATGAATGCCGCAGATCCGGATTGGCAAAAAACATTTGCTGCGCTTCCAGGTGAACGGGCTGCGCTAGAAGAAATCATTGCCGTAGATGAAGCAACCATTGATGCAGAATACTTGGCTGATTTTCGATTGTTGAAAGAACAAATCACAACGTATTTACAAGCAACGACTCCAGAAAAAGAATTCTTATTTGACTCTGCCATCTGGCATCGTATCCAAACTTATTTAGGCGGCAAACGGACCGACTTAGAAGGAAATGTGATTTACGGTCAATATGACTTAGTAAAAATCCTAACTGATCGTGCACTAGAGTCTGTGAAATGGCTAGAAGAAATCGGCGTTGAATTTGATTACAAACATGTCGATATGCCAGTTGGAGCAAAATGGCGCCGAGGCCATAAACCATTGAAAAATGAAGGGTACGCTTTTGTTTCTGCCCTACACAATTTCGTCAATGAAAATGGTGGAAAAATTCTTACTGACACACCAGTCAAAGAATTGATCATCGAAGAGGGACAAGTCGTAGGGATCATTGGGGAAGGTCGCAATGGACAAAAAGTAACGATCCATGCCAAAGCAGTTATCTTAGCTTCTGGTGGCTTCGGTGCGAATACACAAATGCTGAAGCAGTACAACACGTATTGGACTGAAATCGAAGATGACATCAAAACTTCCAATTCGCCGGCAATCACAGGGGATGGTATCAAACTAGGGGAAAGTGCCGGTGCGGATCTAGTTGGAATGGGCTTCTCACAAATGATGCCGGTATCTGATCCGAATACGGGAGCATTATTCAGCGGTCTGCAAGTACCTCCCGCAAACTTTGTGATGGTCAATCAAGAAGGCAAACGTTTCGTCAATGAATATGAAAGCCGTGATGTATTGACACAAGCAGCAATCGATAATGGTGGCCTATTCTATTTGATTGCTGATGAAGAAATCAAGAAAACAGCGTACAATACGTCCCAAGAAAAAATCGACAAACAAGTAGCTAACGGAACATTATTCCGCGCCGATACCCTTGAAGAATTAGCAGAACAAATTAATGTTGATCCAACCATCTTGAAAGAAACGATCACTGCATACAACGCCTATGTCGATGCAGGAAAAGATCCTGAATTTGGCAAAGATGTGTTTGATCTTAAAGTAACGACTGCTCCATTTTATGCAACTCCAAGAAAACCGGCAGTACATCACACCATGGGGGGGTTAAAGATCGATACACAAACCCATGTGTTATCAAAAGAAAATCAAGTGATCAAAGGTCTATATGCAGCTGGTGAAGTAGCAGGAGGAATCCATGCAGGAAATCGCCTTGGTGGTAACTCATTGACTGATATCTTTACCTTTGGACGGATCGCTGGTAAGACAGCAGTTGCAGAAAATCTTTAATAGGTTAAAAGAAATGTGCAGAGAATCGCACTGCACATTTTCTTTCAAAACGTTATGTGAAATAAGTAACATGAGGTGTATTCATTCAATTTATTTAAACAAAACTATTTTTTGGGGGTAAAACATGGAAACAAAACTCAACCGTTGGCTAGTCTTGATTGCTTCAACTGCTGTTCTGTTATGTACAGGTGCCGTTTATGCATTTAGCGTTTTCGCTGGACCGCTTAGTCAACTAAAAAATTGGACAATGGAAGAAATCATGCTGGCATTTACAATCAATGCTGCTGTCGGACCTATCACAATGATTTTAGGAGGATTCTTGACCGACCGTGGATTGGCAAAATGGACGATTACTTTTGGTGGTTTATTATTTGCGCTAGGTTTCTTCTTAACTGGATTTGTGGAATCACCTGGGATGCTCTATCTAACTTATGGTGTGCTTTCAGGTCTTGGTCAAGGATTTGCTTATTCTGCTTGCTTAAGTAATACGATTCGTTTATTCCCAGACAAACGTGGACTTGCTTCAGGATTGATCACTGCAGGTATGGGCGGTGCAGCCATCATCGCCGCACCGATCGCGAATGCAATTATTGAATCAAGAGATGTGTTGACTGCTTTTCGTTTTATCGGTATTGCTTATATGATCGTCGTTGTAATGGCAAGTTTCTTTATCAAAAAAGCCCCTGCAGATTATCGTCCAGCAGGATGGGTCCCACAAACTTCTGCGGTTAAAGGAACCGCAGCAAATTATTCCTGGCAAGAGATGATGAAAACACCTGCTTTTTATTTGATTATCTTGATGCTCGGTGTTGGGGCATTTTCTGGTTTGATGATTGCTTCCAATGCTGCTGTGATTGGGCAGGAAATGTTCGGATTAACAGCTACAACAGCCGCTTTTTATGTTAGTCTATATTCTTTTAGCAATTGCTTAGGTCGAGTGATTTGGGGAACAGTTTCTGATAAGATTGGGCGTTCCAATACATTGATGATCATTTACGGTGTCGTAGCGTTATCTTTACTCGTTTTGACACTTTCAAGTGCAGCGATGATCTTTGCAGTGGGAATCATTGGGCTAGGACTCTGCTTTGGCGGAGTGATGGGGGTTTTCCCATCGATCGTAATGGAAAATTACGGACCAGCTAACCAAGGAGTCAACTATGGAATCGTCTTTGTTGGTTATTCTACAGCTGCTTTCTTTGGACCACGAGTAGCAGCAGGAATGGCTGCCAGCAACAATGGAGATTTTACAAACGCATTCTATACAGCAATTGCTTTGGCAGTCGTCGGCTTTATTTTGAATATTGCTTATGTTCAACTAAAAAAATCACATAACGTTTCAATCGCCAAATAAGCAGCGCAGCATTGAAAGGGCTATAAGTCTCTATAAAAAGATAAATAATCAGTAGTACTAATATAGATATATGCGGATTGACAGACTTGATTGACCATGATCATGGTCAATCAACTTAGAAATGCTTGTACCGGTGACAGGAGTTAGTATGATTGATTGATCAGTTAGATGGAGTAGCTTTTCAAGTACTGAGAATAAAAAAGTGGTAAAGTCTTTAATTTCTTTTTTTCATGTTCCAGTGCAAAAAGTGATTATACTATTTTTTCCCTAAGTGATAGGATATCAGGTAGAAAGATGATTTTATAGAAGGAAACTCGAATCAGCTGATTATTCATTTTTATACGATAGTCATAATATTCATGAAGGAATGAAAAAATAGATTTGGTAGTGTCAATACACGTCGCTTATCATAAAAAGGCAACGTGAATTTTAATAACCATCAGTAATAGAAGTGCTTGGGGAAGTCTTTTCTTTTGCTGATGGTTTTTTCACAGCGACATCGGATGTTTGACTAAAATAAGAATAAAGAAGGACACTAATCTGCTTTCCTAAGATTAGTGTCCTTCTTATCTTTCATTCAAGTTGGAAGTTAGCAATAATTTTCTGGCTGACCATTTCGGGTGACAACTCAGTATTATCGATTTTCATCGTTTTTACTTTTGGAAAAAGGGATGCCAATTCCGTCGAATGGCTTTCCAAACGGTATTTTTCATTAAAAGTAAGAAGTTCTTGATGCGAAAAAGCAAGATCCCGTTTTGACGGCTTCGCTTTTAAACGTGCTTCCTGACGGTTACGTGCGATGCGCTCCTCTAATTGCGCAACAAGTTCAACAAAATAAACCGGTTGTCCAGCGCTTAAAAAGATCTCACAAATTTTGTGTAAAAAAGCAATATCTTCTTTCTGATCAAATCCCACTAAAACAGTAAATATGATTGTCTTAACTGTATTCTGTTCACCAGCCACAAATGCTTTGAAAAGTTCGATCCTAGTGGAATCAGACAACTTAAATGCCGCAGGCGTATACCCAAGATAATTGGCAAATAAATCAATAGTTTGATGATTAAATAGTAATTTACCATCAATTCTTTTTTAAAGTTCGCGACCGACAGTCATTTTTCCAACAGCCTGAGCACCAATCAAAACCAGTAATGGCATAGAAGCACCTCATTCTTTTAGACTTATTGTAACAGAATGTCAGGAAATAATGGATCCTATTTAGATGCGAAAGGCCAACTTTTCTCCCAATCCTGCTGAGCGTATCTTTTTGTTGCGTTTGGGCATTCAGCTATACTTAAGGCAGACTAGAATAGTGGAGGATGGAATATATGAACGAAATCATTCAAACGTTTAGCGAGCGAAAGGAGGAGTTGCTGCGGGCAATCTTTCAACACTTGGCCATTTCGCTGAGTGCGTTGATTTTAGCCATTTTAATTGCTATTCCATTAGCAATTTTGTTGAGCCAAAAGAAACGAATGGCAGAATTTGTTTTACAGATCACAAGTATTCTACAAACAATTCCATCATTGGCATTATTGGGATTATTGATTCCTTTTGTTGGTATTGGCACCGTTCCCGCTCTAATAGCATTGGTAGTTTATGCGTTACTGCCCATTTTTCAAAACACGTATATTGGGCTTTCCGAAATCGATCCGTCGATTGAAGAAGCGGCGGATGCATTTGGTATGTCTCGCTTGCGAAAACTCTTCAAAGTTGAGTTACCTATTGCAATGCCTGTCATCATTTCTGGGGTACGTACAGCATTGGTGTTGATCATTGGAACGGCCACGTTGGCAGCATTGATTGGTGCTGGTGGATTGGGAACCTTTATTTTGTTAGGGATCGACCGTAATGATCCGAGTTTGACACTCATAGGGGCGGTTAGTTCGGCTCTATTAGCAATCTTATTCAGTGGACTGATTCGTTTTTTACAAAACCGCAGTATGAAAACCACACTGATCTCTTTAGGTGTTATCTTTCTTGGAATCGGCGGAATTCTTTTCGCACAGTATAATCCTATTTCAAATAAAACGGTAACGATTGCTGGTAAACTCGGTTCAGAACCAGATATCCTTATCAATATGTATCAAGCAGTGATCGAAGAAGAAGATCCTAGTTTAACCGTCGAGATCAAACCAAACTTTGGTAAAACAAGTTTCTTATTTAGCGCCCTTGAAAATGACCAGATTGATATTTATCCCGAGTTTACGGGAACAGTATTAGAAAGTCTAGTCAAAGTCCCAGAAAATACCCAAATAGATGGTTCTCCAGAATCAACTTATCAAGAAGCAACAAAACTGCTTAGTGACCAGTTTAATATGCGCCTGTTAGAGCCGATGACCTACGAAAACACCTATGCTTTAGCCATGCGTCGTGAACAAGCAGAAGAGTTGGGTATAACGAAGATTTCTGAATTAGTTGCTCATGAGTCAGAGCTTCGGGCTGGTTTTACTTTAGAGTTTATTGATCGGGAAGATGGCTATCGCGGGATCCAAAAACAGTACGGGCTGACTTTTGATTCTGTCCAAAGTATGGAACCGGCACTGCGCTATCAAGCGATTCAAAGCAAGGATGTCGATGTGATCGATGCTTATTCGACAGATAGTGAGATCAAACAATACAATCTCGTCGTTTTAGAAGATGATCGACAGCTCTTTCCACCTTATCAAGGAGCCGCATTGATGAAAGATGAATTTGCTGCAGAACATCCGCAAGTCGTCAAAGCATTGAAAAAACTATCAGGAAAAATCACAGAGGACCAGATGATTGACATGAACTATCAAGTGAATGTGGAAGGAAAACAACCGGCAGATGTTGCTCGTGAATTTCTAAAAAAAGAAAAGATTATTGGGGAGGGAAACTAAATGGAACCAATTATCGAATTTAAACAAGTTGTCAAAGAATTTGAGGGACAAGTCGTATTAAAAGAATTGGATCTCTCCATTCATCAAGGAGAAATCTTTGTCTTAGTAGGTCCCTCAGGAAGCGGAAAAACAACCTCCCTTAAAATGATCAATGGGCTGATCGAACCGACGGAAGGCAATGTTTACTTCAAACAAAAACGAGTGAAAGACTATCAACTCCAAAAGTTACGTTGGAAAATTGGTTACGTGTTGCAGCAAATTGCTTTATTTCCAACGATGTCCGTCAAGGAGAATATTGAAATCATTCCAGAAATGCTCGGTTGGGATAAAAATCGTCGCAATCAACGTGTCGATGAACTACTCACTGAGGTTGGACTTGAACCAGAGACGTTCAAAAAACGGATGCCGGCTGAACTTTCAGGTGGTCAAAGTCAGCGGATCGGAATCTTGCGAGCGTTGGCTGCAGAACCGGACATCATCTTGATGGATGAACCTTTTAGCGCCCTTGATCCGATTTCTCGAACCAATCTTCAGGATCTCGTATTAGATTTGCATAATAAATTAGGCAATACGATCGTCTTTGTTACCCATAATATGAATGAAGCCTTAAAATTGGGAGATCGAATCGGTGTGATGAATGAAGGCAGACTGGTACAATGTGATACGCCTGAAAAAATACGGACAGAGCCAAAAACGGATTTCGTTCGCGCCTTTTTTGACGAAACACAAGGAGCACAGCAAGAACAACGTCTTCAAGCGATTATTGATTCTGGTTACTACCAACAATCAACTACACAAGAGGGAATGTCCCTCGATGTGAAAGTCCCTCTTTCACAAGTATATGAAGTCTTGGCCAACCACGAACATTTGGTTGTTACAGAACAAGGACAAGCGATTGGTGAAGTTAGCCGTACAGATATCTTTCATTTTCTAAGTCAGGAGGAGCAAGATGCAAAACTATGATGTAATCGTTGTGGGTGGTGGACCAGCCGGAACTGCTGCGGCTTATTCTTTCAGCGAGCAAGGGAAGACTGTCGCAATCGTTGAAGCCGATCTCTGGGGAGGAACTTGCCCCAACCGCGGGTGCGACCCCAAGAAGATTTTAATGAGTGCCGTTGAAGCAAAGGCGAAGGCTGCTCACTTAGCAGGAAAAGGGATCACTGGAGAGCTGGGTATTGACTGGAAAACTTTGATGGCTTTCAAGCGCAGTTACACGGACACTGTTCCCACACAGACGAAGCAGGGCTTAGTGGATACTGGAATCACGACCTATGAAGGAGAAGCGGGATTTATCGATGAACAAACGCTGCGGATTGGTTCAGAAATCGTTTCAGCTGATCAGTTCTTGATTGCTACAGGACAACGACCTGCGCTACTCCCGATTAAAGGACAAGAATATTTGCATACAAGCACCGATTTTCTTGCAATGGAAAAAATGCCCGCGAAAATCACTTTTTTAGGAGCGGGGTATGTTGCTTATGAACTTGCGACAATCGCTCAAGCAGCAGGAGCAGAGGTACACATTATTCATCATAACGACAGACCACTGAAAGCATTTGATCAAGAATTGGTGAATGCCTTTGTTGAGCAATTACAAAAGCAAGGAATTTCCTTTCATTTCAATGTAGAGATTGAAAGCATCAGCCAAATCAATGAAGGATACACGCTGCAAGGTACAGGCTTTGAGCTGGACACCGATTACGTGGTAAGTGCTGCTGGACGCATCCCAAATGTTGAATCCTTACACTTAGAAAATGCAGGAGTTGATTATTCCAAACGCGGGATCAAAGTCAATGACTATTTACAAACATCGAACCCACGAGTTTTTGCCTGTGGAGATGTATTGGATAAGGAACAACCTAAACTGACGCCTGTTTCAAGTTTTGAAGCAAAATATGCGGTCGCTTCAATGAGCCAAAAAGGTTCTCGTTCTGCAATCACGTATCCCCTGATTCCTACAATCGTCTTTGGTGGGTTGAAATTGGCTCGGATCGGTCAAAGTGAAAAACAGCTCGCTCAAAATCTGCAGATCCATAGTGAAACAATCAACCTTGCCGATTGGTTTACGTACCGTCGCATCAACGATCCTGTTGCGATGCTTAAACTTGTTTACAATCAAGAGGGACAAATCATTGCGATTACCTGTCTTTCAAGTATCGCAGATGAATTGATTAATTTGTGCTACTTGATTCTGGAAAAACAGCTCACTCACCAAGAAATTGAAGCGCTGATCTTTGCTTATCCAACTCCTGCAAGTGATTTGACTTACATCATTTAACGCTGGAAAACGATCGTGTTTCATAACGAATGCTTTTGAAAGAGTCTCTCCTTCAACTTTTCTGCTGATAAAACAGATCACCATGACAAGTTGAAGGGTGGGCTTTTTTGTGTTCATGTGTTCTACCTGTCTGTTGCTTACTTTCGTGAAAAAGTTTCAAAAGTTTCTTGACTTAAAGTGAAGGTGAAGCAGTATACTATCAAACAGAGAAGGGAGTTTTTTGATGTTATTAAAATCAATTACAGATCCAGCAGATTTAAAGAAGTTATCCGTTGCAGAACTACAACAAGTTAGTGAGGAAGCAAGAACCGTGTTATTAGAAAAAATCAGCCATCATGGAGGACATAACGGACCGAATTTGGGCGTTGTCGAAATGACAGTTGCTTTACACGCTGTCTTTGATTCTCCAAGAGATAAAATGATTTTTGATGTTTCTCACCAAACCTATATTCATAAAATGCTGACTGGGCGAGGTCAAGCCTTCTGGGATCCAGCGCATTATAGCGATGTCTCTGGTTATACCAATCCAAAAGAAAGTGACCATGACTTGTTTACAGTGGGGCATACATCCACGTCATTGTCTTTAGCAAATGGGGTTGCCAAAGCACGAGACTTAAAAAATGAAGAAGGGAACGTAATTGCGGTCATTGGTGACGGCTCATTATCTGGTGGTCTGGCTTATGAAGGATTGAACAATATCGCGGAGACTGGAACAAACACTATCGTGATTGTAAATGATAACGACCAGTCGATTGCGGAAAACCACGGAGGTCTCTACAATAACTTACGAGCATTGCGAGATACGAATGGTCAAGCGGAAAACAATTTCTTTAAGTCATTAGGGTTTGACTACTATTATCTTGCTGATGGCAATGATCTGACAGCCTTGATGCATCTATTCAAACAAGTGAAAGACAGCAATCATCCTGTTGTCCTTCATATTCAGACCGTTAAAGGAAAAGGCTTCAAATTTGCCGAAGAAAATCGCGAGAAATTCCATGCTGGTGGACCATTTAGTCTTGAAACAGGGGATTATCTTGCAAATTCTGGTGGAGAAACTTATTCAACGGTAACGACCGATTATCTTTTAGAAAAAATGGCACAGGATCCAACAGTCGTTGCAGTAAATGCTGGCACGCCGATGATCCTTTTTACCCCTGAACAACGAAAAATCGCCGGCAGTCAATTTGTTGACGTTGGGATCGCAGAGGAACATGCTGCAACCATGACTGCCGGTCTGGCAAAAAATGGAGCAAAACCCGTTTGGGCAGTTTTTTCAACCTTTATGCAACGAAGTTTTGACCAAATCTCTCATGATTTGTCTTTGAACAATGTGGCGGGAACTATTTTAGTTTATGGCGCTTCAGCTTATGGCATGAATGATGAAAGTCATTTAGGGATCTTTGATATTCCATTTTTGAGTCATATTCCGAATCTTGTTTATCTTGCACCGACCAATAAGGAAGAATATTTAGCGATGCTGGATTGGTCTATTGACCAATCCCAACACCCAGTGGCAATTCGCGTTCCTGTCGGTCCGTTAGAATCAGGTCGTGTCGATCAAACAGATTACAGTCAACTAAACAAAAATCAACTCATTCAAGCGGGCAGCAAAGTTGCCTTACTTGGTGTAGGAAATGCTCTTGGCCTGGCAAAAAAAGCAGCTGCCATGATAGAAACCGAGCTTGGGATCACACCTACGGTCATTAATCCTAGATTTATTTCTGGATTAGATACTGACACATTGTCTGGCTTAATTGCTACACATCAATTGTTGCTCACTCTTGAAGATGGCCTTCTTGAAGGAGGCTATGGACAAGCTGTCGCTAGTTATTTAGGAAAATCTCCGATCAAAATTGTCAATTTTGGTTTAGATAAAGCCTTTCATGACCGTTATCAAGCAAATGAGTTGCTACAAGAAAATGGGTTGACCGTTGATGCCATTCTTCGAGAAGTTCGTCAAGAATTGTCTCTTTAGTCATAGTGAGCTAGTCGCATAGTGAGCGTCCTTTTAAGGAAAGCAGACAATTCGTCTAGGAGTAACAACTGATAAGAATAAATATAGAATCGTTTAAACTGCCCTTTGTTCGATACAAACCGAACAAAGGGCAGTTTTTGATAAAAAAGGCGTCTGCCTTAGTTTCCGCTAAGACAGACTGTAAATTATTCTGTCAAGGTCTATTGTGTCATAGTAACCTTAAAACAACCATAAACTTTTCGAAAAAATAGGCATTTATCTTTTGAAAATAATCATCAGTCCTTCATTCACGATACTTGGTCCAGTTGCCACTGACAGCAGGCTGCTTTTGCTTTAGCATATGACTCTACCCACAATAGTCTTCTTAATTGATTTGAGTTGATAATTGCTTCAAAAAGTGGTTAGATTAATTGGGGAATGAAGTAACAGTCGTTGATTGACGACTTGAAAAAAGGAGCGTGTTCATGAATTACTACCATCGGTTTGTTGCCAATGTTCCATTAAGACGTTGGACAGTGCTGATCTTTCTTTGCGGGATCTTATTTCTGCTTCGCAGTATGATGACTATTATTTTATTAACCTTTATTTTTACTTATTTGATTTACAAACTGGTCCAGCTAATACGCAAGAAAGTGAATGTGTCAATCAAACTTCTTTCAATCGTGTTGTACTTGATCGTTGTCGCTTTGGTTTACTTAGTCATTACCAAGTATGCACCGATTCTTTTGAACCAATCCGCGCAACTGGTTAAGTCAGTGACCGATTTTTATCAAAAAGCAGACTCTAACAATGAGTTATTAGAGTATTTGCTACATTTGGTGCAAACAAGCGATTATGTCCAAAAAATCCAAAATGGAGTCGTCGTCGTCATCAATTATCTTTACAACTTCGGTGAATTGGCTTTGACTGTATTGATCTCTTTCTTATTGAGTTTTTTCTTTATGATTGACAACAAAAAAACAGTGGCATTTTCTCAGCTCTTTTTGCAAGGGAGTGCTTCCTGGTTTTTTGAGGATGTTTACTATCTCGCAAGGAAATTTACCCGCGCATTCGGAAGTGTGATCGAAACCCAGCTATTGATTGCTATCGTTAATACAGTGATCACAGTGCTTGCTTTAGCTGTCATGGGCTTTCCTCAGCTGTTAAGTTTGGCCATGATGATTTTCTTCTTAAGCTTGATTCCAGTAGCAGGAGTCATCATTTCTTGTATTCCATTAACCTTTATTGCCTATACGATTGGCGGACTCAATGATGTTGTCTATGTTTTATTAATCATTATTTTTGTTCATGCTCTCGAGTCCTATGTTCTCAATCCGCGGCTGATGTCCCATAAAACAGAGATTCCCATGTTCTATACGTTCATTGTTTTATATCTGGGTGAGCATCTCTTTGGTATCTGGGGTCTGATCGTGGGGATCCCACTATTTACTTTCTTATTAGATCTAATGAAAATCAAGCAAGTCCCATCAATCCGCAATGCACTTAAAAAAAGTGAGTCGAATGAAAAAGTGTAAATAAAAAGAAACGTCTAGAATGATTTATCTCAACTAGACGTTTCTTTTTATTTTCTGGTACACTGTCTGTGATAGCTTCACCAATTTAGTGATAGGAGAGAATCATGCAAAAAATATACCTTGTAGAAGATGATGCTACGATCGTTTCAGTACTGGCTGATTATTTAAGACAATGGGGATATGAGTGTTATCCCGCCAAAAAATTTGCTGAAATTTTGCAGGAATTTCGTGCGGTAAGTCCCGACTTGATTCTTTTGGACATTTCTTTGCCTTATTACAACGGGTACCATTGGTGCCAAGAAATTCGTAACATTTCTGAAGTGCCAATCATTTTTCTTTCTTCAATGGATCAACAAATGAATCAAATCATGGCAATGAACATGGGAGCCGATGATTACCTAACAAAACCTTTTGATTTGGCGTTTGTTTTGGCTAAGATCCAAGCGCTGTTGCGCCGCAGCTACCAATATACCCATCAACAAGTCCAGACGTTTTCATTAGGAGATGTCACTTTTCATCCAATAGAAAATTTGCTGAAAAGTAAAACGGAATCTTTGCCGCTGTCGCCAAACGAATCTCGAATCCTTTCCTTACTCTTGCAACAGCAAGGGAAAATCGTTCCCAAAGAAACGATTATTGAAATGCTTTGGAATAGCGAAGAGTTTATTGATAATAATACATTAGCCGTTAACATGACCCGCTTGCGAAAGAAATTAAGTCAAACTGGATTGTCTGATTTGATTCAAACAGTGAAAAACAAAGGCTATTTGATTGAAAAGGAACAAGCCTATGATTAACTTAAAAGAGTATTTTTTGCTTTACGGCAAGTTCTATTTGTTTTTAATTTTGTTTAGTAGCGGTCTTTTAGGCTTGTTCTTTCTCCATGAGCTTCCTTTAGAGCCCTTCATCGATTATGTGATTTTCACAGGAGTGATTTTAGGTATTTTCTCTGTCTGGCAATATATGCGTTATCTACAAAAAAGACGTCAGTTACAAAACTTATTAGCCAAGAAAATGATCACTGAAGCAGCTTTGGCTTTCTTGCCGATTGCGCGAAACAGTATCGAAGAAGAATACCAGCAGCTAATCAAACGACAAGCTAAAGAAAAAACCGCCTCCGAGTATCAAGCAGCCTTGAAGAATGAAGAAATCTACGAAGACTTCGGATTGTGGCTGCATCAGATCAAAACACCATTAGCAGCGATGGATTTGTTAGTGCAAAGTGATGGCCTATCGCCCACTGAAGTCAAAGCAGAACTATTTAAAGTGAATGATTATTTGCAAATGATGCTGAATTATTTACGACAAAACTTGAAAAATGATGACTTTGTTTTTGAACCGATTGTGTTAGCACCTCTCATTCACCAAGCAATCAAAAAATATGCCTTGTTTTTTTCAAAAAAAGACTTGCAACTGGATTTGGCTATCGACTTGACCGTTACTTCGGATCGTAAATGGCTGACTTTTATCTTTGAGCAGTTGCTTTTTAATAGCCTGAAGTATACAGAAAAAGGCGGAATCCGGATTTTTACCGAAAACAATTGTCTTTTGATTCAAGACACAGGGATCGGTATTCGTCAAGAAGATTTGCCGCGGGTTTTTGAAAAAGGTTATACAGGACAAAATGGACGCTTTCAGCAGCGTGCTAGCGGATTAGGATTATATTTGAGCCAGCAAGCAGCAGAAAAAATCGGCTGTCAGCTAACGATTGACTCCGAAGTAGGGAAGGGAACTACGGTGACGATCCATTTTCCCACTAAAAATTTTATTTGACCGCAAACTTTCAACACTGTAAGTTTGCGTTTTTTATTGTAAGTCGCTTTTTTCTTCTAAACAGCTTATGCTAAAAAAGAAGGGGGAGAGAACAATGCCACTATTAAACATTCAACAAGTAAAAAAAGTGTATCAAAGTCAGTTGAACGGCCAGCCGGTCGAAGCATTGAAGAATATCACGTTTTCAGTAGAAGAAGGCGAATATGTCGCCATTATGGGAGAATCAGGATCTGGAAAAAGCACCCTACTGAACTTGATGGCCACGTTAGATCAACCGACAGCGGGAGAATTAGCGCTTAATGGTATCGATTTGACGACCATCAAAGAAAAAGACGCTGCAAGTTTTCGCCGAGATCATTTGGGCTTTGTTTTTCAAGATTTCAATTTATTGGATACTTTTTCTGTCAAAGACAATATCTTATTACCATTAGTCTTATCGAAAGTGCCGGTCAAACAAATGGACCAACGACTGCAACCATTAGTGCGAACACTGGGAATTACCGACTTGTTACAACACTATCCCTATGAATTATCCGGCGGCCAGAAACAACGGGTAGCTGTCGCACGCGCGATTATCACAAAGCCGGATCTCTTACTAGCAGATGAACCAACTGGGGCGCTAGATTCAAAAACTTCCGATCAATTGCTGACGTTGTTTCAGCAAATCAATCAGAATGGACAAACGATCATCATGGTTACTCATAGTTCCATTGCTGCAAGCCGCGCGCAACGAGTATTATTCATCAAAGACGGTCACGTCTTCCATCAGCTTTATCGCGGAGAACGAACGAATAGCGCTTTTCTAGAAGCAATCTCGGAAACCATGACAGCTGTCTTTGCAAGGGAGGAGTAAGGAATGTTCTTTCAAAAAATCGCCTTTTCCAATTTGCGAAAAAACACCAAAGCTTATACTCCTTTTTTACTGTCCATGAGTCTTCTAGTTGCAGTGATAATGATGACACAAATCATTGTAAATAATCCAGGAATGAATAAACTGCCAAGCAGTCAAAGTGCTATTTTTATGTTTCGACTAGGAAATATCATTTTAATGATTTTCGCCGCCATTTTTTCGTTTTACACCAATAACTTTTTGATCAAACAACGAAAAAAAGAATTTGGACTTTACAATGTTCTAGGATTAGGGAAACGAGAAATTGCGTTAGTGGTCTTTTGGGAACTTTTTTATAGCTGCCTCATCAGTCTGGCCGCAGGGCTAGTTGGAGGTCTTTTGTTTGCACGATTGGGGTTCTTGATTTTAAAAAGAATTCTAGAGGTGGGAGAATCTTTCGTCTTTGAACTTTCTGTAGAAAGTATCGGTCTTGTGATCCTTTACTTTTTGATGGTTTATGGCTGCCTTTTTCTATTCAATATGCTGCAAGTCCGGCGAACCAAGCCGATCGAACTGCTGCAAGGTAGTAAGCGCAATGAACAAGAGCCGCGAGCAAAAGGCTTTTTAGCCCTTCTAGGGATCATTTGTTTAGCGGTAGGGTATACGATTTCTGTCACAATCAAGTCGCCCATCAGCGCCTTAGCACTCTTTTTTGTCGCTGTGATTCTTGTGATCATCGCCACGTATCTGTTGTTTATTTCTGGCAGTATTAAAGCATTGCAGTTTTTAAGAAAGCGATCCACTTATTATTATCAGACGACCCATTTCATCAATGTATCAACGATGCTTTATCGAATGAAACAAAATGCAGCAGGTCTAGCAAGTATTTGTATTTTGTCAACAATGGTTTTAGTGACTGTTGCCACAACAGCTAGTCTTTATTTCGGACAGAAGAATGTGGTGGAAACACGATTTCCTTATGACTTTCAGATCGAGTCAGAGGCGAATCTGCAACAATTGAACCAAGCCATCGATAGTCTTGAAAATAAAGTAACGCTCAAAAACCGGAAACAAGTCACTGCTACTAAAGACTTACTTTTTACGGTTGAGGGAAACACACTTACTCCTTCAACAACTTTTGAAGATAACAGCGAGAATTTAGAAAAAGCGGTCTTTCTCACATTTGTTACTAGTACGGAGTACCAAAGAATCACAGGAAAAGAAGGACCAGAAAAAGATGAATTGTTGGTCTTTCCAGAAACTTGGACCCATCAAGCGTTGCCTAAAGAGCTGACGATCGATCATAGTCAGTTCACTCTTCGATCACTAACTGAGCTGCCACCTTTTACTCAAGTGGAGAATCCCGTTCAACAACTTGTGGTGGTAGTCGATGATACTTGGCTTTCTGAGAAATTAACTAGTTGGTATCAGGAAAAAGAATTCCTTATCTATCAACAACCAGTGATCACTACTGTTTTTGACTTCCAAGTGCCTGAAACCAGTGATCGAGAAACAATGGGCAAAGAGATACGAAAGGACCTTCAAGCAGCTGATCCGAATGCACGCATTGAATCAAAAGATCTCTTCCAAGTACAGACCAAAACGTTTACGGGAGGATTCTTTTTCTTAGGGTTGATTTTTGGACTGATCTTTATTTTGGCAGCTACATTAATCATCTATTACAAGCAAGTCTCTGAAGGAATAGAAGATAAAGAACGTTTTGAGATCTTACAGAAAGTTGGCTTAAGTCATAAAGAAGTCAAGCAAGTGATCCAACAACAAGTATTGATGATTTTTTCTTTTCCATTGGTAGCTGCGATCATCCACCTTGCATTCGCGTTTCCGATGATTCGCAAGCTGCTTTTGCTTTTCGGGTTGACCGACCGCAATCTGCTGATCAGTGTGACTGTTGTATCAGTTGCTCTTTTCGCAGTCATTTATCTGTTGGTATATCTTATCACAGCAAAAGTCTATTACCGACTTGTTGAACGAGAGCAATAATTGTTTGTCACTCACTAAGTTAAATTAGTTAAATTGAACAAAAAATACCCAAAGGAATAGAGCCCTCAGTGTTTGCATTACTGGAAAGACCTATCGTCAATGACAACGTCATGACTTGCTCTTTTCTCTGGGTATTTTTTTAAGAAAATTCTCTATGCTAGCTTCTCCGATTCACTTTCGATACGAATAAATGAAAACTAATCACCGAAGCACGAAAGGTAGCATCCAGATGCCATAAAGAAGACAAGCAACCAGAACACTGCCTAAAAAAGAATTTTCTGAATGCCACATAAATGCAAGTTCGATTGCAAAAAGAACGAGAAGAATAGCGACAGCAAGTACCGCTGACTGATCAGTAAACAACAACCAGCCATAAATAAGTATCAGACAGATAAGATAGAGAATGTACCATTTTCTTAACTTTCTTGGTAGATAACGAACATTGCCAATCATCTGATGCTCCTTTCAATAAATCCACTCTCGGAACTATTTGTTTTTCTTGATCGTCATGACTACTAACGGGATCGTTAATGTGATATACCCAATAATAGAGGCCACCAACAAATAAAATGGCATAGTTGAAATATTGAATAAGTTGGTCAGTAAAACAGCAACCACCATAGATACGAAATAGCAAATAAACAATTGTACAAAACGTTTGAGATTCATCGATTTTCCTCCACAACAAATTTTTGATTATTCCTGCAATATTGTAGTCAAGCTAAGGTTCTGAAAGTTAGGTTCTTCTGAAGTGATTTAGGGAAGAACTTCCTGCATGACATCCATCTGATCTGCAGGAACGTTGCCAGCATAGTTCGGCGTTGCTAGGGAAAGCCCACCATCATGGTTGTAAAACAAATACATTGTACCATGGTAGTCTTTACGATCTTGGGTTCCACCCAGTATTTTACCGATTGAGATTTGTGTATTCACTTTGACTTCACGAATTTGATTCGTTCCTACACTAAAAACGCGAATTGTTTTTGTGGGAACCGTTGCGATTGTTGCTCGGTAGCGGCTAGTCACGGAATCATCGGGTGTAGAACTTTCAAAAGTAACTTCCTCTTTGCTCTGATCAATAGTAACAGTGTCAGGAACGTTGAATCCTTCAAAAGAAACTGTCAGGACATTGGATTGTTGTGACATATCTACTTGATAGGGATATGCGCTTGCTGTTTCTGGAGTCTTTGGTGACTCCGTCTCTGATACCGATTCACTGGTAGACCCGCTAGCAGAAGCCCTCGTAACAGTTTTTGTATCTGAAAGAGAAGATTGCGATGATTCTACGGTTTCGCTAGGCATTTGTTTTTGGCTGCTCGAAGATGTGGTTGCTTCTTCTGGTACGTTTGCAGAACAGCCGCTTAATAGCAAGGATAGCAGCAATGGGACTAGTACCTTTCTTTTCATAAAACAGGTAGACCTTCTCTCGTTAATTTTTGACTATTATAACATAAATATCGGACAAAAAATGATCTCTGATCAACAAACCCAATCAAATCACGATAGTACCAGTCTTTAAAAATCCCGATTCCAAAGACGATCCCCAAGACTAACCCAATAGCTAAAAGAATTAGTAAAAGATTGACGAATATCATCAATCGATAATTGAAATGCCAATTACTGATTATGTAATCTAAGGGATTTTTACGGTGGATTTTTTCAGTGATTGGAATTTTTTTGAGTGCAGGAATCGTGTCATGGAAATGTTGAAACAGTTGATAGTCTTTCTTTGTCAATACATCACTAAAAATATGGCTATCCGATTGAAAATCAAAGTAAGCCCAAAACATGATTTCCTCGTCTTCTGGTTTCTCAAAGCGATTCAGTTTACGCGTCTTCAAAGAAAATGCCGGAATCGAGGAGTAGGGGTAACTGAAATAGGTTTGATCATCTAAAAAGTCGATGATCACAAGAAAAAGGATCCGTTTTTCTGAAAAAACAAATAGACGATTACTCCGAGTATCATTGAACTGTGCGACATATTGCTTTGCTCTTTCTGTACGTGCATAAGACAAACCAGCTATCCCTTGATTACTGATTGCAAGGTTGCCTGAAGTTGAGAGAGGGAGATAGCCTTGAACTGTTTCGTCTTTATCTAAGAGTGATTGAATTTCAGTCATCAATTCTTGAAAAAAGATATATGTTTTGCCATTAGCTAAAAGACGATTTTTTTCATCTTGCGTTACTTCATTTCTGAGACGACGATTTTCTGAATCAACGATCTGTTTAAAATTCATCACGATTCATCCTTTCTTTCCAAATCTTTTTCAACAATTTTCTGCCGCGAGATAAGTGATTATAAATAGCTGTTATCTGCAAATCCAGTTGTTGCGCGATCTCTTCTGGACTTTCTTGATAAAAATAATATAAAAGAAAAATTTGTTGATCGACTTGGGATAACTCTTCGAGCCAAATCAGAAATTCTTCTTCACTTAACGGGGATTCCGTAATAGCTAGCTCTTGATATTCTTCAATACTTTCTTGTTGAAATGCTTTATTTAACTTACGCTTGCGATCGATTCCGCGACTTCGAGTAATCAGCAAGATCCAAGTGATAAAACTACTTTTCTCAGGATCATAGGCCTCGATTTTTTGCCAGATTTCATAAAATACTTCATTTGCTACATCTGACCATTCACTTTGTTCAGGAGGGGCTTGTAAGATTCGATGGATGGTCATAAGAATACTTGACCCGTAGCTATCAATTAGTTGTTCCAAGCCGGTATAATCTTTGTTCTTGATCAAATGAATCATTTGATGATCGTTCATTTTTTCACCTCTTTGTCTATTATACGGACGTCTCAACTGTTTTCTATCAGAGTTGTGAAAAATTCTTTTATCAACAAAAAAAGCTCCTGGTCAAGAGCTCTCATTGATCACCGGGAACGGATTCAGTCAAAGAAGTCGTGATTCGCTGACGTATGAGGTGATGTTTCTCTTCATCATAGGTATTCTGCGGACATGTCCAATATGTTGCTGGATATAGCCAAACAGGTTTTGAACGACGCTCTTCGGTCTCCCAAGAATATCGTGGAAAAACGTGTGCATGAAGAAATTGATCCGTGTTGCCAAGAATATCGTAATTGACTCGCAGTGGTGAACAGGCGGCTAAAATGGCATCACCCAGAACACTCATCGAGACGAGAAATTCTTGTCTTTCTTCCAGTGATAAATCATTTAGGCTTCCGACTGATTTTTTAGGTAACAACACACAGTAGCCTGGTAAAAATTGGGTATCGCCAAAAACCGCAAAACCACCCGATAATTCCTTCATTAACATGGGATTTGTTCCATTTTGACAAGCTTTGATCCGATCATTGCGCCAATCCATCGAAATTCGCTCCTTTAACGAATTATTTTATCAATAAACCAACGAAGTCTAAATCGTTGACAAAAATGATCCCACAAAAATGTACCAAAAAACGCACCCACGAAGTAGAGTGTCCATGAAGCAAGTTCAAAGGGATTTCCAAATAAAAGAGACATGATTCCACCGATAATAAAAAGATAAGTACCAATCAGAATCTTTCGCAAGGTATAAGGTAACTGGCGAATGAAAAAGGAGAGTAGAATAAATATTAGGAAATTCATTAATTGCAGCACGTCTAACCAAGCGAAATGATGAACGATAACCTGTTTCATAAGATCTGCTCCCATAAGAATCAAAAAGAAAAAAAGCAGTTTTATCCAGGATGGTTGATGTTGTTCCATAAATCCACCTTCTCTTATAGTAATTATCTAGTTTTAAAATACATAATTAATTATAACATAAGATCAGCAACATTATAGAAAGATGATGAAAAGGAACTAGGAAATAAATTGCATAAATAAGGAAAGAAACTGATAAAAGCTAGTTGAGAAAAACGAATGAGTGGGTCCAAAAAACGCTTGTATGAGACCTTTTCGTCAAACTCGTTTGAACTTTCTCTCGAAAAGTATCAAGGAAACAAGAAGTGTTTTTTATTTACCAGTATAATATTATGTAAACAAGATTACCTATGACAGTCGCTCTTTAAGAGACTCTGTCATAGGTAATGGGGAGAAAAGATAATAAGTAATGAGTTTTAGTGGATATGTTTGGTAAGAAATACACGATCCATACCAGTCACAATCGGACTCGTACGATCTGATAGCTGATAACCGAGTGTTTGATAAAATGAAAGTAGGCGGGTTTCTTGCAAAATCGTACTTAGCTGCCATGTCTTAATAGACGAGAATTTAGCTTCGACTAACTGAATGGCCATTTTACCAATCCCATGATTTTCATTAGCAGGCAAAATACAGATGGGGGCCACTCGAGCTACCAGCGCCGGGGCTTCTGATAGAACGATTCGTACAAAACCTACTGCTGATCCGTCGGCTTGGATCAAATAGAAATAATTATTCTCTCGTTGGTACTTTTTAGAGAAATTCTCATACGTTTCCAGATAAGGGGAGGTTTCTGTATCCTGATACTGTTCAAACAACTGTTTAAAACTTTCTTTTTGTATCCGATACGCTATCGGTAATGTTTGGTAGGTAACTTTTTCTAACTGAATATCCATTGATCATTCTCTCTTTCATTGTTCAATTGACGACTCGTTAATAACCTTCTTACTTTTTACTGTCATGAAAATCGGGCCAAGCATTGATGCCGTCGCCTTCTTTTCGAGGAATCAAATGGATATGCAGATGATTGACGGATTGTTGGGCAGCAGCGCCATGGGCACTTAAGAAATTGATACCTTCAAAGTTACCAGATTTCACGCAATCTGTTGCCACCTTTTTTGCTGTCTTGGTAACTTGCATCCATATTTCTTCGTCACAAGCAAGAATAGAAGTTACATGTTGTTTCGGTATAACTAAGAGGTGACCGTCTGCAGCGGGATTTTTAGGAAGAATCGCCATTGTCCATTGATTTTCATAAATGATTGTTGCAGGAAGCTGTCTGGCTGCGATCTGACAAAAAGGACATCTCATCGTTTTCTCCTTTTTGAATCAATCATAGCCTATTCGTTTCAAAATGATAAGCGCTTTGTTTCATTAGTTAATTAAGGAGACATACAAATAGACAGCGAGAAGGATTCTTGCTTCCATCTGATCGTTTGTTTGACTATAATGGAACTATCATGAAAAATGGGGGCTTTAAACTATGCTAACAATTGCTTATATTGGCAATGGAAAAAGCACTAATCGCTATCACTTGCCGTTTGCTACTAAATTATCCGACAAAATCCACGTAAAAACAATCTATTCCCGAGTGATTCGCGATACTTGGGCAAAACTTCCTGGAACGACCTACACAACAGATATCAACGATATCTATGATGATCCAGCGATTCAATTAGTCGTTGTGACTACTCCTAACCATCTGCATTTTGAAACTGCCAAGGATGCATTGCTTCACGGAAAGAATGTATTGCTAGAGAAACCTTTTACTGAAACATATGCACAAGCTCAAGAACTTTTTGCTTTGGCTGCAGAAAAAGGACTGTTGATTCAATGTTATCAAAATCGCCGCTACGATTCTGACTTTCTGACTGTCCAAAAAGTTATTGAAAGTGGCGTTCTAGGGGATTTACTTGAAGTAGAAATGCACTATGACTATTATCGCCCCGAAATTCCAGAAAATACACAAGAATTCTCATTAAATAGTAGTTATCTTTATGGACATGCTTGTCATACCATCGATCAAGTGCTGTCTTATTTCGGCGAACCAGAGACATACCATTCAGAAGTTCGCCAACTTTTAGGTCCGAATCGCATGAACGATTATTTCGATCTGGACTTCTTCTATGGCCCTTTAAAGGTATCGATCAAATCAAGCTATTTCCGAATCAAAGAACGACCAAGCTTTGTCGTTTATGGTAAGAAAGGCATGTTTGTCAAACAAACCAAAGATCGCCAAGAAGAGCATTTAAAAATGTTTTATATGCCTGATCATGCGGACTTTGGAATTGATCTTCCTGAACATTATGGCTGTCTGACGTATTATGATGATGAAGGAATCTATCATGAGGAAAAAGTAGTTTCTGAAGTAGGAGACTATAGCCGTGTTTATGCCGGACTGTATGAAGCTATTATTAATGGAAAGCCTAAAACAGTCAAAGACGAAGAAACCCTAGTACAAATGAAGATTCTTGAAGACAGTATCCAAGCAGTTTATCCACGATAATTTCACTTCTGGTAATTCTCGTCAGAGAGCAGGCCAAAAGCCATCTGATTCTATTTTTTTAGAGACAGATGGCTTTTTTCAATTAGCGTTTTCTATTTTTTTGCTTAACAAAAGCGATATATTCTAAGATATCCGTGATTTCTTCCTCGGTCATATCTTTGATTTGATGGGCCACTCGCCGTTGATTTTCGTCATAATCCCATTCATCATATGAAACGGATTCACCAATCAATAAAGGCAATGGGACTGAGAGTGCTTTTGCCAATTTTTTTGCAGTATCCACATGGGGTGTCTTACGCTTACCATTTTCAAAGCGGGAAATTTGCGCTGCACTGACTCCAGATTTCAAAGCCAACTGATTGACGCCGAGCTGTTTTTCTTCTCGGAATTTTTTTAGATTTTCGCCAAAACTCATACCAACGCCTCACTTTTTTCTTCTACTCTTTTCATCATAAAGTCAAAAGAAAACAAATGCGATGAAAAGCCAGCGACTTCTTCAAAAACTGTTGTTCCAAGGGAATTTTTCATTTATAATATTACCTATAGGAAATAAACGCTTAGGTTTTTCAATTGTCCGTTGCTTTTGTCTTCTACCCCCTGGAGGAAAATATGATTAGAAGAGATCGGATCTTATTTTTTATTGATGCTTATCAGCAAGAACAGAAACGAGCACCATCTATTCGAGAAATTTGTGCCCATGAAGGAATCAAATCAACTTCTCTCATTCACCGTCATCTACTTCGGATGGAAAATAGAGGCCTAATCACGAGAGAAAAATTTCCAAAATCACGCACATTGCGTTTAACAGAAGCAGGAAATAACTATTTGACAGAGTTACAAAAATCAAGGTGCGAGCAAGCGCTATAAGGTTAACGTGTCGAATAGGGATGCTCTCAAAATAAAAAAGCCATAGGCTTTTTTATTTTGGTGCTCGATAACCAGCAGCTTTGGCTTCCGCAATCGTTTTGAACCATTCTTTTGGATTTGTCGTCTGTTCATAGCCTCTCGTACCTGGCAGATGATAAATGCCATTTTTTGACCCTTTTATCAGACCATTTCCCTTCGCGTCTACATATTCTTTTTCATCTTCAGCAACATTCGATGTAGTATTTTTTGGCGAAGTGCTAGTCGCATCAGATGCTTCTTCAGAAAGCACACTTGTCCCATCTTGGTAATGGATCGTCACACCATCTTGAATATTGAATATATAAATATTAAAGCGGATCGTATTATCGCCAATCGATTGGGCTTGCATTTGAACGCCTCGTGCCACTAATTCATCACCGCGGTAAATAGGAGTCACCGAATAACGAACATAATGGCTGGGATCTTGTTCTAAATAGTATTTGATATCCATTTCATAGCGTAACATTTCGGGATTATTCAACTGTTGTGTACCTGTGATCAGATTTTTCCAGTTGGCATTTTCTCCCGCCAGAGCAAAGCCGATCAAATGAGTTCGATTATAAAGATAACCTTTTTTCAGCTTTTTATTGTGCCAGCCTGTAGGCGTGACACTAGAGATATCCCCGCGTTTTTCAGTAGGCATCAGGGATTGATTCAACATAGCTTCCGCAGAAGTGGCTCGATTTAAGCGATCGAGATCACCATATTTTTCCCATGCACCATTTTTTATAGAGAGGGTATCTTGTGAGAAGGAGGGGACATTGTTGTTGATAGTAATGGTTTGTGTCCCTTGATATGTCAATGCAGCGAGATTATTTGCTGACTGGGTTTCTTTTGTATGCGAATCTGATGCTTTAGAAGACTCTGACTGTTTCACCTGTATAGTAGATGAGTGTCCAGGTGATGAAGTGGGGTTCGGGTCTTTTTGGGTTTGCGTGTACAAGCTGATACCAAGTACAGCAGCAATCAAAAGACCACTGATTGTACCAAGAAGTTTCTTTGCCATGATTTTCTCCTAACATATGGTTTGCTCCTTTGTAAAATCGCGAGCGTAAGATGGGGTTGCGAGTTTCAATAAAGGAGGAAAAAATAAATATTCTGCTGCTATCATACCATTTTTTAAATAACAGTTGAAAAGAAAAAAACTTTTTTTACCAAATATTTCTTATATGAATAAATAGAAAAGAGAATATTATATAACGAATCATTCACAAAAGAACTAAGATTATTCACTAATGGGTAAAGGAGAATGGTCAAAAGTTAATGAACATAGGGAAGATAGGGCAAGAATGGGGATCTCAGAAGAAGATAGGAAGGAACAACGATAATAGTAGAACAGTGATACAAGGGGAGGCTTATTGCTTAATGAGCGAGGAGCTATCTTGAAAAAATCGTAGAGGATGAAGAGAGTTTAAAGAGGACTGTCTATCGCGTGAGTTTCAGCTTTTTCGTTTTAGTGGTTTTGAAGCCATTGACAGGGGATATTCAACGCTCCATAGCATTTCTTGAGGCTAATCATTATTGAGCTATAAAAGAAAAGCTGGTCTGACAATCGCAAGAAATGCTATACTAGGGATACATCAATCGATGAATTTACTCACGAAAGGGGAAATGTCATATGAATACTTATAATGGACGTCAAGATCATGGAGGTTTCCCTTTATAGAGTGGCACCTCCAAACATAAATGGAGGAAATTCATGGAAAATCAAGGAATTGTTATCTTTCAAGCGAAAGATCTGGCAAAAGTAGTCTTGTCTTCAGGAGAAGAACGTTATGCCCGTGTCTCCGGAAAGTTTCGCCAGCAAGCAACAGCATTGAAAGACTATCCGATCGTAGGCGATCGGGTAATGGGGCATTGTTATGATCAAAATCAATTTTTGATTGATACCGTCTTGCCGCGAAAAAGTTTTTTACAGCGGAAAGTAGCTGGAAATCGACCAGACGAACAAGGAATCGCTGCTAATGTGACGACTGTCTTTCTTACAACAAACGCCAATGAAGAGTTTAATCTCGCTCGCTTGGAGCGGTTCGTTACGATTGTTTGGAACAGTGGAGCCAATCCAGTCATTGTATTAACAAAAATCGATCAGATGGACACAACAGAAACAGAAGCAATCATCAACCAGCTGAAGCTGACATTCGCTTTGCCGGTTTTAGCTACCACCATCTACAAAGATGAGCGGACGCAATTCGAACCATTTTTGACGCCAGAAAGCATGGTAGCCTTTATTGGTTCTTCAGGGGTTGGTAAATCTTCTTTACTCAATCAATTACTAGGAGACGAACGGCAGACAACCAAAGCCATTCGTGAAGAAGATGGGCGTGGTCGTCACACTACCACGAGTAGACAGCTGTTCCGCTTGCCAAATGGGGCAATGGTCATCGATACTCCTGGCATGAGAGAAATCAGTTTGGAGACGGTTGCTGCTTCTTCATTAGATCGGCATTACCAGATGATTGAACTTTTAGCAGAAAAATGCCGCTTCAAAAATTGTCGTCATGAATCAGAGCCAAATTGTGCAGTCAAAGAAGCGTTAGCTTCTGGAGAACTCTCGCAAGATCTATTTAACCGTTACCGTAAAATGGAGAAAGAATTGGTCTATTTGAGACACAAAGAACACCTGCAAGCACGTAAAAAAAGAGAAAGATAGCAATACTAAAAGCGCTGTGACCTGAATGCTGTATACATTTTGACTCGTTTTCCTAATCACATTAAGAAAGGGAGGTACCAAAATGGGATTCCTGCAAAAGAGCCACAGCGCTTTTTTTAGACTGAAGTTAAATAAAAAAATCCGTCGGACAGGAATGCCCAACGGATCGAAGCAAACGATTTGCCCCTGCCAAGGTAGTCTCATTTATACGTAATGGACCAATGAAACGCAATAATTATAGAATAGGACCACTTAAAAACTATTCTCGCAAAATTTTTTCAATTGTTTTTCCTCTGGCTAATTCATCAATCAATTTATCCAAGTATCGAATTTCTTGCATTAAAGGTTCCTTGATCTCTTCTACACGAACGCCACAGATAACTCCTTTGATCATTTTTCTTTTCGGATTCAAGTCAGGCGCCTCTGCGAAGAAACGTTCCATTGAAACTTCTTCTGCTAATTGTCGGGACAGACCTTCTTTCGAATAACCAGTTAACCAAAAAATAATCTGATCCACTTCATCTTGGGTACGATTTTTGCGCTCCGCCTTCTGTACATAGAGGGGATAGACACTTGCAAAAGACATGGTGTATACGCGCGGATTTTCCATTTTTTACCTCCGTTGAAAATGTTTTCTTGATCTATAGTATACCATGAATGAAAAGAAGAATGATTGGTTGGTATCTCACAGAAAAAAGATCAGAGAATGATCTGTCGATCTTCTTCACGAAACCCATAGACCTTTTGTCGTTCTTCACCGTCCCAATAGAGCAAAGGTAAGTTTTTGTGCAACATTAAACTCGTATAAAGTTCTTTGATGGATAGTGGGGGACGATTAGGTTCAAAAAATAAAATCAAGTTCCCAGAAGCATCTTGTGCAATCGTCGTGAAAGGGACCAAGGTTTCCTTACGGCTTAAGTAAATTCCCTGATACTCTTGTTGTGTCGTTGTCGTTAATGCTGTCAGCAAATCCCGCGCTCTCATGAAAGAACCGCCTTTCCTCGTTGTTGAGACAATTGTTCGATGTCCATCATAATTTTCGTTTTCCCCCGAACAGCATATTTACGGACAATAAATTGCTTGCGCGCATTCCACTCGCCAACAGCCACCAAAGACATGCCTTCCGTGACATCTGCTAAAAAAGATAAGCTATGGCGATTGATCAAACAATTCGTCGTTCCTACTGTAAAACGGACGAGGGGAGAAGAAGTAAACGTCAGCAATCGAATCTTTGTCACTGTTCCTTTAATCGTTTGCATAGGGGAAACCTCCTTTAAAAAAATAGATTTGCACATTCCGTAAAAAACTTTCCGATAGTACGCTTGTCGTGGCTCATCGCCTACGATTCATTCATCCAGTGCGAACCATTTCGTCTCTTCGAAAAAGGAAATATGCCGGATCTCATCGTAATGTACTTTACGTCCATCAATATAAATGCCTAAAGAATCGTAGCTTTGGATCATGCCGACCACGTCAGGAGGGTAGAGACCGTCTTCATTGACTTCTTCACATTGGATCGCTACTGCTCGACTTTTGATCCTAGCTAAAGTCAACACTTCATTGATCTCTTCGCTAGTCATGGCTGGCTTTGCAGGCCACACAAAGTGACGCTGGCGCTCATCCTGTCCGACTTCTGTTGTATGTTCCGATAGAAAGAATCCCTGCCATTTTAATTTTTTTCGATCTTCGTAGGGTTGGAGCATGCCCATAAGAATCACCTCTCACCACTATAATACAAACATTCGTTCGCATTTGTAAAGCGAACAGTTCTTTAAATTTTGCCGCAAAAATAGATAGGAGTGAGGGCGATCTTAAACTCAAACAGGACAGGGATGGATAGATACACTTTTTTAATGACTTTTATCAGCAAAATCTTTTTCCCTCAACTCACATCAGGTCAGTAGTAAACCAATTTATTTATATGTTGATGAGTAAAGATTATTGAATTAAACAAGAATTAAATTTACAATAAAAATAACATAAAAACCAATAAAAATAAAAAGGATGGAGAAATAATATTATATGATAACGCTTTATTGCAAAACTAATTGTATTCAATGCAAAAAGACAAAATTATTTTTAGACGCTCATCGAATCCCATATATCGAAAAGAACATTGAAGAAAAAGAAGAATTTCGCGAAGAAGTGAAACTATACGGATTCCAGTCCGTACCAGTTTTAATCCCTAATGCCTCAACTGGTTTGAACCCGTGGTTTGGCTTTCACCCAGATGAATTAAGAAAACTCAAACAGAAATGATCGTCGCAGCCGCCAGACACAACCACAGAAATGCATTTTATAACAATCGATCGCTATTTTTTGAAGTAAACTCAAGAATTGATTTTAAGGAAATTAACTCAGCTTAATCTGATACCTGATAAACTTATAAACGAAACATATACAGCAATAGCAACAATTTTATGAAATCAAACAAATGAGTCACTTAGTAACAAACGAAAGATCTTAATGACGAGACCCAATCAAATGAAATCGATGTATTAAACTAGTGATCAGTGACATACACCAAGACAATACATCAATTAGCAGCCAAATAAACACCAATGACAGGAAAATTGGCGAATCGTTGTTGATTTCAACATTCATAAGGGGAAAAAGACAGCGAGAGAGGGTCAAAATGCAAAAATCAAAAACATTTTGAACCGTCTTTTTCCAAATATAACTTTGTATAATATATATTATGTAAACTAAAATAAATAATTTTTAAAGTTCTGAAAAAATCTGGTGAATTTACTTCTCCTCCCTCTGATTGAGCTGTATTTTTCCTTAAAAACAGCGATTTTTCTTAAAGTGAACCATTTTGAGTAAAAAATGAGTCTTTGCCGCGCAGATTGATGATTTTTATGTATTGAATGCCAGTATTGTACAGTTGGCTTCCTAAAACAAATTTTAGCGTGCTTCAGCTGCTTATTAGGATTTTTGATGCATGACTGATTGGTGATTTCAGTGATGATTGAACTGCAACCAAAATCTATGATTGTAGCTGCAGTTAGATTTCAGCTCCTCAGAGAAACTTTTCTTTATATGACTGATGACATAACTAACAATCATGTAAAATGATAACGGCTGATTAATTCCAAGTGGTTCATGACAGCAGCTTTCCGCAAAACACCCATACCTGGAAACTTATCCTTTTTGTATGCTTCAAGTAATAACTCTAAGCCTGATGTTTGAGTTGGATAGATTTCTTCATGTTGCAAAACTTGTGACATGAGCTGTAGAAACTTTTCTTTTTGAGTTTCTAATGATTCGTCCGAAACAAAATGAGTGATTCGCAACTTCTGCTGCTGATCAATAAATAGCCAGTGTAAAACAATTGTTTTAGAGGGATAACTATGTGCATAATAGATTTTGCTGTCGATAGAAAAATCACTATAGCCGGAAAATCCTTGCTGCTCGTAGTGCTGATAAACGGTTGGTAACACTTCTTCTGGTACTTCCTGATAGAAGCTGTTTCTAGGCAGTCTAGTAAAAAAATCATGCATGAGAATCTTTGGTCCCTGGATTTTTTTCAATAAACGGAATTCTTGTCCAACTAAGATCGGTGTCTGATTTTTACTCCAGTCACTGGCCAACGCTGGAGCAGATCCATGAACAACCCAAAGGTCCGGCTGACAGTCAATGGTTTCAATTGGCTGATCGATGATATAGGCTTTAGCGTTAGGCAGTGTTTGTAATAAACGACTTCCTTCTTCCGTCAGAAAGTCCCCCGCCTGTGGATTGACGATAACAAAAAAAGGATGCGCTTTTTTCTGAAACAGCTCAACTGTATCCCAAAAAGTCTTGGATTGCCGGATAGGCTCAATGACGGGTTGAACTTCTAAAGACAGCTGTTCCATTTCTAATAGACTTTTTAATGCCAACAAGTCAAATTGTTTGCCGCGAAAATATGGATAATACATAGTGCTACTCCTTTTCTTGTGTCAAAAAACGCTGTTCCAATTCGAAATAAGCTTCTCGCGTTGCAACCAGTTCTTCTTTTAGCGCTTCAATAGCTTGTAGCTGCGTATCTTCAATAAAACGGTCGTAGTAATTGACCCCGCCGCCAAATAAATCGTATTCTGGTTCCCTTTTCTTTAGTTCTTTGTACAATCGTTCCGTCGAGAAAACGCGCAAACCTCGTGCTGTTTGCTTGGCCTTCCCCACTTCTCGTGCTTGTGCAGAGATCAAACGATACAACAATGCGTTTTCGTTGACGAGTAAAGATTGCCGCTGCGGTTTTTTCTCGACGCTAAAATAACCAGGGCTCCCCTTTTCTTGATCAGCAAATGCATGGTAAACCAATACACCGATGGCAGCAGGAATCTCTTCCTTGACCTTTACATATAATGCATGCGGCAAAACAAAATAATTATAATGCCCAATAAATGACAGCTTCGCTTTTGAACGAAAATCCGCTAGGCTGACTTTTAATTCATAACAGCGCCATTCAAACAAATTTTCTGGTGTTAAGCGACAACTTAGAGTATCAACGATTCCTTGATCGTCCGGCATGATTACCTCTTCGATGACAATATCACTGTTTTCGCGACAGTAATAATAAAGGGCTTCTTCCATTTCAAGAGTCAACGTAGTTTTCATCTGACTAGACCCTCCTATTCACAACTTTCTCTCATTATAAAACATATGTTCGCATTTGTGAATAGGTTTTATAATGCAGTCCTGATTCTCTCCTATTCTTTGATTTTAAAGGTCTTCGGCGCGAAGCGAATGATTAGTACATATCCGACAAAAACATAGAGTAATAAGACCATTGAGACAACGATCGAGTAAGCAAATCCAGAAACATGCAGGCGCAGGTTGATATAGCTGATCCAATACAATACTCCACTGACAAATTTGTAGACCGGATTGACCACTCTCATATCTCCAGTAAAAGGTTGTAGCAAGTAATAGATAAATAATTCATGAAATGAGAACAATGCTGTCAAACTCGTCAATAATAAAAATAAGACCCCAATGAAATACCAGCTAGCTTGCAATCCATTTAGCAAGTCCCATAATAAGAAGCCGACAAAAATACTTCCCGCAAAGACTCCGTTGTAAAACATTGATTTGATAAAACGGTAATTAAACCCACTGAGGATCGTTTCTTTCTCCCGATAAAAAGGATAGTAAAGCATGGAGATGTCACAGTTAACAAAAACCATTTGGACGATTGCTTTTCCCAATGAACCAAAATACATAACTAAAAATAGAGCTGGCAGTAGTGCTGTCAGATCCTCTTCATTAGGATATGGAACAATCTTCAAAAAGGATAATAAAATCAATCCTAGAAATAGAATAGACACAATACCGACACGGTTCAGCAATTTTTTGCGCAACAGTTTACGGTATCTTTGAAAGAGCAATCCGTTGAGGTATTCTGATCCTTGCAAATGAGTGAGTGGCTTCTCCTGATCCAAAGAAAGTTTTTTCTGCATTTCAATCCCTTCATTGAGATATTGACTTGAATCTGAACTGATGGTTTCTAGCACACTAAATTGCTGATAGCTTTTTTCAACAGAATAAAGGTAAAAATCATTTTCTTGTGTAAAGTGTTTTAGGTAGTAAAAACAGCCAGTGCCGGCAATCAGAAAGAACGCCAAAAGTCCCAACCCGAATGTCATAGTTGGAATAATCTGTTGAAGCAATAAGCCGTAGAGCGACGCTAAAATCAGCATAGATATGGCTAGTCGCCAACCGATGCGCCAGCCACTGCCCCATTGCTTTTGGAATCCCCAGCGAATTAGACTGGCAGCTGCCACACAAGCAAAGCCAGCACCAAAGATACCAACGAGGGTCAGCCAACTATTGCCAGCAAAAAAGCTGTACAACAAAAATGCTGGTAGATAATAAATAATGGATTGGATCGTCTTAAAGAAAAGATTCATTCGCAAATACTGTCGTTTTGACACCATGAAGTAATCCGTGAATTCAATCGCTTTTTGATCTAATGTAAATGAGAACAAAGAAAAAAAATTGCTGGCTAGTGCAACGACCACTAGCCAAGTATAAAAACCAGCAATCATTATTTGTTCTTCAAACTGATCAAAAGAGCCAAATAAATTCTCCCAACCATGAAAAGCAACCAAGGCAATTGCATAATAAAAAAGCAGCCAAATAATTTTTGTGAAAAATGGCAAGATCAAGCGCAAGCTAAATAATACAGTAAAAAGCATTTTTTTGAGACCGTATTGCCCATAAAGATCATGGGGAAGATGTTTTCCAATCAAAGGAATTTTGGTCAAAAAATAGAGAAATCCATTCGCTTTCGTTGAAAAAATCGTCTCTTCATAAAGCCAATAAAGTTTAATCCATTGCAGCATCGGGCTCCCCCTCCGTCAGCAAAGTAACGATTTCTTTCTCAAAATCTGGTTCATGAATGTGAGAAGGATCAATCCCGGTCAATTGATGATTATTTAGTAGGACCACTTCATCACATAAATCTTGTGCAAGCTGTAAAATATGAGTGGAAAACAGTATGATCGAATCCTCTTTTGCTGATCGGATCATTTGTTTGATTTCATGGGCAGCTACAACATCGAAAGAGGTCAATGGTTCATCAAACAACATGATTGGTGGCTGCACCATCAAAGAAAGAAGCATTTGTACTTTGTTTTTCATGCCATGGGAATAATCTTTCATTAAACGATGCTGCTCTTCTGAAGAAATTCCTACAGACATTAAAAATTCTTCTGGAGAAAGCGACTGTTTGATGCGCTCCCGATTGACATCCATAAAAAAGCGCAAAAACTCAATCGCCGTCATAAAACCTGGCAGATGCGGTTGCGTGAATGTAAATCCGACATCTGTATTTTCATAGGTTCGTTGATTGCCGTCTTCAACTAAATAAATACTCCCGCTATCAACGGTCATATTCCGAGCGATACATTGGAATAACGTCGTTTTCCCTGCCCCATTGCGCCCTAAAATACCATAGATTTTTCCGGTTTCAAATTGATAACTTACCTGATCAAAAATTTGTTTCTTGTCAAAGCTTTTGGAAATAGCATTGATCTCTAAAAACAAAAAAACACCCCTTCTCTTTAAAAACAAAGATTATTAACTAGAGATCCCGCTTGCAAGGTTTTCTAAGTGAAACGATTTACGTTGGTAGCCGTCATCATCTTAGCAAGCAAGTGCAAACGAGACTCGTTCATTTTTTTCTCATCGATAGAACATTATCCTTTCACATCAACTTACTTCATGGCGATTGACGATTTCAGACAACCGGCTCCTGTAGCCAAGCCAACAGCCTAGGACCCCTAGCAGACCAATTAGTAAATGCCATGCCCAAGATATCACTGAAGAACCGCTATTCAGTAATCCAGCAGGCAACTGATAAAAACTGGCTAAAATCATGAAAGGCTCGTTCAAAAACAATCCCGCCTAATGAATCGCCAATCTAAAAAGCCAAACCAATCCCGTTCAAGGAAAAAAGAGTCTCCTCGATAGCCATCAAATGAAGCGATTGTCCTACTAAAAATCGGATCGTCACGGATTTTTCCCCTTCGGAAAAAAGGAATTGTTTGTCACATGAACGACTATATAGGAAAAAGATAACTGCCATGCCGATCCATAGAATACCGACCACCCCTAGGAAAATAAGGAGTAAAAAGAGCCAACTTTGAAAAGAACTGTCTTGTGAAGTCTGTTTTAAACGCCGTTCAAGAGCATACCAACGAAAAAAAAGAATGTCCACTTTTCACAAAAAAATAAGAGCGAACTCACAAATGTAAATAGTCCATAACTCATCCACAATGTTCTTCTTCGAATGTTCTTCTTCGAATGAAATAAGCTCCTGCAGTAGAGAAAGGATAGATATAACGCCAATTCAAAGTCATTGTTGTTCTTCCTTTGTGATCAGTTTAGCATACGAAGCAGAAATTGAAAACGTTCGTTTAATTTAGTTTACATATTCTTTTTATAAGAAACAAATAACATCCGCCTCCCACTTCTATGCAAGACGGATGTTATTTAAAAAGCAGCCGAATGAATCGTAATTTAGAAATAACGGCTGATCAGTGTTAATAATTGTTTGGGAAATTCTTTAAGATTGCTGATATCGATATATCTTTCCGCGCCATAGATTTCTTTGATGACGTCTTTGTCTTGTCCGATGGCAGCGGACAAAAAGATGATTTCCTGGCGTTCATACTCTTTGATGACTGCTTGAATATCCGCTTTCGCCTTATTGCCCGTATAATCTGGCATCGCCTTTGGCTGACCATCACTAATCGTCAATAGTAATTTTGTCGTAGCAGATTGTTGGGAAAGTTTTTCAGCTAGTACCCGCAGCACTGCCCCATCACGATTGTTTTGTCGGGGTTGAAGAGACATCAGCTTTGCCGGCACATAATCAAAAGGTTCAGCAAATTCCTTATAAGAATAGAGAGAAGTCTTCTCTCGTACAGACAAATCGGCTGTGTCGCCATAAATCATCAGCGGGAGATCTAGGCGCTGTGCAAACGCACTCACTGCGAGTGCAGCTTGTTGTGCAGCGGTGATCCGTCCCTCCCGTACCATGGACCCTGATTCATCGATTCGTAAAGCGATCGCTAATGAAGGCTGTTCATGAGGAGGATTTTTCTTATCAAATGTTCGAAAGTCGCCATAAGCAACACGACTTGCATCAAAGCGTGTCCCGCTATATTTTCCTTTGCCATAAGAAGAAGCTGCTTCATTTTCTAATAATTCAAGCAACTGTTTTGTTATTGTTTCAACCACCGGCAACAACGGTGCTAGAAGTTGCTGGGCTTTCTGAGAAGCATTTTCTTGGAGTTTTGGCCGATGCACAATCAATCCTTCTTTCGCATGGATAGATTGTTTTAGCGCTTGCCGCGCTTCTTGATTTGCTTGTTTTCTTACTTCTTTATCCAATTGCCTGAATTCTTCGATCGAAAGATGCTGACTGGAAGGTTCTTGAGCAGATTGTTCACTTCCTTCCTTTGTGTGTCCCTCATCAGACGAATGTTGGCTCTCTAAAGAGTCTCCATCTATAGTGTCTTGAGGCACCGCTTCCTGATTATCTTGGTTTGTTTCCTGTGTATCTAGCAACCTCAGGTGTCTCCAGTGTCTCTGCTGTTTCTTCAGTACTAGCTGCTGTCCCCATCTGCAAGGATGCTTCTTCAATATTTCGCGCATCCGCCTCTTCAGCAGATACGATGCGTCCTTGTATTGGTTGTCGATGACTCATTTTCTGTCCTTGATACAAACGTCTTATCTCTAAGAGCAATTCTGATTGATCGAGGGCTTCTTGCAGCAGGCGCAATTCGTCTGGATCTGTCGTTAACTTGTATAAGACTTTGACCGCTAACGTATTTAAAGGTGATTGCCCATTTTTAACCGTATTCAGCCAATAAAAATAAGATCGCATACCAGCCACATCCTTGATGGCATTTGCTCGTGCAGAAGTATCGAGAAGTCGAATAATCTCTGCCATTTTGCTAGCGATCGCTTGATCTTGAAAGCCGGTTTTAGCAAGTCCCCGTGCGACCATCACAGATAGTTCAGGAAGGTCCATTTTTTCCGCATGTTGCATCCGATCTCTAAGAGATTCATTCAATGGACGATTGCCCTGATAGTTCCGATTTGTTGTGATAATGACGACACAATCCGGATGGCGCCTGACAACGCCAGTTGGCAGATTCAGCATCCCATTTTGCTCCAATGCAGAGTTGAGAGCGACGAGTACCGAGGCATCCCGGATGACTGTTGGTTCTTGGATTTCTAATAGATACCCTTTTTCCATCGCACGAACGATTTCCGAAGGATAAAATTTATAATGAACGACATCGGTCGTATCTATTTCTTCAAGTCGTCGAATCAAGTCTGCTAATTTTTCTCGGGCACCCTCACTGGTGAGCGAATAGTGATCCGCAATCACTTGAATGACCTGATCTAAGCTATCACTCAAATAGATCGCTTCTAACAATTCACTGTCTTCTTCTTGATCTGTTGCTACGATCGGCAACAATGCACCAAAAACATCTGATTTATCCATATCAGCAAAACAGGTGATTTTGGTATAAGGCAATTGAAGATCATAGGAGAGAGCTTTGGCTAATTGCGTTTTTCCAGAGCCAGCATCTCCTTCCAATAAAACATTGAAAATCTTCATCTCTGGATCTTGCCAGTTTAGCTTGATTTCTTGAGCGATCCGCAGTTCTTCTTGACTTGTCTGATGACTCGCTGGTTTTTGCCAAATCATTTGCTGTTCTAACTTGCTGAACTGTCGACCTTCTGTCAAAGTAAAAGGGGTACGATTGATCCCCATGTAGATTCCTCCTTTCTTAATAGCCCAATTCGTTTAACAACCGACTTAAAATTCGAAAACGTTCACCGATCAATTCACCATCTTTTTGCAAGGCATCATAGAACAATAGAATATCCTCATCAATTTTAGGATTGTCTGTATCAACTTCTACTGTCATCCGATTTCCTTGCAGTCCAATAATATCGATGAGTGGGTTTTCTGGATCATAAAACTTTTCATGACGATAGGCATCTTGAAAATAGAGGCTAGATTGCGCGACAAGGATCGCTAAGTCAAGAATCCGTGATAATGGGAGTTCTTCTGATTGACGAGACCACTTTTCCCCCGTGTGCCGCCATACTTTCCCTGAGATATCTACCTTTCCTCGATCATTCCATTGTGCCAGACCCAACGATAAGCCTTTCGCATCCGTATGAAGCGCATAGCGTCCATCTACTGTATCATAGTCTTCAACTTTGATGACGGGTTTGTGTTTTAAGTTTTCTGGTATTTTCATTTTCCATCCTCCTGTTTAGTAATTTACTAAAGTAGTAATTGGATTAAGTATAGTCAGTGTGAATCAGATAAACAAGCAAGATGCTTTTAAAGCAAAAAAATACCCATGTGACCAGAAACTAGCAAAAGGAATCCCTTGACAAGCTTCTAAGTAACATAGGTATTTTTATAAAAATCAAATAATTGCATAGGAATAAATAACTCACTTTTATTATTGCGCTGCGATGGCAATCCCAATCGCTTTTTCACCCAAATGAGAACCAATCACAGGACCAAAATGACCCACTTCGATTTCGGCATCAGGGTATTTCTTTTGCAGCTTTGCTTTTTCCTCTAAAGCCACAGACAAGTTATTGGCATGGATCACATAGAATTTCACTGGGTAAGCGATTTCTGATTCTCTTTGACCAATAATGTCTTCTGCGCGATTAAAAGCTTTTTTACTGGAACGAATCTTCTCATAAAGCACGATTTTTCCTTCGTCAAAAGTCAAGATCGGTTTGATCTTCAATAATCCGCCGATCAATGCAGCACCATTTGTTAAACGTCCACCTCGCACAAGATTGTTTAAGTCATCTACGATCAAATAAGCATACGTATTATCGCGGATGCGATCGATGTGGGTCACGATCTCTTCAATGGTTTTGCCTTGTTGGTTCAGATCCAACGCAGCTTCTACCATATGTCCCATTGGCATGCTGGTGATTTTAGAATCATAGGGAATAACCCGCGCGCCTTTGATATCATCTTTGATACCATATAACGTATTGATAAAGCCAGAAATGCCGCTAGAAAGGTGAATACTTAAGATCGTATCATAACCTTTCTGGGCAAGGGTTTCGTATAATGCAATCACTTCACCAAGGACAGGTTGAGAAGTTTTAGGAAATTCTTTACTGTTTTTCAGCAAAGAGTAATATTCATCTGGCTGAATGTCGATCCCTTCATTATAGCTTTTTCCATCTAAAATAACAGGTATTGGGATAACGAACAAGTCAGCGTGATCCTGGATGCGTTCAGGCAAGTAAGCTGTACTATCAGTAACAACGGCTAATTTCATTTCTTTTCCTCGTTTCAACATATTTCAAACGTCATTAATAATATAGCATAAACCAGTAAGCTTTCAAAACTCTTTTCAAAAAGTTTTCAGTTAAACTTACTGATTTAAGAAACTTTCGATGGCTTGTTTATTGGTATCAAAGTTGATGACCAGCACACTTCCTGCTTCATAGGTTGAGCCATACTGCCATGAATCATCGACAGGAACAGTTAAGCGATCAATGCCCCCTGCGCCTTTGGCAATCGAAAATGTGTTTCTCAGCAAGAAGCTAACTGGCAGATTAGTAGAAGCATACCCTAGGACTTTCCCTGCTGCGTATGGCAATTTAACGATGGATAAAGGATTCTTCATGGCATTAAACACAGCATCCATCACTTGTTGTTGTCGACGCACACGCCCAAAGTCGCCTTCTTCATCCATACGGAACCGCGCATATTGCAATAATTCTAAACCGTTCATATTCTGTTGCCCTTTCTTGATAGGGACTTCAAGGTTTTTACTCATATCTTTCTCAGCGTTGATCGGTACACCACTAGGAAAAAGAGTGTCAATCACTTTTTCGAAAGATTGAAAGTCTACTTTGACATAATAATTCGTTTGGATTCCGAAATTTTCAGCTAACGTTTGCCGAACTAACTCTGCCCCGCCAAATGCATAAGCTGCATTGATCTTGTTTTCTCCATATCCCGGAATCGTGACTAGCGTATCCCGCATGAAAGAAAGCAGCTTCGGTTTCTTTGAAGGGCCATCCAATTGCAGCACCATGATCGTGTCTGCACGACCAGTTTCGCCTTTACGGCTGTCGCTTCCTAAAAGCAAAATATTTTTTGCTCCGTTCGCAGATGCTACACCATTAAACGTTTCCGTCTCTGAGACTTGTGCATCGCTTTTGGCCACCTGCTGCCCTGCCACAAAAGCCACGATCGAGTAAGCAAGTACAAACACTAGCACATACAGGATGAAACGCAAAATTGGCCGTTTCTTACGTTTAGCTTCTTTTGATTTTACTTTCTGCTCTTGTTTCGCTGGCTTCTTGTTAACTGACTGACCATTGTTGCCGAAATCCTTTTGTTTACCAAAGGATTTTGACTTGGTTTTTTTGCCAGTTAATAGATTCGGCCGCTGAAGGGTTGTTTTTTTTGACGAATGATTGCCAGAAGACCGCTTCTGACTTGTTTGGTCGTTCTCCCTTTGTTGTGCAAAATCGTTTTCTGCTGAATATTCTTCTTCCTTTTGAGGTCTTCTCACAGATTTTGTTTCTCGACGAGCAAAGATCGTTTCTTTATGAGCAGCTCGTTGCTCTTCTTTCGCTAATTGTTCATGCAATTTTTTGTTGCGGTCCATTCGACTCATAGGACAGTTTCCTCCAAATAAAAAAAGCTTTTCTTTCTTATAAGAATACCTTACGAAAAAAAGAAAGAAAGCTATTTTTTTAAATTTTAAGATTTTCCTAGCAACTTTTTGATAGAAAGATGAAAAGCGGCTCATAAAATCTTGCTTGCTCTGTAACGTTCAACTTGAAAACCATTTCGTTGGTAAAAATCAGCCACTTGGTTTTTGGCCCAGAAATTCAAAGTGAGGGTTGCAAACTGCTTTTCTCGAGCAAAATCTGCGGCATGGGTTAATAAGGCTTCACCGACCCCTTGCTTCTGGTACGCATTTTCAACCGATAACGCTTCGATCTCAAGTCGACGTTGAGAGACCATCAGCGGTGTATCCGATAACTCAATCTCTTTTAGATGAATAAATCCGCAAGGTTGTTTTTGCCAGGCTACAAAAAAATGATGCGTTTCTGCGGCAAGCAAATCCTGTAACAAGTCGCGGAATGCCTCGTAGTCAAAGGATTTGAAAACGTTAGGTATCAATTGATGATGGACCTCTTGAACACTTTGATAAAGTTTAGCTAATAAATCAGCATCCTCGCAAGGACTGATTTTCCTCTCTTTCATTTCCTTCACCTATTTTCTTCACAGCATACGAACCTAGAAGATGGACATTACAATTTAACATCCTGATTTCTTCTAAGGCATTCTCAACCAAGGCCCAAGGCTGATTTAGCACTAAATCTATCACAAAAAAATATTCCCCTAGACTCGTTTTTAATGGTCGGGATTCGATTTTGCTCAAGTCAATGCCGCGCCAGCCAAAAGCGGCCAAAATCTGATGCAGACTACCTGGTCGATTGGTAGGCAAGGTCACATAGATCGTGGCTTTCGTTGCCTTATCATGGAAAACGCTCGATTCGTTTGTGTCTTTTTGCAAGATCCAAAAACGAGTTTGGTTGCTAGTCGTATCCTGGATATTTTTTTCCTGAATGAATAGACCATAAGCATGGGCTGCTTCTTTGGAAGCAATGGCTGCTACCGGCTCCGCTGGATGCTCTGCGACAAAGACGGCAGCAGCAGTCGTCGATGCCACCGCTTCAATAGGAACATCTGGGAAGTTATGTTGCAAAAACTCCGCACATTGGGCCAAAGCCTGTGGATGAGAAATGATTTTGGAAATCGGCTGTCCTGACTGAATGGTCAGTAGCTGATGGTTGATAGGCAAAATCACTTCTTGTTCAATGATCAGTTCCTTTTGTCGGAAAAGTGTATCGATTGTTGCATGAACCGAACCCTCTAATGAATTTTCATTGGGGACTACCGCTCGTTGGATGTCCCCTGCTACTAATGCTTGAATACATAATGGGATCGATCCAAAAGGAACCATTTCTTCATTTAAAAAAGATTCACAGGCGGCTCGATAAGTGAAGGAGTTTTTTGGGCCTAGATAACCAATCTTCATTTATTCACCTGCTTTTTGAATGATTTCAGTCACGATCTCTGCTGGAGATTTGCGGGTGGTATCGATCACTACTGTCGCACTTTCTTCGTATAGTGGCATTCTTGGACGATAAATATCAATGATTTCTGCCGGCGATTTCGAAACGACAAGCGGACGAATATTGACCGTATCCTTTTTCAACCGATCGAGCAATTCTTCTGGCTCCGTTTTTAAATAGACGACTTTCGGAAATTGCTGCAATAGTTGCCGATTTTCTTCTTTTAGGATGATGCCGCCACCAGTAGAGATCACTTGATCAAGTGTTAATGAATGAGTCAAAATCTCCGTTTCTTTTTCTCGAAAAGCGGCTTCCCCGTAACGATCAAAATAGTCTTGGATCGTCATGCCGATCGATTCAACGATCAGATCGTCAAAATCAACATGTGCCAACTGTAATCGTTCTGCTAATAAGCGGCCAATAGTTGTTTTACCAGCACCCATAAAACCGATCAAAACGATTCCTTTCATTCAACATCACCTCCAGTTAATTGGCGGAGATCCTCAAAGAAGTGGGGGTAGGAGACCGCTACTGCTTCCGCCTGTTCTAATTCCACATCTTCTTGCGTCAATAAAGCAGCTACTTGCAGCATCATACCAATTCGATGATCGCCGCGACTGGACACGTTACCACCATGAAGGGGCGTCGGACCATTAATAATCAATCCATCTTCCGTTGGCGTGATATCTGCTCCCAGTTTCGTTAATTCTTCTGCGGTCGCATCGATTCGGTTCGTCTCTTTGACTTTCAATTCTTCAGCATCACGAATCACCGTTTGGCCGACAGCTTGTGTAGCTAACAAAGCGATGATTGGTAATTCATCAATGAGTCGAGGAATGATCGCGCCTTGGATCTCGATTCCTTTTAATGCAGAAGAACGAATAGTAATCGTAGCTGATTGATTGTTCTGATCGATCGCTGTCAGTGAAATCTGAGCACCCATTTGTTCCAGCACATCTAAAATTCCTGTTCGCGTCGGATTAATCCCAACATTTTCTAGCGTGATTTCACTATTGGGTAAAACAGCTCCTGCGGTTAAGAAAAAAGCAGCTGAAGAAATATCACCTGGTACAATCACTTCTTGTCCAACAAAGGATTGAGGACCTGTAATTTGAATCTCCTTTCCTTTAACCGTGATCTCGCCGCCAAATTGACGAATCATTTCTTCCGTATGGTTGCGGCTCGGTTCTTTCTCGACGATTCGGGAGGTACCCTGTGCTTGCAATGCGGCAAAAAGTAACGCTGATTTGACCTGTGCACTAGCAACAGGCATTGAATAATCGATTGGGCTTAAATCGCGTGTACCTTGAATAGTAATCGGTGGAAACTCACTTTCATTGCTGCCGTTAAGTCTCGCACCCATTTGATTCAATGGCAACATCACTCGATTCATTGGTCGCTGATTCAACGAATCATCCCCCAGTAAAGTAGTCGTGAAAGGTTGCCCGGCTAAAATACCCATCATTAAACGAATCGTTGTGCCTGAATTTCCTACATCAATCGAACGGTCAGCAGCTTTCAAACCGCCAAACCCTTGACCAGTGATCGTGATCGTCTCGCCGTCATCTTGAATGGGGACTCCCAATTCTTGAAAAGCGTGAAGGGTACTAAGACAATCTTCCCCTCTTAAAAAATTACGAACCGTCGTCGTCCCTTCTGCTAATGCACCAAACATGATGCTGCGGTGAGAAATAGATTTATCTGAAGGGACTGTCAGTGTGCCTCTTAGGTGGTTAGCTTTAAGTAGTTTCATCATTGTTCTCCTATTTTATCCGACATTGATAGGTCGTATTTTCAGTGATCAGCTGCTGGGCTTGCTGCAGCTCTTTTTGACTTTTGAAAGAAATCTGCAAGACACCAAGTATATCTTCACGCGTCTCTAAAATTTTTAAATTGATCAATGAGAGATTGCCCGTGCTTAACAGCTGGGTGACCTCTGCTACCACACCCGGATGATCCGGAACATCGATCAATAGATCATAGAACGCTGGAATTGCTCCAGTTTGGTGGATAGGTAAATGGTCTCTTGTTTCTTTAGCATCTTCAAAAAAACGGAATATTGCTTTTTCATCTTTGGTCAGCAACCACTGTGATACTTGCTCCATTTGTTTTTGCCAGGTTGCGATTAGCTGCAAAAGCTCCTGTCGATTACTTAATAAAATATCCGTCCACATGCGGGGATCGGAAGAAGCAATGCGAGTGATGTCCCGAAACCCTCCTGCGGCTAGTTGCTGAGCCCTAGGCTGTGATTGATTAAACGTATTCGCCTGATTGACTAACCCGGAAGCAATAATATGAGGTAAATGACTTAGCATTCCAGTGATTTGATCATGCTCGTTTGGTGCCAATTCGACGTATTTTGCTCTGGTCCCTTGAAACAATCGCTGCAGTTCATTCATGCGGTTGCTAGTAGTCGGGGTGAAAATGTAGTAGGCATTTTCGAATAAATTCTCATCTGCTGCTAAAATACCCGATTTATGAGAGCCAGCCATAGGATGACCGCCAATAAAATCAAAGGAGAATTGCTGCGCAAATTGAACAATCTCTGCTTTTGTACTACCAGTATCCGTTACTAAGACATTTGACTTTAAAGTTACTCTTCCCAATTCAGCCAAATAAGCTTTCGTGATCTCCACTGGAAGTGCCAAAATGATGATATCTGATTGGATCGCTCCTTCAGTAAATGAAGCTGGCACGAAGTCAACAATCTGTGACTGTATGGCAATTTCATTGGTCGATTCACAATGATCCCAGCCAATCAGATAGCTGTCAGCAACAGCTTTTTTGATGCATTTTGCCAACGAAGCACCGATCAATCCTAGACCAGCGATCATGATTTTTTGTGACATTGGAATGTCCCTCGTTTCCTTTTTCTCAAGATATTTTTTAGTAGTGGGATAAACTCTACTACTTTTAGTAATGAATTTTAGTAATGAAGCAAGTAGTCACGGTATTCTTGGACAGCTGTTTGTAATTCTTCAAAGGAGTCACTCGGAAATTTTTCGAGTATTTCATTGGCTACTACTGTAGCAACGACATTTTCACAAACCACACTGGCTGCAGGAACTGCCGTACTATCTGAACGTTCAACACTTGCTTTGTAGGGCTCTTTGCTATCGATATCAACGCTTTGCAACGGTTTGTATAACGTTGGAATGGGCTTCATCACTCCACGAACAACAATCGGTTCTCCATTTGTCATTCCTCCTTCAAATCCGCCCAAATTATTGCTGCGACGCGTGTATCCTTTTTGCTGATCCCAGAGGATTTCATCCATCACTTGCGAACCGGGTAAGACTCCTGCTTCAAATCCGACACCAAATTCAACACCTTTAAATGCATTGATACTAACCACGGCCTGCGCAATTTTGGCATCCAATTTTTTATCCCACTGCACATAACTGCCTAGACCAGCGGGGACACCCCCGATTAGAACTTCTACGACGCCACCAATCGTATCCCCATTTCTCTTGGTTTGGTCGATCAATTGCTTGATTTCTTCTTCGACAGAAGGATCCAACACCCGAACTTCAGATGCTTCGGAGCGCTCGGCAATTTCTTGAACAGTCAAACCATCAGGAATAGCTGCTTTTATGCCGCCAAGCATTGTCACATGGCCAGCCACTTCAATCTCTAATTCCTTTAAGATTTTTTTGGCAATTGCACCAATGGCCACTCGCATCGTTGTTTCCCGCGCAGAGGAACGCTCTAAGACGTTTCGCAAATCCTGATGACGGTATTTCATGCCTCCGACCAAGTCTGCATGTCCTGGTCTAGGCCGAGCCACTCGTCGTAATTTCCGATCTTTTTCAGGAACTTCCTCGATTGCCATCACTTTCGTCCAATTTTTCCAGTCTTTATTTTCCACCACCAATGTCACAGGCGACCCTAATGTTTTTCCATGTCGGATGCCGGAAGTAATACGGACTTGGTCTTTTTCAATCAGCATGCGACCGCCGCGGCCATAACCCGTTTGTCTTCTCGCTAGTTCGTGATTGATATCTGCTGCTGTTAAGGGTAATCCCGCTGGTAGACCTTCAATAATTGCGGTCAATTCAGGTCCGTGGGATTCACCTGCTGTAATATAACGCATCATCCGTCGCTTCCTCTCTTTTTTATAAATAATTTTTAATTTCTTCTGTAGGGATCGTAACGATCTTCGCTTGACCGATTTTTTCTAACAAAATAATCTTCAATTGGTTTCCTCGGGTCTTTTTATCATGAGTGATCGCTTGATACAACTGATCTTTGTCAAGCGATTCTGACTGAGTAGGCAAATGAAACTTGCTGATCATTTCTATTAATTGGGCCGTAGTTCCTTTTGGAGATAATCCGATGGACTCCGCGTGTTGGGTGATCATCACCATGCCGATTGCTACTCCTGCACCATGGCTGATTTCAAACGCTGCTGTTTTTTCTAGCCCATGTCCGATGGTATGGCCGAAATTCAACATCAAGCGACTATCATGATCGAAAGGGTCTTCCTCGACAACTTTTCGTTTGACCGTTAAAGCCGCGGTGATCACTTGTTCTGCATGGTCCAATAATGCCGCCTCATCTTGCAATTCGGCTAGTTTTTGCCATAGCTGGTCATCAGCGATTGCTGCCGACTTAATGATCTCCGCAATTCCTTCTTGTACGCGATAAAGTGGTAATGATCGTAAAAGTTCTGGATCGATCAAAACACCAGCGGGTTGGGCAAAGGTTCCAACCAAATTTTTAGCATTTCCAGTATTGACAGCTGTTTTGCCGCCAATACTAGAATCTACTTGCGCCAATAAAGTCGTGGGAATCTGAAGAAAATGGACCCCTCGCATATAGGTCGAAGCCACGAAACCTGCTAAATCACCGATTACTCCGCCGCCCAGCGCAATTATTCCATCGCTTCGGGTCAACCCAAGTTCTGCTAAACGATCATAAAGAATCGTCGCTTGCTCAAGAGACTTGCTCTTTTCGCCCGCTGGAACAACAAGTAATTTTGCTGCAAATCCTTCATGAGTAAGCGCATCAATAATGACTTGTCCATAGATTGGGGAAACGTTACTATCCGTAATCACTGCAATCCTTTGAGGTTGCCAAAGTCCTTTGACCCATTTCCCTACTTCTTGAAAGGCACCTCGTTGAATGACAATATCATACGAATGTTCTGCTAAATTTATGTGTAACATCAAATGGTACACTCCTTTTTTTAGACTTCACAATGACTTGATTTCTTCTGAAATAGCTGTCACTCTCAGCTGAAAAACGACGATTATTTTTGCAGTGCTTTGATTTCTTTCATCGCTTTTTCCATGATATGGACTTCATTCATCATATTCATGTAGGTTTTTTCGTTCAATGATTGAGGACCATCAGACCAAGCATTTGCCGGATCTGGATGGATCTCAACGATCATGCCGTCTGCGCCCGCAGCAACCCCAGCTCTAGCCATTGGCGGAACTAGATCCCAGATACCTGTCCCATGACTAGGATCAACGATAATTGGGAAATGACTCAACTTTTTGATGATCGGTACAGCACTAAGGTCGAATGTATTCCGCGTTGCTGTTTCGTATGTTCGAATTCCCCGCTCAATGAAGATCACTTCACTTTTATCTTGAACAGCAATGTATTCTGCAGCATTCAACCATTCATCAATTGTTCCTGAAATTCCCCGCTTCAATCCAATAGGTTTTCCTGTTTTACCGACAGCCGCTAATAGTTTGAAATTCTGCATGTTACGAGCACCGATTTGCAAAATATCGCTGTATTCCGCAACCATATCGATATGTCCTTCGTCCATTACTTCAGTGATGACTTTCATCCCTGTTTCATCAGCAGCTTGACGGATGTATTTCAGCCCTTCTTCTTCCAGACCTTGGAAAGCGTAAGGAGAGGTCCGAGGTTTGAAAGCACCTCCTCGTAAGATTTGAGCACCGCCAGCTTTGGCGATCCGTGCACATTCACGGATTTGTTCTAATCCTTCGATCGAACATGGGCCAGCCATTGTTACGAAATGTCCATCTCCGATTTTGACACCATCAACATCAACTACCGTGTCCTGCGGATGAAATTCCCGCGAAGTCAATTTGTACGTATTGGAAATACGAATTGCGTCTTCTACACCATCGTAGCTGCGAAAAGCGACATCTTGGATCAGACGCGTATCTCCTTTAAGTCCAATGACGATTTGTTCCTTCCCTTGATTGACCTGTACATCTAATCCTTCTTTTTTGATTCGTTTCACAACAACTTCTACTTGTTCTGCCGTGGCATTTGGTTTCATAATTACGATCATTTTTTCTTCCTACCTTCATAGTTATTAGTTTTTTTACATTTTTTCAATCAGTGTTTTGACTTTCTCAATCGGCATTTTTTTATCAGTCCATAGCTCAAAAGCCGCCGCGCCTTGGTAAAGCAACATACTTAACCCATTGGCTGTTTTTGCTCCCGCGGCTTTTGCATCACGCAACAGCCGTGTTTCTCGCGGATTATAGATCACGTCATAAACTGCCAACGATTCTCGTAACATTCCGCGGTCTTTTAATGGGCTGGCATCTTCCTGCGGCTTCATTCCAACACCAGTCGCATTTACTAGCAATTGGCTCTCTTTGATCGCCAGGCCCAATGCTTGCTGATCATCTAGATCACCAAGTGTGATATTGCAGGTAGTAGCCGCCGCGATTTGTTGCAGCTTGCTTTCAATCACTGGATAAAATTCATCGTTTCGATTAAAAACATGAATGGTTTCTACCCCATCTAAGGCAGCTTGACTAATAATTGCTGTAGCAGCTCCACCAGCGCCGATAACTGTCATGGTACCGCCAATAATCGAGACCTCGATGTCTCCTAGCGCTCGCATAAATCCAATCCCATCCGTATTGTGACCGATCAAATGACCTTTGTGGTTGACGATTGTATTGATAGCACCAATCAGTTCTGCGGCAGGAGATAATTCATCGACTAAAGGAACAGCTGCCATTTTGTGCGGCATCGATAAATTGACTCCTAACAAATCAAGCTGACGAATACTTTGGATACTTGCTGCTAAACTTTCTGGATCAACATCAAAAGCTAGATAGACAGCATCCACTTTTTGATCTTCAAAAGAAAGATTATGCATGGCTGGCGAGATACTGTGTTTGGCAGGTTTCGCAAACAACGCTGCTAAACGGGTGTGTCCAGTGATTAATTGGTTCATCCTATTCATTCCTTTCAACAAAAAAAGATGTCCACTGTAAATTGATAGAATCTACAGTGAACACCTTCAAACATTACATATCAGCTGATATGTGAATATAAAAAATAGCCACTATAGATTTTACGATCTACGTGGCTTTAAAGTCATTACGAAATGCCTTAGCCATCATAGATACAAACGAGTGTTTGTACCCATGTCTTTCATGAATACAAACCTATCTAAAATAGCTAAAGTAATATTTATTCAGTTGTGAGGGGTTCTCTTGCAATTGTTTCATGATTGTTCGCTCCAAACTGATGTAAGATTGTCCTAAGTATAGGTTGAACTTTGAAAGTTGTCAATGATTTTTTCTTATTTTTTTCATTTCACTGGTTTTCATTTATTTTTTTCTGCGATTTTCACTGGTAGATTCGGTTTTCTAAAGGTCGTCTTCAAAGAATAGTAATAGATCTTGCAAACGAAGCTGCGCTTTTTCTGCTGCGGATAAATCTTTCACGATCTGCCCTTTACGAAGCAAGATCAATCGGTTGCCATATTTTAGAGCATCTTCCATGCGATGAGTGATCATCAAGCAAGTCAACTGTTGTTGTTCCACTCGATCTGCAGTGATTTGCATCAACTGTTTAGACGTTTTCGGATCCAATGCCGCAGTATGCTCGTCTAAGAGCAGCAATTTTGGGGTCTGGATCGTTGCCATCAAAAGACTCAATGCTTGGCGTTGCCCACCAGATAAATTTCCTGTTGGTGTATCCAAATGTTGTTCGAGCCCGTTGCCCACTTCTTGACATAATTGGTAATAAACATCTTTTTGTGCTTGTAATTGGCGCAAATGCAAATTCCTTTTCTGTCCACGACGTTGCGCCAACAATAGATTTTCAGCGACGGTCATTCGCGGCGCAGTGCCCATTTTAGGGTCTTGAAAGACTCTTGACAAGTAAGCAGCTCTTTTTTCTTCTGACAACTGCGTGACATCTTGGTCATCGATCAAGATCTGACCACTAGTAAGTGGCAGTGAACCGGATATACAATTAAACAATGTACTTTTTCCAGCACCATTGCCGCCGACTACAGTCACAAATTCCCCTGATTGCAGTTTTAAATCTACTTTCTGTAAGAGCGTCTTCTTTTCATGAGGACCATTGCCAATGATTTTGGTTGCTTTATTGATCGTTAACATCATTCTTCCTCCTTTTCGAAACCCGTCCGCAAGTGCAGTGCATTTTTGAATTGCGGGATCAATAGACAAAGCGTCAAGACGATCGCCGAAAAGATTTTTAAGTAAGTAGTATCAAAGCCAGCTCTGATCACAAATAGGATCAACAGCTGATAAATGATACTGCCCACAACAATCGCTACGAGCCGCTCCAATAATGTTAGTTCGCCAAATAATACTTCACCGATGATAATCGATGCTAACCCTATTACAATGACGCCGATTCCTTTACTAACATCTGCGTAACCATCATTTTGGGCGATCAATGCCCCAGATAATGCAATCACTCCATTGGAAACAACTAAGCCAATGATCTTCATAGTGTCTGTATTGATCCCTAGTGATTTAGCCATATGCTCGTTGTCTCCTGTAGCAATATAGGCTTGCCCAAGATTGGTATGGAAAAAGAATAGCAAGACAGCCCCGATCACTAATACCATCACTAATCCGATCAACACAGTATCAAAGTAATTAGGCAAATTTAGCTTCGTGAAGAAATCTTGGATTTTTGGTTGATTCAATAGAGAAAGATTTGGCGAGCGCATCACAAACAGCATCACTGAATTTAGTCCCGACATCACAAGGATTCCAGCTAGAATTACTGGGATCTTGCCTTTCGTATATAAGAGACCAGTTACTAATCCGGCACACATCCCCGCACCAACCCCTAAAAGAGTAGCTACTATCGGTGAGACACCTTGCGTGATAGCAGTCACACAGACCGCGCCGCCAAGAGGAAAAGAGCCCTCAGTAGTCATATCTGGAAAATTTAAAATTCGATACGTCATAAAAATACCTAACCCAAGAATCCCCCAAAGGAATCCTTGCCCAATCGCTGAAACGATCATTTTTTTTCCTCCTCGTTACTTGTTTTTCTATCTGTCTTCCAAACCCCTGTCCTGACAACAAGAAGTTTCTGTCAGGACACATATTCCTTAAAAGCAATAGATTTTTTTCTTGTTTCTTTATGAAACGTTAGTTAGCATTGCTATAACCCTTTTAAGAGCAGCTGTTTCAATGGTTAGTCTGTGCTTGATGTTGTTTCGGTCGCTTCGTCAGAAATGAGTCTGGCTTTTTCTTTGAGTGCTTCTGGAATAGTGATGCCAAGAAATTCAGCTTGCTTTTCATTAATGACCGTATCGCCATCTTTAAAAGTATAGATGGGGGTTGTTGCTGGATCAGATTCCCCTTTTAAGATCGCAGCTGCCATTTTACCTGATTGGACGCCTAAGCTAAACTGATTTTGACCCACAGTCGCCAAGCCACCTTGTTGCACCATGGTTTCTGCTGAGGTGATGATTGGTGTTTTCGTTTTGTTTGCTTCTCCGACAACCGTCTGCATCGCATTGGCAATCGTATTATCCAATGGGATAAAAATGAAATCGACGGTTTCTGCCATCACCTGTACCGTCTGAGCAATTTCATTGCTTGAAGGAACTGCATATTTTTTTGACGTCAAGCCATATTTTTCTGCGGCCGCTTCTGCTTCTGCTGCTTGATACTTGGAGTTATCCTCTGTTGAAGAATATAAGATACCAACTGATTTTGCCTCTGGCATCAATTCTTGGGCTAATTCAAACTGAGCAGCTACTGGTGTTTTATCTGATACTCCAGTGATATTTCCTCCAGGTTTGTCCATATCAGCCACTAGATTGGCCCCAACCGGATCGGTCACTGCGCCTAAAACGATTGGCACATCCTTAGTAGTATTAGCCAATGCTTGAGCAGCAGGTGTTGCTATCCCTACTAATACATCAGCGCCTTTGTTCAGCAATTGCTGACTCATGGTCGCTAATTTACTTTGATCCGCTTGGCCATTTTGAAATTCGATTGTTAAATTATCCCCTTCGGTATAACCCGATTGTTTTAACCCTTCTTTGACGCCTCGAGTGATTTCGTCGAGCGCTTCATGACTGACAAATTGCAGAATACCCACCGTTTTGTGTTCTTTTTTTGCTGTTTGATCCGTCGGTTGTTCAGCGGATTCTCCTGTTTGTTTTGCTCCCATTTGGTACCCAAAAGCCGCCAATAAAAATCCAAAAATAACAATAACTGCAGCAATTAATCCTTTGTTTTTCATTTTTAACTCTCCTCGCTTCTTTCTCATTTTTTTGTTTATACTTGAGAACTAAAAAAAGCAACTGCCGACAATCCGGCAGTTGCTTCAAGCAAAAACCGCATAGACTAATCGTTCTATGCGGTGAAAGATTCATTTACCAGCATAGATACAGCACTTTAGAAGGTTCTCTAAAAAGTTGTATCTATGGATTGAGGTCCACCAATACAACTATCTACGCCAGTTTTGCCATGAATTTGATTGCAATGCGTAAAATAGTCTCATATTAGCTCCTCCTTTTTCCATTTGTTTAACTTTGTTTCACTTAGTTTAGCGTATTAATAAAAGAACGTCAATAACTTTTATTCAAATTGTCAGATTTTTTCTTACTCTGCTAATTTGCGAATATTCCACATTGGTAACCGATTCAATTCAGGAATAAATTCTTCTGCAGGATCTTTAAGTGATTGATAAGTAAACCGATTTTTCTCTTGCCCGTTTTCAAAGAAAACAAAGGTGATTTCATTTGCTTTTACACCGTAAGTATCTAAAAAAGACTGTGTATCATATACGATCGGATAATAGTACACGGATCGATTCATTTCACTCTCTTTATCATTAAACAATTGAAACACTTCTGCCAACTCTTCGCCATTCGGTTTACTAAACATCACCGAAATGGCTTTTGTGTCCCGAATCGTTTGATCTGCTTCTGCATATTCTAATGGTTCGATCTTATCAGAAGGCAATTCTTCAAAAGCCATCTTGTGGATCAGCGATGTTTTGATCCTCGTTTGAGAAGTAATAATCACTACAGCAAATAGCACAGCAAGTAGAATACCTGTACCTAAATAATACATGGTCTTACGCTGATTTTGGTAGACACTTTGGACAAAAGCTTCCCAGCTTTCTCGCATCTTCACTTTTACCAACTGAAAAAAATTCTCGAATCGTTCCATCCTAAACCCCGCCCTTTTCATCTGCCATCAACTTATCTTTATACTAGCAAGATGTCTTTGGAGCGTCAAGAAACTTCCCATATAACTTCCCATATTAAGTAAAATTCGATAAGATAGAGAAAAAACCAAAGGAGTTAGTCATGGCTGATCTTGCTGAACTTTTAATGGATAATGCAATCCCCATTTTAGATTTAATCGTCGTTTGTCTGAATCTGCTTTCAATTTTAGTGCTTGTGTGGGGAGTTGTAAAAGCTGGTTTTGATTTTATTCGTTTTGAAATAAAAGCGAAAGACCGTATGAGTGCGGCCAGAGAAAACAATTTTATTCGAAATTTTCTCGGCAGTTATGTTTTGCTTGGTTTGGAGATCTTGATTGCTGCAGATATCATTGAGACCATCATCCATCCGACATTTGCCGATATCGTCCGCTTAGCAGTAGTCGTAGTCATTCGAACAGTCATTTCCTATTTCTTGAATATGGAGATTGAAAAAGCCCTAAAGGATGCACAAAACAATAAAACGGACTCTTAGTGAATGCTTCAATATATCCTAAATCTGATGGGGTATGTCCTGCTTGGATCAGGATTGGTCTTTCTGGTTTCTTTTCGTTATAATAGAACTACTCGATTCAATCTGGATTCGTTAATTTTACTTGCCTTTATCGGTCAAATGTCTTGACCTCAAAAATTGAATGAGAAAAAAGTTTGATAAAACAGAAATGAGGGAAACAAATGTCCTTCGATGGCATCTTTACCCACTTGATGGTTCAGGAATTACAAAATGAACTCGTTAATGGTCGAGTGAATAAAATTCACCAGCCTTATGAGAACGAAGTGATCTTCGTGATCCGTTCTCAAGGGAAAAATCACAAATTATTGCTATCTGCCCATCCGAGCTATGCTCGGATTCAATGTACACAAGCTACCTATACCAACCCAGAAACACCTCCAACATTTTTGATGATGTTACGGAAGTATTTAGATGGCGCAATCCTGGAAACGATTGAACAAGTTGCGAATGATCGAGTCGTTCATTTCCATTTTACTCGTCGTGACGAATTAGGCGATTTACAAAACTTTGTTTTGATCGTTGAATTGATGGGCAGACACAGCACGATTCTCTTAATGAATCGGGCAACCGGTAAAATCGTTGATACGATCAAGCACATTGGCCATTCGCAAAATACGTATCGTACCTTGCTGCCAGGGTCCCTTTATGTTGCTCCGCCAAAACAAGACACTGTTGATCCGTATACACTCAATCAAACAAAAGTCTTTGAAATGCTGTCTCGTCTAGAAGAATTGTCGCCCAAAGTCTTGCAGCAGACTTTTCAAGGATTTGGCAGGGATACGGCAGATGAGCTGGTATCTCGTCTGAAAGAACGACCAAATGAAAAAGTAACCGTTTGGGAAGAATTTTTTGCCGAGCTAGCGGATCCTGTTCCTACCTACTTAAAATCCGGGAACAAAGAATTCTTTACTCCGGTCCCCTTTCATTCACTGATGGAACAAGCGGACTGGCAGGAAACCTACCAGAGTCTAAGCGCATTGCTTGATGCGTTTTATCATGAAAAAGCTGACCGTGACCGAGTAAAACAGCAAGGCAGTGAATTGCTGAAAAAAATCGACAATGAGCTGAAGCGAAACAAGCACAAGCTAGAAAAAAGACAGCAAACTTTGCGAGAATCTGAGAATGCGGAAGAATTCCGTCAAAAAGGCGAGCTTTTAACGACTTTCATGGCGCAAGTCCCTCGCGGTGCAGGCGAAGTGGAATTAGCTAATTACTATGATGAGAACAAACCAATAAAAATTGCCTTAGATCCGGCCTTGACACCCAACCAGAACGCGCAAAAATATTTCCAGCGTTATCAAAAGCTGAAAAATGCTGTCAAACTGATTCATCAGCAAATTGCTGAAACAAAAGATGAGATCGCCTATTTGGAATCAGTAGAAGCACAGTTGGAAATTGCCGCACCGAAAGATCTTTTGACGATTCGCGAAGAACTTGCTGCCCAAGGATATGTCAAAAATCGGACGAAACAACGGAAAAAACAAACGCCCTCGCAACCGGAACGTTTTCTCTCTTCTGATGGAACGGAGATTCTGGTAGGCAAAAACAATCTGCAAAACGATCAGTTAACTTTAAAAACGGCACGTAAAACAGATTATTGGCTCCATACGAAAAATATCCCCGGGTCTCATGTGATCATTCGGTCGGATTCACCTAGCGAAGAAACAATCTTGGAAGCCGCAGAATTAGCTGCCTACTTCTCGAAATACCGCCACTCCGCACAAGTACCTGTGGATTTGGTACAAGTCAAACATATTCGCAAACCAAATGGTGCAAAACCAGGCTTTGTGATTTATGAGAACCAGACGACTTATTATGTAACGCCTGAGGAAACAATTTTGGATTTAAAACAAAACTAACGCTGTTCTTTTGTTGATGTTCCAAAAAAGTTGGCGAAGAATTAAAAAAAATGACCCGCTTACATGTCTCTAACACACAGCCTTCTCGTCAATCGCTGAGAATGGGTGGATAGAACAAATCCGTAAGTGGCTCATTTTTTATGGAAAAATACTTGGAAACGCTAAGAAGCTCTCGGACACATCAGCCAAGCCATTTCATCAAAACAACGCTAGTCCAGATGACTGATCAATGGAATCGATGCATTGTTGGTGGTTAAATTGTTGGTGGTTAAAAAGTATCATTTTGATCAATCATGCGCTTATTTTCAAAATCAAAATGATAGAGCTTTTCCCAGTGATTGATATTCAATGTCCCTTTCGTTAACCGAATGGCAAGAAAACAACAGCCTTGATCCGCTTCATCATTAACTTCATCGTACCAAACAAACGCCTTGCGAATTTTCTTTCTCAATTCCGCATTTTTTGGGTCCAAGACCCATCCTAGATTTTCTCCGATGCCATTAGCGGTAAACCATTCGCCACAGACTGCGATAGAAACTTCGGGATTTTCTTTGATTTGCTGGATTTTGTTGGAGCTTTCATGGGTCGATACATAAAAGACACCATTCTCATAATAAGCATCGACATCCCGCACCATAGGACGTGGCAACCCATTTTCACCGCAATTGCGCGCAATCGTTGCTAAAGAGATCAAATTGTCTTTGTCGTTACCAAACTTTTCTTCCAGTAATGTCAGGCCCTCTTCATAATTCATCATTTGTTTTTCCTCCTTGAAAATTTTCTCTTGTTTTAAAAGGAATCCATAATTCGACAATCATGATCTCCGCTTGCGATTGTCGATAAAGCTCAGGAAAAAAGCCATCCGCTATCAAACCGTGTTTTTTTAGCCAAAAACGAGTATACCTCATTGCCTTACCCATCCCGACGATCATTTGTGCTTTAGTCGTCTCAAAGCTGCAAACAACATAGTCACGGGCCGGTAATGTCCAGCTTGTCAGATGGCTCAGGTCTTTCTCATATCTTCCGGTGACAGATTCTGCCCCGACAAAATAACTGGAATGACCTGCTGGTGCCTCTCCTGGATAGGAAACACCAATGAGCGTCTCTGCTCGCAAAAATGGATGATTGGCGCAAGCGTGAAAAAAGTCTTGCCAAATCTTTTCAACTGGATCTACGCCGGTTCTTTCTCCTAGCATTTTGCCGTACTTGAAAGGATAATAACCAACGATACCATTGAAAACCCGCGGCTGATCCATTGTTTTCTGCTGTATTGCTAAGACGACCCCTTCACTGATCAACGGTCCCCCTTCCTCTACCACAATATGGCTCAGGGATAAATCTGGTTTATCGAAATTTTGTAATGGGAGCAACTGTTTCTGATAGTGTGAGGGTGAAATGCCATAAACTTCTTTAAACGATCGCGAAAAAGAAATAGGATTATTGAATCCAACCTCCAGCGCAACATCAATGATTCGCCGTTGCTGTTCTTGTAAATAGGTGGCTGCTACAGCCAAACGGCGTAACTTGATATACTCTCTGACTGAGGATTTGACTAATCGCGTGAATAAACGCTGATAATAAAACGGCGACAAAGCAGCAACTTTGGCTAACTCATCAATTTCGATTGTCTCAGCTAAATTTGCTTCAATATGGTCCAATGTTTTCTGTATGGCTTCCCATGCATGCATAGAAGTCTCCTTTCTCACACTATAAAACAACTAAAAGAAAAAAGCTTAACGGACTCTGCTCTTTTTCCTAAAAAAGATTCAATTGTACTTTCGTTCACAATAGTTGGTATTTTTAAAAGGATTTTCGTGTATTTTCCACTATTTTAGCATAATTCGGTCGCTATTGTCTGATGATCCCGGATTTAAACCAACAAAAAAGACGAATAAATCGTCTTTTTTGTTGGCCATTAAAATTTATTTTCAGAACGACTATCTAGCGCCAAAAGGTTTGACAATCCGCTTTGTCTTCCATATTAAAACGGATAATGTCGAAGATCAGCTTTTCGTCAACCGGCTGATCCCATAAAATACGAAAAATGTTTTTTGTTTGTGAATAGCCACTTGCTTCAATGCGGGTATTGAACAAGGCCATCGTTTTCACTTCTGGCGAGACTGAGAAATGTTTCTTCGAACTGCTAATCCCCAAGATGAAGGTTCCATGATCCGTAAACATCGGCTGGTTCCAAGCAATTCGGGTCTGTAAATCCGGGAATTCAGTTAATATATGTTCAAATAATGGCTCCAGGACTTTTCGCTGTGCCTCTGACAATTCTTTTGTTAGGTACTCTTGAAACTGATCCATTTCGTAACCTTCCTTTCGTTCGCTAGACCATCAGTAAAAGTAGATTGGTCGGTCTTTTCGATCCTGCAATGGACGATTATTGTTTTCTAAAACTTCTTCACGAAATTCCAGAATAAAGCGACGACTCATCTCGCCTACCCAGTCAAATACAAACCAGTTGATTGGACCTTTAGTTGGAGGAGTTGTCAAAGAACCTACATAGTGAAAATGGTGGGTCATTTCCGGTAAAAACATCGATGGGTCAAACCATTGGGTATGGTTTTTGAAATCCCAAATACTATCATCTTGCTGATTACAGATCCAGTTTAATTTATCTGTTAACCGGAACAAAATACCGACGACTAAGTTTTCTCCTTGTTCATTCATATGTACCAAATGAAATTCAAGTTCTTGCTGCTCATCATCGATGATATGCTCAGAAGGCATATGAAAATGAATATCCGTTAGGTAGTAATTGATGCCTTGAAAGGTCACGTAACTTTCTTTATTATATGGAACAAAATGAATCGTATTTTTAAATTCTTTTTCAGTAAAGCGTTCCCGATGGTAATGGAAGCTTAAATCCTCATCGACAGGTTCCTCTGTATCGTCATGGTAAAGCGCAATGGGCGATTGCAATGGAAACTTCGCTCCTTCAGCATACCAGTCACACAATGTGTGCCAATACTCAGGACCATTCTCCCCAGAATAACTCCATGGAACATCCATATTTCTTTTCAATAAAACTGCCTCCCTATTGAAACTGGCTGCCTTTCAACTGCCAGATAACTTTTGATGAATCGTCTCAAATCGTATCAGAAAAAAGATAAAAATAAAACGAATATGCTCTTGGATCACTCCAGGCATATTCGTTGTTCTTATTTACCAGTCCAAGTTTGAGGTGACTGTTTCCATTGCTGCAGCAATGCAATATCTTCTTTTCCGATATAGTCCATCTCTAATGCAGTATCGATCATTGTTGAATAGTTGGTCAACGTCACTAATGGCAGCTGGGCCTTTTCAAAGTTGGTTAATCCCTGCGGCAATTCATAGGTAAAGATCGCTGCCACCCCCAGAACATTTGCCCCTTCGCGAGCGGCTGCTTCGCAAGCTTCTAACACACTGCCGCCAGTAGAGATCAAATCTTCGATCACAACCATTTTCTGACCTTCCGTGATACGTCCTTCGATTTGGTTTCCTTTGCCATGATCTTTGGCTTTGCTGCGGATATAGACCATTGGCAAATCAAGAATATCTGCTACCCAAGCGGCATGAGGGATCCCAGCAGTAGCTGTACCCGCAATTACTTCGACGTCTGGAAAGTGTTCTTTGATTTGCGCAGCCAAACCACTGGCAATCGCTTTACGTACAGCAGGGTAACTCATTGTCATACGATTATCACAATAAATCGGGCTTTTGATGCCGCTTGCCCAAGTAAAGGGTTCATTTGGACGTAAAAATACTGCTTCAATCGTTAAAAGGTCTTTGGCAATTGCTTTACTGATTTCTGTCATTGAATAGCTTCCTTCCATGCTTGTTTAATTTCCTGGTAAGTATCAAAAGGTGTTGCAGATTGTGTGATTGGTCGACCGACAACAATCGCAGAAGAACCAATTTGTCTTGCTTTTGCTGGTGTGACGATTCGTTTTTGATCTCCGGCATCACTACCAGCCGGACGAATTCCTGGGGTTAAGCACATAAATTCAGGATTGGTAGCTACCTTGATGGCAGCAGCTTCTTGGGCGGAACAAACCACGCCAGCTAATCCTGCTTTTTCTGCACATTGAGCATAATGACGCACGCTTTCTTCTAAAGAAACAGAAATTAGCTGTTCTTGCTGCATTTGTTCTTCGCTAGTAGAAGTCAGCTGTGTGACAGCAATCAATAGCGGCACATTTTGGCCTTCCTTGGTTCCATTTTGCAGTCCCCGCTTTGCTGCTATCATCATCTCAATACCACCCGCCGCATGAACATTGGTGATCGCGACCCCAAGATTTGCCAAACGTGTCATGGCCCGCTCAACAGTATTGGGAATGTCGTGAAGTTTTAAGTCTAAGAAAATATCATGGCCTAAATCTTTTAACCAGCTGACGATTTCTGGTCCTTCTTGATAAAAGATTTCCATACCGACTTTGACGAATAATTTTTCTGTTTTAGGAAATTTCTCTAAAAAAAGCTCAATTTCTTTTTTGCTTGGAAAATCCAAAGCAATAATTGGTCGTTCAATCATCTTAATGCCCCTCTCTTACTTCCTTGATCAACTGTGCCAAAGATTCGATACCTAATTCTGCCATTCGTACAGGCAATTCTTCGATCAACTTGGGACAAATATAAGGATCGGTAAAATTTGCGGTACCAACTGCTACCGCACTCGCTCCAGCTAAATACATTTCTAACACATCATCAACCGTCATCACACCGCCCATGCCAATGATTGGCAACGAAGAAACTTGTGCCACTTGTTTGATCAAACGAATCGCCACTGGCTTGATGGCTGGGCCTGAGAGCCCCCCGGTCTGGTTGGCCAAAATAGGACGTCGTGTCTTCAAATCAATGCGCATACCCAATAACGTATTGATCATCGTGAAACCATCGGCACCCCCCGCCTCGATTGCTTTTGCAATGGGTACGATATCGGTGACATTTGGCGATAGTTTGACATAGATTGGCACTTGCGAAACTGCTTTGACCGCTTGGGTCAGTTCTTTCGCCACTTGAGGATCGGTACCAAAAGTAATACCACCATGTTTGACGTTTGGGCAGGAAACATTTAATTCAATGGCTTTTACATTCGGCGCTTGACTGATTTTTTGACAGACAGTGACATAATCTTCTTGAGTGGAACCAGCCACGTTTGCGATGATCGGCAGATCTGGATGCTTTTGCGCTAACTCTGGCAAAATGTCTTCCATGACTACTCGAAGGCCAGGATTTTGTAAGCCAATCGCATTCAACATGCCGCTTGGTGTTTCAGCCACTCGCGGTGTTGGATTGCCAAAGCGTGCTTCTGGGGTCGTGGCTTTGATCATGACGGCACCGAGCTGACTGATATCATAATACTTGTTGTAATCTGCGCCAAAACCAAAACAGCCACTAGCCGGCATTATGGGGTTTTTGAGAGACAACCCCGGTAATTCAACAGCTAAAACCACTTAAATAACCACCTTTCCAGCTTGAAAAACAGGGCCTTCGTCACAGACTTTGACACTTTTGGTCCCTGTTGGATCATCGGCTTTATGACAAACACAAGCATAGCAAGCACCGATCCCGCAAGCCATGCGAGATTCCAATGAAAGTTGCACATTCGGACAGTCTTGGAAAAGTTGTTCAACCGTTTTTAACAAGCCATTGTTGCCGCAGGCAAAAACAGCCGCAGGTTTGCTATCGGCTGCTAACAATAGATTACCGACATTCCCTTGAACGCCATAGGTGCCATCATCCGTTGCGATTCGTGTATCCCCTAGAGCTTGAAACGCCTTTTCGTAATACATGACTTCCGAACTAGCAAATCCCAAAAAATGAATCGTCCGTACACCTTTTGCGACTAATTGTTTAGAAAGTTCGTAGAGTGGTGGAACTCCGATACCACCACCTACGATAAAAACAGTCTCATCTTTTTGTAAATCTTCGATATGAAAGCCATTCCCTAGAGGGCCTAAAACATCCAGTTGATCCCCGCTTTGCAGATGGGCAAACCGTTTGGTCCCCTCCCCTTCTGTCCGATAAATGATGCGACAACTTTGGCTTTCTTGATCGATCCAGCTAATACTGATTGGTCGTCTTAAGAGAAAGGCATCATCCGGCACTCGAATATGCAGAAATTGTCCCGGTGTGGTCATTTCTTGAACGAGAGCACCAGAGAGAGTCATCTCGTAGATTCGCGGTGCGAGCATTCGCTGTTTTGTAATGGTCATTCGTTCTTGTTTCATGAGCTGTTTTCCTTTCTGACTGCTAGATTGCTTTCGTTGAAAAACCTCTTGATTCCATTACTTGAAGAATGGCATCAGCGGTGTCTAACGAGGTGAAGAGCGGCACCCCATGCTCGACTGCTTCCCGGCGAATAATAAATCCGTCTTCAGTGGCTTTTTGCCGATTTTTGTCCATTGTATTGATCACCACTTGGGTCACGCCTTTTCTGATGAGATCAACGACAGTTTCATCTTCTGTTTCCGAGATTTTCGCTACCCGGGTGACTGGCAAGCCATAGCCTTCAAAGTAATCGGCTGTTCCTTTTGTCGCTAAGATCGAGAAGCCGATTTCGAAAAAGCGCGCAGCCAACACGGCGGCCTCTGCTTTGCTTTCATCCGCTACGGTAAAAAGAACTTTCCCGAATTCCGGAATATGCAAACCAGCTGCTTCAAAAGCTTTATATAAAGCTTTTTCTAAGTTTTTGTCTGAACCCATGACTTCACCGGTTGATTTCATTTCCGGACCTAAGTAAGTATCGACTTTTTGTAACTTGGTGAAAGAAAAGACCGGTGCTTTGATATGAACTTCGTTTGGTGTTGGATAAAGGCCATCACGGTAGCCCAGATCCGCCAATTTTTCTCCTAAAATCGCTTTTGTCGCGATCTGTGCCATAGGAATCTCTGTGACCTTGCTCAAAAATGGAACGGTTCGGCTGGCCCGAGGATTGACTTCAATGACGTAAACTTTTTCCTCGTGGATAACAAATTGAATATTCATCATTCCAACACAATTCAATCCCAATGCTAACCGTTTCGTATAGTCTTCGATGGTGGCAATCGTTGCTTCAGAAAGGTTTTGCGGTGGATAGACTGCCATCGAGTCACCTGAGTGGACCCCTGCTCGTTCGATATGTTCCATGATCCCCGGAATCAGAACCGTCGTGCCATCACAAATTGCGTCAACTTCACATTCTTTCCCTACTAAGTACCGATCGACTAAAACAGGATGTTCGGGAGAAGCTTTTACTGCATGCTTCATATAATCTTTCAGATCCGCTTGGTTTTCAACGATTTCCATTGCCCGACCACCTAAGACATAACTCGGACGAACAAGGACCGGATAACCGATGCGATTAGCGATCGCCACTGCTTCCGTGGTATTTGTAGCAGTATCTCCTGGGGGTTGCGGAATAGCTAATGCCTGTAACGCTTGTTCAAAGAGATCACGGTTTTCAGCACGATCGAGGTCTTCGATACTCGTACCTAAGATGCTGACTCCTGCGGCAACTAATGGCTCCGCCAAATTGATCGCTGTTTGACCGCCAAATTGAACAATGACCCCAATTGGTTGTTCCAGTTCGATCACATGCAAGACGTCTTCTAGTGTCAATGGCTCAAAATACAATTTATCGGAAATCGAGAAGTCTGTCGAAACGGTTTCCGGATTGCTGTTCATAATAATGGCTTCATAGCCCGCAGCCTGAATTGCTTTGACCGAGTGTACTGTTGCATAATCGAATTCCACACCTTGACCGATGCGGATCGGCCCAGAACCTAAGACTAAAACAGATTCTTTTTCACTGCGAACACTCTCGTTCTCAAACTCATACGTACTATAAAAGTAAGGCGTTGCCGACTCAAACTCGGCAGCACAAGTGTCTACCATTTTGTAGACGGGAAGCAACTGATTTTCCTTACGGATGTCTCGAATCTCTTGTTCTGTCATCTGCCATAACTCAGCAATTTTTTTATCGGTAAAGCCGTTTTGCTTCGCTCGTTTTAATGTTGTAAAATCTTGGCTGTTGGCAGCAAGTTCTTGTTCGATTTCATAAATGTGCAGCATTTTATCCAAGAAGAAAAGATCGATTTTAGTCATTTCATTCAATTCTTCAATAGCATAGCCGCGGCGAATGGCTTCCATGACATAAAATAAGCGATCATCTTGCGCTTTGATCACCTTATCGATCAAGTCATTGTCTGAAAGCTGTTCTAATTCTTTCATTTCAATATGATTTGTGCCGATCTCCAATGAACGCACAGCCTTCAGCAAAGATTCCTCGATATTCCGACCGATAGCCATCACTTCACCGGTTGCTTTCATCTGTGTACCTAAACGGCGTTCGCCGGACTCAAATTTGTCAAAGGGCCAACGAGGGATTTTGGCTACCACGTAATCCAATGCCGGTTCAAACTCGGCATAAGTTGTTTCTGTGACAGGGTTTTTCATTTCATCTAATGTCAACCCAACAGCAATCTTTGCTGCTAGCTTCGCAATCGGATAGCCAGTTGCTTTACTTGCTAAAGCAGACGAACGGGAAACCCGGGGATTGACTTCGATCACATAGTAATTAAAGCTGTGGGGATCAAGCGCTAATTGAACATTACAACCGCCCTCGATTTTCAATGCGCGAATGATTTTTAGAGAAGCATCACGCAACATTTGGTACTCATGATCGGAGAGTGTTTGACTCGGTGCAAAAACGATCGAATCACCTGTATGGATCCCGACAGGATCAAAGTTTTCCATGTTGCAGACAACGATCGCATTATCGGCTGAATCCCGCATGACTTCATATTCGATTTCCTTATAGCCGGCAATACTGCGTTCGATCAGACATTGCGTCACTGGTGACAGTTTTAGACCATTCTCAGCAATCACTCGCAATTCCTCTTCATTATTACACATACCGCCTCCAGTACCGCCAAGGGTAAAGGCTGGACGAACGATGATTGGATACCCAATCTTAGTTGCAAAAGTAACTGCTTCTTCCACTGTTGAAACGATCTCCGATTCAGGAATCGGTTGATTTAACTCTTCCATTAATTGCTTGAATAGATCACGGTCTTCTGCTTGATCAATCGCAGCTAATTTGGTTCCTAACAACTCGATTTCCAACTCATCCAAGATGCCGGAATTGGCTAATTCCATTGCCATATTCAAGCCGGTTTGACCGCCTAATGTTGGCAAGATCGCATCCGGACGTTCTTTCCTTAAAATCCGGGAGACAAATTCGAAAGTGATTGGCTCAATATAGACTTTGTCGGCAATTTCTTTATCAGTCATGATCGTTGCAGGGTTCGAGTTGACCAGCACAACTTCATAGCCTTCTTCTCGCAACGCTAAGCAGGCTTGCGTTCCTGCATAGTCAAATTCGGCTGCTTGGCCAATAATGATCGGTCCAGAACCGATAACCATGATTTTCTTAATATCTGTACGTTTTGGCATTTAGTTCTGCTCCTTCCATGCATCGATCATTTCTAAAAATTCATCAAACAAATGTACGCCATCATGAGGTCCCGGTGCAGCATCTGGATGATACTGAACACTAAATGCTGGGTAGCGACGATGACGGACACCTTCAATGGTTCCATCATTGACTTCCACATGAGTGATGATCAGTTTCTCTTGATCAATCGATGCTTCTGCTACTGCAAAACCGTGATTTTGTGAGGTGAAATCAATTCTTCCTGTAGCGATTTCTCGAACGGGATGGTTCAATCCTCGGTGACCGAATTTCATTTTGTAAGTATCAGCGCCATTAGCTAAAGCAAACAACTGATGTCCTAAACAGATACCGAAAATCGGTACTTTTCCTTGGATTTCTTGAATCATTTTGATGGCTTCAGGGAGGCTTTTCGGATCACCAGGTCCGTTGGTCAGCATGACACCATCTGGCGCGAGATCCAAAATTTCCTGTGCGGTGGTATTGTAGGGTAAAATCGTCAGATTACAATTTCGTTGAGAAAGTTCTCTTAGAATGCTGTGTTTCAAGCCAAAATCGATCACGACGATATTCCGTCCTGTTCCTGGACTTGGATAAGGCTTTGAAGTTGAAACTTGTGCCACTTGATTGGTGGGCAAAACGGCTGCTTTCAATTGATCAAAGGCATGAGCAAATTCATCATTGGCATCCACAATACTAGCTTTCATCGTTCCAAATTGGCGGATTTTACGAGTCAAAGCCCGAGTATCGATTCCTGCGATTCCCGGAATGTTTTTGCGCTTTAGAAATTCGTCTAAGGTCAATTGTTTCCGCCAGTTGCTGGCTACACGAGCATGTTCTTTCACTACAACACCTTTACAAGTGGGAGCGATTGATTCATAGTCATCGCGATTAACACCGTAATTTCCCACCATTGGGTAGGTAAAGGTGATGATCTGACCGTTGAAACTTTGATCCGTAATGGTTTCTTGATACCCTGTCATACTAGTGGTAAAGACAATCTCGCCATAGACATTGATCTCTGCGCCAAATCCCTCACCTTCAAATAATGTGCCATCTTCCAAAATCAACCAGCGTTTCATAAAATCCCCCTACCTTTTTGCCAAACTAATTTTCCATTGACCAATGTATGGGTGGTATCCCCATATAATGGCCAGTTATTAAATGGTGTGTTTTTTCCTTTTGAAAGGAATTGATCCGAATCGACAGTATAAGATGTCTCTAGATCAAAAATCGCGAGATCTGCCGGAGCTCCCACCATTAATCTGCCAGCTTTCAATCCAAAGATTTCAGCAGGTTTCTCGGTCATCCAAGCCACCGCTTGTTGGAGTGTAAAGCGGCCCGTTTTGACAAAATGCGTATAAATCAATTGAAAAGCATATTCTGAACCGACGATTCCAAATGGTGCTTTTAAAAAACTTTGCATTTTTTCGTCATAGCCATGTGGCGCGTGGTCTGTTGCGATACAATCGATCGTCCCATCCAGTAATCCTTCGATCAATGCCTCGCGATCTGCTCTACCTCTAAGCGGCGGATTCATTTTCCAAAATCCTTCATCGCCAGGGATATCTTCATCGATCAAAAGCAAGTGATGGGGGGAAACTTCTGCCGTCACATGGATTCCTGCTTGTTTAGCTTCACGTATGACCCGCACACTTTCTTTTGTCGAAACATGGCAGACATGGTAATGGGCCCCGGTTTCTTCTGCCAGCAGTACATCCCGGGCAATTTGTGATGCTTCTGTAGCACTAAGAATCCCCGGTAAGCCTAATTCTGCTGCTCTCTTACCCGCATGCATCACACCGCCAAATAACAGAGAGTCATCTTCTGTATGCGCCACTAATGCCATCTGGTTTTTGGCCGCTTCTTTCATCGCCAAGTACATCGTACCAGCAGTTTGGACGCCAACGCCATCATTGGTGAATGCAAAAGCGCCGGCTTCTTTCAATGCTTTTTGATCCGTTAAAACTTCACTACGTAATTCTTCTGTGATCGGTGCATACTGCAAAACATGAACCACGGCGTCTTCTTGGATACGTTGGTAGACTTGTTGTAATTTTTCTGCGGTATCTGGCACAGGATTTAAATTTGGCATGGCACAAACAGTAGTGAAACCGCCACGAGCGGCTGCCATACTTCCTGTTTTGATCGTTTCTTTGTATTCAAATCCTGGCTCTCTGAAGTGAACATGAACATCCACTAATCCTGGAGTGATCAGTTGTTGCTTTGCATCGATCACTTGATCGAACCCTGTTTCTGAAAAAGTCGTTCCGATCGCTTGGATGATACCATCTTCGATCCAAATTTCTGCAGGGATACAATGATCACCGTCAGCGATGATCTTACCGTTCTTAATGAGTGTTTTCATGTTGCTTCCTCCTCTATCTCTATTGGTCGCGTTTCTTATAATTAAGCTTTGCCATTCAATACCGCTTCTAAAATTGCCATCCGGACAAACACGCCATTCGTCATTTGCGTGACAATTCTTGAACGCAGCCCTTCAACTAATGGATCTGCCAGCTCAACATCACGATTGACTGGAGCTGGATGCATGATGATGGCATGGTCTTGCATTTTTGCTGCACGTTCCACTGTCAATCCATAATCCCGTAAGTAAGCCTCTTTTGAGAAACTTTCTGAGCCATCATGGCGTTCGTGTTGGACCCGAAGCATCATCATCACATCGACTTGATTCACTAATTCATCTAGAGGCAACCAGTGTCCATACACTTCAAATTCATTGTCATACCATTGTGGCGGGCCAGAAAAATACACTTTGGCGCCTAATCGTTTGAGCATTTGCATATTTGATTTGGCGACACGGGAATGGGTGATGTCTCCGACGATCGCTACTTTCAGTTGATCAAAGTGGCCAAATTCTTCATAGATCGTCATCAAGTCTAATAAGCATTGCGTGGGATGCTGTCCGCTGCCATCGCCTCCATTGATGATGCTGCATTGGATCGTTTTACTTTGGATCAGCTCGTCATAATAATTCTCGTCTCCGTGGCGGATTACAGCGACATCCACGCCAAGAGCTGACATTGTCAGCACGGTATCATAAAGGGTTTCGCCCTTTTGCACAGAACTCGTTGAGGAGTCAAATTCAATCACTTCAAGACCTAATTTCTTTTCGGCTACATCAAAACTTTTGTGGGTTCTGGTACTATTTTCAAAGAAAAGGTTCGTAGCAAAGTATTGTTCTTTTTGCGGCATCCATTTGGCCCCTCTTTTAAATTCCTGCCCTCTGCGGATAAGCCCCATCACTTCTCGATCTGTTAATGCTTCAACGGTCAAAAGATGCTTTAAACTGATTCTTTCTGATTGGATGATCATGAATAATACCTCCTAGTTTTTCCCTTTTAGTTGACTGCTAGCTATTGTTCTTCACTGCGTGATGTTTCTGGCAAAATTAGATTTAAAATGATTCCTAAGACAGTTGCTAATGCCATGGCTGATAAGGTGAATGTTCCGACCGTAAAGACAAGGCCGCCGATTCCGATCACCAGAATCACAGAAGCAATGATCAAATTCTTTTTGCGGTCAAAATTGATTTTATTGTCGATCAAGATTTTCATCCCGCTTGCAGCAATGACACCGAACAATAGGAAGCTGATTCCAGAAATGACCGGATTTGGGATACTCAAGATCAAGGCACTCAATTTTCCGACAAAGCCTAACAAGACAGCCAAGACAGCCGCACCACCGATAACAAAGACACTGTGCACTCTCGTAATGGCCAAGACACCAATGTTTTCACCATAACTTGTCACAGGGGGTCCTCCAACGAATCCGGCAACGATTTGCGCAAAGCCGTCTCCCATCAATGTTTTGTTTAATCCTGGTTCTTCAAAAAAGTTACGCTTTGTTAGTTTATTCAAAACCATCAAATGGCCAATATGTTCTGTCATCGTGACAAAAGCGATAGGCGCCATCGTCGTGATCGCATTCAAATGTAGCGTTGGCTTGTATTGAACAAAGGGAATTTCGAAGCTTGGTAATGAGAACCAAGCAGCATCAATGATTGGCTGCACATCTACGATCCCAGCAGCTAAAGCTACTAAGTAACCACCAATGATCCCTAGTAAGATGGGGATCAAGCCAAGAAACCCTCGCAAAAACATGTTGAAGAAAATCGTCAATCCCAATGTAACCAATGCAACTAAGATAAATTTAAAATCATAGATGTCCCCATTGTACATTGCGTTTTGAGCGGCATTAGCAGCTAGTCCTAACCCGATAACCATGATCACAGGCCCTACGACGATCGGCGGCAAAATTTTATCCAGCCATGCAGCACCAATCTTTTTGATGATCAGAGAAACGATGATGTAAACCAGTCCTGTTGTAACAGCTCCTTGGGCGATTGCCGGGTAGCCGTCTGATTTCATCAACATTTGCATTGCAGCGATAAAAGCAAAGCTGCTCCCTAAGTATGCGGGAATCTTTCCTTTCGTCGTAACGAGGTAAACAAGTGTCCCCAAACCGGAACTTACTAAAGCGATACTTGGGTTGATCCCAACTAGGATCGGTACTAAAACAGTTGCTCCGAACATCGTGAATAAATGTTGAAGACTTAAGCCTAACCAAGGCAATGCCTTTGGGCGATCATTGATATCTAATACCACATCGGTATTGCGAAATTCTTGCTTTTCCATGTGTCTGTCACTCTTCTTCCTACTCGTTTTCTTTATTGATCATGATTCGATCAGAACCGTCAGATTCTTCCATTTCAACAATGATTTGTTCGCTTAATGCCGTTGGAATATTTTTCCCTACAAAATCTGCCCGAATCGGTAATTCTCGATGCCCCCGATCGACTAGTACGGCTAGTGAAATCCGGCGAGGACGACCGAAATCCATGATGGCATCTAATGCTGCCCGGATGGTGCGCCCTGTAAACAACACATCATCGATCAAGATGACTTCTTTGCCATCGATTGCTGTTGGAATGTCAGAAGAATGGATCTCAGGATCTTCATCTGATTTTTTATCGTCTCGATACAATGTGATATCCAGTTCGCCAACGGGGACTTCTACCCCTTCCAATTGTTTCAAGCGTTCAGCAATTCGTTGTGCGATATAGATTCCCCTAGTCTTGATTCCTACTAAGACTAGGTCATCAATCCCTCGGTTGCGTTCGATGATTTCATAAGTGATTCTGGTCAATGCTCGTTTCATTGTTACTGCATCTACTACTTCTTTGGTTGGCATTTCGTTCCCTCCTAATTTTGAACATAAAAAAACTCCTGCCTAGTGAGGCAGGAGTTATGTTTTCCGATCATACTTTCTGGCGCTGTATACAGCGATCCAGAATATGCGCAATCATCCAGCAAGTTTTCGATGCTCCAACGCGGGAGTCGTCTACTTGCTCATTTCCTTCTTAGCCTCACGGGACTACACTTAAAGGAGCTATTTATTTGTTACACACACTATACAGTTCTTTGAAAAAAAAATCAATCATTTTTTCGCAATTTTTTTAAGGTTTCCTCAAAAAGTTCGGGTAATGGCGCTTCAAAAACCATTGATTCTCCAGTTGTCGGATGGGTAAATCCTAACAGTTTGGCGTGAAGAGATTGGCCATTGCCTTTCAAAGTCTTTTTAGGGCCATATACAGGATCGCCGGCTAATGGAAAGCCAATGTATTGCATGTGGACCCGAATTTGATGGGTCCGACCCGTTTCCAACTGTAATTCGACTAAAGTAAATTGATCAAAACGTTCCAAAACTGTAAAATGTGTCACAGCTGGCTTACCATCTTCTTGCACTGCTTGCATCTTGCGATTCACTTTAGAACGGCCAATCGGTGCATTGATCGTGCCTTTTTCGTGAGAAATATTCCCATGGACCAGCGCAACATACTTCCGTAAAGAAGTTTTGTCTTTCAACTGTTTGGCTAACGCTTCATGGGCATGATCATTTTTGGCAATCATCAATAGCCCTGACGTATCCTTGTCGATACGATGAACAATTCCTGGTCGTACAACATCATTGATTGAAGATAAATCGGTCATATGATACAACAATGCATTGACCAGCGTTCCGTTAGGATGCCCTGCCGAAGGATGAACGACCATTCCTTGCGGTTTATTGATCACGGCAACATCTTGGTCTTGATACACGATCGTCAAAGGAATATCTTCAGGTTCCAGATCTAGGGACTCTGGTTCTGGTACTTGAATCACTAACTGGTCACCAGCTTTTACTTTGTAATTTGCACGAATTGGATCCCCTTGACAGGTGACCGCACCTTCTTTCAACCATTGTTGAATTTGCGAACGGCTCGCTTCTAGACGATCTGCCAATACTTTATCGACACGCCCTTTTTCTTCATGGATTACTACTTCAATTTGATTATTCATTTATTTTCCCTTCACTTCATCATCAACTAACGCATAGATAAAAATCAATAACACGCCGATCACTAACGACATGTCTGCAATATTAAAAATCGGAAAATTGATAAAATCTAGCTGAAACATATCCACGACGTACCCCAAACGCAAGCGATCGATAAAATTTCCGATCGCTCCGGCTAAGATAAAGGATAGTCCCAATCGAAACCATATACTGCTTTTACGATGACGGATCAATAAATAAGTTACAACAATAACAGCAGCAACCGTGATGATCGTAAAGAAGGTCATCTTCCCTTCTAAGATACTCCATGCGGCACCGGTATTCCGAATATAAGTTAGTGAAAAGACATGGTCGATCAACGTTTGAACATCACCTAATTCAAAATTGCTGACGATCCAAAACTTCAACCACTGATCAAGTCCAACAATTATGGCACTTAGTAAAAAAAACAAAGCTATCATTTTTTTTCCACACTTTCTTCGTTAAAAATATCCCGCGGACGAACGATGCCTAATAAATTTCCATTAGGATCGCCATTTTTTGTGATTAATACCGCTTCAAGTAAAGCATTTTTATGGAACAGGTCTTCTACTTCAGTGACCGTTGTTGTTGCGGGTACAAACTGATAATTGGACTCTTTACCGTCTTTGATCAACAAGTCTTCTGCTTTACGCCCTTCTAATCGGATCTCTCCTTTTAGACTTTCTTGAGCAAACCAGTATCCTAACATACGTAAAGTGATCAACCCAACAAAACGTCCTTTGTCATAGAGTGGAAATTGTGAAAACCGCTTTTGAGCGACGATCTTCAAGATTTCTTTCAGCGCCAACGTTTTTTCAAAACCGGTCACTTTTTTACCAAACTTAGGTAAGACCGTTTCAGGCTGCAACAAGGCCTGTTCGATTTGTTGGATTCGTGTCACTACCCATTGATTTGGCTCGGCGATCACAAAATTTTCACCGATTTTTTCATGAACGATGGCGTTCCGCAATTGGGCCATCTGCAATAAATCTTCTTCGTATTTTTTGATGTCTCCTTGCTTCTGTTTTGAAAGACGGCGAACCATCTCTGAAAAACCCATGTTACGAGGATTACCCAAATCGTCTCTCAATTGTTTTTCGATTCGATTGAAACTACTCAAAAAAATATCTGCTCCGCTAGCCATTTGTTGCCTCCTCAATTACATACGCTTGTTTGCTATAATAAAGACCTAAACATAGATAACCTGCTAAATAAAGAAAGATACCCGAAAGGATAATGGACAACTGTCCACTGCGAGTTAAAAACGCGATCATTAGAAACAGACCAATATAAAACAGCACATAAAAAGAAATCAGTCGCGGATTCATTTTTATTTCTAATGGAGTTTCTGCGTGTAAATCAGGCAACGCAATTTCTTTGCTTTTTAGGATGGAAAATCGGACAGACAATCGGTTGTCAGAATTGAGATTCAGCTCGACGGTTTCTTGATGATTGATTCTGGCGACTTTCTGACCATCCACTAGCAAATCCAGCGGACTCCCCATTGCATAAAAGCCGGTATTTCGTATGATTTTACGTTTCATCGTTTTATACGCTCCAATTTTATCAGTATACTTTAATTTTCTTAGAAAGAAAACAGTCTTTTAAATGCACTACTGATTATATTATAACAAAAGACACGTCTCTTGCCTCTTGCTAATATTTAACTTTCAGTCTTTTAATAGATTGAAAACCCAAAAGCGGCAAATCATAAGATAAAAACGAGCGACTTTTATAGCCCTCTTTTTAAAACCATTCTTTTTATAGTCTCTCGTTTAAAAGAGCTTGATAACACTTTCCCCTTCCCGTTTCCTACTTTCGTTTCTAATGTTTCTAAGAGCGACGGATAAATAGGAATGCTGGAGATAACTATGGGAGACTTTTAGAAAACTTCGCAAAAAATCAAATATCCTCGCAGCCTCTTCAATTATTTCTTCCAATTTTTGAAAGTCAGAAGAAAAAGGGAGGTTTTATTCTCTTCCGAATCTCGCAGCCTATGTACAGCGTCAACAAAAAACGAACCAAACAAAACCTACTGAAAGACGACGAATCGCTCGCAAACAACACACCACACTTACAGAATCAATAGTGACCTGTAAGTGTGGTGCGTTATAAGAAATTGACTGAACTATTACTGGAGCCTTCGAGAACCTATTTCTTCATCCAGTATTCGCAGATGCGGAGAGAAAATAAGATTAAAAAAGGCCAGATACATTGCCGTCTGCATCGACATCCATATTCAATGCTGCTGGTTTCTTAGGCAGTCCAGGCATTGTCATAACAGTACCGGTCAAGGCAACAATAAAACCAGCGCCTAGTTTTGGTACAAATTCACGGATCGTAATCGAAAAATCAGCCGGTGCGCCTAAAAGCTGCGGATCATCACTAAAAGAGTACTGTGTTTTTGCCATACAAATCGGCAATTGATGCCAGCCATTTTTTTTGAAGACGTTCAATTGGCGCTGTGCCACACTTGAGAAGACCACATTTGATCCGCCATAAATCTCTTTGACGATCTTGGCAGCTTTATCAGGAAGGCTCTCCTCATTTTGGTAAAGCCTACGATAATTGCCGGGTTGTTCATCAATGGCAGTGACGACTTGCTGCGCCAAAAGTTCCCCCCCTGCGCCACCTTTCTCCCAAACTTGCGTCCGAGCGATTGGTACACCAATTTCCTTGCAGCATTGCTCCAACATTTGGATCTCAGCTTCGGTATCAGTGACAAATTCATTGATTGCAACAACAACTGGCAATTGATAATTTTGCATGTTTCTCACGTGACGTTTCAAGTTGGCAAAACCTGCGACTAAAGCCGCTACATTTTCTTCTTTTAAATGTTCTTTATCTATCCCGCCGTGCATTTTTAAGGCGCGAATCGTTGCGACCACTACGACAGCGTCTGGTGCTTTAGAGAGATTGGGTGTTTTAATATCCAAAAACTTCTCTGCCCCGAGATCTGCGCCGAACCCCGCTTCAGTAACCGTGTATTCTCCTAAATGGAGAGCTGTTTCAGTTGCAATGACACTATTACAGCCATGGGCGATGTTGGCAAAAGGTCCCCCATGAATCAACGCAGGCGTTCCTTCGATGGTTTGAACCAAATTTGGTTTCAAGGCATCTTTCAACAATAAAGCTAATGCCCCCTGAACCTGCAAATCCTTGACGTAGATAGGTTGTTTATCATACGTATAACCAATCAAAATATTGCTCAATCGCTCTTTCAAATTATCCAAATTCGTTGCTAGACACAAAATAGCCATAATCTCACTAGCAACGGTGATATCAAAGCCATCTTCTCTAGGTACTCCTTGCAGTGGTCCGCCCAGTCCGACGATCACTTGTCTTAATGCGCGATCATTCAAATCCACGACACGTTTCCAAATGATCCGTCGCGGGTCGATCCCTAATTCATTTCCTTGTTGGATATGATTGTCCACCAACGCAGATAATGCATTATTCGCAGCAGTGATTGCGTGCATGTCCCCGGTAAAATGAAGATTGATGTCCTCCATCGGCAAGACTTGCGCTCTGCCTCCGCCAGTCGCACCACCCTTGATCCCCATGACTGGACCTAATGATGGTTCTCGTAAAGCAATCACGGTTTGTTTTCCAATACGGTTTAAGCCATCTGCCAATCCAATCGTGACTGTCGACTTTCCTTCTCCCGCAGGGGTTGGGTTAATCGCTGTAACTAAGATCAACTTGCCGGTGGGACGTTTCGCGATTTCCTTGATTGCTGGCCAATCGATTTTTGCTTTATACTTCCCATATTGTTCTAGATCTTCTGCTTGTAATCCGATAGTTGCTGCAATGTCAATAATCGGTTTAATTGTTGCTTCTTGTGCAATTTCGATATCTTTTTTCATCAGTAACCCTCTATTCCCGAACTATTATCCCTTATTCTTTCATATTTGTTTGTCCTATTTCTATTATACCGTTTTTCATGAAGATTGAAACCCTGTTTTTCACTGGAATAAAAAAAGAGCCAGAATTATTTTTCTGACTCTTGTCTTTCAAGAATAGGCACTAGATTAACAAAGTGTGTCTGTAATACTTCAAGATCTTTTTTACGCATTACAAACGTATAGCTTCTTTCATTGGTCACGATTCTCAAATGATGATTCTCTATCCCAATGGCTTGGATTTTCTCGAGAGGAATAACTACTCGTTTCCAAAAGCGGGCATAGGTGATTTTGATGGTCTTCTCCGTCAAATAAAGGCGGCGCTGCAATCCTAACCAGACAAGAAATAGAAAAATCCCCAACACAAGATTGCTTTTCCAATAAGGGCGAGTATTTTCCAGTGCCAAAATCAAGCTGTAAAACAAAACGATCAGTGAACTGGACCAATAGATAATTGCGGTGGCTGGTTCTGGTTGCCAAAAATAGTTACGTTTCATAAATAATTTCCTCACGCGATCAATTTCTAGTATACTTATATCCATCATAACAGAAGGAGTCAACTCATGCTAAAAGTGTATCTCGATGCTTCAACCAAAGGAAACCCTGGACCTAGTGGCGGCGGTCTGTTGATTGTAGGGGAAGACCTGCATGAACAGCATGCCTTTGTACTACCCACGCTCACAAATCACCAAGCAGAATTTGCTGCGATGCATCATGCTCTTGAATTTCTCTTAACGAAAGAATGGCAAGACCAGACGATCATGCTTTATACAGACAGTAAAGTCGTCGCTCAAACAATCGACAAAAATGATACGAACAACCCCGATTTTCGGAAGTATTTAGAGGAAATCCAAGAGTTGCTGCCCTATTTCACTTTACTGATTGTCCAATGGATTCCCGAATCTCAAAACAAAGGTGCCGACCATCTGGCCCGTCAAGGGTTAGCTAAGGCTTTAAAATTACAAGATCGGCGATAACAAACGAGAAAAGTTTTGCTTGAAACGCAACCAGTAAGATTGTTTAGCCAGCATTTCATCTGTCAATAAAGTGGACTGCAGCATATCCTCTTCAAAAATCGTTTTTAATTGCGCCGTGACTTCTTGATCATAAACGAATGCATTGACTTCAAAATTCAACGCATAACTGCGAATGTCCTGATTTGTCGTTCCAAACGAGCAGATGGTATCATCCATCATAACAGTTTTGGCATGTAAAAATCCATTCTCATAGATATAGATTTTCGCTCCCCGGCGATGTAAATAGTTGGCATAGTGTTGGGTCGCTCGATAGATAAATGGATGATCCGGCATGCAGGGAATCATGATTCGAACATCTACACCTGAGTGGATGGCGATCTCCAAGGCATTCATCATACTGTCGTCAGGAATCAGATAAGGGGTTTGGATCCAAATCGATTTTTCAGCCGCCAAAATCATCTTGACGAAGCCGCCTTTAAGAATCTGCGTTTCCGTCTCAGGTCCGTCGGCCACGATTTGCATATCGACATGACCTGCCTCTTCTTTAGGCGGTAAAATGAAATAGCGATCTTCATATTCCAGTTGATCTGCTTCATTTCTAATCGAGGCATTCCAATCGCGGATAAAGATTTCCTGTAAGGTAAAACTAGCAGTCCCAACGATTCGCGCATGTGTATCCCGCCAATAACCAAATTTTGCTTTTTTACCTAAATATTGATCCCCTACATTAACCCCGCCGGTCCAGCCAATTTGGCCATCAATCACCACGATTTTGCGATGCAAATGGTAATTCAAACGTGTATTGCGAATCAAATTTTTTGAAGTAATAAAGGGCACGACCTTTCCGCCAGCGTCCATTAATGGCTGAAAGAATTTACGATTTGCTTTGGGAGAACCCCATGGATCGAATATTAGTCGAACTTCTACTCCTTGCTTGGCTTTTTCAATTAGGACATCAAGAAACTGCCCACCAATTTCATCATTAAAAAAAGAATAGTATTCCACATGAATATTGTCTTCAGCATTTTGCATATCTGAAAATAAGGCAGCAAATTTTTCCTTGCCGTCCGTATAAAATTGTACCTGATTGCCTTTTGTCAAAGGGGATTCATCTAAATTTTTAAAATACCGTTCCAATAGATGGTTGTCATCTGAGTATGGATGCTCTGGAAAGAAATAATTGTGGACTTTGATGATTTGATTTAATTCATTGATCCTGCTTTGATGGTGCTCACTGAATTTATAAATGATTTCTCCGTCGATTCCTCGACCACAAAACAAATACAACAAAAACCCAAAACCCGGGATAAAGACTAATGTCATCATCCAGGCAAAAACACTTGCAATTGATCGCGGTTTACGAAAGACAGTAATAAATGCCGCAACTGTATTGACAAACAGCAACGCCAAAAAGACGGTCGAAACCACACTCATATCCATTTTTATCATATTTTCCTCCTACAACAAATAAGTATGATCAAACGTGATCGCCACCTCATACGTGCCGATTTCATGCGTAATCTTTTGATAAATTTTATCTTGCAGTTCACGATCTGTGTAATTTCTTTGCTTTGGGATCACCAAATCAAAAGCAAACTGTTTTTCGTGAATCCGAAAGTCGTGCATCCTTAACTCTGGATCAATCGTCTCAACGATTTGTCTGACTTTTTCCCGCAACTGCCGGTACTGTTTATTTTGGATAGGGACAGGATCAAGATGACAAACCAATTCAACTTGAAGGTTCCTTTGAAAATCATGTTCGATCGCATCAATTACTTCATGGGCTTGTGACAAACTCCAGCTTTCATTGACTTCAATATGAACACTAGCAAAACGATTCTTGGGACCATAGTTATGAACGAGCAGATCATGGTACCCCAATATTGTTGGATAACGATCTAGTCGATCCTCCATCTCACGGATTTCAGCTTCTGTCGGACGTGCACCTAGCAGTTCATTGATAAAGGTACGGATCATCATGATACCACTAAATAAAATGTATAGCGCGATCAGCAAGCCAATATACCCATCCACCCGCCAACCGGTTCCCCATTCAATCAATGCAGAGAGCAAGACCGCAACTGTTGTGAGTACATCATTAAAACTATCTTGTCCGCTAGCTTGTAAGGTTGCAGAGTCAATTTTCTTCGCCAATTGACGGTACATGAGACCTTGCCAAAGCTTTAATCCGATTGACAAGATCAGCACAATAAACAACCATGGTGATAAACGGATCGGTTCAGGAGCAATGATTTTTTCAAAGGCATTTTTTAGAAACTGAAAACCAACAAATGTGATCAGTAAAGAAACCACAAAACCGCTAATGTATTCAAACCGTTCATGGCCGTAGGGATGCTCCCTATCCGCCGGCTTGGCAGCAATCCGAAAACCGATCAATGTCAAAAAGGAGGAGGCGGTGTCAGACAGACTATTGATAGCATCTGCCATGATCGAGACCGATTGTGCCGACAGTCCAATCAGAAACTTTGCGACAAAAAGAAGTGCATTTGAGAGCAATCCCAGATAGCCCGCAAGTTTACCGATCATGGTGCGATCAGTTGCGTTTCCTTTCATTCGCTTTAAAAAGAAGCGCAGCATAACATTCCCTCCAAGCGTAAATTCGTCTTTCTTATTTTACCCCGAATGAAATCAGTAAAACAACTAAAAGCATGTAAAAAACGTATTTTTCTAAAAATGAATGCTTCAGCTATTCCAAAATTTCTCTTTAATAAAATCCAATTTCTGCAAAAACAGAAAAAATACCCGAAGGAATCGCGTTTCGATCCTCTACCGAACGTCTTATAAAAAGACGCGGCAGCTCTCTGACACACAATTCCAGTTCGGATATTTCTTGATGTTATACATTTTTTTATGATTTGCTGTTAAAGAATCAGTTTGCGGCTAACCAATTGGCTACTTCAGTCAATGCAGCGTCGATTCCTTCTGGTTGCTTCCCACCGGCTTGTGCCATATCTGGACGTCCGCCGCCACCGCCGCCGACTTTCGGTGCGATGTGCTTGATCAAATCTCCAGCTTTCAAGCCTTTCTCATTTGCCTGTGGCGTCATTGCAGCCAACAGATTAACTTTGCCATCGTTGGCTGTAGCAAGAACTAAAACATCCGATAATTCTTTTTGTTTCCATTGGTCTGCCAATTGGCGTAACTGATTCATATCTTTGACAGTTACTTTTGCAGCAATAAAACGAATCCCATTCACTTCTTTGACATCTTTGAAAACATCGCCAGCTTGTTGATTGGCTAGTTTGCTCGCCAGTGCTTGATTTTCTTTTTGCAGATCCCGCAGTTGTTGCTGTAATTGTTCTGTTTTGCTGACTACATCTTTGATTTGTGCCGATTTGACGATCCCTGCAATGGCTTTTAGCTGTGCTTCTCCTTCATGCAGCAATGCGTAAGCTTCTTGACTCGTCACTGCTTCAATCCGACGAACGCCAGCACCAATCCCGGATTCAGAAACAATTTTGAAAATACCGATATCTTCTGTATTGGCGACATGTGTGCCACCGCAAAGCTCGATAGACCAATCTGCGACATTGACTACACGCACATCCTGGCCGTATTTTTCGCCAAAGAGAGCCATCGCCCCCATGCCCTTCGCCGTATCGATGTCGGTTTCGATAGTTACGACTGGCAAAGCTTCCCAAATTTTCTGATTGACGATTTGTTCCATCTGACTTAATTCGTCTGCAGTCACTTGGCCAAAATGACTAAAGTCAAAACGCAAGTGTCCAGGTGCAACTAATGAACCTGCTTGATTTGCATGGCTACCTAGCACTTCTTTCAACGCTTTGTGCAATAAATGAGTGGCTGTGTGGTTTTTGATGATTTTGTTCCGACGGTGCTGATCAACTTGCAAGAAATAAGAAGCCCCTTCCGTCAAGTTGCCAGTTACCTTCGCAGTATGCAAAAACTGGCCATTTGGTGCTTTTTTTACATCAGTGATCTCAGCAACGATAACACCAGATTGGTCAACAACAGTACCAGTGTCCGCTACTTGACCACCCATTTCTGCATAGAATGGTGTTTCTTTGAAGATCAGTTTGGCTTCACCAGTGGTTACTGTATCAAGCAATTGTTCCTCTTGAATGATCACTAACAATTCGCTGTTGGCTTCAAGGCTTTCGTAGCCAACAAAACGGCTTTCGACTTTGATATCAGTCAAAAGAGCGGATTGAACACCCATAGAAAGCTCAGTCGATCGAGCAGAACGAGCCCGTGCCCGCTGTGCATCCATTTCTTTTTCAAAACCGGCATGATCAACTTTCAACCCTTCATCTTGAGCGACTTCTTCAGTCAATTCAACAGGGAATCCGTAAGTATCATACAACTTAAAGATATCGGCACCTGCTAATGTCTCTTGCCCATCTGCCTTCACTTTAGCAATGACTTGGTTCAAGATCTCTAATCCTTCATTGATGGTTTCATGGAACCGTTCTTCTTCATTACGGATTACTTTTTCGATAAACGCTTGTTGAGCCAATACTTCCGGATAATAACTCTCCATGATTTTTCCTACGATCGGAACAAGTTTATATAAAAAGGCTGAATCGATACCTAATTTCTTGCCATGCATGACGGCGCGGCGTAGCAAACGGCGCAACACGTATCCGCGTCCTTCGTTTGACGGTAGTGCACCATCGCCTATAGCAAAAGAAAGCGCGCGAATGTGGTCGGCGATCACTTTGAAGGAAATATCTGTTGCTTTGCTTTCACCATATGCAAAATTGCCGCTCAATTCTTGAACCGCTTCGATGATCGGCATAAAGAGATCTGTTTCAAAGTTGGTTGGTGCATTTTGGATGATCGACACCATCCGTTCAAGCCCCATCCCCGTATCAATGTTTTTATGTGGTAATGGTTCATACGTGCCATCTGCTTGATGATTGAACTCTGAAAAGACCAAATTCCAAATTTCCAAATAGCGTTCATTTTCACCGCCAGGATAATTCTCCGGATCATCTTCTGCGACATCGTTGAACTCAGGTCCGCGGTCATAAAAAATCTCTGAATCTGGTCCACAAGGTCCAGCACCGATATCCCAGAAGTTGTCTTCGATCTCTACGATGTGTTCTGGAGTCAACCCGATTTCTTCGCGCCAAATTCGTTTTGCTTCTGTGTCTTTTGGATACACTGTGACATAAAGCTTTTCTGGATCAAAGGCCATCCATTCTGGAGAAGTCAAAAACTCCCACGCCCAATGGATTGCTTCATTTTTGAAGTAATCACCAATCGAAAAATTTCCTAACATTTCAAACATGGTGTGGTGACGTGCTGTCTTACCAACATTTTCGATATCGTTGGTCCGAATCGATTTTTGTGCATTGGTGATTCGCGGATTTTCTGGAACAACGGTACCGTCAAAATATTTTTTCAATGTTGCTACACCTGAGTTGATCCACAACAATGTTGGGTCATTTACAGGGACGAGTGATGCACTAGGCTCGATCGAATGTCCTTTTGATTGAAAGAAATCGAGAAACATTTGACGAACTTCGGCACTTGATAAGTGTTTCATATAGTTTTCCTACTTTCTAATGATAAAATCGCTTGGGAGCAAGGAATGCTTTTGTTCTTTGGTGACCTTTCTCTCTGATATCTGTTCATTCGACGAACTCGCTTCTGGGTAGTCAAACAAAAAAACACCACTGCAGAGCAAGGACGTAGCTACGCGGTACCACCTTACTTGCAATGATGTTGATCATTACCTCTCAGACTCGATAACGCAGAGCAGGCGTCAGCATTTCTACTGAATCAGATACCAAAGGGAGCGATCAATTAGGATTCTTGTTTTTCTCTCAGCTTTGAAAAACTTTCTGTAAAGAATGAACAAATCAACCATGTCCTTCGTCTTTAAAAGTATAAGGAAATGTTCACAAAAAGTCAATCCTCAAATCCGTTCTCGATCAATAATAACTGCTTTTCGGTAGCGGTATTTTTCAGGGTCCAACTGCTGGTTTGCTTGCAACATTTTGCGTGACCGATAATAACTAGCATAGGGCAATGTATCCAGTAATGGATTGCCGCACTCTGGCCAATCTTCCATCTTTAGAAATGAACTGTCAGTTAACTCCCATCCATTGGCATACGGATAAATCAAGCCAAACATGTTCGGCTCAGCCAATGCTTTTTTGGTCAATTTGACACCATCCTCACAGGGTTTTTCATTGCCCCAACGAAATAAACGACGGGTCCCGGCGCCCACTACATATTCCCACTGTTCTTCATTCATCAAATCATATCCCTGCTGTCCCAGCCAGTGCTGCAATTCATTTTGGGTCATTCGTTGGTGGGTGTATACATGATAATTGCCAGACACTGGATACAGTTCCGCAAAGTACTGATTTTCGGCACTGATTGTTCTTGGCATTTCCCACTGCAAACTTTCTTCAAAACTTCGCGGCTGCTGAAATGCCTGCCGTATCTCGGAACCAAAAGTTTCAAATTGATCAACATGACCATGGAATTCTCCCGTGACTGTATCTAGTTCTCCAATCAAACGAGTACCTGCTGGCAATGCCATTTTCTGCACCAACATGGGTGGGATGGTCGCTTTGCGTAATGGGCTCATTGATTCATTTACAAAATCTCCCCACTCCTCAGCGTTTGACAATCCGTAGCCTTTGATCAAGCGACGGAGCGAAGGGCTGAGAGGTTCTTGCCACATTTTAGACCAGCAGGTTATCGGCAATCCCTGAATGCCCAAGTCCCAGCCTAGAATTGTTTCATAATTTCCAGGCACAAAGACGAAGGGTTCCTCATCAATCGTTAATTCAAAGGTCTCACACTTGATTCCTGCATAGCTTGTTTTAATAAAATGAACATCTGTAATTTCTTTCAATGGGCTGACAAAGTACATGACTACTTGCTGAAACACTTGGCTTTTGACTTCAGCAGTCAAATTTTTCCAATTCGTCCATTGCAATGCTTCGAAAAAATCCACGAGCTTTCCCCTTTCATCTGCTACAATCAATATAGATTGAGTATACCATGAATTGGGAGGAAAAATGATGCAGCTTTATTTTGGGCGGGAGGACTGGATTCAGCAGGCTGTTTTTGCACTTAGAAGATCTGTCTTTGTCGACGAACAAGGAATCGCTCCTGAATTAGAATTTGATCAAAAAGATCAGTTCTGCCATTATTTTCTACTGGCAGAAGGCCAAGTACCAATTGCCACTATTCGCTATCAATCGTTGGATTCGCAAACGATCCAGCCCGATCGCTTTTGCGTGGCTAAAAACTATCGAAAGCAAGGGATAGGACGGCAGTTGTTAGCGGCCTATGAGCAAAAAGCGATCACCAATGGCTTTTGCTGGTCGGTTTTGTCTTCTGAAATTGCAGCAGTCGGCTTTTATCAAAAATGCGGCTATGAGATCCTCTCTCCTCCTTTTGAAGAAGATGGAATCCTCTGTGTAAAAATGGAAAAAAATCTTTGCTAAAACGAAGGAACACCCAATAGCCATTGCCTGGCCGATGGGTGTTCCTTAAATTAGATACTGGAATTTTTTTTATTCTTGCGAGCAGAGCGATTCGACTGACGACGTTCGATCTTTCGTTTCTCTTTGTTTTTCTTATCAACAGCCCACTGAATTTTCTTCTTGTAGCCAGGTTTGATTTTTTTCTTTTTCTTCTTGACCAACCCAATCAATGTTGGGTCTAATTCGTCTCTTGATTTTTCACGTTTTTGTCGACGATTCCGATCATATGTTGCAACGATCTCCCCATTTTTGATTTCTTTTGGTTGGAATTTTACACCTAAATCTTCGATTGCTTGAATGGCTTGTTCGTCACTAGGATCATACAAAGTGATCGCTGTTCCAGCTAACTGATTACGTCCAGTACGTCCCACACGATGAATAAAGAAATCCAAATCCGCCGGAATCTCAGCATTGATTACATGCGAAACTCCCTCGATGTCAATCCCGCGAGCAGCTAAATCAGTTGCGACTACATATTGATACTCTAAATTTTGAACCTGACGCATCACACGTTTGCGTTCTCGCGGTGTGATATCGCCATGGATCTTGGCTACTTTCAGCCCTTTTTCTTTCAGATAGTCGGTTAATTCATCCACTCGGGATTTGGTATTGGCAAAAACAATCGCCAAATAAGGATGTCCCGTCGTTAGTAGTTGATAAACCAATTGATTCTTATCTTTTCCTTTAGTTGAGATCAACCAATTTTCAATGGATTCAGAGATGACTGCTTTCGGACGAATTTCTTCGATCAATGGATTTTCGAGATATTTTTTCAAAAATGGACGCAGCTTTTCTGGAATCGTTGCAGAGAAAACTAACATTTGCAGTTTTTCCGGCAATCGACTAGCAATTTGGTCCACTTCTTCCAAAAAGCCCATATCTAATGTCATATCTGCTTCATCAATGACAAAGGCTCGTGCCGTATGCACAGCCAGTGCTTGTTCATTGATCATATCTAGAATTCGTCCCGGTGTCCCGATAACAAGCTGCGGCTGCTGGTTTTGCAAGCGGTCCATTTGTCGTTGTTTATCCGTGCCGCCTACAAAGTTGGTCACACGAATCTCTGGTTGCTGAAATTCTGCTAGTTGTTTTGCCGCTTGATAAATCTGCGTGGCTAATTCACGACTCGGTGCAGTGATCACGACTTGCACTTCATCTTTTTGCGGATCGATTTGATCCATCAAAGGAAGCAAAAATGTATGCGTCTTCCCACTTCCAGTTTGGGATTGTCCCACGACACTGCGACCTTTTTGGATCACAGGGATTAATTTTTCTTGAACTTCTGTTGGTGAAGTAAATTTCTTCTCCGCTAACGCTTCGTAAATAAATGGTTGAAATTTAAATGACTCAAAAGACATTCAAACACCTTCTTTCTATTGACATCTTTTGGATTATAGCATATTTCCAGCTCAATTCCTAACCTTGTTTCGCTGGATCGTGCTTACTACATAAGTAGCCGTTCTTTTTTCGTAAAAGAATCGCGGTTGTTTTTTGAATGCTGCCCAAAGGATGTTGCAATAAAATCCAAGTTGGATCAAACCAAAAATCAACACAACCAACAAACTCACTAGGACGAGCATTTGATTAGTAGATTGAATAAAAGGCGTAAACAACACATTGATGCGTGTCGCACTAACATAGATCAGATAGAGCAATCCATAACGCTTAAAAATTGCTCTGAAACTGACACGGGAATGATTTTCCTCCATCACTCGAATGCGAACAAGTTTTTTTCCTAGCGTTTGTCCATTGAGAATATAATTCAAAAGAATAAAGTAAAGAACTACTTCTAGTAAAAAATACCAATAATCATTCGTAAAGTCATCGATTTCTTTATTCACAGTCACTCTTAACAGAATCATAAGCATCCAAGCGAATAAATTCAATATTCCCCAATCGATCAGCCAAGCAACAAATCGGCGAGTAAACGTCACTCGATTATCTTTGGCATAAGATTCGGCATCCATCTCTTCACGGGTAGGCAACAGGAAGGTGAACAATGGCGTCACCAAAAAGCCAATGGTCCCGCCAAGGGTATTGACAAATAAATCATTGACGTCAAACAACCGATAAGGGCGCGGATAAATAAAGTATAATCCAGTTAACTGAGTCAATTCAAAGAACAGTGATAAGCCAAAGGTTGCCACAATCGTCTTCGGAAAAGACAATTTAAAGTAGTAGCGCATATAGACACCAAAAGGCAGTGTCAAAAAAAGATTGAATAATGGCTCTAAGACTACGTTTTGCTTCAAAGCCGGAAGATACGTAGTGGGATCATTGATTTGTAACACCGTTTGCTGCAAAAAATGCTGCCAGGAAGCACCTAACTGCCACTCCATTTTGGGACCGGTCATTTGAGCGACTTCTTCAATACTCGGCAACGGCAAAATGACCAAGAAATAGGCACAAAGCAGATAAAAAACAAATGAATAAAGTACAATTGCTCGTGAAAAAATAAATCGGCCAAATTTACGGTATTGGCGCACAAAAAATATCGACGAGATTGCAAGTGCCAAGAATGGAAATAACAGTAATGCAACCTTGATTGGCATAAGATAAGCTGACATAACATCCTCCTAAAAATCTATTTCCTTTTAATCTTACACTGTAATTCCCAAAACGTAAATTTTGGAGTATGATAAATAAAAGGAGGTAAAAAAACATGTTGAATCCTTATTTTGCTTTTGGTGTGCCATTTTTTCTTTTATTGCTCTATATCGGCTTTGCGCTTTTTCGCCGTTCTTCTCATATTCCTTATTTAGGGTTTGTACTCTTTATCATTGCTGGATTTATGAGTGTATTCAGTTTCCAAGTGATCCAACAGGCGCTGACAGAAGTAAATAAAACCAATGCAGCTGCGGTAGAGCAGGTCCATGGCTATTCCCTCTACTTATTAGCTATTCCGTTGCTGATCGGTCTCTTGTTAGTGATCCGCAATATTTTTCGGGGTTATGCTAAAATCAAAAAAGTACGTCTCCAATCCAAATGAAAAAGATACAGTTTCACTTTATTCAAATGTTGACTGACAGGCGCTCTGAAAAACAAATGAATCCGTCAAACAAAACAATTATCCGAACGATAGCTGAATGATCAAGCGTACTTACATGCATGCGGACTTAAGTTAAGCGCATCGCATTCTTCATCGACTATCGTTCGGATATTTTTTTGTTTTGTGTTCTTCTGTTTTTCTTTAACCTACATACATTCATTGGGCATTTGCCCCTCTATTCTTACTCCTCGTCTAGAAAATCAGTCTCGGTCTGTGCAAGAAATTGCTCCTTGACTTCATCATCCAGTTGTTCCAAAAGATATTGCCAGTCGCTATTTGACAAAACGACCACATCCAAATCTTTTTCTTCGTCAATCAATTCGAGGTTGCTGTACTTATCACCCAGATCAAGAAATAAATCAGCGAGTGCTGCATCCTCAATGGTTAGGTATTCCGTTTTTTTCATCACCCATCACCTCAAAAATCAAAGAATTCGTAAAACAATATTTCAAACGATTGAATGGTTGTCATTTTTTGTAGCGTCAATAAATCCAAGCGGATAAACTCTTTTTCCACTAGAAAATAGTGATTGTCTTCTAATGCTTCTTCAATGAATGGCAGAATCTGTTCTTCATCTCCTTGCCGTTCCCTGGAAATACTAGAGATCTGATTAAATAAACGTTCATCTTGCAATAAAAAATACTCATCATCGTACCGGTAAATGGCAACTTGATAATTCCGGATGGGTAATGCTGCTCGAATGATAAAAAAACATTCCCCAGAATCAGAAAGTGCAGGTAATAATTCATTCGGTTTCAGCGCTTGTTTGTAATACATATCCATCTCTCCCCTTATTTATAATTATAGATAAATACAGAGGAAACACAAAGGAATCGAACTGAAGATTAAAAATTACTAAACATCCCATTCTCTATAAAATTCAGTTAAAAAGGTTGTCATAACGTCTTTACGCCGCAGTGCTTCTTGTTTACCAAAGTGCGTGTGCATTTTTTCAGGCAATAAAAACAACTTTTCATAGAAATGATTGATCACGGTGGTCCCTTTTCGGTAGTCAGCGTGGTTTGTGAACGTTTTCGGCGCTCGCTCTGATTCATGGATCGGATGCTGATGTGCACCGCCAAAGTAACTAGTACGCAAAATACCAATTGCGCCTAATGCATCTAAGCGATCCGCATCTTTCACGATTTGTCCTTCTAAAGAGGAGACTTGTGCCCCTGCCAGTAACTCTTTTGAGAAAGAGAGATTCTCAATGATTGTAAATATATGACTGATTTGTTCTGCTGTGGCTCCAGCAGCGAGAAGGCATTGCTGCACTTCTTCTTTGGCTTTCACCACATCTTTCACCACCTTATCATCGATGGTATCGTGTAAAAATGCCGCTGCTTCCACAACATAATCATCTACTTGCAGTTGATCTTCGGCAATGATCTGTTTGGCCATTGCGGCTACTCTCTTGACATGATCAAAGCCATGTCCTGTGTGATCAGTTCCCAAAATCAATTTGGCATATTCATAAATTGGTGCTATATCAGCCATTTTTTGAAACTCCTGTCTTTTTTATCTTGTTTCTATTGCTAGCATTCTGATTCAATCGTCCGATTCCATCAAAGTATCAGAACCCAAAGTCAATGAAGACTATCGTCTAGCTACCTAGTTTCCCGTGCGTTTTTTTAAAGATGAGAAGAAGCCTTTCGAGTGAACGAAAGGCTTGCTCATTAGCGGATTTGATAAACAGAAAAATAAACCTTCCGCAGATAATCCAATAAATATTGCGGATTTAACAGTTCTCCTGTCGCATCCAGAATCAATTGATTTGGTTTTTTAGAAGCCCCGTATTGATGAATGTGCGTGGTCAACCATTGGCGGATCTCTGAATAATCATCAGAAGCCAATACAGCATCGACATCGATCTCTTTTTCCATTGCATGAAAAAGCTGTGCCGCATACATGTATCCTAACGCGTATGATGGGAAATAGCCAAAACTTGACCCTGACCAATGAACGTCTTGCAAGATACCTTCTAAATCATTTTGCGGACGTACGCCTAAGTATTCTTCATATTTATCATTCCAAATAGTTGGCAGATCTTCCACATTCACTTCTTCATTGAAAATCATCTTCTCAATCTCGTAACGGATAATGATATGCAAAACATACGTCAGGCTATCTGCTTCGATCCGAATCAAACTTGCTTGGGTAAATTTTAATGCATTGTAGAAAGTCTCAAAGGAAACATCATCGAAAGTTCCTTCTGCACACTCTTGAAAATAAGGGTATTGTTTCTCCCAAAAATTACGATTGCTACCGATAATGATCTCATTGAATAAAGATTGCGATTCATGGATTCCCATGGATGCTCCTTCGTGGACCGGCGTTCCTTCAAATTTTTCATCAATGTTTTGTTCATACATGCCGTGGCCTGCTTCATGAATCACGCCGAATATTCCCATCGAAAAATCTTCTTCATTCCAACGAGTCGTCAAGCGAACATCATTGTGGTTAATGCCGGTCGCAAAAGGATGCACCGTATTGTCCAACCGCCCGCGAGAAAAATCATACCCTAAGTCTGTGATGACTTTCGAGATGAATTTCCGCTGTTGCGCCTCTGTCATTTCACGAGATAAGATCGTTGTATCTGGTGGAGTACCTTTTTCTAACTGGCGACGAATATCCATGATTCCATCACGAACTTGTGAAAACACATTATCCAAGATTTCAACGGTCATGTTCGGTTCATATTGATTCAAAAGAACATCATAATTTGTCCGTTCCTCTTTTTTCCAATAAGGGATCAGCTCTTTTGTCAAATGGATATTCTCAGCTAATGCTTCCTTGAATAAAGAGAAATCTTTCGCTTTGCGGGCTTGCGTCCAAGCAGTATGAGCTCTAGAAGTAGCAGCAGAAGCTGCGATCGCTAATTCATTAGGAACATTTTTTTGCAGCTCATATTCTTCTTTCACCAGCTGATAAGCTGCTTGACCAACTTCAGATAATTCATCAGGGTGCTGACCAAAATAAGTAATGGCTTCTTGGATCGTTGGTCCGACTTTCTTTTCGAAATACAAGCCATACAAGTAGCTGTCAACTTCACTGCGATATTCGCTGGCCTTTTCAGGCATTCCCGTCTGAGTATCCCAACCAAGGATTCCCATTGCTTGTGACAGCAAATCGAGCTCTTTTAATTCTTTTAGAAATTCTTGTTCTTTCATTCAACCGTCTCCTTTTTACGCGGTGGGCGACTGCCCCAATACTGGAAGAAATCCGTACGCAACGCACCATTATATAGTTTGCGCTTCTTGGTTGCTTTTTCACCATAGTGGGTCTCAAATGTAAGGTCACTGGTCAAAATGTATTTGCTCCAAGTTTTTAATGGCCGAAAGACTTCGCCCATTTCACGGTACAAGCGCTGTACCGTCTCTTCTTCTCCTAAACGTTCCCCATATGGTGGGTTGGCAACGATCACGCCGTATTCTTTGTCTGTTTTAAAATCTTTGACTGCTTGTTGTTTGAAGGTGATGGAATCACCTAGACCAATCTCTTCCGCGTTTGCTTTGGCGATTTCGATCATCCGTCCATTGATATCTGAGCCCATAATGTCCAGTTGGCTATCGTAATCGGCTGCTTCGTCTGCCTGAGCTCTTACAGTCTCAAATACTTCAGCTGGAACCCAATCCCATGTCTCACAGACAAAGGAGCGATTGAATCCAGGGGCAATATTATGTCCGATCAGTGCTGCTTCGATGCACAGTGTACCGGAACCGCATACAGGATCAACAAACGGTCGGTCTTTGCGCCAGTTGGTCAACATGACTAATGCTGCAGCCATATTTTCTTTTAAGGGTGCGCCCCCTTTTTCTAGTCGATAGCCACGTTTGAACAAACTCGGTCCTGTCGTATCGAGTGTGATCATGGCATGATCTTTCAACAAAGCAACTTCCAACTGAAAGAAAGCACCACTTTCAGTTAAAGGAACACTTGCAGGGCGATGATAAACTTCCCGTAATCGATTAACGATCGCTTTTTTTGTGATTGCCTGACAATCAGGCACACTGAATAACTTCGATTTGATCGATTTACCTGCCACAGGAAACTCTGCGTCTAGCGGCAGAAAGTCTTCCCAAGGTAATGCTTTGACTTGCTCAAATAATTCATCAAAGGTGTATACATCAAATTCTCCCACCACAATCTTAATGCGGTCAGCTGTGCGTAACCAGAGATTGGCGGTTGCAATGGTCTCCAACGTTCCTTTGAAACGAGCCCGTCCATTTTCTACTTGGCATTCAATGCCTAAATCTCGCAACTCCTTACCAACTAGCGCTTCTAACCCACTAGCAGCGGTTGCGACACAATCAAATACTTTTTCTGTCATAGATTTCTCCTTCTTGATATAAAAAAACCTTCCGTTGCTGGAAGGATTCCCTGATCTGCTGTGATTTTCTATAAGCCATGTTCTGTCCACGTCTTCCTCAGGGAGAAGAAAACGTTGGGTAATTATCTATCTGCAATTACTTGCCTTTTTGCTCCGTTCATTTCCGTGCAAAAAGCGCCCCTACCATTGTTTGGGTTGCTCGCTCGAGGGGTTTACCGCGTTCCACCAAGACGGTTTCCCGTCTTGCTTCGTCACTGTGGCACTTTCAAGGATACTTTGGCATAGCTCGCGCCTTAGCCATTTTTCCTGCCGTTACTCTTTCAAGTACCCTAGCTTATTGTTTCGCTAGGCACGATCACTACAAGCATCTCAGCTTGTGCGAGCATGGACTTTCCTCAGCATAATCAAAGTTATGCCGCAATTACCCGAAAACCACAGCAATCAAATTGATTAGAATTGACGTGTTTTTTCGTTATCGTCTTCAAAATCAGCATTTGTGTAGTTGCTGTTGTATGAAGAGGAACGTGTAACTGGTTCTTTTTGATCCAATTTTTTGCCAAAAACTTCTTTTTCCAAATTAGACAAACGTTTCAAAATATCAAAATTTGTCACTGTTTGACTTTTTGGCGCTTCTTGTTGGACCCGTGATGCAATCGCTTGGTTCTTAGAAAGTTGATCGATTTTTGCATTCAAACGATCGTTTTCTTCTTGCAATGCTAAAATCTCTTTGTTGTAGCTCTCGTAGTCTTTGATGATATTGTCTAAAAATTCATCGACTTCCACTGGATCATAGCCGCGCATTTTTGTTTTAAATTCTTGTTGAAGAATATCCTTGGGACTAAAAATTAGATTTGCCATTATTTACACCTCATTGATTTTTCCAAATGATTTTCACTTTCTAGACCATTCTATCAAAAAACTCTCAGAAATCAAAGTAAATTACTATCAAATGTTGCGTTTTGCAGATCATCCATTGTAATTTGATCGATCTCGTAAGGATGATCCTCCCGATATTTCTTCGCATCTTTCAAAAAAAAGCTGGTTTTTCCAGGGAATTCTTCATCATAAAGCAGCAACGCACCATCTGTGTGTTCCAATAGAAACTGGGTATGATTTCTTAATTGGCTTGGTTCTTTGTAAGGTTGATGGCTAGTGGCATTCACATAATCAGCGCTCATTTGCACTCGTTGCAACATTTGCTGGTTCGCTTCATTCCAGTTTTCACCAAATCCTTGAAACGGATAAATGATCCCTAGTTTGATTTCTGGATAGTCTTTTTGCAAAAGCTCCACCACTTCTGCACACCATATTTCTGCTCCTAGATTGCCACTGATCAGCACCCATTCCAGTCCTTGTTCAATGTAAGAAAGCAAAGACATTTTTATTACTTTCTTAATAATTTTGATTTTGGGATCTTTTTCTTGAAATACACCAAGTTCAAAGCTGCGGTAGCCGGTAAAATATAAGGTTTTCATTGTTTAAGCAGTCATCTCTTTTCTTTCCAAACGTCTTTTTGGTATAATGATGCCTAGGAGTGTGAATAACATGGTCATTCGATACCCTAACGGTCAGTCTTCTGCTTATGATGGCGGTAAAAAACAAAAATTGCAAGAAAAAATAGCTCGGCCAAAAACTTTCGCGAACCGCGGAATGCGTTTTGAAGAAGCAATTAATCAAAGCAATGCCTATTATTTGAATCGTCAAGCAGCAGTCATTCATAAAAAACCTACACCTGTTCAGATCGTTAAGGTGGATTATCCCCGCCGCAGTGCAGCTGTGATTAAAGAAGCTTACTTCCGAGAAGCCTCTACCACGGACTATAATGGTGTTTATCGCGGATATTACTTGGATTTTGAAGCCAAAGAGACACAGAACAAAACCTCTTTCCCCTTCAAAAATTTTCATGAGCATCAGATTCAGCATATGGAAAACTGTCTGACGCAGCAAGGAGTCTGCTTTGTCTTGTTATGGTTCTCAAGCTTGCAACGCTGCTTTTTTTTGACGAGCAGCAACTTGATCACAGAGTGGCATCAACAAAAAACAACAGGTAAAAAATCGCTGCCTCTTGCCTATATAGAGAAAAACGGCATTGAGATCATCCCAGGAATCGCTCCGCGTATTCCTTATTTAAAAGCAGTAGATCAATTTTTGTCAATGAAGGAGAATGATTAGTATGGCGAAAGAATCGCAATCGAGAGCTTCTCGACATGATTCTAAGAAAACGGCGGCTGCATATAAAGGCCCCAAACAAAAAAAGCCGAAAGGAAAACGAACGATTGGCAGTATTTTACTTCGTACCTTTATGGGGCTCTTCTTTTTAGGATGTCTCGGTCTCTTATCAGGGATGGGACTTTTTTGGTGGTACGCTAAAGATGCACCACCATTAGATGAGAAACAGCTCGATTCTGCTGCTTCCTCCAGGTTCTACGCCTCAAACGGAGATCTGATCCTCGATTTTGGTAGCGAGACCCGTGAAAAAATCACTGCGAATGAAATTCCGCAGCAATTGGAAGATGCGATTGTATCTGTAGAGGATCGTCGTTTCTATCAACATATTGGAGTAGACCCTATCCGTATCATTGGATCGGCATTGTCGAACGTGACGACTGGTGGCATGCAAGGTGGGAGTACCCTAACACAGCAATTGATCAAACTATCCTTCTTCTCTACTAGTGCAGAAGATCAGACGTTGCGAAGAAAAGCGCAAGAAGCTTGGATGGCCGTCAGACTGGAACAAACAAAATCCAAACAAGAAATCTTGACCTACTATATCAATAAAGTGTACATGTCTAACGGTGTCTATGGGATGCAGACAGCTGCCATGAAGTTCTATAACAAGACATTGGATCAACTAGATTTGGCTCAAACAGCATTAATCGCTGGATTACCAAACGCCCCTTCTGCTTATGATCCATATGCTCACCCAGACAAAGCTAAACAGCGACGAGATCTTGTTCTGTTAACCATGTATGAGAATGAAAAAATCACTAAAGACGAATATGAAGCAGCCAAAGCCGAAGATATTTCAGAAGGATTGCAAAAAAATCCGCAACGAAATAACGAATGGAAATATTATGACAATTACTTTAAAGAAGTGATTGATGAAGTAAAAGCAAAAACCGGCAAAGATGTCTATACGGATGGATTGGACATCTATACGAATCTTGATGTCAATACCCAAAAACGATTGTATGACATCGTTAATAGTGACGAATACATCAATTTCCCAGATGATAAAATGCAAGTAGCCGCTACTCTGGTAGATGTTAATAGTGGTAAAGTTGTCGCGCAAATCGGTGCTCGTCATGTGGAAGACGATGTTGTCTTAGGTAATAATTTAGCAGTCAACGTCACTCGTGACTTTGGCTCAACCGTTAAACCACTGACAGACTATGGTCCAGCCTTCCAATTTTTACAAAATTCAACAGGCCGCATGATTTTGGACGAACCCTATAATTACGTGGGGACGAACACACCAATCTACAACTGGGATCGACAATATATGGGAAATATCACTTTGCGGACAGCACTGGCTCAATCGAGAAATGTTCCAGCAGCAAAGCTTTTTGAAGAAGTAGGTGCTGACAATATTTCTTCCTTCTTGAAAGGCCTAGGTATTGAATACAAAAACATTGAACAGTCCAATGCAATTTCCAGCAACACATCAGAAATCGATGGCACCAAGTATGGGATCTCTAGCTTGAAAATGGCTGCTGCTTATGCTGCCTTTTCAAATGGCGGAACCTATTACGAGCCGCAATATGTCAATAAGATCGTTTCGCAAGATGGAACAGTTGATGAAGACTCCTTCAAAGTGGAAGGTCAAAAAGCGATGGATGATACGACAGCCTATATGGTCACCGATATTCTGAAAGACGTGATTTCTGTCGGAACAGGAACCAATGCCCAAATCGATGGACTTTACCAAGCTGGGAAAACCGGGACTTCCAACTATGATGACAATCAATTGGCTCAATTGGATACGTCAAACGGTGCTTACCCGGATATCACGTTTGCAGGTTATACCCCATCCTTTTCTTTAGCTGTTTGGACAGGGTATAATGATAAAATGACGCCGATCACAGACAGCAGTACTCATGTTGCCTCAGATGTTTATCGGGAATTGATGCAATTTGTCTCAGCCTCTGTTGAGAACCGCGACTGGAAAATGCCCGCAGATTTGACCCGGATCGGCAATGAGCTTTACATCAAAGGGACTTACCAGCAACCAAGTTCTAGCACAAGATCAACGATCAGCTCTTCTTCGCTTCCTGAATCAACACCAGAAAGCAGTTCTGAAATCGTTGAATCTAGCAGTTCAACGGAAGAATCGATTCCACCAGTTGAATCTTCTTCTGAAAGCTCACAATCTACACCGCCACCGTCAGAAAGTGAAAGCACACCATCGTCTTCTTCGGAGTCAAGTTCGACGCCATCATCTTCGTCGACTACTCCAGGGACAAATGAAACAAATCCTGAATAAAAAAAAGTTCAGCCGCCTCTCATTGAGGTGGCTGAACTTTTTTTGCGCGCATCCGCAGTTGTCCTTCTTGGCACATTGTCAATAATGGGCAAACTTCACATTTTGGCGCTCTAGCTGTGCAATGGTATCGTCCAAAGAAAATCAGTGTGTGATGTGTTTTGACCCAAAGATCTTCTGGCACTTTTTTCATCAATGTTTGTTCTACTTCTAAGACATTTGCATCTAATCGGCAAATCCGTAAGCGCTTGGTTACTCGTTCGACGTGGGTATCCACAGCGATTGCCGGAATACCAAACGCATCGCCCAAAACAACGTTGGCTGTTTTTCTTCCGACCCCCGGTAATGACACTAATTCCTCGCGGGTTCTAGGTACTTGGCCATTGAATCGTTCGATAAGCTGGGACGCACAAGCCTTGATATTTTTTGCTTTGTTGCGATAAAGACCGATCGTCCGTATTTTCTCAATGATTTCCTCAACAGGAGCTGCTGCCAAGGCCTCAGGTGTCGGATAGGCAGCAAATAGTGTGGGGGTCACTTTATTGACCGACACATCCGTAGCCTGAGCACTTAAAATCACAGCAATCAACAGTTCAAACGGATTTTTGGAAATCAGTTCTCCGTGAGCGTCGGGGAACATTTGGTACATTTGTTCCAATGCGATCATAGTTTTTGCTTTACTGATCATGGCAACTCTCCTTTATTCCCCTTCTAACCAATTATGCATAGGAATCTTAGGAACCGGTCCATTCGTTTGTTCCAAATTTTCTTTCTGCATAAACTGTTTTTTACGGCGTTTTTGTTCTTCTTCTACTTGTTCTTTCGAGGTAATATTTTTCCGTTCCCAAGAAAGTAAAATGCGATCAATATAATTCAAACTGTAGGCTTGATTCAAAACCGCCTCACGTAACGCAAATTGAATCAAATCCGGCTGGTATTTATCTTCTTCCAGCCATTGTGATATTCGCTGGTATTCGATTGCTGAAAGCGGACGGCCAAATTCGGACTCAAACATTTGATAAAGCGAACGTACTTTTGAATCATAGCTCTGCTTTTCCTCCTGCTGATTTTTTTGCCGCAAACAAACTTCCAGTCGTTCATAGATTCCAGAAAACTCATAGTAATCCACCATCTTCCCTGCTGAATCTTTCTTGGATTCGATGGCGATGATCTGTTTATTCAATAGCTCATTCAACCATTTATAGATTTCTTTTTGCTCACTTCCCATCCCTTTAGCAATCATCGCTAAATCTGGAAAATCATTGCCTTGTTCGTGGTAACGATACAACTGAAGCCATAATACAAATTCATCATTGGTTAAACCAAGGCTATGATAGTTTTCCAAAAGCAGATTGGAGACAGTTGTTTGCCCCTGGGCTAAATATTCTTGTAAAGAAATCATCTTATTGTCCTCTTTTCCCATCGTTACATAAAAACCATTTTCAATTTTATTTTGGCATCATCAAGAATAAAATCCATTCTCAACAAAAATGGGACTGCGCATATATACGACCGTCCCATTGACTCCTTTATTGTGCCACCACAGCAATGATCTCTACTTCCACCAATACATCCTTTGGTAAACGGGCCACTTCAACTGCTGAACGTGCAGGCAAATGTTCATGAAAAAGTGTGCTGTATGTATTATTGAATGGAACAAAATCATCCATGTTTTTTAAGAAACATGTTGTTTTGACGATTTCATCTGGTGTAATACCGGCGGCAGTTAAAATTGCCTCGATATTTTTGAGAACTTGCTGTGTCTGAACTTCGATAGTTGCTCCCACAACTTCTCCTGTAACAGGATCTAACGGCACTTGTCCGGAAGCAAACAAGAAACCATTAGCAATCCGTGCTTGTACATAAGGACCAATTGCTTGCGGTGCTTTATCCGTTGAAATAATTTTCATTCCTCTTCTCCTTTACACTCTGGACACAATCCATATACTTCTAAGCGATGGCTTTGGATTTTATATCCGGTCAGTTGGGAAGCGGCCATTTCGACATCTTCCAATCCAGGATAGTAAAAATCAGAAATCTTGCCGCAACGTTGACAAATTGCATGATAATGCGGCTCTGTCTTAAAGTCAAAGCGACTGGATGCATCGCCGTAGTTCATTTCTTTCACAAAACCGATCTCCGTAAACAGTCGCAGATTATTGTAGACTGTCGCTACACTAATACCGGGAAAGTGGACTTCGATCGCTCGGTAAATTTCTTCTGCGGTAGGATGTGATGCGTGGCTAGCCAAAAACTCAAGTATCGCAACCCTTTGTGGAGTGATACGGATATTTTCTTGTTTTAATTGTTTGATTGCCTCATCATATATCGTGTTCACAGGAGTTCCTCCAATTCTCTTATCTGTAATATCATACTATGTAGATGGTAAAAATTCAAACAGCTTTCTCTAAAAATTCTTAATCAACCACAAAACAAACACGAAAAATTCCACAGTCCTTAAGAAAAGGGGAGAAAAAGCAGGCATTCTGCCAATGCCCGCTTTCCTTGTTATTCTTCCACTTGATATAAAGCAGTCGATAGATAGCGTTCTCCATTGTCCGGGACGATCGCTAAGACTTTTTTGCCTTTTCCCAGTTCTTTGGCAACTTTGAGTGCTGCATGGATCGCTGCTCCAGAAGAAATACCTACGAGCAAGCCCTCTTTACGGCCGACTTCTCTCGCTGTTGCCATCGCATCTTCACTTGATACGGCAATTGCTTGATCAAAGATCTCTGTATCAAGAACTTTAGGTACAAAGCCGGTTCCAATTCCTTGGATTTTGTGAGGACCAGGTTGTCCGCCTTCTAAGATAGCCGATTCTGCCGGTTCAACGCCATAGATTTTTAAGTCTGGATACACTCGTTTTAATTCTCGACCCGCACCAGTGATCGTGCCGCCTGTACCGATACCAGCGACAAAGGCATCTAATCCTTTTGATTCAAAGGCATTCTCTATTTCTTTCCCAGTTGTTTTCTCGTGAATCTCGGGATTTGCCGGATTTTCAAATTGCAGCGGCATAAAATAGCCCTCTTGTTCAGCCAATTCTTTGGCTTTATTGATTGAACCTGTGATTCCTTCTGAGCCTGGTGTCAAAATCAATTCAGCACCATAGGCTTGCATCAGCTTGCGCCGTTCGATACTCATGGTCTCAGGCATCACGATCACCACTCGGTACCCTTTCGCTGCACCGATCATCGCCAAGCCGATCCCAGTATTACCGGAAGTTGGTTCCACGATCGTATTGCCTGCTTTCAAAGAGCCGTCTTTTTCGGCTTTTTCGATCATAGCCAAAGCGATCCGGTCCTTCACGCTGCTCCCTGGATTATAAAACTCAAGTTTAACGTAGACATCAGCGGAATCCTCTCCAACCACCTTGTTTAATTTGACGATGGGCGTATGCCCAACTAGCTCGGTAACAGATTGATAAATCTTTGTCATTTGCAATCCCTCCAGTTCATATTCCTATTCTACCCAAAAAACGGCAGACTTGCGAACAAAAAGTTAGCGTTTTCCAAATATTTATGTTTTTTTCACAAAGAAAAAAACTTTTGCTTTGCTTCTTTTAGTTACTAAAAGAGAACAAAAACAAAAGTTTTTGTGAAATTTCATTTGGCGTTTAGCTAATAAATAGCGAAAATCAAACGATCAATTCCTGTCCTACGACGATCAAGTCACTGCTTAATCCATTGGCAGCCATGATTTGATCCACCGTTGTTCCAAAACGTGAAGCAATATCCCAAAGACTGTCGCCAGATGCTACGACATAACTTTGTCCCGTACTTTGTGTCGTTGTTGTCGTCGATGTGGATTGCGTTGTCGTTGTCGTTACAGAAGTCGTTGTGGCACCAGTACTTGGTGTATCAAAACGAGTTAGTTGATACGTTTCAATCAGCCAGTTTAATTTTTGTGCGTAACCTGGATCAGTGGCATAGCGTCCTGTCAGATAGCTGGTCGCATCGTAAAAAGAAGTCGTTTGACTTTTCCAGACCCCACTATAATGTGCTTTACCTGAAGTGAAGCTTGTACTTCTTAAAACGTTGGCGTGATCTTGAAAAGACTCCCAGTAGGAATTATATTGGCGGAATGGTTCATTCATTACGACCCATTGTCCATTGATATACTCATCTGTAGGCAAATAGACAGATTGCCCGTTATATGATCCTTTGACCCCAAAAAGATTGTAGTAAGGCGCATTGGATAATGTAGATGAGCCATAGCCACTTTCCAAAATGGCTTGCGCGATCATCACCGATGCATAAAGATCATTATTGGCCGCAACGTCTTGTGCTGACCAACCAATCTGTTCGATAAAACTAGCGATTCCTTGACTAGTGGTCTGATATTCACTTGCTTGGACCTGTTCGGGAAGTAGCGTGACCACCGCTGGTGACAATGCTAATCCAGCCCCAATAAAAGAAACCACTGCTCGTTTACTTGGTCGTGGCATCACTGCTTTTTGTTGGTGGATATGTCTTTCACTGCGGGTTTGATAATTTTTCATTCTTTTCCTCCATCGTCCCAATACTATTCAACAATATAGACATTATACGGAAAAAATTTTTTCTGTGCAACTTAAGCAACTCAATAGTTTTTTAAAAGTCTTTTCGCAAAAACATCTTGTTCTACCTAAAAACGAAAAGACTTTAAAAAAACAAGCGAAATCAGCTGCGATTTCGCTTGTTTCTTACGCTTATTTGATCGATTGGAAAGTGGCAACCACATTTTCGACTGTAAAGCCGAACTCTTCCAATACTTTGTTTCCTGGAGCAGAAGCGCCAAAATGATCAATGGCGATGACTTTGCCTTTGCAGCCTAGGTAACGATCCCAACCAAATGGGGAAGCTGCTTCGATGGCAACCCGTTTTTTCACGGCTTTCGGCAAGACACTCTCCTTGTACTCTTCTGACTGTGCTTCAAACAAATCAAAGCTTGGCAGTGATACGACAGACACATCCACTCCAGCTTCTGCGAGTTTGGCTTGCGCTTCTACCGCTAGATTCACTTCTGAACCAGTAGCGATCAAGATGCCTTCTGGTGTCTCACCGGTTTGTTTTGAAAGGACATAGCCACCTTTAGCCACGTTTTCTTCGACACCACTTAGCGTCCCTGCTAACACTGGCAGGTTTTGACGGCTCAACACTAAGACCGTTGGTTTATTCGTCGTTTGCAAGGCGATCTTCCAAGCTGCCCGAGTTTCGTTGCCATCTGCTGGTCGGATCACTTGCACGTTTGGCATGCAGCGTACACTCGCCAATTGTTCAATTGGTTCGTGGGTCGGTCCGTCTTCACCAACAGCCACAGAATCATGGGTCAGAACATAGATAACTGGCGCATGTTGGAGAGCCGACAAGCGAACTGCTGGACGCAAGTAATCAACAAAGACGAAGAATGTCCCGCCATACACGCGTGTACCGCCATGAAGTTGGATCCCGTTCATGGCTGCGGCCATCGCAAACTCCCGCACACCGAACCAAATGTTGCGGCCTTCATATTGACCAGGTTCAAAATCTTTTTCCGCTGCGACCATCGTATTATTGGATCCGGATAGATCGGCCGATCCTCCCCATAGGCTTGGGATAGCTTTTGAAAGAGCTTGGATCATTTCTTTACTGGAAACACGACTCGCTTGTGAGCTGCCTACTTCATAAGTTGGCAGTTCTGCATCCCAATCTGCTGGTAGTTCGCCAGCCACTGCTTGTTCGAACTGCGCAGCTAATTCTGGATAAGCCGCTTTGTAAGCAGCGAATTTCTCGTTCCACTCCGCTTCGGCTTTTTGGCCTTCATCGATCATCGTTTCTTTGAAACGAGCCGCTACTTCTTCTGGCACGGTGAATTCAGGATACTCCCAGCCATAGATTGCTTTAGCGGCTGAAATACCTTCCGCACCTAATGGAGCACCATGGACAGCAGAGGTTCCTTGATTTGGGGCACCGTAACCGATGACTGTTTTGATTTCGATCAATGTCGGTTTCTCTGTTTCAGCTTTAGCTGCTTCAATGGCTTGTGAGATTGCCTCTAAGTCATTGCCGTCTTTGACCAACAAATGTTGCCAACCGTAAGCTTCAAAACGGGCACCAACGTTTTCTGTGAATGCTTTTGAAGTAGGTCCATCTAATGAGATATCATTGGAATCATATAAAACGATCAATTTGTCCAGCTTCATATGACCAGCCATTGAAGCTGCCTCTTGAGACACACCTTCCATCAAGTCGCCGTCGCCACATAATGCATACGTATAGTGGTCGATCACATTGTATTCATCCCGGTTGTATGTCGCCGCTAGATGTTTTTCCGCCATCGCCATCCCGACGGCCATTGCGATTCCTTGTCCTAATGGACCAGTCGTTGCTTCCACACCATCCGTATGACCAACTTCTGGGTGTCCTGGTGTGCGGCTGCCCCACTGACGGAAATTTTTCAAGTCTTCCGTGGTTACTTGATACCCTGAAACATGCAGTAAGCTGTAAAGCAAAGCAGAACCATGTCCAGCAGACAAGACGAACCGGTCGCGGTCGATCCAGTTTCTAGAAGTGGTCGGATTAACTTTCAAATGCTTGGTCCACAAGGCATACGCCATTGGCGCTGCCCCCATTGGCAGACCGGGATGACCTGAATTTGCTTTTTGTACGGCTTCGATACTCAATGTACGAAGGGTGTTGACACCTAATTGATCGATTTTATCAAACAATGGTAATTCCTCCTAATTTAGGTTTTTTTTACCTTTATTACATCTCATATTATACGGGATTTCTTTCAGGATTTCAATAGGAATGAAAAGGAATTCATCTTTATCTGCCATGCAATCCTTTTTTCTTTTGAATTTCTTTTAATTTGTCTGGAGTGACATCTTGTCCTTCAGGATCGACGATTTTCATTCCTTCAATGTGGTGTCGCATTCCTCCACGAAAAGCTTGTAAATATTCTTCGCGAAGCTTTTGCTGTTCGATCGTTTCATCAGCAGATAGACCTTGCACTTTTTTCTTTTTGGCTAGCTCATTAATGCGGGCTAATTTTTCTTTGGATAACATTTCGACACCTCCTTTTCACTACTTTATCTTATACAAAACCTGACAAAAAAACAATAGCAACAAAAAGCGAACATTTGTTTGAATTGTCGTTTCTCCTATGGTACACTAAGACTATCAAATGAAAGAAGGTGTCAGTTTTGGCAAAACGAACAGAAAATCGACAAATCGAGATTCTTAAGTTTATTCATACACGAGTCACTGAAAAAGGCTATCCGCCGACTGTTCGCGAAATTGGCGAAGCCGTTCAGCTATCCTCTACTTCTACCGTCCACGGACATTTATCCAGGCTTGAAAAAAAAGGCTTGATTTTACGCGACCCAACAAAACCAAGAGCGATTGAATTGACTTCCTCCGGATTAGAAAAAATCGATGTGCAGCCAAACTCGATCCCAATGCTAGGAGTCGTTACGGCTGGTGAACCGATCTTAGCTGTAGAAGACGCCTCCGATTTTTTCCCGATACCGCCTGATTTAGCAAATAGCACCGGCAGTTTGTTCATGTTGACGATTCGCGGTGAAAGTATGATCAACGCTGGAATCTTAGACGGTGATCAAGTCATCGTTCGCAAACAGCAAAGTGCTCAAAACGGGGACATTGTCATTGCAATGACGGATGAAGATGAAGCCACCTGTAAGAGATTTTTCAAAGAACAGGATCACATTCGTTTGCAACCGGAAAATGATTACCTAGAACCTATCATCTTGCCAGATGTAACGATTTTAGGCTTAGTCGTTGGTCTCTACCGTCACTTACTTTAATCGATTCCTTAAATCTTCGAACCTTCGAAGATTTTTTTTATTTCCTCTTTACAAACCGAACAAACATTCGTATAATAGTTTTACAAACATAAGTTCGCATTTTTATAAGGAGTGAAAATAATGAAAGCAGTTCGTCGATTTGGTTTTATTTTGTGGGTGTTGTTAACAGGGATCATTATTGGTTATTTTGGCGTACTCAGTGCAGTTCTGATTTTTTGCCCTTTGATGATGCTGTGGTTCATGCTATGGGATGAAAAGAAATTCCGCCAAGCAGAACGAAAGAGAAACCAAACTTATTACCACGACCATGATTTTTATCATTACGAACAGTAGGTCGATTATTTCAGTGTTGCTGCCAAACAAACAAAAAAAAGCCAGATCAAAATTGATCTGGCTTTTTTCGATTAATATTCCATCAATGTTTTAATTTCGTATCCAGTGATTTTGTCTCTGCCTTGCAAGTCCATCAACTCGATCAGAAAAGCACAGCCAACTACGATGCCGCCTAATTTTTCCACAAGTTCGATCGTTGCTTTAATCGTGCCGCCGGTTGCAAGTAAATCATCACAAATCAATACCCGTTGGCCAGGTTTAATCGCATCTTCGTGTAACGTCAAAATATCCACGCCATATTCTTTCTGGTATGTTGCTTCAATCGTTTTTCGAGGTAGCTTGCCTTTTTTACGTACTGGCGCAAAACCAACACCCAGTTGATACGCCACGGGACAACCAACAATAAACCCACGAGCTTCAGGTCCAACCACCATGTCGATCCCTTTTTCCTGAGCGTACTCGACGATTTGCTGTGTTGCATAACGATAAGCTTCTCCATCAGCCATCAATGGAGAGATGTCGCGAAAGACAATTCCTTCTTGCGGATAATCCGGAATGCTGGCAATATAGTCTTTTAAATTCATGTTTTTTCCTCCTAAGATATCAACCATTTGCGAATCGTTGATAAATCACTCATTAGTAAATCTTCTTCTGTTTTGATTTTTGCAAGTCGCTGTTGATACAACACACTCTCAGTAAGCGGCTTATTCTCTGGATCAGGGACTTTTTTCAAAACGCCATCTTTTATTGTAACAAATTTCAAATCAAAAAACACTTGAATCATAAAAATTAATAATTTTTCTGGAATCTGCAAGTAGTTAGCTACCATTGGCAGTTTATAGCGAATATCAATCCCATTCTGCTGATTGATCAGTTGAAACAAACGGCCGTATTGTTCCCTAGTCCCGACACCATCCAGATAAGCATCCTCTGTGGATACTAAAATCAAATAGATACGATTGACAGGTATTTCTTGAATGATTTTTCTCAAAAGCTCTTTCTCGCTAGGACATTCTAGAAAAGCGAGTTGCGTATAATTTCCTGAACCAAAAAAAGCTGTCAAATCGTCTAACGTTTGATAAACATGAACGTTCGGACAAAATCGTTCTATCTCTGAAGGCAATTTATCCGAAAAAGCAATACCTAATGTTTGGGCATCAAGGATCAACCCTTGCCGATTTTTCTTTGAACGCAAGTCGAACAGCTGTATGCCGTTGACTTCAAAATCTTCCAACATCAGCTGTGGTTTCTTCTTGCCGTTCCATTCATTGACAGATAATTGCCCCACAACGGCCAATCCTTCACTCTCAAATTCTACTAGCTGTGATCCAAAACCAAAACCGATCACATCTAATTGACCATTTTCTCCATCTGTAAGACTGACTTTTAAATGCTGATTCTCTGTACCAATTTGTCGGCCATTATCAGCAGAAATATTCGTAATCAAAAACTTTGGGATTGGGTTGTCTGTACCAAAGGGAGCTAAAATTTTCAGCGACTCGATAAAATTTGTCGTAATTTCTGCTAAAGACAATTCTTCATCAATCGGTAACGGAATCCCGCTAGAAAGGTCGATCCGATTATCGACCACGTATTGATTCATACGTTCTTGGAGCATCGAAAGGTGATCAATGGGCACACTGAGCCCTACTGCCGCATGGTGTCCACCAAAGCTGGTAAACATTTCACGCATTCCAGAGAGCATGTCAAATAGATTTAATGCTGCAACACTGCGCCCAGAACCTTTAGCAATACCGTTGCTTTTTTTGGTTAAAACAAGGACCGGTCTGCCAGTCTGTTGCATCAATCGTCCAGCAACGATCCCTAAGACACCTTCATGCCAATCATCTCCCACAATTAAATGGACTTGATTTGAATCGGAAAGCATATTCTGAGCTTCTTTCAAAATCGTTTCCACATATTGCTTTCTTTGAAGATTGATCGTATCTAATTGATTGGCTAACAATTGGGCTTCTTCTGGATCAAATGTCGACATAAGTGTTACCGCAGGATTGGCATCTTCCAAGCGTCCAATCGCATTCAAACGAGGTCCGATGGCAAAACCAATATCCGTTTCATTGATTGCCCGTTTCTTCAGACCACTCACTTCGATCAGTGCCGAGAGCCCCGCACGTTCGGTTTGCTGGATCATTTTTAATCCGTTAGTGACCAGAATGCGATTCTCACCAGTGAGCGACACCATGTCGGCGATCGTACCAATTGCCACGAGATCTAATAATTCGACTGGCACTTCTTCTAATAACGCAGTAGCGACTTTGAATGCGACTCCGACACCCGCCAAATCTGAAAAAGGGTAATTTCCTAATGGATGGCGAGGATGAATGATGGCATACGCATCGGGTAATTCTGGTGGCAACTCATGGTGATCTGTAACGATAACATCTACCTGTGCTTCTTTGGCATAAGCCAATGCCTCATGACCAGATACACCATTATCAACAGTTATAATCAATTGCACACCAGCTGCGATTTTATCTTGATAAACGGAAAGATTGGGCCCGTAGCCATCGGTAAAGCGATTGGGCAGATAAAATTCAACATCCGCACCCAATAATTCCAGCGCTTCTTTTAAGACAGTCGTGCTCGTAATACCATCAGCATCGTAGTCTCCATAAATCAGAATACGCTCTTCATTCATGATCGCTGTCTGAATTCTATCGACGGCTTTTTCCATATCATAAAACAAAAATGGATCATGAAGTCCCTGCAAATCCGGTTCTAAAAAACTTTGCAAGTCTGCTGCTGTTCGAATATTCCGCTGCCATAATAATTGACCTATTAATGGTGACAAACCTCTTGCTTGGATCATTTCCTCGAAATTAGCTGATAATTCACTTTTTTGTGGTCTCAGCCAATGAAAGTTCGCGCGTTTCACACAATCACTCCTAACTTGGTAATTATAGCAAATATTTTGGAGAAAAGAAAAGCGTTGACCAAAAAAGCACTACCAGCTTCTATCCTATTTCTAGTACAATAAAAACGACATCCTTCGGTCGTTTATCGAAAGACCACCGAAGGATGTCGTTTTTATTTCGCTCATTTGTTGCAAAAGAGTGGTGAGCCAATCTTGCGCCTCACTTCAGAGATTTACCGTTCTGGTTGGAGTCCCAAAACCCTCTTTTGAAAAACAAGAGTGCAAGCTTACCATTACTCTGGAAACGTATCTTGACGATTTTCTATAATTGGTGGTTCACCAGGCACAACTGCCGCAGTTTTTGCTTCTGCTTCAGCAATTTGTTGTTCCCTCAAGGCGAGGTCTGCTTGCTTGTTTGCATATTCCCGTTCTAATACCTCACGCTGTTCTTGAAATTTTTCTTCATTATTTTGTTGAAAGTCAGCCAATTCTTTCCGTAATCTTTTTAATTCTTTCTTTTGTTGGAACATCGTACTAGTTGACACTAGTAAGATAATCAGTGCCCCCAACAAAGCCGCCCCAATGATAATCAAGATCAGAGGCGCTTTGATGCTAGTAAAGCCAAAATTGATTGGAACAGTCATATTATTGGCGACCGCAAAAAGGACGATCACTAAAACCAACAAAATACCTACGATTACTCGCCATTGATTTTTCATCAAAAACAACTCCTATTTTTTATTGAATAGACTTCCAGCCAAGTAGTCCCCAATAGCTGGGAATAGTGTGTAGAATTTTGCAGCTACTCCCATCACTTGTGGGCGATTGATCTCTCGTTTTGGATGAATCATCGCTTTAACGATGGTCTTTGCCAGTTTTGTTGGTTCAAGAACAAATGTCCCTAAAGAAGCTAAATAATTGCCACTAGGATCTGCTTGGTCAAAGAAGGCTGTTTCGATAGGCCCCGGATTGACAGTTGTCACATGAATGCCGAAAGGTTTCAACTCCAAACGCAACGCATTTGAAAAACCTAATACAGCAAATTTGGTTGCCGAATACACTGCAGTTTTTGGTGTAGCAATTTTCCCAGCCATCGATGCCACATTGATGATATGACCAGAGCGCTGATCGACCATTTCTAAAGCAATTTGCTGTGTTAAGACCATCATCCCTAATACGTTCACTTCAAACATATTGCGGATCGTTTCTGGTTTCATTTCTGTAAATTCTTGAAAAATACCAAAACCAGCATTGTTGACAAGAATGTCCACTTTTCCGACCTTTTCACGAATCGAAGCAATGACATTTTCGACACTTTCAGGGTCTGCAATATCCAATTGAAAGGCATAAGCTGGTTTGCCACTTAATGTCATACAATGTTCTTTGACTTTGTTGATCAACTGACTTCTACGGGCACAAATCACCACGATCGCACCGCGACGCGCTGCTTCATAACAGATTTGTTCCCCTAAGCCAGCAGATCCGCCAGTTACGACAATTACTTTATTTTCTAACAACATCTTGATCTCCTTTTTCTGCAAATGGGACATCGATGACATCGAAGTCTTTCACGATCACCGTATTAGGAAACACAGCTTTTGCTTCATTTGCCAGAATTGTAATATCTTTCCCAACATAGCGTGCACTAATGTGCGTCAAAAGCAATCGTTTTACCTGCGCTTGTTTGGCTACTTCAGCCGCCTGCACCGTTGTAGAATGAAAATAGGCGCGAGCCATTTTAGCTTCATCTTTATTGAAGGTACTTTCGTGAACCAGTACATCTGCATTTTCAGCCAGTAAGATCGAATTGGCACAAAGGCGAGTATCTCCTAAAATCGTGACGGTACGTCCCTTTTTCGCTTCACCTACATAGTCACTTCCGTTGATTTGTCGTCCATCTTCCAACGTGACGATTTCGCCTTTTTTCAGTCGACCAAAAACTGGACCCGGTTTGATTCCTAATGCAGTCAAAGCTTCTACCTGAAGCTCTCCTTGGTGACTCGCTTCTTCAACTCGATACCCAAAGCTTTCAATTCCGTGATCCAACCGACGGCAAGAAACGGTAAACTGTTTGTCCTTGAAGAGAATGCCTTCTTTTGTGATCTCATGAAAAACTAACGGGTAGCTCAATTTTGTTTGAGAAATTTTTAACACGGTCCGCACAAATTCTTCAATACCTATGGGCCCATAAATCTCTAACGGTGAAGCGCCCCCTTGAAAGGAGCGACTGCTGATCAATCCAGGCAATCCATAAATATGATCTCCATGTAAGTGAGTAATGAATATCTTTTCGATTTTCCGTGGGCGAATCGTAGAATGCAAAATCTGCATTTGTGTGCCTTCACCACAGTCAAACAACCAAACAGCATTGCGTTCATCAAGTAACCGCAGTGCTGTGCTTGTTACATTCCGATGTTTCGCTGGTACGCCTGCACCGGTACCTAAAAATTCTAATTCCATATACTTCTTTCCTTTCATCTTCCCCCAATTTTAGCGGAAACGAAGGTCAGATGCAATTTATAGTTTATTCCTGTTCTTCTTCAGATTGGGAATGAGACTTTTTCCAATCTTCTTGCGCTTGTGCTTTCGTTTTTTCTTCGACTTTTTTAGCCGTTTCAATTTCTGCTTCTACTTCATCATAGTCAAAGCGAGTAATTTCCCCACCTAATTGATTCATGATCAACTGATTTAGTGGACGATTGTCTTCCTCATCTGCAATCAACAATAAGCCAGTGTCGCCTACCCCAATTTGGGTGCTGACATGTTCAAACAGCAATTGTGCATTTTGGATTTCTTTGGCGTCTCGTGTCGCACCAATCATACTACCGCCGAACCAGCCTAACATGATTCCTAATGGTCCTCCCAGAATTCCTACTAGCATCCCAATCATTCCACCAGTCGATGCTTTGTTATTACCGGTAAAGTCTAGAAAATCTTCGATCTTGAACTGGTGCGCACCGGATTCTGTATGAGTGATCACAGCCATTTGTTCTCCTTTGATTTTTCGTTCCATATGCATGCGTTTTACTTCAGAAAATGCTTGGAATGCTTCCGAGTTTGCGTTGAAATTCATTACAATCACACGTTTTGCCATAATTTTCGCTCCCTTTCTTTTCTTTATTTTACCAGTATCTTGTCTATTTGAAAAAGAAAACAAATAAAAAAACGAAGTCATCTCATAACTCCGCTTTTTTATAAAGATTCCCTAGTTGTATCAAGAGTTGTTCCTATTGATAGGATTAGGCGCTAACGCTTTAACTGTATCTAAAGCAGCAACTAAGCTTACTCAACTAATCTTATTCAACAAATTCAAACTCAAAATTACCGATGCGCACGATATCGCCATCTTTGGCTCCTCGCGCACGTAACGCTTCGTCTACTCCTAACCCGCGTAATTGACGGGCAAAACGCATGACTGTTTCATCATGATCAAAGTTAGTCATTTGGAAGAGTTTCTCAATCTTTTCACCACTCAAGATCCAAGTAGCATCTGGATCACGATCAATGGTAAATTCTGGTTCATCCGAATGGAACCCATATTGAACAACTTCTTCTTCGATTTCCTCATCATACAATAAGAATTCTGGTGTGACTTCTAATAAGTCTGCAGTTGCACTCAGTAAAGCATCAATTCCCTTACGAGTGACACCTGAAATTGGGAAAATCGGCAAAGGATCTGCGAATTCATCGGTTTGTTCTTTTGCTAATTGCTCTTTGAATTTCACCAGATTTTCTTCTGATTCTGGCATATCCATTTTATTCGCTACGATAATTTGCGGACGTTCAAGCAAGCGTAAGTTATGGGTTGCTAATTCTTGATTGATTGCTTGATAGTCTTCATACGGATCGCGCCCTTCCATCCCACTCATATCGATCACGTGCAAAATCACTCGTGTCCGTTCAATGTGTCGTAAAAACTGTGTACCTAATCCAACACCTTGCGATGCCCCTTCAATCAATCCAGGAAGATCGGCCACAGCAAAACTACGACCATCTGAAGTCGTTACCATCCCTAGATTAGGGACTAGCGTTGTAAAGTGATAGGCACCAATCTTCGGTCTTGCAGAAGAAATGACAGAAAGTAATGTAGATTTTCCTACGGATGGGAAACCAACCAAGCCGACATCAGCTAGTACTTTCAATTCCAATTCAATTTTTCTTTCTTGGCCAGGTTCGCCATTTTCAGCTAGTTCTGGCGCTGGATTCTTTGGCGAAGCAAAACGGATATTGCCGCGACCGCCACGGCCGCCTTTGGCAATCGTCAACGTCTGTCCTTGCTCCAACAGATCTCCTAGCAAAGCACCTGTGTCTGCATCGCGGACAGTGGTTCCTTGGGGAACTTTGATATACGTATCTTCTGCTCCGCGGCCATGCATTCCTTTACTCATTCCGTTTTCACCTGGTTGTGCTTTAAAATGACGATTGAAACGGAAATCCATTAACGTACGCAAGCCTTCGTCGACAACTAAAATCACATCACCACCGCGGCCGCCATCCCCACCGGCTGGTCCGCCATCGGGAACGTATTTTTCTCTTCTAAATGCAACCATCCCGTCTCCGCCTTTACCAGCTTTGACATCGATTGTTACCTGATCTAAAAACATGGACATGTTATGTGCCCTCCATTCTCTCTTCTTACCTTCTAATAAACCAATTTGAATACAATTCATGCCATTTGCAGGCCAAAGTTCACCTTTAAGAAAGTCTATTTAATTGTAACGACCGCAAGGCCATTTGTCTATCTTTTCTGCCTCTTTTCCCAAAGAACTAGATAAAAATTTAAGGGTTTTTCTTTGACAGAATCCTGGTTTCGTAGCAGAATTTTAATTGTAAGATCAAAAAAGAGGAGGAACAATAGATTATGACAGTAAAAGTGGGAATAAATGGATTCGGACGTATCGGTCGCTTGGCCTTCCGTCGAATCAAAGAAGTATCAGATGATATCGAAGTCGTGGCGATCAATGATTTGACGAGCCCCGTCATGCTAGCCCAGTTACTCCAGTTTGATTCAACTCATGGTACCTATCCAGGCACAGTCACTGCCACAGATGATGCGATCGTCGTTGATGGAGAAGAAACAAAAGTCTACGCAGAACCTGATGCCAGCAAAATTCCTTGGGTGAAAGAAAATGGCGTGGATATCGTTTTAGAATGTACAGGCTTTTATACATCTGAAGAAAAAGCACAAGCACACTTAGATGCCGGTGTAAAACGTGTCGTTATCTCTGCACCAGCAGGAAAAATGAAAACGATCGTTTACAATGTCAATAGTGATACACTTACTGCAGAGGACAAAATCATTTCAGCTGGTTCTTGTACAACCAATTGTTTAGCTCCAATGGCTTATTTCCTAAATGAAGAATTTGGGATCGAAGTAGGAACTATGACGACTGTCCATGCCTACACTTCTACTCAAATGCTTTTGGATGGCCCGGTACGGGGAGGCAACCTGCGAGCTGCGCGTTCAGCCGCTGATAATACGATCCCTCATTCAACAGGAGCAGCGAAAGCGATTGGTTTGGTCATTCCAGAACTAAATGGCAAACTTCAAGGACACGCACAACGGGTACCTGTTGTCGATGGATCTTTAACAGAATTGGTATCGATTCTGAAACAAAAAGTAACCGCAGAAGAAGTCAATGAAGCCATCAAGAAACACACGATCGACAATCCTTCTTTTGGCTACGATGACCGTGAAATCGTCTCTGGCGATGTTATCGGTACGACGCAAGGATCAATCTTTGACCCGACACAAACAGAAGTAACTACTGCAGGAGACTTCCAATTGGTCAAAACTGTTGCATGGTATGACAATGAATATGGTTTTACTTGCCAAATGATTCGTTTGTTAGAAAAATTTGCTAATTTATAAGCTACTCATTACAAAAAGAGCGAAGATCTACGGATCTTCGCTCTTTTTTTGCTATTCTGGCAAGTGATCATACTTTTCAAGGAATGCCGCAATTTTTTCCTGGTAACGTTTTGGATCTTTCGTGTAGCTTTGGGCATGTTCCGCCCCTTTGACTACCCATTTTTCTTTTGGCGCATCTGTAGCAGCATAAACCTCTGCCAACATTGAATAAGGAACGAAAGTATCCGAATCACCATGGATGAAGAACATTGGACGAGTGTTCTTGTGCAGCTGTTTCACGGCATCTGCTTCGCCAAAGAAGTAACCAGCTCTTAGCTTGGTAACCAGACTAGTGACATTAATCAAAGGAAATGCTGGCAAACCAAATAATTGATCCAACTGATAGCTCAATTCCTCATTTACAGAAGCATAACCGCAGTCCTCAATGATCGCTGTTACGTTGGCAGGCAACTTTTCGCCACTGGTCATCATCACGGTAGCAGCTCCCATACTTACACCGTATAAAACAATGGATTCTTCCTTGCCGCTTTCTTTTAAGATTTGATCGATCCATTGGACATAATCTTTCCGTTCTGGCCAACCAAAACCAATATAATCGCCTTGGCTTTCTCCATGACCGCGGGCATCAGGAACCAATACGTTATATCCTAGATCATGGAACATCTTCGCATAAACTCCCATCGTCTCTGCGTTTCCCATATAACCATGGGCGACAATCACTGTTTTGTGCTGTGATTTTTGGGCAGGCAAGTAAATTCCGGACAACATCAATCCATCTGAGGATTCAAGTTGCCACATTTGACGATTTTCCGGAGCGGTAAACCACTCCTCCGCTTCAGGATTCGCATTGCTTTTGTCCGTTCCAGAGGTATCACCTTTTAAAAAATCTTTTTCTGATGGGACAACTGCGTAATTATAAAAATAATTTCCGGCATAGCCCAAGCCTACTATCAAAAGCACCCCTACTAAAATGGCGATCTTCCAGCGTAGTTTCATTTTGTTCCTCCTCGACAACTAGTTTACATAATATAATTATTGGTTGTTTATTTCAAGAAACGCGCTTGAATCTGCTCCTTATTCAGGCGATATTTGAAATAAAGATGAAATCCGCCCGCCAACATCAACGTGATCCCATACACCCACATCTGATGCCAAAAATAAAATGTATTGATGACCGCAAAGACCCCTAAAACGGCAAAAAAACAGCCATATAAGCGCCAAAGAAAGCCATCAGTTCCTAATTTGGTAAAATATGTCTCCCATTCTTCACTGGTCATGTGTTGTCGTTTCCGCTTTTGCTGGAAAATAGCAATCAGTAAGAAAATCGACAAAAAACCAGCCAGACGAATGGTAACGATAAATAACAATAACGTTTTAATAATAAAAAACACCGTTCTGGTTGCTCCCTCCTAAAAAACATTCTAGTACAAAATACCCCTTTTACTTTTGATTTGTCAATAGGACCAAAACGAAAAACAGTCAAACTAACACTTCAACAAGCGCTACCAAGTGCTGCTATGTAAAGAGCAGAGAAGTAAAGAGTAAAGAAATTTTTGCTAGCAGGCGGCTCCTTTCAACAGTCCTCACCTTCTTACCATCAATCTCATCCACATGTAGAAACGCGCCTTTTTTCCCCACACTGCACGGACGAAAGCTATTAAACAAAAAGAACCGCTCAAAAAGAGCAGTTCTTTAGAAAAACAAAGCGTCTTATTCGTCTTTGCTGTCTTTTAGTTTAAAGCTTGACCATGGTTTCAAGAAATCCAGTAGAAACAGTTCATCTGCAGCAATTTTTCCTACGACATTGACACGGCCATCATTCTTCATTTCTTTCAATGCGATCTGAGTTTCACCTTTGTATTGCCCATAACCGACGTTATCGATCAAAATATCACCGCGAGTCATATCATGGGTATCATGTGCTGGGAATGGCTTATCTTTGTAGTAAATTCGAGTCATCGTCGACCGCAAAATATATTCTGAGCGATCCCCGCGATAACCATGAAGATTATCAAACAAACAGATGCGTTCATCTTCCGTGATTCCTTCAGCAACATCTACTTTTAAGGTAGGATAGTCCGCATTGAAGGCTTCTGCCATTGCAGCTAACTCTTTTTCTGATGCATAGGCATTTCCCACTGAAATATCATCGATTAATCCTGTCAAAACCAAATGTTTGACTTGAGTAGCGATTGGCAGATCACGATGATCTTCCAACGAACAAAGCCCATCTTGTGTTGGCCAAGGACCAAATGTTGCCTCGTGAGAATTCACAAAAGCCATTGTGTTCAAGTTGTAACGACGGAATTTTTCTGAGCAATACACAAAATGGTCATAACCCAAACCTGAATATCGATGAGGGTAAAAATTGTGAGAGCCTAATAAATTATTCGTATTTGGCGAATAACTCATGATATTGTCTACGTAGTTTGTCCCACTGCTCATATTGATCTCAATTTTGATGCCATAAGGATTACGCGTCATACGCGCTTCTTCGGCACCGGTAAAACCGATATCCAAACGGACACCATAAGCACCCATTTCATCAAAGAATGAAAGATCATCATACGAGATCTCTAATTGATCAAAGAGACCAGGATTGATGTCCACCATGACTTCCATTCCTAATTGATTGGCATAATCCACTACCTGCTTGAAATCTGCCAATACTTTTTCTTTATCATCTTCGATTTGCAGCAAACTTGTAAACACACGCTTAAAGCCGTATTTGTGTGCTAAATCAAGATAAGCCTTGTCTTTCTCAAACGTTGATCGTTCTGGATAAACTGAAATACCTAATTTTCCCATCCGTCAAACCTCCTAAAAATTCTATCCGTTTTTTGTTCATGAATCCTCTTTCATTATAGCAAACAACCGATAAGTGGTCTACACCTTTCCTATTGGTTTTAATAGATACCTGCTTTTCACTCCAGCTAAATTTTGATATGATAAAGACAGTCTAGTAATGAAAGGATCTTACTCAAATGAAAAAAATGATACTAACGTTGGCGGCAGCAACTAGCCTCTTTCTATTAACTGCCTGCAATGATACAACAACTACTTCTAGTTCTTCGGATAAAACAACCACATCAGAATCAGTAGACTTAAATTCTCTGGAACTGCCGCAGTTGTCTACTGAAGTAAAAGAAAATGAAGATCTTGTTGCACTTGAGACCACAGAAGGCACGATCAAAATCAAATTATTCCCAGAAATTGCACCAAAAGCTGTCGAAAACTTTATGACTCATGCCAAAAATGGCTACTACGATGGCTTGACTTTCCATCGAATCGTCGAAGATTTTATGATCCAAGGCGGCGACCCTAACGGTGACGGAACTGGTGGAGAAAGCATTTGGGGCAAAGGGTTTGGCGAGGAAATATCCAAACAGCTTTACCATATCCGCGGCGCGTTATCGATGGCAAAATCCAGCGCTCCCAACAGCCAAGGAAGTCAATTCTTTATTGTTCAAAACCATGATGATGTCTCTGATGGACGAGCAATCCAATTTTATCCTCAAAAAATCATTGACGCCTACAAAGATGGTGGTGCTCCGACACTAGATGGTAAGTACACAGTCTTTGGTCAGGTCATTGAAGGAATGGAGGTCGTAGACAAAATTGCCAAAGCCGAAACGACCGGTGAGGCGAATAGCAACGGAGAAGACTCTACGCCAAAAGATCCTGTCAAAATCAAATCCATCAAGATTTTACAAGAAGCTAAGTAAGCAAAAAAGACCAATGCCTTTGAAAATTTCCCTTAAAGGCACTGGTCTTTATTTTATTTTTGTTCTCCAACAATAAAGGTAAATTCACACTCCGCTGCTTTTTTTCCTTCCACAGTTGCCACAGCATTGGCTGTCCCTACAGAACCTTTGATTTTTGTAATCTCAAAAACAAGTTTCAAGGTATCGCCGGGAACAACTTTTTGACGGAATTTTGCTTTGTTGATCCCGCCAATATAAGCAGTTCTTCCCTGAAATTCATCCGATTTCAAAATCAAGATCGAACCTGCTTGTGCCAATGTTTCTAAAATCAACGCTCCTGGCATCACTGGATTTCCTGGAAAATGTCCTTGGAAAAAATCTTCATTGATCGTCACATTTTTCGTGGCAATGATCTTCTTCCCTGACTCAATCTCATCAACGTAATCGATATAAATGATCGGATAGCGATTTGGAATCAAGTCCATGACTTCTGTTTCTGTCAATAGTTTTTTCATGGGGTTCCCTTCCTTGCTTAAAAAAATATTATAGTTTGATTATCAAAGTATCATAGTTCTTATTTTTTCGCAACTAAATATTTATTAAGAAAAAAATAGTTTGACAATCAAACAATTATGAATAATAATTAGAAATCATGATAGTGGGACCCACTATCGATCGTCATTATTGATTATTATGCAAACTATTAAGGAGTGGAATTATGAGTTTCTTAACTGGAAAAAAAGTTGTCGTGATGGGCGTAGCCAACAAACGCAGTATCGCTTGGGGCTGTGCGCAAGCGCTAAAAGAACAAGGCGCTGAAGTCATCTATACGTATCAAAACGAACGCATGAAAAAACCTCTTGAACGGCTACTAGAGGAAAATGAGTATACGGTTGAATGTGATGTTGCAAATGATGAGAGTATCGCGAAAGCTTTTGAAACCATCAAAGACTATGCAGGCGAAATCCATGGCGTCGTCCATGCTGTCGCTTACGCCAACAAGGATGATCTTTCAGGTGATATTTTAAATATATCAAGAGATGGCTATGCACTAGCACAAGATATCAGCAGCTATTCATTGATCGCTGTTACTAAATATGCCAAACCCCTCTTGGCAGAAAATGCCGGAATCGTTACCTTAACCTATTTAGGTTCAGAACGTGCTGTACCCAACTATAACATGATGGGGATTGCTAAGGCTGCTCTCGAATCAAGCGTTCGCTATTTAGCTGCAGAATTATCCCCGCAAAAAATCCGGGTCAACGCCATCTCTGCAGGAGCAATCAAAACACTGGCTGTGACAGGTGTAAAAGATTATCAAAAGCTGATCCAATTATCTGAAGATCGCACTCCTGATCATGTTGGTGTGACCATCGAAGAAGTCGGCAACACATGTGCCTTTCTGATTAGTCCATTGTCTAGCGGTATCATCGGAGAAGTGATTTTTGTCGATAAAGGTGTTCACTTATCGTAATTCTATGATCACATGTACTCGTGCTCGTCTCTTGACTGGTCTATGCCAAGAGACGAGTTTTTGCTGTTTCTTTGCTAACTAATGATATCCCCTTATTTGTTCATCTTTTTACAAAAATTTAACAAGTGAATTTTGCATTTCTGTTTCTTCTCCTATAAAATAGACCTATTGATAGATGGAGGGATTTTATGTTACGACTTTTGACAGATGCTACAACGGATTCGACAGGATCCAGCTTGACGGAACCTGCCGCAAAACAATTGAATGCCTTGCAGAAATGGTGGCAAAACATTGATTGGGAGGCTATTGTTGGTATCTTGATCCAAAAAGTTCTGATGCTGCTTTTTTTGATTATTTTATTTGGTATTTTGCTGAAAATCAGCAATTATGTCATCGAACGAATTTATCGTTCCTACGAGAAAAAAGGAACCTACAATGCCAGTCGAATCAACACGATCCATGCGCTGATCCGCAATATCGTCCACTATACATTAGGTTTCTTCTTTGTATATGCGTTATTGTCAACGATTGGCGTGCCTGTTGGTTCACTCTTAGCGGGGGCTGGGATTGCTGGGGTGGCACTGGGACTAGGTGCTCAAGGCTTTATGAATGATCTGATCACTGGTTTTTTTATCATTACTGAGCAACAAATCAATGTCGGCGATTATATCCGTTTGACGAATTTGTCATTAGAAGGAACAGTTACAGCTGTCGGTATTCGAACGGTTCAGTTAAAATCCGTGGATGGGACTGTCCATTATATCCCGAATCGGAATATCACTACGATCAGCAACACTTCACGAGCCAATATGCAAGTCGTTGTAGATGTGCGTATCTTGCCATCAGAGGGCTTAGATGATATCCGGTCGATCATTGACGAAGTCAATCAAACAGTGGCTGCTGCTCACGAGGAAGAGATCCAAACGAAACCAGCAATTTTTGGTGTTGTCGACCTTGGCAACAATAATTTTGCGATCCGGACAACGATGTATGTTACCAACGGAACTCAGTGGAAACTAAAAGAAGAGTTTTTAGCGGCTTCAATCGATGCACTGACTGCTAAAGGCTACACCATTCCTAGTGCGCCAATCATTGGCGTCAATTGACCGCTTAAACGTTAAAAGCACCCCGATGATTTTTTCGGGGTGCTTTTTTATCCATTATTAGATGACTTGTAATTCGTCTGTAGGACTGGCCTCTTTTGAGATCAGCATATACCGTTTCTCTAATTCATGTGCTAGGTGATTGACAGATTTTAAGATTTCTTTTCGGGTAATGATTCCTACAAAGATATTTTCCTCATTGACGATGGGCAAAAATGCCTGATCCACTAAGAGATGAAGCATGTCTTCTAATTCGCCATCTTCTTTGATACAAGCCACATTGACTTCCATCACGTCTGCGGCCGTCAAGCCTTCTAAGTTGTCCATACTAAACCCAGTCAGGTCCATCATTCTTTCGACCACGTTCGATAAACTGATCAATCCAACAAGATGATCCTCACTATCTAGGACCGGAATCTTGGAATAGCCGACTTTCGATAAAACGAGTAACGCATGGTTTAATGGATGATTGTAAAGAACCGTTGCAACGTTTTCTGCAGGTACTAAAAAACTTTCTTGATTTTCTAATAATATTTTTTCTACTGTTTGACCAATCAATCTGAATGCCTCCATTTCACAGCTACTTTTCTATTTTACTAGAAAAATCAAAAAGATATCGTAAAACTGCTTATTTATAATGAATTTTTTACTTTTGATTTCGCTTTCTTAGCGCTCAAAAATAAAATGCAAATCAGCGATTTCATTAAACGTACGATCATAATATTGAACGATCCACTGCTTTTCAGTACTTTCTATGATGGCAAAACTTTTGATTTGAATAGGTCCCCGCGGTTGAGAAATACTGCCCGGATTCAAGAATAGGCGATGCCCCACCTTCTCACAAGCAATCTGGTGGGTGTGACCAAATACAGCAATTGATGCATCAGCTTGTTGTGCTTGAAGTCCGAGTGTTGTCACGCCAAAACGAACATCTGCCAAATGACCATGGGTCACATAAATCGTGTCGAGAGGCGTTTTGATAATCTTTGTATCCTCGTATTCCGGACTGTAATCACAATTTCCGCCAACCACTTGATAGGTTTGCCAAAGGGGATCGCTTGGTTGCAGTTCCGAATCTCCACAATGGATAAAGGTATCCACTTTCCCAGAAAATTCTGCTAGCAAATCAACGAGAATTTGACGATCGCCATGGTTATCGCTAACGATTAAATATTTCATGCTTGTTCTCCTTCCAACCACTCTTGCCATACATTGCGTAGTTTCGCGATGGCTTGACCACGATGACTCACTTGATTCTTTTCTTCTCCACTCATTTCAGCAGCCGTTTTATCTGAACCAACAGGGATAAACAATGGATCGTAGCCAAAACCGTTCTCTCCCCGAGGAATGCGGCCAATTCTGCCTGGCCAATCGGCAGCGACTACGAGACTTTCTTTGTCAGGAGCTGCAAAGACCAATGTACAATGGAATTGTGCTGTTCGTTGTTCATCTGGGATATCAGTTAATTCGTACAACAATTTGGCATTATTTGCAGCATCGCTTTTTTGTTCACCCGCAAAACGTGCCGAGTAAACACCGGGTCTACCACCTAATGCATCCACTTTTAAGCCCGAATCGTCCGCTAGAACAGGTCGCCCAAGAATTTTTGCAATCGTTTCTGCCTTGAGCCGAGCATTTTCTTCGAAAGTCGTTCCTGTTTCCTCAACATCAGGTAATGCGGGATAATCTTTCAATGTCCGAACGTCATAGCCAGCAGCACCAAAAACTGCGGTGAATTCTCGTGCTTTGCCAGGATTACCAGTGGCAATCACGATCGTCTTCTCAGGAATAACGTATTGGGGCTGTTCTTGGATCAGCAATGCTTCTTTTTGATAGGCAATCAGCTCTTCAATGGCTGTCTTGCCATAAATCAGCATTTCGTTCAATTGCTGACCATCAAATGTCGCTTCTTCCCCAGTTCCTTGAATCTCAATGAAACGGCCTGACTCTGTCATTACGAGATTCATATCTACAGCAGCCGCAGAATCTTCTTCGTAGTCTAAATCAGTGACACAAGTGTTATCAGGTAAAATTCCTACGCTGATGGCAGCAAGATGTTCTTTAATAGGATCTTCCGTTAGCTCATGGTTGGTCAATAATTGATCGATCGCCAATCGCAAAGCCACAAAAGCACCGGTGATACTAGCTGTTCGAGTGCCCCCATCCGCTTGGATGACATCACAATCGACTACAATGCTACGTTCACCTAACTTTTCCAAGTCTACCACTGCCCGTAACGAACGAGCGATCAGTCGCTGGATCTCCATTGTCCGACCAGACAGCTTTCCTTTTGCACTTTCTCGACGATTACGGGTATTCGTTGCTCGCGGCAGCATGCTGTATTCTGCCGTCACCCAGCCTTTCCCTGAGTCCCGTAAAAAAGGCGGCACTCGGTCTTCGATCGTTGCGGAACAAATAACTGTGGTATCACCAAATGAGATCACGACGGATCCTTCTGGATGTTTGAATACATTTGTTTTGATTTCTACTGGACGGATACTTCCCGCTTTTCTGCCATCATGGCGCATTTAATTTCCTCCTAATGTGATATGTTGCGAATGGACCGGTACATTCAACCATTCGTTCGCAATTTCATCAAATAATTTTGTTGAACCTGTCGTATAAAAAAAATATTCCGGTTCTTGGGTCATTTGGCTTGTATTGGCAATAGCAAAGTAGTCCAACAGCATGCTGACTTCACCCACTGTTTCTGCACCGGAATCAATCAGCTGGATCTGGCTCCCCATCTCGTTCTGGATTAAAGACCGCAACAAAGGATAATGAGTACAACCCAAAATCAACGTATCTAATTTCTTATTTTTGAGGGGGCGCAGTGTTTCGGCAACGATTTTTTTGGCAACCGATGATTGCGCTTGATTGCTTTCAACGATAGGCGCGAATTTGGGACAAGCCAAGCTAACTACCACAGAACGAGGTGATTTAAGCTTGATTGCTTCTTCATACGCATTGCTCTTAATAGTACCCGCAGTTCCAATGACACCGATCTGTTGGTTTTTTGTTGCTTTGACAGCAGCTCGAGAGCCAGGCAGTATGACTCCGATTACCGGAATCGATAATTTTTCTTTGATTTCTTCTAATGCGACAGCCGTAGCCGTATTACAAGCAATCACCAACATTTTGATGTTTTGCTGCAATAAAAATTCGGTCATCTGCCATGTATACTCGATGACTTGTTCTGCCGGACGCGGCCCATAGGGACAGCGTGCAGTATCACCAAGATAAATAATATGTTCATTGGGCAATTGCTTAATCGCTTCTTTAACAACGGTCAATCCGCCAACACCAGAATCGATAAAGCCAATGGGTTGTTTATTTGTCATAGTTGTCCATCCTTTTTAATGAAAGAAAGAAATTTGTCTAAGTTCCATTTTGGACTTTTTTTACTGATTTTTCAAGTATTGCTTTATCCAAGAAAACAATGAACCTATTGCGGTCAAAAAAAGATCCGAAAACCTCCGATGCTCTGGCTACTCTCGTCCAAGGAAAGCAACTGCATGACATCAAAGGTCATTCGGATCTAGTAATCACTGTTTCTATGCAGCCTCAAGAAATCAGTAATTATACTGACGTGCTTCCAAGAAGCGAGAAAGCAGCGATAAGGCATAGCAGACGATGAAGTACAGCACAGTCATCGCAAGAAACATTGGCAATACATAATTGGTATTTTGTCCATAAATAATTCGAGCATGGTGAGTCAGTTCTGGAAGTGAAATAATCACTGCCAATGACGTATCTTTGATCAATGAGATCAATTGACTAACGATCGCAGGCAGCATGGCTTTAAAAGCTTGCGGCATCACAATGCTTCGCAACACTTGGACATAACTCAAACCGGTAGACAAACCAGCCTCCATTTGCCCTTTCGGTACGGCATTAAGCCCCGCTCGAAAAATCTCTGAGAGCATGGCAGATTCAAAAATCGTCAATGCCACAACTGCAGACCAGAAAATATTGAAACGAATACCGATCTGCGGCAATGCAAAGTACGTGAAGAAAATAATCAGCAGCAACGGCAGGTTTCGAATCACATCGATCACTACACCTAAAATCTTTGAAAAGAACGGAATGTTAGTGAAACGCAAGACTCCTGCAAGGCCGCCAATCAGAAAACTAAAGATGATCGATAAGACGGAGACTTCGATCGTTACTCGGAGACCGTCGATCAAAAACCGAAGATTGATGGCAGAAAAAGCTTCGAAAAATTCCATTTAGTGTCTCCTTTCTATGAGCGTACAGCCCAACGTCTTTCAAGATAAACCATTAAATAGGATAATGGTAATGTGATAATCAAATAAAAGATTCCGACAATAATATAGGTGTCGAAAGTATTAAAGGTTTCACTGGCAATCAAGTCACCTTGATACATAATGTCAAGACCAGCTACCATTGCTAAAATCGATGAATTTTTGACCAAGTTGATAAACTGATTTCCTAGTGGCGGAACAACGATTTTAAAAGCCTGCGGTAAAATAATGTAGCGCATGGCCTGGCTGTAAGTGAATCCAGAGGACAAAGAAGCCTCCATCTGCCCTTTAGGAACTGTCTGGATTCCAGAACGAATCGTTTCTGCAATAAACGCAGACGTATAGATGGTCAAGCCGATCGTTCCCGCTTGAAATCCATCAAAAGTCACCCAATACATCGGCACCACGACATAAAAGAACATCACGATGATCAACAAAGGAATATTTCGGAAAAACTCGACATACGCTTTAGCGATCCCTTTGACCCATCGATTGGTAGACAGCTGAAATATCGCCATCAATGTACCAATCACTAAACTAAAGAATAAAGCCAGTAAACTGGAGAAAATCGTATATTTGAAACCAGAAAAAAACTGGTCGCCGTAAGTTTGAAACAATTCAAGCATGCAAATTTCCTCCTTTAATCAACTTTCCCAGATGCATCATCAGGGAACCATTTCTGATAAATTTCATCATACGTACCGTCTTCATGCATTTCTTTCAATGCCTGGTTGACGGCTTTCAAGAAAGGCTCTTGTCCTTTATCGATAGCTATTCCGTAAGGTTCATTTGTAAATGTACCGCCAACTAAATGATAGTTGGGATTTTCACTGGCCATCCCCAATAAGATCGCATTATCTGTCGTCATCGCATCGCCTTGTCCTGACTGTAATGCAGTAAAGGCTTCGGCATAATTTTCTAACTCCAAGATTTTTGCTTCCGGCGCTGCCTTGCGGATATTGATCGCTGATGTCGATCCCTTGACGACTAAAACCGTCGTATTGGCATTTAAATCTTCGATTCCCTGAATCGGGCTATCTTTGGCTACTAATAAAGATTGTCCAGCATCGAAATAAACATCAGAAAAATCTACTTGTTTCTTCCGTTCATCCGTGATGGTCATCGTAGCGATGATTGCATCGATATTGCCATTTTTTAATAGCGGAATTCGAGTTTTTGATGTGACTTCGACAAAAATAGCACTTCCGTCACGTCCTAAAATATGCTCAGTGATTGCTTTAGCGATATCGATATCAAATCCGCGGACTTCAGCTGTCGCAATATCCATCAATCCAAATAATCGGGTATCATTCTTGACTCCCCAGATGATTTGGTTGCTTTCTTTGCTGCTCGCTAACACATCACGTTCTGCAGCACTTTGGCCTTTACAAGCAGAAAAGGTCATGAGCGCGAATACAAGGAGCAGCACTGTACTGATTTTTTTGCTCATAGCTACTTTCCTCCTAATGATTGGTTACCTTGCTTAAGAATTGTTTGGCCCGTTCGTCTCTTGGGTTTTCAAAGAAGCCATCGACGTCGCGACGATCTTCTAATACTTGGCCTTCTGCCATGAAAACGATCCGGTCGGCTACTTCACGGGCAAAACTCATCTCATGAGTCACCACGATCATGGACATGCCTTCACTGGCGATTTTTTTCATCACGTCTAAAACATCACCGATCATTTCTGGATCCAGTGCAGAAGTTGGCTCATCGAAAAGCAACATTTCTGGTGTCATGGCTAATCCTCGGGCAATAGCCACCCGCTGTTGTTGTCCGCCAGACAACATGGATGGATAAGAATCTTTTTTGTCCAGCATGCCTACACGGTTCAACAGTTTTTCGGCTAAGGCAATCGCTTCTTGTTCATTTTGTTTTAATACTTTAATGGGAGCCAAAGTGATGTTTTCTAACACGGTTTTATTGGGGTAAAGATTGAAATGCTGGAAGACCATTCCGATGTTTTTTCTAATCTCTGTCAATTTGACATCTTTACTGAAAAGATCTTTGCCATTGATCAGTAAGTGACCAGAAGAAATCGTTTCTAATCCATTGATTGTGCGAAGCATCGTGCTTTTTCCGGATCCTGAAGGACCAATCACAACAACGACTTCACCTTTTTCAAATTCAATATTTATGTTTTTTAATGCATGGAATTTGCCGTAGTACTTTTCCACGTCTTTAAATTCTATCATTGCCATTCATTCACACTCCAAGTCTATATTTAAAAATAAATGAGTAATTGAAAAGATTTTATTCATATTATAGCTCAAAATTTTTCTATTTGTAAAGGTAGTTTTAATTTCCACATCATCCCCAAAGAAAAACCTTCATTATTTTAACCTCATGTTAGGTTTTTGTCCATCGTTTTTTTTCGACCCTTAGTAGAACAAGTTGTTTCTTTTGGAAAAACAAGGTAAGATGAACTATATATTGAATTTAGAGGTGGATGAAACGTGAACACAATATTAACCGGAGACCGGCCTACAGGGCAACTTCATTTAGGGCATTATGTCGGCTCATTAAAAAAACGAGTTGAGATGCAAGACGACCCTAACAATCAACTTTATATCATGATCGCTGATATGCAAGCATTGACAGACAATGCCAAAAATCCACAGAAAGTGTCAGAAAATATCTTGCAAGTGGCACTTGACTATTTAGCGATTGGTCTCGATCCGACCCGCTCGACTTTATTTATTCAATCACAAATCCCTCAGTTGTCGGAACTAACCATGTATTACTTGAATTTAGTCAGTGTGGCACGGGTTCGCCGCAATCCGACCGTCAAAGCCGAGATCGAACAAAAGAAATTTGGGGAAGGTGTCCCAACTGGATTCTTCATCTACCCTGTCTCACAAGCAGCAGATATCACTGCTTTCAAAGCCAACTTAGTTCCTGTCGGTGAAGATCAAAAACCAATGCTAGAACAAACACAAGAAATCGTTCATAGCTTTAATTCTATCTATAGTGACGTATTGGTGGAACCTAAAGCAGTTCTTCCGCCTAAAGGAATGGGACGTTTACCTGGTATCGATGGAAATGGTAAAATGAGCAAATCATTGAACAACGGAATCTATTTGGCAGACAATGCGGATATCGTTCAAAAGAAAGTCATGAGCATGTACACTGATCCAAATCATATCCATGTAGCAGATCCTGGCCAAGTCGAAGGCAATATGGTCTTTACTTATTTAGATGTCTTTGGCAAAGATTTAGAAAAAATTGCTGCATTGAAAGAGCACTATCGTCAAGGCGGTCTAGGCGATGTAAAAATCAAACGCTATCTGATCGATGTCTTAGAAGAAGAATTTGCTCCGATCCGTCAGCGACGAGAAGAATTTGCTAAGGACCCGGCTGAAGTCATGAACCTCTTAAAAAAAGGCAGCGAAAAAGCAGAACAAGTCGCAGCACAAACCTTGGCAGAAGTGAAAGAAGCAATGGGGATCAACTACTTTGCATAAATATGAACAACCAACAAACCCACCAGTATGCTTGGTGGGTTTGTTTTTAATTACTATCTTTTATTTAAAGATCCCTAAATAAAAAAGCGAACTGCTCAACTACCATTGACATGTGAGCAAACACCATTCGAGAACATTTTTCTCAATCACGACAGAATCGCTTTCTATCAAAAAGAAGCTACCATCACGAGTAAGAACTTAGACCGGAAAATATTCCCCAGGATGACTTTGAAGCGAGAAAACGATCGGTGCATATAAGTAAGGAATAAATTTATACCCATTGATCAATGCGCGATACTCTTTTTCATTGACCCACTTTGCTGCAGCAACTTTTTCTTACTGCAAACAAAGTTCAGGGTTAGCGCCGGTCCATTGAACAAAATAGAGTTCATTCCAGCCTTCTTCAAATTTCACTGTTAAACGACTAGGGATTTTCTCTAAAGAAAGTGTCATCCCTAACTCTTCTAATAGTTCCCTTTCTGCCGCTTGATAACAGCTTTCACCAGCTTTGACGGTCCCGCCAGCAGGATAATCCCAATAACTAGGCCAGCCTTTTTTTGTGGATTGTCGTTTTTGAATCAGTAATTCTCCGGCTTCATTAAACAATAAAACAGACACCACAACTCGGTAGCCGTCATTAGGGACTGGCGTATCCCGCAACATCGTCGCAGCTGTTGGCTGCTTTTGTGCATCGTAAACCGTCAGTTGTTCCATCAATCGATCCTTTCTTCCATAAAATAAAACTGGAAAAGCAACTCTTCGAGCTGTGGTTATCCATGAGAATATTTACTCTATCCATTATAAAAAAAATTGTAGCATAGCAAGGGAGAACACCTTCCCCCTGCAAATGCTACAATCTTGCTGATTCCTCAAGATCACTCTTTTTTTATGTCACTGTTTCCTATCACAGCAATGGGACTAACGAATTTCTACTTGTAGTGATTCTTCTAGCACACGTGTGATCTTCGACATTGCTTGATTGATTTCTTCATCTGTCAATGTCGCTTCAGGATTAGCAAAAGTCAATCGATAGGCCATTGATTTTTTATTGCTATCGATGTTCTTTCCTTGGTACACATCAAATAGATGAATGTCCGTCAAGAAACGGCCTGCTGCTTGTTCAATGGTTTGCAGGATTGTTTGGTTCGACGTCTTCTCATCCACCAACAGTGCAATATCCCGGTTAACTGATGGGAATTTCGAAACTGCTTGATAAATGAGCGCTGCATTTTCAGTTGCTAACAAACGATCCAAGTCCAATTCAGCAACATATGTCTCAGTCAGATCATAAGCTTTTGCTGTACTTGGATGGACTTGGCCTAGGTAACCGATCACTTCATCCTGTAAGAGGATAGCAGCGGCTCTGCCTGGATGAAGTTCTTTGATTGCTGTTGTCTTTTCATAAGTAATCTGATCCGTAAGAGAAAGACTTGCAAACAAGTTTTCCAAGATCCCCTTAATATGATAGAAATCGACTTTTTGTTCAGCTTCTTGCCAATCTTTTTCGGTGATGGCGCCAGTGATGGCTAGTCCTAGATGATTGTTTTCTGTTGGTAGCTCCCGAGGGTCATCACTTGTTTTGTAAAAGACGCGCCCCACTTCGTACAACGCAACATTGGCATTTTTGCGGGCCAAGTTATAGGCAATGTCGTCCAGCAGTCCTGAAAGTAGATTCATTCTTAAGACACCACGCTCTTCTGTCATTGGCCAATCCAGACGGGTAACCTGACTCTCTAACCAACAAAATTGACGGGCTTTTTCTTCGGTTGTCAATGCATAGCTGATAGCTTCACTCACACCATTTCCTTCTAGGAGTGTTCGTACTTTGCGAGTCAAGCGTTGTTCTTTGGTTAAGCTCCCCGCAACTGTCTCACCACTTGGAAGTGTCGATGGCAGACGGTCATAGCCATAGATACGGGCGACTTCTTCAATGATGTCAGCTTCGATCTGAATATCCCAACGTCTAGGTGGCACCACAACTTGATAGGTACCTTCATTTTCTTGGTAGCCAAAACCTAAGGCGTCAAAAATCTCATTGGCTTCGGCAATCGTGATTTGTGTTCCTAAGTAGCGATTGATCCGATCTAATGTGATCGTGACTTGAACATCCTTAGGGGTCACTTCAGCGCCTTTGACAGCACCTTGTAGAACTGTACCGCCAGCTAGCTCCGCAATCATAGCAGCGGCTGCATCACAAGCCTCCGCGATCGCAGCCTGATTGATACCTTTTTCGAAACGGGAAGATGACTCACTGCGCAAATTGAATTTTTTAGACGTCAAACGAATCGCTAGGGGGTCAAACAAGGCGGCTTCTAAAGCAACAGTTGTGGTATCTTGTGTGATTTCTGAATCTAACCCACCCATGACACCAGCTAAAGCGACTGGTTCTTTTCCATTAGTGATCACAATATTCTTATCATCTAGCGTTCGTGTCTCTCCGTCCAAAGTGACCAACGTTTCTTGCGGTTTGCCACGGCGAACGACGATTTCTTGGCTACCCAATTTTTGATAATCGAATGCATGAAGGGGTTGTCCAAACAGCAGCAAAATATAGTTGGTAATATCAACGACATTGTTGATTGGTCGAATGCCTTCATTCATCAAACGGTTTTGCAACCATTGCGGACTTGGTGCAATCGTTACGTTTTCAATGATCCGAATTTGATAGGCTGGCGCATCCTTTTGATTTTCTACGCTGACTTTGATCTTGTCTGCGGCTTTCACAGCACTTTCATTCAGTTGAATGGTCTCAAATTTTGGTGTTTGTCGATAAATGGCTCCTACCTCGTAAGCGACCCCCCGCATACTTAAGGCATCGGCCCGGTTTGGAGTGATCGACAACTCGATGATGGCATCATCCATATCGAGATAGGGAAAGACTTCCTTCCCCACTTCGGCATCGGTAGGCAAGTAATAAATACCCTCCGCATATTCTTTAGGGATCACACTATCAGAATAGCCTAATTCCTGCAGCGAACAGATCATCCCATTGGATTGTTGTCCGCGCATCTTGCCTTTCTTGATTTTGACATTGCCCGCGATCCGTGAACCTGGGAGTGCCACAATCACTTTGATGCCGCTTTTGATATTCGGCGCACCGCAAACGATTTGTGATAATTCAGATTCACCGATATCTACTTGGCAGATCGATAAGTGATCTGAATCTGGATGTGGCACACATTCTTTGACTTCCCCAACAACGATTTTCTTCAATCCCGCTGCTGGCACTTCGATTCCTTCGACTTCGATCCCTGTGACTGACATTTTATCTGCCAGCTCGTTTGGTGAGATCTCAGAAAGGTCAAGATAGTCATTTAACCATTTGTAAGATACTAACATATTTATTCCCCCTTGAACTGACTGATGAAACGTACATCATTTTGATAGAAATTCCGAATGTCGTTGACGCCATAGCGCAACATCGCAACCCGGTCAGGTCCTAAACCAAATGCAAAACCTGAGTATTCTTTGGGATCGATCCCGGACATTTCCAATACATTCGGATGTACCATTCCAGCGCCTAAAATCTCGATCCAACCGGTGTGTTTGCAGACATTACAGCCGGCTCCCCCACATTTGAAACAGCTGACATCTACTTCTACTGAAGGCTCTGTAAATGGGAAGTAGCTTGGACGCAAACGAATGCTGCGATCAGCCCCGAACATTTTTTGCATCATGACTTCTAGTGTCCCTTTAAGATCACCCATCGTCACATTCTTATCGATTACCAGTCCTTCGATCTGATGGAACTGATGACTGTGAGTCGCGTCGTCGGTGTCTCTCCGGAATACTTTTCCTGGTGAAATCATTCGCAATGGCCCTTTGCTGAAATCATGTTTTTCCATGGTACGAGCTTGCACCGGTGAGGTGTGTGTCCGAATCAAGACTTCATCTGAAATATAAAAAGTATCTTGCATGTCTCTTGCTGGATGGTCTTTTGGCAAGTTCATTCGTTCAAAATTGTAGTGATCTTTTTCGACTTCGAATCCTTCAACCACTTGATAGCCCATCCCCACAAAAATATCTTCGATTTCTTCCATGATTTGCGTCAAGACATGACGGGTCCCTTGTGGCATCTGCTTGCCAGGCAATGTCACATCAATCGATTCTTCAGCCAATGCCTTTTCTAGTGCGGCTGCTTCTAATGAAGTTTTTGCTTCCTCAATCGCTTGTGTAACCGCATCCCGGATCTCATTGGCATAGCTGCCGACTTTTGGACGCTCTTCTGCTGACAACTCTTTCATTCCCCGCAAAACTTCCGTGATGGGTCCCTTTTTACCAAGGACATCGACACGAATTTGATTCAATTCATTGATTGAACGGCTTTCTTTGATCTTTGAAAGCGTTACTTCTTTCAATGACTCTAGTTTCTCTTGTAAAGACATGTTTTTCCTCCTTATTCTTTGTGAATAGCTGATAAGTCAAGACGAAAAAAAGACCCCGTTCCTAAAAAAGGAACGACGTCTCGTGTTACCATCCTCATTCGTGGACAAAGTCCACGCACTCACTTCTACTAACGACAGTAGGACTGCCGACTGATTCTTGTTCAGTAAGCTCCAGAAATGAAATTCATTTTTCGAATACAGAACTTGCTTTCAGTCTATGACAAGTCTCCCTTTCCTGTTTCAGCCAAACTACTAGTTTCCATCAACGCTTTTTAACTATTCGATTGACCTTAGTGTACCTAATTATTTGCCAGAAATCAACTGCATTCTTCTTCTCTGACCCAAGTTTCTGCCCAGCGCTTCACACTCATCATACTTTTTTCAAGTGCGACCCCTCTTGGTGTTAAACAGTAAAGATTGTCTTCTTTGCAGACGATTTCTTCACGTTCTAATTCTTTCAAGCGCTCCACCAATACCCGATCGCTCACTTGGGGGATTTTTTTGGCAAGATCCACAAACCGTTGTTTGCCATCTTCAAGAAGCACATCAATGATCAAGCCATTCCACTTTTTTCCTAGAATCGAAAAAGCTTTTTCAAATTTAGGACAAAGGGCGTAATCTGTTTCCACTTTTATCATTTTCTATCACCTCTTTGCATCATTATAGCACATCGCTTACGAATTGTAAGGAATCCCGTTCGAGGTCCTACCATTCGATTATTTTCTTAGCGGCTAGTAAAACCAGATATGTCTCAGTCACAGGTTTCTGCAAAGCTTGTTCTAACGCTTGGCAATACAGTTTTAGCTGTCCATAATACCGATCCCGCATGCGCTTTTCAATCTGTGCTTCACTGCCAAATACAGCATCCGTCTTAAAATCATACAAAATGATTCGATCTGGCAACTCCACATAGCCATCAATAATCCCGTGGATCAATAATTCGGCATCTGGTTCATCAAATCCTTCAAAAATAGTGGCAGCTTCTTTTAGCATTGAAAATGGCTGCTCCCGTTTTACCTGTGTTGCATACTTGATCAAAGTCTGCCCCACGGCTGTTTGATAGAACCACACGATGCTCGCTTGATCAATTTTGTCGGCAACATCTTTCGTAAAGAGCTGACGTTCAACCAATTCATCGATAAAAGCTGCTAAGGATGCTTCCGTCGGTACTTCAGTCAGCGGCAGCATTTGCATAACTAGATGCGTAGCACTCCCGATCGAAGAAGCTTGCGGTTTTTGTTCTTGTAAAAAACGCGGTTTAGCTAATTCAGTCTCAACATAACGAAAGCGCTGAGGTGCCAATTTTTGATCCGCGGAATGCCATTCCAGTAAAGTAATATCTTGATCGTCCGGATCATTATATAGACGTTTTAACTCTGAGACCGACTGATAGCTGGTGGTTTGAGTCGCTTTGCTGTAAGGATACTGATAGTCTAAACGGTTCAGCAATCTTTCTGGGGCTGTAGTACTTGGTGTCGGAGCCACAACTGCCTCTGTTGGCGGCTGCACCTGCAATTGCTGATCAATCTGATCCTGATTCCACCAATGGATCTGGAATCTTGCAGGATGATGGATCGTCATTTTTCGTTCACTGGCATCAGTAAAAACCTGCTCCATCTCTGGATGACGAATCAATGTCAAACCGACCCAATCCATTAGACTGCCTCTTGCAACTAAACGTAAAGCCGGGTCAAGGACTGTCTGACTTTGTGTCAACCCCGCTTGCCAAGCTTTAAAGGCTGCCTGCCGATCCTTATAAGAACCAACTAAATACAGTTTCTGCTCGGCCCGTGTCAATGCTACGTATAGTTTACGCATTTCTTCAGAGAGAGCTTTTTTCAAACGAACTTGTTTGATGGCTTGAAAAGGAATCGTTTCATATTTGATATTTTCCGAAGCATCGATATATTGGATACCTGCGCCAAGTTGTTCTTCAAAAATATAACGCTTTTGAAAGTCTTGGTAATTGAAGAATTTCGTTGTATCCAATAAGAAAACAACGGGAAACTCCAATCCTTTACTAGCATGGACAGTCATGACCCGCACAGCATTTTCAGCTGGCGTCGCCAACGGTTCTGCCAAATCTTTATCTTTTTCTTGCATTTTTTCAATAAACCGAATGAATTGATACAATCCTCGGAAACTGCTTTTCTCATATTTCTCTGCTCGGTGGATCAATGCAATCAAATTGGCATAGCGCTGTTGCCCTGCTGGCAAGCCAACCACGTAATCCAAGTAAGCCGTTGTATCATAAATATCCCATAATAAATTAGGGATCGGCAGTCTGCGAGCTGCTTCCCGCCAACGATTCAATTCGCTTAAAAAATCATCCACTCGTTTGCTTAAAGCGGAAACAGTCCCCTTTTGGTTGTCTTGATAAGTCAAGACCGCTTTGTAAAACTCACTGGTACGATCCGCTAGCCGAATCTCTGCTAGTTCGTCTTCCGTTAGCCCTACCATAGGTGAACGGAGAACAGCCACTAATGGAATGTCCTGATAAGGATTATCAATGATTTGCAACAATGCGATCATTGTTTGGATCTCTGTTGCTTGAAAATAGTTCTGTGCATCATTGACTTCAAGAGGAATCCCGAATTTTTTGAAAACATCTAAGATGACCAAATTATTTTTGCGGGTAGGAGTCAGTAAAACGATATCCTGATAAGTGACTGGACGTTCTTCCCGTCTTTTTTTATCATAGATCATAAATTGGGATTGGATCAGTTCTTGAATTTTGATTGCGGTGACGTGAAGTTCTCCTTCCGTTTTGTCTTCAATCAAATTCGTAGTACTTTCAGCTTCTTTTTCATAGATCAAAAGTTCCGGAATGAATGCGTCGCTTTCAGGAAAACTCGGAAATCCCGGAACTAAAGCCGCTGCGTCATCATAAGGGATCTGTCCAACTTGTTCGTCCATCAATTGTTGAAAAACCAAGTTCGTAAAATCAAGCACTTCGCGGCGCGAACGGAAATTTTCTGCTAAAACGATTCTTCGTCCCCCGTTTTGATGTTCAAATGCCAAATATTTTTCTATAAACAAAGTGGGGTCTGCTAAGCGAAATGAATAGATCGATTGTTTGACATCCCCTACCATGAACATGTTTCCATGGTCTCCTGAAACTTGCCGAACCCAATACAGAATCGCTTCTTGCAGTCGATTGATATCCTGATACTCATCCACGAGCACTTCTTCAAATTTATCGCGGTAATAAACAGAAGCATCGCTGCCTGTGCCATCACCCAATAAGATTTTCAACGTGAAATGTTCTAAATCATTGAAATCCAACAACCCTTTTGCTAGCTTGCGGGCTTGAAAAGCAGTCAAAAACTCTTTGGTCATCTCTGCCATAGTCGCAACGATCGGTTCAGATAGTTGCAGCATTTGCAGCATGTCTGCTGGTGGATAAGGAAAATATCCCTTGAGTTGTTCTAATAGTTTTTTGGCATCATCCCGCAACGGTTTGATTTCCTGTGAAAGTTCTTTTTGTTCTTCTTTCCGATAGCTTGGGTAGCGATCAAAGGTCAAATGAGTCAAGCGATCATATAAGACGGATAGATCGTCTGTTGACAGAACTCGTTGAATTTCTTGGACTTGAGAAATCTCTGCTTGAACGAGTGCTGCTGCTTTTTCCATTAATGGTGACTGATCTGCAAATTGTTTGGCCGCTGCCAGCAAATGCTCTGCCGTTGCGGCAATTTCTACCAACGTCGGTTTGATTTGAGCCTGATAGAGGTGATTCTCCCCTAAATTGTCCGCGGCTTCATAATTTACCGCTAAACCGTCCAGCCACTTTTCTGGATCAGGGTTGGCGCGGGCAAAATCATAGAGTGACAAAATCAAATCACCAACCGTCTCATCGGAACGATCACTGGCGAAGTTTTCGGTTAATCGAAAGAAGGCTTCATCATTTGCTTCGTAGTGTGCATCTCGTAATTGTGTCCAGATTTCCTCTTTCAGCAGCAAAATCTCCGTTTCATCTGTCAGCATCCGAAATCCAGGATCCAAATCGATCAGATAATAAAAACGCCGAATGACCGTTAAACAAAAGGCATGTAGTGTTGAAATATTTGCGGTAGGTAATAATTGCAACTGCCGAACGAAATGTTGTCTTTTTTGCTCTTGGCTTTCTTGATTAATGGCCATTTGCAGAGCTACTTGGATCCGTTCTTTCATTTCTCTTGCTGCTGCTTCGGTAAAGGTCACGATCAGCAATTCGTCGATCTGACTTCCTGCTTTTAATTTCTCGATCACACGTCGCACAAGGACGGTGGTCTTTCCTGATCCAGCTGAGGCAGAAACAAGGAGATTGTCTCCTTTATCAAAGATCGCTTGCCACTGAGTATCAGTAAATGTTTCATTTTGTGGTTTTAGAGGGATCTTAGTCATTCTCTTCCTCCTTTAATCGCTGTAAAACCTCTTCTTTCGATAAATTCTCTAGACGATGATAATTATTTTCTTGCAGCATCACATCGAAATCGCAAATACTGCGAAATGGGCAAAACTCACAGGCGCGCTTTTTGTCTTTCAGCTTATAAGACGGATTCAAGGCAATTTCGCCGCTGAGAAGTTTCTCCGCACCTTGCTGCATATTTTTGCGGTTGTGCTGCCTCAACAAGCGAATCTCTTCTTCAGTGTAAAACTTGTTTTTGGCTTGTGGTGTCTTTTGGTACGTCCCGCTTTTGTCTTTGCGAATCGGAAAAACTGCCGAATTGCTGCTGTTTGACAATTCATGATCCAAAAGTGGAAACAATGAGGGTTCATCCAGAAACAACCCATCATATTTGAATTGCTTCAACCGTTCCTCTTCAGAGGATTTTTGACCATCTAAGACTGGATCATGGACATGTAAATAATAAGCCCCAGCCGGGCGCACATTTTCTGTACCAACTAGCTGCACAGCATCATTCAGCGCAACGTCTAAATAAGTGATCAACTGCATTGCTAAGCCATAGTATGCTTCTGTCAAATCAAATTCACGACTGCTTGATTTGTAATCTACGACTGAAAGCCACTGCTCTTCTTCGGTTTTTGCTGCATCTACCCGATCGATTTTTCCTCGCACATGCAGTTTGCCCCCACTGCTTAAAGGCAGCTCGATGCCATTGATCCCTTGAGCGCCAGCGATCTGTCCAAACAGTACTTCGGTTTTTTGCGGTGAGAAGTGCATTTTTTGTCCTTGCTTCGTTAATGCCCAAGCTACTCGCTGAATCGTCTTACCTAGCTGATAACGAATAAAATTCATTCTGGCCGAACTGGACAATAATGTATAGCGGACTTCTCCAAAAATCTCTTGCAACACTTTTTCAACAAATTGGAGCCGTTGATCCATGGTCAATTGCGTCAATGAGATGTTCTCACTGATCAATACTTTGACAAAGCGATCGAGTGCATCATGGAAAAATTCACCAGTCATCGCTGAGTTAAGTCCATAGATTTCCCGCTCTTTCAAGCGTAGTCCATAACTGACAAAATATTTGTATTCACACTGGTAGAATGTCTCCAGTTGCGAGATCGAACTGTAGATGGATGGCCCATATAAAGCAACGGCTTTATCTTGAGACAACGGGACTGGAATGTTTTGATGGGTCTGGCTTTCAAATACTCTAAGGGCTAATTGCTTTTCAGGCGAATGCAATAAAGCCTGTTTGAATCGTTGCCACTGTGCCGGCAAATTCTGTCGTTCTTTTCTTGCCTGCTGACTTAGATTATTCAACTGATAGATTAATCCCCGATACGTGCCGACGTAGGCTTCTGGATCACTGGTTAAAGATAAGATGCCCCGGTCTTGTAAAGAAACATCTAACCATTCAAGCAGACGAGCCAGATATGGGGACAATTTGATATTTTGCTGGGTATCAAAATTGCATGCATAAGACAAATAGAGTTTATCCGTGGAAGACAATAAGATCGCATAAAAAAGAAACGGCTCTTTGGCGCTACTTTCGATAATCGTATCGCGTAGATATTTTTCTCCCGCAAACAATTGATTGAGATGTTGTCTTTCTTCGTTAGTCAACAATGTTTTATTTTCGATCCTTCTTGGCAACACCGTCTCATTCAATCCTGGTACGAAAGTGATTTTTGCTTGCCGAGGTCGTACTAGATCAAAACGATTAATATTGACTTGATCGATTGCTGTCGGAATTTTCCCGAAAGTCAGATTCTCCAAACCCGTCATCAATACTTCTTCAAAGAGTGACTGTTCGAAAGGATCATCGCCATAAATAGCCACAAATTCATCTAAAAGATCGATCAAAGCTTGCCATGTTTGTTCATGGTTGCGAGCTTGTTCTAGTTTTCCTTGTGAGATTGCTTGATCTCGCCAATGAATCAATTGCTGTTCAACACCTGCTGAAAGTAAAAATTGGTATAAAGCACCTGCAGCTTCCCGGTTCGTCTTTGTCTCTTGAATGTTTTTCAAGGAGCCAAAAATATCTTGACGGAAATAGCGGCGCAATTGATTCGTATAATCTGTCAATTCAGCGATGCCAGATGCGTTTTCTCCTGTCAATGTATAGTCCACTAAGAGCCAGTCTCTCTCACGGGTCCAATCTTTTCCTTGGAAGTTATGAGCCAGTGCTTGGTTTTCTGTAATGTCTACTAATTGTCGAAATGCATCCCGGGCAGCCAGCCAGTCTTCTTGTTGTTGGAATGCTTGTGGCAAATAAAGTTCCGTACGCAACAGTCGAAAAATGTCATTTAAACGAAAGCCATAATCTGCACAAGCAAAGAAGGCATTCAAGAATTCAACGAGCGGATGCTGAGCCATGAGTTGCTCTTCGTCAATATAAAACGGAATCTCATATTCTTTAAAAATCGTTGGAATATATTGATGGTAGATCTCTGGTTGCAGTGTCAAGACTTGAATGTCTCGATAACGCAGTTTTGCTCCTTTTTGCTCGCTGATCAATGCGCGGATTTTCGCAGCCATTTGCCGGACTTCTTCTTCAGGATTGCCAACTTTCCACATTTCTAGATACGGTGAAACTGGTTGCTGCTGCTGATAATGGAGCTGATTCTGGGTTTTACGCCAAAAGGATTCCACTTCATTGTATGCGGCAGCTTTCTCTAGTGTCACTTGCTGTGCTTCAGAAGGTGAAAGCTTTTGATCCAAATAAATGGCGACATTTTCCGTTCTAGCGTCAAGAAATAATTGATGGTAACTGCGGCCCGATTCATAGAACAAATCTAATGGTGAAGGTAATTCTTGGGGATATCCATGATCTAAAAGCAAATCGACAACGACGTGCCCTTGTTTCATCAATTCTTTTAATACACTCTGTTCTTGAGTTGAAAATGCTGAAAAACCACTGATGATAAATAATGATTCCGAAAAATCAGGCCGATCGTTCATTAATTCATTGGGTTTAGACCCTTGCTGCAGATAACGTGTTAGTAGTGCCAGCGGTTGTTCCACTTGCAGTTCCCGGGTCACCATTTCTAATTCGAAACGCTGAAAGATCAATGCGAGTTCGGAAAACTTTAACGCATCCTCTCCGTTGCTCCTATTCATCGTTCCACCGAGATGCAGATCTTCGGTTGCGATATTACTTGTCTGCATTTCTTGATAAAGAGACAACAGTTGTTGAATAAACCCAGGTTTATTGATTTCTCCTCGAAAAAGAATCAACTCCTCTTCCAAATCGAGAAGTATTTTGCGAAGGATCATGGTTGCACCGGTATCTGTAATGGCCGTTTTTGACAACCAGCCAGTTTGTTGAAGATAGAACCAGGCCAGACGGTGAAAACTATAGACTTGAGCTCGAATCGAGGCAAAATCTCCAGTGCCTTGTTTTAGCGCCTGCAGAATCTCTCTTTCTCGTTCAAACTTATTGTAGTTAGGGACAAGAAAAAAGACTTCTGTTTGTGGCTTTTCCAACCAAGCGTTAGCTGCATCCAAAATCGCTTGTTCGTGATCGCAGCGTCCATCGCCTAGTATAAATCGTAAACTCATACGAAGACTCCTTTACTTTTATCGTCGCTTCTATCGTAAGTAAAGATCAACTCCTGCATCTACCAAACCTGCGCATGAAAAATAACAGTTTTGATGCTCTCTATTGATCCGTTGACAATTTTTCTTTCATTGTCTTCATAACAAATAGTATAACAAATTTTCTTTTAAAAAAAGCTCTGAGCGAGTCGGACTTCCGCTTACTCAGAGTGTTGATTCGGAATGCTTCCGAAATCTTTAAGGGGCCAAAAAATAAATTTGACATCTCCTAATACGGCTGACTGATCAATCAAACCAATGGTCCGGCTGTCTTTAGAGATTCGGCGATTGTCCCCTAACACCAACAATTTTCCTTCTGGAATTTGTTCAACACCGAAATCAGCCATCGTAAAGTCAGAAGTCAGTGGATAACCATCGGTTAATTTTGAACGAAAAGCAGAAAGATAAGGCTCTTCATATGCTGCCCCATTGATGAATAAAGTGTCTTCACGGTATTCCACCACATCACCAGGTAATCCGATCACACGCTTAATGTAGTTTTTTCCCACCTCATCAGGGGCTTCAAATGTGATGATATCAAACCGGCTGATTTGGGTGTTTTTCATAGCGATCACACGCTCCCCATCATGCAATGTTGGATCCATAGAATCTCCTTTAACGATCACAGGGGTGAAGACGTATTGTCGCAACGAAAACAGTAACAGCCCAAACAGAGCAACGAACAAAACGGTTTTGAGGACCTCTTTTATTTGTACCAACAGCATCGTCCTCCTTTGTATGTAAACCTATTCAATTAAAACAATAAAGTTGATACTCAATTCTACCATATTCCCTTTATTTAAGGGTAAGACCCTGTTCTTCTTAAACAAAAAATAGCAAAACGTTCGGTCAGAAACCTAGCTTGCTTCCTGTATTCGGCGTACTCGAATTTTGCCAAAAAAATCAACTGGATAGTCCCTTCAAGTGAAAAATTGACCGGGTCTCTTTGCTTTTGCAGTCAAAGGGGCCTGGCCAATTGATTCTCTCAATTTATATGATCGCTTAAAGAAATTTAATGGCCTTTTGGCTCTTGATCAACTAGAATATCGATCGGTGTTCCTTCATTTAGATGCTCCGTCAAAAACAGGACCAATTCTTCCATTGGACGCTCGAATTTCAACAGTGGTCCTCGCATCCCTCTTCGGAAGAAATTCATTTTGATCCATTGGTCCTTGCTCTCCTGATACAGTACCACCCGATCCACTTCCTGATACAAGATCCCGCGAATATTTAGTGGATGAATAATGAATCGATCTTCAGCTAACCCTCTGCTATCAAAAACAAAACTTAAGAAAAGCAATCCAGATACGACCCCTCGCAAGCGGTTCTCAAAGGTTTCTTCCATAAAAAACATTGCTATAATGACCACCAATGAAAAGAAAGCAATTGCTGCTTTTCCGCCTTTACGGCTGGCTGCAACAATTTGAATGTCTTTGCGGACGACAGCGAGAAACAAATACAAGACGACCGTGAACAGACACATTAAAAGCGTTAATACACTCATAGTTTTCTCCATTCTTTGTTGTTTCATCTATCTTACCAAATAATTTGCTGCTTCAAAAGCAGAATTATCCTACAACGCGTTTCTATTTTCTATTTTGAAAGAAATCCGCTACAATAGTAAAAAAAAGGAGGAACTGAACTTATGAATACTTTTTTCGAGAAAATCCAACGATACGATTTATTACGAGCGATTTTATTTTTGATTGCTGGATTGATTATTTTGATTGCTCCTCGCAGTGTCTTTAATACGATTGTCTATTTAGTTGCCGGATATGTTGCCTGCCTTGGGGTGATCAACCTCTATTCCAGTTACAAAGAAAAACGGCAAACCGGCTATGTGAATATGCAGATGACAACGGGGATCCTGCTTTTGATTGCCGCCGCAGCTATTCTCGTTTTTGCAAAGGGACTATTATCGATCGTACCATTCTTTTTGGGAATCATGATCACGATCAGTGGCTGTACGCGTTTGATGGCAAGCTTTAATCAAAAACGCAATGGCTTACCATTTATCACTGGTTTGCTTTTCAGTTTATTCGTGATTGTGGCAGGTATCATTCTTGTTTTCAATCCGTTTCAAACGTGGCTTTTGTTCTTCCAAATTTTTGGCGGAGTCTTGATTTTTATGGGGATCTCGGATTTAATCAATCATTTTCAAAGAAAACGTAGTTATTAAGATGAGAATGCGCTAAAAGAACAATTCTTTTGACATCTTCATGTAGACTTTTTGTTGCTTTGCTTTTACAATAGACTGTATCAACGAGAAATGATCAGTAAAAACGGAGCAAAAAACGCAGGAGGTACGACATGAAAAAAATCAAACAAGAAACAAAACATCCCAATGACGTCCCTGTGATTTTTTTGTATGACGATTTGGGAAATATCCAAAAAAAAATTTCAATCAACGAATGGCGGGATTTAAAAGCAAATTCCCAAAAAATCGAAGAATTTGAAATCAAGTTATACCGGGAAGCGATCACTTATTATACGCAAGAAGCGTATATGCAGGCAGCAGATCTATTGAAGTTTTTGATCAGCCAGACGGACTACACCCATTATGAATATGTGGAACGCTTAGCCAATATCTATCGAATCCAAGAAGATTTGATGCAAGAAAAACAATTATTGCTTGCGGCTCGCTCTTCTATCCGGAATCTCGAGTTTTCAGAAGGCATCATCAAACGAATCGATCAGCGCTTAGCAAAAATCGACCAATTTCCTCGCTCTTCTGCAGCGTACAATCAATGACATTGTTTACTAAAAAAGCGAACGCTTATGCTGGATGGCCATTAAATCAGCATAAGCGTTTTTTGATTATTTTTTTGATGTATGGGCGACTGTCTCACTCATTGGTGCAAGCATGCGCAAGCTGTTGAATAAGACGAGTAATGTACTGCCTTCATGAGCAAAGACGCCTAACCCAATATTCATTTTGCCTAGCAAATTCAATACGATCAATAATGCCACAATAAACATGGAGAAAAAAATATTTTGCCAAATAATCCGATCTAGTTTTTTTGCGGTCTTTAGTGCGTAGGTAAAGCGTGTTAGATCATTTTTCATGATCACCGCATCCCCCACTTCAATTGCAACATCCGATCCTTCCCCCATAGCAAAACCGATATCGGCCTGTACCAATGCAGGCGCATCATTGATACCATCTCCAACCATGACTGTCTGACCGTATTCATTTTGCAACTGCTGGATAATCTGAGCCTTATTTTCTGGCAGAACATTTGCAGCAACTTGATCTACTCCAAGCTGATCACCAATCGCTTGTCCAGCTGCTTGACTGTCTCCTGTGATCATGACTGTTCGAATACCAGATTGCTGCAGTTCATCTATGACCGCTTTAGATTGAGGATTCGGTAAGTCCATCAATGCGATCAGTCCAACTGGCTGATCATCCACCGAAAAAACAACCACCGTTTTGCCTGATTGTTCCAGGGTTTCTCGTTGCTCAGCAAATGATGAATGCGCAAACGTCGCCGCTGGCTTGCCAATTCGATAGGTTTTTCCCTCAACTACAGCCGTCAGACCGGAACCAATTTGGTTGTTAACGGAAAGTTCTAATGGTTGTGCCTTTTCTTGTTTCTCAAAATGCTCTACGATGGCAGCCGCTAATGGGTGATTTGCTTGCTTTTCCATGGCCAAGATCAGCGATACCCACTCTTGACGGTGCGCTTCAGTTGTTTCTTCAGCAAAGAAAACATCGGTCACTTGTGGTTGACCAATCGTTAATGTGCCAGTTTTGTCAAAGGCGGCTACTTTTGTTTGTCCCATATTTGCAAGATAAGAACTGCCTTTAAATAAGATGCCCCGTTTTGCTAAGTTTGAGATAGCAGACAAGCTAGCAGGTACTGCACTAGCGGCTAATGCACAGGGCGAAGCAGAGATCATCATCACTAGTCCCCGGTAAAAACTGGTTGACCAATCCCAACCAAAAAGAAAGGGTGCTGTCAAAATAAATAAGGGTACCAAAATCAAGACCGTTGTCACATAAAGCGGCTCGATTTTTTTGATGCGGGTTTCTGTTTTTGATTGATTGTTTTGTGCCGATTCCACAACAGAGAGTATTTTAGCAAAAACTGTCTCACTGCTGTCTTTTGTCACTTCCATCATAAAAGTGCCGTTACCGTTGATCGTACTTCCGAAAACTTCATCCCCTACAGTTTTTTCACGGGGAACACTTTCACCGTTGATGGAGGCTTCGTTGATGCTGCTGATTCCCGAGAGAATTTTACCGTCTGTTGCGATTTGGTCCCCTGGTAAAACTTGCAGCCTATCCCCTTTTTTGACTTGCTCTGCTGCAATTTTCTCAATGCTGCCATCTGCCTTAACCAGACGGGCTTCTGTCGGATTCAACTTCAAGAGGTTCGTGATTTCTTTGCGGCTTTGGCCCTCTGCATACTCTTCCAAAAAGTGAGCCCCGGCAAAAATCAGAATCAGCAAGGCAGCTTCATTGAAGTTGCCGATCAATACTGAACCAAAGGCAGCCAATGTCATTAATAAATGAACATTCGGTTTAAAGTGTCTGCTTTTGCGGGTATCTTTGATGGTGTCTTCGATCCCTTCCCAAATAATATGATACCCTGCTAAAAGAATAGCGGCAGTGTATAAAAAATCTTTAACGACCAATTGCGGTACCAATAAAGCAGCAATAAAAAGAATAACTCCTACTAAATAATTGCGTAACGGGGCGTTGCCATGGGAATGGCTTGCCTCTGCTGCATGGGTGTGTGGTGTTGAATGATTGCAAGAGTGGGTAGACATAAGAAAAGCCTCCTTCAAAGTTAGTGCATCATTTGCTTACAAATGAATATATGTTCATATCTACATTTTTATTATATATGAACGCGCATTCATGTGTCAAGCATCAATTACTACTTTTGTCAGCGATCCCATCATTGCACACCGATCCTTCGTTCTTGTCGCTCTTCAGGTGACCGGATCATTGTTTTTGTTTGCAAAAAAAGCCACAAAAAAAAGACAGGCCCTCTGTGCCTGTCTCTCACTACATCCTATTTTTGGTCGAATTTATCTTTGACATCTTGTGCCATTGACTCAGATTTGTCTTTAAGATCTGCAATGATTTCTTTAGAATGCCCTGCTGCTTGATCAACAAAGCCTTCTGCTTTTTTTGTCGGATCATCCGTGATATCGCCTGCTGCCTCTTTGGCTTTACCAGCCACCTTGTCTGGAGTTCCAACCCCAATGGCAGAGGTCACAGAATTTTTCAAGTCCATTAGTACTTCTTTAGAAGCACCGACAACTTGATCCAATGTTCCTTCTGCTTGCATTTTTTCGTTGCCAACGACATTTCCCGCAACTTCTTTTGCTTTGCCTTTAACAGAATCTTTGTTGACAGTCATCTTCTGCATTTTATTATAAACTGCCAGACCAAAAGCCGCGCCAATCAAACCTACTACGTATCCAGATTTTTTCATATGTGTCTCCTCCAATTCTTTTATAGTTATTATTTTAACAGAAATCTGCTGAAATGCCTGTTTTCAAGCTTGCAGTCCTCGTTCTTTTACAGGTGCCATTTCCTCTAGAAGAACGTATTTCTGCTTAACTCCCTTTCTCTAAGCTACTTCAAACAAAAAGTTGCCTTTTTTAAACGTTAAGAAATGATATGTTTTCGCACGCTTTCTCTTTAAGTGCCATCAAAAATCCTTGTTTATTCGTGTGCTTCTTATTTATTCATTCTTTGTGTTCATTCCTTTTGTCTCGCCGTTTCAGATCTCTTTATTCTGTCTTTTTTTCTGTATCTTTTTTTCTGTATCTTTTTTCTGTAAAAACTTTCTGCCATTCAATCGTGTAGTGATTCCTCTTCACCAGTTGTTTTATTCCGTGATATGCGTTGCTAGGTGTTTTTCCAGAATTGCCTTTCCTAGATAAATCGGGTAACATAGAAAAGAAGAATATTCGAGAATTTATTTTTCTCAGAAAGGATCGAATAATGAATGAAACACATGTAGGATTGTTAGTCAACAGTCGTGTTTTTCAAGAAACTCCGATGATGCTGACTGGAATCCAATTATTAGAAGACCATAAAATCATCAACTGTATTATTAAAGACCGTTACCTTTCTAGTTACGTTTTACGCTTACCTCTCAACAAGTACCAGCTAGAAGTCGAAGGCAAATGGAACAAACGTGAACAGTTAGTGATCAAACATATGAAAATCAAAAATATCGATGAATACATCAAAATTGTGGGAACCCCAGAATAAACGAACGGATCAATCCGCCAGCTTGGCGTTTGATCCGTTTTTGATTTTTCCTCTAAAATAAGTAGTCAGCTCGCCATCCGGGTAAACGTATCGATCAACTGTTGCTGCTCTTCTTTGATTCCGATCGCCATCGGTTTAATCAAAACCTTGATAGTTTTAGAAGGCGTCTGGATCAACACTTTTTTGTTCATGACACCAGTAATTTTCAATGTGGTGATCTCATGGATCAGCACGGTTTCCATGGCTTTTTGTTCAAAGTTCAAATCCAATTGAATCAAACTAATTTTTTCTTCATCAACGATTACGATATAATACTTTGGCAAAGGAATCGCCATTACTTTAGCTTCTTCAGCATAGCCAGCCAGTTTCCCATTGAATCTCGTCCGATATGCTTCTAGATCTTCTTTTTTTACGATCCACTTCATTGAAACCGCTCCCTTTCCAGTATAGGTTAAGAATACCCGATTTTGTAAGAGAACAACACAATTATGCTTGTAGCAGTATCTACAAGGAGAATCTTGCCAGATATCGATATAAAAACCAGTGTCATTGATCATTCTTTGAGACAGATCAATGACACTGGCAATGAATGCAATAAAGCGCTGAATCAGCAGATTGCACTAATGAATGAGCTTTTTAGCTGGATAATAACGGTGAAAAAGTCGTCGAAATATTGGCGCAAGTAGTCCATAAAAGAAGCCATTTCCAACAGCATGCAGCGTATCAAAACTTATTCCTTGCAGATAATAGCCCCAAAAGCTTGGTAAGCCTAGCAGATACACGCTGAGTAAGGAGACCACAAATCCATAAAGGAACCCTGCTAAAATACTAAAAATCACTTGCAAGATCAAGGAACGTTTAACGATGGGAACATGTCTTAATCCGCTCATCATGAGGATCACGACTGTATAACTTACTGCCTGAGCAATCGTCCAAATCCCCATCCCCATGTAAAAATTCGTAATCAAAAGGGATAACAATGCGACGATCAGTCCTCTGACACAGCCTAAATAAAGAGCCACCAATAAGAAAATAGCGGTCATTGGTTGTACATTTGGCAGTGGTTGAAACAATGTACGCCCCACCACTGATGCTGCTACTAGCAAAGCAAGATAAGCAATCTCTTGCACGGAAAAAGACATTTTTGTCGGTTTAAAATTTCTCATAGGTAAAAACGACTCGATCCTTTTCGGTAAGAGATGTATCTTTTGCGCCGGTATTGACCATCTCGTCATTGATCGTATAGGTCCAATAATAACCAGCCGCTTCATCTTGCGCTAATCCTTCAATACTGGTGATCATGCCTTTGTCTTCCACTAAATCAAAATTTTCCTTCATTATCTCCATTAAAGAGGTTCCTTCTTTGAATGACACCGTTTTGGCTGGTATTTGTTCAGGCTGCGCATCTGTCTTGTTCACAAATGAGATCTCAGCCGTCTGTTGCTTAACCACCGAGTTAGCTGTAGCTTGATTGCTGCCAGTCGTTGTTGTCTGGGTAGTAGCTTCAGAACAGCCGCTCAACCCAATCCCTGCCAGCCACAGCAAACTAAAAATAACGATTCGTTTCATTTTCTTCACTCCTTCTTTCCTATTTTACTAAAAGTCACACAGAAAGCGAACTAATTTTTAGTCGAAAGTTGATTGTCAATTTGTCTTTTACTCGCTATACTACGTTCAATTATCAACAAAATAATCTGAAGATCGGAGTTTTGTCAATGACACGCAAATCAGCTTCTTGTACAACCATGCTGGTAGGCAAAAACGCATCACTCGATGGCTCGACCCTCATTGCTCGCAATGAAGATGCCGGGGCAGTGTCCCTACCACAAAAATTTGTCGTAATCCAACCTGAACAACAGCCTGCTACGTTCCATGCTGTTTTAAGCGGGTGCAGTATTCCTTTGCCGAAAGATCCCCTAAGGTATACTTCTACGCCTGAGGCAGATGAATCTCAAGGAGTCTGGGCTGCTTCAGGAATCAACAGCGCCAATGTCGCCATGACCGCCACAGAAACGATCACTACCAATGCGAGAGTTTTAGCTATCGATCCTTTGGTAAAAGAAGGCATTGGAGAAGCAGATTTTGTCAGTATCGTGCTTCCCTATATCCGTTCTGCTCGAGAAGGAGTCTTACGCTTAGGCGAGTTACTAGAAACTTATGGTACCTATGAGTCTAATGGTTTGGCTTTTGCCGATCGAGAAGAAATCTGGTATATGGAAACGATTGGCGGACATCATTGGGCAGCGATCCGAATTCCTGATGATGCTTATGTGATCGCCCCGAATCGAATGAATATCGCTACCTTCGATTTTGATTCTCAAGATACTTTATTTTCCGACGATTTACCTGATATGATTGTCAGCAATCACTTAAATCCAGACTTTGAAGGAATCAATTTACGTCATATTTTCGGCAGTGCAACAGAAAAAGATACTCGTTATAACAACCCTAGAGCTTGGTATATCCAAAAACAGTTCAGCGAAACCGCGTCGGATCCGCTTGACCAAGATCTACCTTTCATCTGTCTTCCGAAAAAGAAAATCAGCGTGATGGATGTAAAGTGGGCGTTGAGCAGTCATTTTCAAAATACCCCTTATGATCCGTACGGGAATGGAACGGCTAGTGAGAGAACTCGCTTTCGTTCGATTGCTCTCAATCGCAATCAGCAAGTGCATATTCTCCAAGTGCGCAGTCACGTACCTGATGAAATTGCAGGCGTTCACTGGCTAGCTTTTGGTCCCAATACCTTCAATGGAGTGGTCCCTTTTTACAGCAATGTGAATGAGACCCCGAAAGGTTATTGTGATACCACCACTACTTACGATCCGGGAAATAGCTATTGGTTGACTAAAACATTAGCACTGATCGGGGATCAAGACTATGATCTATACAGCGATCTAGCAGAACGGTTTGAACAAACAATCATGGCAAATTGTTTAGCGATTCAACAGAAGATCGATCAGACAATCCCATTAACAAATCAGTTATTGGAAGAAGCCAACCGTGAAATGGCCCGGCTTTACTTATCACATGCCACTCAATTACTAGGAGAAATGGTGGAAAGAGGCAATACCAAAATGAAACTGCGTTTTTCTTTGACAGATTGATTCTCCTTTAACCGATTATTTACATGAAATTGACTAGAACTCAATATCTTGCCTGTATACTATAGCTACCAATTAATTTTCTTTTTGCTTTGCAGCACGGCTTTTTCTCTACTGTCGTGCTGCCCCCTTCTGAAAATAATTGGAATCTACCTTGGAGGTATCGAAATGAATAAAGAAGAATTTCGCACAGTCACCAATGAGGTCGTACAAGGAATCGTCATCGTCAAGAATGACAATCAAAATGTCTGGATCATTCAAGACAAAGAAGGCTATTTCCACGTAGTAAGTAAAACGGCGTAAATCACTCACTGAATCCTATCAAAAAGAACCCGTGCTGCGAAAAGTTATCTTTTCGTTTACCACAGGTTCTTTTTAATTAGCAGTGTCTTTTCTATGAAGAAGCATATCAGCGGCAATAGTTCCCATTGACTCAAGCCATGCTAGTATTTTTGCATCAAGTTTTCAGTACCCTCTTGCCCATCACCATACACTGTCGATTGAATCGATGCAGTCGTATCAGCATGCTCTTTCCAATGCCCGAAAAAATACGTTCCGCATACTAAACTTGTTAGGAGTCCGATCCAGCCGTTGCTGAGCCATTCAACCAAAATCAGCAGTAAATAGATCAACTGCTGCGATTTTCTTGAAAGTTTCCGTAACAAGTACAGCCATTCTAGTAAAAAAACGACTAGCAGCACGGTTACAAAAGTTTTTCCTACAAACCACAATTCCCACAAGCTCATGGTCTTCCCACCTTTGGATTGTCCTAGCAGCTCTAACGAAATGCTGCAACTGACTCATTTAGTTCTTAGGAAGATCTTAGACGAGAAACCTTAAACTAACCTAAAAGTCGGCAATATTTTTCGGGGATGATTTCCATTGATCCAAAACAACTATTAATAACAGATCTTAGCCAATCATGACCGTTTCATCCGGGAATTTGTATCCGGCTTCTCGGCGGTTGGCTTTTGTCATCAATGAAAAAGCAACCGTCATGATGCCCACACGACCAATAAACATCAATAAGATGATCAATAATTTACCAAATACAGAAAGATACGGAGTCAATCCCATTGTTAATCCAACTGTTCCAAAAGCCGAAAAAACTTCAAAAGCAATGTATTCCAGTCCAAACTGAGAATTCCCCGGCATCGATTCTGTGATGGATAATAAGAAGATGGCAATAAAGCAAAGACTCAGTGTTAAGAAAAAGAGCGTGAACGCCCGCGAAACAGCCGCCTCTTTGATCGTTCTGCCAAAAACTTCAGCTCGTTTGCGCCCTTTCAACAAACTGCGAATCTTAATGATCAACACTGAGACCGTCGTGGTTTTCAGCCCTCCGGCAGTCGATCCAGAAGTACCGCCGATATACATGAGAATCATCGTCAACATTAACCCAGCCTGACTCATCTGGCCATAATCGATACTATAAAATCCAGCCGTTCGAGGGGTCACAGCAAGAAAAAATAACTGGAAAAAGCGACTAACAATGGAATCGCCTGATACGATACTGGAGTGATATTCGGTCACATAAAAACCAACCGTCCCTAAAATCAGCAAAACAATCATTGCCAACAAGGCAATACGGCTGTGCAACGAGCGTCTTTTTGAAGTAGCTAACAAGTCAAACCAGACCAGAAAGCCTAAGCCGCCGGCAATGATCAAAAGACTAATGACCCCTAAAACAAAAGGATCCGACTGAAAAGAGACCAGACTATTCCCAAAAAGATCAAATCCAGCATTACAAAAGGAAGAAATGGCGTGAAAAATACTAAACCATAGGCCTTGCTGCCAACCAAAGCGTGGCACAAAAGACAGAGCCAACAGGCAGATCCCTAAAAATTGAATCAAAAATGCGATGCGGATAATGTACCAAGCCAATTGAAATTCGCCAGACATTCGGTCAAGATTGAGGGATTCTCTTAGAATCATCCGAGTGCTTAAATTGACCCTTTTTTTTGCTAAGATATAAAAGAAAACTGGGATCGACATAAAACCGATCCCCCCAATTTCGATCAAGATCAAAAGAATCGCTTGTCCGCCCATATTATACTGTTCAGAAATGGAAAAAGTCGAAAGTCCTGTCACACAAATCGCGGAAGTTGCGGTAAACAATGCATCTAAGAAAGGCACACCTTGCCCATCATTTGTTACAACTGGTAACATAAGCAACCCAGTTCCCATCAAGATCAACATCATAAAGACCAGTGTAACCAGCTGCGGTGCACTGATTTTTTTGGACATTCTTTTTTTCATCTTTCTTTCCTACCTTTGTGCCAAGCAGATTTTCGACTGACGTGGCATTCACTTTGTTTTATTTTTTACCTTGATCATCCGAGTAACATTGGCGCGTTCATTTTCCTCAAGACGCATTTTGATCCCATAGATCGTCTCTTCCAATTCTGGTATCGTCAAATATTCTAGCGCATTGACCCGGCGGCGTGTTCGTTCTATCTCATCCGCCAGCAATTGACAGGTCTTTTCGATCTCTGTCAAAGACAATAGTTTAGGCAAGACATCGGTGAAACGTCCCATTGCCAGATCCAAAGGAACATTCGAGTTCACAAACCCATACTCGATCGGTGCCTGCATCACCACATCATCATAGTCGAATTGCATCACAGGCACTTCCACACTCATGATATTCTTGGTTGAGACATCAAGAGAAACTTCTGTTGCTGGCAAGATGAACATTTCTTCAATGTACTTTTCATTGATCGTGGCATTGGCTAGGCGAAAAGCCTTCATGGCACGATGTAATTGTGTTTCTACTTCTTTACGCAAAAGGTTGTTTTGTTTGATCAGTTCGATGAACCGACGCATCAACTCATCTTGTTTGTCTTTTAACAGTTTATGACCTCTTTTGGCAGTCGTCAACTGTTTGCTGAGGCGGCTTAGTTCCATGCGAGTTGGATTAACGGTTTGTCTGCTCATCTGCATCCTCTCCTTGTGGTAAAAACGCCTCTAGTAACGCATCGCTGATCCGTTTCAATTCTACTTTCGGCAGCATCGCCAACAGTTCCCACCCAAGATCCAACGTTTCTTCAATGGACCGATTTGTTTGATAACCTTGATCCAGGTATTCATTCTCAAAGCGTTCCGCAAACTTGGCATAGATTTTATCGACATCAGATAGTGCTGACTCCCCTAAAACGACTGCGAGTTCTTTGGCTTGCTTCCCTTGCGCATAAGCAGAGAAGAGTTGATTCATCGTTGATGCATGATCTTTACGAGTTTTGCCTTCACCTGTTCCCTTGTCCTTCAGCCGAGAAAGAGAAGGCAAGACATCAATCGGCGGCTGGATGCCGTTTTTGTATAACTCTCTTGAAAGAATGATTTGACCTTCTGTGATATAACCAGTCAAGTCAGGAATAGGATGGGTCTTGTCATCTTCTGGCATCGTCAATATAGGGATTTGGGTCACCGACCCTTTCACTCCCCGTAAGCGGCCAGCTCGCTCGTATAATGTGGAAAGATTCGTATAGAGGTAACCAGGATAGCCTCGGCGCCCAGGTACCTCACGACGGGCAGCTGATATTTCCCGCAACGCTTCACAGTAGTTGGTCATATCCGTCATGATAACTAAGACATGCATCCCTTTTTCATAAGCTAAATATTCGGCAGCTGTGAGAGCCATTCGCGGCGTAGCAATTCGCTCAATTGCCGGATCATTTGCCAAATTCATAAAGACAACAGACCGATCAATCGCTCCGGTTTGGCGAAAATCTTCCATGAAATATTCTGCTTCTTCAAACGTAATCCCGATACCTGCAAAAACAACCGCAAAGTCGTCCTCTGTGTCGAGCACTTGCGCTTGACGAGCGATTTGAGAAGCTAATTCTTTATGCGGCAGACCAGAACCAGAAAAAATCGGTAATTTTTGACCGCGAACAAGCGTATTCAAGTGATCGATAGAAGAGATGCCAGTTTGAATAAACTCATCTGGGTAATCTCGAGCCATCGGGTTGATTACTTCCCCATTAATGTCCATTCGTTTCTCAGCAATGATTTCTGAACCACCATCTTTGACTCGTCCTAACCCATCAAAAACCCGGCCAATCATTTCTTCAGAAACACCTAGCTCTAACGGATGTCCGAGGAAGCGCACACTGGATTCTCGTAAATTAATTCCGCCAGTACCTTCAAAGATTTGCACCAGTGCTTTATCTTCTTGAATTTCTAAGACTTGACCTTGACGAATTTCACCATTTTGCAGACGTACTTCGATCAGCTCTTCATATTTCACTCCTGAGACACGATCGACCGCCATCAAAGGACCGACAACTTCCCCGATCGTTTTATATTCTTTGATCATCCCTACGATCTCCTTTCTGCAAGATTTCTTTCATCGTATCTTTTATCTCGCTTTCCAATTTGCGGATTCCTTCTAAATCATCTTCCGGAAGATATTTCATGCGAGCGATTTTATCTCGCAGACGTTCTGTTCCCTGATAGATTTCTGTCAAATAGGCGCCTAATTCTAAAGCTTTTTGACCTTCGTCATGAAACAGTAAGATGGTCTGCAGCATTTCAAATTGTTTTTCTCGAGAAGTGAAAGTATCAACAGCATCAAAAGCATTTTGTTGTAAATAATCTTCTCGCAATGACTTCGTGATCTCTAACAGTAGTTGATCTTTATCCGATAAGGCATCAATCCCAACTAGACGCACAATTTCAGAAAGTTCAGCTTCTTTTTGCAGCATCCGCATAGCCGTAGTCACATTTTTCGACCACTCCACTTGCAACTGACGATCCAGATAAGCGCCCATTTCATTCTCATACAGGGAATAGCTTTTTAGCCAATCAATAGAGGGAAAGTGCCTTTTTTGAGCTAACGTGGCATCCAGCCCCCAGAAAACTTTCACCACTCGCAGGGTGTTTTGCGTGACAGGTTCGGAGATGTCCCCTCCAGATGGAGATACTGCACTAATGGCAGTGATGCTCCCTTCTTGTTCCGAGCCTAAACAAATCACTTTACCGGATCGTTCGTAATACTCGGCTAAGCGACTGCCCAAATAGGCAGGATAGCCTTCATCACCTGGCATCTCTTCCAAGCGACCGGACATTTCTCGCAACGCTTCCGCCCAACGAGATGTGGAATCGGCCATAATCGCTACAGAATACCCCATGTCTCTGAAATACTCCGCAATCGTGATTCCGGTATAGATAGAAGCTTCCCGAGCGGCAACCGGCATATTGGAAGTGTTCGCGATCAGTACAGTACGAGCCATCAAGGATTCGCCACTTCGTGGATCAATCAGTTCCGGAAATTCATTCATTACATCCGTCATTTCATTGCCCCGTTCTCCGCAGCCTACATAGACCACTAAGTCCACATCTGCCCATTTAGCAATTTGATGTTGGACCACTGTTTTTCCCGCACCGAAGGGGCCAGGGACCGCAGAGGCTCCCCCTTTTGCGATTGGAAAGAAAGTGTCGATCACTCGCTGCCCAGTGATCATTGGCTCTACCGGATTTAATTTCTGTTTGACTGGACGACTGTGCCGTACGGGCCATTTTTGCAACATCGAAAAGGAGCGTTCTCCTTTTGGTGTCTCAAGAATATAAACCGTTTCATCAATCGTAAAATCACCAGCAAAAACTTCTTTGACCCGTCCTGTAACGCCATTAGGCACCATAATTTTGTGGAGGAGCAATGGCGTCTCTTGGACGACCCCGATAACCATTCCTGGAGTAACTTCCGTTCCCACCGCAATGGTCGGTTCAAAGGTCCATTTTTTCTCATGATCCAATGCAGGCAGCTGGACCCCTCGTTTCAAAAAGTTACTTTGGGTCAGCTCCATAAATGTTTCTAATGGCCGTTGAATCCCGTCGAACATTTGAGACATAATTCCCGGTGCTAACTCAACAGACAGCGGTTCTCCTGTTGTTCGGACGGGTTCTCCTGGTCCGATACCTGACGTTTCTTCATAAACTTGGATCGAAGCGATCGTTCCTCTCATCTCGATGATTTCTCCAACAACCCCCAGATCACCGACATAACAAATATCTTCTAAACTTGCATGGCCCATATCTTTTGCTAAAACTAACGGACCTGACACTTTAATTATTGTTCCTGTTTCCACAACATCAGCTCCATTCTATAGTATGTTTTGCCCAACGGCTTTTTCGACATTTTCCTGGATCATTTTCAGCCCTACCCCTTGGGATCCATCGTAATCTGGGATCAAGATGATCGCTGGTGAAACTTGCTGTTGGTATTTGGCAATTTCTTCTGGAATCAATGCCGCACATTTTTCTGTTACGTAAATCACCGCATACTCTTCTTTCACTAGGCACTGAAAGGCACGAGTCACTTCCGCTTTTGCGGTTGCGTAACACACTTGAAAGCCAAACAGCTGAAAAGGTAACACGGATTCTTTGCTGCCGATCACACCAATCTTAGCTGCCATAGTACCTCATCCTCTCTCTCAGCTCTTCTTCTGTGAAGCCACTGCGCTTTCCTACCAAAATCAGCCGCAAGTTCTGAATCTCCAATGTTTTGGCATTTAAAAACGCGAGTAATGGCATTGGTCCCAACGCTTCAGCAGCTACGAACTGCTGAGTAACTAAGTCATCTTTCACCAGTGCCAATGCAGCAAAATCGATCGTGGTCTCTTGTAATAGCGGCAGTAGCGCTTCTTGATAGCCAGTTTGTTTCAAAAAGGCGAGATAGTCAGTGAAGGAGGTTTCCGCAAAAGCGAGATAATCTTCTTTGGGAATACTTCCCACACTGACTAAAACAGCCGCCATAAAACTTTTTGATCTTTTTTGCAGCAAACAACGTGCAGCAATCGTGATATTCGTAAGGTCGATTCCTGTGATCACCGCATGTGTCAGTGCTGGAATATTTATTTTTTCGGCTAGGCGTCGTTGCTCATGTAAAAAGCGGCGATCGTAAATAATATCGATCCCTTGCAAAACAGCAGAACCTTCTAAGTATTCCCTTACTGCTTGGATCGTTTCAATGACTTTAGACGGTATACTTTCCGAAGATCCTGTTTGGATGGCATTTCTTAGTTCATCGATCGTATAGAATCCATCTTCGATCAGTAAATTGCTATAATCTCTCCCTGTTACATCTTCTTTGGTCAATACCTTCAAATTATGAAAGGTATACGGCAGCATGATCAAACGAAGCACATCAGGATCTGGAACGTTTTCTGCTAATTCTTGTATGGTTGTCAGCATTTCTTGATCCAGATACCCCTCAAATTTTTCGGAAAAATCAGCGCCCAGATAACGTTGATAATTCGTTTGCTGCAAGATTGCCATTACTTGATCCATAGACTCTGCTGCAATCAGCTGCTGCCAATCTTGCATTTGAAGCAAGGTTGTCTCTTTGATCCGAATCAGTGGATTCAATTGATGATAGCTCGCCATAGCTTACCCTCCTTTTTGGATCACTTTCAGCCAATGTTCTCTCGTTTCATTTTTGTATTCTTCTAGTAAAGCTTGGTAGGTGAAATTGTAGAAAACGCCATTGTCTTCTACTATAAACCCTGCTTGCTCCAATGGTTTGCCCATCCTTGCAAGATAAGGCAACCTTTGATTGACAGCAGTCAACCAATCTTTTGTCAAACTTGCTGACTGTTGCTGTCCACAACGAAAGATTACTTCTCCCGAAACGGGTAATTGCATTAATGTATTTTCCGCCAGATGTTGGACTGTATCAGGCGCCAATCCATTCATTTTTTGATAAGCTGCCGCGAATAATGTCTCCAGTTCTTTATGAGCTTGTTTAATCCCTTCTTGTTTGGCTGCTTTTATTCGCCGATTCATGTCTTGCTGATAGTTTTTTTCGATTTGTTTTTTTGCTTCTACTGAATGGCGCTTGATTTCTAGTTCTTTTTGGGACCAGGCAGCTGCAAAATCGGCATCGATCCTTGTTTTAGTGTCCGTTTCGATTACTTGCCGTTTTTCTTTTGCTTCCCGATCTAGTTCAGCAATCATTTTGTCGATGGCATCCATTGCCTCCATTGCTTGTCGCCTCCTTTAAATGGACCCTAATAGTAGGAAAGAAATAACGAAGCCTAAGATCGCGTACATTTCCACCATGACTGAGAACATAACTCCTTTGAAAAAGTGTTCCGGTTTTTTAGCTAAGATTTGAATCCCTGATGCGGCCACTCTTCCTTGTGCGATCCCAGAGAACAATCCGGTAAAAGCTACCGGCAATGAAGCCATCAAATAGGCCATTCCGGTCACCGTCGACATCTCTGCTGCCAAACTGCCGTAGATCATAAAGGCAATCACAAAACCATACAAACCTTGGGTTCCTGGCAGTAACTGTAGAATCAGTGCCTGCCCAAATTTCTCAGGTTGATTCGTTGTCAACGCCGCAGCTGCTTCCCCTGTCATTCCAACACCCTTTGCTGAACCAATTCCAGAAAAAATCGTTGCGATTCCCATTCCTATAATCGCAAATACCATTCCACCGTTGTTATTAATCAAGTAATCAATCATCTTTCTTTCCTCCGTTTTCTTTTTCAAAATCGACATATTTTTCACTCGGCTTAAAGGTGTCAAACGCCCGGCCGCCACCTGTAAAGAATTTGCCAAAAAATTCTACATATTGTAAACGCGCTGCATGCACGTAAGCACTTAGTAATGACAAAAAAATATTTAGCGCCTGTAAGATCACTAACAGAATGATCCCAACAGAAAATCGTGCTACCGGCGGCATATAGCCCACTAATAAATTAAAGGCAGCGGCGATACTGCCGCCAGAGATCCCTAACGCCATCAAACGACTATAGCTGACAAAATCGCCAATATAGCTTGTTACCCCATAGAGATCATAGATCCCCATGAAAAAACCGCCAACTTTGGACTTTCCTTTAATGATCGGCACAATCACGATCAGCAGCCCGCTAAGTCCTGCTATAATCAATCCTAATGTGACGAGTGCTGGGGCGGTAAAGAGCCAATTTCCAGCAGCAGCAACCAAAAGTCCCGCCAGCAAGCCTTGCCAAGAAAAGCCTTGATTGACAGCTGCTAAAAAATCTTTCTTGCGAATATTTTCCTTCGCGGCCAAATAAAGACCTGTAAACAATTGGATCCCTCCAAAAATCATGGATAATCCAAAAATAGCCATAAAGTCTTTCGCTGGCGATAACAAATGAAATGGCAAAGTCGCTCCGAAAAACGAGCCATAGATCAATCCCCAAATCATCGTAGGACCGGATAATGTTTGAAACAGCTTCATAAACCGTTTCGTCCCTTTAGGTAAACGGAAAAAGTGCAGGCCAATAGTGGTCACCAGTGCCATCAATCCGCCATAGCCCAAATCAGCAACCATCATCCCAAAGAAGACATAATAAAAAGGTGTCATCCAAGGCGTTGGGTCGATCTCATCATATTTAGGCAAACTATACATTTCCGTCAACATTTCAAATGGTTTGATAAACGAAGCATTTTGCAGTTTGACTGGAACTTGATTCGCAGTCAATTCTTCTAAGGTAGGTTCATTGAATGAGCAATAGACTTCGCCGTTAAAAGAATCTGCCAGCTCTTTTTCAAGAGTCTGTTGATCTTGTTGCGCGACCCAGCCTCTCAAAACAGTATGATGTTTGCCAGTGACCAATCGTTTTCGTACCATTTTTCGTTGTTCTTTTGTCAAAAAATATTCTTCTGCTTGCTGCAAACAAGCAATCTTAGTTTTATACGTGCCAATCTGATTTGCCAGCTGTTTTCGCTGATCCGCTAGCTCTCGCAGTTTTGCCTGGGCCTCGTGCAACAGCACTTTTGGTTTTTTCAGACTGTCCGTATTTTCTTTTTTTACACTATATCGCTGAAAAACATTCTCAACTTCTGCAGAAAGCTTCTTCGGGTAAAGACAACTGAAATTTGTCTTTTTTGTATCCGAATAAATCATTTCCAGGTAAACAGCATCAAGTTGTTTGAGGGTCGCTGATATGGCTTCCCAATGAGAACTTTCAACACTGCCACAAAAGAAAGTGGCAAATGCCAACTCTTTTTCTTCGAGAGAAACATCCAGGTTTTGCCATTCCATTCCCCAGGTTTCTGATTGAGAAGCGGCTTGCATCGCTTCATGATTTTTTTGCCATTGCAACTGCAACTCTTCAATTTGTTCGACAAGCGTCAAGACAGTTTGCTCTTGAAAGGAGTCTTCAAATGCAGGCAGTTGTAAAGATTGGCGTTGCCACTCTCGTATTTTGCCGCTTCCGCCTTGTCGCCGGATGAACAAGATTGCTTCTTGGATCCTGCGAAGCGTCTCTGCGTAGCTAGTCGCTGTCTCTTGTTGATAATCAGCAAAAAATTCTTTGAGCCATGGTTGATTTTCTGCATTTTCAAAGACATCTTCAATCTCAACCATCTGTAAGCTTTGCAGTTTTTTCAATAACCGCTCTTGATGGTTTTCGGGGGCGATCAAGGTCAGCTTACTTAGTTTCGTGACTGCCATAAGTTTGGATCACTCCTTCAACGATCTGATCGACCACTTGTTCTTGACAGCGACGAACATTTTCTTGGAGATCTGCAATAAACTGTTGTTTCTCTGCTTCGATCTGTTCCGTCGTTTTTTGCAACGTTTGTTGTAATTGTTGTTCAAGTGCGGACTGTTCACGCAGACATGCTGCTCTCAATTCAAGTACACGCTGTTGTAGTTCCTCCTGCTTCTCTTCTTCGTAATCAGACAGCGCCCGTTGCAATTGCTGCATCTGCTGTTGATTATAGGCTTCTGCCTCTTGCAGGCGTTTCAGTGCCTCTTCCATCAAAATATCCCTCCTATTGTCAAAGTAAACAAGACAATTGAAAAATAGACACAAAAAAGGCATACCTCGTAAAGAAGTATGCCTTCAAAAAAAAGATCGGCACGCCTTCAAGAATGTTCTCCTCACCCCTTGGAGAACGTGATCCTTGAAGCATCGAAATGCTCAACCTTTGTCTGTCTTCTATTCAATTCACTAAACAGTATAGCAAAAAAAGACGGACGATTCAAGTCAGTAAAGATTTCACTGAACCAATAATGACTTTAGCCTCTCTCACATTTATCCTTCTAATTTAAAAGCAGAGTAGTTCCGTTTTTGGCAGAATTATGTTACATCTATAGGGAAAGGATTGATTTTCTTTATGATTAGAACATTAGTTATTGCCAGTCATCCGTCCTATGACGACTCTTTATCTCAACGTTTTTTTAGCGAAAGTGCCAAGATGCCTAATGTCAGTGTTCATATGCTTGACAAAGTTGCGGGGGATTTTGATTTAGAGATTGAGTTAGAACGATTGCAAACGATCGATCGTCTGATTTTCCAGTTCCCCCTTTATTGGTACCAAGTTCCTGCAAAAATGAAATGTTGGATCGATACGGTTTGGGAGGCAGCCAAACCCTACTTATTAAATAAAGAAATCGGCTTTGCTCTTTCTACAGGCGTTGCAGCCAAAGAATTTCAACTAGGTGGAAAAGAAGGAGCCAGTTTTTCTGAAATTTTGCGACCTCTAACTTTAATGGCACAAAAATACCAAATGACCATCTTACCGGTTCTCGTTCTCGATCAGTTAATGTATAAAACAGAAAAAGAGAAACGGCGATTTGTGATCGACTATCAGCAGCTGCTGACAATGAAAGCCCCCTTTTCATTTGCTGCCAAACAACAGTGGTTTATTCAAAGACTAGAAGCACTGACAGCTGAAAATCCAAAACTCGCTCCTCTTCTCGATCAACTTATCCAAAATCAGGAAACCTTACTTGAATTAGATGAAGCTCTTGCTGAAATGGAGGCTTACGAATGAATGAGGCATGGATCCACTCCTTGATTGAAGAACAAACCGCGGAGACACTCAATTATCATGAGAAAGCCTTCTTGCAAGAATTAGAAGTGCTTTTGACACAACAACAAACACGAATTCAACTGAAGCAAGGCGAGTTGGACAGTAAATTATGGAATCCCCAAGACTGGTAAGACCATTTTTGACAACATGAAACGCCCAACAATTGATTGCTAAGCACAGTAAACGACGTGGCTGAATGAAACAGAAACTTGAAAAAACTAAGTGTTCTGCTAGCACGTCTCTGATTCCTATTTCAACTAACATCTACTAAATGGTAAAATCCCCCTAAGAGGTCGCTAGTCAGCTAACTCTTAGGGGGATTTCTATCTCAGGTGGGTGTATTGTTTGGAGTCAGTTCTTTTTGGTTGCTTCAATATACGCTTGTTGTAGTTTAGCAGTCACAGCTCCTAGCTGTCCAGTTCCCACCGGATGACCATCGATACCAACAATTGGCACGATTTCCCAGACAGAATTGGTAATAAAACACTCATCAAATTCTGCTAATCGATCAATCGCAACGGCTTCTTCCTTAACTGGTAGCTTCAATTCCTGACACAAGCTTAAAACTTTCATTTTTGTGATCCCAGGTAAAACCAGATTGCCATCCGGATGCGTATACACCGTTCCTTTGGAAACAAACCATAAATTTGAAGCGGAAGCTTCCGTAAAAAAGCCCTCTCGATGCAGTAGTGCTTCATCATAACCATTGGACCGAGCCTCCTCTAAAGAGAGCAGATTCCCCAAAAGGCTTAATGATTTGATGTCACAATGAAGCCAACGCTGGTCAGGGATTAATGTGGCTTGAAGACCATTACGCTGCATGTCCACTGGACGATGGAATGGAATAACATTTGCAGTAAGGACACTTTTTATCGTCCCTTGAGGAGGAAAAACATGATTTCGCGGACTTAAAACCCCTCTTGTCACTTGCAAATACACTTCTCCGTCAGTGATTCCCTCAATGTCGATCAATGAACGTAATCTGTCTTTGAGAATGGTGGTTTCATAAGGCAATGTCATTTTTATTTTAGCGGCACTGTTCTCTAGTCGCTGCAAGTGCTCTTCGGCCATGAACATTTTCCCTTGATAAATGCGAATAACTTCGTAGATTCCGTCTCCATACTGGTAGCCGCGGTCTTCGATATCGATTTGAACCTCTTGTCGATCAACGATCTCTTCATTCCATAAGACTTTCATGATAGCCTTCCCTCACTTTGCGATTTTATCAAAATTTTTTTTGGTAGATATAGGATAGGTCTTTACTATACCATTTTTCACCAATTTTTTTAAAGCCATTTTTTTCGTAAAAGCGCTGGTTTCTAAGGGAATATGCTGGTGTTTCTAGTATCCAGTAATCGACGGGAAATCGTTTTTCAAATAATTGCCAAGCAAGAGTCCCAACCCCTTTACCAATAAAATCAGGGTCGAGACAAAAGTAGCAAATCTGGTGTTTACTAGGATTTGCCACAATCAAACCAATAATGCCATTTTCTTGCAGCAGGTAAAGACTGAGATCTGGATCTTGCTTCACTCGTTTCAATAATTCTCCATTATGATAGCCAGATGGACCGTCTCGTTTGTCTGCCCCCAAATGGCATGCGGTATCTGCATCAAAAGAGGTCCGTATTATTTTTGCTAGTACAAAATCTTCTTTGTCCCCTGCATATTCAACGATTTTCATTTTCTTTTCCTTCTTGCTTTACATGTTTTTGCTGTTGATAATAGCGGGTCAAAGTGCCTGCCATGGCCATCACGATCGAATAGACCGGCAGCGCAACGATCATTCCTACAAATCCTAATAAATTCCCGGCGATCAATAATAAGAAGACGGCAATGATAGGATGGATATGTAGCACTTTATTCATGACGATTGGTGAAACAACATACGACTCGCCAAATTGAATGATCGTAATGCCAATAACTAACAAGACTGCTGTTTTCATATCTTGACTCAGAGCAAACAAGAATGCTGGTGCCGCGCCGATAAAAGGACCAAAATACGGAATGATATCTAGAACACCACAGATTAAGCCTAGTAACAAGGCATTTTGCAAGCCTAAAAATGTAAAGATTAGATAGCTGAAGACGCCAACATACAAACAGACAAGTAGCTTTCCGCTAATATATGCTGAAGCAGCTTGATGAAAATCTTGACACAACTGCAGAATAAGAGAGCGAAATTTTTTTGGTGCTTTCGAGACCAAAAGATCAGGAACCTTATGTCCATCTTTAAACATATAAACCAATAGCAACGGAATCGTGAACAAAACAATCGCTGAATGAGAGACGATTGCTACCAAACTTGTCAGACTATTCGTAGCCCCAGTGATAAACTGAGCAGCGAGATTACTGATTTGGTTGATATCCAATGAATCTAACAGTGGACCAAATAATTCCTCAAAAGAAGAATGATCGATATTGTCAATGATTCTGTTGATGATGTAAGGAATCTGATTGATAAAACGTGCCATTTCGTTAATCAGTGCCGGACCGATCACCTGAATGATTAAATAAGCAGCAAAGAGGATCAGAAGCAATGTGACATAAAGAGCGAGATGTTGATTGCTGCTCCTTTTTTTGATCAAATTGAAAAAAGGCAAAAAGATATAAAAAATAAATACAGAAATCAAAACGGGTAAAAAGACACTAGCAAAAATGGCTTCTAGCGGTCGGAAGACAAACAGAATATTTGAATAGATCCATATGCCTAGTCCCACCAAACAAATAAACACAAGTACTGCAAATAATTTCGACTTTTTTAATAGCTCCAAAGAAAAACCTCCTGTTTTTTTGTTAAACAATCATTACTAGTTTAGCATATTCACTATGTCTTAACCGATTTTTTTGTCACAAAAACAAAATTTCAATAAAATTATTTCATTAATGTTATTAAATTTGACGTTTTCTGAGTTCCCGCTAGAAAAACGAAACAAGAGGTTTGCTAGAGACAAGTCCTTGCTACGATCAAAAAAACTAGTGGCATCAGTCTGATAAACCTTCGATCACAACAGTCAAGATCAGCCATTATAAGACGACATCCAGAGGACGGCTTCTTTAGTGATCGAGTGTGTCTTCTTGGTTAAGACTTATGCCACTAGTTTTTCCTACTTCTTTTCTTACTTATTTACCTACTTACTTCCCTGTTTACTTTCCTACTTCTTTTCCTATTATTTATTAGGAAGATAGACCTTCACTAACTTTGTTAGCGGCATATAAAAAGGCGACCGCATGACTTTTCTCCACTGTTTGGAACCCGCAAGCTTCGTAGAAAGCCCGCGTTTTTTTCGTATCGTCAGTTAATAAAATTTTTTGACGAATTTTCGGGTAGTCTCCTACTATTTTTTTTAGTAACGTTTGCCCGATTCCCTGCCGCTGGAATTCTTTCAATACGAGTAAATCTTGGATATACAAAATCGTTTGCTGATCCGTTATTCCTCGCACCAAACCAACTAAGCGCTCTTGCTGCCAAGCAGTGATCATGTGGGATTGCTGAAGTGCTGCCCACAAGACTTCTGGTTCGCGAATATACAAGGACCAGCCAGCATCTTGATACAACGAAAGGATTTGTTGTGGGTCCTCTGGAAGGTGTTTGCTATAGTGAATCGTTGATGAATTGTTTTCTTTCTTTTGAATTGCTGTTCCTTGGCCGTTCTCTGAGACAGCTAGCCATTGGTTATAAGTGAGGCTAGTAAAGTGTTCTTTTCTTTGTTCATTTAACAGAGGAACCTCGACTGTTTGAGTTAACTGATAGACAAAACCGCATTTCTGTTGGACGCGCCAAGATTGTTCATTACCATCATAATAGCCTGCCCAAACCGTTAGCTTCGGTTCCCTGGCAAACTGATCAGCAAGGATCGCAGTCAACGCCTCCACTGTATAGCCTTGTCCCCAGTAAGCTTTCCCGATCCAGTAGCCTACTTCAACTGCAGGCGGGAGCATAAATTCTTTGCTGATTGGCATAATACCAATACTGCCAATCGGCATGCCATCTTTCAGACAAATAGCATAAGTCGTTTCATTCGTGTTAAAAACATCCGTAATAATTGTTTCGCTTTCTGCCACAGATTGATGCGGCGACCAGCCGGCTCTTGGGCCGATAGCAGGATCTTTTGCCAACTCAAACAACTCTTTGGCATCAGAATTCTGCCAATGTCTTAAAATTAAACGCGTTGTTTCTATCATCTCTTTCCCCTCTTTCGGACCTTTGCTGTGAGCATCCTATATATTTATTGCATTTCTAGCGCTATTTCTACCATTATTGGAAACACTTGCGTATTGTTGCAAAATAGCTTGATTTTTACTGAAAGTTATCTTCGCTAGCTTATTTCCTGCGATCAATTACGTTTGCGCGCCGTCGCCTTTCGCAAATGCTTGCCTTTCCTGTGCTTGTTTTCTTAATTTCTTTTGCGCTTTCTTCGATCCACGGTCGATATCTCGGTTAAATTTCCGTTCTGCAAATGAATGGAACAGACTCTCCAAGTCATACCCTGCTGGATATAATTCTTCTCTAGACATCAGAAGCTTGACTCTTCTAGTGGGAACGATAACCAATGATTCATCCAGCAAAATCTGTGCTTGACTGCTTTCTAAATAGGCATAAAACAAGCCCGTTTGATTTGTCTCTGTGTAAGAGATGCGATCGCCTTTTTTTAAAGTAGCCACGGATACTTGCTGTCGTTCTTTCTGGATGCCTTTAAATACTGCTTTTTCCGTTGGATACTGTTTCGTTTCTAAGTATCGTTGTGCTTTAGCAACGATTTCTTTAGAGATTGACATCTTTTCTGCGATCCAAAAGGCATTACTGGTACCCACAGCATCAGAAAGCAGCCGATATTTAGGTGTCAATGTTTCTGGATCAAAAGCCATTGCAGCCGTATGGAAATCTTGATGATCAATAGCAAACTGTTTGATTTCCCCATAGTGGGTAGTAGCGATCAAAAGCGCACCTGAATGATAGATGGCTTCCATGATCGCAATCGCTAAAGCAGCTCCTTCATTTGGCTCTGTTCCGCTGCCGATCTCATCCAGCAATACAATGCTTTGCCGTGAAGCATGCTTGACGATTTGGGCAATGTTGTTCATATGTCCCGAAAAGGTACTTAATGCGTTCGCTAAACTTTGTTGATCCCCAATATCCATCCACAGATTTTTCAAAAATGGAACCTGACTTCCCCCAGCATGTGAAGGAAAGAGACCATAGTGCGCCATCACACAAACCAGTGCCACAGTTTTTAACACCACCGTCTTCCCACCGGCATTGGGACCTGTGATCACCAGACAGCGAGCATCGTAACCAAGTTGTAATGACAGAGGAACTGCTGCTGCTCCTAACAATGGGTGTCGAACTTCCTGTAAGTCGATTACTTCTGCTTCATTGATTTCTAGCGGAACACCATGAATTTCACGACAGTATTTTGCTCGAGCAAAGATGATGTCCAATTCAACCAATACATCCAGACAGGTAAAAATTTCTGTTAAGTTTTCTGCAAGCAGTCCAGTCAATCCAGCTAAAATTTGATACTCTTCGGCAGTCTCCTCTGCTTTGGCCATTATCAAGCGATCGTTCAAGCGAATCGCTGCTTCTGGTTCAATGAAAACTGTTGCCCGTTTATTGGAGCGTTCAATAATCTGCCCTTTGATCTGATGTTGAAATTCGGAGCGCACAGGTAGTGTGTAGCGATCATTTTTTTGAATGATTCGTGCATCTTGTAATAGTCGTGGATCTTGCAAAAACTTTGAAAAGACTTTTTTCAATTCTGCTTCATGCTTGGCTATTTGTCCCCGGATTTTCCTAAGTTCACGACTGGCATCGGTGTCAATCCGGCCATTTCGGATTTTGTCAAAAATTGTTTGTGCGGTGTCTGAAAAATCCGTTAATCCTTGCGCATAGCCAGTAAGCCGCGGTGTCTGCCACTGGTTTTTTTCAAACATCTGACGGATCAATCGAAAAGACCGTAAAAAGTCTCCATAATCGATCAATTCTCTCGGCTCTAAAATCAAGCCTTTTTCGATTTTTGTCGTATGATGCAAAATATCAGACAGGCCCATGAATGGTACTTGTTGCCCAGAGCCTAAGAGGGCCATTGCTTCTTTTGTCTCCGCTAGTCTTTTTCTAGCGGAATGAATAGAAGAGGCCGGTTGTTGTTCGGCAAATCGTTGCTTGCCATAATCACTAAGGATTCGTTGACTAACAGTTGTTTTAATTGTGTCAAATTCAGTTTCTTGTGGGATATTCATATGAGGTCCTTTCTTGTGCCCGTGAAACGTCTCTCCTCCACGTTCAAAAAAAGTGTACAAAACAGGTGACAGTTCCCCATCACCTGTTTTTATCAATAACGATTTTGATCGGTATCTGCAGGCACAACAAATAAACTTAGTATTGTTTATTTGTTTAAATTTGCTGGTTAGATACCTAAGACACTCATCAAGAGACCTCTTTCTTTTTTTGAACGATTTTCTTTATTTTAGTATATCTATGATCGAATTGTCAACATCATCTATTCTGCCGGTTCATTATGTGTTTGCATATCCAATTCAGAATGTAATCGCTGGATCACTAGCTGTCGTTCCTCATCAGAGATTGCTTGGTAAGAAATCCCTGCTTCTCCTTGCAATCCATCTCCCGTAAAGCCTGTCCCCTGTATTTGATAGAGATCAACTGTTGTTAGGGTAGACTGGTAACTCGTTATTAATCGTGAGATCTGCTGAAAAGTGAGATCCGTTTGGCCGTTTTCTCCAACGATCGACATGAGCTCTTGGTACTGGAACAAACTTGACAGAGACAGCAATTCTTTAGCGAGGAGCTCAGTCACTTGTCGTTGTCGTCTCTGCCGGCCATAATCCCCTTCTGGATCATCTTTACGCATCCGAGTATACTGAAGTGCTGCCCAACCATCTAATTGAAGCTCCCCCTCTGGGTAATGAATTTTCTCAGCCGTAAACTCAAAATCGTTGTAAACTGTGATTCCGCCAATCGCATCTACAAGATCTACCATGCCATCCATATTGATCGAGAAATAATGATGAATTGGGATCTGTAAAAATTGTTCGATCGAAGCGATCATCATTTCGGCGCCCCCAAATGAGTGGGCATGATTGATTTTATCTTTGAAACCTTTACCAACAATCTCTACATAAGCATCACGAGGAATACTTGTAATGGATGTCCGCTTATTTTTTGGATTCAATGTCACGATCATGATCGTGTTCGCACGATAGTCTGTTTTTCGCTTTGAATCATTTGCGATACCCAAAAGGAGCAGACTTAGGGGTTCTACCTCTTCAATTACTGTTGCTTCTCGCCCTTTAATCGGTGCGTGCATGGTTTGAACCGTTTGTTCTGCACGAAGAACGATGCGCAGCGCATAGACTGTTCCAACGGTCACAAGCAGTGTTAAACTAACCAAAAGCGTCAGCCAAACTTTCTTTCCATTCGTCATGGTCTTCTCCTTTGCTTGAATTTATCGGATAAATTATTACTTTTACTCGTAAGAATCCTTTCAGTCCATTCATAAGTCATCAAAGTGATCCCACTTGCTAAACAGATACTTGCGAGGGTATCGCTTGGGTAATGAACGCCTAAATAAAAGCGGGAAAATATTACTAAAAGAATGAAAGAGCCGCCGAGGATAGCCAACAGACCTTTTTTCTTAAACAAAAATCGAGTGAAAAGCAAACAGGTAGTCACCAGTGTAACAGCTAGCAGGGTATGGCCACTGGGAAAGCTGTATGAATCGCGAACCATCCCAGCTTCTAGGACTGGGCGTGGCCGCTGAATCAGCCATTTCATCACTTGACCGATACCACTCACCACAATCAGATTTCCTATTCCCCAGATTGCCCAAACTCGTTGCTGCTTTTTCCATAAATAGATGCCCAAAAGCAGAAATAAACCAGTTATTGGTAGGATTGTAGCAGTCGAAGCGATGCCCAACATGATTTGGTCTCCTAAAGCAGTGCGCATCTGAGGCAAATTCCAAAAGAGTCGGTCCATCCTTTGAAACCAGTGTGGCTGATGCAAGACTAGGATCGTCAATAAAAAAAACAATGCAATAAAGCTAAGACTGACCGTCATCCGACGAGTTCGATTGAACATTTTAGTAAACTCCTTTAACTTATTGGGAAAGTTTTTTTCGGGGCATACGCCTTCTCCAGCCCAAAAATAATGCCTAAAGAGAGACCAACTGCAATCAGCGAGGTCCCACCTTGACTCAGAAATGGTAGTGGAATACCCGTCAAAGGCAGTAATCCAATCGCCGCCCCGATATTTTCAAAAATTTGAAAGACCAAACCAAAAACAAACGTGATCGATAGATAGACCGAGGCTTTATTATTTGTCCGCAATGCTGCAAAAATGATCTGATAAATCAAATAAAAATAGAGAAAAATCACTAATGAACTGCCTAAAAATCCAAATGATTCTCCGATGACTGTAAAGATCATATCGGATTCACGCACAGGAACGTAGACAGGAATGTGCGTGTCACTTGCCCCGAGGAGACCACCTGAACCAATTGCCCACATACTTTGTACTTGTTGGTAAGCAATCGAGTCTTGATAAGCAAAAGGATCTGCCCAAGCTTTGACTCGATCCAATTGATAGGGTTTAAAATGCAATCGAAACAACATCGTATTCCCCCAATCAGTAAAGACTAATAGCAATAACAGTCCGCCAACCACAGCCAATACCGTAAAAATTACTGTCAACAGTTTCCAATGGACACCGGAAATAACAAATAGTGCGCCGAGCATTACGATGAAAACCAAACTAGTACCAAAGTCCCGTTGCATATACATCAATAGAAAAGTCGGCAAACTATAAAGCACTATTTTTAGAATGTAGAAACAGTCAGATTTGATTGTTCGCTGAATCTGTCTTTTTTCATATAAGAGTGTGAGATACACCATAAACAATACAAAAGCCAATTTCATAATCTCAGAAGGCTGCAATGTGAAACTGCCGATTCGGATCCAACGTTTTGTATGGGTCAACTCAAACATGACGGGATCATAAAACCAGTACAATAATGTCATCAATCCTAGAGAAAGAACATAAAAGATGCCAGAGAACCGCAATAAAAAAGTCGTCGAAAGTAAACTGCCCGCAAACAATGCGATTGCGGCAATGATGCAAAAAAAGAGTTGCCGCACAACAACCGGTCCCGGATCAATGCCATCCAGCACACTGGCACCATATTGAACCGCAATACTCAATAAAAAAAGTAAGAAAACCGGTAGAATCAGTGCATAATTCACTTCATGTCGTTTGAAGTACTTCATTTGCTTCCCTCCCTCTTTCCAATTTGAGGCAAATACCAAAAGCAAACGAAAGAATAAAGTAACTGGAGCCACCATAACTAATAAATGGTAAAGGAACCCCTGTCATAGGCATTAACCCTAAGATACTTGCGATGTTGATACTTGTTTGCAATAACAACAATGTGGCAGTTCCTAATAGAATCAAGCCTATTTGTGAATCAATAGCTGTTGCCGAACGAATAAACAGGCGCAACACAATTAGAAATAATAATCCAATTACAAAAATCCCTACCAAAAGGCCAAGCTCCTCTACCAATACCGAAAAAATGAAGTCTGTCTCCGCAACGGGTAAGAACCCTTTTTTCGTGATGCTATTGCCTAAACCCAACCCGCTTAATCCGCCATTGAATAATGCATAATAGGAATGAATCATTTGGAAACCTTGACCATATGGGTCAGAAAATGGATCTCCAACAAGTTGGATCCGGTTGTATACATGCATGAAGAATTGTGGTAACCAGCCGTGTTGTCCTAAAAAGAGGACCGCACCTCCTAAAAGAAATAAACTGGAAATCAGTGCAGTAAATAGCAGGAATGTGACTTTGACTGGCACTTGAACAGTCGTGATCATAACAAAAGCCAAAAATAGTAAAATCATTACTCCTGCAACTTTAGGCTGCATTAGAACCAGCCCACAACATAGAAATAAGAGAAAGAGCGGCTTTTTTAATTCATTGAAAGATCGTTTGTCCTTAAAATAGTTTGCCAAATAAAGAATCATACCGACATTTGTTATTTCTGAAGGCTGAAACTGAATACCAAAAATCGAAATCCAGCGCTGAGCACCGTTAACTGATACCCCGAAAAATGGCAGGTAGGCCAACAGTAACATGACAATGCCAAAGGCCAATAGTCCCACAGCTAACTTTTTGCTTAACAAAATTTCGACGCGGGTTTTTTGAATCAAAAGAATCATTCCCCAACTCAACAGCAGAAAAATCAGTTGTCGCTGGAACAACGCGGCCGGTGCACCCCCAGCAGTCATCAACCGGTAAGAACTTGCACTATAAATCATTAAAAGACCGATGATACTCAACAGCAAATAAGCTGTGATAAGTAACCAATCGATCTTTCTCTTTTTACTCATATCGTCCACTCCTTCCCTTGGAGCAGGTGATTTCAGACGTTATTTATTTTATCCATTTACGTTTTGAAACATACTCAAGAAAAGAAAAAAAGCCAAACTTCTCTCAAGACGTTCGACTTCGCAAGCAATCTCATCGTCCGAGTTTTGGCACTATACAACGTAAAGAAGAAGCAAATTAGTAGTATTTATTTCTTCTTAGCTATTTTATGAAGAGCCTTAATCCGACAATTCCTGTTTTACACATTGGCGTCTTTCGACGTTTCTGCGCAATAGCTTATGTTTGTATAGGAGCCTCACCTAACAAGGTTATCCGTTATTTTTATTCATCCTGAATGTTACCTTTTGTTCCTCATGATGACAACTGAATTCCGCAATTTTGTGTTTTTCTTTAATTATTCTTAAACATCTTTAAGCAATTGACTAATTCCCCTGTTTTCTCACAGCTCATTGAATCGCTGCCTTTTTTAGTTAGAGATTTCTCGTTATTTTCAGGACAAAAAAACTGCAACAGCCATTTGCCATCGATCCATCGAGACCCAATCAACTGGCAACTATTTGACTGAAGTTCAGCCATCAGTTGCAATGATCATGGATCAAAAATGAATCAACTTGGTAAACGGCGTTGCAGTCATTCCTTGTACCTATTTAAAGGATCAGTCCGCATTTGATTATTGGCGAATCAAATAATCAAATGCGCCTAACGCTGCTGTTGCTCCTGAACCCATCGAAATAATAATTTGCTTGTAGGCACTGTCTGTACAATCTCCGGCAGCAAAAACTCCAGCAAGATCTGTAGTTCCATGTTTGTCGACAATGATTTCATTGCGTTCATTCAAAGCCACTCGATCTTTCAGCCATTCTGTATTCGGCATCAAGCCAATCAAAATAAAGACGCCTTCCACAGCTAAAGTGGCTTCACGATTTGTCTGCCGATCCACATAAGTCAGCTGCTCCACATGATCGGAACCCGCAATTTCTTTGGTAGCAGCATTGGTGATGACCGTCACGTTTTCCAATGTTGCTAGTCGTTTTTGTAAAACAAGGTCTGCTTTTAATTCCGGCAAGAACTCCAATACATAGACATGTTTTGCCATACCTGCCAAATCAATCGCTGCTTCAATACCAGAATTACCGCCACCAATAACTGCCACTTCTTTACCAGCAAACAACGGACCATCGCAGTGAGGGCAATAAGCGACCCCTTTATTTTTAAACTCTTGCTCTCCCGGAACGTTAATGTTCCGCCACCGTGCACCAGTGGCAAGGATCGCTGTCTTTGTTTTCAACACAGCACCATTCTCTAATTCCACTTCCACGAATTCATTTTTGCGGATATCTTTGGCACGTTGTCCTTTCATGACATCTACATTATACTCATTGACATGTTCTTCCACTTGACGCATTAATTTCGGTCCTTCTGTGTAAGGTGTACCGATCATGTTTTCGATTCCTAATGTTTCCATCACTTGACCACCGAAAGTTTCCACCACCATGCCTGTATTGATCCCTTTACGGGCAGCGTAGACAGCAGCACTTGCACCTGCTGGACCGCCCCCTACGACCAACACGTCAAACAGGTCTTTATCTGCAAACGAGTCTTTGCTAGTCGGACCAGCAGCTTGTTCAAGTAATTGTTCGATCGTCTGACGACCGCTAGCGAATTCTTCCCCGTTCAAAAAGACGGTTGGTACGGCCATAATTTTTTTGGCATCTACTTCCGCTTTGAACATACCACCTTCGATCATCGTATGACTGATATTCGGATTCAAGACAGCCATGATATTCAACGCCTGTACGACATCCGGACAATTATGGCACGTCAGACTAACATATGTCTCAAAATGCAAAGGCTGAGAGATTTGTTTGATACGGTCTTGAATCGCTTGTTCGACCTTTGGCGCCCGGCCACTAACTTGCAATAAAGCTAAAATAAATGAAGTAAATTCATGCCCGAGTGGAAGACCTGCAAAAGCAATGCCACTGTCGATACCTGGTTGCATAATTGTAAAGCTGGGTGTCCGATCTGCAGTTGCTTCTTCGATCGTAATACGTTCGGACATTTCTGCGATTTCTTCTAAGAAATCACGAACCTTTTGTGAGGCGTCATCAGTACCAAGACTAGCTGCGAAAACAATTTCAGATTCCAGCATTGCCAGATACTGTTTCAGTTGTTCTTTAATTCCATTATCTAAAGCCATGTCAACCTCCTATATTTTTCCAACTAGATCAAGACTTGGTGTTAAGGTGTCTTCTCCTTCTTTCCATTTAGCTGGGCAAACTTCACCTGGATGTGTCCGGACGTATTGGGCAGCACGAATTTTGTCGATCAATCCACTAGCATCGCGTCCAATTCCATCCGCATTGATTTCAACCGTTTGAACAACGCCATCAGGATCGATAATAAAAGTACCTCGTTGCGAAAGGCCACTTTCTTCATCCAGTACATCAAAAATACGAGAGATCGTGTGAGAAGGGTCAGCAACCATAATGTATTCGATCTTGCTGATTGCATCAGAGTGATCATGCCATGCTTTGTGGGTATAGTGAGTATCTGTCGAAACAGAATAAACTTCAGTTCCTAGTTCTTTCAATGCTGCATATTGACCTTGTAGATCTTCTAATTCCGTTGGACATACAAATGAAAAATCTGCTGGGTAAAAGCAAACCACATTCCATTTTCCTTTGAAATCTTCAGATGAAACGTCGATAAATTTTCCGTTGTGATAAGCTTGTGCTTCAAATGACTCAATTTCTTTTCCAATTAATGACATAGCGATTCCTCCAATTAGAATTATTATTTGAGAATAATCTCTCTTAATTATTAGTCTAAAGCCAGTGGAATTGCAATAGTCTCTTTGCATTTTTTTAAACAAAATGAATTTCTCCTCATAAATGAGCGTTTCACTTTCATTTTAAAATGATTTCTGGGAAAATAAATAGATTCACTTTTCTAACAATTATATCCTCAAGGTTACTCATTCTCATTTACAAGGATATTTTCTCAATAACTTTAAGTCACTTTTCACTTTGTCAAATTCATCAAAGTGAAAAGTTTTTATTTGTCCAAACCGATAAGAAAAACACCTGAAGGACTCCTCTTCTGCTCTAGCAGAACCTCGGATCTTTCAGATGTTTATCAAAAACTATTTCAAGAAATTCCTTAGCGCTTATTTTTCTGATGAGGCAAAAAGAAATCTTGAAAAACCCCACCCAAGATGAAGATTACCCATGAATAGGCCCAGCTTCCTGTTGAAAATGACCAGAGGAAGTAAACCACAAGGATCACTGGCCAATAAACCGTATTAAAAAAGCGAACTTTTCCTGCGGATTCTCCATAAATGTGTTGCGCTGCCCGTGGTCCGGGTTCATCTTCATTAGAAATAAAGTAAACGCCATCGGCCATTTTGGCAAATCCTGTGCGGATGATACTGACATAGACGATAAAGAATACTCCTAATGCAACTGCCGCAAAAAACAGTCCTAAAGCTAAACCACTGGGAATGTAAAGAATAGCTTCCATCAAGAAAAAGGGTGTCACCGACAGAATACATGCAGAAATCCCTAGCACCAGACCAAATCGAAAACTCTTTTCATAATCTTCCAATTGCTTCCTCGCCTCTTGTTTTACTTCTTGATCAAATGGACGATCGTTTAATTTTCGTTTTGATGCAGAATAGTTCAAGCCGGAGGTAATAATAAAGCCCACGCCCAATGCAACAAACATGAACATGACTAATAGTCCTAAGCCACTATCGATTTCATTGGCAAAAAAGAGAAATATTCCAAGAGAAGCGATACATAACGCAATACCTAAAGAAAGTGAGAAGGCAAAACGGCGAATCTTCCCCCAAAAATCAAAGGCTTCATCGATTGTAATAGCATCTAACCAGGCTTCTTCTGCAGTATCTTCTGACTGCGCTACTTGCAGTTCTTGAAGCAACTCATCAATTGATCCAAATTCACTGATCACAGCCCCGATTGCTTCATGCTCGCTTTTTCCTTGTTCAATCAATTCATGGTAATGGTCTTCCATGATCGCAGCCAAATCCTCTTTGGCTTTCTTTGTTTCTGGCGTGGTGGGTACATTCAAAAACAAACTATCTAAATAATCCCGGATGGTTTTCATTTTGCTCCTCCTTGTAAAAAGCGCTCAACAACAATTTTTGTTTGCTGCCACTCTTGTTTTTTTACTTCTAAAAATTCTCTTCCTGCCTCACTGATTTGATAATAGGTGCGTTTCTTTCCATGAGTCACTTCTCCAGGATACGAGCGGATCAATCCTTGTTTTTCCAAACGTGTGAATGCAGAATACAATGTTGTTTCCTTAATGATATAGAGCGAATCTGTTTTTTCACGTATCTGTTTTGAAATGTCGTATCCATAGGAATCATCTTTGGAAAGAATCGATAAGATGATTGCATCATTGTATCCCCGAATTCCATCGCTGGATATCACTCGATCCCCTCCTTAAAATTACTTTACCTGTCGTAATAATTATAAATCAATTACTACGACAGGTAAAGTAAATCTGTGATTCTTTTTTTAATTCAGTCTTGAGACCGAGAAACATCCGCTAACGGTTGAACATCAATTACCGGTAAAAACACTTCATCAAATTTTATGAAACTCCCACCTTCTGTTAAAACTTTGATCTGCTGTCCTTCTCGAAGCTGCCAACTGTCGCTGCTTTCGAAATAATACAGACCAAAATCTGATGAATAACGTGATTCCGCGTTTTTCTTCGTCTGAAAACATGCATACCCATCCTCATAGACTTTCATGACCGTCCCTTCGACCCATTCCTTTTGAGGCGGGAAAAAAATCATCTTTACGCAGATTATCCAAAGCGCAAGTAAACCCGCACCGACCAAATAGTTTTTGTGCCCCGGTTTGGAGGGCCAATAATAGGAAATGAAAACCAACAACAAAATAGCTAATCCGCTGCCCATTAAGACTGTCCCCCACTTTGGCGCGAGCCCCACCTCTGTTTGTAATGTAATTTTTTCTGCCAAAGTCAATAGCTCAAAGTCTGCGATCGGGATCAGGTTCACCCGAAGAAATAATCCCCCTATTAACAGTACTAAACCTAAGGCAGCCGCCAGCAAATATTTGTGCATTTCGGAATCCGCTCCTTCCCTTTGAACCTAGCATACCTGAAAAAAACTAAATTTGGTTTAAATTGAATAAATTGTTTTCAATACAAAAACAGTTGCGAACATCCAACATTCGCAACTGTTTCTCATTTAAGCCATCCTTATCCGATAACAAGCCTTTAATCTTTTGCAACAGCCGGTTCAACATCAGACAACATAATGTCCAATGATTCGATCCCAGATCCTGCTAAATACCAAACTTGCGGATTTAATTCGATCACTTTCCCGTTTTTTCCAGCAGTTGTTTGCTGAACCAATTCATTTTCAGTCAACGTACTCTGGCTTGTATCCCCACCGATTGCTTTTGTACGATCAATAACAAAAATAATATCGGGATTTTTTTCCAGTAAATATTCATAAGAAATATTCTGCCCATGAGTCGATGCTTCTAATGTATCATCGACTGGCGTAAACCCAAATGTATCATAAACAATGCTATATCTTGATCCCAAACCAAAGGCAGAAAGACTACCTTCATTCATCATGACAACTAATGCTTTTTCCTTGCTGGCTTCTGCAGTTTCAGAAAGATTCGCGATTCTTGTTTGCAGAGCAGTCAACTGTTTCTTGGCTTCCTCTTCTTTTCCAAAGATTTGGGCAATAGTTTGAATGTTGTTATCGATCGATGACCAAGTGTTTTCGTTGTCTACACTTAGAAAAATCGTTGGTGCAATTGCTTCCAGATCTTTTTGAAAGTCTCTTTGGCGGCCAGAGATAATGATCAAATCAGGTTGGATCTGATTGATTTTTTCTAAGTCAGGTTCTTTGATACCACCTGCAGAATCAACCGCAGCATAACTCTTTAAATAGTCAGGCATATTGCTCGTAGCAGCTCCTACAACACGATCTCCTACGCCTAAAGCATCCATTGTATCAAGTGCACTGTTATCGAAAACAACGACTTTTTTTGGTGAAAATGGCACAGTCACTTTGCCATTACTATCTGTCACTTCGATTTCGGCAGGCGCCGCTGCAGCCGTTGAGGCACTTGTTGACTCTCCTTTTTCTTGAGAGCCGCATCCTGCTAACCCCGTGATCATTACCAATACAGCCAAACTAAATACTATTTTTTTCATATACTCCTCCTATGGTCTCTTAATTAAAATAATAACAAAAGCGCTGTCCATCCACTTCGACTATCTTAACTTCTAAGTCATAAAGTTCTTTTAAAACAGGCTCTTGGATCACTTCTGCAACTGTGCCTGTTTTGAACAAACTTCCTTCTTTCATCGCTACGATATGGTCTGCATATCTGGCAGCAAAGTTGATGTCATGCAATACGATCAATACGGTTTTCCCATGATCTTTGACTAATTTCTCCAATAAGTGCATCAACTGATTGGCATGTTTCAAATCCAAATTATTCAGCGGTTCATCCAAAAGGATATACTCGGTATCTTGGGCAAGAATCATCGCCAAATAGACCCGTTGAAGCTGCCCACCAGATAATGCATGGATCGAGCGTTGCCGAAATGATTCTAAAGATAAAAGTGTTAATGATTCTGAAATGATTTGTTCATCTTCTGGCGTTGATCGTCCCCGATTATAGGGAAACCGACCAAAAGACACCAGTTCTTCTACGGTCATATCAACCGTAAAACCGTTACTCTGTTGCAAAAAAGCGAGATTCTTAGCTAATTCTTTCGAACGCCATTGTCGAATCTCCTTTTCTTTGAAATAAACTTCTCCAGTAGTCTGCTCCAACATGCGGCTGATAATCGAAAGCAATGTACTTTTTCCGGCACCATTTGGACCAATAAAGGCAATCAATTGATTTTCCGGCAACTGCAAGGACAAATCAGTCAACACGCGCTTGTCTTGATAACTCTTTTCGATTCCTTTTGTTTCAATCATTGTCCTTTCCTTTCTTTGACTAGTTTTCCTAAAAAGAAGATTCCGCCTAAAAATTGAATCACTGTATTGATCGTTGTGTTCCATTGAAAGACTTGCTCAACAAAAAATTGGCCGCCGACTAGTAATAAAAACCCTAAAAGTGCTGATCCAACAAACAATGTGCCATGTTTATATGTTGGAAATAACTGATAGGCAATCGTTGCCACGACAAATCCTAAAAAGACGGATGGTCCTACTAAAGCAGTAGCAGTCCCCGATAATAAAGACAGCAAGAAAAGACAACTCTTCTGGATCATTGAAACCGATAGGCCTAAACTTTTTGCATTTCGAACACCCAAGACCATAACATTCAATTCTGGAATCAATAGCGATAATCCAATCAGCCCAATTAAAATAATTCCAGCAGCCAGTAATAAATGCTGACTATTGACATTGCTAAAACTTGCAAATAGACGCCCTTGCAACAAATCATATTCATTGGGATCCATGATGACTTGAAGAAATGAACTGATACTAGTGAACATAGTACCGCTGATCATTCCCGCCATCAGTAATAGAAACAATTGATTATTGGCTTTTTTATAAAAGGTCTGAATGATGACACTGCTTAATGTCCCGGTAGCTAAAATCGAAAACAAAAAAACGAAAGGTGTTTCCTGACTCAACATGCGGATTCCTCCTAAGAAGAAAAATAGTATCGTCTGGATCAGCACATATAATTGATCCAATCCTAAGATACCGGGAGTCAGATACCGATTTTGTGTCAGTGTTTGTAAAGTGATCGTGCTAAACGAGACAGCTATTGCTACTAAGCCAAAGGCCACTATTCGCTTTCCCCGTAATTGCAGTGCGAAGGACCAATTGCCATATGTATTGTAGGTAAGGTATGCGCCAACAGCTATCCCGATGAGTATGAACAAGAACATATAACGCCGGATAATTCTCATACCATTTTTCTCCTCATCAATAAGACTAGAAAGCTAATACCGCCAATCGTTCCTGCTACAACGCTGACCGGCAATTCATATGGGGCTATTAAAATCCTTGCTAGCAAATCACACAAGAGCAAAAAGGCACTGCCGGAAAAACTGATCAGAAAAAGGTTGTTTCGAACATGGTCTCCTGCAAATAAAGCAACGATATTAGGGATGATCACACCAAGGAATGGAACACTGCCTACTAAAAGCAAGACCACACTACTGGCAAAAGCAACCAGTGCAAATACGAGCAAGCGTAAAACGTGGTAGTTGATGCCAAGATTTTTTGCAGCTGTCTCTCCTAACCCGGCAATCGTTATTTCATAGGCAAGGAAATACAAAAGAGCAAAAATTGGTAGTGTCAGATAAATCAATTCATAATTGCCCTCGATCACGGTAGCAAAGTTCCCCTGTAACCAGGAAGAAACATTTTGCACAAGTTGAAAGCGGTACGCAAGAAAGGAACTGACTGCGCCAATCACATTCCCGAACATCACACCCGTTAAAGGCAAAACCATCGGATCTTTCTTAGGGATCAAGCGACTTAGCCATAAAAATAGCAAAACCCCCGCATAAGAAAATAAGAAAGCAGCGGTTGTTCGCAGGAGTCCAGATGCATTGGGCAGCCATAACATGACGATCAAGATCCCTAGGCGGGCACTGTCAGTCAAACCGATCACGTCTGCTGCAACAAATTTATTTTGCATCAGATGCTGAATGATTTTTCCACATAAGCTCATGACAGCCCCTGCAAGCAAGAGACTAATCGTACGAGGAACGCGTACTTTCAGCAATATCATCCAATGACTCTCTTCTCCTGCCATTAAACCAGCTAAAGACATGTCATGTGCGCCCACAAATAAAGACCCAGTGATCAACAAGAGAAGCAAAATGGCCAGACTCATTTTTCTCATATACTAACCCTTTCTAATGAGAACGATTCTCATTCTCTCTAGTTAGTTTAAGCGATTCCGCTTTTAATGACAAGGCTTTTTGCAAAAAAAAAGATAAACCTACTCTTAACGTAGGTTTATCGAATAAAAAAACTTTTAATATATAACACATTTAATTCACATGAGATTTCAAGAGACCTTCGATGGCCAATTGATTCAAAAAGTGCAGCGGAAAAGATATCGTTGGATTGAAAAAGTAATCCATCGTAGCCAATTGATCAAGAGTCATGTAAGATGTGATCAACGTAGAGACCGTATTGATGATCTCCAAACTGCCGCGATCGCTTGTAATGATCTGCCCTCCCATGATTACTCGTGTTTCCTTGTCAAATACCAGTTTCAATGTCACTTCAAAATTATTTTCTACTTCGAAAAACGTACGTGCATGGAACGTACGTGTGACAGAATCGACGTCAAAGCCATAATAAGGTGCTTCCGTTTCATTGATTCCAGAGCTGCTCACAAAATATCCAAAGAGCTTGCTGACCACTGTGCGCTGCATTTTAGGAAAAGGGATTTTTTTTGCAGACAAAATATTTGTTGCCGCGACGATACCGGTTCTATACGCATTGGTCACCAGCGGTACATAGAGTGAACTGTCTGAATGATTGAATGGGATCGAGACTAAGTCGCCGACAGCATAAATGCTTGGATCGGAAGTTTGCAAGAATTCATTGGTGTCGATCGTCCCATCTGGGTTCAACTTCAGAAAGTCAGCGACCAGGTCAACATTCGGTCTTGGATTGACTGCATAGACAACGATATCCGCTGGCAAAAAAGTGCCATTGGCAAGTTCAATTCCCGCCAGCTCTCCGTTCGTAGTTTGTTTTGCTGCGACCACGCTGCTGTTCAGATAGATTTGTAAATTTTCTGGAAAACGTTCGATCAAAATCTGAGAAATCTCTTGGTCGAAGTAGCGGAAAAGCAAAGTATCCATCCGATCAATCAAGAAGACCTCTTTATCCTGTCCACTTAGTGATTCCGCTAATTCAAAACCTATCAGACCGGCACCCACAATGGCCACTTTCTTGGCTTCCTGTACTTTGCTTAGAGCTGCTCGAGACTGGGCAATCGTTTTGTACGTGGTAATGTGCTCTTTGACTTCTTCCGTAAAAGCATTCCGAAAATTACTGGACCCCATAGCTAAAATCAAATAATCATATGAGATCGTGTCTTTTTCGACACAACTAGCCGTTGATGTTTCAAAAGAAACGTTTTTTTCTGCCGCTGCAATCTTTACGACGCGGCTATTGAGCATCACATTGATCCCTTCTGACAGTAATTCACTGGCAGTAGCAGTGCGGGAATCTTCTAGACGCTCAATATATCCCTCTAATACTAAGTTCAAACTGCTAGCGATATAGCCCAATACATTGGATTTTTCAATGATGATCACTTCAATTTTATCATCCATCTGTTTTAAATGACGGGCTGCTGCTATACCAGCATGAGAGCCTCCAATAATGACAATCCTCATAACTTCTCCAACTCACTTTCAAGATTTTCCCTTCGAATTTCATCAATCACTTGATGCAGCCGTTGCTCTTCAAAACGATCGATCACACCTGTCAAGACCAGGAGCTTTTTGTAGTGATAGTTTTCGGCAATCTGCGGTTGATCCACAATCAGCAGATCATAATCGGTTGCTTGTGCAGTTTCCACCTGCATGTAAGGATACCCAGAAAGCTGTTTGGCCAAAAACCGCCGCAAAACATCCGTACGTAATTGATTTTGAGACAGCAGAACACCGATTTTCAGCTCTTTTTGTTGTTTCTCTTGCAACCATTCAATAACAAACGACAAATCATGGATGAGCTTTCTCTGTTTCTCCTCAGAAAAAGGCCCAGTGGCTTGTGCCAATGTTTCAACTGCTTGATTCGCTACTTCCGTGATGGTTCCCCGCAAAAAATGCGGAGGAAAATCGGCAAATGAAGTCAACGAGCCCTTCAAGTAGCGTGCTCTAAGAACGATGATTGCTAAAAAACGACTGATTTCTGGATAATGAACTTGTATATCAAGAGATTCATCCGCAAAAGTTTTCATCAATACTTGACTCTCAGCGGCTAAATCTAGCATAAATTCCGAATCAGTGTCCTGCTGGTGATCCATGACTACTAATCCTTCCATCATCAAAAACAAATAGAGGTAAACAGCTTCGTAGTCACTCCACGAAATGGCAAAACGGCTGAGATAACGTCCTAAAATATTTCGTAGCACTTGAAAAGTAGGATCATTTTCTACTTGTTTTAAGAGGCCTTTCGATGACTCATGTTGCTGGGAACTCCTAAAATCGAAACGGGCTTCCATCAAACCAAACCATAAGACCAATTTCCAATTATTCCGTGGATCAATTGATAAGCCAAGTTGCTGTTCAATCACCCGAATCAAGTTTCGAATAGCTGGACTCTTAAAGGTTTCATTGATTTTTGCTAACGGATAACTCTGCGAAAAAAACGAATAAAAGAAAAAGCGGATTTGGCGCTCATCGCCGATCAGTTTCTTATTTTTCAATTGAAGACTAAATTCCTCCAACAAGTGATTGATCGATTTGAAATGACGAAAAAGCGAGGCCTCGCTAAGCGTCAAATCCAACATGAGTTTCGTTGTCGATCCTTCGCGATGGAAAAAGAGATATTCAATAATTTGAAAATCCACCGCTTCTGATAAATACGCATAAAAAAAATGCTGAATAGAAAAATCAAGCGGTAATGTTAAATGCAAACGATCATTCTCTTTTGTTTCTAACAATGCCTCTGCATGGAAAACAGAAAGATTGTCACTCAAATGCTGAATCTCCTTTTGGAGCGTCGGTGAAGAAATGGATAACTTATTTGCAAGAGTTTTATAGGAAATTTCTGAACCATGCTGAAAGAAGATGGTCAATATCTGAAAATGGACTTGCTGATTTTTTTCTAATAGTTGCATCAAATTCATCGATTCTGCTCCTTTTTCATTCTAGTTCTAATTTCCCAATAAACGCTTCGTTTGTCAACCATATTGAGCGATAGGATTTCACAGTATATGTCAAAACCGAGAATATTTCTTTGCTTCTCTAAAAGAGTCCATGGTAAAATTTGAAAGAAAGGAGCACGCATGTTAAAAAAAATATTCTTCTTTTTCCAAAGCGATTTATTATTTTCGATTTCTTTCTTTTTGGCGCTTGTTGCGAGTTCATTTGGACGTTTTGATGTCCACTTTATTGATTTTCAAGTGATTTTGACCTTGTTTGGTCTCATGCTGACTATTAATGGGCTTGAAAAAGCCGGTTTGTTGAATTTCATTGGTCAACGTTTGCTCTCTAAGAGTCATTCTCTCCGAGCACTGATTCGAACGATTGTTTTATTAAGTTTTTTCAGCTCGATGGTACTAACGAACGATGTGGCGATCCTGACTTTACTACCTATGTATCTTCTGATCACCAAAGGCATTCAGGAACAAAAAAGCGTTCTTCTCGGCGCAGTTTACCTGATTGTAGCCGCTAATTTAGGCAGCAGTTTATTTCCCTTTGGGAATCCGCAAAATCTCTTCTTGTTTTCTTTTTATAATTTACCTTTGACTACTTTTTTGCAAACGACAGGTATGATGGTTGTCCTATCATTAACTCTGTTAGTAGGATCCATTCAATTATTGCCAGCATCCCCTCTCATCATCAAAAAAACCACGCATTTTTTTGAGAAAAAATACATGGTACTTTATCTTGGTTTAATGGCACTGATGATTTTGGGAATCTTTCATGTCGTTCCTTTCGTCCTCTCGGCATCGATCGTAGCATTCGTGGTCTATTTTTTTCAAAAAGAGCTCTTTCGTTCAGTGGATTACCGTCTCTTAGTCACATTCGCTTGTTTCTTTGTGATTATCGGAAATATCAACGAACAAGACAAGTTGATTGAAATGATCCAACCCTTCTTCCAAAAAGAACAACAAGCCTTTTTAGGCAGCATCACCCTTTCTCAGGTGATTTCCAATGTCCCAGCAGCGATTCTGATTGCTCCTTTTACAACCTACAAGAAAGCTGTTTTGTTGGGGGTAAATGTGGGTGGCTTGGGCACATTGATTGCTTCGTTAGCGAATTTGATTGGTTACAAATTGATCAAGCAAGCTCTCCCTCAAGAACAAAAAAGATTCCAACACAAGTTCTATATGGTGAATATCCTTTACTTATTCATAATCGGTTCAATCGGCTATCTCTATTTAGGGATAGGCTAATAGACACTAGTAGGCAAGCAGCTGTCCCTGAATATACAGGACAACTGCTTGCCTTCAAACGATTAGGAGTTCATAATCGATCTCCGTCTTACTAATTGCTTTTTTCTTTTCTCTAAAAAGGGAACGGCTTAGCTGCAGCAATTCTGACTGTGGAATATCCAGTTGAAAATAGCGGTAAAAAAATTCCCGATCAATGATTTCTTCATAAGCATAAGAAAAAAGATGAGTAGAAAAACTGATTTGTTCTTCCAGAAGCCATTTCTTATAGACAGAAAGTAGCTTTTCATCTTTGTGATCGTTCTGTTCCAGTGGTTGAAAGATATTTTCTTTGGTCCGAACGATCCGCAAAATCAATAAGCGACGACTTTTTTCTACCAGAGAAATCAGCTGATCTTTCTCGGTCAACGCTGGATTCATTGCAGTAAATATCAAGGGATAGGTGATCTTATCAGCAAGAAACTCTGCTTGTGTTTGCAGTCGAAAGTCTACTTTTTGTTGAGGATCTTTTACATAACGTCTAGCTGCTTTCAACATTTCCACTGAAAAATCAATGGCCAAATAACGCTTTGTATCAGGTAAAATCGCTGGAATATAGCGGCCACTTCCCGCAGCTAAATCAACAAAAGAGCTTATTGGCAAAATTCCGTTTGTCTTTAAAAATGTTGCTAGATCCTCAGCAATCGTTAATTGTGATTCTTGCTGGATCTCTGCATATTCTGCCGCAAAATCATCCCAAAATTCTTGTTCCTCACTCATGGAATCCTCCGGAGATGACTACCTTCCCTGGACTGCCTTTTTCTACTAATGCGGTTGCTTCAATCAAATTTTCGATCGTCAGGCCTGTTTCAAAACAGGTGGTGATCGTAGAATGGATTTTTTGTTCATTGACTAGATCAACAATTTTTTTTAAGATCGCTCCTTGACTAGCCAAATCCACTTGATAATCGGTTTTTGCAAACATATATTCCCAGTAAAAGTCCACTCCGATATTTTTAAATGGGTTAAGATCTAATGGACCGCGCGTATTAACGATCATTCCGATTTTACCAAATGGGCGGATCAATTGAGCAAATTGATCGATGTAATCGGAAATGTCATAAAAGACAGCAATATAGTCAAAGGTGGTTTCAACCTGATCTTGTAGCGGGTAATGGTAATCGAGTGGGTGCGCTACCCCATTTTTATCTAGCCATTCATGATTTGTGGGGCTGGCAGTGCCATATACTTCAAGCCCGGACCAATGTGCCAGCTGGGCGGCAATCGATCCCACTCCACCACTTGCATTGATGATCAATAGTTTTCCTTGATTGGCTTTTTCTTTAGGAATCAACCCAAATTTCTCAAATAGAAGTTCCCAGGCAGTGATACTTGTTAAAGGCAATGCTGCCCATTCCGCTAAATTTTCTAAAGAGACTTTCGCTACTAAGCGTGCATCCACCGCTTGATATTTCTGGTTCGCCCCGTCTCGCTGTGTTGTTCCACTGTACATCACCGGGTCGCCCACTTGAAATTCTGTGACCTGATCGCCAACTTTTTCAATGATTCCGCAAGCATCATATCCTTGGATCACGAAATGACCAGATTTGGTCGTCGTTTGGCGACGCTTCGCATCAATGGGATTGACCGATACGGCTTCAACTTTTATCAATAGATCATTTGCTCCTATTGAAGGCATGTCCAAATCTTTCGTTTGAAAAACATTACTGTTATCTAAAGGCATTCCCTCATAAAATCCGATCGCACGATTCAACATTACATCATTCTCCTCTCCTAAAAAAAGCTAAAATAACCTTAATGATTATTTTAGCTCTTATGCTTGTTTAATGCGAATAACTAGGTACTACTAATGGAACTAAAAATTCGTAAGAAGTGAAGAAATCTAACAAGGAACGTTTTCTTCGATCTGAATCAATAAACAAATGGGTCCGATCATCAGCCATCCGAATCGTCAAGCGTTGTTTTTTATCTAAGAAGATCTCATAGTCTTCATACTCTGCTTTGACAAAATCATAGCCTTGATTTTCCATCGTAGTAATAAAGATTTGGTCCAAAATGTCTGTTGTGATCGGAAACTCAGTCTCTAAATCCACTGCAAGTTCTTGCGTATTATCAATGAGACTTGGTGAAACCATAAATGAAGATGCGCGAAATTGAGTTAAGAGTAAATTGATATCGTAATTAAACAGTGACAATTGATTGACCGTAAATATTTTATCTGTATACCATTGCCGCAATAGATATAAGATTTGATGGTCGTTGACCCGCACTTCTCGTGTGTCAGAATAAATCGTGAGTAGCGGCAAGTACTGTGATTCATATTGAGAATTGATCGGATTTAATTTAAAATATAAATCCATTGCTTTTTCCTCATTCAATTGAAACTTCACCAAGAAGTGCTTTGTTTTCCAAACATCGTAGTTGTCGGTTGGCATCAATCCAATCGATCGCAAGGGTTTCAAGAATTCATAAGCATAGTATTCCAGTAACGTCTTTTTTGCGATAATTGAAATATCCTGGTTGCCAATGATCAATGTTTGGTAGTGATGACATAATTCATCAAAATCAGCTTCCATAATGGCTTTGCGTAAGCGCAAATCTGCTAATTCAATTTCTGCTTGTTCAATCAAGCTTTCAATTCTTTGGTGATCGCTTTCTTTGGTTTCATAGTATTCATCATAAGGTTCTCCAGGTTCTCCAGGTGCTTCAGGTGCTTCAGGTGCTTCAGGTGCTTCAGGTATTTCAAGCTCTGCAGACTCTGTAGAGTCAATGATTAGCCTTTCGCTATGGCCTTCTTCAGCAGATTGTTGGTACAAGTCTTCCTGATCAATTGCCGTTGCTTCAAGCTCATCCGATTCTATTTCAACTGTTTTTAGTTCATCAGCGGCGGTTGCCCACTCATTTGTTTCCATTATTTCCAGTTCGCTCTTTGACGTAGCTGTTTCGCGAATCCCATCTTCTGTTTGTTCTTTCATTAGGGGCGTTTTTTCTTCCTCATTATTCATCTGCGATCGACTCCTCTCCTAGATAGCTCATTAAGAAAGCTTGCAATCGTTCGTTCATCTCTTGCAACGAACCAAAATAGTGATCGATTTGACGAAATTCTTTTTCGACGATTGCCTTTTTTAAGCGCAAGGCGTGATATTGCTGCATTAATCGTTCTTTTTCAAGAAGCACGTCTTGTTCGTTTTGGGAATAGCGAGACCATTCTTTTTGTTTCGCTTCTACTTTTTTTCGTTCTTGGACTAATGCTTCTAATTCCTCATCGATTTTTCCGCGATTAAAAAATCCTTTTGATTCTGACAACTCGTTTTCACTACGCTTAATGCGATCGATCTCCTCTTGCAGTTTTTGAATCTCGGATTGAGCCGCAATGGCTTTGGCGTCTAAATTATCCATCTGTTGTTCAATGGCTGTCAGCATATCACGATTGCCGCGTTGAAATTTACGCCACTCATCATCAATAGCAGGAATCACAAAGATTTCTGGAACACTGGCATCAATGCCAATTGTCGGACGTTCATGGTAGTATTCACCTATTTTATAATAATGAACCGTAGGTGAAATTCGATCGGCATGTATCATGAATGGAAAAGTAGCGACAAAACTGTCATGGATTTTCCGCGCCAGCAACTCATCGATTTCATGATTTTGATTGGATGTTTCTTTCAATTCTTTGTGCAGGCGGCCATTGTAGATTCGATAAATCTCCGGAATGTCTTCCTTTTCAATCGCTGTTTCGAACGCTTGCAGGTCTTGAAGCATCTGACCAATATTTTTTGAAGCGACTTCTTTGATTTCTGTAAATGGAACTGCCGACGACGTTTCGTTACGTTCATTGTCTACTGGATCCTGTTCTTTTTTAAGCTCCTCAGTCATACTATCCCTCCTAAAAACTCTTCATAAACAGTGTATCATTTTTTCGCAAAAAAAGTTATTTTAAGTCACCTAAATTTTTTGCACCATGTTTTTGGCAGACTCATCGCTGATCCCGTTACTTTTAAACAAAAAAAAACCTTATATCAAATATTTGATATAAGGTTAACTTGCGTGGCGACGTCCTACTCTCACAAAGGGA